>Ga0172381_10000045_pt1 | contig 131283 bp, 99 predicted proteins | sample Leawel6488metaG_FD_119754 | JGI IMG/M metagenome (GOLD analysis project Ga0172381, IMG submission 119754) | Leachate microbial communities from a municipal landfill in Southern Ontario, Canada - Leachate well 64-88 metaG | ecosystem: Engineered > Solid waste > Landfill > Unclassified | place...
AAAACCGAAAAATTCCATATTGATATTACTGGTTGGCATAGCGGAATGTATGTTGCCCGGATAGTCTTCATGAAAGAGGTAGTGGCAAGTGCAAAGTTCCTGGTGCTTGGCTGATCCATGTTATTGATCGTCTTTTAATAAACCATGATGATGAATAAATGAGTTGGCCAATTTACATCGGATTAAAAATCATTTATAATTGAAACAATATGAAAGTTCTTATTTTATCCTGCGATACAGGCGAAGGGCATAATTCAGCAGCCAGGGCTTTTTTAGAGTATCTTCAAACCCTTCGAATTGAATGTGAATTGATCGATACACTTTCATTGGTCAGTCCTGCCGTTTCACAAAGAGCATCTGATTTATATGTTTTTTCAACCAGAACATCACTGTTTAAGTTATTGTATCAGGCAGGGTCAATGATCAGTAATAACAAATCGATGTCGGCGGTATATTTTGCCAATAAACTCTATAGTGGCAAATTATTGAAGTATATTAAAGTGCATTCCTACGATATGATCGTGTGTACCCATCTTTTTCCAGCCGAAGCGCTTACGTCATTAATTAGAGCAGGCGAGTTATCTGCAAGAACCCTATTTATTATGACAGATTATACGTGCATTCCTTTTATGGAAGAGACACAATTAGATTATTATATCGTTCCTCACGACCATTTAATTGAAGAATGTGTAAAGAGAGGCCTCCCACGTGAAAAATTACTCCCTTATGGAATACCTGTAAAACAATCATTCTATTCAGCGCTATCAAAAGGAGATGCCAGAATGGAATGTAAGCATCTTTTTGGCGAACGCATTAACACAGATGAAAAGTGGTTTTTAATGATGTCGGGAAGTATGGGGTTCGGCAATCTAAAATGTTTAATACAACAAATTATAGATGAATGTGAAAAAAATATCGAGGTTTTTATCGTTTGTGGAAACAATGTTAAATTACAAAAAAACCTGACCGCAAAATTCAGTGATAAAGAGAATATTACAATATTGGGGTTCACCGATAGAATTTCAACACTAATGGATGCCTGCGATGTTCTTTTTACCAAACCTGGAGGACTATCAAGTACCGAAGCCGCTGCAAAAAGAATACCCATTATCCATACAGATCCGATCCCCGGATGTGAAACAAAAAATGCCATGTTTTTTCATTATCACGGGATGTCATACAGCAGCGCCGATCCTCATGAGCAAGTAAGAAGAGCACTGCGTTTGTGTAACGATCAAGATTACAGAAAAAAAATGATTTCCTGTCAGGAGGACAATATTAACCGTGATTCGTGTAAAGACATTCTCAACATTTGCAACAAATAACGTGCAAGGCAAATCTATATTCAAAGACGCTCCACTTTGAAAGCAAAGTAATATTTTCCTGGTAGAATTTTGAGTATGGGTTAAATGGGAAATAGCAAGCCCGATTTTTGTAATTGTTCTTTTAAATCAAGATCATCCGTAAGATGAAGGGTAACAAATCTCATTTCCTTTGCTGTATTAATATTGTTTAAGCTATCATCAATGAACAATGATTCATTCGCTTGAAGTTGATATCTGTTTAAAAGTACTTTAAAAATCTCCATATCGGGCTTTACCAATTTTTCCTGTCCGGATATGACAATTCCCTCAAAATCTTTAAAAAACGAATACCTGTTCCGCACAATGGGAAAAGTTTCTGCCGACCAATTTGACAATCCGAATATCCTGTATCTTGTTTTTAGTGGTTTAACAAGATTGACATTTTCAATGATTTCACCTCCGATCATGTCGCTCCAATCGTTGTAATACATTTCAATCTCCTTACTATATCCGGGATACTGAAGTTGAAGTTCTTTTGTGGCATCTGACAATGAATTTCCCGCATCTTGTTTAAGATTCCATTGAGGACTGCAAATATTTTTCAGGAAAAAATCCATTTCCGATTTATTCGAAAAGACCTTTTCGTATAAATAACGGGGGTCCCAATCAATCAAAACACCACCAAAATCAAAAACTATGTTTTTTATCATAGGCTAATTTTTACCTTCCGATTACACGTTTCGTGTTTTTGAATTTGCAAAAGGCTGAAGAAACCGGAGGACCAGCTACTTTTTCCATTCGGAAGCTGGTAATCAGGCCGTTGCTCCTTAAACCGTTCCAGAACATTGTGTCGCCGGTAATACTGATATTCCAGCATTCAAATGCCTTGCCGGTAGCGCCCGACAACAGGTCGTTGGTAAAATTGGAGGCCAGGAGGTTACCATAAAGGAAATAAAATCCTTCATTGTCGGGTTTATTGATCCAGTTACCTTCCTTATCCTGATAATAGTAATTAAAACTTCCATCGGTTAAATATTCCCAATAATGATAACTACTATCAGCGCTGCCTGGCGTAGTAGATTTACCGTACCATGTACCCACAAGCCACTTGGAAAAATCAGCTGTTACCCTTTTGTTGATATATGTTTTCGGATCCGGATACTCCACATTGTCAATCATAAATTTACTGACCGAATAGATGAGGGTATGCTCATCAACCGACTGAATTTCAAACTCCATGTGGAAATGGTTGCCAATGTTATTCATACCATCAATAATGATCCTGTTCCCGTCGACAGTGTAATTGTAATTGTCATTTTCTATCCAGCTTCGGTTGTTTTCATCCAATTGAAACCCTGTGGCATAGTTTTCCACAAGATCCGATCTGAATTTAATAACAAATGATGCGTCGGTAAGAACCGGATTATTGTCAACCTGTATATTGACCCAGGTCCCCAGAATTAACGAGGCATAATTTATTTCGTCATCTTTATCTTTTTTACAGCTCCAAAGCAGAAGCGACATGATAATTCCAGTAAATAAGATTTTTTTCATAGTGAATCACGAATTAATGTTGATTGTATCGGCATTGTGTGTATGATGGTAGCATTTGCCGGTTTCTTTTTACAAAATTAAGAAAGCTGTGCAATTCCCATCCGAATCATGCCGACTTTCTTTTTCTTCAAAAAATCAATAAAACGAGTTGGTCAGTTTACATCGACTATTCGTGGACATATCGCATGGCTTTTCGAAAGGCTCAACTCTTAATATGGTATATCGCGACAATTCGTGTATTGTTGCGACACGAACAAACTCTTATTCACAAAAAGGCTGTATTGAGGTAGTGCCAGTCGGTGTGGTAAGATAACGAACATCTGACTTTTATTTGATAATAAAACAGGATCTTTGCAGTAAAAAAAATGGCTCAATCATTATATTCAAAAAAACCAGAATGGTTAAAAATCCGATTACCGGAAGGCGAATCATACCAAAAGGTAAAGCAGATCGTAAAACAAAATAACCTTCATACTATTTGTTCAAGTGGCAAATGCCCAAATTTAGCTGAATGTTGGGGAATGAGTACAGCAACATTTATGATTCTAGGGGATATCTGTACCCGGTCTTGCAGGTTCTGTGCAACAAAGACCGGGCGGCCACTCGCGGTGGACATAAATGAACCTATCAGGGTATCTGAATCTGTTAAGTTGATGCAATTGAAACACGTAGTGCTTACATCTGTTGATCGGGATGATCTTTCCGACGGTGGAGCCAACATCTGGGCTGCGACCATCAGGGAGATCCGAAAAAAAAATCCAGTTACAACCATCGAAGCATTGATCCCGGATTTTAATGGTCATTGGGAGAACTTACAAATGGTGATTGCAGAGCGTCCGGAAATCATATCTCATAATATAGAAACCATAAAACGAATTACGCCGCAAATCCGTAGCAAGGCGGATTACAATAAAAGCCTTGATGTCCTAAGGCGAATTTCTGAAAATGGAATCAAAGCAAAATCAGGTATTATGGTTGGATTAGGAGAAAAAGAGGAAGAGGTCTTCGCTTTAATGGATGACCTAAGGGGAGCCAATTGTTCCATTCTCACAATCGGGCAATATCTTCAACCCACAAAAGAGCATTACCCTGTTCAGGAATATATCCATCCCAATCAGTTTTTAAAATACAGAGATTCAGGACTGGGAAAAGGGTTTATTCATGTGGAAAGTCAGCCATTGGTTCGAAGCAGCTATCATGCAGAAAAACATGTGTAAATTCAGGATTTAGAAAAAATCTCCACTATTTGGGATGATGAGGAAAAACATACCAAAAAACCACCTACAAATATCTTTGTAAGTGGTTGATTTTTTTGTCTCCCCGGCGGGGCTCGAACCCACGACCCATTGATTAAGAGTCAATTGCTCTACCAGCTGAGCTACGGAGAGTTTGGGGGTGCAAAGATAACTATTTTCACCTGATTAATAAAATTGGTCGGGAAAAATAATTTGATATATCTTTGGGATGTAAGATGAACACTGTCAGATGAAAGATTCGTACAAATCGGCGTTGTATGTAATGGACGGGGTAAAGCAACCCGGTCAGATCAACCCTGAATTAGCCAAAAAGCTCCTTTCTCGGAGGACAAAATCCCTCACTGTTGCCGAATATGTGGAAGGGATCCGTGCCGGAAACCGGACTGTTTTAAGCCAAGCCATCACCTTGGTGGAAAGCTCCCTTCACAAAGATCAGGAAAAAGCTCAGACAATTCTCACAACCTGTTTAAAAGACACCTCACTATCCAATGACAGTCTTCATTCAGCATCCAGCATCCGGATAGGTATTACCGGTGTTCCCGGCGTGGGAAAAAGTACGTTCATCGAAGCCTTGGGTACCTATCTTACCGGGAAGGGGCATAAACTGGCTGTTTTGGCAATAGATCCCAGCAGTTCCAGGTCAAAAGGAAGTATTCTTGGGGATAAAACGAGAATGGAAGCCTTGTCGGTCGATCCGAATGCTTTTATCCGCCCCTCTCCTTCGGCTGGCTCTCTTGGTGGGGTAGCACGAAAAACCAGGGAGACAATCCTGTTGTGCGAAGCAGCAGGTTTTAACATCATCTTCATTGAAACGGTTGGCGTGGGTCAATCTGAAACCACCGTCCATGGTATGGTTGACTTTTTTCTTCTGCTCATGCTGGCCGGTGCCGGAGATGAATTGCAAGGGATCAAACGCGGGATTATTGAAATGGCCGATGCCATTGTGATCAACAAAGCCGATGGCGATAACCTGATTAAAGCACAAGCAGCACAAACCGAATACCTGAATGCTTTACATCTCTTTCCTCCCCCCGAAAGCGGCTGGATTCCGGTTGTTGATATCTGTTCGTCCCGTACCAATCTGGGAATCGAAAACGTATGGAAAATCATTCTGGATCATCAGGAAACCACATCCAAATCGGGTTATTTCCAACAGCACCGCAAAGAACAAAACCTTCAGGTATTCATTGCTACCATTGAAGAGGAGTTAAAACATCATTTCTTTTCGCAGAAAGATATTGCCCAGGCTATTGTCGCTATCGAACAGGAGCTGATCCAGGGACAATTGAATCCCTATCTGGCAGCCCAGCAACTGCTCAAACAGTATTTTCAAAAACGGTGAGTGGGCAAGTCCTGTTATTCCGACAAGTTATTCAATATTACAGCAATTTCTTCGATGGTTGCGATATGGTCAACAGAGGCTGTCTGAATGGCAGCCCGTGGCATGGAATCAACTTCTGCAGTATCTGGATCCTGTACAATAGTTAATCCTCCGAACTCTTTGATTTTTTTTAGTCCCTTGCTTCCGTCACTATTGGCACCCGTAAAAATAATCCCGATGAGACGATCTTTAAAAGCTTCGGCTGCTGTTTCAAAGAGTACGTCGATGGATGGTCGGGCATAGTTTACCCGTTCATCGATGGTGAGTGTAAAGGTGCGATCAGGTTCAAAAAGAAGATGATAGTTTGGGGGAGCCAGATAGGCATATCCCTTGGCTGGTTCCTCTTTTTCATCGGCTTCTTTGACCTTCAGCTTCCCCAGATCATTCAGAATATTGATGAGATAATTGTCGGCATCGGCGCTGAGGTGCTGAACGATGATAACCGGGAGGTTAAAAGAGGAATCCAATCCCAGGAACAACCGTTTCAGTGCATGCAGGCCACCTGCCGATGATCCGATCACTACTGCTTCATATTTGTTTCTATGTGCCAATGGATAAATCCTAAAGTGGATATTTCTTAATATAGATTTTTTCCTTCGCGATCAGGGGATTGAATTCTCCGTAATAACTGGAAAACTGCAGATTTTCCTTTGAGCCAAGGCAAAGGATACCGCCACTTGGCAAACTGTCGTCAAAAAGACGAATTACACGATCCTGAAGCTGACGGTCGAAATAGATCAAAACATTGCGACAAATAACCAGGTTCACTTCAGCAAAAACACTGTCGGTGACCAGGTTGTGGGTAGCAAAGACAATATTCTTTTTTAAAGAGTCCAGCAACTTAGCCGATTCATTGTCTGTGGTATAATAATCGGAGAAAGCGTTTTTCCCTCCAGATTTCTGATAGTTAACAGCAAATTCTTTGATTCTGTTTACAGGATAGGTCCCTTCTTTGGCTTGTTTGATAATCAGCGGGTTGAAATCGGTTGCATAGATCTGAGTCCGGGAATAGAGATCTTCTTCCTTCAGGAGAATCGCCATAGAATAAACTTCTTCTCCGCTGGCACACCCTGCATGCCATATTTTAATAAAGGGATAGGATTTCAGGAGTGGAAAAATTTCCACCCTCAAAGCCAGGTAGAAGGAAGGATCACGGAACATTTCCGTGACGGTGATCGACAGGTCCATGAGCAGAAGATCAACGAATTTACTGTTATATAAGACCTCATGGATCATCTCCGACAAGGAGGTCATTCCGGAAGCATTGAGCCGGTTCAGAATGCGACGTTTTACGTGGGCTTGTGAATAGTTTCGGAAATCGTATCCATATTTCTGATAAATAGCTTCAATGACAAGCCTGACCTCTATATCCTGGTTTTCCAGTTGTTCTTCCTGAATTTTTTTCATTGCTCGGGATTAATCCTGGATCTTCTGTTCAGTACCAGATTGCGGATGCCGGAGGCAACCATGCTGACCAACAGAATGGCAGCAATTATGATGAGCGACTGGCTGGTAGAAATATGAAAGAATTCACTCATCAACATTTTCACACCAACAAAGGTCAATAAAACTGCCAATCCCATCTTGAGATAATAAAACCTGTTTATTACATCCATAACCAGGAAAAAGAGTGATCGCAATCCAAGTATTGCAAATATGTTGGAGAAGAAAACGATGTAGGGATCCTGGGTTACCGAAAAGACGGCGGGCACAGAATCGACGGCAAATAAAACATCCGAAAATTCAATGATCAGAAGCACAATAAACAAGGGGGTAACATAGAGAGCGCCATCTTTGCGGATAAAAAAGGTTTCGGCATGATGATCGGAACTTACCTTAAAAAAACGAGAAATCAGTTTTACCACAGGATGTTTTTCGGTATCGATGCGTTCCTCTTTTTTGGCAGCAAGGAACTCGTATGCCATTTTAATTCCGATAACGATCAACAAACCTCCGAATATCAGGAGGAACCAAGCAAACCGTTGGATCAGGGCACTGGCGGCAAAGATGAAGATGAAACGCATCACCACGGCTCCGATGATACCCCAGAAAAGCACCCTTTTAAAATATTTGGGCTGGATATTGAATGATAGAAAGATCAGAATGATCACAAAGACATTATCGACCGAAAGAGAATATTCAATCAGGTACCCGGTTATATATTCCAGAGAGAGGTTTTTATTATAGAGGTCAATGGCCTGTTCAACCGTAAGTCCAGAAATGCTGATTGGATGATTGTATTCAACAATGCGATATTGAAGCTCAGCCAGGGTATCGGAACCGTGAATCCAGTTTCCATGAAAGCGGATCAGAACATAGAACCCCAAAGAAACACCTATCCAGATGAGGGTCCAGATTAGCGCTTCTTTAAATGAAAGAGCGTGGTTTTTTTTTTGAAAAATCCCCAGGTCGATGCTCAACATCAAGGCAATAAATGCAAGAAAAGCAGTAAAAAAAATAAATTCATTAAGATTTGACATGGTTATTTGGATGGACACCGGATGATTCGTCAAAATTATAAAATTTTCTTACTTTTGCATGGCTAACTGTCAACGGAATTTCTATAATGATGAATGAGCTAACATCTTTGAACGCCAATCCACTCGTCCAATTTCTTGATAAAACCTCTGATGATTTTACAAAAGCCGATTTGATCCGCTATATTGAAAATCACGGGATTCAATTACTTAATTTGCGTTATGCCGGCGCTGACGGTCGGTTAAAAACGTTGAATTTTATTATCAAAGACCGGCAGCACCTCGACGGAATTCTGAGTGCCGGAGAGCGGGTAGATGGGTCAAGTCTGTTTCCCGATTATGTAGAAACCGGATCCTCCGATTTATATGTCATTCCAAGATACAGAACGGCTTTTGTAAATCCTTTTTCAGAAATTCCAGCCTTGGACATTCTTTGTTCATACTATGATAAAGATGGCCTTCCATTTGAAAATTCGCCAGAATATATTTTACGAAAATCACATGAAGTACTAAAAAAGAAGACCGGTCTCTCGTTTGAGGTGATGGGAGAGTTGGAATATTATATCATCAGTGAACAGGATAAACTTTTTGAGGCAGCCGATCAACGGGGATACCATGAATCCTCTCCGTTTTGTAAATGGTCCAACCTTCGTACCGAAGCCATGCAGTCCATTGCACGTTCAGGAGGATTTATTAAATATGCACATTCTGAAGTTGGAAATTTTACCGAATCCGGTCTGTCGTTTGAACAGAATGAAATTGAATTTACCCCGGTCAGGCTCGAAGATGCTGCCGAACAATTGCTCCTTGCCAAATGGATACTTCGCTCACTGGCTTACAAACATGGCGTAACGGTAACTTTTGCACCCAAGATCACAACCGGGAAAGCGGGCAGCGGGATGCATATACATACGCGGTTGATGAAGGATGGTCATAGTGTGATGTTGGACGACGGAAAACTTTCCAATACCGCAAAACAAGCAATTTCAGGATATCTCGACCTTTCGCAATCGCTAACCGCTTTTGGAAATACAATCCCGACCAGTTATTTCCGCCTGGTACCTCACCAGGAAGCTCCTACCAATATATGCTGGGGCGACCGGAATCGGTCGGTACTGGTCAGAGTCCCCCTTGGCTGGGGCAGCAAACACAGCATGATCATTGATGCCAACCCAAAGGAACCAGATACACAAAAAGGGTTTGGGAGCCGTCAGACCGTTGAATTCCGTTGTCCCGATGGATCCGCCGACGTATATCTGCTCTTTGCCGGATTAACCGTAGCTGCCCGCCATGGATTTGAAATGGAAAATGCCCTTGCATACGCTGAAAAAACGTATGTGGATGTGAACATCTTCGAGGAAAAATACAAAACCCGTGTCAATCAACTCGGACAATTACCCGTTTCCTGCTGGCAATCGGCCGATTTCCTGCAAAAACAACGGAAAATTTACGAAGAGTACAACATTTTCCCACCCAAAATCATCGATGGCATTATCCGCCATCTGAAAAGTTACAACGATGAACATCTCCGTGAATCGATCAAGGATAATGAGAAGGAAATCGAAAAATTAGTCAGTACCTACCTCCACTGTGGATGATAGATAATAACAAGTGACCATTTTTCATTATATGCCTTTTTGACAGTTGGTCCGATGGGTCACTTGCCGTTTTGTCAGATTTTGTTTTGATTTTTCCGTTTTTTTTGCCTGGTATATATTTTGACCATTTTTGGACAAAATGATAAAGTTTAACCAATAAGAAAGGAGCAATGATATGACACTTGTTAAATGGCAACACAGAAATCCGTTAACCGATATGGTTAGCAATATTTTTGATAATGATCTGGGCGATTTTTTCGGAAAACGTTTCAGTGATCCGGCCGCCAATATCATGGAGAGTAATGATGCATTTCATCTTGAAATTGCAGCCCCTGGAATGGAGAAAAATGATTTCAAGATCAATCTGGAGAATAATATTTTAACTATTTCTTCTGCTGTTGAGGACGAGAAACGCGAGGAAGGTAAAAATTATACCCGGAAAGAGTTTTATTACGGTTCTTTCAGCCGTTCGTTTACCTTGCCAAAGACCGTTGATCTGGATCAGATCAAAGCCGATTATGAAAACGGTATTTTGAAGATCAATTTGCCCAAAAAAGATGAAGCAAGGATAGAACAGAAAAAAGAGATTAAGATTTCATAATGTTAAAGGGGAGAAATAATTGAATGCCCTACCGGAAACGGTGGGGTTTTTTTTTGTTAAAAGAAATGCCGGAATGGAAGCAATAACCACTCAAAAATCTTTTCGATCATGGGACGGCGGAACCATTCCTGATAATCAAAAGATTGTGAATTGTTGATTGTTTCGGAAACATGTTCCTTCAGCTGCCGGATAATTTCCGGGGCCGAACCAATCAAGGCTATTTCATACTGATAGCGAAAGCTTCTGTAATCAAAATTGGCGCTGGATATAGAAAAGATTTCACCATCAACCATGAGCAATTTAGCATGCAGGTTATAGGGAAGGTAAAAAAGCAGTTTGATACCGGCATTATGCAAAAGGCCCAGGTATTTATTCCGTAGAATATCGATCATCCTGACATCGGACCGTTTGGGCATGATGATTTTCACATCAACACCCCGGTTCCCGGCTTCTATCAAAGATTTACGCAACATATACCCCGGAAGAAAATAGGGTGTCTCAATGACAATCGATTGATTAGCCTGGCGGATTAGTTGCGTATATCTCTTTTTCAGACGCTGAAACTGGATCGATGGGACATCACGGATGATCTCAAAATCATCAAATTTGATTTTCCGGGTAAAGGTGACCTTATTGGTAATGATATAGGGATTAAAAGCATCGAAATTTTCAAGGAAAACTTTTTTAAAACAAAACGATAACTCCTCTCCCTCTATTCTCAAACATAATTCGCGCCAGTTCAGGTTATACCCGGTGATATTGGCGGACCCGATATAACATATTTTATCATCGATCACAACAATTTTCCTATGATCACGTCGGTGCCCCCGGGTAAAAATGTCGGAATTGAGTTTAATTTTTTCGAAAAACTTAATTTCACCCCCGAATTTTATCAAATCTGTAAAGAAAGACTCCGATACAGGCCCCCTCCCCCATGAATCGATCAAAATTTTTATTTTGACACCTTCTTTTGCTTTGCGTGTTAAAAGGTCGCGGAAGCGAACGCCCAGGTGATCATTGGCAAATTTATATGTTTCCAAAAAAACATACTCCCCAGAAACAGAGATATCATGAAGCATCTGGTTATAATACTGAAGAGTGTCGTCGATTATCTGAAATTCCATATTCAGGTTCAAATATATGAAAAGGTTCAATTCATTATTAAATCAACGACGATTTGGTTAATTTTTGTGTAAGTTTGCTCAAAAATTACACAAGATGATCAAATCCATGACCGGTTACGGGAAAGCCGCAGTAGAAATTACCGGACGTAAGATTACGATTGAAATTAAAACCTTAAATAGTAAACAATTTGACCTAAACCTTAAAATTCCTGGATTTTTTCGTGATAAGGAACTGGAGATACGAAATTTACTGACCCAAAAACTGGAGCGTGGTAAGATCGATTTGTATATTACAGCCGAGGCAACAAGCGAACAGCTGAATTATTCCATCAACCATCCCCTTGCTCTGAAATACTACCAGGAACTCAAGTTGTTAAAAAAACAAATGCGCGATCATTGTGACCTTCTTCCTTTGGTTCTGAAAATGTCTGACGTGATGCAAACCACGCATGATGAAATGGATGAAAAAGATTGGAAAGTCGTTGCAAAAGGAATTGGACAGGCCGTTGAGCAAGTGAATGAATTCCGACAAGGTGAAGGAAAAGTTCTGGAAGAGGATATGTTAAAACGGGTACAAACAATCCTGCAATTTCTGGATGCTATTGAACCTTTTGAGAAGCAGCGTATGGATGAGATCAGAGCCCGGTTACAAAATGATTTTTCCAGAGTGTCGGGCGATTTTAACGGTTCTGCCCCAGATCAGAACCGTTTTGAACAGGAACTGATTTTTTATCTTGAAAAATTGGATATCACAGAAGAGAAAGTAAGGCTTCTCAAACATTGTCAGTATTTTCTTGAAACGATGAGCGAAAACACATCCCAGGGGAAAAAATTAGGTTTTGTCACCCAGGAGATGGGGCGCGAGATAAACACCATCGGGTCTAAAGCCAGCCATGCCGAAATCCAGAAAATGGTGATCCAGATGAAGGATGAATTGGAAAAGATCAAAGAACAGTTGGGAAATATCCTCTAACAAAATGGCGAAATGGCGAAATAATAAAGCAGTAATTGTTTCAGCTCCTTCGGGGGCAGGAAAAACGACGATTGTTAAACATCTGCTTGCCTCTCTGCCTCAGCTTGAATTTTCTGTTTCCGCATGCAGCCGTCTGAAACGGCAGGGGGAGACGGATGGCAAAGATTACTTTTTTATTACAGCCGATTCGTTCCGAGAAAAAATTGCCCGGGATGAATTTGTGGAATGGCAGGAGGTGTATCCGGGAAGTTATTATGGCACCTTGAAGCCGGAATTGGAAAGGATCTGGAAATCGGGGAAAACGCCCATCTTTGATGTGGATGTACAAGGGGGCCTCAATCTTAAAAAATATTTTGGCAAAGAAGCGCTTTGTGTCTTTATTCGGCCTCCGTCTCTTGAAATTCTGATTCAGCGGTTACGTAGCCGGGGAACTGAATCGGAAGAGAGTTTGTTTAAACGCATCGGCAAAGCGGAATCTGAACTTGCCTTTTCAAAACAATTTGATTTAGTGATCATCAATGATGAACTGGATATCGCTTGTTGTAATCTGATCGAGCAAGTACGGCTGTTTATTTCATGAAATCAAATCCTAAAACCGGTCTTTTGTTTGGATCGTTTAACCCGATCCATCTCGGTCATCTGATGATCGCTTCTTATCTATCGGAATTTACTGACCTGGAACAAATATGGTTCATCGTTTCTCCCCACAATCCGCTGAAGGAGAAAAAATCACTCCTGGCCGATCATCATCGTTTGAGAATGGTGAATCTGGCTATTGAGGACGATTTGAAATTCAAAGCCTCGAATATTGAATTTAAATTACCGCAGCCTTCTTATACCATCGATACCCTCACCTATTTGCAGGAAAAATATCCGCTACAACAGTTTATTCCCATCATCGGATCCGACAACCTTACCTCTTTTAAAAAATGGAAAAACTGGGAAACGCTATTAAAGATTTACCAGATTTATGTCTACCCACGACCCGATACCGGAGATCATTTGTTTCATGATCATCCTTCTTTTACCATGATTGATGCTCCTTTGATCACGCTCTCTTCTACCTTTATCCGGCAAGGAATCAAAGCCGGAAGGAATATGCGTCATTTCTTGCCTGAACCGGTTTGGAAGTACATACAAGAGATGAATTTCTACCAAAAATGAAGAGAGATCCGCGTCAGAAAATCTTTTTTGCAAATCCCTGAATGGCTGCCATGGTTTCTTCCGGATATTCGATGTATCCCATGTGTCCGCAATCGTGAAGCAACAGGATCTCACTTTGGTGAGGCAGCGAAACCATCTCCCATAATTTGTCAACCGGGGCTTTTGCATCTTTCAATCCGAGGATAAAAAGAATGGGAAGATCCGTTGTTTTGAGTACTTCCGATTGGTCTTTCCGGCTTTTCATCCCTTCGAGCGCTGCAATGACAGCTTCCTTTGGCATTTTAGCTGCCTGCTGAATCAGTTTTTCGATCTCTTTGGCAAATTTTTTATGCACTTCCGGTGGAAACAACGCTGGAATAAACTGCGCAATAAAACTGAACTTATCCTGATCTACAACATGGATGGTCCGGTTACGGTTTTCCATTTGATCCGGAGTATCCGGAAAACAATGGGAATGAAACAAACAAAATCCCTTTAGTTTTTCAGGATACTTCGCTGCAAAAGCAAGGGTTGTATACCCTCCCATCGAATGACCCACCATGAGGCATTTCCCAATTTTAAGCTTTTTCAGCACGGTATAAACCACCTCTGCCAGAAGCTCCATGGTATGAATGGAAGCGACGGTTTCACTTTTTCCATGGCCCGGAAGATCAATACAAATGACCCGGTATTCTTCTGCCAGATCGGCCGAAAATGATTTCCAGATCTTGGATGTTTCCGTAAAACCATGTAAGAAAACGATCGGTTTTCCCTTTCCAGCTTCTGAGTAAAAGATGTTCTTTTTTTTGAATTTGATGGCTGCCATGATTATTTATTTCATTAGATTTTCAATTTCTGCTACTGTTTTTGGGATCGGCTTTCCCAACACCCGGTGTCCGGTGGCGGTGACAAGAACATCATCTTCAATACGGATACCGCCAAAATCGCGGTAGGTTTCTACCATATCGTAGTTGATGAATTCAGCTAATTTGTTTTCTGCTTTCCAGATATCGATCAATTCGGGGATAAAATAAATACCCGGTTCAATGGTCATAATAAATCCTTCCTGAAGTTTCCGGCCAAAGCGAAGAGAGGAAAGACCGAATTCCTTGCTACGGATTACCTCTTCATTGTAACCCACCAGGTCTTCATTCATGCCTTCCAGGTCGTGAACATCAAGTCCCAGAGGATGGCCAAGGCCATGAGGAAAAAAGAGGGTATGGGCTCCTTTTTTAGCTGCTTCTGCCGGATCGCCTCTCATCAAACCAAGAGCAGTCAGGCCTTTGGCAATCTCAGTGGCGGCAAGCAGGTGGACTTCTTTAAATGGGACACCTGGTTTGACAGCATCTATACCTTTCAGATTGGCATTCAGTACGACTTCATAAATTTCTTTCTGACGGCGGTTGAATTTTCCTCCAACAGGCACTGTCCGGGTAATATCACTGGCATAGTGAAGATCGTTTTCGCATCCGGCATCGGTAACCAACATTCGTCCTTCTACCAAGGTATTTCCATGATGGTGGTTGTGAAGGGTTTGTCCATTGATGGAAAGAATAACCGGAAAAGACACAGGACCGCCATAAGATAGTGCAATTCCTTCGATGGTTCCGGCAATTTCCTGTTCAATAACACCTGGTTTGGCCATTTTCATGGCGGTAGTATGCATTTTCCAGGCGACATCAATCATTTTTTCAATTTCTTTGATTTCGACAGCCTCTTTTTTCATTCTCATTTTGATGATGGCTTTTACGAGAGGTTCTGAAACCTGTTCCTGTATCAGGAGATGAGGAATATCGAGCAGATCGGAGAGCCAGATGATGGTTTCACCCCGATATGGTGGGGCGAAATGAATTTTCCTTCCTTGTTTCAGCGTATTCCTGATCATTTCATTCAGGGATGAAAGAGGGTCTGTGTTTTCAACCCCAATTTTCAATCCTTGTTCTTTCATTGAAGGTTGTTTCCCCATCCAGATGATATCATCGATTTCGACATCATTTCCAAAAAGGAAATCTTTGTCTTCATCAATATCCAGAACTCCGGCAAGGTCGGGATGATCGAGACCGAAAAAATAGGAGAAGTTGCTATCCTGACGAAAAGAATAGGTATTGGACGGATAGTTGAAAGGGACCTCCTGGTTCCCTAAAAACAGCACTATCCCGTTTGAAATTTCGGCTTTCAATTTTTTACGCCGTTCGATGTAAACATTTGAAGAGAACATAATTTAGACTGGATTTGAATTGTGAAAGTTTTATAAGGATTATCCTTTTATAAAAAAAATAGTTTTTACTTTTGAAACAATGAACAAATATATTAAAAGCTTGTTATGAATTCTTCACTTTTAAGATTTTCTTCGATCACAAAAAAGATCTGTATGTCATTTTTGGGTCTGTTTTTGATGGTCTTTCTGGTTGTCCATCTGGGTATCAACCTTTGTTTGTTGCGAAGCGACGGCGGGGAGTGGTTTAATGCGGCAGCCCATTTTATGGGCACAAATTACGTCGTCAAGGTCTTTGAGGTCATATTATTGGCCTGTTTTATTTTGCATATTCTGCTGGGAATCATTCTACAGGTTCAAAACTGGATGTCGCGACCGGTCCGGTATGAAATCACCAATAAAACATATACTCCTTTTTTATCAAAGTATATGATTTATACCGGTTCTGTGGTTCTGATCTTTTTGATTCTTCATTTCATGAACTTTTATTTTATCAAGCTCGGATGGGTAAGCAATATACATGTTTCGCCTGAAGGAGAGCCCAATTTTTACCTGATTGCTCAGGATTTGTTTATTCAACCAGTCTATTCGATTATTTATATTTTATTATTTATCGTACTCGGGTTCCATCTCAACCATGCGTTTCAGTCGGCATGGCAAACTCTGGGGGTCAACCACCCACAGTATAATACCTTTATCACCCGGTTTGGGACTGTTTATTCTATTGTTGTTTGTTTAGGTTTTATTTTCATCCCTCTTTATTTTTTACTTATCCGCTAATCATCATGGCTGAATTAAATTCAAAGATTCCATCAGGTCCGTTACATAACAAATGGTCACATTATAAAGATCACCAGAATCTGGTGAATCCAAACAACAAGCGCAAGCTTGATGTGATCATTGTAGGAACCGGATTGGCAGGCGCATCGGCCGCTGCTTCTCTGGGGGAGATGGGTTTTAATGTAAAGATTTTTTGTTATCAGGATAGTCCCCGCCGTGCTCATAGTATTGCAGCTCAGGGGGGAATCAATGCAGCTAAAAATTATCCCAACGACGGAGACAGTATTTACCGTCTTTTTTATGATACGATCAAGGGAGGAGATTATCGGGCGCGTGAAGCCAATGTATATCGTTTGGCCGAAGTCAGTAATGCGATTATTGATCAGTGCGTAGCCCAGGGAGTACCTTTTGCCCGGGAATATGGCGGATCGCTGGAAAACCGCTCTTTTGGTGGAGCTCAGGTTTCGCGAACTTTTTTTGCCCGGGGACAAACCGGTCAGCAGTTGCTTTTGGGAGCTTATGGTGCCCTGAGCCGACAGATCAAATTAGGGACTGTGAAACTGTTCAACCGTCATGAGATGATGGATGTGGTGATTGTAGACGGAAAAGCCCGGGGAATTATAGCCCGTGATCTGATCTCCGGAAAGCTGGAACGCCATTTTGGTCATGCCGTAGTTATTGCCACCGGCGGGTATGGGAATGTTTTTTATCTCTCGACCAATGCCATGGGATCAAATGGAAGCGCTATCTGGCAAATATTTAAAAAGGGCGCTTATTTTGCCAACCCTTGTTTTACACAGATCCACCCTACCTGCATTCCAGTTCATGGCGACTATCAATCAAAACTCACCCTGATGAGTGAAAGTTTGCGTAATGATGGCCGCATCTGGGTTCCTAAAAAGAAAGAAGATGCTGAAGCACACCGTCAGGGAAAGTTGAAAGCCAATGATATTCCGGAAGAAGACCGCGATTATTACCTTGAACGCCGTTACCCTGCTTTTGGGAACCTCGTACCTCGTGATGTAGCTTCCCGTGCTGCAAAAGAGCGTTGTGATGCCGGTTTTGGAGTAGGTCCTACCGGGCTCGCGGTATTCCTTGATTTCAAGGAGTCGATTGGCCGGTTAGGGAAACATGTCATTGAGGAGCGATATGGTAACCTCTTCCAAATGTATGAAAAAATTGTTGATGAGAACCCTTATGAAAATCCAATGATGATCTATCCTGCCGTTCATTATACGATGGGCGGTACCTGGGTTGATTATGAGCTAATGACAACAGTAACTGGTCTGTTTGCCGCCGGAGAGGCCAACTTCAGTGACCATGGGGCCAATCGTTTGGGCGCTTCTGCCTTGATGCAGGGGTTGGCTGATGGCTATTTCGTTCTTCCTTATACCCTGCAGAATTATCTCTCTGGAGAAATCAAAGTCCCTCGAATGTCAACCGATAAAACCGAATTTGAGGAAGCTGAAAAGAAAGTTCAGGAACGCCTCGAAAAACTTCTGTCGATCAAGGGATCGAAATCGGTAGACCATTTTCATAAGGAATTGGGAAAGATCATGTGGGAAAATGTCGGAATGGGTCGTACGGAAACCAGTTTAAAAAATGCGATTGAATTGATCCGGAAATTGCGGGCTGCCTTCTGGAGAGAAGTAAAAATTCCAGGCTCGATGAATGAATTGAATATTGAATTGGAAAAAGCCAACCGGGTTGCCGACTTTATGGAATTGGGTGAATTGCTGGCTTATGATGCCCTGAACCGAAACGAGAGTTGTGGAGGACATTTCCGTGAAGAATACCAAACGGACGAAGGAGAATGTCGACGAAACGATGAGGCATTTAAATATGTTGCTGCCTGGGAATACAAAGGCGAAGGAGAATTTGTTTTACATAAAGAACCATTGGTATACGAGGAAATCGAAGTCAAGCAGCGGGTGTACAAATAATTAAGAATTAGGAATTAAGAATTAGGAATTAAAAATTAAGAATTAAAAATTAAGAATTAGGATTGATGGTTTGCAAATAAATTGCGCGTATGAAATTGATATTAAAAATCTGGAGACAAAAAAATGCCAAGTCACAGGGAAAATTTGTGATTTATTCCCTGGATAATATTTCCCCGAATTGCTCTTTTTTAGAGATGCTTGATATTTTAAATGAAGAATTGATCCAGAAAGATGAAGATCCGGTTGTGTTTGATCATGACTGCCGGGAAGGAATTTGCGGGATGTGCAGTCTTTACATCAATGGCCACCCTCATGGACCCGATGACGCAGTAACCGCATGTCAGCTTCATATGCGAAAATTTAAAGATGGCGATACGATTGTGATTGAACCATGGCGTGCCAAACCATTCCCTGTGATCAAAGATCTGATGGTTGACCGGTCGGCTTTCGACAAGATCATTCAGGAAGGGGGATATATCTCCGTAAATACTGGAGGGGCTGCTGAAGCCAATAATATTCTGATAAGCAAAGAAGCATCTGAATTAGCCATGGATGCTGCAGCCTGTATTGGATGCGGAGCCTGTGTTGCTGCCTGCAAAAATGCTTCAGCCATGTTGTTTGTATCGGCCAAGGTGTCGCAGTTTGCACTGTTGCCACAGGGAAAAATTGAAGCCAAACAACGGGTGAAGAAAATGGTCAAGATGATGGACAAACTGGGTTTTGGAAACTGCACCAACACCTATGCCTGTGAAGCTGAATGTCCGAAATTGATCTCACGCTCCAACATCGCCCGGATGAACCGGGAGTTTATGTGTGCAAAAATTATTTAAAAAAAAACGTCTCTTCCGTATTACCTTTTCATTGTAAACCGGATTAAGCCAATAAAAAACCATGGCTTTAATGATCCGTCGTTTCAAACCTGTTGAAATCATTTCAGAGATTACATTTTTGGGAAAGGGAAAAAAGAGTCTTTCATATCCTGTAAAATCCATTATCTTGGTCCCCATTCCGAAAACATTTTTAATTGAATGTCCTAAAATGCCCATCTTGCAAATTTTCTGGCAATAACTTCTGTTCCATTGTCTGAATCAGGAAAATCGGCTAAATTTGCATTTAATGTGGAGATATTTTTTAAGCCAACATTATGCGGTTTAGTGAAATTCAGGGGCAAGAAGAAATTAAGCGGAAACTGGTACAAACTGTTTTGGACCAACGGGTAAGTCATGCTCAACTTTTCTTTGGTCCCGAGGGATGTGATAAACTGGCCCTTGCGATTGCTTATGCCCAGTATATCAATTGTACGAACAAATCAGATCAACGTGATTCCTGCGGTATTTGTCCCTCCTGTCAGAAATATCAGAAGCTGATCCACCCCGATCTTCATTTTGTTTTTCCGGTAGCTACCACCAAACGGGTTAAAACCAAACCGCAGAGTAAACATTTTATCGAAGAGTGGCGGAAGTTTCTGTTGGGAAATAAATACCAGGTAGGGCTTCAAGGCTGGTATGAAGCCATCGAAATTGAGAACAAGCAGGGAATCATAAACGCGGAGGATTGTAACGAAATCATTACAACCTTGAGTTATAAAAGCTACGAAGCCGATTATAAGGTGATGATTCTTTGGATGGTTGAAAAGCTATATTACGCAGCAGCCCCGAAAATTCTTAAAATTCTTGAAGAACCTCCTGAGAAAACGCTATTCCTGTTGATTTCTGAAAATCCGGAGCAGATCATTAAAACCATTTTATCACGTACTTTGCTTGTAAAAGTTCCTTCAACCCGGCTGGGGCAGCCTGCCCGATTGGAAGAGGAAGCGGTCTATTTTGAACCTTTCCGGCAATGGATGAGGACTTGTTACAGCGGGAAAATCGTGGATCTGATCAGCTTTTCAACAGAAATTGCCCGAACGGGAAGAGAACGCCAAAAAGGGTTTTTAAACTATGGCTTAAAGATGGTCGGATGGTGTACCTCTTTCAATTTTCTTCATCGCATACCACAGGGAATTGATGGAGAGGAACTAAAATTTATCCAGGATTTTTCTCCTTTTATTAAAGTTGAAAAACTGCCTGAGTTCAATGAGGTATTGAATACCGCTATTTTTCATATTGAACGTAATGCTCACGGACCAACATTATTCCTGGATTTGTCCTTGAAAATAGTTCAGCTCTTTAAGCCGAATTTTTTACCTTTGCAGTGATTTTGAAGGATATGGAAACGGAAGATAATTCATTTGTAAATCAGCCATCAGCAGAACCGGAAGAAGTAATTCAAGAGGATCAGGATATATTTGAGCACAGAGGTGTTCGAAAACCCGAAAATCCCTTTTTAAGCCGCGGATGTTGCCAGGCCCCCAAATTATATCATAAGAATGAGACGGTTTTTCAACATCAATGCAGCAAGTTTGATTCTTTTGATTGGATGAAAGATATTCCCGGAACCATTGGGGTGCCGGTTACCGATATTGTTGAAGTTCGGTTTAAAAACAGCCGTAAAGATCATTACCGTATGCCCCCGGAAATGACCTTAGAGGTGGGTGATATTGTAGCTGTTGAAGCATCTCCGGGACATGATATCGGGATTGTAAGCATGGTGGGGGAAATGGTTCGTTTTCAGTTACGAAAAAGGATCGTTCCATCCGGTGCTGACGATTTAAAAAAAGTCTACAGGAAAGCAAGGTTAACTGATATTGAGAAATGGATAATGGCTGTAGAAACGGAAACCGCCACCATGTTCCGTTCCAGGACCATTGCCGACAGCCTGGGGTTACAGATGAAGATCAACGATGTGGAATATCAGGGTGACAATACAAAGGCAATTTTTTATTATACCGCTGATGACCGTGTTGATTTTCGGGAGTTGATCAAACTACTGGCAGAAGAATTCAAAATACGGATTGAAATGCGGCAAATTGGGGCCAGGCAGGAGGCCAGTCGTTTGGGTGGTATCGGATCCTGTGGCCGTGAATTATGCTGTTCCACCTGGATGGGAGATTTTAAATCGGTAACAACCAATGCTGCCCGGGTCCAGCAACTATCATTGAATCCGCAAAAACTTGCCGGTCAGTGTGGAAAATTAAAATGTTGTTTGAATTACGAGTACGAAACTTATGTTGATGCTCTGAAAGATCTTCCAAATACGGAAACCCGGCTAAAAACAAAAAAAGGGGAAGCCGTACATCAGAAAACCGACATCTTTCAAAAACTGATGTGGTATTCCTATTTGAGTGATATGGGTAATTTGATGGCTATTCCGGTTGAAAATGTGAAACATATTCAGGCAGAGAATAACAAGGGAAACCTTCCGGAAAAACTGGAAGATTTCTGTCAGATCACAGAGAAAAAATCGGAATTTGAAAGTGGTGCCGGACAAGATGACCTTACCCGGTTTGACCATTTATAGAGTAATTTCACCTATTTATCTAAATAGCATGCGAATTTTCAAGGAAAAAAAATCCATTATGCTGATGCTGGCACTTTTGGTCGTCCTTGTTTCGTGTGATCCAAATCGTGTTTTTGAAGAGAATAAAATATTGGAAAATGGGTTATGGAATGTTAAAGATCCCCTTCAATTTAAAGTGCCCATCCAGGATATTCTGACCCGGTACAACATCTATTTCAATGTAAGGAATGCTCCTGAATATCCATATAGTAATCTTTTTCTTTTTTTAACTACCCGTTTGCCTGATGGTCGTACTAGCCGTGATACCATCGAGTTAACCCTTGCCGATTATGATGGCAGATGGTTGGGATCCGGCATGGGCAGCACGAAATACAGCCGGTTTCTTTTTGAAAAAGGAATTCAATTCAAACAAAAGGGAAATTACCTGTTTACCATTGAACAAGCCATGCGGGTTAATAAATTATCCGGAATCCGTGATTTCGGATTACGTTTAGAAAAAGAATGAGTTATTCAGTTTCACATATCCCTATTCTGAACAATATGCCACAACGGCCATCCAAAGATCAGGATTATAGAAAATATTTGAAAGGATTCTGGGTTTCTTATGCCATTTTTATCCTTCTCATCGCCCTATTTTTTATTGCAGTAACTTACGGAGTGTTCGGAAAAATGCCCTCTTTTGAGGAGCTGGAAAATCCAAAAAGTAATCTTGCCACCGAAGTCATTTCTGCCGATGGGAAATTATTGGGAAAATATTACATCGAAAACCGCTCCAACACCCAATATCAGGAACTCTCGCCCAATGTCATCAACGCTTTGATTGCCACGGAAGATGCTCGTTTTGAAAAACACTCCGGGGTCGATATGATTGCTATTTTCCGTGTCTTTTGGGGAATGACTACTGGAACTTCCAAAGGTGGCGGGTCAACCATAACCCAACAGTTGGCAAAAAATCTCTTTCCCAGAAAACAAGATCGCTCTTTTTTAGAAACGGTCATGATTAAGTTCAAAGAATGGATCACTGCTATAAAATTGGAACGAAACTATTCAAAAGATGAGATTCTGGCCATGTACTTGAACACTGTGGATTTTGGAAGCCAATCATACGGAATAAAATCAGCAGCCAGAACCTATTTCGGAAAGGAACCCGATCAACTTAAAGTGGAAGAAGCAGCCGTGTTGATCGGAACACTCAAGGCCCCTACCTGGTTCAGCCCTGTACGTAATCCTGAAAGGGCTTTCGAGCGAAGGAATGTCGTATTAAACCAGATGAGAAAATATGATTACATCTCACAGTCGGAATTCGATTCCATAAAAAATCTTCCCATCGATATGGCCAATTATCGGATCCAGGATCATACTTCCGGTATTGCCACCTATTTTAGAGAATATCTGCGGATGGTGTTAGCCGACTGGTGCGCACAAAATCCAAAGGAAGACGGAACTCCTTACAATCTGTATCGGGATGGTTTAAAAGTGTATACCACAATCAATTATAAAATGCAGGAGTATGCCGAACAAGCTATGCTTCAATATCTTGGTAAAGAGCTTCAACCTGCGTTCTTCAAACATTGGAAAGGAGTTCCCAACGCTCCCTTTGTTTTCGAAAAAGATGTGGAGAAAAAGGAGACGGAAAACCTGATGCTATCGGCTATGCGCAGATCCGATCGCTATTCTAACCTTAAAACCGAAGGTTACTCCGATGGCGATATTTTAAAAAACTTCCAGATCCCTGTTAAAATGAAAGTTTTTTCTTACCGGGGAGAAATCGATACGGTAATGTCACCGATGGATTCCATCCGGTATTATAAATTCTTTTTGCAATCTGGTTTGATGTCGATGGATCCCCATACCGGATATGTAAGAGCCTATGTAGGGGGTATTGATTACCGGTTTTTTCAGTATGACCATGTAAAACTCAGTAAACGTCAGGTCGGTTCTACCTTTAAACCATTTCTATATACCCTTGCCATGCAGGAGGGGGAATCCCCCTGTTCACAATATCCCAATGTTCAACCGGTTATTGAATTGGGCAACGGACAAGTTTGGGCTCCTGAGAATTCCGATAATGAGCGTCGTGGACAAATGGTCACACTGAAATGGGCCCTGGCTAATTCAAACAACTGGGTATCCGGTCAGTTGATTCGTAAATATTCGCCGAAAGCCGTGGTTGCTTTAGCCCATAAAATGGGCGTTACCAGCGATATTCCGGCAGTTTATTCCATTGCTCTCGGGTCCTGTGATATCAGTTTATTTGAAATGGTTGGTGCCATGAGTGTGTTCCCAAATAAAGGAGTTTTTGTTGACCCATTGTTTATCACACGGATTGAAGACAAGAACGGAAATGTGCTGCAGACCTTTACGTCCAAATCGCATGAGGTCATCAGCGAAGAAACGGCATATCTGATGATTCAGCTAATGAAAGGTGTGGTTGAAGTGGGAACTGGTGTCCGGTTGCGATATAAATATGGATTCGATAATCCCATTGCCGGAAAAACAGGCACTTCCCAAAATCAAAGCGATGGCTGGTTTATGGGAATCACTCCCGATCTGGTTACCGGAGTATGGGTGGGTTGTGAAGACCGTGCCGCCCATTTCCGATCCATCACCCTTGGCCAGGGTGCCAATATGGCATTGCCAATATGGGCGCTATATATGCAAAGGGTATATGGGGATGCAGGGTTGCGGATCACTAAGCGTGAATTTGACAAGCCATCCAAACCTCTTGATGTCGATCTCGATTGCAGCGGCGATGCAAGCCCCCCTGCAAATGTAAAAACCAAGAAAAAGAAACAGGTGATTGATCCGGACGAATTTTAATCCAAGGTTATTCAATCGTTACTTCGAAAATTTCTCCCTTATAATCTTCTTTAGGAAAGGGAATATTATCCTGAGAATAGGCAGATCCGATCCACCATTTTGTATTGTGGAATTCCTGAGTAATGATTAGCAGCATCTGGTTATTCGGGATGGAGGTCACTTTGTCATCCATATATCCAACAACTCTTAATTTTTCTTTCGAAGGGCCGATCCTCCAGATAATTTTATCAGGCTGCCAGTCAATCTGAAAGTAATACCATGGGGATCCAAAAAGTTCATCATCGCGTTCCGGTGTTTTCTGTGTAAGAGCACGATAGTTCTTATCCCAGCGATGGGTCCAGAAAGTTTTATTGTCATACCGAATCGGATAACATCCATCATGGAAATCAACAGGTTGCCAGCAAGCCATATCCCAATTGGTACAGGAGACCATGATTTTATCATCATCTGCTAAAATCTCTTCAGGAAAAGGCACATTCCAGTTTTGTACGTTGTATTGATCATCAATTCCCTGATTATAAGCAGGTGGTAGTACCCATGAAGGACAGTAGGGCACTGTTTTTAATATTTCAAAATCAATTTCTGAATAGCCAACATTTTTTACCCTTTGATCCTGTTGACCACCATAATAGTTTGCCATATACCCGCCTTTGGTACAATCGCGCCGGCTATTCCAGTCCGATTGCGATTGCGTTATCAGCCAGATGGCATTGGTCAAGCCATTCCACATGTTGTTTTTATTCAGTAATTCTGTAAGTTTACACTTAGCCGTCCATTTTCCATAAGTCATTCCATGACGCGTGATAATTCCAACGTTCTGCTTTTGCCATTTCCCAAATTCCGACTTAGGGTTCCGGATTGTAATTTTATGTTCCACTGGATCGGAAATCACGGTTTCACAAGGCCGAGGAGCCACTGAAGCTGTAATTGCCACCAATTCTTCTTTTCTGTAGAATCGTTTGTTCCAGTTATAGTCCAGTCTCGAATAATTACCATTCATGATATCGGCAATTACCGGGATGTTGTTCATTTTGGTAGAAGGATCAACATAATGGACAAACTGTTCAAATGCCGCAGTCCAATAGAATGCAGAATCCTGGCCGCACACTGAGGTCTTAGCATTTGCTGCGTCTTCTTTTGAATAGGCAACCGGATTGATATAAATTCCGGCACCCGGATCTGGTTTAGCAACTACTTTCAATGTCTCTGGCAGGTGTTGTACCACGATATTTTTTAGGGTTTTTCCGGGTCCGTATAGAAAAAAGAAAAAAGGATTGATGAATCCTGTTTCAGATTGTAATCCAATATTTTGTACTCCATCGGGAATCTTCTTCTGCTCAATATTTTCAGCCGTTGTAACGACCAACATGAAGCTGTATTCTCCTACTCTCGGATTGCGTTTCCAGCGATCATTCCGGGATCCGTCGAAATATCGTTGCTCGTTTCGAGGATTTCCTACGATTCTAAATTTATTGCTAATCTGATGGAATTCACCATCTGCAGGGATCACGGAAGTTTCTGCAAATTTCACAGGTTCTCCTTCCCAACTGCCATAAAAATTTTCCCCTGCATTGGGATGTTGGCGAGTAGAATCTGATTCGTCTTTTTCTGGGAATTTATAGGATTCGTTTTGATAATAAATTTTATAGAAATATTTTTGAGGCGATTTTCCTGTGTTTTTAAGTTGAAATTCCAGATGAAAAAATCCATCTTTAAGTTGTTTGGAAGAGGGGATAACGAAACCTTTTTGGATGGCTTCAGAATAATCGAGAAATAGCGTTTGACCTTGTTCCCAGTTGCTAATCGGGTTGAAATCTCTGACTATAAATTCTTCGCTTGAAATTTCCTTCGACGAGGTTGATTGCCCACAGGAAGTAATTAGCCATAAAACGGGTGAAAAAAGAAGAATAAAAAGCATATAAAACCGGGTCATTTTAATATTTTTTTCGGAATGGTGAAGAATTGAACAAAATCCGGTAATGTCTTTACATAATTCCGTTCTTTAGCTATTTTGCCTACAACCAGAAATCCCGGGTTTTCCGATCCGCAAAACTTTCCCGGGATCAGGGCAAGTGATTCATAATATTTTGGGTTGTTATCATTGGGATAACCATGAAAATCGACCCAGGCAATAATTTGGAAAGTTGAATCATTGAAGCGGACTTCCTTAAGATCAAACCGCCAATCGCGATTGTACCGATAAATTTTGTCCGGAGTGTTTTTCCCATCTTTAAATATATAGAAATGATCTGATGGCTTCAAGGTGTCCAGGCCGATCGTTTTTCCAGAGACATCAGCCGATTTCGAAAAGCATGAAATCCATTGGCCTGCTTTGAATTTCCGTAAGGAATAACCCCGCTTTCCTGTCGATTTTTCTCTGAATACTGTGAGCAGAATATCTCCTGGCGTATCCTGTAAGAAATGTCCTGCAAATATCTGATATTCATATTTATTAACATTCCATTCTCCGATGGGATAATGTGGTTCTTTCGCCAACTGGATCCAATCTCCTTGCATTTTTCCTTTTTGTTGGAATGTAAGGATTTTCCATGCTCCATCTTCTGTGATTGAAAGAAGTTCAGATTGATGGTCTCCATTGAAATCACCCGGGAAAGCAGCAAATAGTGGATTAGCTGATTTCCAATAAGTTTGGAAGGCGTTTTGAGAAATTCCTCCCATCGCCCAACCCTTCTCTCCAAAGACTACGAATTGTTCCCCACTTCCATTTAAAAATTTCCCTTTCCCAATCGTTTTTACCCTGCCCGATATTAACAAACTCCCCGGATTCCCAGAAACAATTTTTCGGGATTCTTTTTGAGAAGAAATATTGGTAAAAATCTTAGGCTTCCCTTGTTTGTCGATCATCAAAAGGTCGTCGTTACCGGTATTCAAAAAATTACCGGATAAAAGAAAATCTCCGGAATGGAATTCATCTGGTTTCAATGGTATGGAAATTTCTTCCTTTTCAAGAAAAGTAACTGGGAATGGTGGCTCATTAAATCGGGGAGAAAAACCGGCAGGTTTTGTCATATCAACCCGGGCAGAATCTCCGCGACGATCTACCGGGCCTCCAAAGACAATGGTATAATCATCGATCAGTATATCGGTCTTGCTATTGTTCCAAAAGTAAACCTGAATTTTATAATTGGGTTTAAATGTTACCGAGGTTAAATCGATATATCCGCTAATTTTAAACCACTTGCCTCGTGGAACTTCTGGTTCACGCAGGTTAACTCCTTGCCAGCATATATTTACCCCCAATTCATTGGAAGCCGCAAAAACGAAGGTGCCTTTTACTTCTCTTTCGGTAGGAAATACATATATCCAGGCGCTCAGGGCAACGGCTTTGAGATTCTCCATGCCGATTTCACTGGCAATGCGCTCAATGGTTAAGCTGTAACTGTTTTGACCAAAGGCTTTTACCGAATACTTTCCAGAATGGGCAATTCCTTTGTAAAAACCACTTGGTGTATCTTTTCCTGGAGCTATTTCAAAATCATAATACAAAGTGTTGGGTGACTTAGCATGAAGCTGTTGTGGATTGGTAAATTCTTTTTCAGCGCCTGCAGGGAGTTTCATCACCTTGGTGAAGGGAATATATTTTAATCCCACACCCACCACCAACACGGTTCCGAAAAAGCATAAACCAAAGACTAAAAATTTTTTATTTCGTTTGCTCATCGTTTTATTACGGAATCCGGACTATTTTTAGAGTACCTTGGTAATCGCCTGATTTCATTCGACATACATAAACTCCTCCAGCAACTTGCTGACCATTATCATTCTTCCCATCCCATTTTACCTGATAAATTCCAGGAGGCTGTAATGGCAAGGACCAGCTTCTGACAGGAGTTCCGTTGATAGTCACGATTTCGAGATTGACCACCTGGGCCTTAGATAGTTGCAGATTAATGATTGTTTCCTGTTTAAAAGGGTTGGGATAGTTGGAAAGAAGGCGGGTTTCGCTTATCTTATTTTCTTCATTGATACTAACCGGATAATTAACATGAAGCGTTACCGGAATGGTGATGGTATTATTGTAATAATCGCGGGCAATCATATTACACCGGTATGTTTGTGGGGATAATCCAGCAGTGTTCATTGACAAGTTGACCGTCCCCGACTGTCCATGCAAAAGACTACCAGTAGCGTTTGATAAAGTAAGCCAGGAGTTGGATAACCCCTGATTGCTGATTTTGACCATTCCAGGCTCCTGCTGCATCGGCATACCCGTACTGTCGCCCCGAATATCGTAGATCACAAAAACATCCCGTGGGAAGACTTTTTGGACATTTCCTGTAATGGCCGACTGGGCCGTTTCACCAGGCTTGATCACGCCACGGCCATTGGCGCTTACTCCTTGCCAAAGCATGGAAGCGCCATTCCCGGTGGTACCATTGAATATCAGTTCTCCCAGCGACCCCCCAGAAAAGTTAGTGGCTCCTGTAATTTCTACTCCGGGAGGAAAATCCAGTTTAATTTGTTTGATATATTCGTTGTCTGTGCTTTGGTTATGGACTGTAAAGTTCCAATTGAAGGCTTGTCCGGGAATGAATGTTTCCGTTCCACAAGTCATGAATGATCCGGAAAGGTTATCAAATTGTTTATCATTTTTCACGACTACGGTATCAAATACCATCACAGCATATTTCAACTTTCCTCCGCCTATATTGGTAAGAATTAAAGAATCGTTATAAACTACATTCTGGTCAAGTCTTTTTTCAAAAGAATATGGTGAAGGTGAAAGTTGTGGAATCGCTCCTTCAATCAGAGGCAGCGCAATAAAATCAAGCAAACATCCATCCCAACCGCCGATAGAAGAATCATCTTTATGATAGATCCATGAAAAGGTATGATATCCGGCGCTAACAGGATAAGTTGCCTGGCTCCATGTGGAAATTCCATCCCAGCGACCCATTTCAAATCCATCAATATTAAATTCCAGGTAGTCATAGTTTTTATTTCCACTGGGATCTTGTTCACAGGAAACCAATTTCCAGAAACTGATTTCGCCATCTTTTAACACGGTAGCAGTAAGGTTGAAAATACTTTCAGCATTATCAGTAATCACGCCAGAACGGGCACTGAAATTTCCTTCGTATTTCACTCCCGATTCGATGATCCATGGCCATTGACCGGTATTGAACCATGGAAATTTATTAAAATTTCCAGTTTCAAAATCTTCGATGATATTTCCTGAAAACAAATAAATCGTATCAACCTTATTATAATTATTATTGGCTGAAAGGGTAGAGACGATTTTATAAAGATGTTCTAAAGGCGCAGCAACTCCGCCAGTTACATTAAAGGAAACTGTTTTCGAAGAATCGGGATCCAACTGGTCGATGGCGGCGGTATTAGTATTCACAATGATGTTGGTATCGGGAGTTGCGAGTTGTAAGTTAATGGATGAGGCTTTAGCGCTACCTTTGTTTTTATAAGTCACCAATAGATCAGCGTTTTCTCCTGGATCTAGGAAACCATTATCGCCATCGATTAGCATGGTTTGTGTAACATGAAAAACAGGAGCATGGGCAACAAAATTGAGTTCCCGTAGAAATTCTCTTTCCTGAGAACGCACATGCAAGGTAATTTGAAAGGCATGGTTATCCGGGATACTTGGCGAGATTAAAAAAGTAAATGCGTTATTCAGAGTAATGGTTTGGTTACCGCTGATAACCAAAATGTCTTCTGTGCTGTCAATCAAAGTGATATATGGGTCAGCGGTTGAAATCGAAAAATGAATATTATGAAGGGCTGTTCCTCCGATATTAGTAACAATTAAAGACATTTTTGCAGTTTCACCAAATTCAATAATACTGTCCGTTCCGGAAATGATCGATTGACTGATCAACAATCCAAAAGTAGAGAATGTAAGTGTTTTGACATTTGAGATGTTGTTATTATCCGTTACCATGAATTTGATGGGGAGGTTTTGATAGGCATAGGTTGGTGTACCTGTAAAATGGCCATCTTCTGAAATTTCCATTTCCGGGGGGAAGCCACAAGTAGTAAATTTATCCAAGGTATTACTTGGAATGGAAGCACCGTTATTAAGGGATGAATACTGAAAGTTTTTATTATCTCCTGAAGATAATCCTCCAGTCCAGGAAATACCTGGAGGGAATGTCATATCTCCATAATAGTATTCGATGGTCCCATTCGGAAATAATTTAACAGCAAAATTCAGGTTTGTATTGCCCTGCATGTTATACACAGAGGTTTTCCAGCGAATTATGGCATAGTTGGCATTTCCTTCAAACCATACACCCTGGCCATTAGATGGATAAATACATAAATCAGACATGAAAGGAGACAGAATGCTGGTTTGTTTGAACAACAACGTTTTATCGATGAGATAAGGCCAGGAATAGGGCTGATCATCAAATAAGATATAGCCGTCGGCATAGACATATATTTTATTGACAAATTTTTTATAAAAAGGGAAGCTAAAATCGAGGGTTTTTATGGCATATCCGGAATTGTTATTGGTAAGGACCAATTGTTGTGCGGTAACGGATGGGAAAGGAGAAGAAGAAGGAGTTTCAGGATAATTGAGTTTCACATCCCACAAATAAGGCGGAGTTCCTCCGCTTGCGCTCAGATTAAAGCTATAGGGTTGATAAAGTTGAGCCGGTGGAAGGGTATTCGTTACCACACTTGGTTTATTGAAAACCAGGGCATAGTTGATTCCCAGTCGGGTTGTTGTATTATTTTGAATTGTTACATTGCTTGTGGGATAATTGGTAGTGACCGGAGAACCACCCGTATAATCAATTAATGACCAGTTCACAATTTCACCGGTTGCCGATCCCGAAGGATCATTTTCCTGCACTTGTAAAAAGTATTTTATTGTCTGGCCAGGTATGACCTGAATGAGAAGAGGTGCCAGATCCAGTCCAAATTCGATGGTTTTATCGGCTTCGGTAGTGCCGCCCTGCATATATAGATCAGCGCCCTGATATTTAAAAATCGGAAATTCGAGGACCGATGATGGAACCGTGGCATTGAGATCGGTATTGATGCCGGCAGTAACTTTTAATTTATTGCGAGAAGTATGTTTCAGGGTCACTTTCATGGTTAATTGAGGGGAACAAGTTTGTTTAACATCAATCACATAGACTGTATGATTCCATATTCCACCCAATCCAATATTATCGGCCAGGTTTTTATACATGGTATAACAAAATCCCAAATCGGACCATCCGGTTCCCGAATAGCCATTTGCAAACTTTACACCCCCTTTTTCCCAGTCATGCATATCTACAACGCCATCTCCGTTGATATCAATATTGTTGGTATACTGGCCATCTCCATTGAAGTCGTAGCGAATCGAATCATTAAATCCGCAAATGGTCCACCCATGAGATGGGGAACCGCCCCAGAAAGTTTGAACACATTTTCCGCCTTCTGGTGTCCCTGTCGGAAATTTGGTCGCCGGCGTTCCGAAAAATTGCCCATAAATATTTCCAACACCTCCAACGGCAGCGCCTTCCAAATGATCAAACAACCAGTATTTCAATGTTTGTAATCCTTCAGGAGTATCAACTCTGATAGCCTTTACAGAATTCAACCGGTTTTGCATTCCGTTGTAATAAAAATTATAACCAGAGATCCAACGGGTATATCCTCCGGTATTCAGCGCGCCACCATAATCGGCAACATTCATATTTCCACAAGTTCTTACAATTTCCCAGGAATCGAAAAAGCTGGCTCCCTGATAATTATTGGCATTATTGAGAAAATCCCAGGTAAAATGGGTAGGATACTGGTTCGTTATCTGACTGGCGGGTAAATTACGCAAACGGTCAATTTCATAAGTAAAATTAAATGCGATGCCCGACGATTGGCCACACTCATATCCCGATTGCATGGTAATTGAGCGGAAAAATGGTTGGGTGGAGTTATCCACACTAACGGGCAATAAAGGGGCATTGGGTCCTTTGTATTGTTCCGGTAATTTCAGTTCCGGGATGTTCGACAAAACAAATAATTCATCCGGAGTCAGTGAAACCGGTTCTAACCCTTGTTGATATGGAAGATTCTGGGAAAATCCCTTGCTCCCGACACCAAGTGTCAATAAAACGATAACAAGTACTGTTAACTTTCTCATGGAATGGATATGGATGATCTGTACAAATCTAAGGTTTCTTTTTCGATTGTTTATATGAATAAACAGCATCAATAATCAACATTGAATCGACTGTAACATTCCGGTCTTCTGCTTTTTTGATTACCGATGCCAGCCAATCAGCATTGTTTTTTATGTTTAAGGTAATGTATTCAATAGTATCCCAGTATGTTTTACCCTGGAGGTTACTATAATTATTGTAAAAAGTATATTCCGCATCGGACCGGATGATTTGTTCCAAAGGCTTTTGCTGCAGGCGGGCTTTATTGACGGTGGAACGAAACCATTCACGATCATTACGAATCTGATTTTCAATATCATAAAGCAACAGATCCTTGGCCCCCGGATGAAAAGCATGATACGCTTCATCTGCGAAATTCCAGAATCCGCAATGAAGGTTGATTTCAGAAACCATGAGCAGGATAAGGTCATAATTTTTCAGCTTCTCAAATAATCCGGATTTGTCAACATAGGTTGGAGGACTATTATTCTGATAGGGATAGAGTTTATTGTTATAATACCAGTAGTCTTGTTTAACAAACATTTTTTTTCCATAATCTTCAACGATATTCAAATAATAGCTATCGGCAATAACCAAAACTGAAAATTTTTTTGATTCGGGGTGAACTGTTTTCATCTTTGGATAAACACCTAAGGCAGATTTTAACGGACAAGCAAGGTTCAGGAGTTCACCAATATCGTTGTCGGTTCCCAGCGGGGTTTGTGATGGGGTAAGCTGTTGAATCCTGAATTCAGGAATCCCGGTTCCCTTTGCTTTTTTTATAGATTTGACTAAGGTATCAACAGCAAATGGAACGCCATATAAGCTCCAATGCATGCCATATCGTGGGAACAGAGGATAACGGGAGGTGTCTTTCAGTTTCAGAAAGTAACGGTTCATGTCTATTACAGACAGTCCCAATTGCTGAGAAAGTTGCAGGCAATATTCATAATTGGATAAAGTTTTTCTTTCCGGATGAAAACGGGAAGGAATGTATTCGGGATAAAAACTGGCTTTCCCTGGTTCAAAAACGACCAACAGGGGGATATGATGAGCTTCCAGACTATCCTGTACATTTTTTAAGCGGAACATTTTTCTATCAATTGCAGCTTTTCCGATAAAATAATCGCCGGTGTATTCATGGATATAATCTTCTTCAAATAAATACCGATTACGGCCTTGAACAAAACCATTGGCATGGATAATGCCATAGAAGCTGTAATCATACTGATTGCTGATGCGAATCAAGGTTTTCCGGAAACCCACATAATCATTTAGCCTTGTAGAATATTCTTCCTGAAAAAAGCCGGAAAACCACCTTTTCCAGGTAAAAAGTTTCAGGGAGGGGGCTTCGCCTAACCGGTAATATCCTTTGAGTGGAGTTTCATGGATGGGTTTCAACCGGAATTGCAGGGAAGAAACGATCAAGGCCCCCAAGATAAATAAAAGAATAATTTTTTTAAAGGTTCTCATTTGAAGAATATGCATCGTAAGCCCTGTCAATAAAACCTGCTCCCGGATTTCCCCATCCACCGCCAACCTGAATAAGTACAATAATGTTTTGACGTTCTATTGCTTTCTTAATATCCACCGTTGCGGTTGAAATTGACCGGGCATCCCCTTTATTGAAAATCTTTTTATTATAATACCAGAACTCGGAATTATCAAATACCCTCCCGATTATCCCCTGATCATACCAGGCCCAAAAGAAGCTATCGCCGACAAAAAGCGCATTTTGTTTTTTTTCATTAGGGTGAAATGTAATTTCAAACTTAGGATAAGCAAGGGGTGGATGTTTAATATCACATATCAGGTTCATCATCCAATTCACATCATCATCAAATTGTCGCGGTTTTTCACTTAATTCGATGGTGTTTATCTTGATTTCCGGCATGGGTTCCTGAAGCATTTTTTCAAGGTACTTCAGGGTTGAATCGGCTGCCAGGGTAGCGCCATAAAGAGTCCAATGTACCCCGGTAGTTGGAAATAAAAGAAACCGGGAAGTATCTTTCATTTGCCGGAACCAGGTATTAAAATCAATAAGATGAATTCCCGAAGCAGTACATTTTTCGATGAGGTAATCACGTCCGGAGAGACCCGGTTTCCGGAAAAGGTAACGATCCGGGATATCTTCAGGGGAAAAGGAGACTTTATCGGGGGCAACTATCACAAGAAGGAATATTTTCTTTTTATTCCAAAAAAAGTGTTGCAATTTTTTCAGCTTGTAAACACGTTGATCTATTGCTCCCTTATTGATATGATCATATCCCAGAGAGGCGGTGATATATTCGGAGGTGAGCAAATGGTCCTGATTCCCAATTACAACGGTTGCCGGGTTTGGAACCCGGAATATTGTGAAATCAAGCTGGTTATGTAATCTCACTCCTTCGTTTTTGAATCCGGAGGAGTCATGAAAATGCAGGAGGTACTGTTGCTGAAACTCGCCATTCATCCAGGTTTTAAAAGTTAAAAAAGGAGCCGGAGTAAAGCGATAAGCTCCATTCAGAGGCTTCGACTGAACAACCTGAAATTCCGTCTGTAATGCGGGCAAGGTGATCAAAAGACATGAAAAGATCACAAGAAATTTTTTGAAAACATCCATGCTGGCCGCGTCCGTATTGTTGATTAACCATACAAATCTAAGGAAAATTAGAATGGTATCAGCGCCTTTTTTATCTTTGCCAATTTGCTTTTACAATCGGATTATGATGGATTTTTTTCGCCGGAATGTTTTTGCCCTTCTTTCCGGGTTTCTCTTCCTTCTCTTCAGCGCTTGTTCTTTCCTTTCTGATGGTTATTTCGGAGGAGCTGATAACATCACGCACTTTCAACTATCCCATTATGCTTTTTATCATCCCTCTTTGTTTTTAAATGCGTGGGGAAGGCCACTTTACACAATTATTGCAGCGCCTTTTGCTCAATTTGGATTGCCGGGAGCAAAACTGCTGAATATTTTGTTAGGGATTGCCACTGCCACCCTGGCCGGTGAAATTGCCCGAAAACTGGAGATCAAACCGACTTGGGTTGCCATTCTTTTCGTATGTTTCACACCACTCTATTTTGTGATGTTGCCAACTGTGCTTACAGAGATCCTTTTCAGTTTTATCCTTCTGCTATCAATTTATCTCTTTTTAAGCGAAAAATACAGATTATCGGCTATTGTTATTTCATTTTTGCCCTTTGCACGAACCGAAGGGTTTGTCCTTCTCCCTTTATTTTTCTTGACCTATTTGATAGTTAAACAGGGGAAAGTCATTCCTTTTTTACTGACAGGAACCCTTTTCTTCAGCGTTATCGGTGGATTATATTTCCGGGATTTTTTCTGGGTTTTCACTCAATTTCCTTACCCTGTTACCTATCATCACCCGATTTATAAAGAGAGAGGGGATTTATTTCACTTTATCCAGGACCGTAATCTGATTTTGGGATTGCCTCTTGAAATTCTCTTTATTGCTGGATTTCTCCAACTATTCCGTGAATGGTTTTCGGGATCAGCTATGCTCCGGAAGCAATCGCTTCTGATTTTTCTATTGCTTCTTTTGCCATTTTTCACATACCTTGCCTTTCATTCCATCCTTTATTGGAAAGCACTGGGAGGTTCCATGGGCCTTGACCGGGTGTTGGCTGCTGTTCTTCCCCTGGGTGCCCTGATCGCGCTGAAAGGATTTCAGGGGATTATCCAGGTGTTTAAAACAAATTGTTTTCTTCGTTCTTTTTTTACGATTCTGATTTTGATCTGGGTAGTAATTTTTCCTTTCCGGATCTATCCTTACCCCTATCCCCTTTCTCCTGAAGAAGAAACTATCAAGGCTGCTGTTGCCTGGTTCAAAACTTCCCCTTACAACAAAAAAACCGTTTATTACACCGATAACAATGTCCCTTATTACCTTGGGATCGATCCCTATCAAAAATCACCGGCAGTGTGTCATCTTTTTGGTGATTCAAAATATCTTGATACCATACCGGAAGGATCAATTCTGGTATGGGATGCCCATTTCGGGGCCAATGAATCAAAAATTCCGCTTGATTCATTACTCGGGAACGATCGGCAGCAGGTGATTGGATATTTCCGTCCGCTGCAACCCTGGATTACATTCGGAGGACACAACTATGATTGTTATATCACCAAAACCAAACCAGCCGAAAAATTGGCCGATAATTGGGCGATCCGGGATTCCATTCTGGACGTTCTGGATGAAAAGGAGTGTTTGAAAACCCTATACCTCAATAATTTTGAAAATCCGTGGGATGGATCAAATCCATCTTTTTATTCCGGTGATACGGCACATTCGGGTAAACTGTCATTCCGAATGGATGGTCGCACTGAATACAGTCCCGGAGTTTGTAAAGAAGTAAAGGGACTCCCTGTGACCAGCAAACCGGCGATGATCCAGGCAACAGTATATTGTTATTTACCGGAAATCGAAATAAAAAGCAACACCTTGTTGGTTATTTCCTTTGAGCAGAATGGAAAATCATACAGTTATACCGCGATGAGGCTGAACGATAAAAAGGTGAGACCAGCCCGATGGAACAGGTTCAGCATTTCCGATACGATACCGGTATTCAAATCATCACGGGATCTATTGAAAGTGTATATCTGGAATCCAGGGAAACAGCGATTTTTCATTGATGACCTGAAAGCGAATCTTACCTATCAACCTTTATAATATCCCCGCATATTATTCAGTTTAATTCGAAAAAGGTCAAAGAACATTCCAACACCATGACGGAATACCTTAACCGTTGACTTTTCCTGATTAGTTAACCGGACCGGGATCCGTTTAATTTCGAAATTCTGTTTCAGGGCGATGTACAGCAACTCCACATCAAAGGCAAAACCATTGATCCTTGCATGTTTAAAAATAAAATCAGCAACATCCCCCCGAAAACCTTTGAGCCCGCATTGAGTATCAAAAAAATTAGCAGTGACAATGGTTCCGACAAAACGGGTAAAAAATATACTGGTTATCTTTCTGAGTTCTGGGATTTCAGTTAAATAGGATGATCCTTTTAATTTTCGATCCCCGATTACCAATTGAAACTCTTTAAAGTCGAGATAACGTAACATCGTTCCAATGGCATTGAGCTCATAAGGAATATCCGCATCCGTAAAAATTCTAAACGCCCCCCGGGCTGCTTTCATTCCGGTGCGAACTGCAGCACCTTTGCCTATGTTTTTTTTGTTTCGGCAAAAAATACAATTCATTTCATGGCATACTGTTTCGGTTGCTCCATGATCGTTGCTCCCATCATCAACCACAATCACCTCGAATGAATAATCCTGACTTTTCAGGTAGGTAATTAAAACCGGGAGGTTTTTCCTTAAAATTCCTGCTGATTTATAAGACGGAACAATTATACTGAGATAAATTGAATCTGACATTTTATAAATAGTATTTAAAAAACAGGGAGTGATTTTTCAAGATATTGTGCAGCTGTCTCAAAATCAGGTTCCGTACATTTAAAAAAACGATAGAATGCAAATTTTTTATTTATTCCAAAAACATTAGTTTTGACAGAACGAAAAAAACATTTCAGTACCATTTCAATCTCATCGGCGGTATTAATATGTTCGTATCTCATCAAAATTTGATAATTCAAACCATAGTGGCGTTTAAATTCATATCCTGTAATCAACGTTCCCAGTTTCCATAAAATTGTACCCTCATTGGGGATAGCTACTCTTAAAGAACCCCCTTTTTCGAGCAATGTAACTGCTTTTGCAACGACATCGGGTAAATTCTGGATATGTTCAAATGTGGCAACAGAGGTAATTCGGGTATACTTGTTTTCACTGGGGATTTCACTTATATCTGAATAGATCTTTCGGACTCTCTGGAGGTTCCCGGATTCTCTGTATAGCTCCTCAAAAGGTTCTACAATATCGTAATGATTCACATGTGGTTCAAAGGGGAGTTGGTTAAGCATACCTGCACCAATCTCGAGGGTTTTCTGATCTCCATGTGATTGAACCAATACATCTTCTGCTACTTTGATATGCAGCCACTTTTCCATTTGCATCGATAATTTGGTTGCATTGGTCTTTCCTTGTCTGTTTTTTTTATAATGTGATTCGTAAATAGCTTTAAAATCCGGGGGTAGTTCTATTCTGGTTTTTGGAAAATTTTCGAGTACTTGATTTTTCATTTTTAAAATGATTGATAATCCGTTTAGTAACGCAAAGGCTACAGATAGAAATATTTATTCTTAGAATTTATCATGTTAGAAATCATGATGGAGTTCAGGTCTATTCCTGGATATTGCAAAACAAAGATGGTAGCGGCCTGTTCTCGGTGCGTATTATATACGTTGATTTCAATGGTTGCCGAGGGGGTCATCTTATCATTGATGTGGTTTATTTTTATAGGAAAGTCAGTGAGCCCTTCACCCTGGTATACCCTGAAACTAACGGTAAAAATCTTGTACGGGGAATAGTAAAGTATGGTAGCCGTATTGGATATCGGATAAATCACGGTGTCGGTATTCTTGATCGTCGGCAACGGGGCCATGACCAAAAACAGATCATCGGTTTTTTCAGCTTGACACATTGTCATATAATAAGGTGACGGATAAGTGACTTTCTTTGTATAAAAGAGAAATTGTCCCTCTACCCGTGAAAAAGGATAAAGATTTCCGGTTTTTGCTTGGAAATATTCGTACCAGTTAAAGGCCTGTTCAGTAATACCGCGTGCACATTCCGATGTGTTATTCCAGAGATCCGGAGCATAAAAAGGGGTATTCGGCGGCAAGATTTTAAATTGTTTGGATTTCACCAGTTCATCAATTGCCCTGAAACGAAGATTTGCACTCCGGATATCCTTGGCGATGTAATAATTGGAATAGTCGGTAATGACGGAACAAAGACAAATCGCGATGACAAATAATGCAATGAGGACATTTTTAATGATTTTGTTGAAATTAAATAAGTTAATTAGATATGAGATCAATAGTACCCCAAAAAGCAATACTCCGAAGAAAGAGAAAAAAGTAGTGAGATAACCGATCATGTGAGCCTTTTCGACGTAAAAGGTGTATTTTTCAGTCAGCGCCAGTGGAATGTGAGGGACGAAAACAAGCAAGATGGCGATGCAGCATCCCCCGGCAACTTTTTTCCACGGGATTTCCGGAAGATTTTTCAATAAGATCCATCCCAACCATCCCACCAGAATGCCTTTGACGATCCATTCAACCCGCGCTTGCTGGAAGAGAAAAAGAAGAATTTTTGAATGGCCGGTGATAAACTCAGATTTCTGAAAGAAAAATTCATGGCTTGATTCATAGATAGTTAATGGAAATGCAGAATAGGAAAGGCTCCACAGTATCTTGAAAAAAGTTCCCAGGGAGGCATCTTTTGTGGCAAAATTGGTTCCGGGATATTGAGGGGGAAAATAGTGGCGGAAAATAAAATAGGTTACAAGGTATAAGAGAGCAATAGTAAGAAAGGGTAAAAAGTGGAATAACCATTTTTTTACTCTAACAAAAAAGGGAATGTTTTTTTGAAAATTATTGATTATGATCACACTCAATGCAAAAAGGATGAAGAAAATGTAGGTTTCATAAAACAACAGTGCAACCCCAAAAAAAATCGCAGACCCAACCAGATTTCTTTTTCTTCCCGTTTTATAAAATATCATGAGAAGATAGAAGGAAAACAATAACAAGAAAAAAGAAAAGGAAAAATAGAAAGGATACGCAACAAATAAGGTCGTATGCTTAGAAATCTGCATGGTTACGAGGAAGAGCAAAATCATCAGCCAGGAAATCTCATCGGATTTGGTCGATTCTTTGATGATTTTTGCAAACAGAATAAAACAGGCAAAGAGAGGAATATACTGGAACATTTTTACAACTACCATATTGTTTGACAGATAAGGTAAACTGTAAACAGGTTTTACCAGGTGAAAATAAAATCGTCCAGCAATCTTTGCAAAGAAGGAAGCATCCTCCATGATATCCCCACGGGTGGTGATCAGGTAGTTGTGTAAATCATCTGCAGTTGCAAATCCAGTAAAAAAGAGCGGGAAAAAGGTGATGAGGCCAATAATGGAAAAAGCAAAATAATATAAGGTTTTGTTGGATATGCAAATTTTTTTATTGCTCATACTATGGTCTATTTTTTCTTGAGAAGTTCCGTGTTATAAAGATTGATCGCATCGCTTCGTACAATAATTGCAAGTGGAAGTTTTCTCTCTGTGGCTTTTTGTTTTTCTTTTGAAAGCCAAGACGGACTTTTCAGAATTTCATTTTCAATCTTACGTATTGGATTACCCCGAGTGGTATCGTATTCAGTGTAAAGCCTGTCAATTATTCCGGCACCGGGATTACCATTTCCGGCACCAACCTGAAAAAGAATCACAAAATCTTGTCGTTCAATGGCTTCCCTGAGATTGATTTCCCAGGTATATTTCATTTTTGTTTGACTTTCAGGATAAACTGCATAATCATAATACCAGATTTCCTGGTTTCTGAACAGGTTTTTAATGATCGGCTGGTGATACCAGCCCCAGATATAGCTGTCGGCTATAAACAGTGCCGCTGGTTTTGACCGGGTTGTATCCGTTACGAAATGATAACAGGGATAAGCAAGAATTTCATGCGGAGCATTCCAGATAAGGTTCATTGTTTTATTGATATCATCATCCAAATTACGCGGGCTCGTGGAGGTTTGTATCGAATCAAGGATCATCTTAGGCATGACAATTCCTTTTTCCTTTTCAAAATACCGGATGGCTGAATCGGCCGCGAGGTAAGATCCATAATCGCTCCAATGTATTCCAGTAGAAGGAATCAAACGGTAACGTGAAGTGTGCTTCAAAGCGCTAAAATAGGGATTAAAATCAAGAACATTGATTCCGGCTTCATGCGCTTTTTTCGTGAAATAATCACGGTTTGTTTGATGTCGTTCCATTTTCAAAAACCTGTCGGGAATTAATTCCGGGTAGAAAGAACCTTTATCCGGAGGAATCATAACTATTACCATTATTCTTTTTGTCTCCCAAAGATAGTTTTGAACATATTTCAACATTCTTATTTTATCATCCATAAAACGTTTTCCAAAAACGGACTTTCCAAGGTATCCATCAATGTAATCTTTTGAAAAAAGTTCATTATTCTTACCGACCACAATCTGATCGGCATGTGCGATTGAAAACAAGCTGAAGTCAATCTGATTGTATAATCTTACGAAATCCGGACGGAACCCGACAGAATCTTCAATGTTTTGCCGATACTGCTGCTGAAAAGATCCATTCATAAAAGCAGAGCAAGAGGCAGCAGGTTTCGGAGCAGGTGTAAAGGCCCCTTTCAGGGATTTTGATATGATGGGGTTAAATTCCTTTTGAAAGGCTGGAAATATCAACAGAAGAAATATAAAAAACAGTAAAAATCGTTTGATCAGCATGGTATTAAAACCTAAAATAGATAAACGGACTGAATCCAGAAGCAGTGATGGTGGCTTCGCTCAGAACAAATAATAAAATTGCGAGAATTGAAAAAATGATGATGAGTTTATTCCCGGGGTTGAAGTATAGTTTTTCGATCCAGTTTTCTGCTTTCTTAAAAACCCCCAAAAATGAGAAAAGGGAAGCAATCACCATCATTGTCCAGAATTTCGGGTTTAACCAGACCATATTTTCTGCCGGTTGAAAAGCAAACAGCCGTCGGATCAGGAACCAGGCTTCGTCAAGGCTCTGGGCCCGGAAGATCACCCATCCGATGGTAAGCAGAAGAAAGGTGAAGATGATGGCCGGGACTTTCCCTACTTTCTTCAGATATTTAAGAAGGAATAGTCGTTCGATGATTAAAAAGAAACCCATATAGCCTCCCCAGATGATGAAGGTCCAGGCGGCACCATGCCAGAAACCACAGAGTAGAAAGGTAATGGAAGTCGCAATAAGGTAAATGATTTTATCAGCACGCAGGCCCAAGTAACGTTCTCTCGGAAGTTTACGTGAAGTGGCATAGGCCAGGGGTAGGAAGATATAGTCGCGAAACCAGAAAGAGAGGGTTATATGCCACCGACGCCAAAATTCAGTAATGCTCTTTGAAACATACGGGAAATTAAAGTTTTCAGGTAACGTGAATCCCATCATTCGGCCCAGACCGATGGCCATGTCGGAGTATCCGGAAAAATCAAAATAAATTTGAAATGAATAAGCGATGGCCCCGATCCACACAATACCACTTGACATTTCGGAAGGTGTCAGAGAAAATATTTCGTTCACAGTCAGGCCCAATACATCGGCAATTAATACTTTTTTGGACAACCCGATGATAAAACGATAAAATCCACTCAGCCTGTTATCCAGATTTTCTGTTGAACTTCTATCAATGATCTGATCTGAGATCTGTCCGGGACGAACAATGGGTCCCGATAAAATCTGGGGAAACATAAAAATATAAAGAGCAAAATCCTGTAATTTTTCAAACCCCGGATGTTGTTTTTTATAAACATCAAGTGTATAAGCAAGTTTCTGAAAAGTGATGAAAGAAATGCCGATGGGCAAAACAATTTTGATCCATCCAGCGGGTTTGGAGCCAAACCATCCAAGCATCACCTGAAACTGATCCACAAAAAAATTCATGTACTTAAAATAAAGTAACAGGGACAAGTTTATCAGTATAGACAGCCAGAGTAGCCAACGTCGTGCTTTCCCTTCCTTCACTACCATCTGCCTAACAATATAAAAATCGGCCAGTACTGACCCCATTACAAAAAAGACAAATTTCGGAGCGCCCCAGGCATAGAAAAAAACACTCGCCAGGAGCAAAAACCAGTTCTTGTATCTCCGGTCAATTATATAATAAATGATCAGGAAAAAGGGCAAGAAATAAAGTAAAAACAAGCTACTGTTAAATATCATAGGTTTTTCTATTTACTGTTTTTTAAGTCAATCATATATTGCGCATCTTGTTTGAGCTGATCTTCAACGGAAACGTGATTATTTTTTGCTTTCTGAACAATACTTTGATACCAATCAGGGGATTTTTTTATTTCCTCGATTTTAAGCTCAAGAAGGATCTGGTTATCTGCCTCCTGGTATGACAAATACCGGGTGAAAAAATCTTCGATAAATCCATACGGAAAAAGTTCATAGGTAGCTTCTGTCACCATCATGATCACTAAATTTTGTTTGTCAATTTCCCCTTTTAAACTGACATCACGTACCCTATTGACTTTTTTCCCGTTCTCGAAAATTACCTTATTGTAAAACCAAAAATTGTCCTTACTGAATACATTTTCCGTTATACCGGTCGCTGCAAATCCCCACCAGTAACTATCACCAATGGTCATTACATTGGGTCTGGTTTTTCCGGTTGTGGAATAATAAAATTTCGGATATGGCATGGGGTCATAATGGGGTGGGTAAAACAAATTCATTAATTCGCAAGCATCATTATCAGAGTACCTTAATGAGTCGGAAACAACCACTGATTTCCATCCGAATTCCGGAAGATCGATGTTACATAATTTCTCAATATACCGAAACATACTGTCGGCAGCCAAACCAACACCATAAGAGGTCCAATGAACTCCGCTTCTGGGATAAAGCGGATAGGGTGTATTATTCCTTATCTTTTTAAACCAGGCATTCATGTCGATGAAATTCAAGTGTGATCTGTCAATTCGTTTAATATAATAATCGTAATTGGAAATTGATCTCTTTTTATAATGATTGGGAATATCTTCGCTATAAACCGTTGCTTTTCCGGGTGCAAAAATCAAAAGGAAATCGATGTTTTTCTGCTTCAGGATGGATTGAATTTTTTCCAGATGACTGATTTCATAATCAATTTTTTCAGGTCCCTTAAAGGTGCGTCCGATATAATTATTGATGTATGGTTCAAGAAACAAATTATCATTTTTACCGATCACGACATCAGGAGCATACGACATGGTAAACAAGGAAAAATCCACTTGGTTTTTCAATTTTATAAAATAACTCCTGAATCCGATATTATCCCCTACCGTTTTTGTATACTTCGACCGCACCTCCTCGCTGTTCCATGTTTTCCAAGGGATACCGGGAACCGGAATGGTATCTGCAACTCCTTTAAGCTCTGTTGGTGGAATGAAAATAAAGGATTTTTGAAGATACGGAAGTATCAACATTCCCAATATCAGTACATGAATGAGTTGTTTTAGCATTGTCATTATCCGCAAATTTAGTAGAATCATCTGATCTTTTTCACTTTTTGCTGATGATCTGTTTGATAAAATGCCTCAAGGAGTTGGTCGACAAAGCCATACCCCAAGCAACCATATCCGGCATTGGTTTGCACCAAGATGATGGCATTGTTTTTAAATACCGACTTTCCCAAATCCTGGTCCGATGCAAGTTTTCCAGTCTTAAAAGTACCATAATACACATCATGGTCGTAGTACCAAAAATCACGGTTTGAAAATACATTTCCGATATAACCCGCCTCGGCCCAGATAAAATAGAAACTATCGCCTAAGAATAATGCCGAAAAGGGTTGCTCATTGTTCTGATTGATGTATTCAACTTTCGGTTGGGCCATCGGAAGAGCATGCACCGGGCAGATCAGATTCATTCCCTTCGCCATATCATCTTCGCGGCCCCGGGTTTCATTGATTGTTCCGGGAATGGTGATCTTCATTTCCGGAAGCGATCTGCCTGTTTTAATTTCCAGGTATTTTACAAGTGAATCCATGGCAAGGCAAGCTCCATAATTACTCCAGTGAATTCCTGTTTTTGGGTAAAGGCAATACCTGATTGTATCTTTCATAGCAAGAAACCAGGAATTTAAATCAATGACATTAACCTTTTGTTTTTCCAGACTCTTCCGGTACCATTGGTAATTGGTAAGACCCCGCGGATCATTTCTGAAACGTGAAGGAATATGCTCGGAATAAAACGTCCCCTTATCCGGCAATAAAATTACCAGAAAAAAGATTTTTTTTTCCTTCCATAGCAAATCTTGGACATCTCTGAGTTGCTGTACTCTTGCTTCGATTTTATTTTTACCTATAAAATCCTTACCAGACCAGGCCTTGATATATTGGTCTTCATATAAATAATCATCTTCCCCAACTACAACTTTTCTGGCATTGGGCAACCTGAATAAGGAAAAATCGAGTTGATTGTGCAGCCGCACCATTTGGTTATGGAAACCGATACTCCGGTCAAGATGCCTCATCATTTGGCTTTGATAGGTGCCCTCGGAAAGCCCGTTGAAGTCAAAAACCGGGGAGGGATTGGGTTCAAAATAGCCGTCGAGTGTTCCCGGGAATATTGGCCGGAAACCTTTTTGAACAATGAAGATAATCGGTATTCCAAAAACGAAACACAAACAAATCCATTTAACAACGGTCATTTTTTTCGCTTTTATCACGCCCATTTTTGTAATCATAAATAGGTCTATTCGCTTTATCTCCGTATTAATAATTGCAATGTGTAATGCATCACGAGGAATGTAAAAAACCACCTTGGACCATAGATCAATAAGGTATGGGGTTAAGGTAGAATTTCTTGACCGCCGGATCCTGTTTCAGATAATTCGGGATATATTCATTGACAAACGTAGCCATCTTAATTCCTTTTGATTTCAGTGTTTGGTATTGTTCATAACTTGGATAACAACCATACGCCGTGGCTCCACTATAAAACATCAGCGTAATAGCATTGTTTCCTCCGCTATTGAAAATAACCCAATCTTTAGACGGTATTTGACGAGCAATCTGTTTGTTGATGATGCCATCAATATTGTGTTTTTTCCAGAAGGACGATTTATTCGAATGCCATTTATCAATCTGGTTAATATACAGGTTATCATAGGCAATAAAACCCAATAAAATGACAATAATCCAGGCAGATATATGGGTCGGAATAATCGTTCGAAGCCAATCCACCACTTTTCCAAGAAGAGCTCCAAATGCAAGAAAAAAAATCGGGCAGACAATCGTACAAAACATAACCATTTTCGTTGCAGCAATAGTATAGAAAAGATAGGTAACGATAACAAAGGTAAAAACACCAACTTTAAAAACTTTATTCTGCATGGATTTAAAAAGACAGCAAAGCCCGGGAATTAGGAGAAAAATCGCCAGGAAACCTCCATATTGATTCGAAATCAAATACAAATGATAATAGGCATTTCCATCATGACCCTCAACCGCCTCGAAAAAATGCTTATTGTTATACATCAATTCATACCCGCTTTCGTTGGGATAGGCACATTGAATAAATATCTGCCAAGGCAAAGCAATCAGGATGGTGACAAGCAGTGATATTCCCATTTGTTTATGCTCAGAAAACCATTTGTTTTTTGGGCTGCATAAAAAGATCGAAAGGGACCATCCGAAATATACAAGTAGCCCAACCAGCCATTTATTCAGGATAGCAATCCCGGCAAATAGACCGATCAGTATCAGCCAACGTTTTTTGTGTGAATGGATATACTCAACCCACGACCAAATGCTAAGTGTGACGTAGAAAATAAAGGCGCTGTCGTTGTGATCGGTACTTTGATAACCGGAAACAAATTGAATAAAGAAAACCGAAAAGGTATATAAGAAAGCCCCATACCAAGCAACGTCCGGCGTACTGATCAGTTTCCCGATCCTGTAAATAAGCAAGGTCATCAACGACATCATGATAATAGTAGGCAACCTTAACACGAATTCACTCGTTCCGAATATTTTAAAGAACAAAGCGATCTGCCATAAAAAAAAAGGTTGCTTATGAAGCCATATAGAATTTCCCTGCCAATTTTTAAAGTCATAATCCAAGACAGGATTACTTACCAGTACCGGTTTAAAAGGGTTTATCATCATATTTTTTGCAACCAATGCATGGTATTGTTCATCCCAGGTCCATAAAAACGGATCAAGGGTAGCAATAAAAACACGCAAGATCAACCCCGCAAGGAAAAGAAAAAGAATGCTGTATCCGGGTTTCTTGTTTAGAAACAGTATGATGCTACATAGTCCAATAGTGAGAGCACATACGATCCAATAAAGTTGCAGGTTCGAAAACTCGGTCTGAATAATTTTAGTAAGGTCCATTGAATTGATTTATAGCTTAAAGATTCATAAAAAGTGATCGCCTTTCATTATATGAGTCAGGAGTCAATATTCCGAGTTGTTAATCGTTGGATTGGCAATAAAACATATAACCTTAGATGTCTGCATCTTAGATGTAAGTTTCGCCAAACATCATTAGACATGATCTCTAAGGTTAAGGGTACTAAATTAGTGGAAATTTTCTTTTACGTATCAGATGCATAAGAAAAAGAACTCATTTTGAATATGGCTGAGATCATTTCAGCAGCAGTTAACGATATAAATCAATTGCTATTCCATCTGTAATAATAATGAACCTTTAGATCATCAAAGAAAATCAATTTCTGTTTCGGGTTCCGGATAAACAACCGGATTTGCAAACTTGAATCACTTACATCGGGAATGAGGAAGGTTTTTTTCAAGGTGGTCCATTCAAGTGGGTTTTTCAGTACACGATCCAGTTTATCTTCATCGCTAAAAAGGATCTTATCGTCCTTGCTCAAAGTATAAGCCAGCGCTGCCCCGGTTGGAAGGTTTCCGGGCTTTAAGCTCCAGATATTCACCTCTATCATTTTAGGAAAGGGATTTCCAAAATCATTCAGCTTAGTAGAAAAGAGCGGAATATCCTTGCCGGTTGTATTGGTAGCAACACCATATTGTCCCGACCGGGTGAAAATCGCAGATGGCTTTATTACCGGAGAAATCGCCAGGTTCTCAAAATCGTTTTCAAAAGATTGTGCCTGGTGAATGGGGCTCAGTATACCCGCTCGTTCAATTGAGCGCAAGTAATGGTCCCAGTCCCACGAAGAGCCGTAGTAACATCGTTCAAAACGGTAAAAAGCAGTAACGTACCGGAGATTGAAATAAACCATAATCAAAATCAGGAAGGAAATGAGGGTCGTCAGAAAGAAATTATTGCGTTGCGACACAATAGTGATCAACCAGCCTAACGGAATAGCCAGTAAAGGATAATATTCAATGAAGGAACGCTGCCCATAGCTGCATCCGAAATACCACATTTTCCATGAGGAACAAATCAAGGTGATCATAAGGAAAACCAAAGTAACCAGCACCCAGTTTTTTTTCTTTCCAAAAATCATCATCACAATACCCGCCATTATGAAAAGTGCCAGAGGGGTGTAAGAAAACCATCCATTCACAGGGGAGAATAAAACTTCCAGGATCCGGGGATGAGCCAGATTGGTAAATCCTTCGTCGCGATAAGAAAAATGGAGCCAGCTTCCTGAGAGATATTTCCAATAAATGAATTGTGGCAGAAACAGGATGATAAGGATCGCCAGAAAGCTCAGAAAACACGAAGGGTTCAGAAAGTGTTTCAACCGCTTCACCCTATCTTCGCGACCCTCTGCATCCCAAAAAAAGAAAAGAAAACCCAAAATGATATTCGTGGGACGAATCAGGATGGCAATGGCAAAGCCGATACTGAGCAGAATAAAATAGCGGAATGACCTGGAATTCAGATATTCCTTCAGGGCAAAGAGAAACAAAGAAATCAGGAAGAAAGAATAAACATGCGACATCATCCCATCAAGAAGTGAATAATAAAAAAGGTTGGTTCCCAAAAAGATCAGGGCAACAAGAATCAAACAGACTTCAGGCTGAAAATAATAGATTAAAAATCGGTGAAGAAACCAAAGTCCGAGGACTAAATAAACGACAGCACCCAAAGCCATCATTCGCATATACAAAATGGAAAATCCATCTTCATCATCAAAACCTGCAACCAACGATACAAGATGGGCTGTGAAAAAGAACGGGGAAACCATCAGGGCAACTCCGAATGTATATTTTGTATCTATTTTATTGTGAACGGTATCGACACTAAAGCCGCCGCCGGTACGGATGTCAAGATCGGCCGGCATTTTGTGTGTATCGAAATGGTAAAAAAAAGTGGCCGGAAGATAGATATAATATCCGGCCCGATCGGACCAAAGTTCATGTCGGTCGGAAAAACAGGTGGCATCTTTGTGGAAAAACCAGGATAACGCCAATCCCGTACAAAACAGAACATAAAAAAACCATTTCTCCATTTTGCTATTTTACTATTTCACTTTTTCGGAAAAAGGTGACTTCAATCTCATCCACTAATATCTCTCCTTTTCCACGGTACCAAAAATAGGCTTGCAGTACATCTTCTTTATCAGGAGCTGGCGGAATATGATAGTCAATATTTATTTTGTTCCATTGGTTCGGTTTTACATCCTCTTTCTCAAGGGGAATGAACATATACTTGTAATTGATACCTTTGTGGTTACAAGTGGCAACCAGACTGCATTTTACCTCGGAAACAGGACATGAAAACCAGATATAGCCGCTTGCGCGAATCCAGGAGGAATCACTATGGGTTAGATCCTTGAACTGAATCCAGAGGCCGGGAGAAAAGGGAACCCGAAGATCCAACTTCATCGACTGATTACTTTGATGACCGGAAGCAGAAAGATGTAAATCCGGATTGGCGATATCGCCCGATTCAAAATCATAGTAAGCCAATCGTATTGGGGTTAATCCGGATTTTTCAGGGATATGCTCCCTTTCATTCATAATGACTTGATTGGAATTATTTTGCTGGGAATTCAGATGAAGAATATAATTCCAACCAATAAAAATTCCAAGAAGAATGAGTCCAGAAAAGGTGGCAAACAATTGTTTTCGGAATTGTTGTTTCAATTGTCAATTGGTCATTGTCAATTATTTCAGATATTTTCGGTCAAAGAGATTATATTTCATCAGACACCACACTGCCCTAAACCCGTCCTTCATTCCGATCTTTTTCCCTTCCTCATACGTTCGCCCATAATAGGAAATACCTACTTCATAAATGCGAATTTTTGAAAAACGGACAATCTTGGAGGTAACTTCCGGTTCAAAACCGAAACGATTTTCTTTAAAATGGATCTTTTTAATAAACTCTGCTTTAAATAGTTTGTAGCAGGTTTCCATGTCGGTAAGATTCAGATTTGTGAAAATATTAGAGAAGAAAGTAAGCATTTTATTTCCTATAGAGTGCCAAAAAAAAAGAATCCGATGGGGGCTACCGCCCATGAACCTTGAACCATAAACCACATCGGCAAACCCGTCCAAAACCGGTTGAAGCAATACATTGAAATCCCGTGGGTCATATTCCAGATCAGCATCCTGGATAAGAATCAAATCGCCGGTAGCTTCTGCTATTCCTCGATGAATGGCGGCACCTTTACCGAAATTCTTAGGTTGATTGATCAACCGGATATCAAGTTCTGCATGTTGATCCCGATAATTCAGAACCACTTTTTCGGTAGAATCCGAGCTATAATCGTTGATGACGATGATTTCTTTTTGCACCCCTCCAACTAATTCAACAGCCAGTATTTTATCTAAAATATTATGAATGGTGTCCGATTCGTTGAATGCTGGGATTAAAATGCTGAGTTTGTGAGATTCCATAAAATCGATTCAAGAATTGATTATTCGTAATAATAGATCCGTTTAACCCGGCGTGAAATTCCGGTTAGCACTTCATAAGGAATGGTCCCCATAGCTTGTGACAGTTCGGTTATTGGATGCTGGGTATTGAAAATAATGACCTCGGTGCCTTCAGTAATATCGATGGATAAGTTAGAGAAATCCGTTATATCAATCATCGTAAGGTCCATACAAATATTTCCGACGATGGGGGCAGGTTTCCCCTGAATATAGAGTTTCCCGACTCCATTCCCCAGGCGACGATCCAGGCCGTCAGCATAACCAATTGGAACAATGGCTATGATCATATTTTTTTCTGCTTTGCCTTTCCGGTTATATCCGATAGTATCACCAGCCGGAATATGTTTGATTTGGGTGATCACGGTTTTCAGAGAACTAACTTGTTGCAGCTGTGATTGTTCTTCCAGTGTATTTCCAATGCCATACAGCCCGATTCCCAATCGCACCATGTTGAAATGGGCATCCGGGAACCTGCATATCCCAGCAGAATTACAAATATGACGGAGAATCGGATAGTTCAACGACCGGGCCACCTTTTGACTTAGAAATTCAAAACGAGAGATCTGCAAACGAGTAAATTCATCCTCGTCAGGATCTTCGCTGGCTGCCAGATGGGAAAATACCGACTGAACCCTAAAATCCGGATTTTTTTGAATTTGTTCGATCAAGGTATCCAGTTCTTCTTCTACAAATCCCAAACGATGCATACCGGTATCCAATTTGATATGTATTCTGACTTCCTGTTGAATAGATGTTACATTACGGGCAATAGCTTCTTCGAGAAGATGAAGGATATGGAGGTTGTAAATTTCGGGTTCAAGATTGAATTTCAGTAAGGTATCCAGGCTTTGTTCTTCCGGGCTCATAACCATGATTGGCAGGTGGATCCCGGCTTTTCGCAACTCAACTCCTTCATCGGCATAGGCGACGGTAAGATAATCGACTTGGTGAAACTGAAGCGCATTGGCTATTTCGTAGCTTCCGCTTCCATAAGAAAAGGCCTTCACCATTGCCATGATTTTTGTTCCCGATTGCAATCCTGACCGATAAAAATTAAGGTTGTGAATAAGCGCATCCAGATTGACTTCCATCACGGTCTCATGGGCTTTTTGCTGAAGCAATTGACTGATTTTTTCAAACTCAAAAATACGGGCCCCCTTAAGTAAAATAGTCTCCTGCTGAAAAGTGGAAATGGGAAAGCGCTCTAAGAATTCATCAGTAGTAGTAAAAAAGTTCTTTTGCATTGGAAAATGATGACCAAATTTCATCAAATCGCGGCCAATCCCAATGATCCTGTCGATATGTTTAGATTGAAGCATCCACGCAATTTCGCGGTAGAGTTCTTCTTTGTCCCGTCCCGTTTGCAGAATATCTGAAAGGATCACTGTTTTTTTCTTTTGTTGATTCTGCTGATTTAGAAAATCAAGGGCAATACTCAGGGAGTTGATGTCAGAATTATAACTGTCGTTAATCAGGGAGCAACGGTTGATGGCCTCTTTGAGTTCGAGGCGCATGGCAATGGGAACCAGGAGAGATACCGAATACCGGATGTTGGATGGTGAATAATTGAGTAGTAAAAGAGTGGATACACAATGAATGGCGTTTTCAATGGAAGCCTCGTCGGTAAATGGAATCGTGAAAGAATTGGCTTCCTTTTGATAGAAGATATTAATCCGGGTTTGTCCATTTCCTTTTTGTACGGAAGTGATCTGCACATCGGCTTCATGATTTAGACCCCAGGTAAATGTTCTAAGATTATGATATGAGGCATCTGCTTTTATTGATTCTGTGATCAGCTCATAATCTGAACAATAAATCAGGGTTTGGGTGTGAGCGAAAAGTCTCAGCTTTTCTTTTACTTTTTGATGCTGGTTTACGAAATGTTCGTCATGGGCATGTCCAATATTGGTAAAAATCCCAAGGGTTGGCTGGATGATGGGTTCAAGATGTTCCATTTCACCGGGTTTGGAAATACCGGCTTCGAAGATGGCCAGATTATGACTGGATTCCATTTTCCAAACCGATAGCGGCACCCCGATCTGAGAGTTATAACTTTTGGGACTGCGGATGATTTTGTAGTCGTGGTTGAGTAGCTGAAAAAGCCACTCTTTAACAATGGTTTTACCATTGCTTCCGGTGATTCCGATGACAGGAATGTTGAATTGCCGGCGATGATATGATCCCAGATTTTGTAATGCTTTTAAAGTATCAGGAACCAGAATAAAGGAAGCATCAGGGAAATGGTGAAATGGTGAGATGGTGAGATGGTAAAACGTATCCGAAACCATAAAACACCGGACACCTTTTTCATATAGTTCGTCAATATATTTATGTCCATCATTCCGGTCAGAAACCAGGGCAATAAACAAACAATTTTCAGGATGGATCAGACACCGGCTGTCAATAAGAAGATCATGAATAACAGGATCACCAGCGATGGAATGATGGACAACCCCACCACAAATTGAAGCAATTTTAGAGACCGTGTAGGCCAGGATTGTCATGCATGATTATTTTCAGGGTTGGTTACGTTGGGGTGGAGCTGGTTAGCGTGTAATTCATCGTAAGCGATACGGTTCAGAAAAATATCCCCAGCAAGGTAAAGTGCATTTCTGAAAGATTCCGGGGAGGCTTCATTTTTCCCGGCAAGATTATATGCAGTGCCATGGGCAGGAGAAGTGCGAACAATGGGGAGACCGGCTGTAAAATTAACGCCTTCTTCGAACGACATCAATTTGAAAGGAATCATCCCCTGATCGTGATACATTGCTAAGACACCGTCAAATTTTTTAAAATTGTCAGCGCCAAAAAACCCATCAGCCGGATAAGGACCGAAGGCAAGAATATTCTGTTGATATGCTTTTTCAATGGCAGGGAGGATGATGGTTTTTTCCTCATCCCCTAACAAGCCATCATCTCCGGCATGTGGATTCAACGCCAATACAGCAATTCGGGGTTTCACAACGCTGAAATCTCTTTGCAATGATTGGTCGAGAACCTGAATTTTTTTCAATATTAATTCTTCCGTTATCGTCTCTTTGACTTTTCCCAAGGGAAGGTGGCCAGTCACTACTCCGATGCGAAAAACTTTATTGATCATCAGCATCAAGTAATTCTCAGTATTGAATTTTTTTGCGAAATACTCTGTATGCCCAGGAAATGTAAAATTCTCCGATTGAATATTTTTTTTATTGATGGGGGCCGTAACAACCACGTCGATATTATCTTTCATGAGGTCGTCTACTGCGGCTTCCAGCGAAAGAACCGACAGTTCCCCGGCAATCGGAGTAGATTGCCCAAGATCGATTTTTATTTCTTCATCATGAATGTTGATGATGTTTGGGCGACGGGGATGTGCCTGATCTGCTTTCTTGATCAGATTTAAATTTATTTCATTGAGATTCAGGGTCTTTTTATAATACGAGGCTACTTTTGATGATCCATAGACCACTAAGGTATAGATCTCCATCAACCGTTGATCCTGTAAGGTTTTCAAAATGACTTCATACCCGATTCCATTCACATCTCCTTGAGTTATTCCCACTCTTACCCGTTTTTCCTTCTCTACCGCTTGTTCCATCGATGTTGTTTTTTGCAAATTTACACTTTTGCGGCAACGCAATAACTTTTAATAAAATCAAATAATAACCTCACCCCAAAACCAGTACCTCCCTGACCCCGGTATGAATCCGGTTTTTCTAAAAAAGCAGGACCAGCGATATCAAGGTGAATGTAAGGATAGGCTGTAAATTTTTGGAGAAATTTTCCGGCTGTTATCATACCCGCATCAGAAGACCCTGTATTTTTCAAGTCGGCCAGATCAGATTTTATTTGTTCGCCATAATCATCCCATAAAGGAAATTCCACTAAACGCTCATAGACCATGAATCCTGAAAATTTTAGTGCTTCCAATTCATTTACGGCTTGAGATTGCATAGCCGCCGCTCCGAATTTACCAATTGCTCTAAGTGCAGCTCCTGTTAAAGTTGCCAGATCAATTACAAGGGCAGGATCAAATTTCGAAGCATAACTCAAGGCATCTGCCAGAATCAAACGTCCTTCAGCATCGGTATTGAGTACTTCAACCGTAGTTCCATTATGCATGGTAATGATATCTCCGGAAACCAATGCCTCTGCCCCGGGCCGATTATCCGTTGCAGGCATCAGTCCAACTACATAAACCGGCAACTTGGCCCTGGCAATGGCATAAATCACAGAGGCAACGGCTGCTGCGCCCGACATATCATCTTTCATATTCAACATGAAGTCACCTGGTTTGAGATTCATCCCACCAGTATCATAAATTATCCCCTTTCCTACAAAAAGATAAGGCTTTTTATTTTTTGCATTCTCGGGTTTCCATTCCATCACCGTAAAAGTAGGGGGCTCTTTACTTCCCTGGTTGACTCCCAGTAATCCTCCCATTTTCAGGGCTTCGATTTTTTGCTGGTGAAACACTTCCACACCAGCACCCGATTCCTTCGCCATCTTTTCTACCGCCCTGGCAAACCCATTTGCCGTAAGATGAGAATTCGGTTCATTGATGAGATCCCGGCACCGGGATACTGCTTCCAGAAGGATATTCAGATGAGTAATGTGAATAGCAGAAGGTGAGTTGCTGGAATAGAGTTCAATCTCTCGGAGCTTATTTTCCTCGTCTTTATCTGTTTTATATTTTAAAAAGCAATAACATCCCAACGATAACCCTTCTGCAAAAGCCATTACCTCTTCATTGTTACCTTCCGGATCAAATACAGTAACTTTATCTGCTTTCTGCTGATGAAGCAAACCAGCTATTTGGCAACCTCCTTTGCGGCAGGATTCAAGTCGTTTGAACCGATCCGGTTCTGGTTTGATATAAAAAAGATAAACCCAATAATTGAGTCGGTTAAATGATACTACGTCTTGTTTAAAATCGTCAATCTGTTTTTTCAAATACCCTTTTTCAGAAGTAGTAAAAATACCGGCTGGTATCTTTGATAATCTGGAAACCGGTATAACAAGATTGCCAAGCTCTTGTTCTTTATTGGTGAGGGTAATGGTTGGAAGCATGATATTGTGTAATTTTGTTGATTATTTGGCAAATTTAGGAAAAAGCTGAACCTTCACCATCCATGAACACCAATTACCTTCTGAATAAAATCAATCATTCAATGTTTTTGACCGTTGAAGAGGGGAAATTTCTTTTTGAAAACCTTTCTCTTGCAGAATTGATGAAGATCGGTCATGATATACGAAAAAAGATACATCCGCAAAACAACGTCACCTGGATAATCGACCGGAATGTAAATATAACCAACGTCTGCATTTCAGGATGTAAATTCTGCAATTTTTACCGGACAATCAGCAGCAACGAGGCGTATATCACAACCATCCCGGAGTATTGTCAGAAGATTGAAGAGATGCAACAGTTGGGAGGAAACCAGTTATTGTTGCAGGGGGGAATGCATCCCAAGCTGGGACTTAATTTTTATGAAACTCTTTTTTCGGATTTGAAGGATCATTATCCGGACATTCGTTTACATGCTTTAGGACCTCCCGAAATTGCACATCTGGCAAAGATGGAAAAGCTTTCTTTCAAAACTGTCTTGTCACGATTGGTTGCTGCAGGATTGGACAGTTTGCCCGGTGCAGGAGCGGAAATCCTGTCTGACCGGGTACGGGGTATTCTTTCTCCGGCTAAATGTACCGTGAAGGAATGGCTTGATGTAATGAAAGCCGCCCATGAATTGGATCTCACAACTTCGGCCACGATGATGTTTGGTCATATTGAAACACTTGATGAACGTCTGCAGCATTTGGTTTTTCTCCGGGAAGTGCAGGCTTCAAAACCGGATGGGCATAAGGGGTTTTTATCATTTATTCCCTGGCCTTTTCAGGATGATCATACTGTTCTAAAAGAAAATTCAGGGGTTTGCAACAAAGTCACACCGGAAGAATATATCCGGCTGATCGCAATCAGCCGGATCATGCTCCCCAATATTTCGAATATCCAAGCATCCTGGTTAACCGTAGGAAAAGAAACCGCACAACTTTGCCTTCATGCTGGTGCCAATGATTTCGGCAGCATTATGATAGAAGAAAATGTAGTATCGGCTGCCGGGGCCCGACATAAATTTGATGCCGAAGGAATTCAACAAGCCATCCGGGAAGCCGGATTTATTCCACAGTTACGAACCCAGGATTTTACTTAGTCACTCCTTTTAGCAACCCGTTTTTCTGCCAATCGGCATACATCTGAGCTGCCACTTGATAAGAGATCTGATCGATGTATTGTGGATCGTCGATGGCAATTTCAGCGGTCCAGATCAAACTATTGTCTGCATTGTCGTACAGATTGGCACGAAGGTTCACGGTGGAGCTGGTTACCCAATATCCGCCGGTTGTAACTACGTTTGCGCCCATTCCATACATGGGATATCCCCAGTTATAGTAATTGTAATAATTGTAATAATAGTCAGGATAAATTGAGGTTGTTGGTGGCACATAACTTTGCGAATTATTCGTTCCTTTATACGTAACAACCAGGATCCCATCTATCCCCAGACTATCAAATTTTTTCTCTAAGTCTTTTAATTGGTATTTTGTTCCGGGAGCTATAAAACTTAATGATTCCATTGATTTGAAGCCTTTGCTTGAAAAATAATTGACAGCATATTGCTCAAATGGTTTCTGGAATTCGAGTTTATCAAACATGGCCCATACTACAACATTCCCGATCTTCTGGGTTTCTTTGGGATTTGTCCAGGTGGTCATTGAAACGGGATTACAAGAGGTAAAAAAGAATGTGACAAGTATTAACAATAAAACAGGCAAAAGGGTAATTTTTTTCATAGGATTTAGGTTTAGGTAAATAATTCTTTCTATTTCAAAGGTAAAATTTATTTTTATTCAACCAAATGGAATACTTTCTTTTTATAGGAAATAATGTACGATTTTATCGGTAGCACCCCGGTTTGTTTCCACGTAAAGCTTACATAATGATGAGGCCTTCTGATATTCATTTTTGTCAGCGAGAAGTGAGATGACCTTCTTTTCAAGTTGTTCAGTATGATGGATACAGAAAGCCCCTCCCTGTTGGACAAGGTCAACGGCTTCTTTAAACTTATGATATTTCGGACCAAAAAAAACAGGAACACCAAAGGTTATTGGTTCCTGAATATTGTGGATACTCGTTCCAAATCCACCGCCAATAAACGCCAGCGTTGCATATTGATAAAGTTGTGCTAAAATTCCAACGGAATCGATGATCAGAATTCCTGCTTTGGAAAAATTGTCACTATTCATCTCTGAATAAAGCAGAAATGGAAGTTTCAATTTTCGTGTCAACGATTGAATCCTTTCAGGACTTGTATCGTGAGGAGCTAAAATGAATTTCATTTCAATCTCCATCTTTTCAATCAACGGCAATAGGATTTCTTCATCCGGGGGCCATATACTTCCTCCTATCAGGATATTTTTTCCTTCACAAAATTGTTCGACTAACGGAAAATGTTGTTTGTTTTGTGAATTGGCAAAAACCCGGTCAAATCGTGTGTCGCCGGTCCGTGTTACATTTTGTAATCCTATAGAATTCAGCAAATATTCTGATTCGGCATTTTGAACAAAAAACCGAGAAACATACGTCAACTGTTTACGGAACCATCCGCCATACCATTTGAAAAAAAACTGATCAGGTCGGAACAAAGCAGCAATGAAGTAAACGGGAATTTTTCGTTGATACAAAGATCCCATCAGATTAAACCAAAAATCATATTTAATAAAAAAAACCTTTTGCGGGTTCACCAGTTTTACCCATTTTTCTGCCTGTGTTGGAGTATCCAATGGTAAATAAAAGATAAAATCAGCCTGGCTATATTCCTTTCGGACATCATATCCCGATGGGGAGTAAAAAGTCAATAGGATCTTTTTGGTTGGCCATCTCTTTCGAAAATCTTCAATTACAGGCCGCCCTTGTTCAAATTCGCCCAATGAAGAGGCATGAAACCAAATAATGGGTGTTTTTTTACGGTCTATCTGTTTTAACTCCACCTCAATTTCCTCAAATAAACCAGCTCGTCCTTTCACCCATTTCCGGGCTTTGACATTAAACAAAGATGCCAATCTGATCGCGAAACCGAAACAATAAATAAAAAAAGAATAGAGAAAATGCATGGTCAATACAGATAAAACTGCTTAGGTGCCCTGCGATACAATGGGATGAACCAGCTTATTTTAATGGTATATAATTGAGAACTTAGTTTCCGAGTATCTTGTTTCCCGGTATCAAAATCGCGTAAGCGATATGGAGTGGTCCAGGTTTGCATGAAATCAAATCCAAGATAAAAATTCAACAGCCGTGTATTGCTCAGGTAAAGATATCCCAGCGATCCATTCAGAACAAAACCTCCATTAAGCCGGTCGTATCCTTTCAAATAGTCACCCCAGAGTTGAGGAGCTGAATTACCAATAACATGAATCCTGATTTTATTTTGCAGATATCCGGCTCCGGCCATAACAATAAATCCACAATTAGGATTTGGCGACAGAAGCGGAATTACTTTCCCGATTTTTCCTAAGAAATTAAATCCTCTTTCATAATATACAATCTCTGCATAAACACCATTGGCATCGATTACAAAACCCTCTTTTGTAGAGATGTTCTTCAGTAGTGAGTCACTGTTCTTCACCGATTGGCCAAACATAAAATTACCTTCAACTCCAAATAACCAATTTGTTTTGGTCTTCAACATAAATCCGCCACCAATACTTGAATTACTACCGAATTGCTTGGAAAAGTCACCACCAGGAAACTGATAACCGAATGTGGCATAAACCAGAGGGGTGAAAATGACGGAGTCATGAAGGCTTACCTGAGCCGGTAATTCTGAAATCCAGAATAATACAGGCAATAAAACGAAAATGAATCGACGCGACATAATAAATAAATCTATCAAAAGTGATACGTTAATCCGATACTCGGATTCAGGGTAGTAATAACTTTTTTAATAGAATATTCGACTGGGGCCGAATAAACTGGTTTTTGATAAGCTATCCCAGTGGCTGGGTCTTTATAAACTTCATATCCAATTATTTGCGATGAATACTCTTTACTCTTACCTGGCCAACCGCCAAGCAGGTTCAAGTTGAAATTTAAAGTAACCTGATCAGAGCATTTGTATCCAACACCAGCCGAAATTCCATAAGCGAACCCGGTACCAATATTTGCATCATTCTGTTTATTTGAAGCGTTGGTTGTTGTAAATGTTGTACCAGAAGCAAAGATAATTCCGAGGAGCAATTTTGCATCTACTTCAATTTTTCCGAATGATTTTATAAAAACCGGACCAAACATAAGATAGTTATTTGACCATGACCCCGGACCTAAAAAAAAGGAGGAATCGTGAACGCCAATAGGAGAAACGGTTTTTGCAGCATCCTGGTATGAATTTTTTTGGAAAGTATATTGAATGGCCAATCCGATGTTATGACTTCCCATCCAATCGAAGGTAACTTGAGCCATCCAGCCTGATCCAGCATAGCCTGATTTTTTATCCGATCCATCTACACTTTGATATTTCCCCAGGGGAAGATTATACCCGGCATTAAATTCAAAAGCCATATTTTTTTTCTTCACAACCTTTGGTTGAACTTCTGTCCCCTGGGCAATAATAAACAACGGAAGAAGTGAATAGAGAATAAAAAAAAGCACCCGATTCATAAGCATCTGAATAAGTTTACAAAATTAATCGGATTTTTATAACTTTGCATTTCTTATGAAGATAACAAGGAAAAACTGTTTATTGTTAACTGTAAATCAATTATATTTATGAGAAAACCACTCGTCGTTCTTTTTATGCTCCTGTTGACGACAGGGATTTATCAACAGGCTTTGGCTTGTACTAATTTCATCATCACGAAGGGAGCCTCTGCTGATGGTTCGGTAATGATCAGCTATTCGGCCGATTCACACGTTTTATATGGAGCGCTTTATCATTGGGCTGCCCGCGACTGGCCTGCTGGTTCCATGGTTGATGTTACCGAATGGGATACCGGAAAGCCCATGGGAAAAATTCCACAAGTTAAACATACCTATAATGTGATCGGTAATATGAATGAGCATCAACTGGCCATCGGGGAAACCACTTACGGAGGGCGGGAAGAACTCTATACACAAAAAGGAGCCATCATTGATTATGGTAGTCTGATTTATCTTTCTCTTCAACGGTGCAAAACCGCCCGTGGAGCCATTAAAAACTTCGGCGAATTGACAGAAAAATATGGCTATGCAAGTGAGGGTGAATCTTTTTCTATTTCCGATGCCAATGAGGCTTGGATTCTGGAGATGATTGGCAAGGGAGAAGGTCAATTAGGAGCAGTTTGGGTTGCCATGCGTATTCCCGACGGATATGTAAGTGGTCATGCCAATCAGGCAAGAATAACTACATTTCCTTTGAATGATCCGGAAAATTGCCTCTATTCAAAAGATGTCATTAAGTTTGCCCGTGACAAGGGGTGGTTCGATGGAAAGGATGAAGAATTTAGCTTTTCCGATACGTATAACCCGGTATCTTTTAGTGGAGCCCGTGCTTGTGAAGCCCGTGTTTGGGCCATGTTCAACCGTGTTAATAGCAACATGGGCCAATATCAGGATTATGCCATGGGTCACCTGGTAACTGGAAAATGGGGATATACCGCAAACCGGATGCCTTTATGGGTAAAACCAGATAAGAAAGTCAGTGTTCATGATATGATGAACCTGATGCGTGATCATTTTGAAGGGACCAAAATGGATATGAACAACGACATTGGAGCCGGACCATTTCAGTGTCCCTATCGCTGGCGTCCGATGACCTTGAAAGTAGATGGCATTGATTATGTTCATGAACGTGCTACCTCCACTCAGCAAACCGGGTTTGTTTTTGTTGCCCAGTCACGTAATTGGCTGCCTGATCCGGTTGGCGGAATCTTTTGGTTTGGCCTTGACGATACCTATACCACAGTTTTTTCACCTATGTACTGTGGCATGACCAAGGTACCTGAAGCTTACAAAGATGGAAATGGCAGCCTAATTCAGTACTCTCCAACTTCTGCTTTCTGGGCCTTCAATATGGTAGCCAACTGGGCTTACACAAAATACAATTACATGATCAAGGATATCCAGCCCGTACAACAGGAACTGGAAGAAAAATATATTGCGCAAACTACCGGAGAAATTGATAAAAAAGCGGCTGATCTCTACAAAAAAGATAAAGCAGCCGGTTTGAAAGTTATTACCGATTATTCTGTAAAAACAGGTCAGGCTACAGTAAAGCGTTGGCAGGAAATGTTCCAGTATTTGGTGGTTAAATACATCGACGGAAATGTCAAAAAAGAAAAGGATGGCAAGTTTGAAACCAACCCTTATGGTGTACCCGTCATGCCTTCGCAACCCGGATATCCCGAATGGTGGCTCAAAGAAATCATAAGAGAACATGGCGATGTAGTGAAGCAGGTTGGCCCAACTACCCATTGATCGTCATTTTGTTTTTCTAAACTGATTAACAAAAACGGGATCCATTATAATGGTATCCCGTTTTATTTTATATTTGCATGTATAACACAGTAAAATTAAGAGCTCATGGAAGAAAACAAATCTGCTTCCCGAAAGTATATCATTTACTTTGCCATTCTGGGGATTATCGTATTGGTACTGATCTTCTGGCTTTTTATTCAACGATCTCAACTGATGAAATTAGTCAGGGAGCGGGAATCTGAAAAAACAGAATTACAGCACAATCTGGATTCATTAATGACCGAGCACAACAAGATTAAAGTTTCTTATGGAGCCCTGTCGGATTCCTTGAAATCAAAAGACAGTATCATTCAAAATAATGCACTTGAAATCAGGAAATTGTTAGACACCGAATACGAATATAACATCATTCGAAAAAAGATGGAACGGCTGCAAAAAGTAGCTCAGGGATATGTGCGTCAGATGGATTCGTTATATACTGTGAACCGGGAACTATCGGCTGAAAATGACCGGATCCGGATCGAGGTAAAAACGGAAAAAAACCGGAACCAGACTTTGATAAAAGACAAGGAAGAGTTGAAGGAAAAAATGGACCAGGCCACCTTTATAAAAGCATACGATGTAACTGCCAAAGCTTATAAATTGAAAAGCGGTGGGGCCAAAGAACAGGTAACCGATAAAGCCAGCCGTGCCGACCGGATCCGCGTTTGCTTTACCCTTGGCGAAAATCCGCTGGTAGCGCCGGGGAAAAAAACAATCTATGTCAGAATTCAACGTCCCGATAATGTCGTTGTGATAAAAAGTAAATACGACACTTTCGTTTTTAACGGACAACCACTCCCATTTTCACTTCGGGAAGATATTAATTATAATGGGAAAGCAATGAATGTATGTGTCGACTGGACAAAAAAAGATGTCGACAAACCTGCCATGAAAGGAAGATATATTCTAAGTGTTTTTGCAGATGACAAAGCGATTGGTGAAGGATCCTTTGATTTGAAATAAAATTTCTCATGCGCATCGGTATTCTTACTGCAGGTGGTGATTGCCCTGGAATTAATGCAGCCATTCGAGGTGTCGGAAAAACGGCCATTCTTGAGTACGGGATGGAAGTGATTGGTATCTCTTCTGGTTTTCTCGGATTGATCAATGAAGAGTACGTTCAACTTGACGAAAATTTGCTTTCAGGGATTTTAACCCTGGGAGGAACCATCCTGGGCACCTCCAGGGAGAACCCTTTCAAGAAGGGGAATATTATCAATGCCATTGATAAACCCAGGCTCATCAAAAAACATTATCAGGAAATGGGATTGGATGCGCTGGTATGCATTGGCGGGAATGGGACCCAACGAACTGCAGCTCAATTGTCAGATGCCGGATTGAACGTGATCGGTATTCCAAAAACCATTGATAATGATGTTTGGGGAACGGATATCACATTTGGTTTTGATTCAGCTTTATGGATCGCCACTGAAGCCATTGACCGGCTTCATACCACAGCTAACAGTCATAAACGAATCATGGTCATTGAAGTAATGGGACACCATGCCGGCTGGTTGGCATTATATTCCGGAATAGCCAGTGGAGGAGATATTATCCTGCTCCCTGAAATTGAATTTGACATTAATGAGGTGGCCCGTTGTTTGAAAAAACGTGCCATCAATAAAAAGCCTTATTCCATTGTAGTAGTGGCGGAAGGAATTCCCACTCCAAAAGGAGAAACTGCGGCACATTATGTATCAACAAACATTGAAAATCTGACCGGCCTGGAGACCCGTGAAACAATTCTGGGTTATATTCAACGCGGAGGCAGCCCCTCTCCCATGGACCGTGTACTGGCTACCCGTTATGGAGCCCAGGCGGTTGAACTTATTGCTGAAAAAAAATTCGGTCAGATGGTTTCATTAAAGGGAAACACGGTAACCTCTGTTCCATTGGCAGAAGTCGGAGGAAAATTACGCTTAGTTCCGCCGGACCATTCGCTCATTGAAAAAGCCCGAAAAATGGGAATATGTTTTGGGAGTGAATGCTCTAATCCGAGAACCTGATATCTTTGATGTTTAGTTGCAGGTTAATTGCTTTATTCCACTCATTTTCTTCAACATGATAACAGATATTAAAAGGAATCTGTTTCTCTATTAACCTAAACTGCTCTCCTTGTTGAAAAGCAATCGCAGAAAATGGGCCGCCGGCAATTTCAGGATGAACAACCGACAATTTCAAATGGTTTTTCCCAACGATTCGTGATCCTCCCGCATCAATTACTCCTTTGGTCATAAACAACGGAGCCATGTTTCCAGGACCAAAGGGAGCGAATTGCTTTAATACATTAAAAAATCTTGAATTGATGGCGTTGAGTGGCAACAAAGCATCCACATCAATAACAGGAACAAGCTTGATTCCTTGGAGCCGCGATTTTACCGTTTCCTCGAAACGTGACGTGAATGCTGTAAGATTTTCCGGTTTCAGCGATAATCCGGCTGCAAATTTATGACCACCAAAATGTTCCAGCAGATCGCTACATGCATCTAACGCTTCATAAATATCAAACTCTTTTACTGATCGGGCAGAGCCAGTAATTAATCCGTTGGAAAGGGTAAGAACAATGGTCGGTCTGAAAAATGTTTCAGTTAAACGTGAAGCCACAATACCAATTACGCCCTGATGCCAGTCGGGATGAAAAATAACGGTGGCTGATGCTGCCTTCAATTGATCATTCCCATTGATCATTGCAATGGCCTGCTGGGTAGCCAATGTGTCCAGGTTTTTCCGCTCTGTATTGTTTGTATTGATCTTATCCCCGATTAACAACGCTTCGTCTAAATTCTGAGTCACAAGAAGGCGGACCGAGTTTTTTCCACTTTCAATCCGCCCCGCTGCATTAATCCGTGGGCCAATCATAAATACCAGGTCGGTTACAGTCAGTTCCCGATTAAAAACACATCCTCCGCTTCCATCATCTTTTTTAATCATACTGGCATAACGAAGTAAGGCTTCCAATCCCGGTCTTGGCCGGGTATTGATCAGTTTTAATCCATAAAAGGCAAGGACACGATTTTCTCCGGTAATATCCACAATATCGGAAGCAATGCTGATCACAACCAGATCAAGATATTGAATCAAATTGTTAAAGGGAATATTGTTTTTCTGGGCATAAGCCTGAACCAGTTTAAAACCTATCCCGCAACCGGAAAGTTCCTTATAAGGATAAGGACAATCGCTGCGCTTTGGATCCAGGATAGCTATTGCCAAAGGCAGTTCTGCCCCGGGTCGGTGATGATCACAAATAATAAAATCAATTCCTTTCTCTGTGGCATAAGCAACTTTTTCTACCGCTTTAATTCCACAATCAAGAGCAATGATCAGTTTTACATTGGTTTCATGGGCATAGTCAATTCCCTTGAAAGAGATTCCATATCCTTCATCGTAACGATCGGGGATATAAAAATCCACATCTAAATGCAAGGTTTCCAGGAAGGTATATACGAGCGCAACCGCAGAGGTTCCATCAACATCATAATCGCCATACACGAGGATTCGTTCCTTGTTCTTCATCGCATAAACAATCCGGTCGATGGCCTTGTCCATGTCTTTCATTAGAAATGGGTCGTGAAGGGATTCAAGAGAAGGGCGAAAAAAGGTTTTAGCTTCATCAAAAGTATTAACCCCCCGCTGGATCAACAGGTTGGCAAGGGGTTTATCAATTCCCAGAACCTTTGATAATTCTTTAACCTTCTCGGGATCGCCCTGCGGTTTCAGCACCCAACACTTATCCATAATTCACATTTCAGAGGTAAAATTAGTGATTTTTGATGAATAATCACAATTTTTACCAATAAAATAGATGATCGGGAGAATGGAAAGATCCCCAGAGAACAAGAAAGATGAGAGATAAAAGCAGGTTAGAATTCAGCGTTTTTCGGGGTCCTTGGGAAAGGAATCACATCCCGGATGTTTGACATACCTGTAACAAAGAGGATCAGTCGTTCAAATCCGAGACCAAATCCAGAATGGGGAGCTGTCCCAAATTTACGGGTATCGAGATACCACCAAACATCTTTTTCCGGGATGTTCAACTCATGGATTCTTTTTACCAAAATGTCAAAATTTTCTTCACGCTGGCTCCCACCGATGATCTCCCCGATTTTAGGGAAGAGTACATCCATGGCACGAACAGTTTTTCCATCTTCATTCTGTTTCATGTAAAATGCCTTGATTTCTTTGGGATAATCCGTAAGAATCACAGGTTTACCAAAGTGTTTCTCCACAAGATAACGCTCATGTTCAGCCTGGAGATCCGTACCCCAGTCAACCGGGAATTCCCAAGACTGGCCTGAGGCTTTTAGGATTTTCACAGCTTCGGTATAGCTCAACCGTTCGAAGGAACATTCTAGTACCCCTTTGAGCCGGTCGATTAATTCGTTATCGTACATTTTATTAAGGAACTCAAGGTCGTCATAGCAATGATCCAGAGCATATTGAATAAGATATTTCAGAAAATCTTCGGCAAGGTCCATATTGTCATGGATGTCATAAAAGGCCATTTCTGGTTCGACCATCCAGAATTCAGCCAGATGTCGCGGAGTATTGGAGTTCTCCGCCCGGAAGGTTGGGCCAAAAGTATATACCAGAGATAAGGCCATTGCGCCCAATTCGGCTTCCAACTGGCCACTTACAGTTAATTTGGTCTCTTTCCCAAAAAAATCCTGAGAATAGTCAACATGACCATCGGGCAACATTGGAGGATTTTTGTCATCGAGTGCGGTCACCCGGAACATAGCGCCTGCGCCTTCCGCATCGCTTCCGGTAATAATCGGGGTATGAAGATAATTGAATCCCTGATCATTGAAATATTTATGGATCCCGTAAGCCATGGCATGCCGAATTCGTAATACAGCCCCAAAGGTATTTGTGCGGGGGCGGAGATGGGCAATTTCACGGAGAAACTCCAGTGAATGACCTTTTTTTTGTAACGGGTAGGTTTCGTTGTCGGCCGTTCCATAAACTTCTATTGCTTTTGCCTGAATTTCGACATGTTGTCCCTGCCCCATTGATTCAACTAAAGTCCCTTTTACCGCAATACAACTTCCGGTCGTGACCAGTTTAAGTGTGTTTTCATCAAAATTAGCAACTTCAACAACTACCTGAATACTATGAATGACCGATCCATCGTTAAGAGCAATAAAATTGATGTTTTTATTTCCCCGTTTCGTCCGTACCCATCCTTTAACTAATACTTCACTTCCAAAATCCTTTGATTTCAGTAAATCGACGATCTTATTCCTTCTTGTATGTTCCATTGATTTAATTTATTGAAGTGGCAAATTTACTTAAAGTTTGTTTCCGTAAATTTGTTTCCTTCCTTGTGTCAATGAAAAAATCATAAAGTCATTTCAAATCTCTGGAAATTGATATACGGGAGAAGCTGAAATCCATACCTTTGCCCTTCATGACAGCAAAACTTACAATTAAGCCACTCAAAGAATGGCTTCCTGTTTCGATAAAACCCTTGATAATTGCCGGTCCTTGCAGCGCAGAAACGGAGGAGCAGGTCATGGATACTGCTCGGGGACTCTCAGATATTCCCCAGGTAAAAGTATTTCGGGCCGGTATCTGGAAACCCCGTACACGTCCCGGGGCCTTTGAAGGAGTAGGAACATCGGGGTTACAATGGCTCCAGCGGGTTAAAAGAGAAACCGGAATGTTGGTAGCTGTTGAGGTTGCCAACCCGAAACATGTGGAAGATGCGCTTGATTATGGCATTGATATTCTATGGATCGGAGCCCGCACAGTTGTCAACCCTTTTGCTGTTCAGGAAATCGGTGAAACCATCGGCAACCGCGATATCCCGGTGATGATTAAAAACCCGCTCAACCCCGATTTAAAAACTTGGATAGGAGCCATTGAGCGACTAAATCAGATGGGCCTTAAAAAACTTGTGGCTATCCATCGTGGGTTTTCATTTTTTCATCGCTCCCCATATCGGAATGCTCCAATGTGGGAAATCCCCATCGAATTAAAGCGGCTTTACCCAAACCTGCCTCTGATTGTTGATCCCAGTCATATTTGCGGTAACCGCGAACTGATTCCCGGAATCGTTCAAAAAGCTCTTGATCTGGAAATGAATGGGATCATGATTGAAACACACCACAATCCTTCTAAAGCGCTGACCGATAAAAATCAGCAAATCACTCCGGCACAACTTCAGGAGATATTGACACATACCATCTTGCGACGTAAAACCGGAAATATCGAATTTGGACAAAAGCTGGAGGAACTTCGTTCAGAAATTGACAAACTGGATGAAGAATTGATTGAAATCCTGGCTCGCAGAATGAATGTAGTTGCCGAGATCGGCTCTTATAAAAAAACGAATAAGATTACCATTCTCCAACTGAAACGGTGGAACCAAATCATTCAAGAACGAATTGAGGCGGGGATAAAACTGGGGTTGAGCCGCGAATTTATTTTAAAACTCCTTGAATCCGTCCACGAAGAAGGGATCCGGTGTCAAATCGAAGTAATGAACCATGAGAATCCCAGCGAAAAATTATAACCACTTTTTGATTTTGAAATAGATAAACATTCCCAGGGCAATAAACAGCATCGACCCGGCCACGATAGCAAAGGAAAAAGGATGATCCTGGATAGGAAGCTTGATATTCATTCCGTATAAACTTGCGATGAAAGTAAGTGGTAAAAGAATGGACGAGATCAACGTGAGAATTTTTATTACTTCGTTGGTTTTATTAACCTGCAAAGAATCATACGTCATCGAATAACCTTTGATCAACTCACCACCATCTTCCACCATATCCCAGATTTTTTGATAATAGTCCATGATATTCCCCCAATAATCTTCCATGTTTTCGGCAAACCCGGTAATGGCTCCACTTTGTAATTTATTAAACAGCACCATCTGAGGTTTAAACATGGTGTTCAATAAAATTACATTCTTCCTTGTAATAGAGATTTTTTCAATAGTTTGATCTCCTTTTTTCCCGAATAAAGCTTTCCCGCAATCATCTACATCCTTTTCAATCCGTTCAACCAGGCGCTGGGTATCTTTCATAATATGATCCAGAATTTCGTATAGAAGTGCATCGCTGCTTCCTACTTGCATACGTTCTCCATTGGGTGATTTTGACTTTTCCCGGTTAAACAATTCTTTCAGAATCCAGTGCGATTTTCCGATACTTATTAAAAAATCCTTTCCCCAGAAAAATTTAAACTCACGGATTTCAACAAATTGTTGTGTGATGCCAAAAGCCGGAAAATGAAGAATAACGAAATAATAATCGTCATAAATATCGATTTTAGGACGAAGACTAACCTCTGTCCGGCAATCTTCAATATCAAGTGGGTGGAAATGGTATCTTTCTTTCAGGGCTTGAAGATCCTCTTCCGAGGGTTTAACGGTATGTGACCAGCGCAGGGTCCCGAATTTGATGGTTTCAATCATGGGACAATAGAATTAATGAATGACCACAAGTTTTTTTACGGCGGTTGATCCGGAAATATCCGTGATTCTGTAAAAATAAATTCCAGAAGTGAGATTGTTGACTGTAAAGGAAATCTGCTCCATTTTATCGGGAACCGGAAAAGATTTCACTATGATACCACGGGAATCTAGTAAAGTAAATATGGCATTATCATGCGATTCCCCGAAATCCATATTGTGCCACCGGAAAGAAACCTGGCTGGAAGCCGGATTGGGTATGGGATCTGAGATCCATCCATTATTAGGGGTGGAAGGCGCTCCAATTCCCACATACGACATATCCACAATTGTTACAGAAACATCATCAAAATAAAAACCATCATAATTTGACCCGGCATCACTTTCCAAAACAAACTGCATCTTGAGATCTTTATTGGGATAATTCGTTGATACTATCTGGTCTTTGATCCAGTTCAATTGTGTCCCATCGTAAACAGGCTGGTATTGAATTTCTCCAGGGGTACCGGTAGTGGAATATTTACCCCTCTGGGGAGTCCAGGGGCCATTATCGCCCGATAGTTTAAACTGAACAAAGTCATACCCTTTTTCTGTATTCCATTTTGCCCAATAATTGATCACCACAACCGGGGAACTTTGTAAATCAATTTCATTGATTGTTGTTACTGAAACTGTTGAATTGTTGGAATAATTACCGGTAGGAGAATCGGTGATCGATTTGGGCGCTGAATGAAATTGCAAATGAGTTACATCCCAAACATCGGTGGTCCAGTTTTGCATGTTGTTGCAACTATCGTGGAAAACCACTAACGGGGGTCCATAAAATTTAGTCACTGTATCATGAAAAGTGAAAAGGCCGTTGGTAATATCGTAGACAAATTGAATTTTATCTCCCGATGTAACAGACGGAATCAATTCATAGTCAATGGAATCAGGGTAAGATTGAAATTGTTCCGGAGCTACAAACATCTTAGCACCACCAACAGACACAAATTGAGAAGTGTCGACCGGATGGATTGAAACCTGATAATCGGCGGGGCCGTCCAATCCATAGCGAACAAATTCAAAACCAAATTTCCCCTTTCGGGAGGAAAGAATAACTGGCGAAAGATCATTGATTTCAGCATAACGTAAAGCAAAATGGGCGATCATCAGATTGGAATAAACATTTTCCTGGGCCAATGGAATAATGCGGCTTACAAAGGGCCAGAAACCTCCATCGGCATCAGTACCCACCTCTGCAGTAAAACAGATTGTTTTAGGTTTGGTTGTTTGTTCTCCATATTCCCAATCCATTGCATCGCCATTGGTATTGTATAACACTTGTCCCGGCATCCCGCTCAAAAATCCATTCTGTCGCTGCAAAAAACGAGCATAAGTTACCTGAAGCATACTATCGGGATTAAATATCGTTTGATAGCACCAAGGATATAACAGATAATCGCTAAAGGTGTGATAATTCATGGTAATACGGAAATCCATTTCGTTACAAAAATCACGAATTATTTGTGTTTCAGGTTCTGAGAAGGCGCTGGCCCCCCGATAGGTCTCATCTCCGGAGTTAGGAGACGAACCAAAATTATCATATCCCCATTTATATCCAAAATTCCGGTTGAGATCCACACCCCACACTCCACTACCATTATCACGCCGATTTTTTCTCCACTGGCCTCCGCCAATCGGGAAACCCTGATGGTTGAATTCATACCCATCGGGATTGATCACCGGAATAAAATACATTTCAAGATTATCGACGAGATACTTTATCTCACTATTGGTATTGTAGTTTTCCAGAAGATACCACATATAGAAAATCAGTTGTTGCATTCCCATCGGTTCACGGGCATGGATAAGGGCATTATAAAAAACCCTTGGCTTACTTTGAAGCTGACCCGGATTGTTGGAAATTCTGACATAATAAATGGGGCGGCCTTCTATAGTATAGAAATTTCCAGCAGGAGCCTTTACCGAGATTAATCCAGGATATAACAGTTGCATGCTATCAAGTTGAGCATTTACTTCATCAAGAGTCAGAAAACCGCCCATTGATCCCAGCCTGAAATGCTGTGGAACAGGATAATTATCATATTTTTCTGAGCCTGAAGTAGCTTTGTGAGTATTAATATAATCAATCTGATTCAACATCCCCCGGTTACGTGATTCTATAAATCTGGAATAGTCCTCATGTAAAATTTCAAAAGAAAATCCGGCAGATTTGACTATCTTGAGTTCTTCTGAAGAAAGCACGGTGGTCCAGATTCCATCTTTTGAAAAAGTTCCATCTTCAATGGCTAAACCCAGACGTGAAAGTTGTAACATCCCTTTCTGGTCAAGGTGAATTTTCACTTCCGAATATTTGGTGGATTGTGCTACCAGAAAAGAACTGAAGAAGCAGAAACAAAGTAATATCGCAATTTTTTTCATCCTGCAAAGGTCAGGAATATTTATCTATGATCAACCGTAGCATTTAATTTTTTCCATCGGAATGCACTGATCAAATGATCAATATCTGCTTTAATAAAATCTATAACAGGAGCGAGGGAATCGTTATTTGGCACCTGATTAAAATACAAAGCACCTCTGACAAATTTAGAAACGCTGTCGGTAACGTAAAACTGATAGGTGGAGGCTGCATCGGATCCCTTGATTTCATAAACCAATCCATATACATGGTTGGCAGAATCGGCGTATTCGTGCTGGAGAATCGCATTGGCCTTTGGAATATGTTTATTGACCATGATGCGGGCATCTTCCAGATATTTTGGAAGATTTCCATGGATGACTTTATAACTCAGATGTAAGGTGGCATGAAACCGATCAAATTTCAAATTGATCCAATAGGGTTCTGCCAACTTGCTAACATCAGGTTCGATAGCAGCATAAACAGGATATTCAAATTGAAAGGGGAAGGTTGAATCAAAGGACTGGTATTGCTTTTCAGGAAGATCAATACGAAAATAGCCACGTGGTTTGGGGACATAATCGGAACCACAAGCGACTGTAAGGAAAAGAAGACTAATACAAAAGAATAGTTTTTTCATAGAAAAATGGTGAGATGGTGAAATGGCCCTCATTTCACCATCTCACCATCATTTTTAGAATGGGAGATCATCCTCAGGAACATTGGCTGTTGGATTTTCATCTTTCACACTTTCAGCAGGTTGTGATTGGTTATTTCCATCATCGCGACGGGGTCCTCCACCAAGCATTTGCATGGAATCTCCAAGAATTTCATAGATAAACCTTTTCTGACCTTCTTTGTCCTCATATTCGCGTTTCCGAATACGGCCTTCCACATAAATGGTATTTCCTTTTTTCAGAAAACGTTCAGCCACATCCGCCAGACCGCGCCACATCACGATGTTGTGCCACTCGGTATGCGTGGTCTTCTCTCCATCCTTGCCTTTGTATGCTTCGGTAGTGGCCAGGGTAAAAGCGGCCTTTTTAACTCCATTTTCGAAATTTTGAATCTCCGGATCCCTACCCAGATTCCCGATCAAAATCACTTTGTTGACTCCAGTTGCCATAATAATTTAATTTAATGTTAAAAACTCCGTGAACAAAAGTACAATTTTTAATGCTTTATCGGGAAAGAAGCTAAAAGGTAATACGGTAATCCAAGGTTTTTTTTAAATATTTCGAAAATAAAACGTTTACCCGACAAGTAACAATACCAATAAAGTGACTGAAAGACCAGTCAGAATGGCCACCGTAGTCCAGCCAATCAAGTTGGTGATTGGTTTGTTTATATGATCACCCATGATCTTTTTATTATTGACCAGCAGGATCATGCAAACCAGGACGATGGGCAGTAGGAGCCCGTTTATGATCTGAGACCAAAGTGTAATGGAAATCAATGGAGTACCAGGAATCAGAATGATAAAAGCCCCCAGCAACATGATTCCGGTATACAGAAAATAAAACTCGGGTGCTTCTTTCCATTTTCTGTTTATCCCTGCTTCGAAACCAAAGGCCTCACATACATAAAAGGCAGTAGCTAATGGTAAGATGGTTGCGGAGAAGATGGAGGCAATAAAAAGTCCAAAGGCAAAAACATGTGAGGAGAGGGCACCGGCAAGGGGTTCAAGCGCCATGGCCGCATCTCTTGCCTGGTTAATGGTAACCCCTTTGACATGCAAAGTCGATGCACAAGCTACAATGATAAAGAAGGCAACCACCACCGTGGCCAAACATCCTACAATAATGTCTAAAAGCGTGAACTTATAATGATTTATTTTCAGTCCTTTTTCGATGACCGAAGACTGCATATAAAATTGCATCCAGGGAGCAATAGTGGTACCGATGATCCCAATCACCACAGCGAGTGATTTTTCATCGAAGTCCATTTTCGGACGAATGATCGATTGTCCGATCTCACCCCAGTCGGGTTTGCCCATTAAGGCAGAAACGACATACATCAGCAATGAAACACTAAAGATAAGGAAGATCCGCTCAGCGAAATGATAGTTCCCTTTCACAACAAGGATCCAAACCAGAAAAGCAACAATCGGGACCGATATGTATTTACTTACATTGAATACCTCCATACTTCCAGCAACTCCGGCAAATTCCGTTGTGGTATTCCCGATGTCGGCAAGCAAAAGTCCGATAAAGATAAAAAAGGTGATTTTCACTCCAGCGTTTTCCCGGATAAGATCGGCCAACCCCTTTCCTGTTACAATCCCCATTCTGGCATTCATTTCCTGAATGATCACCAACACGACAAAAGAGGGAATAAGCGTCCAAAGCAACTTATATCCGTAAATGGCACCTGCTACTGAATAAGTGGTAATTCCTCCGGCATCATTGTCTACACTGCCGGTTATGATGCCGGGTCCAAGAATAGCAAGGAAAAATGCGATATTCCGCAGAATTGATTTCCGGCGAGGGTAAATAGTCATTATCTATTCTCTTCTATTACATGGTCTTTCTCCGGCTTAACAGATCATCTACAATATCTTCCACTACAACAACACCTTCCATCATCCTGTTTTGGTTGATCACAGGAACTGATAACAGGTTATATTTCGAGACAAGTTCTGCAAGGGAATCTACTTTATCATGATCAAAAACAGAGATAGAATTTTTTTTCATGATATCCTTCAACTTTTTGGCAGGGTCGGCAATTACAAGTTCCCCGAGGGAAATGGCAGATAAAAACCGTTCATGTTGATCCACCACAATGATCGAATAAATATGGGCAGGTTCAGGTTGCTGGCATCGCAATTCTTCTAAGGTCTGACCAACCGTACACTGCTCATTAAATGAATAAAAATCCGTCGTCATTAACGATCCAACATACTTATCCTGATATTCCAGAAGCTCTCTGACTTCTTCAGATGATTCTTGCTCCATCTCCTTCAACAGCTTTTCTGCCTTATCTTCAGTAAGAACATCCAGCAAATCAGCAACTTCGTCGGCAGGCATTTTTTCAAGCACATCGGCTACTTTTTCAACAGGAAGACTTTCTACGAGATGAATTTGTGCTTTCGGATCTAATTCTTCCAGAACATCGGCCGCTTTTTCTTCATCCAGGGATGCAAAAACCGCCATCCGCGAAGCCTTATCCAGATCTTCAATAATGTCGGCCAAATCCGATGGATGCAATGTGTTTAATTTTGAATACGATTTCGACAATTTTATGCTGGCATTGGTGAAATCTACGGCTTCAATATCATCCCATAAAATAAATTTTCCCGGGATATTGCCATTAAAAAGATCCAACATGGCTTGAATTGGTTCATCGATACCGATTCTGCGCAAGAGCCCTTCCATTCCAACATCCACGGCAATAACATAGGTTCCTGCTGGAATGATAACCAGTCGGACATCATTAACCCGTACTAGTTTACGGCCATTGATATCGACGATTTGTTTATCGAGGATATCGTTGGCTAACCACATGCAGTTGGCATACGATGCAGGTGAAATATCATTGACCTCCAAACAGGTAATACGGAGTTTCCGTTTAAATTTTTTAATTTCAAACAGATTAAAATCGAGAATTCGGGTCAGCTTGCCATTTTTTACCTTTATCGCAACTACTTTGGGGCGAACAGGTTCAGTTTCTTTACCCGGAAAAGGGGTTTGATCAATCAGGAAATCTTTGATTGTTCCCAAAGAAATTCCATCTTCCGAGACGTAAGTTTTTCCAAGTATTTGACTTAAATAGAAGGTAATTTGTGATGTCATGGCTGCCTCCTTCTGTTTTTTACTGCTGAATAGAAGGGTGCAAAGCCATGAAGTTAATCAGGTTTTGTTCCGCTCAATCCAGGAGTGGGTTGATTTTATTACTTCCCGCGGGTAAATCGTCCATGTGATGAAAGAAAAAAATGACGTGCAAAGATAGAAAAAACTAAAAATAAAGAACCAAAGAAAAGTGTAACGGGATTAAACAGGTAATGAAACAATAAAGGTAGATCCTTTATCAAGTTCACTTTTCACCTGGATGGTTCCCTTGTTTTTTTCAACATATTCCTTACATAGCAGAAGGCCAATCCCGGTACCTGTTTCTCCTTCTGTGCCTTTGGTTTTATATTGCTGATCAATTCTGAACAGAGATTTGAGCTTTTCCCTCGGGATCCCGGTTCCATTATCCTTAAATGAAATTACAACTTTGTTTGATTCCCGTTTTGAGGTAATGATGATTTTACCATTAACCGGAGTAAATTTCACAGCATTTGAAAGAAGATTGCGAAACAGGGTCAGCATCATATTCCGGTCGGCAAACACCTGGATATCTGCAGGAATATCACAAACAATTTCCTGTTGTTTCAACATGGCTGAAGGGTGAATTACATTCAAAACCTCCTCACAAATGTTTTCTAATATAAAACGTCGAGGGTCGGGTTTTATGATTCCTGCTTGCAACCGAGCCCATTCAAGTAGTTGTTCCAGCAATTGATTAGCTCCGATGGCTGCTTGATTGGAATAGAGCAATGCTTTTCTTTTTTCTTCCTCATTCAAACAATCTTTATCATTATTAAGAAGGTCGGTAAAACCAAGGATTGTATTAATGGGATTTCTCAGATCGTGAGCGATAATAGAAATGAATTTCTGCAGGGTGGCATTGCTGATTTCCAGATTATCGGCAACTATTTCAACTCTTTCTTTTTCTTGTCGGATATCGCTATTCAATTCCTTAAGCGCTTGATTCATTTTTGAAACCCGTTGCTTTTGATAAAGCAAATTAATGATTAACAATAAGGATAAGAAAAACAGGGCGATAAAAACAACTTGTAATAATAACCGTTGATTTGACTGATGCGACAACAACTCCTGATTAAGTTTTAGGATTGTGTTTTCCTTTTCCTTGTGGGTCATTAATTTCCTGGCAATTACCTCCTTTATCCTGATCTCCGTGGCTTCATGGTAAAATTTGATAAGCTGATTGATCAGATCCTGTTGAATAGGATACCCAATCCAGTCACGATTTGTTTTATGATACAAATCACCGAGAAACTGAGCCGACATAATAATATACCAAACAACCTCTTCTTGTTTTGCGAGGTTATATGCCTTTAACCCGTATTGTTCTGCTTTTTTATACTGGCCCATACAAAAAAATATCCTGGCCATGTTATTTAAAACCAGTGGTTTATCCTTGGGATTTATCCTACCCAATATGGAATAGGCTTCTTCAAGTAAAGTCAAAGCATAATGATTATTGCCGTGAAACGATGCGATCATGCCCAGAATATTGAGGTTTAAATAAGTCAATTTTTCCAGGTGATGTCGTCGGGTATATTGTAGCGATTGTTCGGCAAGCAGGATAGAAGAGTCAAATTTTGCAGGTCCTTGTTCGTATAAAACAGCCGATAATACATTTTCTGCAGTTACAAGCCCCACACTGTCATGGTTTGCAGTAGCCAATTTCATAGCAAGGTTAAGATAAACCCGGCTAAGAAAGAAATTATCAGATCCACGGAAAAAATCGCCAAGAAGGTTCAGGCAGGTTATCTGACCGGTAATATTATTGGTAGCTTCATAATAGTTCAATACAAGATTCGTCAGGTCAATCGCGTCGTTGAAATTTGCTTTTAAGTATAAACTATCGGCTCGGGCAAGAAGTTTTTTTGCTGTCAGGATGTTGGTTGGTGCCTGGTATTGAACAAATTCAGGGGCAGCCTCTACCCACAAAGCCAATGACATCATGATAAGAAGAAGAATCTTCGAAAGCCTTTTCATAAAGAAAAATGTAAGGAAGATCTTGCGAACAGTACAACTATGTTTTATAACAAATAGTTTGTGAATTTATTAAATATTCCGAAACAGAAAAAACTCAAGCAGATTATTTTTAAACAAACCAATCCAACGTATGAAAATAATTATCAATCAATTTCGGTACCGGAAGGTTTTTCATGTCATAAATTGAAATCCAGGTTTCGTGAGTAAACAAATCTGCGTCGGTAGTCCATTCATAAAACTGCGCCAAAATGACCTGGTGGGTCAACAAATGACGAAAAACCCCTGATTTTCTGACCCCTGCACCAGAATGACTGGCTGTAAGTGCTTTCCATTCCGGTATATTGACCAAACGTTTAAATATTACCGGTTGATTTGTTTCAATCATGGGAAAATCATACAAACCCTTCCATATATCATTTTCTATCCTTTTTTTCATCAATACCCGCTGACCATCTGACTTTCTCATGACCAGATAATGGAAATACCGTATTCGTTTGAGAACCTGCTTATCCTTAACCGGAATCTGATCTACGACCTGATGATTATAAGCAAAGCATCCAGAAAGGAAAACACAGTTTTTACAATCGGGCCGAACCGGGATACAATACCTGGCACCAAACTCCATCATTGCCTGATTAAAACTCCCCGGATCTTCGACATCCATTGCGTTAAGCGCTCTTTCCCGGATTTGCTTTTTTGCTTTTGCTGATCCAATGGGGGCCTCCTCCCCAAAGTACCGGGAGAGAAAACGCAAAACATTACCATCAACAACCGGATAAGGCAATTGAAAAGCAATGGAAGAAATAGCAGCAGCAGTATAGTCTCCCACTCCTCTTAAATTTCTGATCTCCGCATAGGTTGATGGAAATTTCCCATTGAAACGGATCATAACCTGATGTGCTGCTTCAAGCAAATTACGTGCTCTTGAGTAGTACCCCAATCCTTGCCAATACTTCAAGATCTCAGTTTCGGAAGCACTTGACAAAGAACGAACATCCGGGAACGCGGTAGCAAATTTTTCGTAATATGGAAGGCCTTGTTCAATCCGCGTTTGTTGTAAAATTATTTCAGAAAGCCAAATCAGATAAGGATCTTTAGTCCTCCGCCATGGGAGATCCCGTTTGTTTTCATCATACCACTTCAATAATTTTCCAGTAAACGTCATGGTTGCATTCATATAATCCATCGCAAAGATACTTTCTATCTTGCAATCCTCGTTATTTCCTTTGGTTTTGATGCTATCAATCTATTCTTCAACACTTTTTTTGTAAATAAAAATTCTATTTTTTTATTGTGGAATAAAAAAGTCATATATTTGCAACCCGTTTTCTAGATTATTAAAGACATTCAGTATTAATAATATATAACAATTAACATCATCTTAACATGACAAAAGCAGAAATTGTAGCAGAAATTGCTAATAAGACTGGGATTGAAAAAGTTGCCGTTCAGGCCACTGTCGAAGCTTTCATGGATTCTATTAAAAATTCAATGACCGTTGGTCAAAACGTTTATTTGAGAGGCTTTGGCAGTTTTATCATCAAAAAAAGAGCTGAAAAAACCGGGAGAAACATTTCGAGAAACACCACTCTTATTATTCCCGCCCACAACATTCCCGCTTTTAAGCCGGCAAAAACATTTGTTAATAAAATAAAATCTCACGTAAAAGTGAAGTAACAACTTCTAATCTGATTAATTATGCCAAGCGGTAAGAAAAGAAAGAGACATAAGATGGCAACGCACAAACGGAAAAAGCGTTTGCGCAAGAACAGACATAAGAAGAAATAACCATCCTGCTGCTACAATTCCTTAGGTCATATTCCCTGTTGATGATGATGAATCATTTGCAGGATAATAAAAATATATACCGTGAATAAGGAATTAATTATCAATTCTACTTCCACCGAAGTTGAAATAGCCTTACTTGAGGACAAACTTCTTGTAGAGCTAAATAAAGAAAAATCAAACAACGAATATTCCGTTGGTGATATTTATTTGGGTAAGATCAAAAAGATCATGCCCGGGTTGAATGCTGCCTTTGTGGATGTTGGTTATGAGAAAGATGCTTTTCTGCATTATCTTGACCTGGGACCTCAGGTGCAGTCGCTCCTGAAATATATGAAAGTCAGCCAGTCGGGAAATAGTGGAAACCTTTCCATTTCGGATTTTCAATTGGAAGAGGACATTCAGAAAACCGGTAAAATCAGTCAGGCCCTCAAGCCCAACTCGAACATCCTGGTTCAGATTGCCAAAGAACCCATTTCAACAAAGGGCCCCAGGGTTACTTCTGAAATCGCTTTCGCTGGCCGGTATCTGGTTTTGATCCCATTTTCTGATAAAATATCTGTTTCCCAGAAAATTAAAAGTGCCGAGGAACGAAACCGGCTTAAACGACTTATCACCAGCATTAAGCCGAAAAACTGCGGAATCATTATCCGTACTGTTGCAGAAAATAAATTAGTAGCCGACCTCGATGCAGATCTCCGTTCACTATACAAACGATGGGAAACAATCACCCTGAAATTGGCCAATGCAAAACCACCTCAAAAAATTATCGGGGAAATTGACCGGACTTCAGCTATTTTACGCGATGCCCTTAACGAAACATTTCACAGCGTTGTAGTCAACGACCCGGTTCTCTATGAAGAAATCCGGGCTTATATCCAGAAAATCGTTCCCGAAAAGGTTAATATCGTAAAATTACATACCAGTAAGGTCCCGATCTTTGAACAATATGGGGTTGACAAACAAATTAAAAATTCCTTTGGAAAAATTGTCACAATCAAGAGTGGCACTTACCTCGTCATTGAACATACAGAAGCGTTACATGTTATCGACATTAACAGTGGTCACCGGGTTAACCAGGACCAGAACCAGGAAACCAATGCTCTGGAAGTAAACCTGGAAGCGGCAAGTGAAGTTGCCCGTCAATTGCGACTCCGTGATATGGGAGGAATCATCGTTATCGATTTTATCGATTTGACCCAGGGATTGAATCGGCGTAAATTATTCGAAAAGCTCAGGGATGAAATGAAACGTGATCGTGCAAAACATGCCATTTTACCCCCCAGCAAATTCGGACTGGTACAGATCACCCGCCAACGGGTCCGTCCTGAAATGAATGTACAGATCCTCGAAAAGTGTCCTTCTTGCAGTGGAACCGGCGAAATCCGTCCAACTGTCCTACTGACCGATGACATCGAAAATAACCTTGGATACCTTATCCGCGAACAAAATGAAAAAAATCTGACCCTGATAGTTCATCCTTTCGTGTATGCCTACCTCACTGAAGGATGCTTTAATTACCGTTGGAAGTGGTGGCGGAAATTTGGTCAACGAATAAAGATTCAAAAACAAACTTCCTCCCATTTTTTGGAATACCATTTTTTTAATGGAAACGGGGATGAAATAAAAATGTAAAAGGTTGACCGCATAACAAGGCAACAAAGTAAAATCGTAAATCTTAAATCGTACATTGTAAATGGAAATAGTTGCAAGCGGCATTCGTCCTACCGGGAACCTTCATCTTGGAAATTATTTCGGGGCACTTCAGAACTTTGTAAAAATGCAGGAAGAAAATCATTGCTTTTTCTTCATTGCCGATTATCATTCGCTTACCACTCATCCCACTCCCGGCGACCTTCATGGGAATGTAAAGAATGTGCTGGCTGAATTTCTGGCTTCCGGACTGGATCCTGAAAAAGCCACCATATACGTTCAAAGTGACTTGCCGGAAACAGCAGAGCTTTATCTTCTGCTGAACATGAATGCGTATATCGGAGAACTGGAAAGATGTACCTCCTTTAAAGAAAAGATCCGTACCCAGCCACAGAATGTGAATGCCGGATTACTGACTTACCCTACTCTGATGGCCGCTGATATCATCATTCACAAAGCAAACAAAGTCCCTGTAGGAAAGGATCAGGAACAACATCTTGAGATGACCCGGACCTTTGTAAATCGTTTTAACCGCATATATAAAGTAGACTATTTCCCGGAACCTGTTGCCTATAATTTTGGGGAGACCCTGATAAAAATTCCCGGACTCGACGGCAGTTTGAAAATGTCAAAATCGGCCAATGAGGTCTCGGCCATTTTCTTAGCCGACAGTCCTGATGTGATCCGGAAAAAAGTGATGCGGGCAGTAACCGATTCCGGTCCGGTTGACCCAAATAAGCCCCGATCGCAGGGAGTTGAAAATTTATTCAGTCTCCTGTCCTATTTCTCCGACCCTCAAACAAACACCCATTTTAATGAAAGTTATCTTGCCGGAACGATCCGGTATGGTGATCTTAAAAAGCAATTAGCTGAAGATATCATACGGTTTACAGCGCCTTTCAGGGAAAAAATCATCGCGCTGACCTCCGACAATGAATATCTTAAAAAAGTAGCCGCACTGGGAGCTGAAAAAGCAAGGGTCAGCGCCCGTAAAACGGTCAGAGAAGTTCGTGAAATCATAGGATTTAAATCTTTTTAACCGATTTTGATGATTGATACCGCCCCCGTAAAAGAAACTGCAGTTCTGATAGGTTTGTGTACCCATACTCAGGATATGGATCACACCAACGAATATCTCGACGAACTGGCTTTCCTGGTCGAAACAGCTGGTGGGGTTCCCATAAAACGGTTTATCCAGAAAATGGAGCATCCCGATCCAAGATCTTATGTAGGTTCCGGTAAACTTCAGGAAATTCATGATTGGATAAAAGAACATCCAGTCGATATGATTGTTTTTGATGACGAACTTTCACCAAGTCAGATCCGGAATATTGAAAAATCGTTGGAAATACGAATTTTAGATCGGAATAATTTGATTCTCGATATTTTTGCCCGGCGGGCACAGACATCTTATGCCTGTACCCAGGTTGAACTTGCACAAAATGAATATTTGCTTCCACGACTTACCCGTATGTGGACTCACCTTGAAAAACAACGGGGCGGCATTGGTTTACGTGGCCCAGGCGAACAGGAAATCGAAACCGACCGGAGAATCCTCCGCTACCGAATTTCCCTGTTGAAAGCTAAATTGGAAGAGATTGACAAACAGATGGCAACACAGCGTAAAAACCGCCGTGATATGGTTCGTGTGGCTCTTGTTGGCTATACCAACGTAGGCAAATCGACCATCATGAACCTCCTTAGCAAATCAGATCTCTTCGCTGAGAACAAACTCTTTGCCACCCTCGATACCACAGTAAGAAAAGTGGTAATCGAAACTCAGCCCTTTTTGCTTTCCGATACGGTAGGATTTATCCGTAAACTACCCCATTCCCTGGTTGAATCCTTCAAGTCAACCCTCGATGAAGTACGTGAAGCCGATGTCTTAGTCCATATCGCCGACATAAGCCATCCAGGTTTTGAGGAACAAATCAATATTGTAAAACAAACCCTTACCGATATCAAGGCATCTGACAAACCCACCATCATGGTATTCAACAAAATAGACGCTTACAGGTTTGTACAAAAGGATGCCGATGACCTTAGCCCAGCCACCAAAGAAAACCTGACGCTTGAGGAGTTGGAAAAAACCTGGATGGCCCATGAAAACCTTCACTCCTTATTCATTTCAGCAACTTTGAAACAAAATATCGAAAAGTTGAAGGATACGCTATATACTGAAGTCAGAAAAATCGTGATGGCCCGCTATCCGGAGAATCAATACTAGCATTGCCAAATTTTTTACTTTTGTACCAAGTAAAAATGTATCTGACTTGAAATTTCGTAAATTTTACCTGATCATAGGAAGCCTCCTGAGCGGAATACTGCTCACATTTGCATGGCCCGAACGAGGATTTCCTTTCCTGCTTTTCCTTGGCCTTGTCCCCATGTTTTTTGTTGAAGATTATATCTTCGGGCATCGTGATAAGTTCATTAAGTTCAGTGTGCTTTTTTATACTTATCCTGGTTTTTTTATATGGAATTTACTCACCACCTGGTGGATTGCCAATTCCACCTTGGTCGGTGCAATTTTAGCGATTGCCTTGAATTCTCTGTTCATGTCGATCGTTTTTCAACTCTTTCATTGGTCGAAAAAAAAATTAGGTTTCCGCTATATTGGATATGCCGCGTTGATCTCATTCTGGGTAGCTTTTGAGTATCTCCATCTCAACTGGGATTTGAATTGGCCCTGGCTTAATCTGGGCAATGGATTTTCCTCCTGGTACAAATGGGTGCAATGGTATGAATATACCGGAACTTTTGGAGGAACCCTTTGGATCCTCATTGCCAACATCCTCCTCTATGAACTTCTCCTGAAATTTACGATTCGCCATCAAAAACATCCGCAACCGCATTACCTTGCGGCTTCGCTATTCCCTTTCCTTTGGATTCTCATCCCAATCCTGATATCCTATGTTATTTACTTCAATTACCGGGAAGAAAAGCACCCTGTGACCTTTGTGATTGTCCAACCCAACATCGATCCCTATTCGGAACAATACAGTTTACCTCCCGAAGTCGTGATATCCAGAATCATGGCGCTGGCAAATCAAAAGGTTGATTCATCGGTAAATTTTCTGGTTGCTCCGGAATCGGCAATCCAGGAAAGTATGTGGGAAAATGATCTTTCAACTTTTACTAGTATCCACTTGTTGCGAGATATCATTCAAACCCATCCCAATTTAAATATTCTCATCGGGGGATCGACTTTTTATCAATTCCGGTCAGGAGCGTCATTACCCAGGTGGGCACGCAAGTTCACCGATACCGGAGGTCATTACGCCGCTTACAACGCTGCCATCATGATCAATTCAGAGGATTCACTTCAGTTGTATCATAAATCCAAGCTCACCCCGGGTGTGGAAATCCTGCCATCGTTCAAGGGATTCAACTGGCTTGAGAAATATGCCATCGATTTGGGTGGTACCGTAGGAAGCCTTGGAATGGATTCTATCCGGAAGGTATATACCACCGTTGGAACTATCAAAGTAAGTGCAGCTATTTGCTATGAATCAATTTTTGGAGAATTCTTCGCAAAATTCGTCAGGAATGGCGCTCAAGCCATGATCATCATAACCAACGACGGTTGGTGGGGCAATACTGCAGGCCATAAACAACACTTCGACTTTGCTCATTTACGCGCCATCGAAACCCGACGCTGTATTGCCCGCTCTGCCAATACTGGGATTTCTGCCTTCCTAAACCAACGGGGGGATGTTATTCAAAAAACAGAATATTGGAAACCGGCAGTTATTAAAGAAGTTTTGAATGCTAACTCGAAACATACTTTTTATGTTGACCATGGCGACTACTTAGCCCGGTTTTTCAGTTGGCTCGCACTGATCATTTTTCTCACTGTTTCTTTTATCTCCATTTCCATACGATTTAAAAAAAACAGTCTTCACAAGAAAACTTAAAAATGAATTACCCCATGCTTTTGCACAGGAGTATGGAAATAAATTAAACCAGGACTTTAGTCCTAAAATATTACCTTAGCTCCGTAACATGAAATATTCCTCATTTTTTTTCCTTGCGTTACTTGTACTGGCAGGTTGTAACCAATCCACAAACAACCAGCCGATCGCTAAAGAAACTGCACCTCAAAAGTCAACGGTTCAGGTTCCAATATTCCAGGAAGATTCCGCCTATTCCTTTGTCAAGACCCAACTTGATTTTGGTCCACGTGTTCCCAATACATCGGCTCATGAAAAATGTGCCACTTGGTTAATTTCCAAAGTGAAGGGGTATACTTCTTCTGTAATCATTCAAAAATCCACGTTGCCAGCCTATAATGGAACTCCTCTCCGGTTCGAGAATATCATTGCCAGTTGGAATCCCAAAATCAAAAATAGAATTCTGATTTGTGCTCATTGGGACTCCCGGCCTTTTGCCGATCATGACCCGGATCAAAAAAACAGAAGGAAGCCGGTAGACGCTGCCAATGATGGTGCCAGCGGAGTGGGAGTACTCCTCGAAGTAGCGCGTCAACTTAGTTTGAAGAATCCTGCCCTTGGAGTAGATATTATTTTATTTGATGTAGAAGATTATGGCCCTCCCCAGGATGTGCCAATGGGAAACGATGCAGATGAACAATGGGGTTTGGGAGCCCAGTACTGGTCAAAGAATCCGCACATACCCGATTATTCTGCCCGATTCGGCATTCTGCTGGACATGGTAGGCGCAAAAAACGCCACTTTCTTGATGGAAGGGATCTCTATGCAATATGCAGGTGATATTGTTAAAAACGTATGGAATACAGCGAACCGGATAGGCTATTCATCCTATTTTCTTTTTGAACAAGGGGGACTCATCACCGATGACCATGTTCCAATTAATAAGATCAGAAACATTCCCACCATTGATATTATCCATCTCGATAAAAACAGTGAAACCGGATTTTATCCCTATTGGCACACGACCGGGGATACCTTTGACAAAATTGATAAAACCACCCTCAAAGTAGTTGGCCAAACCCTGTTAACGGTTATATACGAAGAACAATAGCCAGGGTCAGGGAGATTGCACATATTTTACTTATCATCCAAAAACAACTTGGCTCCAATGGAATGTAAAATGCTTAATACCATTATTTATAGTAATTCATTTGCCAGGTTGGCCAATTCTGAACGTTCCCCTTTCTCCAACCGTATGTGAGCATAGATATCATGCGTTTTAACTTTATCTATTAAGGTAGAAAGTCCATTCGACTGAGCATCAAGATATGGAGTGTCAATCTGGTAAATATCTCCAGTAAAAATAATCTTCGTGTTTTCTCCTGCCCGGGTGATGATGGTCTTGACTTCATGAGGTGTGAGATTCTGAGCCTCATCCACAATGAAACAAACATTCGAAATACTGCGACCCCGGATATATGCCAGTGGAGTGATCACCAGTTTTTCATTTTCCACAGCATCTGTCAATACCTTATACTCTTTATCTTTTTCCCCGAATTGGCTTTGAATAAATTTCAGATTATCCCAAAGGGGCTGCATATAAGGATCCAACTTTGATTTAATATCACCCGGCAAGTAACCGATATCTTTGTTACTTAATGGAACAATGGGTCTGGCTAAGTAGATTTGTTTAAAATTTCGTTTCTGCTCAAGAGCCCCGGCTAAAGCCAGTAACGTTTTACCAGTTCCGGCAATGCCCTGTAGGGTTACCAGCTTCACACTGGGATTCAGAATGGCATGAAGCGCAAACACCTGTTCTGCATTACGGGGGTTAATTTTGTAACAACCACGTTTTTCCAGTTTCTCTATCCGCTCAGTAACTGGATTGAAAAATGCCAATACTGAACTTTTTCCATTCTTCAGAATAAAATAATGGTTGGGTAAAGGATTTTTGATCCCGATATCATCAGGCAAACACCATCCGGCTTCATAAATGATATCAATAATGGTTTTATCAAGCCCCTCAACCAACGTTTTCCCCGAATAAAGCCCTTCAACATCTTTAATTTTCCCAGTTTCAAAATCTTCAGCAGGAATATTCAACGACTTGGCCTTCAATCGTAAATTGACATCTTTGGAAACCAGGATCACCTTCTTTCCCGGATTTTCAGAAATCATAACCAGAGCAGCATTTAAAATCCGGTGGTCCGGTTTGTTTTCACCGAAAACTTTAATGGCATTCAATTCACTTTGCTCATTCATTACCACCTTAAACTTACCTCCTTTGGAGCTACCCAATGAAATCCATTTGGTTAGGGTGGCTTTGTTGGAAAGTTTATCAATGATCCGGATGAATTCCCGAGCCTCAAAATTGATGTTATCATTCCCCTTCTTGAAATTATCAAGCTCTTCAAGAACCGTGATAGGGATGGCCACATCATTATCGTCAAAACTGTGGATTGCATTATGGTTATATAAAATAACCGAGGTGTCGAGCACGAAAATTTTCTTTTCCCTGGATTTCTTTTTCTGCATATTCAAGAATTTGAACGGGATCAAATGTAACCAAAAAAAGGCGAATTATCCTCTGGTTCAAGGAAGATTTTAACAATGGATTGTTAAGTAATTTTATCTCTTACCTTTGCCATTCTATGACAGAAAAAAAACTTTTTCTTCTTGATGCCATGGCCCTGATCTACAGGGCATATTTTGCCTTTAATAAAAATCCCAGAATGAGTTCCAAGGGAGTGAATACTTCGGCCATTTTTGGATTTGCCAATGTTTTGCTTGATCTCTTGAAGAAGGAAAAACCCACCCACCTGGGTGTTGCCTTTGACACCATGGCCCCTACTATTCGTAAAGTAGGTTTTGAAGCCTATAAAGCCCATCGCCAGGAAACTCCGGAAGATATTATTAAGTCATTGCCATACATCCATGAACTAATTGAAGCTTTTAATATCCCTACCCTGTTTGTTGATGGATATGAAGCCGATGATGTCATCGGAACCTTGGCAAAACAAGCAGAAAAGCATGGGTTTGTCACGTATATGATGACTTCCGATAAGGATTTTGGTCAGTTGGTGAGTGACCATATTTTTGTTTATAAACCCGGTAAATTCGGAAGTGACATTGAAATTTTAGGGGTTAAGGAAGTTTGCGAAAAATTCAGCATCAAACGACCCGAACAGGTCATCGACATCTTAGGATTGTGGGGTGATGCTTCTGATAATATTCCAGGAATTCCGGGCGTAGGTGAAGTGACAGCAAAAAAATTATTAGGAGAATTTGATTCCGTAGAAAATCTGATTGCCAATGCCCATAAAATAAGCAATGAAAAACTTCGTCAAAAAGTCATCGATTTTCAGGATCAGGCACTACTTTCGAAACAATTAGCTACCATTATTTTGGATGTTCCGATCGAATTTGATGAAAAAAAATTGATCATGGAACCCCCGGATGAATCACGTCTGAAAAAACTATTTGATGAACTTGAATTCCGGACTTTTAGTCAACGGGTCGCCACTTATCTTTCCACACAACCTTCGGAAGTTCCAGGATCACAAACAGATTTATTTTCCATCTCACCATCCGATGATTCCACCATTTCACCATCTCATCATTCTACCATCTCCACTGTTCCTCATCAATATCATCTCACCGATACAATTGAAAAACGAGCGCACCTGATCTCTTTACTGAGTCAACAACCCTCTTTTTGCTTCGATACCGAGACCACCGGCGTGGATTCGAATAACGCCGAGTTGGTAGGAATGTCGTTTGCATTTCAGCCACACGAGGCATTTTATATCCCTCTCCCTGACAATTATCATGAAACACAAACCATTGTTCTGGAATTCAAACAGCTATTGGAAAATGAAAAAATCGGAAAAACTGGTCAAAATCTGAAATTTGATATTTCCATGTTGAAATGGTACGATATCAATGTAAAAGGACCCTTGTTTGATACGATGCTTGCTCATTACCTTATCCAACCGGATATGCGGCATGGCATGGATCTTTTGGCGGAAACTTACCTGAATTACCAGCCGGTTCCCATCGAAAAGCTGATCGGAAAAAAGGGTCAACATCAACTTAGTATGAGAACGGTGGATATCGAAACAATCAAAGAATATGCAGCCGAAGATGCCGATATCACATTGCAGTTGCAGCAGGTGTTTGAACCCATGCTTACTGACACCAACACCCGAAAGCTGTTCGACGAAATTGAGATTCCGCTCATCAAGGTGCTGGCATCCATGGAATTAGAAGGAGTTCGAATCGATCCGATTACGCTAACTCAATACTCAACAGAACTGCAAAAAGAGATCGCAATCCTGGAATCTTCAATTTATCAGGATGCGGGGATCACCTTTAACATCTCTTCACCCAAACAGTTGGGAGAAATTCTTTTTGACCGGCTGCGAATCATCGACAATCCAAAACATACCAAGACCAAACAATACAGCACTGGTGAAGATGTCCTGGTAAAATTGGAATATAAGCACCCCATCATCAACAAAATCCTTGAATACCGGTCTCTTACAAAATTGAAATCAACCTACGTTGATGTGTTGCCAGCGTTGATCAATCCAAGAGATGGACGGGTGCATACATCTTTTAATCAAGCTGTTACAACAACTGGCCGATTGAGTTCCAACAATCCGAACCTTCAGAATATTCCGATTCGGACAGAAAAAGGACGTGAAATCCGGAAAGCTTTTATCCCCAGAAATGAGAACCATGTATTGCTTTCAGCCGACTATTCTCAGATCGAACTCCGCATCATTGCCCATCTGAGCCATGATGAAGGAATGATTAGTGATTTCAATCAGGGTCTTGATATTCATGCGGCAACAGCGGCAAAAGTCTACAACATCCCGTTGGAAGAAGTAACAAAAGAGATGCGACGCAATGCCAAGATGGTCAATTTTGGTATCATTTACGGAATTTCCGCTTTTGGATTGGCTGAACGCCTGAATATTCCCAGGAAGGAAGCTGCCGAAATCATCAATCAATATTTTGTGAAATATCCAAGGATCAAGTCTTACATGGAAAACACCATCGCTTTTGCCAAAGCAAACGGATATGTGGAAACAATGATGAACCGGCGACGTTATCTCCGTGACATAACTTCACACAATGCCAACGTACGAAGTTTTGCCGAGCGGAATGCCATCAATGCCCCCATTCAGGGGACGGCTGCCGATATGATTAAAATTGCCATGATCCATATCTACAACGATATTCAGAATCGGCAGTTGAAATCAAAAATGATCTTACAAGTACACGATGAGTTGGTTTTCGATGTTCCGAAAAGCGAAATTGAAGTGATCAAACCCATGGTGAATCATATTATGCAACAAGCCATTCCGCTTGACGTTCCCATTTTGGTTGATATCAATACCGGGAGTAACTGGCTGGAAGCACATTAGGCCGAAAAATTGAATGGATTATATGGATTGAAAAGAAATAAGGTTTTTCCGGCACCCCATAGGGTCGCACTATTTGTATCATGCAACATTTAATTTTTTTATATGACATACAAAAATGATTCCCGGATTGTGATGACGCTGGATGCCGGCGGAACCAATCTGGTTTTTAATGCCGTTCAAGCCGAACAGGAAATTCTTGATCCGGTTACGCTTTCTGCAAAAGGAGAAAACCTGGAAGCTGTTCTGAAAACAATTATCGATGGTTTCCGGCAAGTAAGGGCCAAGTTGACTTCCCCCCCCGTTGCCATCAGTTTTGCATTCCCGGGACCAGCAGATTACGAGAATGGGATCATCGGGGATTTGCAGAATTTACCTTTCTTCAAAGGGGGTGTTGCCCTGGGGCCTATGCTGGAAGATCAATTCGGGATTCCGGTTTTCATCAATAACGATGGGGATCTGTTTACTTACGGGGAAGCCATTTCCGGACTTCTACCCGATATCAACCAGATGCTTGCCGAATCAGGAAATCCAAAGAAATACAAAAATCTTTTTGGTGTTACTTTTGGAACCGGGTTTGGAGGTGGAATCGTCACCCGTCATGGCCTCCATTTTGGCGACAACAGTTCTGCCGGGGAGATTAACCGCTTGCGCAACCGTACTTTTAAAAACTGGGATACCGAGGAAAGTGTCAGCATCCGCGGTCTGAAACGTGAATATGCTAATAACATTGGCATAAACCCCGGTTCATGCCCCGAACCAAAAGAACTATTTGAAATTGGAATGGGAAAAATCAAAGGCAATCAGCAAGCTGCCATCCTGGCTTTCGAAGCCTTTGCCCGCGATGCTGCCGATGCCATTGCAAATTCTATCTCCCTGATCGACGGACTTGTGGTGATTGGAGGAGGACTATCCAGAGCTTATCCGCTCTTTTTACATAAACTGGTGGAGGAAATGAACCATCCTTTTGATACCATGACCGGGAAACCGTTGGACAGGATGGAAGTAGTTGCCTTTAGCCTCGAAGATTCCAAACAATTAACTGAATTTTTACATCCGACCTCTGTCGATATTGCAGTCCCTTTTTCAAATCGTAAAGTGATTTTCGATGCAGGTAAAAAAGTCGGAATAGGGATTTCCCGTCTGGGGACTTCCAAGGCAGTTTCTATCGGAGCCTATGCGTATGCTTTAAGTAAATTTTCCTGATACTCAGAGGAGAAATAAATCAATATTATCATTACTTTTACTTTTTCTATGATAGAACACGGATTTTCTAACATTATTTATTAAAAACAAATCTATGAAGAAAAGTATTTTACTTTTTGTATTATTGTTAGGCCTTGGTACGTTATCCTTTGGTCAAACATTTATCTGGGAATCTTTCGATGGCAACCAAATGCCGCCAACAGGGTGGTCAATTGATGGCCTTTCGGCACAATGGTCGGTTGCTAATTCTAACAATGCCGGGGGAACTGCCCCTGAAGCTAAATTTTCTTACGTTCAGCAAAACACCACAACCCGGTTCATCTCTCCGATGTGTAATCTTACAGGTCTTACCACAATTAAATTATCGTTTAAACACATGTATGACTGGTACGACAATCCTGCCCCTAAAGTTGGTGTTGCCACGCGTTCACACAATGGTGCCTGGACTTCTGTTTGGGAAAAAAGTCCCACTGGAAATGTCGGTCCCGAGCAAATTGATCTTGTTATTTCCAATTCGGATATCGGTCAATCAGAATTTCAGTTTTGTTTCTACCTCACAGGAGATATGTACGCCCTCGATTACTGGTACCTCGACAATGTTCTTCTTTTCAATCCCTTAAACCTCGATGCCAGCATGATTTCCATTGGGGCTACTGCTTCTTATTTTTCCGAACCGTTCCAGGTTCAAGGGAGTATCATGAATGTTGGGCTAACCACGATAACTGATGCAGAAATTAACTATCAACTAGATAATGGCCCTGTTTTTTCCACTGACTTTACCGGTTTATCCCTGCCAACACAAAGTATCTATGATTTCACGTGTGATCAGTTGTTGACTGGAGCTATAGGGGATCATGAATTGACTGTATGGATCAATAAAATCAATGGCACTCCGGATGATAATCATAACAATGATACACTCCGTAAGACGGTATATAAAATATGCTACATAGTTCCAAGAAAGCCGCTTTTTGAAGAGTTCACAAGCTCGACCTGTAGCCCTTGCGCCAGTTTTAACACCGATTTCGTTCCCTGGTGCAATACCAACGAAGACAGTATCACCCTGATAAAATACCAGATGAACTGGCCTTCTCCGGGAGATCCATATTATACTGAAGAAGGAGGCGTAAGAAGGGACTTCTATGGCGTTGGTTTCGTACCAGACCTATATGTCAATGGCGGCAATTGTGCAACTGATATGACCGCTGTGGTTCAGTCGTTCAACCAGGCAAAACAACAGATCGGGATGATGGAAATAGCAGGAAGCCATAGTCTTAATGGAACTGTTATGACCATCAATGCTACTGTTCTTCCATTTTCTGATTTCACCAATGTTCGGGTTTATATTGTTGTGATGGAGAAAATTACCCACAATAATCATAAAACAAACGGAGAAACCAGCTTCGAACATGTAATGATGAAAATGGTTCCAGACGCAGAGGGGACAACGACGAACCTTGCCGACAGAGTGCCTTTCACGATCAACGAAACAGTCGATCTTGCAGGAACACATATCGAAGAATTTACCGATCTCATTGTGGGCATCTTTGTTCAGGATCCTGTTTCAAGAGCGGTCTTGCAATCAGTCTATTCTGAGGAGAATGCACAATTCAATGACGAAGCACGCCTGAATAACATTTTTGTTGCAGGTCAACCCCTTGTTGGTTTCGATCCTGATACTTTTAACTATGTCGTTAATCTTCCCGGCGGAGCAACCCAGGTACCTGAAGTCACGGGTACTCCTATTGATAACAACGAGACCGTTATTGTAGTTCCATCGCTTGAACTGTTGGGAACAACCACCATTGATGTCTTTGCAGAAAATTTGGTTGACCATAATCTCTATTCTCTGAATTTCCAGTGGGCAGAAGGACATGCTGAAGCACAAAACGACAACATTAAAATGTATCCCAATCCCACTTCGGGAACAATTTACATTTATGGTGCTTCCAATGCTTCGGTTTCCATTTATAACAGTGTTGGGAGTGTTGTTGCCGGCATGGAACATTTCACCGGTAACTCTTTAAATTTATCTGCGCTTCCTAAAGGGATTTATCTTATGAAGATAGAAAAAACAGATCATTCCATCATTCAAAAGAAAATCGTCATTATGTAATTACGGTAAAAACCATCTTCACCTAAAGCCGTCCTATATAGGACGGCTTTTTTTTACCCTAACATTTTTTCCAGGAGTTGTTTTTTTTATTAATTTTGCTCTTTAATATCTGATTTTTATCAAAAAAACAAAATCTATGAAAAAAAGTGTACTTTCTTTCGTTTTTCTCTTTGCCACAGTCATACTGATTGCTCAAACAGTACCGAGGACTATGGTTATCCAAGAAATCACCACCAGTACAAGATGTACTTATTGCCCAGGAGCTGCTTTAGGGGCTGAAGATCTACTTACACATGGATGTGAAGTTGCTGTTATCGAACATCATAACAACGCGCAAGGCAACGATCCATTTACCACAACTGCTTCTGCTGCACGTATGACATATTACAATGTTACCGGGAACCCAACTGCAATCTTTGATGGAATTCTCAGGGTTGTTGGAGGTAACCATACACAGAGTATGTACTCGTCTTATCTGCCAAAATACAACACTCGTCACGCCGTCCCTTCAACCATTTTAATGTCAATGGCCATTACCAACAATGGTCTTGATTATACTGCTGTTGTTACGATGACAAGAATCGGTACCGTAACGGCTACTGACTTAAGGTTACAATTTGTTGTTACTCAATCAAATATAGCCTATAACTGGGAAGGCCAAACAAAACTTCATTTCGTTAACCGGTTAATGATTCCAGATCAAGAAGGAACTTCCATAAATTTTGCAAGTGGCGAAACTCAGGTTGCAACCTTACACTTTACCATGGATGCTGCATGGCCTTTAGAAGACTGTGAGTTTATTTCTTTTCTTCAGGATAATACTTCAAAAGAGATTCTTCAAGGAATTAAAAGGGCAACCGTTGATCTAGCTCCTGGTTTTACTGCAAATAATACTCAGATTAATCCAAACGAAACTGTTACCTTTACGAATACAACTACCGGAGGATATATGTTCTCTCCTGAAAAATATCAATGGTATTTCGAAGGCGCAACACCCGATACCTCTACCATGAAAAATCCTGTTGTTACGTATAATAATTGCGGAACTTTTAATGTTCAGATGATCGTAAACCGTGGAGGACAAATTGATACAGCTACTCAGCAAGCCTATATTCAGGTTGGCCCTGCTGTAAATATTGTAGCAACCCCCAGCGATACTGCTTGCTGGTATCAAGCCATTAACCTTGATGCAACAACCGCTGGTGCCACCTCCTACCTCTGGCAACCTGGTGGTGCTACAACTCCTTCTATCGACGTTACGTATGCAGAATATGGCATCGGATTGCATAATTTCACGGTGACCGTTAATGCTGAAGGATGCGAACAAGTGAAAAATGTTTCCGCTTATCTTGATGCTTGTACGGGCATCGGTGAAAATGCTAAAATGGTAACGTTCTCTGTTTATCCAAACCCTAGTTCCGGAAATTTTATTGTCGATATGAATTCTTCTAAATCGATCGTTGCCGACCTCGTTATTACCAATAGTTTGGGTGCAACTGTTTACCTGGAAAAAGATTTTTCTATTTCCGGTAAAACACAAAAGAATTTAAATTTAACTAATTTAAGTTCTGGAGTTTACTTTTTAACCTTGAAAAATAGCGAAATGAAAGTGGTTCAAAAAGTTATGATCAGATAAGAACCATACTAACATAACATTTAAAGCCGTCCTATATGGGGCGGCTTTTTTTTTGTATCTTTGTATTCCAAACACTTTCCGATGAAAAAAAATGTACTTCTGATTTTCTGTTTTGCATTAGCTGTTAGCACGTTTGCTGGAAACATTGAAAAAGTTTTTACTTTTTCAAAATATACAATCGAACCAAAAAGCAGTTATCAATCCGTCACCTTTGATAATACTTTGCTCTCTGGACTAATTGGAGAACCTATGCTCCCTTATCATCAGATCGCTTTGATGTTGCCTCCGGGAGAAATAGCCCAATCCATCGAAGTAACAGGTGAAAACCTGGTTACTATTCCAGGCGATTTTATCCTTTTTCCCCAACAAAATATGCGTCCTGTTTCTCAAGGAATCGATGGTACTTTTCAAAAAAAAGAAACAATCTATCTACAAAATAAAAATTATCCATCTACCCAAACCGGGCATCTGATGACCTCATTTTTAAACGGCTATTCTTTTGCCTTATCAACCTTTACTCCGGTAATTTATAATCCGGCCCAAAAAAAGGTTTCTTATTACCAAAAAATCACGGTCCACATTCATACCATTCCGGGCAGCGATGCTCAATTAGCGCTTAAAAACCTGACCTCTTCCGAAAATGCCATGAAACGGGTCCGGCTCTTTGCTCAAAATCCCGAAATGATCCAGGAGTATTCTGCCAAGAGTTCCCGTAAAACCGATTATCAGCTGTTGATTATCACGCCTTCTCAGTTTCAAAGCGGTTTCCAGGACCTTATTGGGTTTTACACAAATAAAGGGATGATCACGCAGGTAGCCACTACCGAAACCATTGATGCAACCATGGCCGGACAAGATCTTCAGGAGAAAATCCGTAATTATATCATCCAGGAATACCAGGCCAACAACATCGAACATGTAATTCTGGGAGGAGATGTTGAAGGAGTGCCCTGCCGCGGATTGTACTGTTATGTGGAATCGGGTACCGGATACGAGGACAATACCATTCCCGGGGATATTTATTATTCCGGTTTGGATGGGAACTGGAACCCCAATCAAAATAATAAATGGGGAGAAGCAATCACTCCAACCAATCCGGTTGATGAAGCTGACCTCCTTCCGGAAATTTCCGTAGGCCGAATGTCTTTCAGCACAGCAGAGGAATTGGGGCACATGGTACATAAATCAGTTTCCTATCAGGGCAATCCTGTTGCCGGCGAGTTGGACCGTCCGTTTTTTGTAGGAGAATATTTGTATAGTGATCCAATGACATGGGGTCAGGATTATCTTGAGCTTTTGATCAATGATCATAACGACAACGGTTATTTCACTCATGGAATTCCATCGGCCGAAAATGATATCACCCGGCTTTATGATACCCTGATATCTCCGGGAAATATTTATTCCTGGAGCTTAGGAAATTTGCTGGAAGAAATTAATGCAGGAAAATCTTTCATTCATCATTGTGGACACTCAAACTGGGATTACATGATGCGGTTGAGCAATGTAAATATTACCAATGAAACCTTTTCACAAGTTGATGGGATAACGCACAATTACCAGCTAATGTACACCCATGGTTGTATTTGTGGCGCTTTCGACAACAGTGATTGTATTGCAGAACTTTCAACAACAATTTCAAATTGGTTAGTTGCCGGGGTTTTCAATTCCCGTTATGGTTGGTTTGATCAGGGAACGACTGAAGGGCCTTCGGGACATCTTCACCGGGAATTTATCAGCGCACTTTACAATCCCAATGCCGATTCTGCCATTACAGAATTGGGTGCTGCTCATACCATGTCGAAAATCAAAACTGCTCCCTGGATCGGATTGCCTGGGGAATTTGAACCCGGAGCCCAACGCTGGTGCCATTTCGACTGCAATGTTCTGGGAGATCCAGCCCTGACAATCTGGACAAAAAATTCTCCGGTCGGGATTTCTAAAAACTCCCTTCCCATTTCCTGTTCAATTTCCCCAAATCCATGTATCGATAAAACAACAATTACCTTTTGGACTTCACAGGAAACAGATATTAAATTATCCTTGTTCAATCTTCAGGGACAAACAATTTCAACCCGGTTGATACACTCCCAGGGTAATCAGAAAAACAATGTTAATTATGATTTTACATCTATCCCTGCAGGTCTTTATTATTTTCGTTTGGATTCAAAAACAGATTCCGCCACAAAAAAGATAATCGTGATAAGGTAGCTTAATTGATAAAAAATGACATCCTCTTCTTCAACATAATATTAATTCTCATATCTTTGCAAAATACAGCCTTACATATTTCACAAAAACCACCCAAAACCTTAAAAGTATGAAAAAAAATACGCTTGTGATTATAATGTTTCTGCTAGTAGCATTTGGCGTAAATGCACAGCAGTTTTCCTATCCGGATTCTTGGGGAAAGGCCGGGTTTAACCTGGTCGATACCAGAACAACCAATGTCCAGGTGATTTTTTCCGTTCCGAATTTTTCGATTGAAGATTTCGCTGTCAACGGAGAAACAATGAAGAATATCATGCTCCCTGGCAGTTTTCTTTTTAATGATGCCGGCATGCCAAATCTTCCCGGAAAAGGCACTTATATTGCCATCCCTCAGGGTTCTACACCAAAATTGAAAATCGTTTCCATGCGCTCCGAAACGATTCATAATGTTAACATTATGCCAGCGCCAGTTATTCCTGCCGAAAATGATGATAGTCCCATCAAGTATAATAAAAACATGGCAGTGTATTCTCAAAATGCACTTTATCCTGCTGAACCAGTTAAAATGTCAAACGTTGAACAGATCCGTGGCGTTGATGTCGTATTGTTGGGCGTTACTCCTTTCCAATATAATCCTGTAACTAAAGATCTGATTGTTTATAAAGATATTAAAATTGATATTGACTTTGAAGGTGGTAACGGAGAATTTGGAAACAATGCTTACCGTAGCCGTTGGTTTGATCCGATTGTGAAAGACCAGCTTTTAAATCCATCCGTTCTTCCAAATATCGATTATGATCAACGCATGCAGGAATGGGTTAAGAGTGGCAGAAATACTACGGAATGTGAATATATCATCCTTTCCCCTACCGGTCCCGATTTCCTTCGTTGGGCTGATTCCCTCGCAAATTGGCGTAATCAACAGGGTATTCTTACCCATGTTTATTCTTTAGATGAAATTGGCGGGAATACCACCACAGCCATTGAAACTTTTATCAATAACGCTTATAACACCTGGACTATCAAACCCGTAGCTGTACTCATGCTTGGTGACTACGGAACGGATGGTACTAAAAGTGTGATATCGGTACTGAAAACCCTGTCGGGTGAAACCTTCCCGTCGGATCACGTATTTGCAGATGTAAACAACGACGACATGGCCGAGTTGGTTTTCGGACGAATTGTAGCAAACAATAATGATCAGCTTTCTGTAATTTGTTCCAAACAACTGAACTACGAACGGAATCCGCCAATGGACACCTCCTTTTATCAGCACCCGATCACTGCCCTCGGCTGGCAAACTGAACGCTGGTTCCAACTCTGTTCAGAAGTAGTTGGTGGATATTTTAAACATTTCCGCGGTCGTAATCCTGTTCGTATTAACGAAATTTACCAGGGAAGCCCTAGTACAGTCTGGTCAAGCGCAACCAATACCAGTACAATCGTAAATTATTTTGGCCCCAATGGCTTGTCGTATATCCCCGCCACTCCAGCCGAAATGCCTTGTTGCTGGACCGGTGGAACTGCCACAAAAATCAATGAGGCCATTGAAAGTGGTGCCTTTATTTTACAGCACCGTGATCATGGCAGTGAAACCGGATGGGGAGAACCCGATTATTCCAACTCCAACATTACTCCGCTGTCAAACACCAGATTACCATTTGTATTTTCCATCAACTGTCTCACTGGTAAATATAACTGGAGTAATGAATGTTTTGCTGAAAAATTCATCCGCCATTCAAAAAACGGCGTGAATGCAGGCGCACTCGGACTTGTTTGTCCTTCGGAAGTTTCCTACTCTTTTGTTAATGATACCTTCGTTTGGGGAATGTACGACAACATGTGGCCCAGTTTTATGCCCGCTGAAGGAACCCAACCCGATTCCCGTGGCGTTTGCCCTGCCTTTGGAATGGTTGCCGGAAAATATTTCCTGAAACGTTCAGGCTGGCCTTATAATACCGGTGACAAATTGATCACCTATTATCTCTTCCACATGCACGGAGATACCTTTTTGAAACTGTTCGATACCGTTCCGCAAAATCTTACTGTTTCTCATGCATCCCAAATCGATTATGGCACTACTACTTTCACGGTTACTGCCACTGACAGTGCTTTCATCGCACTTACCGTTGACAACCAGATTCTTGCCACTGCTTATGGTGACGGAACAACACCGGTTATCATTTCAATTCCCATACTCCCAGTTGGAACAAACATGCTGGTTACTGTAACGAAACAAAATTATCTGCGCTACCATAGCACAGTTACAGTTACTTCCGTTAGCCTTGTTGCTGATTTTTCTGCTTCTTCAACTGCACTATGCAAGGATGGAACAACAAACTTTACCGACCTTACCAACATTACACCGGAGACCTGGGCATGGGAATTCCCCGGAGGAACTCCATCCACTTCAAATGTTCAAAATCCTACCGGTATTCAATACAGTGCTTCGGGCAATTATGATGTAACGTTAACTGTTACCAAGGCTGGCGTACCCTCAAGTACGTTAACAAAAAACGCCTATATTCTTGTCACCAACTACCCCATAGCTGCATTTACAACTACCGGAACCTGTGTTGGAAGTGCAATTCAGTTTACCGACAATACAAATCCAAACGGCGGAGTAGTTGATCGCTGGGAATGGAATTTTGGAGATCCTACTTCATCTGACGATTCTTCCACCCTGCAAAACCCCACCCACATTTTTGCTTCTACCGGCCCCTATACAGTAACTTTGAATGCTTACAATTCCGGTAATTGTGGAAATGCAATTTCACAGGTCATTAATATCATTGGTGCTCCTGGTATTGCTGCTCAGCCTACCGGAACCACAGTCCTCTGCAAAGATGCTACAGGAATCGAATATACAACAACTGGCGCAACTGATGCTGCAAGTTATACCTGGATGACCGATCCTGAAAACGCTGGTACTTTTGTTGGAAGTGCAGCCACTGCATCTCTTAACCTCACAACAGGTTTTACCGGAGCTTTCAAAGTCATGGTAAAAGGCATTAACGAATGTGGCGAAGGTGCCTTTTCCGAAGGATTCGATGTAAATGTAATCGAACTCACTGCCGCTCCTTCCAAACCGGTTGGTGTTGACAGTGTTGACGTTAACAAAATTGCCCAATCCGAATTTACCATTACAGAAGTCCCAGGTGCAGATTCTTATTCCTGGACCCTCATTCCTATCGAAGCCGGTACCATTTCCGGAATCGGTACCACCGGCACAGCAATTTGGGCTACCGAATACAAAGGCGTAGCTAACATTACTACGAAGGCGATTAACATTTGCGGCGAAAGCATTGCTTCCGATCCGAAAAAAATTACCGTCTATTCAACTGTTGGCATCCGCGAAAATAAAGGTTTAGGCATCGAGATATTCCCGAATCCTAACAGTGGTAAATTCAAACTCGATATCACATCCAACTCCCTTTCCAAAATCAACATCTTCATCTACAATGTACTTGGATCTGTTGTATATAGTGAAAATGATGTTCGTCTTTCCAGTAAACTGTTAAAGACCATCGATATCTCAGCACTCCCGAATGGGATCTATCACCTGAAAATTGAAGGGGAAGATACTTCGGTAGTAAAACGTATCATTATTGAAAAATAATTGATCCTATTCTTGAAAAAAACCGCCCTCATAAAGGGCGGTTTTTTTTTACTGAGTGAAACCTCTTTTTATAACGCGATCATGAAATGTTTAATCAACGCTTACTGTATATTTTACAGTGTAAAATCCCCAGTTTTTGTAAAAAATAAAACAAAGAAGTTTGCAATACCCCAAGCCCATATTTAAAACTTCGGGAAAAATTGATGGATGAAGCTTCTTTAAAATACTTTGTTGGACATGTAATTTCTGCAATTTCAAAACCCGCATAGAAAACTTGTGACAACATTTGGTTATCAAACACAAAATCATCAGAGTTAGCAGAATAATTAATCGTTTCCAACACAGTTCTCGAAAATGCCCGATAACCTGAATGGTATTCTGAAAGTTTTTGGTTCATCAACAGGTTCTGAATAAGCGTCAATAACCTGTTAAATAAATATTTATATCGTGGCATCCCTCCTTTTATCGCTCCCCTTCCAAGGATCCTTGATCCAATCACGACATGATACAATCCACTGGCGATAATTTCTGACATGGCAGGAATAAGTTTTGGGGTATATTGATAATCGGGATGTAACATGATCACTATGTCAGCGCCCAAAGCCAACGCAGTATCATAACATGTTTTCTGATTGCCTCCATATCCTTTGTTGAAATCATGGCGGATTATTTTAGTTATAGACATTGAATGAGCCAATTGGAAAGTTTTATCTGTGCTGGCATCATCTACAAGAACCAAGGCATCAACCAAATCCATTGGTATCTCCGAAATTGTTTGTTTTAAGGTCTTCTCTGCATTATATGCCGGTAGAACGACGACAACTTTTTGCTGATGTATCATGGTACAGGAAAAGATATTACTTCACAATTTTTTTACAATGAGCTTGTCGATCCGGTTCCCATCAAGATCAACGACTTCAAATTCAAAGTTTTTCCAGGAAAATTTTTCTCCGGGTAAAGGAATATGTTTCAAAATGCTCATCGCCAGACCGGCTAAGGTGTCAAACTTGACTTTGTTTTTATCAAACCCCTTGATGTTGAACTCGTATGCAAATTCATAAAACGACATTTGTCCATCCACCAGCCAGGAACCATCGTCGCGTTGATGGATCTGGGGTTCATCGTCGCTGGGTTCATTGAAATCTCCCACCAGGGCTTCAAGAATATCATTGAGGGTGACCATGCCTACTGTAGAACCATATTCATCAATCACCAGCCCGTAATGAATCTTGTTTTGTTTGAAGATTTCCAGGGTTTCATAAGCCGAAAGTGTTTCCAGAATAAACTGGGCAGGTTTGATCTGCTCACTAAGGTTGAATTCTTCATCGCAGATGTTTTTCAGAAAGAGATCCTTGATAAAGATAACGCCCAATACCTTGTCGAGGTCATCATCACATACCGGATAAACAGAATGAAGCTCCTCTTCCATTTTGAGCCGAATCTCCCTGCCAGTTTCATGAATATCCAACCATACCAGATCCGAATGGTGCGTCATCAGCGAGGATATTTTCCGGTCACCCAAATGGAAAACCCGCGTTACAATATCCTGTTCTATTTCTTGCACTTCTCCGTCTTCAGTCCCTTCTTGTACCATTGCTTTGATCTCATCCTCCGTAACTTTTGATTCTTCAGATGGCCTTATCCGTAATAGACGTACAATCAAATCTCCACAACGGGTCAGTAGAAAGGTAAAAGGATAGGTTATATAGGCGAGGGTCAACAACGGACGGATCATGGTTTTTGATATCTTTTCCGGATTTATCAATCCAATCCGTTTGGGGACCAACTCTCCGATCAGCATGGAAATAAAGGTGACTAAGATAACCACTCCGAGAAGAGCCAGAGAATGACTATATCCCGGATCCATCCCCATCTGTTGTAACAACCCGGATACAGAATGAGCAAGGGCATCGCTCGAGAAAACACCGGTGAGGATCCCGATCAGTGTGATTACAATCTGAATGGTAGATAATACCCGCGAAGGATCATTGGCATTCTCCAGCGCTAATTTTGCCAGTTTGTCACCCATCTGGGCATCCAGATCCAGTTTTGATTTGCGAGCAGAAACCAAGGCAATTTCTGACATCACAAAAATCCCATTGACAAGAAATAATATCAATAAGATGATGATGGCAGTGGTCATGGGTTGAATGGTATTATTCTCCGACAAAGGTAGAACAAAAAAGATGTCGGTGGGCGCGTGTAAAAATCGATTGACCAGCGTCAATGATCATCATTCTTGAATCATTACCTTTATGGTTGAAGATTTGGTTCCATTGAACAGTCTGAGAATATACAATCCATCAGGAATTCCTTTAACATCAAAGGACAAATGGGATTTCCCAACAGAAACATTTGAAAATTCCCAATTCCTGATCATTCTGCCATCCTGGCTCCAGAGAGCAGCCTGGATGTTTGATGAAGTCTCCAGTTCAAAGTCAACAGAAATATTACCTGAAGCCGGATTAGGGTAAACAGTAAGGGAAGATAAAACTGGAACAATTTCTTTAACCCCTACGCCGATGCTTCCATTATTGAAAATATTCTGGCCAAATAACTGCCCTTTGCATAGATGAGAATAGGTGGTATCCATTTGATCGGTATAATAGGCCACCCATTGATTGCCGACTTCTTCAAGCGCCAGGAGTGCCACATTGTTCCCTGATTTGTTTGAAAGCAATGTAGTTTTTCCCCAAACGCTGTTGCCATCCGGATCCAATTTATTGGCATAAGAAAAAATTGCTGCGGAGGATGTTATTCTTTTCATGAAAAACAAAATACTCTCATTTATTCCCGATTTTCTTAGTGTCAGAAATGCATACGTGGAATCCAGCATAGAAACCTTGGGATAGAGCTCTTTAGCAGAATCTCCCCATATTCTTGTTCCCGTAGAAGATATTTTTTGTCCAAGAATGGAAGCCGTATGAGTGCTGAAATTTTTCTCTGCCCATACCACCAGCAATTCCTGAGTTTCAGGGAGGTAACGGATTCCGAAATCGGCGCGTTCAAGATCGGTAGCAGCATCTATCACTACCGGAACCGGTTCCGGAAAAAGGGTATTTGCATCGGCATCGATATGCTGAATAAAGGTTTGAATGGATACAGCCCCCTGATCATAAGCAACACCGACATAAAAACCATCCTCTGAATTTCGTTCTACATGAACCATGGTCATCGGATAATCGCCTGTGTATTTAGGGTAACTTAATATGTTTTTCGGGTGAGCAAACAGAGGAAGTCCATTCGCATCAATTTTTTGTGCCCATAATGATTGAAGGAATGAGGTATCGCTAAAGTCTGTGCTATCATGCCGGCAGATGGCCATGATATTCCCATTGGCTGTGGAATACATGGAAACACCCCAGTTAAATTCGGCAAACTCTCTGGGAAACGTATACTCCCATATCAATGTTCCGGTGGCTGATAATTTTTTTAGAATCACATTTTGGAAATTGCCTATGGGTGTACCAACTGAATCAATGGTTATATAGCCAATGCAGACCTGATTGTCCTCAGTTACCAGTAGATATGGAGAAAAGCTGGAACAGGCGGTTGATCCCTTACTGATTTGTACCCCTTCATCGCCCCACATCTTGACCCCGTTTTTTGTCAATTTATTTAGAAAAATAGCATTCACAGTATCCTCCGGCCCCGGATAAAATTGAACTTTTGAATAAGCCACATAAACGCATGAATCCTGGTTGGGGACTACCGCCACGCCGGAAACCCAAGTCCGATTTGGTCCCGGATCAATCAGTATGCCATCATTCCCGAATTTCCGGTATCCATGATAATCGATTTTTTGAAGATAAAGATTAAAGAAGGGCGCTTTTGGCAATGTGGATTTGTAGTATAGCAGGTAAGAGGCAGAATCGTTGCTATTCCCAACCATTTCGCCATAGGCATAAGCAGAGTCAACCCCTGCTAAAAGCGTGTTTGCAGATGGATCGGAAACCCATTGAGCCATTGCCACGTTCACCATAATGATTAGTGAACCGATAAGAAATAATGTTCTTTTTTTCATATAGGGTGAGTTTAAAGATGATGGAAAGATATAAAAAGTTTTAATAACGACCGCATTTTTAATTCTTAAAATCGCGGGAAGGCCTGTATAAAAATTCTATATTTTTGTATGAAATACCTTTTCTGCGTGGGGAAGGTGAAAGAGGGCAATTAATTGGTTTTAAATTACAAACTATGATCAAACGAATTGTTGTTAGCTGTTTCGCGTTTCTATTCTTTTCCCCGGCAATTTTTTCGCAGGTTCCCGTGAGAAAGCTGGAGGTGACGGAGGCCGGCAAAGGAAAGATCAACACCCGGATAGATAACATCAAATATTGGAAACAAATGGTAAAACTGGGATATGTTAAACCCAACCCGAAAACAAATGTTCCAAAGGGTCAGTTCACAGGAAGTTTGATGAAAGAATATAATCCTCACCATGTTACTGATTCCACTTCCAATTTTCCATTTCCAGTAATCAATTCTCTAAATTCTCCCGACATTCCCGTTACCAACAAAGTAGATATAACCCAAAGCGAAAATTCGATTTTCATCGACCCCAAAGATGAATCTACAGTACTCAATTCCAACAATTCAACCAATTGGATCAATCATTATGCCCAGGATCCTTATGGAGCAGATGCATTACATTCATCTGACGGTGGTACTGGCTGGGCCGGCTCAACCGATGGGGTGAATGGAAGCAATTCAGGGGATCCTTCTGTTGCTATCGGCACAAATGGGTGGTGGTATGTAGGGAAGATCAATGCGGATTTTGGTCAATCTGTTTCTTACAGTAAAAACAAAGGGAAAACATGGACTCGTGTTAATGTGGCCGATGGCCCGACTGTAGGGATCGGCCTATTGGATAAAAATCATTTATGGATCGACAATTCTTCTTCCAGTCCTTTTAAGGGTTATTTGTACGATGCCTGGACCAATTTTATTCCCGATCAGGCCGATACCAATCAAATAGAGATTGTCCGTTCTACCGACTTTGGATTAACCTGGTCGTCACCTCACACAATCAGTACCGGGGTTTCTGCTTTGAAATTCAACCATGGCGTTAACATACAAACAGGGCCGGATGGCGAGGTATATGTGGCCTGGATTATTTATGATGAGTGGCCATCGGATGAAACCGCGATCGGTTTTACCCGGTCGTTTGATGGCGGGGGAATTTTTGCTCCGGCAACCCGGATTCTAAGCAATATCAAAGGGATCAGAACCTCCGGGACGGGAAAATATATGCGTGTTAATTCTTTCCCTTCCATGGCCGTGGACAATAGTACCGGCCCAAACAGGGGAACCATCTATCTGACCTGGACCAACATCGGAGTGCCTGGGATCAATACCGGAACCGACATTGATATTTACCTGATCAAGTCTACAGATCAAGGAAACACTTGGTCTACCCCCATCCGAATCAACCAGGATCCTTCGGGGTTGGGAAAACAACATTTTTTCCCATGGATCACCTGCGACCCGGTTACCGGCGGATTGTGCGTGATCTATTATGACGATCGCAACCTCTCTTCCACCGAAGTAGCCGCTTTTGTATCCTATTCCTATGACGGAGGCATGACCTGGACCGATTCCCAGGTAAGTGATTATACCTGGACCCCGGCCCCCATCCCCGGTTTGGCCTATAGCTATTTTGGCGATTATTTAGGCATCCAGTCATACAACATGAAGGTCTACCCGGTATGGACCAGCAATCACGATGGCGGGAGAGCCATGACCTATGTTTCCCCCTTCGATCTTGGGCCAAATCCCAATCAGCCCTGGATCATCTATAATTCTTGTCAGTTGACTTCAATTCCAGGAGGCATTATACAAAACCTTAATTTCGGAGACTCTCTTCACTTGTCGCTGGGACTGAAAAACGTTGGAGATCAACCAGGAATCGATATAACAGCCTTTATTTCCTGTTCCAGCCCATACGTTCTCCTTACTGATACCGTTGAGTCTTATGGAACAATGGATCCGGGAGAGGTTAAAGTTGTTCCCAATGGTTTTACCATTAAAGTATCGGATACTATCCCGGATAATCAACTGGTCCGTTTCAATGTGCGGGTGACCAGTTCCGACTCTGTATGGTACAGCCATTTTTCATTGGAAGCTCACGCCCCGGCGCTAAAGATCACCAAACTCATCATTATCGATACGGTGAATGCGAATCACAATGGCCGGTTGGATCCCGGTGAAACGGTTCAGATTATCGTCTACAATTCAAATACCGGTGATTTTCCCTCTGATTCAACCTGTGGAAAACTCTCCACCACCTCCCCTTACCTAACCCTGGAGCCCGATAGTATCCTCCTGGGATCGTTTTTCCCCGGGGATATAAAAAAGGTTGTCTTTTCGGGAATCGTGAGCGAAGAAGCCCCGACAGGCAGTGCAGCAGATCTAAGCTATCTCCTTACTTCAGGCAACTATCGAAATAATAAGGTTTTTCGGGAGATCATCGGACAAGCAGTTGAAGACTGGGAAACGAATACATTTACCCATTTTAATTGGCAATCGGGAGGTACCTTACCCTGGACCCTGACTTCCCAGGATCCTTATGAGGGAATGTATGCTGCCCAATCGGGGATGATTGAAGATTACCAGAATTCACAACTTTTTTTGAATTATACTGCTGCTGCGAACGATAGCATTTCTTTTTATCTTAAAACATCCAGCGAGCAGGATTATGATTATATGATATTTTCCATCGATAATGTATACCAGGGACAATGGTCGGGAGATACTCCATGGACAAGAGCAGCATTTCCGGTCTCTGCGGGCCCTCACTTGTTCAAATGGATTTATTTTAAGGACCTTGCTTTTAGTTATGGACTGGATCGGGTTTGGATCGATTTTATAGCGCTTCCTCCGCCCTTGTTACCTTTCGTAGATCCTGGGCCTGATGATACGATTTGTGCAGGTGAAGTAGTTGCGCTTTCCGGAATTGCTCAGCCAAAGGATTCAATAAAATGGGCTACTATGGGAGATGGTCTGTTTTTCAGCGATACCTCCCTGTTTACCACCTATTATCCGGGAACCCAGGATCTGATTTCCGGTTCGGTGATCCTACGGTTAACCGCCTGCAATAATTTCGGAAGTTCAAGTAAAAACAAACATATTCAAATCAATCCTCGACCATTTATCGATATTGCTGTTTATCCTCAGGATACAGTTTGTTCCGGAAATACGATTACACTCACCGCAACTTCCTTGGAAGATGTGAGTTATTTGTGGACTCCGGGAAATTTCAGCTCTCCTGAAGTAATTTTTGATACAGCAAAAACCGGGGGTATTGGCTCCCACCAGATCTTTCTCCGGGTTACCAGCCCATTCAACTGTGTTCAAAAAGATTCGGTTACCATAACATTTAAAAATTGTACAGGTTTGGAGAAAAGCGATCCGATTTCTACCGTGATAATCATTCCAAATCCAAATAATGGAAAGTTTCAGATCGTGTTAGATAGGAATACCCATTCCCCTATCGATTTGAAAATTATCAATTCATCGGGCAGTCTGGTATTCTACGAAAAAGAGTCCAGAGACTGGCTTAGGAATAAGAAATTCTTTAATTTGAGTTTTCTTCCAGATGGTATATATTTGCTGTCGCTTGCTTCTGCTGGAGAAACCAGAACATGTAAATTGATTATTCAAAAATAAAACTTGGAAAAAATCAGCGCTATTGGTGTATTATTGATCTTCCTGTTCTATATCATGGGCTATTTCTTCATTTTTAGATGCAATCATTTTTTTCTTCAACAGGAATTGATCCGTGAGATCCGAAATGGAATTTTTCATGATAAGGTTATTTTTCTTAACATTCCATCCTTTTTCTTTGAAGAAAAGCCTACCAGCCAGTAGGTAAGGGGTTGGGGCTTATGATCATTAATGCTATTTGGCAGATAACTAATATTCAACTAATTAATCTTTCATTATGAAAACAAGGAATATACTATTTATTATACTTATTCTAGGATTGTCGGCGCAGGCAATAGGTCAGCGAGTGACCAGGCCGGTAAAAAATGAGAACCCGTTAAAAGATACGATCAGTTTAAATGAAGTGTTGGTCACCGCATTCAGGACTGACATCCCAATGAAGGAAATTCCTGCAGCCATCTCTATTATCAAGAGTTCTTCTTTAAACTCAATGCAAAAAACCATTGCCGCCGATGAAGCGCTAAGGTTTGTTCCCGGAACAAAAATCGATAACGGAACCGATGGTTCCCGGGTACATTTTTATATTCGCGGTCAAGGTATTTTATCAGAAAGTGGTTTTCGGGGCATCCAGGTATTGATTGATGGAATCCCGGTTAATGATCCAGGTGGATATTGCCCTGATTTATATGATGTTGATTGGGGAACTGTGAAACGTGTGGAAGTAGTAAGAGGACTTGCAGCCTCTTTATATGGCGGAAATGCAACAGGGGGGGTAGTCAACATCATTACAAATGATGGTGGGGAAAAACCCGTTAACAGTTTCCTGTCAGCCACTGCCGGATCTTATGGATTTTGGAAAATTCTGGGCCAGGTTGATGGAACCCAGGATAAAATCAATTACAGGGTCTCTTACTCACATGCTCAGGGACATGGTTATCGCGATCATCAATCATTTATGTCAGATAATTTTAGTGAAAAAATAAATTGGACTCCTTCAGAAAAAGTTAAAATCACACAAATATTAACCTATACGAACTATTTTAACCAGAATTCTGAAGGCATCAATCTTTACCGTTATGATACTTATGGACCCCGGGCTGCCAACACCGATGCAATACCATATAATGAATTTCAGGAAACAAAGAGATTAACAGGTGCCTTGTTGGGAAAATTTGTTGTCGCTCAAAATCAGGACATTCAAGTAAAAGCTTATGTTAGAATGAACAATTACCGGGAAACATCCAATAATGGAGACGATTATAAACCCTACCTTAATCTGGGTGGTTCAGCACAGTATAATCTTCACTTTGGCGGAGAAAAGCTGATGAATCATTTAAGCGTTGGCGTTGATTATCAAAGTCAGTCTATTACAGAACACCTGTTTGCAGTTCCTCCGGAAAACATGCGTGATTCGAACCGGGTCGACAGCCACTGGAGCCGTGATTGTTATGATCTGTCCACCATTCTGGTAAATCAGATCATCAAACAACGGAGCGCCGGAGTTTATCTGATCGACAAACTTGATATTGCAAAAAAGTTCTATGCAATTTTGAATGTCCGTTATGATTATGTATACAGCAGTTTGACCAATAACATTCCGGTTCCTGATTCGGTATCCCCTTCAGGCAGCAGAACTTTCGACAAACCTACTTTCCGTATCGGATTAGCTTATAACATTGCCACCCCGATCAACCTCTACATTAATTATGGAACAGGATTTTTAACTCCTTCCAACGATGAACTATATAACAATCCTATTGCCTGGGGTGGCTTCAATGAATTGATCAAACCCTCAACTTCACAAGGAATAGAAATGGGGGTAAGAGGTGATATTGGAAAAATATTCCATTATGATGTTACCGGATTTGATATTTTTTCTGATAATGAATTTTCTCGCTTCAGTGTGCCAGGAAGAGGAAATAATACTGCTTTTTATAAAAACATCGGGAAAAGCAACAAGTGGGGAATTGAGACTTCTTTATCTTTTTCTCCGGTAAAGAATGTGATCATTGATGCGGCTTATACCTATTCACATTTCCGGTATACAGCCCCCGATTATACCGATACCGTCAACGGGATTTATAATATTAAAGGCCATTGGTTACCGAATAGCCCTGAACACATGTTAACTGCCCAGATATCGTACAACTTCTTGAAAAATTTTACCGTTGCCTTTGGAGCCCAATGGCAGTCAAAATGGTGCATCCAGGTTGATGACTCTATATACAACCAATATACCATTGGGCAAACCTACTATCAGCCGGGGAGTATCAGAAGTTCCTGGGTAGATGGATATGCCATTTTTAATTTAAACCTCGACTATCAGTGGAAATTGGGTTGGCTGAGAGGAGATATCAGTCTTTATGCAAAAAATCTTTTTGATGAGCAGTATTTTGGTTTCACCGAACCGAATAATGGACCTGATTATAACAGTTACCAGCCTGCACCAGGAAGAGAATTTTTCGTTAACCTGAAGCTGTTTTTCTAAAGCCTTTCACTCAATTTCCGCCGCAGAGCAGCGGGGTTGAGGTGAATTAAACTATTTCAGATTCATTTTCAAATTTCGCTTTGGCGCTATATACAAAGAGTGCACGTAATTTATCCCAAAAATTTCCGCCTAAAACAAAGAGACTCGAAATAAATACCATATCGAAAAAAAAGTGGACAGCAGTACGGATAAGATAGGCATCGGGAAAAAGTTTAGGAGCATAAGAGAGAATATAATTGGGGATGAATGGAAAAACAAACAGAAACAAGCCAATAGTATAACGTGTGGGGCTAACATGATCAGGAATAGCTACCTTACGATAAAAATGTAGCTTATATCTAATCCAATTGTAAGATGATTTGCCAAGGATGGCAATGGCAGAAAGTTTCATTAGGGGAGCACTCAACCAAAATATGGCAAGGATAAATCCTTTCCAAAAATGGGATTCTACAAGTCCTTTTAATACCAGGCCGGTAGGGAGCATAAAAAAAGAGGTAACGAAAAGAGCCAACCCGAGATAAAAGCGGAAACCAGGGTTTTCCGGTGGGTTAACTAAATTTTTCTGAACATCTTTCATAAAAATGGAGTTAAAATTAAAGGAAGAACAGGGCAACACCGGAAACTGCCAAAATGGCTCCTGCGATTTCTTTAAAGGTGATTTTTTCTTTATAGATCAACATGGAAGGCGGGATGATGAATATGGGAACCAAAGCCATAATTGTAGCGGCAACCCCGGTATCGGCATATTTAATAGCGATTAATGAAAAAGATACGCCAAGGAAAGGGCCAAAAAAAGCGCCCAGAGAGAGTTGAAGCATGGGCTTCTTTTGGGTGAGACCATGGAAAAGTTCTTTCCATAAGTGCAAGATGAAAAACAATATGGAAAAACCTGCAATTCCTGCGATTACCCGAATCTGAGTAGCCGCAAAAGTATCGTATCCTTTCATACCGATTTTGCTAAGAACCAGGCCTCCGGCCTGCCCCAGGGCACCACCAAAACCCAATAAAAGTCCCACGATCGGATAGTTGAATTTCATTTTCATGATTTTTTTGTTGGGAGTGTCAGGATCATGCTTTTTCAACACCACCAAGGCGATTCCGCTGACCGTCAATGCCATTCCCAACCAACTCAAAGGCTGCAAGGTCTCCCCTAATACAATCCATCCAATTAATGCTGTAAGTGGAGGGGAAAGTGCCATCATGAGCATGGCAACACGAGCTCCTATTACAACAAATGCCTGAAAAAGACACAGATCGCCTAAAACAAAACCAACCAATCCGGAAAGGGATAAAATAAACCATGCACGAGGTGTTGCATCAATGGGAAAAAGAATTCCACGGTAAAAAAAAACGAATATCGAAAGAAAGGTAAATCCAACAAAAAGCCGAAGCAGGTTAACTACAAGGGAACCAAGTTTTTTGCTGGCGGCTTCAAAAGCGAGTGCGGTTACCGTCCAGAAAATCGCAGTAAGTAAAGCGGCAAATTCACCGATATGATTAACCATCACGGAAATTCCTCCTATTATCTGCCTGCCAGCCAATCTTCAGGATTCTGAATGACCTTGCCCCTCCATAATTCAAAATGCAATTCGGTTTTTTGATCGTCGGCATTGGTATGTACTCGCCCAATGTTTTGTTTCGCCGAAACTACTTGTCCATCCCTTACACTCACTTCTTCCAAATTTGAATAAACAGTGAGATAATCTCCATGACGGATAATCACTACTTTATTCAGGTTAGGAAAAGACATCACCCGGCTGACCCGACCTCCAAAAACTGCTTTTACCATGGATCCCCTTTCTGTCATGATATCGATCCCATTGTTTTTAACTTTCACATGCTCCAATACCGGGTGAGCATGTTCGCCAAAACTTCCGGATATAAATCCCCGGTCACAAGGCCAGGGTAGTCGTCCACGATTGGCGGCAAAGGAAGAGGAAAGCTCTTTTTCTCTAGGGGTTAATTCAAATGTTGTCCGGGCTCCCACTGCTCCGGTCCGTGTGGCTTTATGAGAACGGGTTTCAGATGCTTTAATCTCTTCTGCAATCAATTTTTCAATTTCATATTCTAATCGTTGTGCCGCCTGCTGTTTATTTTTAAGGGTAGCCAATAGCTGTTTTTCCTTGGAAGAATACTCCTTAACGGATTTCGTTTTTTGCTGCTTTTCCCGATCTAGTTTTTGTTTTTCTTCTTGTTGCGACTGTATTAATGTTAGCTTTTGATTTTTAATATTTTCCAATTCTTTTCTTTGGCTGTTTATCGCCAACTGGGTTGATTCTATATGTTCCGCCTGTCGCCGGCGAAAAGAGGCATATTGTTGATAGTATTTGATCCGCAGATATGCCTGGTTAAAATCCTTGGCCGAAAAAATGAACATCAACTTATTATATCCATTCATGGTTCGGTAAGCATGGTATATCAACCGTGCATATTCCGATTTCATTCCCTGCAATTGTTGTGACATCTTGTCGATCTGCAGATTTTCCACCAGAATCTTCACCTCAACCTCATTCAATTCCTTGTTAATCTCATTAATCAGGGCCTCTCTGCTTCGAATCTGCTTTGTCAGGATCTGCAATTTTTCCAACGAACTTTGTTTGTTTTTTTGAGTCTTCTCAAGAAGATTGGTGGTGTATTTTATTTCCTCCTCAAGCTGATGTTTTGTCTTTTGCAATTTTTCCTTATCCTTCAGGGACTGTGAATATCCAGATTGCCAGACAAATAAAAAAACCAGAAAAAGCAGCCAGCCGGGTTTATAAAATAGGCAGATGAAATGATTTTCTGATTTCATGAACTGAATAATTACTGTGTAACCGGTTGAAAACTGGCCGGTATTTTAAATGGAAATTGAAGTGGATTCCCAATCACAATACGAGAAAATGTTGTTTGTAACCGAATGGTATTATCAGCCCAAATAGTGTAATCCATTTCTTTTGGAAAAAGTTGTCCGTCAATTTCTTCAAAAGTAGTGTAGTTCGACTCCAATTTTATATTTTCCCGACGGATTTCTTTAACATCCGTATGGATGATTTTAAAATTAATCGGGTCCAACCAGATATTCTGAATAAACACTTTCAGTTTTTCCTGATTGTTTCTGGCAAATTTTTTCAACTTCAGTCGTTCGGATGTTGAAAGTTTATAATTCCCTTTATCGATAGAAGCCCGAAACTTTTCATTTTCATAAGACTGGAGATCTGTTCCCAATAAAATTGACTGAAGCAAATCAAAATCTATATTGGTATTTAGAAATCGGTTAACATATTCATAGTCACCTAAAAAATAGGTGTTATTTAATCGGTTTATCAATTTTACCGAATCCTGAGATATCATGATCCGAATGGCCTCAATCCCCAACATGGGTGTAAGAGAAATCCAGATCAGACTGTCGTTGCGAATCCGTAACTGTCCATTAAATGAATTTTTCTTCCCTGCATTTTCATAATTGGCCGAAAATTTTGCAGAAAACCAATCGAATTTTAATTCATTTTCTTTCAATTTTCTCATCAAATAGTCAGCGCCTTCTTCTTTGATCGGCGCTTTCATCACCTTTCTTGAAGTACTGCATGCGATGAATATTAAGGAAGTGATAAGAATAATGAGAAAAGAACGAAAACATCTTTCAATCAATCGGATCATGTGTTAGGGTTCTATTTTTTTTGTTGCGATCTTTTTATCCAGTCCTTCTGTATCAGGGTCCTTCTTTTTTGCCTCTTTCCAATATTCAACAGCCTGTTCTGTATCGCCCAGCTTATAAAGAACATCTCCATAATGTTCCAATACTTCAGCACTGACTTCTTCTTTTTTTTGCAGCGCTTTCAAAATCCATTCCCGGGCTTCATTATATTTTCCTTGCTTAAAAAGCACCCATCCGTAGGTGTCTTGAAACGAGGTGTTTTCCGGATCAAGATCTACTGCTTTTTTAGACATTTTTTCTGCTTTGTCTAAATTTTTTCCCTGCAATGAAAGGTAATAAGCATAGTTATTCAGGACATAGGCATTATCATATTTCAATTGAAGTGATTTTTCGTATGCTTCAAAGGCTTTTAACTCATCTTTCAGGGCGTGGCACACATCCCCATCATACATATAAAACTGAGACAACAGTTCATCGTTTGATACAACCAATTGCTCGCCTGAATGTAAGGATTTCAGTGCAGATGTATATTGTTTCAACTGAAGAGCGGCAATCCCGGAAAACATAAATGGAAGGGGTTGGTCTGGGAAAAGTTCTGTTGTACGTTGGCTATGAGAAAGCAGTTCGTTATATAGCCCCAATTGAAGATCAAGTCTTAAAATTTGCTCGAAGATCGCATATTTACTACTATCAAGAGCAGCAGTTTTTAAAAAGGCATCCCTTGCTTCCGAATATTTTTTATCTTGGGTAAGCAAATCCCCGTAAATTGAGTATACTTTGGGATCATTAGGATGGGTATCGATCAAAATTTTCGAAAGGGTAAAGGCTTGTTCTTTAAGGTCATTAAAAATTTGATTTACCGTATAAAAAGAAAGTAAAATATTCACTTTGGTATCCACATCTAAGTTGGGGTTCGCAAATCCCAGTTTTAATTCTTCATACGCTTTTTCTTTATTGCCGGTTTTCCGGTAATAGTCAGCAAGCGACATGTGAATATAGGCATTCTCGGGATCCAGGACAGCAACCTGTTTATAAATTTCCAACGCCTTTTCAGGCATATTGTTGGCCATGTAAAATTCAGCTAAAATCGACAAATATCGGGGTTCTCCAGGGAAAGCAAGGATCAACTGCTGAAGCTCATTTTCTGCATTGTTCAGATCATTCTGGTGAAGGTAAATTTTTTCTTTCTGGAGACTGATGTCTTCTGAAATTCCAACTTTTTGTTGTATCTGGTCATATATCCGGACCGCGTCAGTAAATTTTTCCACTTGTAAATAAAGTGCAGCTAATTGGTAAAAATAATCGAGATTGGTGGGATTTTTATTTACAATTGTTTCATAAATTGAAATGGCATCGGGAATATTCCCGATTATTTGGTAAATTTCAGCTAAAAACAAGGAATACCAGATGTTTTCCGGATCAAGGGTACAAGCTTGTTTCGTGAACCCGATGGCTTCCTGGAAATTTTTTTGCTGAGCTTCCAGTTTTCCTGCTTCAAAATACCCCACTGGATCCTGTGGAAAACGATCAATATAACGACTGAACATCTCCAGAGCGCCTTTGGTATTTCCAACAATGGCTTCCTTCTTAGCATCAATCAGCATCCCAGTATTTCCCGGGATCGCAACTACAGGTTGACCCGGATCTTTATGGTGCTTTTGTTTGTCGGGTTGTACCGCTTCCATCGAAAAGGAATAAATACTCAAAAAAACACCCAAAACAATGGTTGTTAATATTTTAGATATAAGTACTTTTTTTCTCATTCGTAAATCTAAAATCGTAAATCATTTATTTCCGGTATGACCAAAACCTCCGGCACCCCGTTCTGTTTCTTCTAACACTTCAACTTCAACCCAGTCGGCACGTGCATGGGATGCAATAACCATTTGGGCAATTCTTTCGCCATCTTTTATGAGGAACGCCTCCTTAGATAAATTGATCAGAATAATCTTGATTTCACCACGATAATCTGCGTCAATGGTTCCCGGGGTGTTCAGTACGGTAATCCCGTATTTTATTGCCAATCCACTACGTGGCCGGATTTGTGCTTCATATCCCTGGGGAATTTCCATAAAAAAACCGGTTGGAATCAGAACTCTTTCCATCGGTTGTAAAACGATATCGGTATCGAGATTTGCGCGTAAATCCATACCCGCTGAAAACAATGTTTCATATCCGGGTAAAAGATGTTTAGATTGGTTAACTATCCTTACTTTCATAAAAAAACAGGCAAGGATGCAAAGGTAATAAAAAAGTTGATTTACCGGGAGTTGGAAAACCGTGGCTTTTCAACAAGGTACACCACGCAAAGAAATACCACTAGTAAAAAAGTATGGAATAAAATAGGTAAAAAATGACCGGTCGGAACAACAAAAACATTAATCAAATAAAGGACTATCGACAATCCAAGATATCCGAAAAACCGAATCAGGTTATATTTCACAGGAAAGTAGTACTGTCCGATAAAATAAGATAAAACCATCATGGATCCGTAACAAATAAAGGTAGCCCAGGCAGATCCCAAATAACCATAAATCAGGTGATTGGGACTCAGGGGAATCCACCAGAAATTAAGCACCAAGGTAATGATGGCACCAATCACAGAAAGCCACGCGCCCCAAATGGTTTTATTGGATAGTTTATACCAAATTGAAAGATTATAATAAACACCCAGAAAAAGGTTGGCCATCATCAGAATGGGGATGACTCCCTTCCCGCCCCAATATCCTTTCCCAATCAGGACCGGCATGATAAAATCATCCAGATAGACCATGGTAGTGAGGAAGATAAACGAAACAGCAATAATGAAATAATCCATAATCCTGGCATATACCTCTTTTGAATTTTTCTCTTTCGCCTGGGCAAAAAAGAAAGGTTCCGCTGCATAGCGATATGCCTGAATAAAGATTGTCATCAAAATCGAAATTTTGTAACAGGCACTATAAATCCCTACCTGATAGGAGGAAATGTTTTCAGGAAGCAGGTACCGGAGTAAGAGTCGATCAAATGTTTCGTTGACAATGCCCGCCATTCCTGCAAAAAGCAATGGAAAAGCATACGTCAGCATTTTTTTTAGGAGTTTTTTATCTACTATCCAGCGCATCCTGATAAATTGAGGAAGTAATAATGCAAGGGTGACTGCACTGGCTACCAGGTTGGAAATGAAAATATATTCGATTCCCCAATCGGGTCGATATGTCAAATGAATGAATGCATTGATGACATTCCAGGACTCATGTTTAAGGCTGTAAGGACAAAATACAATGAAAAAAAGGTTCAATGCAATATTGATGAGGATGTTCGTCATTTTGATCCCGGCAAACAGGATTGCTTTTTTTTGGGCACGCAGACGCGCAAAAGGGATGGCAGTAATGGAATCCAAAGCCAATATCCATACAAACCAAAGGATGTATTCCGGATGTTCTGCATAATCGATCCAGTTGGCAATGGGTCGGACAAAAACCGAAGCAGCAATGAGAAAGAAAAAGGAGGTAACCAACAAGGAGATCATCCCGGTACTGAAAACCTTATCCTTTTCTGTTTCATTTTCATTAAACCTGAAAAAAGCAGTTTCCATTCCGTAAGTCAGAATGATCATAAGAAAAGCGGCATAGGAATAAAAAACGTTGACAGTGCCATATTCTCCGGGAGGAAAAACCCGGGTGTATAGGGGTACCAATAAATACCCGAGGATACGTCCGATAATACTGGGAAGTCCGTAAATGGCAGTTTGACCAGCGAGGGTTTTAATTGGGTTCATCGTAACAAAGATATTTGTTTCGTTTGAACTGGCATAGAGAAAAACCATAATTCCACCATGCAATTTCGCTTTGTAGGAGCAACATAATAGTGATGACGTTGAGATAAAAAATTATTTTTGCAAAATATTCTGAACGATGGCTAAATCGAAATTTTTCGTAGTATGGAAAGGGAAGCATCCCGGTATTTACGAAGGATGGGAGGATTGTAAAAAGCAGGTGCTGGGGTTTACTGGCGCTCTTTACAAAGGATTTCCCACTCCGGAGCTGGCTCGAAGTGCGCTGAACGATGATCCAAGGAAATATATGGAAAAGGGGTTGAACGCACCGAAAAGAGTTGTTTGTCTGAATCCTTTGATCGGCGAGCCAAACGCTAACAGTATTTGCGTAGACGCAGCTTGTTCAGGAAACCCCGGTGTGCTTGAATACCGCGGGGTTGATACCAGGTCGGGGGCAGAACTTTTTCGGATGGGCCCTTTCCCGGAAGGGACTGTTAATCTTGGCGAATTCTTAGGAATCGTTCATGCCTTAGCCTATTTGAAACAAAGAGATATTGATTGGCCTGTTTATTCCGATTCACGTACAGCTATTGCCTGGGTCCGGAAAAAAGCCATCAATACCAATCTGACATGTACCGTGAAAAACCAAAAGCTCTTTGACCTGGTCGACCGTGCAGTAAAATGGATCCGCGAAAACAACTGGCCAAATAAAATCCTGAAATGGGAAACTGCATACTGGGGGGAGATTCCCGCGGATTTCGGAAGAAAATAATTCATAACGTTGCATAAAAAGCATCCACGATGTGATTGAGATGAACTCCATTTGGTTGGATCAGTAAAGCAATAATATCGAAGCGAACTTCACCTTGTAATCTTTTATATCGGACATAGGCATTGGCAGCTCCGATAAGAATTCTTTGTTTGCTTTTGGTTACAGATGTTTCCGGTTCTGCAAAAAAGTTGGATTGACGTGTCTTAACCTCTACGATCACAATAAAATTGCCCTGCCTGGCGATGATATCTATTTCCTGCTTCCCCCAGTGCCAGTTCCTCTCTAAAATCTGATAATCATTGGATTCAAGGTGTTTCACTGCCAGGTCCTCTCCTGTTTTTCCAAGTTCAATATGATCTTTCATTTCATGAATCATCTCATCCCCATCATCTCCAGGATACCGATATGCAGACCCATTCGTAAGGGGATAAAGAAATATAGTTTAGATTTTTGTTTAATCGGAAAAGAGGAGAAAAGGTAATACGAAAAGTCAGAAAAATTTTAGTTTTACTGCTTGACCAACGGACAGTTTTGCTTTCCTCCCAAGCAATAAAGCCAGGTTGTGATCAAGGTGCCCGGCTGGAAAATCAAAGCATACCGGATATTTAAATTCCTTTACTGCATCGAAAATAATTTCATTAGCCGACCATCCAAAAGGAATTGCATTATCATTCATTTTGGTCATTCCCCCTACAATCAATCCTTTTAACTTACTCAGCTTACCGGTCCGCTTTAGGTTTTGCATCATCCGGTCGATGTGGTAAAGATATTCATCCAAATCTTCCAGAAAAAGGATTCTGCCTGCTGTCTCTATCTCGGATTTTGTTCCTGAAAGGCTGTATAATAAAGATAAGTTTCCTCCAACCAAAATGCCTTCTGCTTCTCCTTCTCTGGAAAGTGATGATTTTTTATATTCATAGGAAATACCGTTACCGAACAAAGCATTCATCATAGTTTCCTGTGCCTCACTGGAAAAATCTGAGGTAATGTTGATGGGCATGGTAGCATGTAATGTTTCTATTCCGAATTGCCGATTAATATGAGCATGAAATACTGTCACATCGCTGTAACCCACAATCCATTTGGGTTGTTTACAAAAACAGGTAAAATCGAGTTGGTCAAGGATTCTTACCGCGCCATAGCCACCCCGGGAACAAATGATCGCTCGTATCGCAGGGTTATCTAACATTTGCTGAAAATCCCGCCGTCGTTGATCATCGGTACCGGCAAACTGATTGTATTTACTAAATACATAAGAGCCAAGGATTATTTCAAGTCCCTGTCGCTGAAAGTAACGGATCGCCGGATGGATCTCTTCAAATGTAATGCTTCGCGAAGGAGAAACAATCCCGATTTTATCTCCTTTTTTCAGATAGGGTGGTTGGATCATATCTCCAAAATTAAGCATTTCCTGTTATTTCATATCTTTGCTCCACAAATTTTCACAAATACCCTGACTTCTTACATCATGGACCGATTATCTAATTTCAAACGTTATACTGTTACTTCTGCCCTCCCCTACGCCAATGGACCTGTTCATATTGGACATTTGGCAGGGGTTTATGTCCCAGCCGATATCTTTGTACGGTTTTTACGAATGAACGGGGAAGATGTGATTTTTATTGGAGGTTCCGATGAACATGGGGTTCCTATTACGATAAAAGCCTTGAGGCAGGGAGTTACTCCACAGGAAATTGTAGACCGGTATCATGGAATGATTAAAAAATCGTTCGAAGAATTCGGGATCTCCTTTGATATCTATTCACGCACCTCTAATAAGATCCATCACGAAACAGCTTCTGCGTTTTTCAAAAAACTTTACGAAGATGGGAAATTCATCGAAAAAGTGTCACAACAATATTATGATGAGGCTACAGGTCATTTTTTAGCCGATCGCTATATCACCGGAACTTGCCCGCATTGTGGTTATGACCGCGCTTATGGCGACCAGTGTGAAAAATGTGGCACCTCGCTGAATGCAACCGATCTTATTGAACCGTCTTCCGTTTTAAGTGGCAACAAACCGGTACTGAGAGATACAAAACACTGGTTTTTACCGCTTGATCAATATGAACCCTGGTTGCGGGAATGGATCCTTGAAGGTCATAAGGGAGATTGGAAAGCCAATGTTTACGGTCAGTGTAAATCATGGATAGAACAAGGATTACAACCCAGAGCCGTAACCCGAGACCTTGATTGGGGAGTGAAGGTCCCGATTGATGGCGCAGACGGGAAGGTACTCTATGTTTGGTTTGATGCTCCCATCGGTTATATTTCTGCTACCCGTGAATTGACTCCGGAGTGGGAGAAATATTGGAAAGATCCCGAAACCAAACTGATTCATTTTATCGGGAAAGATAACATTGTTTTTCATTGCATCATTTTTCCGGCCATGTTGAAAGCCGAAGGATCTTACATTCTTCCTGATAATGTTCCCGCTAATGAATTTCTCAACCTCGAAGGAGAAAAGATTTCCACCTCCAGAAACTGGGCAGTATGGCTTCATGAATATCTTCAGGAATTTCCCGGAAAGCAGGATGTTTTACGCTATGTACTTACTTCCAATGCCCCGGAAACAAAGGACAATGATTTCACCTGGAAAGATTTTCAAACCCGGAACAACAGTGAATTGGTTGCTATTTTGGGGAATTTCATTAACCGGACGGTGGTGTTAACTCACAAATATTTTGAAGGAAAGGTCCCTGCTGCCATCTCTTATACCGATGCAGACAAAGCAGCTCTGGAAGAGATGCGTCAGTTTCCTGGTCGCATCGCTACAAGCCTTTATGGCTATAGGTTTCGTGAAGCGCTCACGGAAGTGATGAACCTGGCAAGATTAGGAAACAAATATCTGACCGATAACGAACCCTGGAAAAAATTCTCCAGTGATCCCATCCGGGTTGGAACCATCCTCAACCTTTCTTTACAGATTTGTGCCCAACTTGCTATTGTCGCCGAGCCATTTCTACCCTTCTCAGCAGCAAAAATCAGACATACCCTGAACCTCCCAAAATTCAAATGGGAAGATGCAGTTGCATTGAACTGGTTAAAGGAAGCTCAACAACTGAATCAACCTGAATTATTGTTTGAAAAAATCGAAGATTCACAGATTCAAACCCAGATCCAGAAGCTGCTGGATACCAAAAAAGCCAACCTGGAAGCTCAAGCTAAACCCCCGGTAAAACCAATGAAAGAATCCATTCAATATGATGATTTTGTCAAGATGGACATTCGGGTGGGAACCATTTTGGAAGCAGAAAAGGTAGCAAAAACCGATAAACTCCTGAAATTAAAAATTGATACCGGGATTGATCAACGAATCGTAATCAGTGGTATTGCAAAATATTTCAAACCCGAAGAGATCATTGGAAAACGAGTCTGCGTACTGGCAAACCTCTCCCCGCGAAAACTAAAGGGGATCGACTCGCAAGGAATGATCCTCATGGCCGAAAACCCGGATGGAACGCTTTTCTTTGTTGCCCCACCCGATGATGCTATGAATGGAGCAGATATCAAATAATCGATGGTAGCTGTTTCTTCATCAAGTATGCTCATCCCTTCATTCATCCATACCTTTAATTGTAAGATTAAAACCAGAACCCGATATTCACGAAAAACAAAGGATCAGAATTAATATTGGATCCCATTATTGAAAGTTCTATCGGCCCTATCAGGCTATCGTAGCCAGCAGTAAGTCCATACCCGCACAGAAAATTTTCTGAATTAAAAAGGTCTTCAGCATCCGCTGTAATTGCGCCTATATCTGTTTTTAATGACAAAAACAGTTTACGATAAAGATTGTATTGAAGTTTAAGCCTTCCAACAGCCGTATAATATCCAAACTCCTGAAAAAAATGTAATCCGGTAAAGGAACGATAAGGGTCAACATAATTGGAAGGACATGATCCTCCAAGGGCAAAAAAATGCTGCGGGGGAGGGCTGTCGTCGCTTCGGATTAAAGCTCCGCCAAATAGCCCGGGTTGCAATACAAATCTTCTGGATAAAGAGATATTTTGATCATACGACAAGTACAAAACAAAGGAATTCGAGAAAAGTTTACTGGCCCAATTGTTAGAAAGAGGCATAACATATTCCCCTCTTAAAGCAGCCAGGCATCCGGTGGTCGGGAAATTGATACGATCGCGGGTATCTGCATTTAATTCTATAAAAATGGTCCCATAACTAGAAAATTCCTGAAAGTCATCTAAAATAGTATCGGTCTTAATGTCTTGCCGATATCGGAAATATTCATAGTCAAAACCCGTTTTAAAATTCAATCGGTTTCGGAAACTGTAATTAAAAAACAACGATGCTTTGTTATTCGTAAAAACTATTTTATTGATTTTTACATCTTTATCGTAGACATCAAATTTGAAAGAAAAAAATTCAGCACTTGCCCCTAAATCTGTTTTTCCGTTTAACCCCAGCAGGTAAGTTACCTTTAGGCGGGGACTAAGGCCAAGATTCAAATCGGCAAAAAGTTTTGTATTTCTTCCTAATATGTTTCTGAATATTCCACCAAGGATAAGACTCCCACTATAGTCATTGTCAAAATGAATCCCGGCCGAGAGATAACCAAGCCCACCTTCTTTGACATTGATGATGAGATTCGTTTTGTTATTTTCATTTTCAAATTCGTACGAAACACTCTCAAAAAAACCGGATCCATAAATTAATCGAATATCATTCTGTAGATTATTTAAAGAAATTTTATTGTTTTTCGCTTCCTGAAAAAAACTGGAAAAATAATGATCAGAGATTTTTTTATTCCCCTTGATGATAATATTATCCACCAAAATTGTGTCGATCGGATGGGCTTCAAATTTCTTTAAAGGCTGATATTCGATTGCATTCAACGAATCGGCCAGGGCTTTAATTTCCGTGAAATGTGCTCTGGCAACGCGTTCGCCAAAGGCAATGATCGAATCGTAACGCTCAAAATCCATTATACCATAATCCATTTTAAAAAGTATCTTCAGGTCGGTCAAACTATCGCCAATTTCATTTGCCCTTGTTCTGTAAAAAGCGATAATTTGTTCAAGAATTGAGGTAATCGAATTGAGCTGTTCCCGCGTAGAATAAAGCCCGTGCTGGACATCTCCTCCAATGATAATCTGGGCTCCCATTTCTTTCACTTCCTTGACCGGGTAATTATTTACCACACCCCCGTCGACTAAGTAATTTCCCAAATAGTCGGTGGGAGAAAAATACCCGGGGATAGACATACTGGAACGGATGGCCATTGGGAGGTATCCAGAATCCAGGATTACCGCCGCTCCGGTATAAAGATTTGTCCCAATGCAAAGGAAAGGAGTTTGAAGTCTATGGAAATCCTTGATTTTAAATGCTGGTGAAAAGTAGTAATTAAGCAGTAAGTCGATTTCCTGTCCCTCGTACATTGATGGATTTAGGGTTATTTTCTTTCCTTTGATTGGCAAGGTGACAATGGTTTTCTCGCGATACTCTTTTTCTTCATAATCTATATATTTTCTCGCAGTCACATCTTTTAGTAAATCTCCCCATTTCTGGGTCCGGATCATTTTTTCGATGGAATCGGGATGATATCCAACAGCATATAATCCGCCAATAATGCTGCCGATGCTTGACCCTCCGATATAATCGATAGGTAGTCCCGCCTCCTGAATTACTTTTAACAACCCGATGTAAGCAAATCCTTTCGCTCCACCACCACTGAGTACCAGCCCGACTGTTGGCCTTTTCCGCAACCCGATTGTTCCGCTGCTTTGTGCAGGTAATTCGAAATTCAATAACATCAGGAAGATCAGAATAACAGGAAAAACGAATTTTCGATGGATAATTGGAGTGTGGAAAATCATAATGGGAAGTGACGGGATTTTCAATCAAAAGTAGTAAATTAGATTATCCTTCCAAAAAGTATTAATTTTGCAGCCATGGCCCCGTAGTTCAATGGATAGAACGGAAGTTTCCTAAACTTTAGATGCAGGTTCGATTCCTGCCGGGGCTACAATAGTTCAATTATATCCTCAGTAATTCAATCAATTACCAAAGTTTTTCTTTTTGGACTTTTGCTTTTTAAAACAATAAAAAATTCAGAATGATAAAACTTGCTGATTACATTAGATCGTTAATTGATATTAACGATCATGATTTGAATATAATATTATCAAATTTTAGTATAAAAGAGTTAATAAAAGGTTCTTATATTTTAAAAATAGGGCAGGTTGCATCATCTTACTATTTCATTGCTTCAGGCGCGTTAAGAATCTTTTCGGATGAGGAACCGAACGATAAAACGCTTTGGATCGCGTTCGAAAACGAATTTATTGCTGAGCTCCCAAGTATAAAATTTCAAACCCCATCGCATTTTAGTTTTCAGGCCATCGAAGATTCTACCTTATTCACAATTGAACCTGGTAAAATGGACCAACTCTATATTCAGATTCCAAAGTGGCAGGAATTTGGTCGTCAGATTTGGGAAAAAGCATTTCTAAAAGCAGTGGATAATGTTTTATTATTACAGACCCAAAATGCAACAGAACGATATAAAAAAGCGGTTTTAAATACGGAATTCATCCACAGGGTCCCATTAAAATATTTGTCGTCTTACTTAGGTATAACACAAACTTCATTAAGCCGCCTGAGAAAAAACATCAAATAGTTTTTATTGCCTTTTGACAATTTTTCGCGATGGGCTAAAACCTAATTTTGCATAAAATTTCAATTTGTGCAAAAAGTAAAATCAGATCTCTCATTCTCTTTATGGAAATTCTTGATGGATTTCCCGCGTCAATAACCGATATTTTGAAGTGATTTCATCCGGTTCTGGCAAAAATCAACCACATACTCACTTTTTAAATTGCTTTTCCCACTGAAAGGGGCAAGGAGATTGATATCCCTCCGAAAACTGTTTTTCGGGACAAACTCAATAATTAAATTACAAATACATCTATGAGAAAATTACATTTACTGACAGCGATATTATTTATTCTTCTGAACCTGCAAAATCTGTCAGCCCAAAACAATAATAGTATGACGCTAACCATCGACGAGATGTTTAAGTTGGCTTCAAAGAACAGCAAACAATTAAAACTTTTAAATTCAGATATTAAAACCTCTGAAAAAACAACCGAAGTAGCTCAAAATTCGCTTTTACCCACCCTGGGAATCTCTTTATCCGCTTCCTATCTGGGAAACGGTATCATAACAGACCGTGATTTTACCAATGCAACCGCTGCTTCAATGCCTCATTTTGGAAATAATTTTGCCATGGAGGCTTCTCAAACAATTTTTGCAGGAGGCGCTATCTCAAATAACATTGCAAAATCCAGGCTGGGAGAACAAATTGCCCGATTAAACTATGATCAAGGACAGATGAATGTCCGGTTCCTTTTGGTGGGCTACTATCTGGACTTATATAAATTAAGGAACCAGCGGAAAGTATATATCAAAAATAAAGAGCAAACCAATTTATTAATCGATCAAATAAAGGCAAAGCAACAGGAAGGGATGGCATTGGGCAATGATATTACCCGACATGAATTAATGCTTCAGAATATAGAGCTTGCCATAATGAAGATTGACAATAATTGTAAAATACTCAACAATCAATTGGTAACAACATTGGGGTTACCCGATTCTGTTATGATAATACCCGACACATCAATCCTTACCCTTGATTTAATCAATATTACGCAAGCTGATTTAATGCATCTCGCCGAACAAAACTTACCGGAAATAAAAACAGCTGATATGAACATACGGATTGCTGAAACAACTATCAGAATTGCAAAAGCCGAATATTTGCCCTCCTTGATTTTGGTTGCTGCTGACTATCTTAATGGCCCAATAACAATCGAAATACCGCCAATAAATAATAATTATAATTACTGGTACGCCGGTATTGGATTGAAATACAATTTATCCTCGCTCTATACTGCCAAACACGGGGTAAACCTTGCTAAAGCCCGTCAAAATTCAGCAAATGATGCAAAAAGCGTAATTGAGGAAAAATCAATGTTGGCCGTTCAAAGCGCTTATATCAAGTATCGGGAGGCATTTGATAAACTGCATACATTCGAAAAGAGCGAGGTGCTGGCAAAAGAAAATTACCAGGTCATCAATAACCGGTACATAAACAATATGGTCCTCATAACAGAAATGCTTGATGCAAGCAATTCAAAATTAGATGCGGAATTACAAGTGGTATATGCTAAAATCAATATCATTTTCAACTATTACAATTTAAAATACTTATCAGGAACATTATAAACAGAACACATTATGAATCAGAAAATAAAAAAAATAGCATCAGAGGGCATTATTGTTGTGATTATACTAATTGGGTTAATTTGGGTTTGTTCCCGATTCATCCATTTAGGCAGTGTGGAGTTTACCGACAATGCTCAAATCAGGCAGCATATAGTTCCCGTCAATTGCAGGGTACAGGGATTTATCAGCAAAGTTAATTTTGATGAATATCAGGTTGTACATAAAGGCGATACCCTTGCATTGATTGAAGGTGCCGAGTTCCGGTTACGGTTGGCACAGGCTGAAGCAGATTATCAACATGCTTTAATCGGGAAATCCGCGATGGGAACAACAATTTCTACTACTCAAAATAATCTTTCCGTATCGGATGCGGGAATTGAAGAAGTCCGGGTTTTGATGGCGAATGCTAAAAATGATTATGAACGGTATCACAACCTCTTGGCTAAAGATGCTGTAACCAAGCAACAATATGAAACCATGAAGGCTTCGTATGAAACATTAAAAGCAAAATATGAAATGCTGATCAAGCAAAAGGGATCAACCTCGCTGATCAAATCAGAGCAAATCCAACGGTTAAGCCAACAGGAAGCAAATATTGCTGTTGCCAAAGCAGCAGTTGAGTTAGCGCGATTAAATTTGTCTTATACTGTCATTACGGCCCCATGTAATGGCGTTGTTGGTCGTAAAACGATACTGGAAGGGCAGTTGATGCAAATAGGCCAGACTTTATTATCCATTGTTGATGGTAACGAAAAATGGATCATCGCAAATTATAAAGAGACCCAAACCGCCCATATTGCAGAAGGAATGCCTGTAGAAATTGAGGCCGATGCCGTTCCTGATGTGAAGTTCAAGGGTGTTATCGGCTCAATATCAGATGCCACCGGAGCTCAGTACTCCATTGTTCCTCAGGATAATTCAGCGGGGAATTTTGTTAAAGTTGAACAACTGATCCCGGTCAAAATTTGTTTCACCAGCGACAATCCTGTTGAAAAGCTGAAACGACTGCGTGCTGGCATGAATGTGGAATGTAAAGTAAAATACTGATTATGACGCAGGCAGTCGATAATAAGCCATACCGGCTGATGGCTTTTAAGGAATTTGTTCCGGAGACGATGCGTTTCTGGATTTACATTATCTGGGGTGTTATATTTCACCTTTCCGGAGGTATCTATATAGCTCTGGCAAGCCAGATGGTCGGTTCACTTGCGCTTTTACAGGAAGATGTAATATTTGCAGGGTTCTCGGCTTTTGTGGGTATGACCATCATTTTCCCGGTATTATTTCGTTTGAAATTCCGATTTACCAACAAAACACTTTTACTTACAGCTTCTATTGGACTAATTATCTGCAACATTATTACGATGAACTCTTCTTCTCTGCCGGTTCTTGTCGTAGTTTGCTTTTTTGCAGGAATCTTAAGAGTGATGGGGTTTTTTGAGTGTATGTCAACCATTCAGTTAAAAATTACACCAACCCGCGATTTTGCGAAATTTTTTCCTGTTGTGTATTTAGTCGTATTAGGATGCATTCAGCTATCGGGAATCACGGCCGGATATATGTCCTACTTTTATCGCTGGGAATATATGAATATTCTTGCCATTGGCATGTTGTCGGTTGTTGCCATCAGCTGTGCTTTATTACTTCGCCATTTCCGGGCAGCTACTCCACAACCTTTTACAGGAATTGACTGGCTGGGCGCTTTTTTATGGAGTTTGTTAATAATGCTTATCATTTTTGTTTTAGAATATGGCGAACATTATGATTGGCTCGATTCAGCATATATCCGAACGGCAATTGCCGGGGCCATCCTTATTTTCGGCATGATATACTGGAGGTCAAAATACATACAACGCCCCTATATCGACTTGCATGTTTTCAAACATCGGCATGTAAACACTATTATTTATTTATTCACCGCCATGTGCTTATTGATGGCAACCCCCAATGTATTGCAAAACGCTTACACGGGTGTTATTTTGAATTACGACATGTTAACAACATTGTCATTAAACTGGCCGGTGTTAGCAGGAATTATTGCCGGTGCGGTTTTTTCATATTTAGCCATGGTAAAATGGGGCTGTAGCTACAAATTCGTTACAGGCATGGGTTTTGCTTTTATCGTTTTTTATGTTATTGCCATGTATTTCCTGATATCTCCGGCTACCCGAAAAGAGCAACTCTATTTGCCGCTATTTTTCCGGGGAGCCGGAAATGTGGTTATATATGTAGTCCTTACTGTTTATGCCGCGCGAACAATTCCTTTTATGCCATTTTTCCAGGTATTAACAGTATTGGGTTTTGTCCGTACATGTGTTGGAATTCCTTTGGGGACAGCCATTATAGGAAGGGCTTTGTCGATATGTACCAAAAAAGACATGATGTCGCTGGGATCAGAAATTGACCTGCAAAATCCAATTGTTAACACGATGCCGTTCAACAGGATTATGGAGGAAGTTCATCGTCAGGCCCTCATGGTTTCAATCAAAGAAATTTTTGGTTATGCGGCAATTGCCGGAGTCTTTATTTTAATTCTATCTTTATGTACGAGATATAAAAGTCTGATAAAATGGTTTAAAATGCCAAGATGGGAATAGATTATGAAAAGTTGAATCACAAACCGACATTCTCCCATGATCCTCCCATTAAAGACCCTGCGGCTCCAATGCCCCTCCCAGCGGCTCCCTTGGTCCTCTGTGAATAATCCAGGTTAACATGGATCAGCCAAGCACCAGGAACTTTGCACTTGCCACTACCTCTTTCATGAAGACTATCCGGGCAACATACATTCCGCTATGCCAACCAGTAATATCAATAT
>Ga0172381_10000046_pt1 | contig 130962 bp, 129 predicted proteins | sample Leawel6488metaG_FD_119754 | JGI IMG/M metagenome (GOLD analysis project Ga0172381, IMG submission 119754) | Leachate microbial communities from a municipal landfill in Southern Ontario, Canada - Leachate well 64-88 metaG | ecosystem: Engineered > Solid waste > Landfill > Unclassified | place...
CACTCTTGACTAGAGAGTGATAATTTATATAATAAGACTATAAATTGTTTTTTAAATAAATCAGTTAATCTTTATTATCAAGTTTGATTGAGGCTTGGCGTTTCAAAAATTAAAATTGTTTGGAGCGAATGCCCAATCGGCTAAAATATTTTATGAAAGTATTAGGAATAGATCTCGGAACTTCAATTACAAAAATGGCCGTAATTATGAACGGCGAACCAAAAGCTTTGGATAACCGCGAGGGTTCAAAGCTGACTCCTTCTTACGCTGCTGTTACTAAAACAGGGGAAAGGCTGATAGGAATTTCTGCCCAAAGGCAGGCTATCGCGAATCCGAAAGATACGATTTTCGCGGCAAAAAGATTCATCGGCCGTAAATTTTCCGATCCGGAAGTGCAGAAAGAAGTTAAAAGAATGCCTTACGAATCCAAGGAAAGGGCAGATGGAGGAGTGGAAGTGAAGATGGGAGAAAAATGGCACACTCCCATTGAAATAGCTTCAATGCTTTTGCAGAAAGTAAAATTGGATGCCGAAGAAAAGCTTGGCGGAAAAATTACGGATGCGGTTATTACTTGTCCGGCTAATTTTGACGATTCCCAAAGAAAAGCGACTCAAACAGCGGGAGAGATCGCCGGCTTTAACGTTTTGAGAATTATCAATGAACCGACAGCCGCCGCTTTGGCTTACGGGCTTGGCCGCAAAAATGCTGAAAAAGTTTTGGTTTACGATTTCGGCGGAGGAACTTTTGACGTGACTGTTTTGGATGTCTCTCCCGATACAGTGGAAGTTTTGGCAACGGGAGGAGAACCTCATTTGGGAGGGGAAGACTTTGACCAAAAAATAATGAATTTTATAATAGAAAATTTCAAGAAAAACGAGGGAGTTGATTTGGATAAGGATAATTTGGCTTTGCAAAGGTTAAAAGAGGCGGCTGAAAAAGCAAAAATAGAGCTTTCAACCGCCGGCCAAACGTCTATAAACCTGCCGTTTATTTCAGCCGACGCTTCCGGACCCAAGCATCTTGACGTTAAAATCACCAAATCGGAATTTGAAAATATGACCCGTGATTTGGTGGATCAATCCGTTAAAAGAGTTGAAAAAACTTTAGGCGAAGCCAAGCTCTCCAAAGACCAAATTAATGAGATAGTCTTGGTCGGAGGAACCACTCTTGTCCCGCAGGTTAAAAATGCCGTTAAGGAGTATTTTGGAAAAGAGCCCAACCAATCCATTAACCCGGAAGAAGTTGTGGCTATGGGAGCGGCCATTGAAGCGGAAATTCTTAAAGCTCGCTCCGAAGGACGCGTTCCCGAAGGAGACATTAAAAGCGTTTTGCTTCTTGACGTCTTGCCTTTGTCTTTGGGAATAGAAACTCTCGGAGGAATTAACACTGTTGTTATCCCGAAAAACACCACCATCCCGACAGCCAAAAGCCAAATTTTTTCAACGGCCGTTGACAGCCAGCCTTCGGTGGAAATTAATATTTTGCAGGGAGAGAGGCCTATGGCAAACGATAATCGTTCATTGGGCAAATTTATTCTTGACGGCATTCCTCCTGCTCCGCGCGGCATGCCGCAAATTGAAGTTAATTTTGATATAGACGCTAACGGCATATTAACTATAACCGCCAAAGACAAAGCGAGCGGCAAAACCCAATCCATCAAAGTCCAAGGATCAATCGGCTTGAGCAAAGAAGAAGTGGAAAGAATGAAGAAAGACGCTGAAATGTATGCGGAACAGGACCAAAAAACCAAAGACTCTATTGAAGCCAAAAATTTGGCGGAAAATATGATTTATACGGGAGAAAAGACGCTGAAAGATCTTGGAGAAAAAGTTCCGGCTGAATTGAAACAAGAAGCGGAGCAAAAGATTGAGGAATTGAAAAAGGTTAAAGACAGTGATAATATAGACGAAGTCAAATCCAAGACGGAGGATCTTTCCCAGTCTCTCCAAAAAATCGGAGCTCAAATGTACCAGCAGCAAGGACCGCAGCCGGAACCGCAGACCGAACAGCCGGAGCAGAAGAAAGAAGACGGCCCGCAAGCTGAAGAAGGAGAATACAAGGAGAAGAACGGCTAAACTCTAATCAGCCAAGCCGGCTTGATCAATTCTTAATATCAGAGGAACATCTCTGCTTGGAATTTTTAATTTTTAAATAATTTTTAATGATACAATTTTTAAACCGTGAGATTGCCTTCTCTTGTTTAAAAATTCAATAGAGATTGAGTCATTAAAAAGTTTTCTATGAACGATTATTATAAAATTTTAGGGGTTGCTCGGAATGCTTCAGCCGAAGATATTAAGAAAGCCTATTATAAAATGGCTCACAAATATCATCCGGATAAAGGCGGCGACGAAAAGAGATTCAAGGAAATAAACGAAGCTTACCAAGTTCTGTCCGACAAAGACAAAAGAGCTCAATACGACCAATTCGGCCGGGTTTTTGAAGGCGCCCAGCCGGGAGGGGGCCCTCAAGGCGGTTTTGATTTCCAAGGATTTCAAGGGATGCCCGGATTTAATTTTGAAGGAGCCGGCTTTGAAAACTTAGGAGACCTTTTTGAGGAAATGTTCGGATTTGGATCTCCAAGGAGGGCTCGGAGCAAGAAAGATTTAAAAAGAGGAAAAGATATTCAAATAGAAATAGAAGCTTCCTTGGAAGATATTTTAGAAGGAAAAGAGAAAATAATAATTCTTCCCAAGCTTATCCAATGTTCGCGATGCCAGGGCACGGGAGCGGAACCCGGCAGCGAGATTGAAGAATGCTTTTCGTGCAGGGGCGCGGGACAGGTCCAGCAAATCAAAAAAACTATTTTTGGATCGGTTACCCAAAACACTGTTTGTCCCGAATGCCAAGGAGAAGGCTATAAGCCTAAAAAGCCGTGCAATGTCTGCAAGGGGGAAGGCAGAATCAAAGGAGAAGAAGAAATTAAAATATACGTTCCCGCCGGAGCCGATAACAATCAAATTATCAAGATAAAAGGCAAAGGAGGAGCCGGACGGAGAGGGGGAGGATCGGGAGATCTTTATGTTAGGATTTTTATAAAAAGCCATCCCGTTTTCCAGCGCAAAGGAGACGATCTTTACGCTGTTTTGCCGATATCTTTTTCGCAGGCCGCGCTTGGAGCCGAGCTGGAAGTCCCTACCCTGGAAAAGAAAAATATCGTATTAAAAGTTCCGGCAGGAACCGAATCGGGCAAAATTTTAAGAGTTTCCGGAAAAGGCCTTCCTCATTTTTCAAGCAGGGGATCGGGCAATCTTTATGTTGTGCTGGAAATAAAAACGCCGAAAAAATTAAGCAAAAAGCAAAAAGAGCTTTTGGAAAAATTGCGCCAGGAAGGCATTTAGAAAAACGTTTTTTAAAGTTTTAAGGCTTGATTAATTAGCCATAATTTGGTATTTTTTATTATTGTTGCAGCATTATCCTCTCGCCTCCATAACTCAATTGATACCTGCAGGGAGTAACAGCCGTTAAAATTTAGATAGCCTTTATATATTTTGAGAAACGTTTTTATTTTAGCCTCCATAACTCAATTGGTAGAGTAACAGCCTTTTAAGCTGTGAGTTACAGGTTCGAGCCCTGTTGGAGGCACTAATGTATAACTTAAAGTTAGGTAGTATGTCTATGCTCTAAAGAGCATAAAAGACAAAGTTTTGTATATCGGCATTTCTGAAAATCCAAAGGATAGATTATCGCAACATAATAATGGGATGACAAAATCAACAAAACCGAGAAGGCCATTTTAAATTGTTTATAAAGAAGCAATTGGCAATAGAATTGAAGCGAGGAAAAGGGAAAAATATTTGAAAAGCGGATATGGAAGAGAATTTCTTAAATCTTTGGATATCTCATAAATAACTCAATTGATACCTGCAGAGAGTAACAGCCTTTAAAGCTGTTATAATGACATAGCGAAACGCTCTTCCGTCTTCTGCAGAGAGTAATAGCCGTTAAAGCTGTGATAATGCATACCCAAAAGATAGAAAGCTCCAAAGACGCAAAAAGCGCAGAAGAACCTGCGCTTTTCAATTAACCCAACCCCCTCAAATCTGCACAGGTGCCACCTGTGCAAAAACTCGCACAGGTGCCACCTGTGCAAAAACTCGCACAGGTGGCACCTGTGCAGATTACCGAAGCCGGGCCTCTGTAAGTTTTTGCCATGGTTTTCATACCCGCCCAGCTTAGCGAAAAAAGTGCAATATGTCCGTACACATTACTGCGTTTATTTGACTTTATTTTTTTTTATTTTATAATACCGAAAAACAGTTTTTTTAAAATAAAAAATTTCCCCAGTCTTTACGGACAGCATTTTGAGCGATTTTCTTTTCTTAAAATGCTGTCCGTAAAAGCGAGTCGGGCTTTTTAAAGACAGCGCTATTTCTAATAGCTGAATCAACCAAAAAAATGTTTTTAAAGAATATTGATTTTTTAGATCACGCAGTCAAAATCAAGGGGTTGTCCAAGGCAAAAGTGTTAGCTGCCTTGTATAACAGGGCAAGGCCTCAAGGAATGGGAATATTTATGTACAGACAGGATAAAATGACAGAAGAAGACGCCTTGTTTGTTATTGATAGCAGAGGAGACGACGGATGTTTCAGAGCAAAAGATCCCTTTAGAAACGAATTCTACTTTGACTATCTGCGTGGAAGAGCCTTGAAAGTTGATTTATCCGGAGATTATTTTTGTTCTAAAATGTATGATGATATGAATGATATGTATGATAATGAAAAATCGGCTGAAAAGGCGATAAGTGAATTGAGAAGCCGGATTTCCAGGCCAAAAGCGAAAGCTTAAAAACCGCTTAATCAATCTTATTTAAGCGGTTTTTTTAATTTTGCTTTTTAAGAATTGGGGAAAAGTCTTGCTTTACATTATTGCCGATTGGTTTTAAAATTTTCTTGAAGAATAAGTCCTTTTAAAAATCCGCTTGTCTTAGCGGTTTTTTGCCTAAATAAGAGGGAGCCCTAGTCCGGCTTTTAGAATAAGGCCTATTTAGGCAGAGTCAAAATGGATAAATTAATAGATGGAATAAAAACGCAAAAAAGAAGACTGGGAGAAGAATTTTTATCAATGCTGCACTTTGGCTTTTCTGCTTCGCCGCAAATATTTCCTTCCAATGCCATATTATGTATGAACGAAATATATTTGAAAGAAGCGAGGATACTTTTGCGCAAAGAGGAAGTGAAAACAGCTATAAATCCCGCTCATGCTTTAAGTGTGGCGAAAGTAAGGCAATTGGGGCTTCCGGTGAAAATACCGGAAATTAAACCCTATACAAGAATAGCCCCCGGAGGGTCAATTATTGTTATGCAGCCCATAAGGCCTAATCCGGTTTGGATGCGCGGATGCGGTTTTAGCCGAAGAGACGTGGAGAAGCTGAAAGTAAAATTTTTATGGATAAGAGTGATTGAAGCGATAAGCAGGCAGTCTTTTTTGCGGAAATCCCCCTTTAATTAGGGGGTTTTGTTTTTTGACAAAAAAGCAAATTAATTTAATATATAAAGAAGCATTCTTCGGGCCTTTCAGGCCGAGTCGCGAAGAATTTTAATTTCAGTCCTTTTATATATGAAATTTCCATTTATATTCTTGTTTTTTGTTGTTTCGTTTTTATCTTTTTTTCCCGGAAGCACCGATTTAGCGAAAAGAGTTGAAGATTTGAATTTTTATTTGGTTGGAGACGTAAAAGCGGCTTGCGGCAACAAAAATTCTGCTTTGGGATGCATTTATATAAAAGATAAAGCAGTGTATGTCTCAAAGAGATTGAACAAAGAACAAAGAAAATTTGTTCTCTCCCATGAAATAGGGCACTACTATTTGGACGGAGCCGATCTTGAAAAAATGATTCCAAAAAGGACAGGAAAAGGAAAAGATATGTACTCTTGCGGAATTTTTGGAATGGACGATGTGGAAGCTTTGGCAGATTTATTTTATGATTATTTATATAATCAAGAATATCTAGAAAAGAATTATTCAGAAGTTAAAGGCCTTTATGATCGTCTGCTTTCAATTTAAGCCCCGTTAAAGACTTACGGGGCTTTGCGTTTTTTGATATAATACTTATAACATAAAAAAGCATAAAAATTAGAAACAAAGGAAAATGAGTTTAGTAAATCAATTATATAGATGCAAGCATTGTAAAAATGTCGTGGAGGTAGTTTACGGCGGAGATGGATATCCTGTTTGCTGCGAAGAAAATATGGATCTTTTGAAGCCGAAAGACCATAATGACAACGGTTTTATAAAACATGTGCCCGTAATCCAAAAGAAAAAAGAAGGAATATTGGTAACTGTAGGCCAAATAATCCATCCTATGGACGGGGATCATTATATTGAATGGATAGAATTGATAGCCGACGGCAGGGTTTATAGAAAATACTTGACGCCGGACGAGAATCCGGAGGCTATCTTTAATTTGGTAGCCGATAAAGTGGAAGCTAGAGTTTATTGCAATATCCATGGCTTGTGGCACAATATTACATAGGTTGCGTTGAAAAAATAAATGATTTTTTATGGAGGAACCCAAAAAATCGGAAGAACTGAACAAATATTTTATAATAATTTTTAGCTTGTTAGGGGCTTTTGCCGCCGGTTTTTATTTGAAAGAGCCGCTAATGGAGGCGGTATCCGTTTATCAGCCTTCTTCTCCGAAAATACAGCTTGAGTTTTCTTATTTGAACGATGTTTTGCATCAGCTGGAAGCTCACTTCGTAAATCCGGAAGATATTGATAAGAACAAATTAATTTATGGGGCGGCCAAGGGAATGGTTGAGTCCTTGGAAGATCCTTACACTTCTTTTTTTGACCCTGAAGAAACAAAGAGTTTCAAAGAAGACATTTCAGGGCAATTTGAAGGAGTGGGAATTCAAATAGAAGTCAGGGACGACAGACTGAAAGTCGTGGCTCCCTTGGAAAATACTCCCGCCAAGCGGGCCGGTATTTTAGCCGGAGACGAGATATTGGGAGTGGACGGCATTTCCACCATCGGAATGAATGTTGACAAAGCCGTAACCTTAATCAAGGGACCCAAGGGAACTGAAGTTGTTTTGACCATATACCGAAACGACTGGGGAGAGACTAAAGATTTTACAATAGTGAGAGACACCATAACCGTTCCCAGCTTGGAGCTTTCTTTTAAAGAATCAGGCAAGAAAAAGGCCGCTTATTTAAAGATTTTCCAATTTTCGGATGTTGTCTACGGCGACTTTCAAAAGGCGGCAAGGGAAATTATCAGCCAAGACGCTCAAGGCATTATAATTGATTTAAGAAATAATCCCGGAGGATTGCTGGATCAGGCGCAAGATATCGCCGGCTGGTTTTTAAAAAGCAGAGAGATTGTTCTAAAAGAAGAAATTCGCGAAGGGGATGATTATGAGATTAAAGATTATTTATCTTTCGGTCCTTCCAATTTTTCTTCAGAGCCGGTAGTTGTTTTAATAAATCAAGGCAGCGCTTCGGCCTCGGAAATTTTAACAGCGGCATTGCGCGATAACAGAAATGCGGTTATAATAGGGGAAACTTCTTTTGGCAAAGGCAAGGTTCAGCAGTTATTTAGCTTGCAGGATAAGTCCAGCATTAAAATAACCATTGCCAACTGGCTTACTCCAAATGGAGAGCAGATAGACGGCAATGGCATAAAACCGGATATTGAAGTGGAAATGACGGCGGAGGACTATGAAAATGACAGAGATCCCCAATTGGATAAGGCTGTTGAAATAATTTTTTCAAAAATCTAAAATAATAAAAAGATAATTCTAACGCGCCAAATTTAATACCGGCAGCGATTAAAAATATGAAAGTAATACTTTTAGAAGATATAGAAAATTTAGGGAAAAAGTATGACGTTAAAGATGTGGCGGACGGCTTTGCCAGAAATTCTTTACTCCCTAAAAAATTGGTAAAAATAGCCGATGAAAGTTCTCTAAAATGGCTGGAAAGCCAAAAAGAAAATATGGAGAAAGAGGCGGAAGAACAATTGAAGCAGGTTCAAGAAACGGCTTCCAAGCTGGACGGTTACGAAGTTGTTATTGAGGTGCCGGTCGGAGAAGAAGGACAGCTTTTTTCTTCAATCAGCGCGCAAAAAATAGCCGATAAAGTCGGCGAAATAGGACTTAAAATTAAAAAGAGCCAAATAGAATTGGCCGAGCCTATTAAAGAACAGGGGGAATACCCTTTAAAAATAAAATTGGATCATAATTTGGAAGCGGAAATCAAAGTTATCGTTGCCGCGGAGGAAAAATAAAATTTTATCATTGGACTTGGGATAATGGCTAAATATATTTTTGTGGCCGGCGGAGTGATGTCGGGCATTGGGAAAGGAATATCAACAGCGTCAATAGGAAAAATCCTTAAAGCAAAGGGTTTTAAAGTGTCCGCCATTAAGATAGATCCCTATATTAACGTTGATGCCGGAACGATGAATCCGGTGGAACATGGAGAAGTCTTTGTTACCGATGACGGTCTTGAATGCGATCAGGATGTCGGCAATTACGAAAGGTTTTTGGATCTTAGCCTGACGGAAGACAATTATCTGACTACGGGCCGGGTTTACCAGACCGTTATTCAAAAAGAAAGAAATCTTGAATATAACGGCCGCTGCGTTGAAGTGGTTCCGGATATTCCCAACGAAGTTATCAATAAAATTGAAACGCTGGCCGAAAAGACAAGAGCGGATTTTATTCTTATTGAAATAGGAGGAACAGTCGGAGAATATCAAAATCTTTTATTCCTTGAAGCCGCGCGCCTTTTGAAATTGAAAAACCCGAAAGGCGTGGTTTTTGTTTTGGTGTCTTATCTTCCCGTGCCCGGGATGCTTGGAGAGATGAAAACAAAGCCGACGCAAATGGCTTCGCGCCTTTTAAACGAAGCGGGCATCCAGCCGGATATTATCTTGGCCCGTTCCAGCCATCTTTTGGACGAGCCTAGAAAGAGGAAACTCTCAATTTTCTGCAATGTCGCCCCCGAAGATGTTATCTCGGCCGTTGACGCAAAATCAATTTACGAAGTTCCGGTTGTCTATGCCGAAGCCAAATTGGGAAACCGCATTTTGGAGAAGTTTGAAATGGATCCTAAAAAAAATGAAATGGCAATGTGGGAAGAATTTACCAAGAAGATAGAAAAATCAACAGATCCGATTCAAATCGGTATTGTAGGCAAATATTTTGAAAGCGGAAAATTTACCCTGATGGATTCCTATATTTCCGTTATTGAGTCCATTAAGCACGCCTGCTGGCATTATGAGCGAGCGCCGGAAATTACTTGGCTTTCAGCTGAAAAATACGAAGAAAATGCCAAAAATTTAGAAGAGCTGAAACAATATGACGGTATCATAGTTCCTGGCGGCTTTGGAAACAGGGGAACGGAAGGCAAGATAAAAGCCATCCAATTTTTAAGGGAAAACAAAATTCCGTTTTTTGGTTTGTGTTTGGGAATGCAGCTGGCGACCATAGAATTTGCTAGGAATGTTTGCGGGTTGAAAAATGCAAGCTCTACTGAATTTGACCCTAATTGTCAAGAACCGGTTATTGATGTGATGGCTGGACAGAAAGATATTATAAAAGAAAAGAAGTATGGGGGAACGATGCGTTTAGGAGCCTATAATTGCGATTTAAAGGCCGATACAAGAGCTTTTAACGCCTATAAGGGTAAAACTATCTCCGAACGCCACCGCCACCGCTACGAGCTGAATAACAAGTATAGGCCTGTCCTGGAAAAAAAAGGCCTTGTTTTGGCCGGAATCAATCCTGAAAATGACTTGGTTGAAATTGTAGAGTTAAAAGATCATCCGTTTTTCGTGGCCGTTCAATTCCACCCGGAATTCAAATCCCGGCCGTTAATCCCGCACCCGCTGTTCCGCGAATTCGTGGGGGCGGCGATAGAGAGTAGAACCCGCCTTCGTTAAAACTTCGGCGGGAAAAGAAAAACCGTGACTTGCGTCGCGGTTTCTCTGAAAGTTTTTTGAAATTGAGCCGATAAGATAGGATTTCTATTTCTTTTCGGTTTTTGCGGTTTTTTTCGCTTTTACCGTTTTAACCGGTTTTTCTCCGACATTGATGGTTTTTACTCTTCTTTGAGTGCCGTTAAAACCGGTTTTTCTTTTGGTGGTGAAATAGACTTTTCCGTCTGTTAAAGCGTATAAAGTGTCGTCCGCGCCTCTTTTAACGTTTGTTCCTGCAATTACTTTTGTGCCTCTTTGTCTAACCAAAACTTCTCCAATTTTGACGATTTGGCCTTCATAGCGCTTCACTCCGAGATATTTTGGATTGGAGTCGCGTCCGATAGTAGACGCGCTTGAAGATTTACCCATAGGTGTATAATCTAAAAATTAATTTAACAAGCAAAATGTTATCAAAAATAAAGGAATTTGTCAAAGAATATCAATCGGATATAATATTATTTATAGCGGTTTTTTTGATCGCTTTGCTTTCTTTTGCGTTTGGCTATTTAAGCGCCAAAATGGAGGATAAACAGCCTATTATATTTCAAGAAAAAGTTTATGGAGAATAATATTTGCAAGCATGTTGCGGTTATTCCTGACGGAAATCGCCGCTGGGCCAAAAAAAGAGGATTATTGCCATGGATAGGCCATCAAGAAGGAGCTAAAACCCTAACCAAGCTTTTGGAAAAAGCCTTGGAGATGGATTTGCAATGCTTTACCGTTTGGTGCGCTTCCTGGGACAACTTAACCAAGAGAAGCGAGCAGGAAGTTTCTTTTTTGTTGAAGATTTTTGACGAGTTTTTCCGTAAGGCTTTGGACAACAAGCAAATTCACGAAAACGAAGTAAGGGTTAATTTCTTGGGAAGATGGCGAGAAATTTTTCCAAAAGCAACGCAGGAAATTATGGAAAAAATTATTGAAAAAACCGGAAATTACAATAAACATTTTTTAACGGTAATGGTCGCTTATAACGGCACCGACGAGATGGAAGATTGCGTTAAAAAAATCGCCGAACAATATAAAGAAGGAAAAATTTCAAAGATAGACGGGGGAGTAATCAAGCAGAATTTATGGTCTAAAGACTTGCCTCCCGTAGATTTGATTATCAGAACGGGCTCGGGAGGAGATCCGCACAACTCCGCCGGTTTTATGATGTGGGACAGCGCATATTCCCAGCTGTATTTTACAGATATCACTTTTCCTGATTTTGGGCCGGAAAAATTAGAAGAGGCGATCAATAATTTTAACGATAGAGAAAGAAGAAAAGGAGCGTAAGAAGTTTAAAATGTAAATATCAAAAATCAAAATTACAATTTAAAATTATAAAATTGGAAATTCTAAAAAACGGGCTTCAGCCCGTTTTTTAGTCTTTGAGAGGGTGAAAATCGTGGTGGCTTTTTTCTGCATACCTGTCCGAGGCGTGGACATAGCGCGTGGTCGTGTCTAACGACTCGTGTCCTAAGAGTATTTGTATGGCTGCCGGATTGGCTCCGTTTTCAGCTAAATAAGTGGCAAAAGCGTGCCTGATTGAGTGGCACGATGTTGGAACGTTTAAATGAAGATATGTCCGATATCTTTTAATTCTTTCCTGTAAATAGTTAGGGGAGATTCTTTTGTCTTTTTTGTGAATATTTTTTCCTTTGTTCGGAATAAAAAGATAAGGGGACGGATCGTCGCCGCGGGATTCCTTGAGATAGTTTTTTATCCATTCATAGGCTCTGGAAGTCAGATAAACAAATCTTTCTTTTTTTCCTTTCCCGCGAATAAATATTCGTCCGGTATCGTCTATTTGCGTAATTTTTATATTCACCAGTTCGGAAATTCTCATCCCGGTTGAAAAAACCATTTCCAGCATTGCGCGATTGCGAATCCCCACTTTTTTATTTTTTTCAAAACTAGAGGGGAGTTCAATCAATCTTACAATGTCTTTGAGCTCCCCGACTCGTCCATGCTTTTTTTCAGTCCTTAACATCTCTATGGCATCGGGAGCCACCGGAGCAGGATAATCCATTTTTATAAGATACTTTAAATAACCTCGCAGGCTTGATAATGTCCTATTTATTGAACCGGCCGATAAATTGCCCTCTGGAAGCTTCTTAGAGGCCGTTTTGCGGTCCCGCGACACTAAATACGCCTTATATTGCTCAATGGTCTTTTTATCGGCCTTTTCAAAAGATATTTTAATCTCGTTATCAAGAAAATTTTCAAAGGTTTTTAAGTCCCGCTCGTAGTTATACAATGTTTCAGGCGAATAATTGTTTGTTTGTATATGCAGGAGGAAGTCCTCAAGGTATTGGAGCATAAAATTAGCTTAAAGCGGCTTATATTGAAAATTCGTAAAAATAAAGAGATGCGAAAGATGGAAGTTTCATCGGCGTTTCATTAAAGAAAAAATATCTTTCAAAATATATTTTATAACAAAAAAATAATTTTAAAAAATTTTTGTAAAAATAATAAAAATTTTGCTTATTTCCGCGGGGAAGTGTTTGGCCTTCGGGGGAGGACTTTTAGCCCCTTTTGAAACATTTGTGGAACATTATAGGCCTTTTCAGGATTTTCAATATATAATAATGAGCATTAGAGTGATTATACTCATAAACTATACATATAATACAACCGGTTTGAGGACCTGTCAAATCCTTTCCCCTGTTGCCGATTCGTTTCGTTTAAAAAAATAGAAGGGGGCTTCAGCTTGTGTTGAAAACCCCCAAGTCGGGGCAAGTTTCGTCTTTGCGCTTTTGCCAGTGCATACAGCTTCGTTGAGCCTTCTTATGGCTTATCTCTCTATCGTGCTTACGGCACCAATACTTGACCAATCTATCATCTCCTTATCAAGCCATTGGCAATTCCTTGAAATACATATTTCTATCTGCCAAGGCTCAAGGTCGGAATGTGGGTTTGCTTTGCATATTTTCGCCATTATCTGCCTCCAAGAGCTTCTTTATTCGCCATTCTTCGGCTTTCGCCGCTTCCGTATCGCTATACTCTGACGCGTTTATTCCCCCTGTTAAAGAGCTATATTTCTTGTTCTTAAAACCAATTTTTCTTAAAAGTTTCGTACCATTTAATCGCTCCCTTAAATGTTTCGGGCAAGCTTTCTTTAAATTCTTGAACCTCCCTAAAAAATTCTTCTTTTATCCCTTGGGCTATCTCGTCGGGATGGATGACGCTGATTTTTGCAATAATAAAATTTTTAATTTCAATCAATAAATATTTTGTATCTTCCAAACATTGTTGCCAAGCGGGCAAAGCGTCTTTTTTTATAGATTCCTGCACGGCATCGGTTGCGTTTTTTATTTCTTGGACTTCGGAGAAATCTTCTCCTTTTGCCGGAAGGCCAAGAAATAATCCAGCCAGTAAAAAAGTTAATAGTATTTTTTTAACCATAGCCGAACAAATAAAAACTAAGGCTGATTAAATTTATTGAACGATAGATCTTGCTTTTTCTATCGCCTCTTTTATTCTTTGAACGGTTTTTTCTTTTCCCAAAACGGCCGCAATGTCAATCGGTCCGGCGGAAGCCTGCTTGCCCGTTAGGGCAACGCGCAAAGGCCAAAGCAAGTATCCTCTGTCCGGCATTTCTTCAGCTTCCCTTAAAAGCAGTTTTTCAAGAATTTCTTTATTAAAGCTTTTTTCTTCTATTGATGATAAGAGCTTCAAGCATTTATTAAGCGAATCTTCCAGCTCTTGGTTGCTGGCCATTTTTTTCCATTTGAGCATTTCAGCTGGATAGTCCAAATCTTTTACAAAAAGAAAATCAACCAAGTCCCCTATTTCTGACAATTTTTTAATCCTTTCTTGGTATAAAGAAACGGCTTTTTCCAAGTAGTCGTCAAAGATGTTTTCTTTTGTTTCGGTAACCAAATAAGATGTTTCCGGAAGAAGTTCGTCTTTCGGCCTTATCATTTTTTCGTTTCTTTTGATTAGTCCCCTTTCCTCCAGATATGGGACGCAAAGACGCGCCAATTCTTTCAAAGTTTTTTTTCTGATGTAAAAGCCGTTGAGCCATTCCAGTTTCTGCGGATTGAATATCGCTCCGGATTTTTGAACTTTTTCAATGCTGAATTCTTTAGCGAGGCTTTCCAAGGAAAATATTTCTTTTTCGTTCCCCGGGTTCCATCCCAAGAAAACAATAAAATTAATCAGGGCTTCGGGCAGATATCCTTGATCCTTGTAATCGCTGATAGGCAAAGCCCCTTCTCTTTTGGAAAGCTTTTGCCTTGCCTGTCCCAAGACCAAGGGCAAATGGGCATACTGAATTTTGGGAAAGCCCAAAGCTTCTTGAATTAAAATTTGCTTCGGCGTGTTGGGAATATGGTCCTCTCCCCTGACTATGTCGGTAATGTTCATTTCGTAATCGTCAACAGCGCATACGAAATTATACAGGGGAAACTCAAAGCCCTTGGACAAGGAAAAATCTCCAAGCAAGCTTGAATCAAATTCTATTTCTCCTCTTACAGCGTCTTTCACTATTATTTTTTTCCCTTTCGGACATTTGAACCTTATCAGGAAGGGCTTTTTTTCCTCAAGCTTTTTTTGGACTTCTTTGGGGTCAAGATCCCTGCATTTGTTAGGGTAAACCGGAGGCAGTCCTTGCGACATCGCGTATTGCTTGTAAGATTCCAGCTCTTCTTTTGAGCAAAAGCAATAATAGGCTTTTTCTTCTTTTATCAGCTGCTTGAGATATCTTGCGTAAATTTCTTTGCGTTCGCTTTGGCGATAGGGGCCGTAATCTCCAATATATTTTTTTCCGTCTTTTTCAAAATTTAAATTTGGGCCTTCGTCCCATTCCATACCAAGCCATTTCATACTTTCAAAAATATTTTCCTCCCATTCTTTTTTTGATCTTTCCGCATCCGTATCTTCTATGCGTAAAATAAATTTTCCGCCGTATCTTTTGGCAAAAAGATAGTTAAAAAGAGCGGCTCTTGCGCTGCCCAAGTGGAAAGCTCCCGTTGGAGAAGGAGCAAATCTTACTCTGATGTTTGTTCGGTTTGTTTGTTCTTTTTCCGCCATAAGCTTAAAATTCCAATTTTGGCATCCGATTATTACAAGTATTCTAGCAGAAATTGGGAAATATTGTTAGCGGCTTTTGGCTTTGAGAACTCTTTGGCTTTTACCGCCATTTTTTCGTTTTGGCCGGAAGAAAAGAGGTCTTTTATCTTTTCCAAAAAGAAATGCGGGGTAAGATTGCTTTCTTCCAAAACGATGCAGGCCCCTGTTTTGGCAAAATTATAAGCGTTGCGAACTTGGTGGTTTTGGGCAGACTTCGGCAATGGAATCAGAAGGCTTGGCTTGCCTGCCGCGGCGATTTCAAAAATTGCTCCGGATCCGCTGCGGGAAACGATAAAGTCCGATGCCGCGTAAGCGTGCCTTAGCTGGGTTTCGCTTAAAAAAGAAAACAGATGATAATAAGATTTAGTTTCAGGAGAAAGGAATGTTTCCGCTTCGTCTTTAATCGGCTTTAAGTTTTTTTCTCCGGCTTGATGTATTATTTCAAAGTCTTTAACCATTTCAGGAAGAATTCCCAGCAAGACCTCGTTTACCCGTCCGCTGCCCTGCGAACCGCCCAATATTAAGACTAAAGGCTTTTCTGTTTGCAAATTAAAAATCTGTTTGGCGGATTCTTTGTTTCCGCTAAGCAATTCTTCCCTAACGGGATTGCCGACATAAATCATTTTTTTAAGCGGGAAATAATCCGTTTCTTTCGGAGGGAAAGAAATAAAAATTTTTGAAGAAAAATTACTGCAAATTCTGTTTGCCAGTCCGGGCGAAATATCCGATTCGTGCATAAAAATCGGTATCCTCAAAATGCTCCCGGCAATCACAGTCCCCAAAGATCCATATCCCCCTTTACTAAAGATGACATCCGGCATCAAGAAAAAAAGAATAAAAAAAGATTGCAGAAATCCTATGGGAATTTTTACAAAGAGATCTAAAAGATTTTGGAAAAAAGCGATAAAATTAAAATATCTTCTCATTTTTCCGCCAAGGACGAATTTTGTTTTAATCCCCTCTTGCGGTAAAAAGATTGATGAAAAATCGTCCTTAACTCCGACATAAAAATATTCAATGTTTGAAGATTCTTTTTGCATTTCCCTCGCTACGGCAATGATTGGAAAAACATGGCCTCCCGTTCCTCCGCCGGTAAAAACTATTTTTGGCATATTCTTTCTAGTGGTTTTTTATTTGCTTACTCGTTTATTTTAGAGGTTTTTGGAAATATTTAAAAGCATTCCCATTGCCGTTAGCTCAACAATCAAATGAGATCCTCCGGCGCTGATGAAAGGCAAAGGGATTCCGGTAACCGGCAAAATGCCGGACATAGACCCCATATTAATGAAAGCTTGCGACGTTATCCAAAATCCGATTCCGCAGGCGATCAATTTGCTTGAAGGGTCGGAAGCTTTTTTGGCGATTGAAAAAGCTCTTTGGGCAAAAAGGAGAAACAAAAACAACAGAAGCAAACATCCTGCAAATCCGGTTTCTTCGGCATAAATTGCGAAGATGGAATCATTTATTGATTCCGGCAAAAACCCGAATTTTTGCACGCTTAGACCCAGTCCCGAGCCGGTAATTTCTCCGGAGCCGATTGATATGAGGGCTTGCTGGGGATGATAGCCCGCTCCCAAAACATCCTGGTTATGATTGAACAGACTTTCTATCCTTTGCATCCTGTAAGGCTCTATTAAGATAAAAGAAGCAAAAAAGAGAAGGCCCGCCAATCCCATTAAAAAAATATTTCTAAGAGGAGCTTGTCCGCAAAAGTAAATGACTCCTCCCGTAGCGCAGATAATGGCGAGGGTGCTCAAATCGCTTTGCAACAGAAGGACGAAAGCTGTTACGGCAATAATAGCGCTAAAGGGCCAAAAAGATTTTTTTTTGAGCTTGCTCACCAAATTAGCCAAATAAAGGATAGAAGTTATTTTCAGCAGTTCCGACGGTTGGAAAGAAAAAAAACCTAAATTTATCCAACGCGTCGCCCCTTTTGCTTCCTGCCCCCAAATGGGAAGAAAAACAGAAAACATTAAAACAAGAGCAACGAAAAAAAAGAATATGCCTGTTTTTTTAACTTTTTCCAGGGAAAGTTTGTAAGCCATAAAGCCTGCGATTAATCCTATCAATCCGCTGGCTAATTGTTTAAACAAAAAATGGTTAGGGTTTCCGGCGATCTTCAAAGAATAAGGTATGGATGCCGTAGCCAAAACCAAAACGCCGATTAAAAGCAGAGAAACCAAGGTTCCGGCCAAAATAAAGTCGGGCTGGCTGGATTTTTGAGAAAGGGTTATTTTTGACATAATATTTTTGCCGCCGATTTTTTCGCGGGATTAAATTCTTTGGCGTATTTTTTAAATAGCTCCCCTTTTTCTCGGTAGTCGCGGAATAAATTAAAGCTTGTTGAAGCGCAAGACATCAGGCAAATTTTTCTTTTGCTCGTATTCTTATAAGCTATTTTAATTGCGTCAGCCATATTGTTGGTAAAAAAGGCTTGAGGCGGCGTTTTTCCTTTTGTTTGTTTTTTCACTTCATCCCATATTTTCTGTCCGGTCTCCGGAAATAAAATCAAATTTTTAAGATTGCTCTCCAATATTTTTTCGGCTAAATTCTTAAAAGTTAATCCCCTGTCAAAACCGCCGAGCATAATTGTTTCAACATTCGGGCCCAAGGCTTCCAAAGCCGCTATTGCGCTTTGCTCTATTGTTGAAAGCGAGTCGTTGTAAAAAGTTATTCCAAAATAAGTCCCCGCTTTTTCCAGGCGGTGTTCTAGAGGTTTGAATTTTTTTAAAGCTTCCAAAGTTTTTTCTTTTGGGATTTTGAATATTTTGGCTGTTTCTATCGCGGCGGCGATATTGAATAAATTAAAATTTCCCATCAAAGCCGTTTTTTCTTTTCCGATAAATTTTTTTGCTTCTGAAATATCAATCTTTATTTTTTTTGCCGGACTGGTTTTTGCTATTTTTGAAATTGCTTTGTCTTCGGCGTTGTAGATTAAATAATTATTTTTATTTTGCCAGCGCGCAATGTTTGATTTTGCCTTGGAATAAGAAGAAAAGTTTTTATAATAATCCAAATGTTCCGGATACAAGTTCAAAAAAACAGCTATTTCGGGGCTTTGTTTGAGTTCGGCCAGCTGATGGCAGGACATTTCATAAACAAAAATATCTTCAGGCTTGGCTTTCGGCAAAAAAGACAAAGCCGGCTTTCCTATGTTTCCGATCAGCCGGACTTTTTTTTCTCCGGTTTTAAGAATTTTATAAATCAAAGAGCTTGTTGTGCTTTTTCCTTTGGTTCCGGTAACCCCGATTGTTATTCCCGGACAGTTGGCCAAAAAAATTTCGGTTTGGCTGGCGACCTTAGTTCCTTTTTTGAGAAATGGCTTTATTTTGATTAAGGGAATTCCCGGAGTTTTAACAATAATATCCCCTTCTTTTACGGCGTTTAGATAATTCTTTCCAAGAAAAAAACGGATGTTCTTATCGGCTGCCAGCTTGGAAAATTTTTTTTGGAAAATATTTTTTTCCATTTGGTCGGCAATAATAAAATCATTTTTACGGCAAAACTTTTTGAGCAAACTCAAAGAGCTTTGCCCTTCCTTGCCAAATCCTAAAATTACTATTTTTTTGCCGGCCAAATTTTTCAGATCCATTATTTGATTATATTTTTAAAAGGCTGTTGCGTCAAAGTTGATAAATTAATTTAAAAAAAGAGGCTGTGAGTTGACAAGATGCCATAAAGTTTTGTAATATCCGGCAAAGGTCGTTGTTCTTTTAAATGTAAAAAAATAAAATGAATCATTCAAAATTTGACGACGGTGGATATCAAAAAAGAAGATTGGAAAATAAGATTGTTGATGCTGTCCGTTGCGGAGCCCATACCGCAGAGGAAATACAGGACGCCTTGAGCGATTTCAAAAAAGAAGAGATTAAGCAAGCGCTGTTTGATATGGTAGGACAAAGAAAGCTGTGGATTCACGAATACTGCAATCCTCCGGGCATAAGCTATTATATTACAAAAATATAATATTGCCTGAAAAGGTCTGATTTAAAATTAAAATAAATCCGCCATTAAGGCGGATTTTTCGTAAAAGCTGCTTTGTTCGCCGAATATCTCAAAACTGCGGAAGGCGCCTTATGAGGTATTCTATGAGCTAACGGGTGTTGCACTTCAGAATTGAATTTACTTGCGGCGAGCTTGACAAAGTGTGGTTTTGTGTTTATAATTTATTTTAACAATCGGCTCGTCTACCGGTTGAAAGTAAATTTAAAAAAAATGGAAACAAAAATTTGTCCCATAAAAACCAGCAGGCCATATTTCAAAGGAAAAGAGCAAGTTCTCTTCCTTGAGAGAGATGAAAAATTTTGGAACTTTTGGACTATGATAAGAGTCCGAAAAGTTCTAAAAAAAGCCAAACTGGAAAAGCCTCAAAGAATGCTTTCTTTGAGGCAAATTGCCAAGCAGGCTTTTCCAGAGTCTGTTGGACACAAGGAAAGCGAAGAGTTTGCAAGTTCCTTGTGTCTAAGGTATTTAAACTCCAATTTCTCCAAAGGGATTGGGAGGAGAATAAATGCCTTTGAGAATCCTAAAACCGTATATTACGGTTTTAGGCAGTAAAAACGCCCTAGGGCGTTTTTTGTTTGGAAAAAAGATGCTTTTTTAAAATTTTATCAAAGCTTTTTGGCAGATTGTTTTGTTTATTCCAAGAAGACATTATCTTCCTAGCGTCTTTTTCCCATTTTTTATTTTTTGGAAAAATATTTTTTTCAAAATAATCAAGCAAAAAAGGCAAATTTTTTCCCGGGCTTTTTTCTCTTGCTTCTATCAAGCTTAAATAGAAAGCGATGTTGCTTTCTTTTCTTGTCCCTACGCACTCTAAGGGCTTTGCATCTTTTTCCCCTGTCAGCTCTTTGGCTGTTTCCAGCAATTTTTTATTTTCAAATAAATTTTCTCCGAATATTTTTACGGTTTCTTTTTCTCCAAGAAACGGGTAAAGGATAATAAAAGCAAAAAGGCACTTGGAGCAGCCGCAGCACCATTTGCCGGCCGGTTTTTTTGTTCCGGAGTAAGTTTTATGCGCTTCGTTGCAGCTTAAAAAAATCGGGTGGTATTTTTTAAATGAAGAAAAAATTTCAGCTATTTGTATTTCATAAAGAGGCCGCAAAAAACTGAAATAGCCGATTTGTTCTGTTAGATGCTTGCGGGAATAATTTTTGAAAGACTTTTCAAAAGAAAAAGTTTTTGACCATTGATGATTTATATTTTTGCCTAAATATTTCAAAGTGGCTTCGTTTGAGCTTCTTTCGTTTGAGACGGCAATATGCCGGCAGCCAAAAATAGCGGCCGTCAAAGTTGTCAAAAAAGCCAAATAAGCGGAGAAAGGAGTATGTCCGTTCAAATAACCTTTTTGATTCAGCTCAATAAGTTTTGAGTCTATCTTTCTTTGCGCGAAAATAGGATCTTTGCATCCCGCGGCTTTTATTGTTTTTACAGTTTCTTCTGCCGGATTTAAAGCAAAACATGCCAAATCTTTTTGCTCTTGTTTTAAAATTTCCAATGTTGCAGCCGAGTCTTTTCCTCCTCCCATTGGAACCAATATTTTTTCGTCCGTTTTCAGTTTAGACGAATAGGACAATTCATTTTTTACGGTTCTTGCGGCCGTTATTTTTAAGAAGCCAGATTCAAGAAAATTAATTTTGTTTTCGTAAAAAAATTGGCCCAGTCCGTTTATTGCCAGCCATTTCCACCATCTTTTTTGTTCGGTGTTGAGCGGTCCGGCATTGATTATAATCTCGGGAGGGCAAGCCGCTTTCCAATAGCTTATCATTTCCGCCAGTCCGAGGTTAAAAACCAAGTTGTTCAAGTTTTGCTTTCCCATTCTTTCAATTTGTTTTGCGTCCGCTCTTTCAATTAAAATCTTTGGCCTAAATTTTATGTCCGGTTCCAGCCGAAAATCAAAAAAAATTTCAAGCCCTTTCCTTGAAATATTCCATTCATATTTTTCATAAACGAAAGAGGGGTGTTTTCTCCTTAAAGACGGCAAATTAGCCATTTCCGTAACCGCTCATTAATCTTAAAACAGTGCCCAAAAAAGCCAAGACAAGACTGATTATCCAAAATCTCATAGTCACTTGAGGAGAAGACCATCCTTTGGCTTGGAAATGGTGGTGAATGGGAGTGCAAAGCCATATTTTTTTATGGCGCAGCTTTTTGGACAACAGCTGCAGGATAATGGATCCGACTTCAACAACCATCAATCCGGCGATGATGGGAAGCACTATAACCGAGTCCGTAAGAAAGGCGACAACCGTCATTGTTGAAGTCAATCCCAGGCTTCCGGTCTCTCCCATATAGAATTTGGCGGGAGGTATGTTGAACCAAAGAAAAGCGAATAATGTTCCGCAAATAATAGCGCAAAAAGCGGCCAAGTCGTAATTTCCTCCGACAAAAGAGATAATCGTAAACGCGCCAAAGATTGAAGCAAAAATTCCCCCGGAAAGTCCGTCTATGCCGTCAATAACTCCTCCGGCCCAGCTGGCGATCATTACAACTACAAAGAGAGGGATATAAAGTATTCCGATGGAAACGTCTATTCCTTCCGGAAAATTAAAAAACAAAGGAATGTGAATGGTTTCCCATCCCAATTTATAATAAAACCACCATCCTCCTACCAATCCTATTAAGGAAACAACGGCCAGCCTTCTCCAAAAGCTCAAGCCGCCTCCTATGTATTTTCCTTTGCCGTAAACGGTTAAAGTGTCGTCAACCAGCCCTAAAATGGAAGCGGAAACAAGAGTAAACAGCGGCAGCCATGTTCCTTCGCGGGAAAGCAAATCAAATTTTTTCAGCCACCATGGGTTGTCTATAAAAGAAAGAAAGAAAAACAAAAAGGTTATGGCCAAAACCGTGCCCCAAATTAAAATGCCTCCTCCTCTCGGAACGCAGACTTCCCTCTCCTTGTTCAAAGAATTCACTATCTCTGCGTCTGATCCGTCAATTGATTTTGTCCTCGCGTTTTTTTTCCAAAAATTTATTTTGCAAAGAAATTTAATTAAAAAAGGAGCGAAAAACATTGCCGCCATTGAAGACAAGGCGGATAAAACCAGTATCCTGATTAAATCAAATGTTAGAAGGGTCATTACCAAACAAAAGAATTATTTAACCAATCGGACAGCTTTTGCATTTCGTAAAATCTGTCGTCTGCTCCCAAAATTATGTTGATTATTATTGAGTCGCCGCCTGTTTGCGGGCGCATTAAATTAACCATGCAGCCGTTGGCTTTTTTTGTATAACCGGTTTTTCCCCAAACAGTTTGGCTGTTGTATAAAAGAGAATTGGTGCTGACCAGACTGTGGTGGAACTGTCCGTCGGAAGAATTTAAGATGTAATCTTTTTTGGAAAGTATTTCTCCGATAAGAGGATGGTTTTTTTGTATATAAATTATTAATTTTGCCAAATCAAGAGCGGAAGAAATATTCGGCGTTCCTTCTGTTTCCGGATCCAAACCGCTGGGATTTACAAAAAAAGTTTTTTCCAGTCCGATTTCTTTAGCTTTTTTGTTCATTAAAGAAACGAAATTTTCTTTTTCTTCGCTTCGGGCTATCGCTTCGGCGGCATCATTGCTGGATTCCATCAGCATAATATGGAGCAAGCTTTCCATCAGTAATGTCTCGCCGGCTTTCAAGCGGCCCGATTCTCCTTCTTGATTTACTGATTCTTCGGTTATCTTTATCTCTGATTGCAAAGGATAATTTTCTAAAGCGACAACGGCTGTCATCAGCTTGCTGATAGAGGCGATAGGCAGAGCCTTGTTAATTTCTTTCTCAAAAAGTATTCTAGGCGGGAGGTTTTGCTTTTCCGGCCGAAAAAGCAGAGAGATGGCGGCTTTGGATCCCGTTTCCAGTATCGGAGCCGACTTTATTTTTATGGGAGTTATTTCTTTCTGCGGAAGATTTTTAATTTCTTCATCTATTTTTTCTTGATTGTCCGGCTGGACTATTTGAGCCGTCATTATGCGGCTTGAAAAATGCCATTGGGTCAAGATAAAGAACAAAGAAAAGGCCATTGCCCCTCCTAAAATTAAAAAATTTTTCAAATCTTGATTTGTTTTTTCCATATTCTTTTATTCTTTTTTTGATTTTTTCTTGTCTTCCTGCAAGACGGACAGCCTTTGGTCTATGCGCTCCATATCGCGCGGAAAAATGGCCGCTTCCCTGACATTTTCCAATCCTAAAAGCTGTTTTATAATTCTTTCTGCTCCGAAAGCGAACCCTCCCTCGGGCGGCATTCCATATTTGAACGCCTGGAGATAATATTCAAAATTTTTAGGATCATTACCCCATTTTTTAATATTGTCCACCAGCTTATTGTAATCGTTAATCCTTTGGCCTCCGCTAATCAGCTCCACGCCGTTGTAAAGCAAATCAAAACTTAGAGTGTATTCGGGATCTTTTGGGTCTGCAAAAGTGTAAAAAGGCCTTTTTTTCGTCGGATAGTGAGTGACAAAGATTAAGTCTGATCCGTGTTTTTCTTTGGCGTATCTGCATATTTCTTTTTCGTCCTCCGGCTGGAGGTCGGGCTCTTTCGTGTTGTCTCTGCCGGTTCTTTCCAAAATAATTTTTTGCGCTTCGCGCATTTTTATCCTGGGAAAGCTAACGCCAAGATCCGGCATGGAGGGATTGAATATTTTTAGCTCTTCAGCGCGGTTTTTTTGCAAATCAGCGAAAATATTTTTAGTTACCGCTTCTATCACATCCATAAGATCTTCCCATGAATCTATAAATCCCATTTCCGCGTCCAAACTGGTAAATTCACAGAGATGGCGGGTGGTCATGCTTGGCTCCGCCCTATAAGCTTGAGTAACGGTAAAAACCCTTTCAAAAACTCCGACTAATATCTGTTTGTAAACTTGAGGGCTTTGAGCGAGATAGGCGCTGTATTCAAAATAATCCAAGCGAAAAAGCTCGGCCCCTCCCTCGGGGGCCAATGGAACTATGCTTGGAGATTGAAATTCCGTAAAGCCCATTTCAGACAATGTTTTTCTGAAAGAGTTGATAACCTCTTCTTGAAGCTTGAAAACGGCTTTAATTTTTTCATTTCTTAGCGTTAAGGGCCGATAGTCTAAAATTGTCGGCAAAGATGCGTTGAGATCTTTTATGTCAAAAGGAAGAACTTCCGACTCGGCCAGCGTTTTCAAGCTTTCAATGGAAATTTCTACCTGTCCGGTAGCCAATTTTTCGTTTACCATTTTTTCCGGCCTTTGTTTGACTTCTCCCTCTATCTCAACCGCCCATTCAGAGCTTATTTTTTTTGCCAAATCGTTTGTTTCTTCATTGTTTTTTGGGACAAAAACAAGCTGGGCCGTTCCGCTCCGGTCTCTTAAATCAAAAAAAATGATCTTCCCGTGAGATCTGACTGTGTCTATCCAGCCGCAAATTTTTACTTTTTGTCCGATGAATTTCGGCGTTTCGCTTATGAGGATTCTTTCCATATTAAAAACTGTTTATTGTCTTAAAGCGATAATTCTATTTTTTAATATATTTTTTTATTTGTTCAACAATCTCTCTCGGATTGTGGTTGGACTTGATTAAATATTCCTTTACTCCCAAATCAAGGGTTTCTTTTTTCGTTTCCGGATCGTCAAAATTGGAAAAAACTATGATGGGAACGGAAGAAAGTTCCGGATCTTTTTTCTGTTTTTTCAAAAAATCAATTCCATTCTCATTGGGTAAGAGAATGTCCAGCAGGACCAAGGCGGGTTTTTGCTCTCTCATCATTTTTATTCCCTCTTTTCCGTCTTTTGCCGCAATAACTTCAAACCCTTCTTTCTTAAATTTATCCTGATACATTTCCGCCAATATCTGTTCGTCTTCAACAACTAATATTTTTAGCTTTGGCATATGATTGTTTTTAATTATTATAGTCCATCGCTATTTTATTGTAAATTTACACTTTTATCCCCTTTTTTGCAACAAAAAAGGGCTATACGCCCCTTCTTGCTTAATTCCCTTTATCCTCCATCTCTTTTATCTTTTCTTTCAGCTCCGCCATCCTTAACTCCTTTTTATTTATTTGGAATTTCTATATGAAAGAAAGATCCTTTGTCCTTTCCTTCTGACTCGGCCCATATTCGGCCATTATGCATTTCCACGAATTTTTTTGCGATATACAGTCCAAGGCCGGATCCTTGAGTATTCAATTCATTTCCGGCCTTGCCCCTTGAAAAGCTTTCAAAAAGAGCGGATATTTCCTGCCTGCTCATTCCTACGCCCGTATCGGAGATTGTAATAATAATTTTTGAATTAGTTGTTTTGGAAGAGACCGTTATTCCTCCCCTTTCCGTATAATGAATAGAATTGTCTATGAGATTGCTGATAGCTTCTTTCATTTTTTCCGGATCCATTTTTATAATTTTATCATTTTTTTGCTTTTCGTATTCAAGATAAAGATTTTTTTCTTTTGCTTTAAGCTTCAATCCGGAAACAACTTGTTCTATCAATTCATTTAAAGAAAAATCCCGCTTTTTTAAAACGGTTCTGCCTGTTTCCAATCTTGAAACGCTTAAAAAGTCATTTACCAATTTTATCATCCTTTGAGATGAATCATTGATATGTTTTATTGCTTCCGAAGCTCCTTTCGGCAGCCGGCCGTAGTCTCCTTCTTTTAACATTGAAGAATATCCGATAATCGCCGTAAGAGGCGTTCTCAACTGGTGAGAGGCAATAGAAAGAAATTCTGTTTTGGCCTTAAGAAGCCGCTCCGCTTCTTCCTTTCTGCGAACCTCGGCATGGGTGGCTTTAATGAGAAGAAATCCGAAGATAAGAAAGAGACCAAGAACTATTGAAGTAAGAATTTTTAAAGAGCCGCTCGGCATTAGAAAAGGAAGGATTGTTAAAATTATAGCCATTGAAACAACCAAAGCCTCCGTTAGTATGATTTTAATTTGGAACAAATGGTAACGCGTAATGGCAAGGGCAGTGAAGCTTACTAAAAAGATTGTAAAAATAGGACCAAGCCAAACAAAATTGTAAATTTTTTGCAACGGCAAGATTAAATTAAAAAAACTTCCAAATATTAACAGAACAACTATTCCCAAAAACAAATATGCCATTTGTATTTTTTCAATTCCTTTAGAGTTTCTGTATTTTTTAATAAGTTGATAAACGCTAGAAATAGTTAATCCTAAAAAACAAAAAGCGAAAACATATAATCCTGGGCCGGTTACAATTTTCCATGGATTAAGAATTATTGTTTTTATCGTAAAATTAGGAAAGATTACGGCGACAAGGCTTACTAGAGTTAATATTCCCGCTAAAATTTTATATTTTTTTTTGATTTGATATTCTGGCAATTTGCTTAGAGACAAAGGAAAGGAGGAGGAAAAGTAAAAAAATGTTGCAGCTATAAAAATTGCGGAAACATAACTTATTTCTGCCCAAAATATTGCATTTTTGATATCTTGGACTAAGAAAAGACAAATTGCGTTACTAAAGACCCATAAGGCAACACTAAATGCGGAGAGTCCGAACCAAAAATTAATTTTGTTTTTCGGATTGCTAAAATATATAAAAAATCCAATAGAAAAATTTATAAAACTTAGCAATAAGAGAAAAATTGCGCGAATGTCCATACTTTATTTTGGAGAAAACCACTTATAAAGTGCTGGATTTTCTTTCAAAAGATAACTTTCTGCCGCCCTAAGATCTATGATCGCTGCCGTTGTTCCAATGTTTTTTTGGTAATATTTTATAGATCCAATCTGTCGACAGGGCAGAATATTTTTTATCGAATTTAAATATTCTGGTCTTACAACCATGAGCCAATAACGCATGTTATTTTCCAAAGACCAAAAATAAATATATTTGCATAAAAGAATATCTATCCTTCCGAAATTTTCGGAATTACGATATTCTTTAGCCGCTCCCAGCCTTGATATCTCTATCATATCATTTTTTTTAGAAAAATCACTACCTTCAATTAAGTCTTTGAAATTTTCTTCTATCATGAAAGTTTCTTTAGGGAGAACGATGCGAGCATATCCAATAAGATTATCTTTATCAAAAGCCCCAAAATGGATAGCTTTTCCATCATAGAGATCTTTTTCTTCTTGATGTTTGTTTTTAGGCAACCAAGCCAGCTCTTCGCAAAAAATTTTATACCTGAGCTTGTATGCATTATTTAGCTCGTCTCTCTCCAAAATTTTTACCAGTAATTCGTTTTCTTCATTATTTAATATCATATGCTATCTTTTTCTTTCTAAGAGATAATAAAAGAAAAACCCCGCCTTCGCAGAGTTTTTAACTGTTTTTTACAAAACTTAAAATTATTATTCTTTCCGAATTATTAATTAATTTTATTAGATTTCTTTCTTCCATACTTTAATATTTAAACTGTTTTTTTGATTTTTGCAAGTGGATCATTCTTTTATAGGCTTATTGGACAGCTTTAAGATCTCTTCAAAATTGTCTTCGGGCATGGCCTTGACTTTATATTCATAGCCGCATTTTTGGCATTTGTAATGGATAATGTATTCCCTTCCGCTTTTTCTAATCTCAACCGCTATCGGCTCCATTGCTCCGCCGCAGTCCGACTGCCTGTCTCCCGGATTAATATCAACGTGTTTTGACCAAAGGCATTTGCAGCAATGGTCGTTATATCCCCTTCCAATATTTTTTGCTCCGCATTTTTCACAAATAAAATCTTCAACTTTTTTTTGAAACTTTTTTGTTTCCATAATAGGGCGGCGAGCTGCGTCAGGGCCGGATTTTTATTTTTTCTAAATCTGCTGGTTTGGATTAAGATTAAATGCTTCCAAGTGTATTTTTTTGGCTTCTTGATCTGCAATTTCTTGATAGCTGGCTCTTATCGTGTATTTAATCTTGTCTTCTGTTTTATAAGCATCTGTAACATCAATGCTCCAAAGGCGGTTTTTTCCGATTTTTTTCTTGGCTTCTTCCAAGTATTCAAAAATTGATTCGCTTATATCAAGTTCTATATTGGCGTCCAAGGGAATTAATTTTTGGTTGAGCTCTACTGTTGATCCGGCGCTCGGCTTGGAAAGAATCTCAACGGTTTTTGCAATATTAATTTCGGCGAAGTAAATATTTTCGCTGTTTTCTTGAGGAACCAATTTATAAATAATGCCGATTTGGTTTTTACCTGAAGCTATTCTCCAGCAAGAGGCTGGATTGGCGATAGCCGGCTTTGCGGACGGTTCAAAGTAATTAATGCCGTCCAATCCGATCAGTCTTAATAGGTTTTCTGTCTTGTTTTTAAATTCATTAAAAGTTTTCTTGTTTGAAACCGACATTATTCCGAGAGAATCGTTTTCTGAATATTTTCCATTTTTTTCTCCGAAAACTTTTCCAATTTCAAAAATATCAATAAATTCAACATTTTTCTTGGAATATTCTTTGAGCTGGTTTAACAACCCCGCGGCCATTGATTGTCTCAACTCCGGGAAAAGCTCATTCATTGAGTTTTGCGTTACGGCCTTGTTCCAATTACGATAATTAATTTGTTCATTCAGTCCGGCAGGAGTAAGAGGCCATGACAAAATTTCATCAAAAGCCAAAGACGTTAAAATATCCCTTATTTTTTCAGCCAAAATAATATTTTTAGGAGTGATTTTAGGGGTAACTTTCAATTTTGGCGGCTGGGTTCCCGGTATTTTGTCGTAACCGTATATTCTTGCAACTTCTTCGGCTAAATCTTCGGGCATAGCTACATCCAGCCGGTAAGAAGGGACTTTCACTGAAATGTTTTTGCCGATTTTTTCCGCCTTGAAATTTAAATTTTTAAAGATTTTTAAGATTTCTTTTTCCGGTATTTCAACCCCGGCGATATCGCTGGCCATTCCGGGTTCAAATTTAATGGTGCGAGAAGATTGCTTTTTGGGATAAAAGCTGAATACTTCGCTGGAAACCTTTCCTTTCGCATGTTCCAAAATTAAAGAAACGAGAAGATTCATTGCGTATTCCGCGCCGTCCGAATCCAGTCCTTTTTCCAGTCTATGTCCCGCCTCCGTAACAATATTCAAGCTGCGGGAATTTTTTCTGATAATCGCTCCGTTATAAACGGCGACTTCGGCGATAATGGAATTGCTGTCCATATCAATGGCGGCGTCTTTTCCTCCCACCAATCCGGCTAAAGCAATGATTTTTTCTCCGTCTTTTATAATCAATTCTTCTTTTTTGGATAAAGCGACGGTTGTTCCGAATAAGGTGGTGATAGAATTAAACTCGCTGTTTAAAGCCCACGACAGCTGTCCGTCCGTTTTTTTGAAGTCTATTAAATGAGACGGATAGCCGGTCAGCATCATTACGTAGTTGGAAAGATCAACCAAAAGATTGATGCTGTTCAAACCGTAAAATTTCAAATATTCTTTCAGCCACGCCGGAGATTCTTTATTTTCCAATCCGTCAATTTTTACGGCCAATACTCTTTTGACCGTTTCTTTTGATTCAATCTTTATTTTTAATTTTTCCTTTCCCTGTTTTATCGGCTTCGCTTTAGGGGCTTGCGTTTTCAGGCCGTAAAAAGCGGCCGCTTCGCGAGCCAGCCCTATGGCCGAGAAGCAGTCTCCCCTGTTTTGCCTTACCTCAAATCCCATTAAATAATCTTTTTTGCCTTTATAAACGACCTCCTCAAGGGAGTCCATCATAAAACCGGTCAAGGTCATTGCCTCGCCTATTTGTTTTGCTCCGGCTTTCAAGCCGGGAATTAGCTCTTTGAACTGGCTATAGAGTGCTTTCATTTTTGTAATATTTATAACCCAAATTACCTCCCAATAAAGTTCTGATATCGGTAATATTGTATTTTGCCATTACCCATCGGTCCAATCCGAGACCGAAAGCGAATCCTTTCCATTTTTTAGTATCAAGGCCCGCCATTTTCATAACGTTTGGATGTATCATTCCCGCTCCTCCCATTTCAATCCAGCCTACTCCTTTGCATACCGCGCAGCCGCTGCCTTGGCAGTTAAAGCATTGCATATCCGGTCCGACTCCCGGTTCAACTTCGGGATAATATTTATTCCTAAACCTTATTTTTACTTCAGGGCCGTATATTTTTTTAAACAAATATTCAATCGTGCCGAATAAGTCTTTAAGCGATGTTTTTTCCATAACAACGATTCCTTGATAGTGGTGAAAGATAAAGTGGTTGCTTTTATTTACTTTTTCATTGCGATAGACTCTTCCCGGACAAACGACCTTAAACGGCGGAGTATAATCTTCCAAGACATGGGCTTCTATTGAAGAAGTTTGCGTTCTTAGCAAGATATTCGGTTCTTGAATATATATGGTGTCCTGCATATCTCGGGCCGGATGGTCACTCGGGACATTAAGCCGTCGGAAGCAATATTCTTCCGTTTCTATCTCCGGGCCGTCCATTATGCTGTATCCCATTTCCGTAAAAGTTTGGTTAAGCATCCTGATTGTTTGGGTTATCGGATGAAGATGCCCTATCTTGGCTTTTTGCAATCTCAACGGTTCGGCTTGGCTTAGAAGTTTTTTGCCGGCTTCTGCTTGGGTTAAGGACTTTTCTTTTTGCGCAAAAAGATCCAGCGCTTTTTTATGAGCGGCCTGTATTGCGGGAGATTGGACAGACTTTTCAGCGTCGCTCATTGCGGCGATGCTTTTTAAGAGTATTTTTAATTCTCCTTTTTTTCCCAGGTATTTTCTCCAAATTTCTTGAAGCTCCTCCGGTGATTTTGCGGCTTCAAGCTCTTGAGACATTCTTTCTAAAATATTATTGTCCATACCGTTTGAATCTTTTTCTGTGATAATAAAAGCTGTAATAATAAAAATGGCAATTTGGATTATATAATAAATTCTCTTTTTCTCCAAGGAAAAGCCAAACTAAAACCTCCTTTGCTTTTTACGGACAAAGGAGGTTTAAAAAAGATGCTTCTAGCTATTTTTGAATAGGGGTTTCTTCTGTCTGTTGGGGCTGTTCGGGCTGTTGAACCGGCTGGGGCTGTTCGGGTTGCCGGGTTTCAATTTCAGCGGGGGTTTCTTTTTTGGACATCATATAATAAGCGACAAAACCGAGGGCGGCAACGGCTATAACAATCAACATTATTGTTGAAATTTCCATAATTATTTCCAATGCAGGCTTTTTCTAACGCTTTTTTAGAGATGAAAAAACCTATATTGCGGTTAATCCCCGCTTATAAAAATATTTGCGGGAAATTTATTATTTAAATCGTCTTTTTCAATTTTATCTTAATACTCTCTTGAGAGCAAATGTTTTTGTGGAAAACTTGATAGATGTTTCCGGCTCCCATCGCTAAAATAATTTCTTTGTCTTCCAAATTGTCTTTGATAAAAGGCGTAATTTCTTCTTTCGGAAGATAAGAAACAAATTTGCTTTTAACGGCGCCGGCCAGTTTTTGGGCGCTGACTTTCTTTTTTGAAAGTTTATCTTCCCTTCCCGCCACATCGTAAATATCGGTAATGAATATTTTATCGGCCCATTTTTTCTTGGAAGCTTCTTCCAAGACCTTAACAAAATCTTTAAAAAGCAGGTCGGTCCGTTTGTATTGGTGGGGCTGAAAAAAACAACAAATTTTTTTATCGGAAAATTTTTCTCTTGCTGCCTTCAGGGTTGCGGAAATTTCAGCCGGATGGTGGGCGTAATCGTCAATCAAGACGAATTTTTTGCTGCCGGAATTAAATTCTCCTTGTTCAAAACGCCTCCATGAGCCTTTAAATTCGGAAAGCGCCTCAATCGCTTTTTCACTTTTAATTCCCAACGCTTTAAGGGCTTCCAGCGCAGCCAAGCCGTTTGAGATGTTGTGCTTCCCCGGAATTTTCAGGATTTTTTCAAGGATCTTTGCTTCTTTCTGCTTTAGGCTGTAATTAATTATTTTAAAATTCCAATTCTTTTCAGATTTTAAAAGTTTTTGGGTATTTTCATCGTCTTTATTGGCTATCAAGCAACCGGTTTCGGGAAGATGCTTGATGAACTTTTTAAAAGATTTGGAATAATTTTCCAAATTTTTGTAAAAATCCAAATGGTCTAGCTCTATATTGGTTAAGATGATTATTTGCGGCCAATAATTCAAGAAGGAAGCAAAATGCTCGCATGCCTCAATAACTAAATATTTGCTTTTTCCTTTGCGGTAGTTGGAATTATTCAGCTCTTTTAATTTGGTGCCGACAACGATGGTCGGATCTTTTTCGGCTTTTATCATAGCCAGCCCGATCATTGAAGAAGTAGTGCTTTTCCCATGGGTTCCGCATACAGCGATCGTGTAATAATTTTTAGCTAATTCTCCCAACGCTTGAGGATAGCTTAAAATTTTTATGTTTGGGTTTAAAGATTGCAGCTTTTTCGCTTCTTTAAGCTCGGGGTTGGTTTCTTGCACGGCAGGACTGTAAATTATCTTGTCAATGTTTGAAGGAAGATTCTTTGCATTATGTTCGCCGATGATGATTTTTGCTCCGGCTTTTTTTAATGATTCGGAGATATCGGAAGAAGCCAAATCAGAACCGCTTATTTTGCAGCCGCTTTCCAAATAATGCCTGGCAATGGCGCTGACGCCGATGCCTCCGATACCGATAAAGTGAATCTTCATAGAGAATTATTAATTTTCAATTTCTAATTCTTCTCCCTTCAGCTCGCACGATTCAAGCACGTCATATTCCGGGCCGAATTTTTTCATTCGGCTCTCCATAAGATCAATGGCTTTAACTTCAAAATTAAGATTGATTTCTTCTTCAATTTGAGGAACTTCTTCCGGATCCATTTGTCTTAGCTCAAAACTTTTCAGCCTTGCGAAGGTTATATGGGGAGAGAATTCCCTGTCTTCTATTTGAAAGCGGATGTTTTGAGCGATTAAAAGTTGTTCAATCTCTTCTTTCATTTTAGCCAAAATATCGCTTTTTTTGAGCGTTATCCAAACCATTCGCGGCGGAATTTTCTTGGGAGGGCCGTAAGTTATTTTTTCAAACTCCAATTTTGCCGGAGGATATTTTTTGGAAACACATTCCACTGTGTCCAAAACGGCAGGAATATCCTTTTCAACGATGTTGCCTAGAAACAGCAAAGTAATATGCAGATTCATAGGCTTTGTCCATTTTGCCGGAAGATCCGGCCATGCATTTTGGTAATAATCAAGCCGGTTTTTTATTCTTTCCGGAAGATTAACGGCGATAAAAAGGCGATGTTGGTTCATATAAGGATTTTATCATAAAACTGCGGCTATTATAATTTTTTCGGTTTTAAAGGGTTGGAAAAAATCCAACCCTTTATGGTCATGCCCTTAACGGGCGGCTTTTTGGCGTTTTTCTCAAACCGGTCTTTAGTCGTTCCTCCAATATCCTTTGCTTGACGAAGACAATTTTAGCTCCGTCGCTTTGCATATCCATTGCCTCAAGCGCGTCAATGGCGTCAGCGATAATCTTTGAATAGCTGAAATCTGCCGGAGCATTGGAGTCAACCCATTCCCGCTTTTGGATTTTTTCGCGGATTATGGAATTATCTCCTATATCTCCGGAGACAGCTGTCTTTTTCTCCGCTTCGCTGGCTATTTCAACCAATGCTTGGGTTATCGCCCTGTCCACTATGCCGGCCAAAGGACCGTCAATAGTCCTCAAAACCTTTCCTTCGCTTTTCAAGGTTATGGAAGTCCTTCTTTCTTTCACTTTCCTACCCTCCTTTCTTTGCGCAAGATTTTTGCGCAAAAACAGCCAAAAGCCCTTTAAAAGAGCTAGGTAATCTTACTTTAGTAATAAATCGCTTTTTTTTCAATAGTCTGTTTTTGTATGGATTTTTTCCGCTTTTTATGTTATAACTATTTTAAATGAAGGAAGTATTGCTCTATAAGAAACTGGAAAGAGAAAATGTCCAATGCCAAACTTGCGCGCACGGATGTTTTATTTTGCCCGGAAAAAGAGGAATCTGCGGAGTGAGAGAGAACATTAACGGACAGCTTTTCGTCTTAAATTACGGAAAGGCTTTAGCTTGCAATGTTGACCCGATTGAAAAGAAGCCGTTATTCCATTTCTTGCCCGGAAGCTCTTCTCTGTCAGTGGGAGCCGCGGGATGCAACTTTTCCTGTTTGAACTGCCAGAATTATGATATATCTCAAAATTGTAAAAATTTAGCCGAAATGCCGGGGAAAGAACTCTCGCCCCAGGAAATTGTTCAAGAAGCTTTGAAAAGCAAAACCGCTTCCATCTCTTACACCTACACAGAGCCCACTATTTTTTTGGAATACGCCTTGGATATTATGAAGCTGGCCAAAAAAGCCGGGTTGAAAAATGTTTGGGTTTCAAACGGTTTTATGAGCAAGGAATCAAGAGAAGAGGTTATTCCCTTTTTGGACGCCTGCAATATTGACATCAAAGGATTTACGGAGGAGTTCTATCGGCAGACTTGCGGAGCAAGGCTGGAACCGGTTTTAGAAACCTGCAAGAATTTAAAAAAAGCCGGTATTTGGATAGAAATTACCACCTTGGCGATCCCAAAAAGGAGCGATTCGCCGGAAATGTTCAGGAAAATCGCCAAATTCATTAAAAAAGAGCTGGGAGAGGAGACTCCTTGGCACATTAACCGTTTTAGCGGAGCTATTTCTTGGAAGCTGAAAAAGACGCCGGACACTTCTTTGAAGACTTTAAAAAGCGCTTATAAAATAGGAAAAGACGCCGGTTTGAAATATGTTTATACAGGCAATGTTCCCGGCCTTGATTCGGAAAATACTTTTTGTCCGCAATGCGGAGCCCTTTGCATCCAACGGGAAGGATACAAAATAAAAAATCTTACTTTGGACGGAAATTGTCCTGAGTGCAAGACGAAACTTGATATTATTGAGAAATAAAAAACGCGAATTGCTTCGCGTTTTTTATTAAAATATTCTTAAAGGCCGAGAGCCTTTTTGGCCGAGTCCAATGTTTCTTGGGCGTTTGTTTTTGCGATCTTGTTTCCTTCTTCAAGCACAGAATTAATATAATCCGGGTCTTTGAAGATTTTATTTCTTTTTTCTTGGAAGCCGGCGATAAAATTTTGCGTTATCTTTATCATTTCCTGCTTAAACTTTCCCATAACCGCTTTGCCGGACAGATGCTCTTTGACGATATTGTCAATCTCCAATATTTCATCTTTATTTCCAGCCAGTCCTTTGGCGATAAGAATATGGCTTTCCAGTTTTTCGTTCATCTTTCCTTCAAAGGCGGTTTCAGCCGCTTTGATTTTCTTTTCAATCTCTTTCGGGCTGTCTGTAAGGAAAATTGCTCCGCTCGGATTGGTTTTGCTCATTTTCCCTTCTCCTTTTAAAGAAAGGATTCTCAATGATTTTATCTTTAGCGGCTGGGGAAGAGCAAAAACTTCTCCGTAGCTTTTGTTGAATTTTTCCGCCAGCCTTCTGGTAACTTCAAGATGGACAAGCTGGTCTTCCCCCACCGGAACTTGCTTGGCTTTTTGCAGAAGAATATCAGCGGCCATTAAAACCGGATAAAAAAGAAGCAAAGCGTTTGCGTTTTCAGGATTAGCGCTGTTTTTTAATTTCTCTTTCAAAGTCGGAACCCTTAAAAGTTCCGCCACCGTAGTGTGCCTTGCTAAAAGAGCCATCAGAGAGGCGGTCTCCCCCATTATGGCAGACTGTAAAAATATTTTTGTTTTGAGCGGATCTATTCCCAAGGCTAAATAGTCGGCTACGACTTCAATGGAATTGTTTTTAATCTGTGAAGGCTCCCTATCCGTTAAGGCATGCAAATCAGCGGCAAAGAGCAGGGTTGAGCGTCCTTTGTCTTGGAAGTTTTTTACAACATTCACCGCTCCTAAATAGTTGGCAACGGTAAGCCCTCCTGTCGGGCGGACTCCCGTTAAAATATCGGTTTTGTATTCCATAAATATTTTTATTTTATCTAGCTTATTTTACTATATTTTTTCTTTTCAACAAATAAAAACCTATCTCGCAGACCTTGGAATGCCGCGAGATAGGGGTATAAAGAGCTTTATCGGGATAAAAGGAAAACCCGATATTATATATATCCGGCCACTTCCGTTTGAGATCCCGAAGGGGTTGTGAAGAATTTATCAATGCAGGCTTTAAGGGCCATTATTGTCGGGAAATCCAAATCAGCAATCAAGGTCTCTTGTATATCGTCCCTGAAAAGGCTGATTCGGAGCCGCATTTCTTCGGTTTCAGGATCTTTTACCGGCACAAATCCGAACGGGGCGTATACGATTAGATAGGAATATATCCTTTCGTAGAACATGCCAGAAGTCACTATGTTTCCTTCTTCATCTCTGATCTCTACGGATCCCGGCTTCGGATTCGGAATGATTTCGTTCTGAAACGCGCAGAGCCTTCTTCTGCTTCCTTCTGCATTTCCAACCATTTTTTTCACCTCCTGCTTTTTTCGTTGAGCCGGAAAAGGCTAAACAAATCCAGCTTTGTCCACTTGGATCTCTTGATCGGCAGGTCAAAATATTTTGTCCTGCGTTTCAATTTTTTCACAAACATAGACCGCCTCCTTTTTTATCTAAAAAGAGCATCCGCGATTATAAAGCGCGGAAAGTTGGTTTTTATGGAAAACAATTCTCCGCGTTTTATTTTTGCAAAAATCCGGCTTTTTTGCCGGATTTGGAATTATTTTTCGCTTAAATTATGTTTTAGCTTAATCCAAATCCAGCCGTCGGTTTTATTGCGGCCCATCCGAACATAAGGATGAATGGATTTTGGATATTATTTATAAACATAATTTGTTTTTTTGTTCTATATAAATTGTATTAAAAAGTCAAGAGAAAAAGAATTTTTTAAGAAAAGCTGCTTTTATTGTCTTTGTTTGGCTTTTCAATTATTATTAATTTATGATAAGTTTTGCCTGCATATCACCGCATCCTCCAATTTTACTGCCTTCGGTCGGGTCCGAAGAGGATCGCGCAATGCTGGAAAGCACGGTTAATGCTTTGGAGATTCTTGGCTCAAAGCTTGAAAGCGTTAATCCTGATTTTATTATCATTTCTTCTCCTCACGCCGATTGGGGCTTCAATGTCCCCCTTCATTTTTTGGCTAAAAATTTTCAAGGAAACATAAAAACTTATCTTACCGGATTGGAGAGCCCAAAGTTTTATTTTGAAGAAGGCAGGCGTATTTTTGCCGAAGCCCAGCTGGGATCGGAATTCAAGAAAGCGGCTTTAATCGCTTCCGGGGATATGTCCCATTGCTTAAAAGAAGACGGCCCTTACGGATTTAATCCCGAAGGCCCCAATTTTGATAAAGATTTCCAAGATTTTCTAGCAAAGAAAGAAACGGAAAAAATATTGGTGCTGGATGAAATTTATCCGAATGCCGGAGAATGCGGCTTGCGGTCTTTTGCTTTTTTGCTGGGAATATTGGACGCCGCCAAAATAGATTACCGGCCGGAAATCTTGTCTTATGAAGGTCCTTTCGGGGTGGGATATTTAACGGCAAATTTTAATTTTGAAAATAATAAAAAAAATGGAAAAAGCAAAATCGGAAAAAAAAGAGCTTAAGCTTTTATACGAAATCATACAGACTGTCAGCTATAATCTTGACCTTAAGGAGGTCCTAAGCCGCATTGTCCAAATTGTCAGCTCCGTAACCAAGGCCGACTCATGTTTTTTATACTTGATTGACGGCGGAAATTTGGTTTTGCGGGCTTCTTTAAATCCCAAGCCTTTGGAAATAGGAAATATCAAAATGAAGATAGGAGAAGGCATTGCGGGATGGGCGGCCCAAAAGCAAAAGACTATTGCCGTTGCCAAAGAAGCTTACAAAGACAAGCGGTTTAAATTTTTTAACAGCCTGCCCGAAGACAAATTTGAAGCGATTCTTTCGGTCCCGATTATTTACCGCGATAAAATTTTGGGAGTGATAAACGTCCAGCACTCCAAGCCTAAAAAATATTCAAAAACGGAAATTGTCCTTTTTGAGCTGGTTGCCAAAGCTACGGGCGGCGCCATTGATAATGCCCTTCTTTTTTCGGAAAAAGAAGCTTTGAAAGAGGCCCTGGAGATAAGAAAGCTTATTGAAAGAGCCAAGGGCATTTTGATGAAAGATCTCAACATCTCCGAAGAAGAAGCCTACAGGCTTTTGCATAAAAAAAGCATGGATAAAAGACTGTCGCTAAAGGAGGTGGCGAACGCCATAATTATTTCCAGCGATATTAAAGCGAAAAGATAGTTTCCTTTTCCAGTTTTCAAATAATTTTTTAATAATTGCCTGCCGACAGACAGAAATTTTTAAACTTTTTCCTGTCTTGACCAAAAAAAATCAAACCTTTATAATAAAAACATTAATGCGGCTCAACGATGCGCCGCAATCGGACAATGATGTCTCCTAGCCGTATGGCTTAGGAGTTTTTTGTTTTTATAACCAATTTAATTTTATTTATTTTTTATGTCTTACGAAGAAATGATGGAAGAATGCGAAAAAAGCGGAATTAATTTTATTGACTTGAAGTTCTGTGATTTGCCCGGCTCTTGGCAGCATTTTACGGTTCCCTTGAAAAAATTCAACAAGGAAATTTTTACCGAAGGCATCGGCTTTGACGGTTCAAGCATCCGCGGATTTAAAGAAATACAAGACAGCGATATGATTTTGATCCCGGATGAAAAAACTTTTACAAAAGATCCCTTTTCAAAATTTCCCTTAGCAAGCTTTGTCTGCGGCATTTACGAACCATCCGGACAGCCGTTTGAAAAAGATCCTCGTTTTGTAGCGAAAAAAGCGGAATATTTTTTAGCAAGAACCGGAATTGCCGATAAAGCTTATTTCGGCCCCGAAGCGGAATTTTTTATTTTTGATAAAGCCAATTTTGGAATCGGCCAAAACTTTTCTTTTCACGAGATAAAATCAGCCGAAGCCAATTGGGATTCAAAAGAAGACAAAAACGCTCCGGGCAATGGACACGGGTATAAGATAAAAAATAAGGAAGGATACTTCCCTGTTCCTCCGGCGGATCAATTGGCAGATCTTAGGCGCGAAATGATGATTGAAATGGAGAAAATGGGCATTGAAACAGAAAAAGAGCACCATGAAGTTTCTGCCGGCGGACAGGCGGAAATTGATATTAAATACGGAACATTGAAAAATACGGCTGATAATCTGATGGCTTTTAAATACGCGGTAAAAAATACGGCTTTCCGCAACGGAAAAACCGCGACTTTTATGCCCAAGCCGATTTTTGGAGATAACGGATCCGGTATGCATGTGCATATTTCTCTATGGAAAGAAAATTCCCCTATTTTTTACAGCGATTCCGGCTATGCCAATTTAAGCGAGGCGGCTCTGCATTTTATCGGAGGATTGTTGAAGCACGCTCCTGCGGTCTTGGCTTTTGCCGCGCCGACGGTCAATTCTTATAAAAGGCTTGTTCCCGGATTTGAGGCTCCCGTTAATTTGGTTTATTCAAACCGCAATCGTTCAGCCGCCATTAGGATACCGGATTATTCAAAAAGCCCTGCTCAAAAAAGAATAGAATTTCGTCCGCCTGATCCTTCGGCTAATCCTTATTTGGCTTTTGCCGCTATGCTATTGGCCGGGATAGACGGTATTGCGAATAAAATTAATCCGGGAGATCCGGCTAGCGGGAACATTTATAAAGAGGCTTGTTCCAACACTATGCCGCAAGTTCCCGACTCTCTTGATAAAAGCCTCCTTGCCCTAAAGAAAGATAAAGATTTTTTGACTAAAGACGGAGTTTTTTCCGAAGAGCTGATCGCTTCTTGGATTGACTATAAGAGAACGGCTGAATATGATTTTGTCCGCACTTGTCCCAGTTCCGCCGAATTTATGCTTTACTATGGTATTTAAAAATGAGAAAATTCAAGAATGCACCCGCTGGTTGAAATAGCCAAATCGGCTGTTGAAAATTATGTAATTAGCGGTGCGGAGATTGCCGCGCCTCTTAATATTGGAAAAGAATTTACCAACAAAAAAGCCGGCGTTTTTGTTACCATTGAAAAAAAAGGCCGATTACGGGCTTGTATCGGCACCTATCTTCCCTGTTATGATAATATTGCCGAAGAAACGATTTACAATGCCGTTGCCGCGGCGTCCAAAGATTTTCGTTTCGGGCCCGTTAAGAAGGAAGAGCTTTCTGATTTGGATTTTACGGTTTATGTTTTAAACAAGCCGGAGCCAGTTCGTTTTATTGAAGAGCTTAATCCGAAAAAATACGGAGTCATTGTCAAAAGCTTTAAAGGAGAAAAAAGCGGGCTTTTGCTTCCTGATTTAGAGGGGGTTGAGACGATTGAATCGCAGATAGCCATAGCCGCGGATAAAGCGGAAATAGATTTAGCCCGAGAAAAGATAGAATTATATAAATTTACAGTTGAAAAATATCAATGAAAATAGACTGCCATAATCACAGCTATTGGTCCTATGACGGCTTGCATTCTCCCGAGCAGCTCATAGTTTCAGCTTTAAAAAAAGGTATGGACGGTATTGCTTTAACCGATCACGATACGGCCAAAGGATGGCCTGAAGCGATTGAAGCGGCCAAAAAGCATAACGCCTTGCTTATTTTGGGACAGGAGATAAAAACGGATAAAGGAGATGTCTTGGGACTATTTCTGTCAAAAGAGGTTAAAAGCCGAAATCTTTTGGAAGCGGCTAAAGAGATAAAAGGCCAAGGGGGCATTGCTGTTGCGGCTCATCCGTTTCATTTTCCGGAACAATTTCGCGGCGATTTGAAAAAATATGCCGAGATTTTTGACGGAATAGAAGTTTTTAACGGCCGTTTGCCCAATGTTTTGGCCGATAAAAAAGCCCGCAAAGTTGCGGAAGAAAATAATCTTGCTTTTTTTGGAGGCAGCGACGCCCATTTGATGCAAATGTCCGGAAATGCCTATACCGAAGCCGATGCCAAAACTTTGGAAGAGTTTAAAAGAGCCATTATAGAAAAGAAAACGCGCGCAACCGGCAAGAAATCTTCCATTTTTTATCTTATAGCTCCGGTTGCGGCTAAAACCTTAAGGCGGCTTTTTGCCGATAAAAGAAAAAATCCCTAGAAAGGGTCTGACCCTTTCCATTCTTTCCTGCCCTTTTTGCCTTTTTGGACAGGCTCTTAGGGGCTATTTTGCGGCGGAGCGAATTCTTTGGACGGCGGTAAAGTTTGTAAGGATTGCCGCAGCGGCCAATATCCAAGCCGTTGCTTCAAAACAGAACAGTCCGAAGCCTATTGCGAAAAAATAAAAAATATTTCTTTCCGCTCTGGACATAAGTCCGCCTTTCAGTTCTTTTTTAACCAGTTCTTTTTCTTTTGCCGCTGATTTTGAATATGTTGTCATCATTGAGCCGAAAAGGATTAAGAATATCCAAATATAACTCGGAAAAAATATTTCAGGCAGAGGCAAGAACAAAAATCCAAAAAGAATAATCGCTTCCACATAGCGGTCAAAAATTGTATCCAAATAAGCTCCTTTTTTTGTCGCTAAATTTTTACGCCGGGCCACGGCTCCGTCTATTAAATCCAAAAAAACGGCCAAAATAAAAAAACAGAGAGCGAAAAAAAGGCTTTGCTTTGCCAAGAAATAAAAACAGGCCAAAGCTAAAACTATGGAAGCAAAACTGTATTGATTGGGAGTAATCGGCAAGGGAGAAAAGCAATCGGCCGCGGCTTTTTCAAGCCATTTAAAGGAGTTGCGGTGGAGATCAAGCATATTAAATTTTTTCCAAAGCTTCGGTTGTTTCTTTGATAAGATTTCTCATTTTTTGCAGTTCCTCTTTGCCTTTTTCAAGAGTAATATAAGATTTTTTCCCCTGTCTCTTGTCGGCCTTGGCATATCCCTTTTCCTTTAAGATTCCAATTACTCGGCCGGTTGTGAATTTCCCCGGCAGAAAGCCGAATTTCTCAAAAATAAGGCGAGGAACGTCTTGCTCGCAGATTTCTTCTTTTAACGCCAGCGACAGAATATAAAGCCAAAGATTGTCCTCTGTCAGGCTTTTTTTAAACCTCTCTATGGGAGCTCTATAAATTAATTTCATAATAATATATTACATTATTTAAGACTTAATAATAATAGTTGAGATATTATTATAGCGGAAATTATATCAAGGGGAAATTTAAAATGTAAAATAACAATGTAAAATTATAAAATTTTTAATTTTTACATTGTCATTTTGATTTTTTATTTTGAGCAATAAATTTAAATATTTATATCTCAATATATTTAAATAATATTTTTTAGATTTCCCTTTTCCCAAGTATAAATTCCTCTACCATTTCGCGCGACTTTTCATCGGTAAACTGCTGGGGCGGATGCTTCATAAAATAAGAAGACGGAGAAAGCAAAGCGCCTCCTATTTTGCGATCCAAAGCAAGTTTGGCCATTCTGATAGCGTCTATGACGCATCCGGCGGAGTTGGGAGAGTCTTCCACCGACAGTCTTAATTCCAGTTCAACCGGCACATTGCCGAATTTTCTTCCTTCCATCCTTATAAAGCAGATTTTGTTATCTTTCAAAAACGGTATCCAGTCGCTTGGTCCGATATGGAGATTATCATAGCTCAACCTTTTGTTTAATTGGGACTCCACGCTTTCCGTTTTGGATATTTTTTTTGATTTCAGTCTTTCGCGGGAAAGCATATTCAAGAAATCCGTATTTCCTCCAAAATTAAGCTGATAGGAACGGTCAATGGTAACTCCTCTTTGGCTGAAAAGGTGGCTTAAAGTGCGGTGAACGATGGTCGCTCCTATCTGCGATTTGATGTCGTCGCCTATGCATGGCAATCCCCTTTCTTTGAATTTTTCAGCCCATTCCTTGTTGGAAACGATAAAGACCGGTATACAGTTGATGAACGCACATCCGGCTTGCAAAGCGGCGTTAGCGTAGAACTCGGTGGCTTTTTGGGATCCCACCGGCATATAGCTGATTAAAATTTCAGCTTTGGATTTTTTAAGCTCTTCAACAATATTGGCAGATTTTTCGGAAGAAACGGAAAAGGTTTTATCTTCGGGATATTCTTTCATATGGCTGGCAATTCCGTCCAATACATTTCCCATTTTTACTTTAACTCCTGTCTTGGGCAGATTGCGAAAAAAAGTTTTCGTGCAGTTAGGCTCTTCAAAAATAGCTTGAGATAGATCTTTGCCGACTTTTCTTTTATCAACGTCAAAAGCGGCGACAATTTTTATATCCGAAATTTTGTAGTCCCCTACGACGTTGTGCATCAGCCCGGGAACGAGCTCGTCGTCGTTTTTAACTTTTTCGTAATAATATATTCCCTGCAAGAGGCTTGAGAAGCAATTCCCTACTCCGGCAACGGCAACTTTTATGTTCTTATCTTTTTTTTCGGCAGCCGAGAATTGATTTTTTGTTTTTTCTTTTTGTTTTGACATATTAACGGGTTTCTTTTATCCTGTTATTAGAAATTATCTTTATTAATTATTATAAAGTTATTTTACCGCGGTAAAATAACATGTCAAGATGCTTCCCTTTGACCATTTGCAAAAAACAAACACAAAAGACAATCTTTGGATTTATATTTTGTCATTGCTGTGCGAAAAAGAGACTTATGGCTGGGAATTGCCCGCGATGGTTGAAGAAAGATACGGTTTTAAGCCGGGAAAGATTACTCCTTACCGCGTGCTTTACCGCCTTGAATCGGACGGCTTTGTAGAAAGCAAGTCGGGCCAAAGGCGCAGAATTTACAAAATAACCGATAAAGGGAAAAAAGAGCTGCAAAGGGCCAAAGATTTTTATCAAGAAATTTTAAGCAAAATTGAATCGGGCAAGAATAATGGTTAACCGAGAAATAGCTAAAACGCTGGACAGAATAGCTTATTTGCTTGATCTGAAAGGAGGAAATTCTTTCAAGATTAACGCTTACCGCGGGGCGGCGCGATCTTTGGAAAGGCTTGATAAAGATGTTAAAGAGATATATAAAGACGAAGGGAAAAAGGGACTGGAAAAGATATCCGGCATAGGCAAAAGCATAGCGGAAAAAGTTGAAGAATATTTAAAAAAGGGCAAAATAAAATTTTTGAAAGATCTTGAGGAAGAAACTTCAATTCGCCAAATAGTTACCCATTATTTTGAAACAAAAGGTTTGAATCTGAAGCAGTTGAAAGAAAGCGCCAAGAAAAGGGAGATAGTCTATTCCCGCTTTACCAAGCCCGCCAAGCAGCTTTTAGAGCTTTCAGGCTCTGTCTCCAAAGCGCAAGAAGCGATTGATAAGGTCGCAGGATGGGCGAAGTCCAGGAATTTGGATTACGCCATTGAAACGGTTTTTAAAAAATGGCTGGAGCTGGATCGCTTGAAACCGAAAGAGATAGTAAAAAAGCCATTTTTTCAAAACAGGCCTATGATTTGGTCTCAAACAAAAAACAGGTGGTATGTAATCGGCGACGGCGGAGAATGGCTGGAATTTGCCGGCAAAGAAAACGAGATAGAATGGAGGCTGGAGAAATAACATTGCCTTAAATAGGTCTATAAAAAATATTTACATTTTAAGTGAATAATCAATAAAATGAAAAATGTAAATATCAAAATGTAAAATTAATGTATCGCTTCGCGATATATACAATCCTTCCTCCGCCAGCTGGAGGAGGAGGGATGCCTTAATTTTGATTTTTGATTTTTACATTTTAACTTCAAGAAATTATGATTAATTATTTTGCGTTGAAGAAAGGAGTTCAATTTATTATGGACGGAGTGCCTTATGAGATTGTTGAATCCCAGCCAGCCGGCAAGGCGCAGGACGTTTTCGTCATTAAAGCGAAAATTAAAAATTTAATAACCGGAAAAATTACGGATAAATCCTTCCACCAGTCGGATCGTTTTGAAGAAGCGGAGCTGGAAAAAGTAGAAGTAAAATTCATTTACGCCAATCGCGGAAAATATGTTTTCTGCGGAGCCGATGACCCTAAAAATCGCTTTGAATTGCCGGAAGACTTGCTGGGAGACAGCGTCAAATTTGTTAAATCGGACCAAATTATTGAAGGATTGAGATTTGAAGGAAAGATTATTAATATTTCCTTGCCCATTAAAGTCCAGTTAAAAGTTGCCGAAGCCGCTCCCGGAGTCAAGGGAGACCGCGCCCAAGGGGGAACCAAAATAGCGGTATTGGAAACAGGAACTCAAATTAATGTTCCTCTTTTCGTTGAAGCCGGAGACATTGTTGAAGTGAATACTTCAACCGGAGAATATTCAAAGAGGGTTTAATTCGTAATTCTTTATCAATTAAAAAACGCGCCGCAAAATCCGGGCGCGTTTTTTTAATTGAATTATTTAAGAGCCTTAAGAATGTCTTTGATCTCTTTGTTTATGTATTTTTCCGAAGAGTTAAGCGCTTCTTTCATTTTTTTGTAATTGATATTTTCTTCAAGGGACAGAACCTTTTTCTTCTTAAGTTTTTGGGTTTGCTCTCTTATCTCTTGGCGGAGCTTTTTAAATCTTTCCGCAAGAACCAAGGCGGCTTCTTTGGTTTCTTCTCTCGCTTTTTTCCTGGCGATGATTATTTTGATGGAATAATATATTGTGCTGAAAAACATTACCGCAATTAGCGATCCGAGCAGATAAGAAGCTTGGTAGTCCATAATTTATTATTTTAAATTATTTTTTCCGGCCAGCTGTCCGCAAGCCGCGCTGATATCTTGTCCGAATCGGTATCTTTGGGTTGCCTGAACGCCGCAGCCGAGAAGAATTTTTTTAAATTTTTTAATTTTTTCCAAAGGAGACGGTTCAAATCCGGGAACGGGATTAAGAGGGATGAGATTAACAAAATATAAAGGATTTTTCATCAGCTTGGCCAATTCTTTGGCGTCTTGGGCAGAGTCGTTTACGTCTTTTATCATTATATACTCAAACATTACTTTCCTTTTTCTCGCTTTTACGTATTTTTCAACAGCCTCAAACACTTTGCCGATGGGATATTTTTTGTTAATGGGCATCAATTCGGATCTTAATTTTTGGTTTGGGGCATGGAGAGAAACGGCAAGGTTTATCTCCATCTTTTCGTTTGAAAGCTTCCTTATTCCTTCAATGATGCCGGCGGTTGATATGGAAAAATTTCTAGCTCCAAGACCAAAGCCGTCCGGATCGTTGAGAAAATTAATCGCGCTTAAAACATTGTCATAGTTAAGAAAAGGCTCTCCCATTCCCATAAAGACCACATTCGCCACCTTCTCTTTGTTTTTTTTCAAAAGCCTTCCGAAAAGCAAAACCTGCTGGGCTATTTCAAAAGCGGAAAGATTGCGTTTGAATCCCATCTTTCCTGTGGCGCAAAAAGCGCAGCCCAAGGCGCATCCGGCTTGCGAAGAAACGCAAACAGTGTTTCTTTCATCTTTATGTTTCATTAAAACAGCCTCTATTTTTATCCCGTCTTTAAGAGTTATCAATGCTTTTATTGTTTTTTTGTCTTTGGACTCAAAAAGCTCGGCGTTGATTTCCAAAGGGGATTCTTTGTTCAGTTTTTCGCGCAAACCCAATGGCAATGTTGTTGCTTGCGACCAATCGTCAACAAGGTCTTTGTAGAGAGCTTTTTTAATTTGCTTTATGCGGTAAAGAGGCTCCCCCACCAATAATTCATCAATTTTTTCAAAATTCATATTTGCTTTATGATTTTAATCCTATCAAAATTGTGGATAAATGCCAATTGCCAAAAGAGAAGAAGGATGATAAAAATAGAAGTCTGTTGCTATTTTAAATAGTCCTGCTTCCGAAGTTTTTATCAGCCATTAATTTTTTTATTAATGGTTTTATTAATTAAAGAAGGGACACAATAATGAAAGTAAAAGTAATAATGTTTGCTTTATTGGCTTGCTGTTTTCTCTTTATGGGTAAAAATTTGGTTGAAAGTTATTTTTCAAAACAAGAATTTTTTGGAAGAATACAATCGTTTACCAATAACTCGTATTTTACCGGCCAGCCGGCAATAACCGTTCAATGTTACAAAATTGTAATTCCCGAAGGAAAAGAATCCGAATCTTCCCTTCTTTGGGCGGACGCTTCAAGCGAAACCGGCGTTTCGGGAACGGATTCAGAAAATGGGATTGTTTGCTTTTCTTTGAATCCGGGCGAAACCAAGTGGATTTTTACCAAGGTTAAAAAAACAGATTTTTTTTCGGAGAATAATTTTGAAATCAAATACGAGCTATTAAAAAAAGATTTCAACCCTGCGGCCGACATCAAGCAAGAAAGAATTGATAGAAACAAAAAAACAGTCCCTAGATTGATTTAGGGACTGTTTTATTATAACTGCATTAATTTTTCCCCTCCATCTCCTTAATTTTCTCCTTCAGCTCCGCCATACGCACTTCCCTGCCGATGGTAAGCTTGTACCACTTCTCCAGCTCCTCGTTGCGGTCTGCCAGCTCTTTGGTCCTTTCTTTGACGACGCATTCCAAGCCTTCTTTGGCTTTAACTTCTTTTTTGGTGGATTTTATGAGGAGATAGCCAACGATTGAATATAAGGAAAAGATAATGATCGCGGCGATTTTTAAAGTTGCGGTCGGCATAAAAAAAGGCAAAACAAAAAGCACGATAGCCATGCTGATTACCAATAGTTCAGTCAAAAGAGCCTTGGTTTCAAAGAGGCGGTATTTTGTGATGGCAAAAGATAAAATTGAAACGGAAAGCAGCTCCAAAAGATAAGCTCCCAATGGGTTGAAATTAATATTGTAAGCGGCCAAAAAAGCGTAAGAGCCTGAAAGTAAAATAATAAAAGAAACTAGGAAGTATTTGATTTGTTGAACTTGGACAAAGTTTTCCTTTGAGGCTCCCTTTAAATATTTATATGTGTTCCAAACGAAAAGAGAGGAATAAGAGAAAAAGAAGAGCAGAAATAGATGATGAAATATTCTTGCTTGAGAGTGGACTCCCCAGCTGTATTCATAAATTCCGTCTATAAAATATGGAGTTTGACTCAAGAAAACAAAAACGAAAGAAAAAAAATATCCCAAACTAATCCATTTTTTATTTGTTTTCTCCTTGTCCGTAAAAATCAAGCCTAAATGAAAAAGAGAAGAAGGAATAAAGGCCACTCCCAAGTACACGATTCTGTCCCAAAAAATAGCCTCTGCTTCGCTTTTGGAATTAACTGACAATAAGCCAGTTGGCCATTGAAGCGGTGAAGAGCAGATAGACTATATTAAGTTTTTTTGTAGGGCTTTTAAAAAATACGAAAAAGCCCATACAAAGCATAAATATTCCGCTAACTAAGGCGGTATAGCCGTTTAAGGCGGAGAGCCAAACCATATGATATTTGTATTAATTTTTTAAATTTTAAATTCCTTTTATATTTTAACAAATTATTTCCAAAATGTTTACCTTTTTTTCGGCTTTTTAATAAAAATCCCGTTTTAGCGGGATTTTTATGCTCCGTGTTTTATTTCAATCACATCTCCGTCTTTAACAACATACTCCTTTCCTTCGGTTCGGATCAATCCTTTTTCTCTAGCCTTGCCAAAGCCGTTCGTTTCCAGCAGATCTTTCCAGTTTATAACATCGGCCCTGATAAATGATTTTTCAAAGTCGCTATGAATGGCTCCTCCGGCTTGAGGCGCTTTTGATCCTTTTTTTATGGTCCATGCTCTTGTTTCGTCCGGTCCGGTAGTTAGAAAAGTTATCAAGCCTAAAGTTTCGTAGCATTTTTTAATAAGTATATCCAGTTCGGTTTCCAGCGGCAGGCCGAGCTCTTTTCTTTCTTCCAAAGAAAATCCCGCTGCTTCAAATTCAGTGGCCATATCCACTATTAAAAAAGGCCAATTATGGGACTTGAATTCTTCAATAATGCTTTCGGGCGCTTCTTCGTCTTTGCCGTTTAATAAATACAGCCTGGGCTTTAAAGTTAAAAGCTGGTAGCTTTTCATTTCTTTCAATTCTTCAAGGGTAAATTCCTGTTCAACCAATATTTTTCCTTCTTCTAGAAATTTTTTTGCTTTGCTTAAAGCTTCAAATTCTTTAATCGCTTCTTTTTTTCCGGCTTTAATATCTCCTTCCATGCTTTTAATCCTTTTTGAGACTGTTTCCAAATCTTTTAAAATTAATTCCGTATCAAGAATATCTTTGTCGCGGATCGGATCAACGCTGTTTTGAGTGTTGATAACTTTATCGTTTAAAAAAACGCGCAAAACATAAAGAACTGCATCCGTTTCGCGGATGTTTGTTAAAAATTTGTTTCCCAGCCCTTCTCCTTGGCTGGCGCCCGCGACCAATCCGGCAATGTCAAAAAATTCAATGGTGGTATAAACTTTTTTGGCTGATTTAGCCATTTCGGCCAGCTTTTCAACTCGTTCATCGGGCACGGCAACGACCCCGACATTCGGGTCAATGGTGCAGAAAGGATAATTTTGCCTGTCTACTTGTTTTTTGGTGATAGTTTCAAACAATGTTGACTTGCCTACATTGGGCAGGCCGACAATGCCTATGGAAAGAGCCATAATAAATAATTATATGTAACAAATAATATATACCGTTAAAAGCCCCGCATGTAAACCAATCTTCGCAGACTTTACAGAAGCCCGGCTTCGTCCGCTAAAGCGGGAGCCTAAAAGCTTTTACTCTTTAAAGTTGATTGTTGTGCCTGCTTCCTGGCCGTCTAATGCGGCTTCTAAGCGTTTAAAGTGGACGATTTGAGTAACTATCCCTTTTTTGGCTGTGTCGGCCAATTCCAGGTATTTTTGCTTCATTCCGCCGGTAACATCAATCGTTTGGCTGCCGGAGAGATATCTAATAATTTCGTTAAAATTTTTTTTATTGATTTTTTCAATCAATTTCGCTTCTTTGTTTTTTTTAGGATCGCAGGTGCAAACTCCTTCCACGTCTCCGGCTTCAATAATTTTATCGGCTTTAAGCTTCAAGGCTAGATAAGGGGCAATTTGATCGCCGGACAAAATTGAACATCCTTGTGCTTCATCATAAGCCGGAACGCCGTAAAGAACAGGGACCATTTTTAATTTGACCATATTTTCTATGGCTTTGAATTCCATTTTAACAAGCCTTCCCTTCTTCATTATCGCGTGGCTGGAAGCTTGGCAGGGAACAGCCGGGATCTCTTGTTTTATTAAAAAATCGCAAACCAGACAATTAAGCCGGTTTTGCAATCTTTGGGTCTCTGCAAAAGCAATCAGATGGCTTTTATTTTTTATCCCCTTGTCTATACCGCTTTTTTTAACAATAGGGTGTCCGAAAGATCCGGCTCCATGGATTAAAATATAAGGCAGCTTAAAATTTTTAAGCTGCCCGGCGATTATTTTTAAATTTTTGGAATTTATCTTCGGAGTTAGGCTTTTTTTGTCGGTTATTACCGATCCCCCGATTTTAACAATGGCCAAATTCATAAACAATTTATTCTACCAAAAATCAAACCCGCAGTAAAAATCAAACCTTACAAGTCTGCGCCAATCCGATCGGCGCAGATTTTTAGCCGGAGCCGTTGCGGGCTTACTGTCTTTTTTTACACGAAGTTTGGCATTCAATGTTTGAACAGTCTTCGCTTAGATATCTTTCTCCCCTGTCGGGCAAAACAGTTACTACTGTTTTGTATTTTTTAGCCAGTTTCAGTGCGGCAAAAACATTGGCTCCGGAGCTTATGCCTGTAAAAACTCCGTATTTTTTAGCCAGTTTTTCTTTCATATTAAGAGCCTCTTGGCTTTTGACGAGCAGAAAGCCGTCAATCAAATGGCTGTTTTTTTCTATGAGAGCGGGAACAAAACCTTCTCCGATTCCTTGTATCTTATGAATACCGGATTTTCCTTTGGAAATAATCGGAGATTCGGCCGGTTCAATGCCAAAAATCTTTACTTTGGGATATTTGGCTTTTAAAGCCTTGCCTATTCCGATTAATGTTCCTCCGGTGCCCGTGCCCGCTACAAATGCGTCTATTCTGCCGCCTGTTTGTTCTATTATTTCTTTTGCCGTACCAAAACGATGGGAATCGGCGTTGTCTTGGTTCTCAAATTGTTTTGGAAGCCATGCATTTTTATTTTTCTTAACAAGCTCTTCATATTTTTTAACCGCGCCGTCCATATCTTCTTTTGCCGGAGTTAAAACTATTTCGCCTCCAAAAGCCTTGATCATTTTTCTGCGTTCAATACTCATAGACTCGGGCATTACGGCAATAAAACGATATCCTTTCACAGCCGCAGCCATGGCAAAAGAAATGCCCGTATTGCCGGAAGTAACTTCTATGATAGTGCTTCCCTTTTTGAGATCCCCTTTTCTTTCCGCTTTTCCGATCATATGCCAAACCATTCTGTCTTTAATGCTGCCGGTCGGGTTGGTTGTTTCCAATTTGGCGTAAATATTTTCTATCTTTATTAACGGAGTATTGCCTACAACTCCTGAAATATCGTTTATCTTTTTCATAAATTTATAATTATATTAATAACCCCTGTGGAAAACTTTACAGAGGCCGGGCCTCTGTAAAGTTTTTAATTATTATTTCAAATAAAAAACCTCTTTTGGATTGGGAAAGAGGTTTTTTTTGTTTGATTTTGTTTAAACGTTTAGGCTGTCTGTGGCTTGAATCTACTTGGCCCAAAAAAATTAACCTCTTTCTTGCAAGAAGAACAACAAGGACAGCAACAAGATGAAATTAGGTTAATTTGTTTGTTCATTGATATAAAAATACCAAGCCTTATTAATACTGTCAAGCATCAAAGAAATTTGTACCGAACCTACACCAATCCGATTGGTGCCGCCAGCCTGTGGAAAACTCTACAGAGGCCGGGCCTCTGTAGAGCTGGTGGGGGTGGCTGGCAATATTTGTATTGATTTTGCGGTGATGTTTCCGCTGGCGTCCGCTATTCCGGTAACAGCGACCTGTTCGCCTACGGTTAGATCGTCAATAGATCCGGAGGCTTGTTTTAATGTTTCAGTAGACTCGGAGATAAAAATAATTTTAGAGCTGTTATCCCGCGATTTTACAATAATACTTTGTTCGTCTTTGGCGATGATCTCTCCGGATATCATATTCCCGTTTCCATTTGTGCGAAAGCCTGTTCTTGAGCCGGTTGAGCCGTTCATTTCCTGCGGTTGAAAATTACCGGCTCCCCTGGCGGCGAATTTAGCGGACGTTTGGCCTTCGCTGTATTTAATCCCTCCGTAAAAAGATCCTCCTCCGACGATTAAGATAGTTACTAAAAATATAGCAATTATTTTTTTGTTCATAACTTAAAACTATTTGAATAAATTATAATTTTTTAATTTTTAAAACCGGCTGGCTGATGATTAGGGTTTCAAAATTTGGATTTTTTAAATTAATTATTATTCGTATCTTAAGGCTTCAATCGGGCTTAGAGATGCGGCTCTTTTGGCCGGATAATATCCGAAAATTATGCCAATTGCTGCCGAAACTCCGAAAGCCATTGCAACAGAAGCCATAGAAACCTCAATGGCTATATTTCCGAAGTGCTGGACTCCCAAAGCCACAATCCATCCGGCCGCAGTTCCTATCAACCCTCCCAAAAAAGTGAGCATTACCGATTCCGCCAGGAATTGCAAAGAGATCTCTCTCTTTTTCGCTCCAATAGCCTTGCGCAATCCTATCTCGCGGGTGCGTTCTGTCACATTCGTAAGCATCATATTCATAATGCCGATGCCTCCGACGACCAAAGATATTCCGGCAATGGCTCCCAGCAATAAAGTTAAAGTGCCGGCGATTGAAGACGCGCTGGCAACAATATCTGCTTGGTTCATTACCGAGAAATCAGCTGAAGCGGAATCGGCTATGTTATGCCTTTCCAGCAGCAAATCCGTTATTTGATTTTGCAGAGCTTCCATTGATTCTTCGCTGGCGGCCTGGACGTTGATAGTGCTTACATATTCGTTTCCGGTAAAATATCTTTGAGCCGCGGCTAATGGAATATAAACCACGTCGTCTTGGTCGTCCATACCGGAACTTCCTTTTGTTATGGTTGTGCCTATCACCTTGAACTCAATTCCTTTTATTTTTATTTTTTGACCTATGGGAGAAGTGCTTGTTCCGAATAAATCTTCAGCCGCAGTGGGTCCGAGCACAGCCACTTTTGCTCCGCTTCTAGACTGCTGTTCCGTAAAAAAGACTCCATCATCAACAGAAATATTTTTGACTTTCGTATAGTCGGCGTTAGTTCCGATCACTTGAGTATTGGTATTGGATCCTTTAGCGGTTATCTGATATCGTCCTGACACAGCCGGAGCCACTGCTTTAGCCAGTTCTATTTCGTCTCTTATGGCCTCGCTGTCTTCAACGGTTAAAGTTTGAGCCGATCCCCTGCCGGCGCTAACCGCAGATCCGGCCGTTCTTTGAACTCCCGGCCTGATCATAATCAAATTGGATCCCAAAGATTCAATGCTTGATTTAATGGACGCCTGCGTCCCCTGCCCAATGGCAATCATAGCAATTACCGATCCGATGCCGATGACGATGCCAAGTATTGTCAAGCCTGATCTAGCCTTGTTGGAGATCAAGGCTAGATATGTTTCTTCTATTAAGTCTGATATTTTCATAATTTACCGGCAAATTAATCAATGTAATTGATGCGGCCAGCCAGCACTTTCCGCGGATTTTTTTTGTCTTCCACTATTTCTCCGTCGCGAATAAAAATTATACGGTCGGCGTGTTCCGCAACATTGCTTTCATGGGTGATCAAAACAATAGTATGGTCCTTTTTTTTGTTAAGTTCCTGAAAAGTTGCCAAAACGATTTCTCCGGTTTTTGTGTCCAAATTTCCAGTAGGCTCGTCGGCAAGAATAATGGAAGGGTCATTCACCAAAGCGCGGGCAATGGCCACTCTCTGCATTTGTCCTCCTGAAAGCTGGTTTGATTTATAATCGTAATATTTCTCGTCCAACCCGGCATTTTTTAAAGCTTCCTTGGCTTTTTTATCCCTTTCTTCCTTGGGCATCTCCGCATAAACAAGAGGAAGGATCACATTTCTTAAAGCGGTCGCTCTAGGCAACAAATTAAAAGATTGAAAAACAAATCCTATTTTTTTCTTTCTGATTTCGGCCAGCTTGTCTTCGGAGAGAACGGATACATTTTTTCCGTCCAGCAAATACTCTCCGCTGGTGGCTTTATCCAAAGCTCCAAGAATATGCATCATGGTTGATTTTCCCGATCCTGAAGGCCCGATAATCGCCACGAACTCTCCGGGGTTGATGTTAAAAGATAATCCCTTGAGTACCAAGCTTTCGCTACCGCCGTTTTTATATATTTTTTTGATGTTTCTACATTCAATCATAATGGCAACGGATATAAATTACATTCCCGGTCCCATTCCTCCTGCCGGGAAATTTCCTCCGCTTGGGATAGATCCGCCCGAAGAAGAATTGTCTTTAGCGCCGGAGTTTCCGTTGGAGCTTTTGGAAGAGTTTCTGCTTCCCGGAAAAGAGAAAAGCCCTTGTCCCTGCGAGGAAGAGCCGCTCTGAACAGTTTGAATAATTGTTTTTACGACGACAAGCTCTTTTTCTTCAATGCCTCTTATTATTTCAACCATCGTGTCGTCGGACAGGCCCACTTCAACTGATTTTTGGATTGGATCAGATAAGGAGAAGACTCCTTCGCTTCCGGTTGCGTTTTGGCCGGATAAAATGTTTTCCGCGCTTAATGTTTCAACATAATAATATCCCTCCGTTCCTTGGATGGCCGAACTTGGCACCAATAAAAGATTTTGATCGGCTTCGGTTATGATGGAAGCGGAAACGCTCATCCCCGGCTTAACCCTGTTTTCTTCGGCGTCAAAAAGTATTTTTACATTATAAGAAACGACTCCTTGGGAAACAGTTCCAATTGTGTCCACTTCCGAAACTTCGCCGACAATGGCCAGGTCGTCTATCGCGTCAAAAACAAGGCTGGCTTTTTGTCCGACTTCCACCTTGGAAGCGTCAACTTCGTTAAGGGATATTTCGGCCACTCGGCTTTTTGTAATAATCGTTGCTATCGTTCCGTATGAAGAGATGGAGGCGATAGAATCTCCTTGGCTGACTTCCATAGCCGCGATAACTCCGTCAAACGGCGCTATTATGGTGTAATCGTTTAATTTATCTTTGGCTTCGGCAAGGGCCTCTTCTTTTTGGCTGATGGAAATTTGTTGAGATCTCAATTCAAGCTCATCAGGCCCCGCTTTTAAATCCTCAAGAGTTTTTTCTTTTTCCGCTATTGAAAGTTCGGCATTAATCAAGGCTTGCTTGCAGCTTTGAATGGAATTTTTTGCGGAAGTAATGCTGGTCAAATAGGTTTTAATCGTTGCTGCGTCGGAATTAAGAGAAGCCAAATTGGAATCACTGACAGTTTTTCCTTGCGTCGCGGGAATTACATTATAGCTGTGCGAAATCAAATCAGCGGCATTTTTTGTTGTTTCGGAAATGTCTCTAGCGGCGACAACGGCTTCTTCCACCAGATTTTCAATGTCTTGCCTGTCCGATGATCGGCTGATTTTCAAATATTTATTAAATATTTCCTGATATTCTTCGGAGGAATTTTCATAAGAAGAAGAAACGCGGCTTCCATATTGGCTAATGGCGGAATCGTATTTTTTTGCGGCATTTACGTAATAATTGATGTTATCCGTAAAAATGCTTGTTCCTATGATTAAGTCATGAAGCCGAACCATAATATTGGGAAGGCCGATAAAAATCGTTTCCAGCGCGGCAACACTGTCTTGGTATGATTTTTCAAGATTTTCTTCGGCCTGAATTTCGGCTTGTTTTGCCTGTTCAAGGCTGTTTTCCGCTTTTAGAATATCCAAATCTTCAGCAGGCTTCAAAATTTTTTCCAAAGCCAATTGGGCTGATTCCAAATTGGTTTCGGCGTCTCTTACTGACTTTTGGGCGGAAGTTGAGTCAAGCCGGGCAATAATCTGTCCTTTTATTACTTCGTCTCCGACTTTCGCGTTTACCGAAATTACATCTCCCGAAACAGTGGCTTTTATATCTACCTGCTTGGATGCGGAAACCTGCCCGCTGCCGGATACAGTTGTAATAATGTTCCCTTTTTCAGCCGCGGCCAAAACATATCTTATTTGGGATGCTCCCCCTAAAGCGTTAAAAGCAAAGGTTCCTCCGGCAATAGCGATAGCCGCTATTATGAATGAAACGATTTTGTGCCTGATAATTTTTCCCGCAATATTTTTTATCATTTCTAGGATTTTCATAAATTTTGGCCAAAATTAAGCCAGCTTAAAATTTTTTAAGAATTGGTTTTGACGAATTTTATTTTAACGGCGGCGCAAGTATGGGATTTTTCTGCGGATGCTGGTTTTGCGGAATCGGAGGCATCACCCTGATCAATCTGGCTTGTATCTGCCCTTCGCTGTTCGGTTCGCCGATAATCACTACAGAATCATTTGTATTTAAGTCTGCAAGACTTAAATCTTTTTGGAATTTTTTTATCGTGGTGGTTCCTTCTTCAAATAAAACAACCTTTTCAATATTATTCTTTCCTTTTACGATTATATTCGCATCTTCTATATTGATAATTTGTCCAAAGACCCCGTTCGCTTCCATAAAGTCCCTGTCTTGGAAATTATTTAAAAATCCTCCCTTGGGCCCGGCAAAGTTTCTATGATAATTGTCGCTCCAATCTCCCGAAAATTCGGCTTTTTTTGCTCCGACTACCATTCCCACTTTAAAAACAAAGAGAAAAATCAAGAAAATGCCAATGCCTATCAATATCCCCTGGAATAATTTTGATTGAAAAAATTTAGTTATTTCCTGCATATTTTTGATTTACTGTTAAATTAATTTTAGAGATTTCTCCAATGCCTTTGGTTAGCAATTTTATTGACCATAAAAAAGCCAAAGAAGAAATTGAAATTGCGGCAAGCCCTGTAATCGGCAGAGATTCAAGCAAAGAAAAGACAAAATTCTGCCAATAAGCCGCGACAATTGCGAAATCAGAAAACAAAAGAGAGAAAAACGCGAAAAATCCCGAAGCCGCCAAATCCGCTTTCAGTATTTGAAAAGCCGGAAAAACGGAAACAAAAGATGCTGCGGAAACAAAAGAGAGCAGGATAATCCTTCTTTTGATTATTTCCTCTTCCCTTTCTTTATGAATACGGCTCATTATTCTGCCAAACAAATATTCCGGAGGCTCTGGAGAAGCGCTTATGGGTTTTTCTATGCGGTTTTTAGTCATATGGTTTTATTTATTATACGAAGAAAGGCCGTTTTTGGGTGCGTTGATTTTTAATTTGATCCGATAATCTTTTTGATATTAATAATCGCCCTCCTGTAACGGCTTTTAACGGTATTTATTGATTCTCCCAAAAAGTCGGCTATTTCCTGAAAGGTCATATCTTTATCGTGCCGCAAAAAAATTATTTTTTGATAATTTGAAGAAAGATGTTTGATTGCCGAGGAAACAAAGCTTTTAGCTTCTTTTTTTTCCGCTTCCTGCAAAGGAGATGGCGATTGGCTGGCAAGGCTGTCAGCGACAAAATTATATCCGTTTTCATTTTCAAAGACGGAAAAAGGAATGGCTCTTTTTTTCTTAAGAAAATCAAGAGAAGTGTTTTTAGCGATGGTAAAAAGCCATGCTTTAAAACTTTTCTCACAATCAAATTTTTTAATATGGCGCCAAACTTTGACAAAAACTTCCTGGGTAATGTCGTCTGCGTCCGCTTGATTGCGGGAATAGCTGAAAGCAAGCCCGTAAACAGGCCTTAAGTATCTTTTAATAAGGATCTCCAACGGCTTTTCGTCTCCTTTTAAATATTGTTTAATGAGATCCGCGTCGGTTGGTTCCGGCATAAAATTTGTTTTAATTTACGCTTTGTTTAGGCATAAATCAATATAGAGAAAATAAAAAACGCAAATCAGCTTGATCTGAACTTAAATAAAGGGAAAGTCTTTTGTCTTTATCCTTTGAATTCGTTAACGCAGTAGTAGCCTCCCTGCAGATTGTATTCAAAATGGATAGGACAGTCTCCGCAAATGCACATCCTGTTTTGATTCAGCTCGCAGATTGAATTGGTGCGTCCGCAAAAAAGCAGCTCGTTTTTTTCGCGACAGCACTCGGAATAAACAGGACATTCTCCGCAAATGCATTTTCTTGAATTTTCTTTGCTGTTTTCCGGCTTCATCTTTGATTTTAATTAATAATTATTATTAATTATTTTTGATGCAAAGACTGGAAGTAGTTTTAGTTCAACAGCAACAATTTATTATACGATTTTAGAACAAGATTGGTTGCGTTTCGCGCAAATTTTTTAAGAATATTTTTTAGGGCGGTCAATCAGCCAAACAAAAGCGCTTACCATTAAAAAGATAATGAAAAGCTGCCATGGCAGGCATTTCAAATACGCCCAAACAGCGGCAATAATCGGTATCAGACTTAAAAGGAAAAAGATTAAGCTTCTTTTTTTGCGTTTTTCGTTCCAGTGGTTTAAGGCTTTGATTAAAGGATAAACGGCGAAGAGCAAAAATATCCACCATGGAAAGTCCGGCCAGTAGGCGTTAAATCCCAAATTATCCCAAATGGAAGCTAGGCTGGCCAATAAATTAAATCCTTTTTTTTCTTTTTTGTTTTCTTTTTCTTCTCCCTTTTGCTCATTCTGCGGTTCTTCATTTTGCTCGTCGGGCTGGCCGTCTGCAATTAAAGATCCGTTTAATCTTGTCCCGGGATTATTATTGAATTCTTGAAAGTCTCCGGAATAATTATTTGAATTTTGCTGGAAGTCTCCGAATGATTCTTTTTCCAGCCCTTGAGAACAAAGAGTCGTAAAAGATTGTTCCGGCCTGCTGACAGTATCTCCCTTGCCTTGCGTATGCGAAACGACGCGGTAGTAATAAGTGGAACAAGGAGTTAATCCGTTTAAAGAAACTTGGTGATGATAAACAAAATTAGGATCTTCGGGCACTGGATAGATGCCGGCATAGCCGTAATAAGGGGCGTTGCCGGTTAAAGTGTGAGGCTGGTCGTGTCTGGAATAAATAATTTGAGTGGTAGCCGGCTCATTGGTGTCCCAAGAAATGGTTGAAGCGGATTCTTGGATATTTTCTTCTCTTACATTGGTTATCTCAAGCTCAATAAGAGGCGCAGATCCGCCGCCGGTTGAGAGAAAACTTTTAGTGGAAGGAGTGTTGTTATCAAAGTCGGATTGTGACCCTATCTTGAGATCAAACCCGGCTATTGCCGCTTGGTATTCATTTCCGGCATTGATATCAAAGTCTATTTTAAAAATATATGTCTTGGAAGTTTGACTAGGCAAGCTGTTTTCCAAAACAACATATTCGTCAAAAATAGAACTTGCATTATCCGTATCGTTTAGAAATTTAGTCAGGGTTTCTCTGTAAAAAGGCGGCTCTCCTTGTCTTGCGATAGACATTGTCAAAATATCGTCCAGTTTTACGCCTTGGCCGTTCGTCGGATTAATTATATTATCGGTCCAAACAACAGCTTTTTTCGCCAAAGAAGACGCATTATGAACCGTTGCTGAACCGGAAACCGAATCTCCCGGCAAAAAATTGGAAACATTAAACATCGGTCCGGGCTCTCCGGAAAATTGGATATCAAAATCGCCGGAAGCCTTAGCTTGTCCTATTCCGGCAAAAGCAAAAAACGCTAAAGCTAAAAAGCAAACTGTTGCGATCTTTAATTTTAGGAATTTTTCCATATTCTTTTAATTTTCGGTTTCTTCAGAGGGCTCGCCGTTTACGGAAGATTCATTATTTTGAGAGTCTTGATTTTCTTCCGCCGGCGGCTCCTGTTTTTCTAGCTTCTCGTTTGAACCCGAAGGATCTTCTTCAATAGCCGGTTCTTCTTTCGTTTCTTCAATTTCGGCGGGAGACTCCTCTTTTCGTTCTTCGTCTTGCGGGCTTCCATCTTCTCCGTCGTTTTCATCGGGGCTTTTTTCGGGCTGCTCTTCTCCCTGTCCTTCATCGCCTTTTTCTTCTTTTGTGTCGTTGTCTTCAGGCTCACAAACCTGACTTGCTGTTTGGAGAGGTTCAACTATCCATGGATCGCTCAAAATGGAATCATCAACCAGCTTTTCATCGGAAAAACCGGTGCCGGCATCAGGCATATCGGTTTGCCATGCCACAATTTTATAACTGAAACGGCAAGTTTGATCTTGCAGTTCGGGCGCGTTTGCAACAAGGCGTATGGTGAATTCCAAGCTGGAGTTCTCCGGAAAAGAAGCCAAAGCAAGCGCGTAATCTTTGATAAAAACAGGATCCGATCCGGACGCATCGTCTTTTATAGTCAGATTGTCGCACAGCCCTGAACCGCCGTCGTCAAAATTTCCCAAGCTTATGGAATAATTAAAATCAAGGGTTCCGATTTTAGTCAAATCCAACCGGTGGTTATAATCGGTAAATGGAGCTATCCCTTCGGCGGGCAGATCATCAACCGGTGAAGCGGAAAATTCCAAAGTGGAAGCGGACATAGTGTTGGCTTCCGCCGTTTCCAGGTCGTCAAACCAGGCCAAAGAATTTTGAGGAGCGGAAAAAACAAAAAACGCCGCCAAGACAACAGCTATTGGAAATATATTCAGTTTTAATTTTTTATCCATTTTTTATTTCTTTATTTTCAGGCTCTTTTGGCTCCTTGCTTTCTTTTTCCAATTTTTTATCTTCTTTTTCTTTTTTCGTTTCCGATAAGATAACTTTTACTTGGTCATAGATGATTATGCCAGCCGGAATGATAAGGATTAACAGAAATCCGATCGGATTTCTGATAGCAGCCAGTCCGTATCCTAAAAACGGAATGGTGAAAAAAACTTTTCCGGATATTGATTCTTTTGAAACAGGAGATTGATCTTCGGCATTATTAGCATCGCCTTTTGTTATATATAATGTTTTTCCATTATCTATTTTTATATCCTTGATGCGGTGGGTCGTAGGAACGCTTGTTCTGCTGATTTCTCCAAAAGTAATAATATCGCCGATTCCATATTCATTCGCCGGTTTTATGGCTACTACGCTGCCGGTTCGGATCGCGGGCTCCATTGATCCTGAAAGAACGGTAAACAGTTTAACATTTCCGGGTATCGGAAAAAGAGAAGCAACCAACAACAGGATTACCAATACAAAGAAAACAGCTAAAATGTCGGAAAATATTTTTTTATAATCCATAATCAAATTTTAAAGCCTTTATGAGCCGCCCCAAGCTCACAAGATTTGAGGCGACCGAAAAAGCTTAGTTTTCTAGTAATTAGTCAGCAATCTTTATCCAAGAAATTCCAAGCTGTCCCCAGCCATCAAAATTCTCCCAGTGACTTGCCGTAAGAGTTATTTTAACCTCATGTGTTCCTGTATATGAGCTGACATCAAATGAAGATGTAACCCAAGTTTCAGCAGAAAAGGCATCTGTGTATGAATCAACAAGCAATCCATCAACATATACATTAAATGAATCGTCCGTTGAGCCATCTAAGTGACGAATGTAAATTTTCTTTGTAGCTGATGCTGGACCAAAATCCATTACAACAGTTGCATCGTCAATGTTTCCTAATGTGGAGTTTGTGTGATCTTGGGTACTGGCAACAGTTCTGATCGTTTGATCATCTTTGCCACCCCAGCTACCATTTGTATTTGTACCTAGGTTTCCCCAAATAATATCGCTCCAACCCTTTATATTCTTTGAAGATTCACTTGCGGGATTTCCAATATCAACAAAAGAGTAAACGCCATTTTCCGCAATTCCTAATTGTTTCAAAGTGAAGTCAACTGCGAAAGTGCAAATATCACCTTGAAATTTATTGGTTGCGTTTGAATCTAAGGTATAATCAATCCAAACCTTGCGATCAACGCCAGTTGGTAGAACGTCTAAATTGAGACTTCCCTTACTGGCTAATGTTCCCAATGTTCCAGACTCACCGGCGTCTTTCACGCCGTTGCCATTCGCATCATAAGTATAAGTTAGCGTTATCTTAGAGCAAATATTTTCCCCTGCATCGCCAGTGCCAACACAAGAAGTTCCGTTCCATGCGTTTTCATCTCCACTGTTTTCCGCTAAGCATTCTGGTTCTGAAGTAGCTCCTTCACTATGGACTGCCGAAGTGACATGCAAATCAGCTAAACCGTCGTTATTCCCGGAATTTGTTAAATTAACAACCACAGACTCTTTTGTCTCGCCAGGTTTAATATCTCCTTCGGTTATGATCGGAGAGATAGTGCCGCCATTTTGACCATTCACAGATAAATCGATTGTTCCAGCTGTAATAGTGTTGCCGGTGCTGGTTTCTACATCGTTAAAGTAAGCGATTGTGCCGCCTACCGCGATTGTCGCCACTGCGGCGATGACCGAAAGGCTAAGTAAGATTTTTTTATTCATAGTGTTTATTCTATTAAATAAAATTTGAGCCTATTTTTCAAAAATATTTTGCCGAAATAAGTTTTTAAATACTTTTTCCTGCGGACGGAATCTTGTTGGTGAAAGAAGCCTCTTCTGCTTTTTGTTGACGCCGCTTTTTATTTTTGATGAAGCTCAAATCTTAATTTCAAATTATGTATATGCCCTGTATATAATTTTTTATTCTTGGTTGATTTTATAAAATAAATCACAGCCAAGAGTTGGAATTATTTAACAAGGCGGATTGTCTCCCCGCATTTTTATTGTCCTGCAGGAAAAGGACAAGCCGACCGGTGGTGTTTATTTATTAAGCCCACGCTTCGCTTTTTTATCAAAAAATTTTAATAAAAAAGCAAAGCCTAAGCTCTGCTTAAAAAATTTAAAATTGTTTCGCGCCAGTTCCCTGCTGCTACAACATTCCAAGATTGAGTTGTCTGATAGTGATTACAGCCAAACATAGTGCGTTTTCCCGCTTACAAATTCTTATCTTTGTAACATAATTTTACTCCGTCCCAAAACCCTGTCAATCCCCCATCCCCCCCAAAAAAAACTTACAGAGGCCCGGCCTCTGTAAGGTTATCCACAGGGTTTGGGGCAAAATTATATCAAAAATATCAAAAAACTTCCGGGGGTCCGGAAGTTTTTAAGCTCTTAATTTACTTTCTCGTACTTTCTGATTTCTTGCGTTTCTATCTTCCAATGGGTAAGGGATTCATCTTCAATCATATTGAGAAACTGCTTGTCTTCCGCCCAGCTCCATTTTCCTTGGCTTTTTCCTCCAGTGTATCCGTCTTCATAAACTTCGTATTGTTCGTATGTGCCATCTGGGTTTATCGTAAGATAAGAATCGGATCCGAAGGGACCGCCGAAAGGAATTTTTCTTTTTCCAAAAATGTCCTCTTGGACAGCCTGGAAGCTTACTTTTATGATAGTTCCGTCTTCTTGAGCTTCTCCTGTCAGGCTTATATCCTTGGCGTTTATAGCTGTCTCTTCTTCGGAAACTTTTTGGACTTCAACCGCGTGGCTGATGCTAGCCTGATTGGCGTCTTGAACAATGACAGCGGCAATTCCTCCGGAGAGAACGATAATAGTCAAAATAAGCGCTATTAGTATTTTATTCATTTTTTTTAAGGTGCGTTTCTGCCGATTTCCTCCAATCGGCTGGATAACGCATCTAGTTAGTTATCCTCCAATGAAGGTTAATCTGCGAAAGAATTGCTTTCGCATTTTTTCGGCTTTTGTATAAATTGTTTATTGAATACTGCAAAAAGGATATTTTGTCAAGAAAAAACAGAGGCCCGGCCTCTGTTTTTTTGCGCTAATCCAATTCCCAAATGTCTCCTTGGACTCCGGTTTCCCGGTTTCTAGTCCAAAAGATTTTGTAGCCGCCGCTATCGGCTCTAGGGCTTTGTTCTTTCATCAAGTCCTGCGACTTGATGTTAAGAAAGAAAAAGTCAAAGAATCTGTCTTGGTTTTTCGGAGACCTGACTCTTATTTGATCATTGGCAATATGCCCCCATACAAGACTATCAAAAAGATAATCTCCATAGCTCATATTGGCCGTATGATCTTTATTTAAAATCAAATAAGCTTCAGTCTGACCCATTGGAGCTTCGTAGGTCGTGCTGTATGCTGCTAGAATCCCGCTTTCTTTTTCTTCTGACTTTGCCAAAATATTTTGGCTTGAACCCGCTTGAACGGCGTTATTGACGGAAGCCGTTTGGGCTGTTTTGTTTACTTCAACATCGCGAACATCATAAGCAGTAGACGGACTCTTTTGCAAGCTGCCGATTACGAGCAATAAAAATAGCGCAATTATAGCTGCTATTACTTTTTTGTTCATTTTTTTATTTTTAAAGTTGCTCTTTGCCAATGTCCTCCAATTGGCAAGATAACATCTTTAAAAATTGTTATCCTCCATACGTTGAGGCTTGACTTTAAATTGTCTAATTTATACTGGAAAACAAAATCATTGTCAAGCGCAAATTTACAGAGGCCGGGCCTCTGTAAGTTCAAAAGCTTCCATTAGCGGAGGCAAAATGTCTTTTTTTCGGGACATTGCTTTTTCAAGATAAAAAGATCCGTCAATAACTTTTTTGCCGAAAGCTTTTTCCATTATATCGGTATTTCCGCTAACCAATATTTCCGATCCCCCTTTTATAATATCCGTAACCATTAAAGCGACGAAAGACATATTTTCTTTTTGGGCTATTTCCGCCAATTTTTCTAAAATCTCTCCTTTTCTTTCTTTGGCCTCTTTAAAATCCACAACTTCTATTTGTCCCACTCCGAATTTTTTATCACCGGCTTCAAAATTTTTGAAATCGGAATAAATGATTTTCTCCGCGTTCATTCCCTCCATACTCGCCTTTTGCTTTTTTATCTCAATGCCGAATTTTTTTAAATTCTTAATTTTAGCTTTTATCCCTAATTTTTTCGCTATTTCAATATCTTTTTTAGCGGTAGTCGCTGATTTGAAAACAACGGTATCCGACAAGATAGCCGAAACTAAAAGCCCTGCCAATTGAGAAGTGATTTTAAATTTTTTGTCGTTTATCATTTTTTCAGCTACCAGCGTTGCAGTAGAACCGACCGGCTCGGTGTGGCAGATTACGGGCTCGGAACAGTTGAATCCGATTTTGTGATGATCTAAAATTTCAATAATTTTAGCTTTTTCAATTCCGTCCGGATTTTGGCTTTTTTCGTTATGGTCAACCAAAACTATTTTTTGGCCTTCCGAAACCCTTAATTGCTCGGGGGTTTTTGCTTTGAAATAATCCAGCACGAATTTTGTTTCCGGATTGATTTCTCCAAAAACAGCCGGAACGGCTTTAATCCTGCGGCTCTTTTTCAGATAATCCGCGTAAGCGATCGCGGAGCAAACCGTATCCGTATCAGGCGATTTATGGCCGACAACATAAACTGTCTCTTTTTGCATATTGATTTTCAATAATTACGATTACGGCTTTTATTATAGCAAAAATCAATTTAATGATAAAAATCCAAAAAGATTATTTAACCTCTTTGCCTCCGGAAAGGATTAGACCCTTTCTAGGCCGCCCTTTCTAGTTGACTAAACGGGTTGCAGATTCCTTGAGGCGGTTTTTAAGATGATGCAGAGGATACAAAGAGATTTCTTCAATAGAATGCTTTTGGTCGTAATAAGCGAAAGGGTCGTCCAAGTCGCGCATTAAAATCATCATATAAATCATAATAAAGCTTACAAAGACGGTAAAAAACAAATTTTCCCAATACGTTCCGACATTTAAAAAGATCATTGCCGTAATTACCAAATAGCTGATAATCTCGGCTGCGACATAAGCTGATCCGGCAAAACGCACCTCCCTAATAAAATGGATTCTTAAAATTGCTTTTCTTATTTCCGATTGTCCATGCTTCAAACGGCTGACGGACGACGGCTGGCTGTATTTCTCTAAAGGGATGAAAATATCGGTAAATCCGGCGATTTTTTCCATAATGCTTTTTGTCTTTCTTTCCCTGTAAAGCCATTCCAAGATTTGCTCCGTAAAAACCAGGCAATAAAGAAATCCTTTCTTCCCTTCTTCAGCTCCTTTGCTTTTGCAGACATAAAGACACTCGTCCGCGACGGCTTCAATGCTTGAAGCTAACTTTGCCGGTAATTTTTGTCCTTCCTTAAAATCGGTCAAAACCGCCGAAAGATTAAATCCGATAAGAAAAATATTGGCGGAAATCAGGGCGGCAAAAAGCGTATTCAAACTGAAAAACTCCCATCCGTAATGGTGGGCGATCGCTTTTGCGATAAGAATAAACGATATCAGCGGGAGGGACTTCGCGGCCATTTCCCATTTTGGATGATAAATTTGAACCATTTTTAAAAATATCAATTTTACAAAATAAAAAAACGCGATTTCGCGCGGTACAAAAACTATATGATGTACTCTATAAGTTTACACAAAAAAAGATTCTCTGTCAAAGAATATAAGTTTTCCACTTGCGGGTCTGTTTTTAATTTAATTATAATGAATTATATGAACAAAAAAATAATTTTTATTTCCTTGGCTTTCTTTCTTGTTTTGGCTGCGGCGGCCGGAGGATATTTTTATTTTAAAAATCTTCAAAAACCGGCCGGAACCGGCAATTCGGAAAATAATATCGGCACGAAAGCCGAAGAAGAAATTAAGGCAGAGCAAGGAGGCGCCGAGGAAGATGTCATATTGGAAAATTCCGCGAAAGGAACCATCCCTTCGGTTCAGATAGATCCGATGGAAAACAAGCCGGATATCAATCCTGCGGATAAAACCAATCCTTATACTGATATTAAAATTAATCCTTTTGAATAGATTTATGAAAATAAAAAAAAGTTTAGCTTTTTTTGCGGCAGCGGCCGGATTGATGGGCGCCGTTTTTGCCTTTGCCGAAGATCAAAATGCATCCTCAATACAATATCCGGTTGAAGAGCTGGGAGGATGCGCCGATCAGCAGGAATGCAAGGCTTATTGCGATAAAAAAGAAAACATAGAAGTTTGCCTTTCTTTTGCCGAGAAAAACAATCTTTTATCTCAAGAGGAGCTTGAAAGCGCTAAAAATTTTCTAAAAGCCGGCCATAAAGGCCCGGGAGGATGCGAAGGGAAAGAGGCTTGCGAGGCTTATTGCAGCGGTATTGATAACATAGATGAATGTGTTGCTTTTGCCGAGAAAAACGGATTGATGCCGGAAGAAAAACTACAGGAAGCTAAAAAGGTTCAGGCGGCAATTGCCAAAGGAATAACCCCGCCGGCTTGCGGCAATAAAGAAGAATGCGATGTTTATTGCCAAAGTTCCGAGCATATGGAAGAATGTGTTGCTTTTGGAGAAGCCGCCGGTTTCTTGCAAGGCGAAGAGCTTGAAAAAGCCAGAAAGATGCTTTCCGCCGTTAAAAGAGGGGTAAAGGCTCCGCCATGCAACGGCAAAGAAGAATGCGACGCTTATTGCAGCAAACCTGAAAATATGGAGCTGTGCATCAATTTTTCCATAGAGGCCGGCTTTATGGCAGAAGAAGAAAAAGCTAATGCTCAAAAAATGCTTCAAGCGCTAGCTCAAGGCGCTGTCCCGCCAAATTGCAAAGGCAAAGAAGAATGCGAGATATACTGCACTCAAGAAGAGCATATAGAAGAATGTATTTCTTTTTCAGAGGCCGCGGGCTTAATGTCTGCCGAGGATGCGGCTATGGCCAGGAAAACCGGCGGCAAAGGCCCGGGCGGATGCTCAAACAAAGAAGAATGCGAAAATTTTTGCGGCGATCCGGGCAATAAAGAAGCTTGTTTTAATTTTGCCAAAGAAAACGGATTAATCCCTCAAGGAGAGTTGGAAAAGATGGAAGAAGGATCGTGGCAAATGAAAGAGTCTTTGGCGCAAGCTCCGGCTGAAGTGCTGGAATGCTTAATCTCCCTGTTTGGAGCAGATGCCGTTGAAAAAATGAAAAACGGCGATAATATTTTTTCCAAAGGAGACGAAGAAAAGATGAAAGATTGTTTTGAAAAAAATATTCATTTCCAAGAAACACAGGGCGATATTGAAGACAAGGTTCCTTTTACGGTAAATGGCCCCGGGGGGTGCTCAAGCATTGAAGAGTGCCAGGCTTACTGCCAAGCAAATCCGCAAGATTGTATGAGCTATCAAGAGCCAAAAGATCTAAACGCTGGAAACCAAGTTTTCTCGGAACAGATGCAGAAAGAAATGCAAAAACAAATGCAAGAGCAAATGCAGCAGCATTTTGGCCCGGGAGGATGCCAATCGCCGGAAGAATGCCAGGCCTACTGTTCTTCTCATCCTGAAGAATGCGCCAGCTTTCAAGGATTGCCTTCTATGCCGATGCAAGAAATGAATAATTTAAATCCTCAAATGCCTTCTATGCCCGTAAATATGGAAAATTTGGAAGGCTTCCAAGCTCCTATGGAGATGCAAAATATGCAGACGCAGCAGCCGATGCAAAAGATGGAAGACGAAGCCGAACCGAGCGGCGCTATAAAAAACACTTCTTTGCTTGGTTCCATTGTCCAAGCGTTTAAAGATTTTTTCAAAAATTAGCTATCTCCCGAAAAACAAAGGCCTGCTTCGCTCGCCGAACCTCTCTTTTGCTTAAAAGCTAAGGAGAAAGAGGTTTTACAGTTCTGCGAGGAAAAGGATGATTTTCTGTTTTTGTTGGATTAATTTTTTTTATAATATTTTTTATCTATAAGTTTTTCGGGCAAAAAACTTTTATTGGAGTATTTTTCGTAATTTTTGCCATATCCCAAATTTTTCATCAGCTTCGTGGAAGCGTTTCTTATCTCCATAGGTATCGGAAGATTGCCGTATTTTTTAACATCTTCCATGGCCGCAAAATAAGCATCGTAAGCGTTCCTGTTTTTTGCCGCTACGCTTAAATAGACCACCCCATGGGCTAAGTTTATTTGGGCTTCGGGCAAGCCGATAGTTTCCACCGCTCGAAAAACTTCGTTGGCTACGACCAAGGCGGTCGGCTGGGCCATTCCCACATCTTCGGAAGCGAAAATAACCATTCGGCGCGCGATAAATTTCGGATCTTCTCCCGCCTCAACCATCCGCGCTAGATAATACAATGCCGCATCCGGCTGGCTGGCGCGCATGCTTTTAATAAAAGCGCTGATCGTGTTGTAATGTTCCTCCCCTTTTTTATCAAATCTTAAAAATTTATTTTGAATAGTGTCTTTTAAAGATTGAACGGTTATTTTTTTATAAAGCTTGGAAGCGTTTTCAATAACGGTTATCGCTTGCCTCGCATCGCCGCCGGCCATGCTTATCAGCCATTCTTTGGCTTTCTTTTCCATTTTAACGCCTGTTCTGGCGATTATTAGAGCCATATCTGAAGAAGACAAGCTTTCCAGCGTAAAAACCCTGCAACGGGATAGCAGCGGCGAAATGATTTCAAAACTTGGATTTTCGGTTGTCGCCCCTATTAAAACAATATCTCCGCGCTCAACATACGGAAGCAAAAAATCCTGCTGGGCTTTATTTAAGCGGTGTATCTCGTCCAAAAACAAGACCCTTTGCTTTGAAAGGATATTTCCGCTTTCAATAACTTTTTTAATGTCTTCTTTTCCCGAAGACACTCCTGATAATTCATAAAAATCGGCTTTTAAAGAGCCGGCATATATTTTTGCCAGCGTGGTTTTTCCGACGCCGGGAGGGCCCCATAGAATAAAAGAAAAAATATGGCCTTTTTCAATGGCTATATTCAGCGGCTTTCCTTTGCCGACCAAATGTTTTTGACCCACGAATTCTTCAAGATTTTTCGGCCTGATTTGCGAAGCAAGAGGCTCCATAAATTTTTAACTAATGTTATTGACAAAGATAATCATTTTGATAATATAAAAAATAATCACTATGAAAAAGACCCTGTTACGGTTCCGTCCGTATCGGGGGCTTTTTCTTTTTGGCGGTAAATTAATTTATTTCTTTGGGTGCTTAAATATGTCAATGGAATGTTAAGCTTTCTTAAGAAGATGGAACATTTATCATTAGGAGAAATAAGAGAAAGAAAAACTCCTTTTTGTCTAAAAAATTTTACAAGCCCAGCGTAGTCGCCATCACTGGAAACGATGACCGCTTTATCAAATTGTCTTTCATAACAATCTATCGTCGCTTTTAAAACTAAGTCTGCATCGCAATTGCCTTTTATTTTGCCCTCACCGTCACAAGTAGTTTCTTTGAATACAAGAGTAAATCCTGCCTCTTGCAAAAAATTATATAGATCTTTATTTTTAGAGACTAAACCGATAAAAATATATGCTCTTTTTATGAAATATTTTTCTCTAAGCCAAATTCTAAAACGCTTGTAGTCCATTGCCCATCCAAGACCTTTAATGCCTTTGTGGAGATTGGCTCCATCTATGTATGCAAAATTATTTTTCTTTTCCATCTTTTTTATAGCTAGACCAACTAAAATTTACTGCTTTCAATGGCTATATTCAGCGGCTTTCCTTTGCCGACCAAATGTTTTTGACCCACGAATTCTTCAAGATTTTTCGGCCTGATTTGCGAAGCAAGAGGCTCCATAAGAATTGAACAAATACTTTATATAAAATCTATTTTTAGACTACGATCAAAAACCTTGGCTATTTTTTCTAAAGTATTAATAGAAAAATTTTGTTTTCCGGCCTCTATTCTTGCGATATTGCTTTGTTTAGTCCCAATTTTTTTAGCCAATTCTGCTTGAGATATCCCTTTTTTCTTTCTTAATTTTAAAATTTGATAAGAAATTTCTAATTGTTTTCCGTATTCATCGTAATATTTTTTAAATTCAGGATCTTTTAATTGGCTTGCTAAATATTTTTGGAAACTATCTTCTTTTTGCATTTTTTTGTTTTTCATAAATTTTATGATTTTTTAATATCTCTTGATAATTTTCTTCAGCTTTTTTATAAAATTTGATTTTGTATTCTTTGTTATTAGAAGATATCATATATGATATATAATATCAATAGTCAGAGTATCTTTTGCTGTTTCTTTTTTTCATTTTTAAGGACCTATAAGTGATTTCCATCTGCTCCCAGTATTCGCTGTAATGCTTTTTAATCTTTGGATCTTTTAGTAATTTTTTGAGGCATGACTGGAAGCTTTTGGCTTGGGGTTCTTTCTTATTCATATTGTATTGATTATTAAAGATTTTAAAATTTGACCACTCTGACGACCACTCCATTTACGGCATATTCGAAAGCGTCCAAATCTTCCCGATGTAAGACGATGGGAGGCATATCCATCGTAGATTCGGAGACCAATCGGATTTCTTTTCTCTTGTCGTCTTTATAATATTTTTTAAAATTAGCCGCTCCATCTATATGGGACAGGACATAATCCCCGTTTTCCGGAGTTTTATTGCAGTTAACAATAACATAATCCCCGTTTTCAATATTATCTCCGTTGATATTAGCTTTATCCAAAGAGTTTCCAACGGCTTTAACCGCGATTAGCCCTTGGGGGCTGGATCTTCTGATTGATTTTTGGGATATTTTCAAATAACCCTGAATGGCATCTTGCGTTAATGCCAAGGCCGGACCGCAACTGGCATAGCCGACTATAGGAATATTGAACATTTTATCCGTGGTAAATGCTTCAAGCTTGGCTACCTTTTGGCATTTTTTTTGGCTGTCAAAATAGAGCAAGCCTTTTTTCTTTAACTGCTCTATGTGATAAATAACGGTTTGCGGATTTTCTATGCCAAGCTCTCGGCCTATCTCCCGATAAGACATTTTGGAAATATCTTTTTGCTCCGCCAGTTTGATTATTTTTTGCCGGTTCGCGTTCATAGCTTTTTTTGTTTTAACTTATTAGCTTGTTTTTATTTTACCAAAAGCGGTTTATTCCTGTCAATAGTTTTATTGACACCGTTGACACAACTCTTTATCAAAGTCCGGCAGCGATACGAAAAACCGGTTTTTAAGGAGCAAAAAACCGGCTATCGCCGGTTATTAAAAATTATAATAGATTACTCTTTGAAAATATTTTCTACAAATTCTTTTATTTCTTTTTTTACTTTTGCCGTTTGATTTAGGACTAATAAGTGGTTTCCTCCTTTAATTACTTTCAACTTGGCATTTTTAATTCTTTCAACCATTTTTGTTGAATCTCCAAGCGGAAAAATGGTGTCTTTGTTCCCATGAATAATCAAAACAGGAATGTCTATTTTTTCAAATATGCCTCGGGCGACGAATTTATTGGCAAACTTCAAGCAATAAGCGTAAACGCGGACATTGGTATTTTTTGCATCTGCCACCATTCTTTTTAGGTTCCAATCCGCCTTGGAATAATCAGAATAATCAATGTGCAAACCCCTCCCTTTCGGAGGATTGAAAAAAGAAAAAACGGAAGCCAAAGAGATTATAAAAGGCCTAAAAAACTTGGCGCGCCAGGTCTCTCCTATTCTATAATCAGGACTGACAAACAACGCCGCTTTTGCTTTGTTTTTTTCTTGATCTAAATATGCCAACGCCACCAGCGTTCCCAAAGAATGACTGATTAAAACAATATTTTCAGCCCTTACTTCTTCTATTAGTCCGGCTAAATCCTGCGCGAGGCTTTCAACGGAGCATTCGGAATATTTTTCCGGCTTGATTGATTTTCCGTGTCCCTTCAAGTCAAAAAAGAGAAGATTATACTTTACGGATAAATCTTCGTAGGGCTTCCAAGCCGATATGCTGCCGGAAAGTCCGTGTATAAAAACCAAGGTAATTTTCCCCTTTTTAAATTTGTTGCATTTATAATAAATGCCTGCCTTTGAATACCTTCCTTCTTCCATAAAAGACCTTTTTAAAATAGCATTTTTTTTGCGCAGATTAAAGATTTGAGAAGAAAAATCATTTTATCGCTAATGTAGCTTTTTGCTCTCGGCAAATTACAATTCTTTGTTTATCAACAGGCGCGCCAAGCGAAGCTCTTCCCATGAGGCATCTTCTCCCAAAAGTTCTTTGGCGTAAGAAAGCGGATATTTTCCATCTTCGGTTTTACCGGCCGCGACTATCCTTTGTATTCCCAAATATCTTCGGCGATCGTTTTCTTCAACCATATGAGAGATATCCGGCATCTTCCCTTGCTCTTTCAATTTCTCCAAATGTCCGAGAATTGTTCCAACGGTCATTTTTCTCGCTTTGGCTATGTCTTCCAGCGGCATCTTTTTTTCGGCCAATTCTTTGGTTTGCTGATAAGTTGAAGTTTTCTTTTTGGATTTTAATTTCGCCGATAATTTTTTCCCCGATTCTTCTTTTCCCGAGTTTTCCTTTATCGTTATTCTTATTCCTTCCGCATGCTTCTCTGACTCTTTTTTTAATTCTCGGTCAAATTCTAAAACTTCTCCGCTGACCTTTAAAGCTGTTTCGTTGAATCCGATTAAGGACAGTCCGTCCAGCGACCGCACGCGTGAAAGCGCCACATAGCCCATTCCCCTTTCAAAAGACTGCGAGAGGTCTATTTTAGCCGCATCCAAGCTCATTCCTTGGCTTTTATGGACCGTAATAGCCCACGCCAAACGCAAAGGATACTGGCTTATTTCCGCTTTTATTTTGCCGTTTTCTTCTATCAGCCAATTGGCGAGAGAAACATCTATCATGCGGCCGGTTTTAGTTTGCACGCGGATATTTTCTTTGTCCAAAAACTTTACCACTCCCAGCGTGCCGTTTGAATATCCCTGTTCAAAATTATTTTTTACAAACATTACCCTTGCTCCGATTTTTAACCGCAAGACATCCGGAGCCAAGCATCCCCTTTTTATTATTTCCACCAAATTGTCTCCCCCTTTCGCTTCCATTTTGAATTTGTATTCCCTGCCCGGAATTTTAGCCAGTTCTTGCATATTCTCAATGTCAACATCGGCGTTATGGGAATAAAGCTTGGTTGGCTCTATCTTTCCATTGATGGCTTTGCCGATACGCGCCTCCAAATAGGAACGCTCGCAATCGCTTACAGCGTTATTTCTTATTGCATTCAAAACGGCCAAAAAAAGGTTATCGCTTTGGCGGTGCTGTTCATCCAAATAGCAGATTTTAAGGCCCAAGCTTTGCCAAGATTGCGAGTGATAAGCAAACTGTTTTTGAGCTCCCCCGGAGCGCATTACAGGAGGAAGCTGAAAAAAATCTCCGCAAAAAACAACTTGGACTCCTCCGAAAGGAAGATTTTCGTCCTTGAATGAACGGAATAAACGATCAAGCAAATCAAGCTGAAAATGATGGAGCATTGAAATTTCATCAATAATCAAAACATTCATTCTCCGGTAGCGGCTTTTTAGGTAGCTTCTTTTTTTTAAATTTTCAATCTCAACATCGCTTAGAGAATTTTTAATGCCTAACCCGCTCCATGAATGGATAGTTATTCCTCCCAAATGAGTGGCCGCTATTCCGGTAGAGGCGGTAACAGCCGTTCCTATTTCGTTTTTACGCAAAAAATCTATGTATTTATTCAATAGATAGGTCTTGCCGCTGCCGGCCGGCCCGGTGATAAATGCGTTATGTCCGGCTTTTAAAATTTCCAAAGCTTCTTTTTGCGTCATAGATACCATTGTATCTTCCATCAAGCCTCGGCGCAAATTTATCTATCTTAGAAAGGGTCTAACCCTTTCCAGTCCGCGAATCTTTCAAACAAAAAACCGCCTTTTAAAGGGCGGCTCTTTGCACATAAGAGTATAGTTAGACTCTTTTCACTTCTGTGGCGCTGCGGCCTTTGTCGCCGTCAACGATTTCAAAAGTGACAGCGTCTCCGACTCTAAGTTCTTCAAATGTTACCCCTTGCAAATTTTTGAGATGAAAGAAAATATCTTTTTCTTCTCCTTCGCAAGCAATAAATCCGAACCCTCTGTCTGTAAGAGTTTTAATTGTGCCTGTCATAGGTTGCTTCTGCTTACTTTTTTTTATTTGTTTAAAAACCCGACCTCGTCTTTTAACTTTATAAGAAATATACACTTTTTTCAAAAAAATTACCAGCTTTTTTCTATTTTTGGTTTTTTAGCCTTTTATCCCGAATACGGTCAACATCGGTTAAAATCTTTTTTCTTAGCCTTACGATCTTGGGAGTTATCTCCAAATACTCGTCTTCGTTCATTATTTCCAGCCCTTTTTCCAAGGTAAGATTAATACGAGGCATAAGAACGATCGCTTCATCAGCCCCTTTAGATCTTACATGAGTTAAAACTTTTCCCTTGGTCGGGTTTACGAGCAAATCATTTCCTCTTGATACGTTTCCTATTACCATTCCTTCGTAAATATCTTCGCTGGGTCCGATATATAAAGTTCCTCTTTCTTGCAATCCGCCCAAAGCATAAGTCAAAGCCTTGCCCGTAGCCATTGAAACCATAGAGCCAACGGTATGATGTTCTATCTCTCCAACATAAGGACGAAACCCGACAAATTGGCTGCAAAGAGTTCCCTCTCCTCTTGTATCAACTACAAATTCACCGCGATAACCTAAAAATCCGCGAGTCGGTATTTCAAAAATAATTTTAGTATGGCTTTCTTCTGTTTTAATATCCGTAGCAATTCCTTTTCTTTTGGCCATTTTTTCAATTACAGCTCCCATCATTTCTGTTGGAACGTCAACTGTTATTTCTTCAAAAGGCTCCAGGGTGACGCCGTCCTCTTTTTTAAAAACAACCTGCGGTTGAGAAACTTGCATTTCATAGCCTTCGCGCCTCATATTTTCCAGCAGAATTGCCAAGTGTAATTCGCCGCGGCCAAAAATTTTAAAATCTTCATTGGAAGAAAAATCTATTTTTAATCCTACATTTATTTCCAGCTCTTTCTGCAGCCTGTCTTTTATTTGGCGGGAAGTGAAAAATTTTCCGTCTCTGCCGGATAAAGGAGAACTGTTTACAAAAAGATTTAAAGAAATAGTCGGTTCGTCAACGGTAATAGCGGTCATCGGCTCTTCTTTTGGATCAACGCAAACTGTTTGGCCGATATCAATGTCGGTCAACCCGGCAAGCATTACAATATCTCCGGCTTGCGCTTCTTCTATTTCTTTTCTTTCCAGTCCTTCAAAATTAAAAATCTTGATTACTTTTCCCGGCTTAACGTCCGATGAGTTTTGAGTTTTTATAAACACATTGGTTTCGGGCTTGATAGTCCCTTGATAAATCCTGCCTATCGCCAGTCTTCCTAAAAAATCGTCATAACCTAAATTGAAAGATTGAAATTTAAAGGGCTTTTTGTTCAATTCGTCCGAAGATGCGACCGGCACTTTTTTCAAAATAGTTTCAATTAAAGGAGAAAGATCGTTTGACTCGTCAGTTAAATTTAATTTGGCAATGCCGTTTTTGGCAATAGTATAAACAACCGGAAAATCAATTTGTTCATCGCTGGCTCCCAAGTCCATAAACAAGGCAAAAATTTCGTCTTGCACCCAATCAGGTCTTGCCGCGGGCTTGTCTATTTTATTAATAACCACTATCGGTTTCAAGCCGAGCTGCAAAGCCTTTTTAAGAACAAATCTTGTTTGCGGCATCGGCCCGTCGGCGGCGTCTACTAATAGCAAGACGCAATCAATAGATCTCAAAACGCGTTCTACTTCCGAACTGAAATCCGCATGCCCAGGAGTGTCCACCAAATTTATCTTTGTATCTTTGTAGTTTATAGAAGCATTTTTGGAATAGATGGTGATGCCCCTTTCTCTCTCTAAATCATTCATATCCATGCTTACTTCTTCTCCTCCCACGCCTGATTGGCGCAGCAAAGCATCGGTCAAGCTGGTCTTGCCGTGGTCCACGTGAGCGATAATGGCGATATTGCGAATTTCCATAAAGAATTAAAATGCCGGTGAAAATAAAAAAACGCCTGAGGCGTAATTTATATTTTCAACAATAAAATTAGCATTGTAATTATCCCCTTTTTAATCCTTGTTGTCAATGTTTGGAAAGTTTTTATCTGTTATTCGGATATTATTTTAATAGCCTTTCCCTTAATAATAGCTTCCGATATTTTTTGATAGGAAGAAGATAAAGTCCTCTGAAAAGTGCTTTGAGATATATTCATTTTTTCGGCGGCTTCAATTTGGCTCATCCCTTCAATATTCTTTAATCTCAAAGCTTCCGCTTCTTCAATTGTCAGCTCCACTATTTCTAAACAACTTAAAGGCACCCCTTTGGGTTTAAAATAAGTTACATCCGGCTGAAATTCTATTTTTCTGCAAGTTCTCGGTCTTGTCATTTTTTAAAAATTTAATCAATTAAAAAACTCAAATTAAATAATATTAATTTTCTCTAAAAAAGCAAACAGCTTCTTAAAAAAGAAGCTGTTTTCTTTATTCTCCCAGGGCTTTCTTTTCTTCTCTTATCGCTTGAAGCTCTTCTTCAAGCATTTTTTCTTCCTCTTGCAACGCGGCCATTTCATTTTTAGGAGAAATAAATCTCCTACGGCCGAAGCCAAATCCTCTTCCATATCCGCATCCCATTCCGCAACCGCAGGGACCAAATCCTCTGCCGGTCCTCGGGCCTTGCCCTTGAGGGCCGGTTCTGTCTAAGTTAGGCATAAATTTTTTAAATTTAGTTTTTACTTATAAGCCGACCTTTTTTATTTAAATGTGCTTATATTATGATTATATATTCATAATAAAGTCTTGTCAACCGGCCAAAATTAAAATTTTTATTTTTTGCTTCTTCTTTTTTCCGCTTCCCTTACTTCTCTTTCATTTAAGCCGAAATGATGGGCAATTTCGTGCCAAACAGTGTCTTTAACAATTTCTTTTATGTCTTCTTTTAATCTTGCCGCCTTCTCTATCGGGTTTTTGAATATCGTTATTTTATCGGGTAAAACTTGGCTGTAATCTCCAAGCCTTTCTGTTTTTGGAATTCCTTGATACAATCCGAAAAGCCAATCGTTTTTCTTGATTTTTAGTTCTTTTAATTCTTCGGGAGAGGGATTTTCTTCAATAACAATCTCCACATTATTCATTTTTTCCAAAAATTGCGGCGGAATGGATTGGATTCCTTCTTCAACTATTTTTTCAAATTCTTCAATAGACATATTAACATATTATCTCATGCCGGTTTTTTGACAAATCTTTTATTATTTTTTTTGACAAAAAATGAAAAATATTGTAAATAGTTATGAATAACGGCTTAAAGCCGCATAACCAAAAATAGCTAAAAGGTTATCGGCAAGCGGAGCCGTAATTGAAGAGTTATTTTAAAATTAAATGGACAAAATCAGCCAAAAAAAACTTGACGAAATGGTCAAGGATGCTTTAGAGGCAAAGAGATATGATTTTGCTAAAAATTTATTGTCTTTAGGCGATGCCTCAAAAGATATCGCAAAAAAAACACTTTTTGCCGTCTTGTCGGAAAAAATTGAAAAAGTCAAAAAGCTGAAAAAAGGAGAAAAGTTAATAAATGTTTTTGATTTGAGATCAGAAATATCTGCAATTTTTAAGCTGATTGATCAGTATCATATTGAATGCGTAGAAAAAGCTGATGAAGCCGCATATATTTTTATGGAAAGAGAACTTTTTTATCCCGCTCTTTCTTTCGCAACTTACGGATCGGAGGAAGCAAAAGAAAGGGTTGTAAAAGAGTCTTTGGAAAAAGAAAACGGAGAAAGTGTTTTTGAAATCATGGAAAGTATCCGAGATCATAAGAAAATCTATGTTCCGATTGTTGAGAAAGTGCTGTCTGAATTAAGTTCTAAATAGTTTAAAATCCCCCTTGGCCTATCCGCTAAGCCAAAGGGGGATTTTTATTTGCGAAAAATATTTTTTAAAAAGTTTTTAAAATTTTATTGGATATTAAATATTTTTCTTTTGCCCACCCTGACAATACCGATAAAGGGCTCTTCTCCGTTTAATATTTTTCCGTCAATCGTCTTTACTCCGTTTTGTTCAAAAAGCCTGCGCAGTTCGCTGTTGGAAGAAAACTTTTGCCTTAAGCTTGCAAAAAGATTTTCTTTTGCCGGCACGCTTTCGCAATCTTCTTCGGTTATATCTTTCTGCGAAAACTTTCTTTCAAAATTTTTTCTTTCTTTCTCTCCATCTTCAAGGCTTTTGGTTTCAAGAGCTATTAAAAGAACTCCGAGTATTTTTTTAGCTTCCAAGGGATTTTCTTTGATAAAAGATTCCAGCTTCGGCAACTCTTCTTCGTGGATAAAAGTAAAAGCTTTGAACCATGAAAGAATCAGGCTGTCGGGAATAGACATTACTTTTCCGAACTTGTCTTCAAAAGAAGCCGTTGCGGAAATGGCGTTGCCAAAACTCTTGCTCATTTTTCTGCCCGATCCGTCCGTTCCTTCAATCAAAGGAGTGAATAACCCTATTTCCGGAACAACTCCGGCGTTTTCCATTAGCGTTCGGCATTGGACTATATTAAGAAACTGATCCACTCCTCCAATCTCAACGTCCGTCTTAAGCTCCAAGGAATCAAATCCCATTAATATTCCGTAAATCAGTTCTGCTATGCTTACGGGCTGTTTTTTTTCCGCGCGCTTGCGAAAGTCGTCTCTCTGCATTGCCGCTGTTGCGCTTATTTTCTGCAAATGGCTGAAAATATCGGAAAGGGATATTTTTTCCAGCCAGCTGGAATTGTTGTGGACTTTCATTTTGCCGATGCTCACGAATCTTCCCGCTTGTTTGGAGAAGCTGCGCATATTTTCTTTAATCTGATCGCGGGTAAGAACCTCTCTTGCCGCGTCTCTGCCTGATGGATCTCCTACCATAGCGGTAAAATCTCCAACGATAAAATCAATATAGTGGCCCGCTTTTTGGAACATTTCCAGCAATATCATCGGCACAATGTGGCCCATATGAAGCTGGCCGGCGGTTGGATCAGTTCCGAATTTCACTTTTAATTTTTTTCCGCTTTTCAGCATTTCGGGCAGCCTTTCAAAGCCTAAAGATTGGGATATTTTAGGATTTATGAATCCCAAAAAAGACTCCGGTTCAATGTTTTTCCAATCTTCATTTATTCTTTGGCATAAAATTTCCGCCAAATCTTTTTTTTCTTTTATCTTTTCCATTTTTAAAGTCTTTGAATAATTAACTTTCAGAATATTGTAGCATATTCGCGGCTAAAATTAAAAAATACAAAATAGAAGATAGGTGAAATCGTTTTTTAAAAAAAGAGTTTTTCCAAAACAAAAACAATCCCCTTTGGGAATTGTTTTTGTCTTAAAGAAACATAATATTCCTTTGCAGGTTTTCCGCTTTTTTATTCAGCGGGAGTTTCTGGAATTTGTGTCTCTGTAGTTTCTTCAGCTGGAGTTTCAACTGTTTCTTCAGCTGGAGTTTCAACTGGAGTTTCCGGTGTTGTTGGCTCTTCGCCTTCCATATAAAAGTTCATGGTTTTATTTATAGCTACAGAATTTTGAAATCTGCAACAATTATTTTTTTTTATCAGCGACCTTTATTGGAATTTTATCATTCTGACTCTTTTTGTCAATAAAATTTTTCTCAAAAAATATTTTTTGAAAAGTTTTTTATTATTTTTTGCCTAAAATATTTTTTGGGGAAATGTTATTTTCTTCCATAAAATTATTTATGGCGCTTAAAAATATTTCTCCGAAAATTTCAAGCTTCTTGACTCCGACTCCGCTGATAAGCGAAAAATCTTTTTTGGTTTTTGGAAAATAATAAGCCATTTCCTGAAGAGATGCGTTGCTGAAAACGACAAACGGCGGAACGTTAGCCTCTTCCGCTATCTCTCTCCGCAGGTTCTTTAAAATTTCAAACAATTCTTGGTTATAATCAAAAACTGTTTTTACCCCCGCATTTTTATACGGCTTTGTTTTTTTGCCCGGCGACAATTCCCGGACGGATTTTATTTCTTGGAACTGCTTATTTTTAAACAAGCAGACATCGCAGCTTTGACAGTCATCTTTTTCCATTTTTTCGCCGAAATAATCCAGCAGATATTTTTTTCGGCAGGTTCTAAGCTCCGCAAAAGCGATTACCTGATCCAATTTTTCCTGGGTTCTCTCTCTTAATTCTTCGTCCTCTATGCGGCCTATAAAAAATTCGTGCTTCATCGTATCGCCGTATGTATAAAACATGATGCATTCGCTCGGCAATCCGTCGCGTCCGGCGCGGCCGATTTCCTGGTAGTAGTTTTCCAAAGTCTTGGGGTAGGTATAATGAACCACCAGCCTTATATCCGGCTTGTCTATGCCCATGCCGAAAGCGATCGTGGCCACGATAATATTGATTTCGTCTTTAATGAAAAGATCTTGGGTTTCGTTTCTCTGTTTTGCATTCAGCCCGGCATGGTAAGCCCGAGCTTTAAATCCGTTTTCCCTTAAGTTCTCGGCGATCATTTCTGTGTCTTTTCGCGAGAAGCAATAAACAATAGCCGACTGCTTCTTGTATCTTTGCAATAAGGCGACAAGTTTTGGAAAAGCCTGTTTTTTTTCTAAAACTCCGATGTGCAGATTCTTGCGATTAAAACTTGATACAAAAATTTTGGCATTTTGTAATTGGAGCTGTCCGACAATGTCTTCCCGGGCTTTTTCCGTAGCCGTAGCCGTTAAAGCTATCAATGGAACAGAAGGAAAAACGTCTTTCAATATGCTTAAATTTCTGTAGGCCGGCCGAAAGTCGTGCCCCCATTCGGAGATGCAGTGAGCTTCGTCCACCGCGATCAGGCTTAGAGGCAAAGTTTTTAAAAAGTTTTGGAAGTTAACGGAAGAAAATCTTTCCGGGGCCACATATAATATTTTTATTTTTTTATTCTCGGCTTGAAAGCGAATTTCGCTGATTTGCTTCGGAGACAAGCTGGAGTTTATAAACTCCGCGTTGATGCCGCAGGATTTTAAAGCGTCAACTTGGTCTTTCATCAAAGCGATAAGAGGAGAAACAACCAAGGCAAGGCCGTCAGATTTTAAAGCCGGCAATTGGTAGCAAAGAGACTTTCCTCCGCCGGTGGGCATCAAAACAAAACAATCCTCTTTTTTAAGGACGCAGTTCATGATTTCTTCCTGCATGGGCCGGAAGCCGTCATAGCCGAAATATTTTTTAAGGATTTTTTTCATAAATAAAGCCGCTGAAACAAAATTTTTGGAAAATAAAAAATTGAACGCTTCTTTAATATAACAGAATTAAAAATTTTTAGCGAAAAAACAAAAAACAGGGGTTATCAAAAGCTTCTTTTGATGTTAATATTCAAGGACAGAAAATAAAAAATAAAAACATTATACTGCGTTATATGAATGAAATAGTCCAAAAAGCAATTAACTTGTCCGTCCCTTGGCTGACAACTCACGGCGTCAAAATATTGGTTATTTTAATCGTTGCTTATTTTATCCAAAGATCCGGCAAAGTTTTTATAGAAAAAATAATAAGAAAATTGATAGTGCCGGACAGTTTCCTGTCGGCGGACGCCGAAAGAAAAAGAGAAGACACTCTTATCCGCATCTTCTCCGTAACTATGCAGATTATGATTTGGGTCGTTGTCGGCTTGATAGTCTTGCAGGAATGCGGATTTGCCATCGGACCGTTTTTAGCGGCAGCCGGAGTCGCCGGATTGGCGTTAGGATTTGGAGGACAATATTTGATTAAAGACGTCATCAGCGGATTCTTTATCATAATGGAAAATCAATACCGCATAAACGATGTGGTTGAAATAAACGGATCAAGCGGATTGGTTGAAGACATTTCTCTAAGGATGACCACTCTGCGCGATTTGGACGGAACGGTTTATCACATTCCGCATGGAGAAATTACAAAAGTCGCCAATATGGCAAAGGATTTTTCCCGCGTGAATCTTGATATAGGAGTTTCTTACAACTCTAACTTGGAGCATGTCATTGAAGTAATCAATAAAACGGGCAAAGAATTGGCTGAAGACTCCCAATGGAAAGGAAAAATAACAAAAGCTCCGCATTTCTTAAGAGTTGATGATTTTGGAGATTCCGCGATTGTTGTTAAAATATTAGGAGAAACGGCTCCCGCTTCGCAATGGGAGGTGGCCGGAGAACTCCGCAAAAGAATCAAAATAGTTTTTGATAAGGAAGGAATAGAAATCCCCCTGCCCCAAAGAGTTATACACAAAGCCGAAACATAGAAAATAAAACAAAAAGGTCGTCAATAATAAAAATTAATATTTAAAAATAAAACTATGAAGGGTTTTATATCAAATATTGAGGAAGCGACCGAAGAAAATGAAAAGTTCCGAAAAGTGCTTTATACCGGCAAAAACAGCCAATTGGTGTTGATGTCCTTAAAGCCCGGAGAAGAAATAGGTATGGAAATCCACGAGGATCATGACCAATTTTTCCGGTTTGAAAAAGGAGAAGGCAAAGTTATAATTGATGAAAACGAATATAAAGTAGAAGAAGATTTTGCCGTGATTGTTCCGGCCGGAGCGCAGCATAATGTCATAAACACCGGAGATAAAGATATGAGGCTTTACACGATTTATTCTCCGCCCGAACATCAGGATCAAATAATCCACGCGACAAAAGCGGATGCCGAAGCCCAAGAAGAGCATTTTGACGGAAAAACCACCGAATAAGACAAAAGATAAAAACAAAAAACCGCGCTAACTGATCTGTATCCCAAAAATTGGACACGAAAGTGTCCACTTTTTGTATTTGAGAGGCGGAGAAAGCAAAGTATTCTCCGGAGAGAGTTAGGCCCTTTTTTAGCAGGGAAATTGCATAGACAATGCTCCTTTCGGATATTTAAAGGATGACATTGATTTTAGGAGCTACAGAACATTTGAAGAGTTGAGATGGTTCGTTGAAAATTACATACAATACTACAATTGTGAAAGAACATAATGGGGGTTAAATAAAACAACCCCGGTTGAGTACAGGGATTACTTACTAGCAGTAAATATCTAAAATCGTTATTGCGGTTTTTTGCTACGCAAGATCAATTTTTATTTGATGCTCTTTCCCGTCGTCAATAAAAGGTATTTGCGATGGATCACGCTTAATATCATCGCAAGTAGCCGACAAAATTTTGGAATATGACCCTTTGGGATTTTTTATCGTAATATGGTAAAAAGATTTACCGCATGGCAAAGTTATCATAACCTTGCCCATTTTTTTTGGTATCCGAGGAGAAACAGACAATATTGACCCTTTTCTTTTTACTCCCAATATATGCTCTAAAATTGTTACATACATCAAGCTGGCTGATCCTGTATACCAAGACCAGCCGCCTCTGCCGGCATGCGACCCCCCATAAATATCGGATGCGACTACATACGGCTCAATCCGATATTCAAGCGCTCTTTCTCTGTTTCGCGAACGATCAATCGGATTAATAAATCTGATTATCTTATCCGCGCTTTCAAAATCTCCAAGATGGGCATACGATTGCGCCGCCCAAAGAGCGGCATGGTTATACTGCGCTCCGTTTTCCCGAATTCCTGCCGGATAATCTTTTACATACCCGGGGTCAATCAAGCCCTTCTTCAACGCCGGATCAATAAGAGAAAAATAATTATCTTTGAAAAGCAATTTTGACATTGATTTATGAGCTTCCTTTGATTTTTCTTTATCTCCATGGCCGGAAAGAACAGCCCACGATTGAGCCACAGAATCTATTTTAAATTCTTTAAGAGACTTGGATCCAAGAACAGAGCCATTGTCAAAAAAGGCCCTGCGATACCATTTGCCGTCCCATGCTGATTTTTCAATCGCTTTCTTAATTTTTATATGTACGGCGATAAATTTATTGAATCTTTCTTTTTGGCCGCGTTTTTTAAGTTGCGGCAAAGAAAGGTCAATAAGCCGTAATAAGAACCATGCGACCCAAACGCTTTCTCCTTTTCCTAGGTGTCCAACCCGGCTTAATCCATCATTCCAATCGCTAAGCCCCATAAGCGGCAACCCGTGAGATCCGAAAACAAAACTTTTCTCAATCGCTCTCATGGCATGCTCAAAAATATCAGCTTTTTCGGAAGAAATTTCAGGTATGCCGGCCCATTCTTTTTTGTCTGAAAAAGATAAATCCGGGCCGTCAAGAAACGGAACCTCTTCATCCAAGATGGAGATATCCCCCGTTGCTTCAATGTATTCAAAAAGAGTATATGCAAGCCACATTTGATGGTCGGAGAGAGCATTGCGAGAACCAAACATATTATGGTCATGCCACCAATTAAGAGAGTCCCCTTCCTTAAATTGGCGAGAAGCAGCTTTAATGATAAACTCCCTGACAAAGGAAGGATCAGTCCAAATAAAAGCACAGACGTCCTGTAATTGATCTCTGAAGCCATACGCTCCCGAAGGCTGGTAAAACCCTGTTTTTGCATAAACTCTAGACGACAATGCCTGATAAAGCAGCCATCCGTTCATAAGAAAATCAAGAGACAAATCTTCTGTATGAACAGAAACTTTGTTTAGCTTTTCCGCCCAAAAATCTTTTACTCTGTCAAGAGATTTTTCGTATTTATCGCTGTTTTTCCATGAAAGAGCTTTTTGTTTGGCTTCTTCAACAGAAGAAGCTTCTCCAACAAAAAACGGTATTGTTACTTCTTCTCCGGCAGGGACAGCTACTTTTAAAGATAATGCGGCACAATTATTTAACCCGCTCTCCGTATGATTTGACAACGCCGCTTTTTTAAGGGCTTTAGGAGACTCATAAGAACCGGTTCTCCCGATAAACTCTCCCTTATCGCTGGTCCATCCGACTTCTCCCTCATTATTCCCAAAAGACATAAAAAATATTTTATCAGTCATTTGATTTCTAAATCCGTTGTTGAAAAAAAGAGTTTGCGTATCAGGATCATAATCAAAAAAAATATAACTGCGGGAATAGTCTCTCAGTATACTGGCAGAAGGTTCAAGATAATAATATAAAGTTACGTGGCGATCCTTGCCGCTTTTATTTTTAAGAGACAATAAATTGAGCTTCATCTTATCGTCGCGAGGGACAAATATAGTTAATTTTTGGTCTAGATCGGAATATGAATTTTCATAAGAAGCATAACCAAATCCATATCGGATTAAGAAAGGTGCTTTGGTTTTCACAGGGAGAGGAGTCGGATTCCATACTTCTCCGGTATCGTCGTCGCGCAAATAAACGATTTCTCCGCTTTTGTAACGGAAAATGTCATTAGTCCAAGAGCTTATTCTATTGTCATAGCTGTCTTCCGACCAAGTATAAGCCGACCCTGAGTCAGAAACGACCGTACCGAAATCTTCAGAAGCGATAACATGGCTCCATACAGACTTTGGCAAATGGTCGGAAGAAACAGTCATTACATATTCTTTAGAAGTTTTATCAAATCCTCCCCACGAATTATAAAAGAAAAGATCCGGAACGGTAACAGTCGGATTTTTGCGCTCGCGAATTTTTAATAACGGAGTAAATTTTTGTATCCCATTGCTTTTTACGGATCTAAGTTTTTTATTTGCTTGTTCCGAAAGCGTTCCCTCTTGGCTGTCTATGACAAATCGAGCGATAGAGAGAAGAGCCTCTCTATCGTCTAAAGAAATCAGGTCAGATCTTACCTGATAAATAGAACCTCCTTTTTCTTCTAAAGCATCTTTTTTGGCTTGACGAATCATAAAATCAACTTCGTCGTCTAACGCTTTAAAATAACTCCCCGGCTGATTATTTAAAATCACTATATCTATTTCTATCTCCTTTGATTTCCAATATTCATAACACTGTATAGCTTGTTTTAGCAGCTGCATATCTTCAATATTACGGATAAGAAAAAGGGCAATCGGATTGTCTCCCGATATTCCCATTTTCCAAAGACAATGTATAAGCTGGTTTTCCGGCTTCTTGTGTAAAAATCCTTTTGTCTCTCCGGCAATAATTTTAGAAGCTATCTCCTGAAAAGCAACTCCTCGCTCTTGAGATATGCCCAATTTTTTGGTAAACGAAGCGCTGGCCGGAATGGCAGACAATGTAATCTCGCGAGCAGCTTTTTCTTTTTTATATTTTTTAATAAGCCCCTTGATCTCTTTATACGATTCCGCGGCAATTTGTATCCATATGGCAGAAACGCTTTCGCCGGGAAGAATTTCAAATTCAGACATGATGCGAGAAGCCGGATCAAGAGGCGCAAGAACTTTTTCTTTTTTTTGTCGAGATCCGGACGAGATAAAAAAAGGATTTTTGGCAAAACGGTCAAAAGCTTCTTCCCTTGAAGCTGTAAGAACGGCTTTTTTTGAAAAATTCTTTGATACTAGCATATGAGCGCAATAAATATTCTTTGACCTGTCTAAAGGATTCGGCCGATGGAAAATTACCGCGTTGTCTTTCGCGATTATCTCAGCCTGCACAAGAAGATGATGATAGTGGGGATTATGAAAAATTTGTTCCGGCTCGGCAAGGGAAACTTCGGCATAAGCCATTAGATCCAATCTAAGCGTTGAGTCTCCGTTATTTTGTATAAAGAGCTCCCTTGCTTCAATCGGCAGGTGAGAATCAACGGAAACGGACAAGGCGCTGTCAAAAACGTTGCTAAAAGATAAAAATTCCGCTTTATTCTCGTAAAAGATAATTTTCTGTCTTTGGGCATTCTGCGCTCCGCGAGGCGAAAGGGAATATGTATTTTTTGTCTTTTTGTCTTGAAGAAAGAAAGACACGCCTTCTGAATCGGACTCCTCCTCAAGGCTTGGCCTAGTAAGAGCAATGCCTTTATACAAGCTGGTGCCGGTACCCCTGTTTGTAAGACAAACAGAGTATGAGCCGTTTGAAATGAAGGCATGACGAGGCGAAGATGTGCGCACCGCCACGAACCTTTTGCTTTCAAGACCGGTATCGGTGAGATGAGAAGTTCTGCAAGGAGCAGGAATGGAAACGGGGTTTGAAAGAGGTTCAGCTATTGGCGTTTCAGAAATTTTTTCTTCAAATAAAACATCAAGAGATTGGACAGCTGGATTGGAGTGGAAAAGGTTCTGAATTCGGCCGTCCTCAAGAATATTGGCAATACTTGCAAGCGTAAATCCTTGATGATGGGCATAATAAACTTTTGCCGGCATTGGTTTCTTCTTTCCGTTTTCAATTTTGCCGAAATAATCAAGAGAGTCATAAAAACCGAATCTTCCCAAACAGCCCATATTAAAAAAAGATCTTAAATTACGAATTGCTTCATTCGGAAAAAATGGCAGGGATAAAGCACTCGTATAAGGAGCAGATACAAGAAATTTTGTTAAATTACGTTTAAGCCCAATTTTTGGACTACCGAATATCTGATACTGATATTGCTTGCTCTCATCAAACTGATAATATGCCGATTCGCCCATCCCCCAAAGGATATTGTATTGCTTCCCCTCCTGCATATGAATTTTAATTGCGGACCTGGCCGCACTTCCAAGCAAGCTCTTGGGATGAGAGGGAAAGAAAATAAGAGACGTAAGATACTCAAATAAAGATCCTCCCCATGAAATAAGAGAATTTAAATTTTTTGAACGCACTAATTTTCTATTGAGAGAGAACCAATGCTTTTGAGGAACGTCTTTCTTGAGTATCGCCATAAAACTGACAGAATTTGATTCTGACGCAATAAAGTTGTAGCAAGCTTCATCAAGTTTATCAAAAGTAATATTATATCCTATTCTAAACAATTCTTTTTCTTCGTTGTAAAGAAATTTAAAGTCGGCTTCTTTGATATATTTTTTACAATCTTCTCTTTTTTCGTGAAGCAAACTAATAATTCTGTCAGCTGTTTTCGCTCCGGCATCTACTTCTTCAAGAATTTTGCCATACCAGCCAAGCAAAAATTCTTTAGCTTCTCTGCTTAAAGAAGAATTTAAAACTTTTTTCTCAAACCCGATTTCTCGCACCAGCAAAGGTTTTATCTCCGCCGTTTTTCTGAAGCTTTTTATAGAAAAAACTATCTGCTCCACCCTTTTTACACTTTCCATTGCAAGGCTGTCCTTGGAGGCATACAATTCAGCAGAAGGATCTCTGCTTCTTATAGAAGGCACCAAGGATTGAAGGGACATCATATGGTCTTCAACCATTTCAATGGCTCTTTCAATAGAGAATAACAATTGATCAAAAAAATGCCGAGAATCGCCGGTTGAAAAATTTTGAGCTTTTTTGAGAATAGCTGAAAGGCTCTCGTGAAAAAGCGTAAGCTTTTTGAAATAATCGTAGGAAGAAGCTTTCCCTGCCGGCTTATTAATTATTATAGACACGGCGCGATGGGAAGATGAAATGATGTCTTGAATTTTTTTCTTTAAAGGTCTTGGTGCCGACTCTTTTAAAGAGTTTCCGTCTTCTATAAGCGTTGACATTGCGTCAACCAATCCTTTAAATGCCGATTCTTCAATTATAAGACGATCCGGCATTTCAGCGTATGCCTGGCTAACAGTTACTAGAGAAATAAGAAAATTAGCGCTATCAACGCTTGATATGTATTGAGGGCTAAGAGGCTCTAAGCTTTTTATGTCATACCAGTTAATCAAATGACCCCTATGTCTATAAAGTTTTGAAAGACTTATAAAAATCTTTTGCGTCCTGTCGGCGTAACGAAACGGAGATATGTAGCCGAAATCAAGCGCTGGAACAAGGGACAATATATGCATCCCAATATTAGTAGGAGAAGTTGCAACTCTTGACCCTTCCGAAAGTTTTGGATATTCCTGTATATGGTCCGGAATAAGCCAATGCGTTTCTTCTTTTGCGTTCTCTAAAAAGTAAAGGGCATTTCTATACGCTATAGTCCGGGCGAAAGAAGCATCTTTTCCCTTAAGCTTTTCTTTTTTTCTATCCGGACTGCTTATAAGAAAAATCACTATGGGTGCGGTGCACCAAATTATAAGCCAAGCCTGAAGCCAAGGATCAGTTAGTCCGATGGCATTGAAGCCGACAAGCAAAAACAGCGAAATAAGGACGCTCTCTTTCATTGAAAGATAATATTCTTTTAAGCTGCCCTTTAGCGCGCTTCCAATATCGTAAAAACTATCCCATTGGAGAAGATTTTTTTTGGTGAAATAAAGACGTATCGTCGTAACAATAATCGCTCGCATTGATATATATGCACGCTGGAACAAAGAAAAAACATTAAGAACCGTATGTAAAAAGATCAAAGACAATCCGTTGATAATTTTAGGCAAGCGCATCCGAAAAGGGACTGAGTGTAGGAAAATAAGACCAATGGCAAACGGAAAAATATTAGGCGAAGCAAAAACCGCTAAGATAAGCATGCTTATTTTGGCAAGATCCAAATTGGCCGCGAGTCCTAAAGCAAGTGAAAAAAAACACACTACGGGAAGCAAACTTCTCCGCAGGTTGTCAAAAATTTTGAACTTGTCAATAAGAGAAAAAGATCCGTGAGGAGAGCCATAGCCAAATCGGCCGGAAAGCCACCCTATGATCTGCCAATCCCCTCTTATCCATCTTTCAAGTCTTATTATAAATTCGTGATAAAAATTTGGAAATCCGTCAAAAATAACTATATCTCCCGCAAAACCAGTGCGAGAATAAATTCCTTCCAGTAAATCGTGGCTCAAAGCCGTATTGTCGGGAATCTTTCTCGACATACATGTCTTTATCGCATCTATATGGTAAATTCCTTTACCGAAAAAAAGAGCTGAACCGAAAAGATCTTGATAAAAATTGGATATTGAATTTGAATAAGAATCTATTCCGGATCCTGCCGAATAAAGACGCGAAAAAAGCGATCTGTAAGCGGCTTCAAGACGAACCGCAACGCGAGGCTGAATGATGCCATAGCCCCGAATAACCCGATTAAATTTATCAAGTACCGGCGAATTAAGCGGATGTATAATCGTTCCTATAAGCTTGCGTGCCGTATCATGAGGAAGCTCGGTATCCTCATCTAGAGTGATAACATATTGCACTCGGCCAACGGAAAGAACTTCTTTCCCATTTATATAGGAAGTATCTTCTCCCCTTAAAAGTTTATTAAACTCCCTAAGCTTTCCTCTTTTTCTTTCCCACCCCATAAAAACCCTCTCTTTCTCGTTCCAAATGCGTTTGCGAGTAAGTCCGAAAAAACGCTTTTCGCCTTTACCGTAAAGATTGTTAAGACGGCTTATTTCCGAATCAATATAATTTAAAAAATCGGCATCTGTTTTAAGCGTCTCCGCGGAAGAATCTTTAAAGTCAAAAAGCAATGCGAAAAAAATATTTTTTTCGCTGTTTCCGAGAAATCTCACTTCTAATTTTTGCACTATTTCTTGTATTGACTGCTTTGAACGAATCATGCAAGGAACAGCAACAAAAGTACGATATTTTTCTTCTATATCCCCTTCTATTCTAATGCGAGGAAGCCTTCTAACTGGCAAAAAATGTCCGAACAAAGCGTTTGAAGCATGAACGCCTATCTCAAGAGAAAATATTGCCGCGATTAAAAACCAAGACAAAAGAACCGTAAAATTAAAATTTAAAAAACCAATAACCCAAAAAATGGCTGTAAAAGAAAGAAAAGAAAAAAAGCCAATGGTTCCTAGATATAAAGATTGAGGATGGTCGCGGAAAATAAATTTATTAATCTTTTCCAATCGGGTCCGGTTATAGCCCGTTTCTTTTTCAAGCATTTCCGTTCCCGACGGATCCAAAAGATAATATCCGATATGCTTCTTGATTTCCGATTCTTTTGCTTGAGATTTTAAAGAAAGACTAAGAGCTGTGCGAGCAACTTCTGTCTCGTGAATAGAAATACGTTCCGCTATGCGTACAATAGTGTCCCTGTAAAGATTCTTGCTTTCTCTTTCAAGAGATGAAAACACGCCTTTGGGATCGTCCGTCAAAATAGAGTCAACGACATTTATTTTTTCAGCTATTGGATCCCATTTTACTTGATTAAGCCAGTGAAGGGATTCAACGGAATTTGAAGCAATGGATAAATGCTTCTTACGAATTCTTTTTTCAATACTTAAAATTTTATTCTCGGCTATCCCTTGTTTCTCCAAGTTGAGATGTATCCATTTAATTACAAGACGCATAGCCGCCCCTTCTTTTGAAAGGCGGCCTAGGAGGCAAATAGCAATATTAAGAGGTATAAACTTATAACGAGAAGCGAGGAAAGAGACGGCACGAGAAGGATCTCCGCCAAACGAAGCAATACTTTTTTTAATAAGAAGGTGGATTTTTTCGGATTCATTAAAGCCTTTTATTTTTTTGAGGGCTTCATCTATAAGGGAGCCGAATCTTTCAACAAGAATAAGACGAATAATTTCCGGAGCCAAATTAACCTCTTGGATGGATAGCGGACTTTCTTTTTGATATTCCTCAAGGATAGCAATCAAAATTTCTTCATCCGCTTTGTTTTCCGTCATGGCAAGCATCTCTTCAAAAAGAGAATAAAGACGAATTTTTTTTACTCCGTGAGAAGATACCAACGGAAGGCTTTTGACTTCTTTTTTATTAAATAAATTTATCAATTCGGAAATAGTAGACTCTACAATAAAAAAATTTTCAAAAATAAATTCTATTTCTTGATTTACAAAATGATATTTTGATACGGAGCTTGTAAGAATTTTGTATTTTCTTAAAACAGTCTTTAATTTTCTCCTATACAAAGACATTAACGCGATTGCCGTCGCTTTTTCCGTAAAAAGAATTGTGGAATTGCCGAAATCGTGAGCTCTTTTTAAAATAGTCTCGTTATATCGGCTTTTTTTTCTATTCTTAAATGGCATGCAGTTTAAATTATACACGATAGTACCGGATTTAAGGAATACTTTAAAATCCCCAACCGATTTTTAAGCTGATGCAGTTATTGTATTTATCTTCGTTTTAATAGTAGTTGACCCCGTTTTTGCCCGAAGGATTATTTTACGTCGTCGTTCCGGAACGACGAGTTTTCCAAGCTACAAACCGATTAAAAAACGTAAATAATATAATCCAACAGTAAGAAAAATTAAGGCAACGATATAACGCATTGCTTTTTCTATTTTCTGCATAGCTTGAAAGGCTGCGCTGATCTTTCGCGCGCTAAAGGCTATTAAGAAAGAAAAAACAATAACCGGCAATCCGGTCCCAAAAGCGAACAAAGACGGCAAAAGCAGGCCGCCGGAAGATTTGAACACCAACGGAATAAGCGCGCCAAAGAACAGCACGGCGCTGTAAGGACAAAAGGCCAAAGCAAACAACGCGCCCAGCAGAAACGCCCCTAAGATTCCCCTGTCCGCCAGCCAAAGCTTGATCTTTTCTGATCTTTCTCTACCGGAAGGTAATTTTATTTTAAGAACATTAAGCATTGCCAATCCCATAAACACCAGTAGCGGGCCAAGCAGTTTTTCGCTCCAGTCTTGGACTGATTTTGAAATTTGAAAAGATGAAAGGCCGTAATATATCAAAACGGCCAACAAGGTATAGCTAGCCGCGCGGCCAAAGGCGTAATACGCGCCGTTAGCTAGGGTGCTTTTTACGGTTTTCAAATTCTTAGAAAGATAAGCGACAGCCGCAATGTTGGTTGCCAGCGGACAGGGACTGATTGAAGTTAAAACGCCCAATAAAAAGGCGGTAAATACAGGGATGGTATTACTCTCTATTAAAGCGTTTAGAATGTCTATCATTGTTTGTCTAGCAAAGCATTAATCTTATTTTCCAGATAATTTTTGAAAGCCGCCGGATTATTAGTCAAGCGCCACACTTCCATATCCTCTTGGATATTGTCGCCTCCCTCTCTGGTTGCGTTGATAAACAAAGACGAACCGCTGGCTTGGAATTTTTCGGCCAAAGCTTTGTTTTGCGGTTCATCAATATTCACTTCCCGAAACACTATCTTGCCGCTTAAAACTTCCGGGCCGAATCTTTCTTCCACGGTTTTACCGGCCAGCTTGCCGATAGTCGTGCAAGTAATACATCTTTGCGTGCGGTGGAATAAAAACACTTCTACCTTTTCGGCAGGCGCAATCGCAATAGGCATATCGCTGTCTTCTTCTTGCGGTTTGATGGAAGAATCCAAAATTACTGATTGTTCGTTGGCTGCGTCTTTCTTGGGAATTGCCGACAATATTCCCAAGACTCCAGCGACTCCCAAAATTATTAAGGTTGCAATAAATTTTTTCATTTCTATTAAGTTTAAATTTTAACCAGATTAAAGAAAAAACCCATTATCATAATGCCAATGGTGGTGGTTACGACAAACGCCAAGAGCAGCTTCCAATCCATTGCTTTTTTTAGTATCAATAATCCGGGAATTGATAGCGTAACCGTAGCGGTCATAAACGCCAGCGCCGCGCCCAGCGGCACGCCTTTGCCGGTTAACGCCTCCACTATCGGAAGCACGCTCACCGAATTGGCGTAAAGCGGCAAGCCCAAGATTGTTGCCAAGGGCACGCTCCACCAATCGGCCGCCGACAAGTTATTCTCCACAAATTCTTTGGGCACAAATCCGTGAATTAGCGCGCCGATACCCACCCCTAAAACTACATAAGGAAAGATCTCTTTGGTAATGTGCCAAGCGTCTTGCCGCCAAATGGCGATTTTTTTGACCAAAGGCACTTTACTCCCGCCGTTTTCTTTAATCGCGTCTTGCCGGGTCTTATATTGCAAAAATGCCGGATTAACGCTCCTTTCCAATTTTAATTTTTGGATTGCCATACCCGCCAAAACACTGATTAGAATTCCTAAACCGTTGTATAAAAATGTCATTTTCAAGCCGAAAATAGAAGGAAAGATAAACAGGGAAGCTTCGTTCACCAACGGAGAAGCTATAAGAAACGCGAAAGTTACGCCCAGCGGTATGCCTGCTCCCACGAACCCGACAAACAGCGGAATTGATGAACAAGAGCAAAACGGAGTTATTGTTCCAAGCATTGCCGCCAAAAAATAATCTAATCCGTACCATTTACGGCCGGCTAAAATATCGCGAACTTTCTCCACGGGCAAATAGTAGCGGACAATCGCCATTAAATAATTGATAAAGACCAAAAGCAAGCCGATTTTAATCGTGTCGTAAATAAAAAAAATCAGCGCATTGGCCCAATATTCATCGGTTATGCCAAACCAATTGCTAACAACCAAATCGGCAAACGCTTGAATGGGTAAAAAAATGTCCATAAGGCATTATAATTATAGATTACAAACAACCGCAATCGCCGCCGCAGGGACAGCAATCCGACTGATCATCGCCGCCTTTTTGCGAGCACAATACAATTTTGATTTTTTCAATGTCAGCCATTCCGGTAATCACTGCTTTGCCGTTTATTGCCAGCACCGGGAATTGCATCACGCCCATCGCCAAAGCCTTTTGGATATCATTGGAATATCCAACTTCAACTTCAATGTTTAAATCTTTAGCCGCTAAAATCGCCAATTCATGCAGTTTCTTGCAGCTGGCGCAACCCGAGCCGATAACCTCAATTGATGTAACTTTGTTTGTCATATTTTTTTGTTATTTTATTATTTTAAAAATATTTTCCGTTATTTCTCTCCCCTTTTTTGTGAGCGAATAATAGATCCAAACGCCTTCCTTCCTGCCTTCTACCAATTCCGCCTTCTTTAATTTATTCAAATGGTGCGAAACCAAATTTTGCGGCAGGCCAAGATGCTTGATAACCTGGCAAGCACAATGCTCGCCGTCTTTCAAGATGCAAAGAATTTTGAGCCGGTTTTCCTCGGCCAGCAATTTCAAAATCGCCGCAATTTGGGCGATCTCTTCTTTACGACGGCTATTTTTACAACATTCCAGTTTCATATATCAATCTATATTGATATTTTATATCATCTCAAATGTTTGTCAAATTAAAAAACTGCGAAGCCGGCAAGCTTCGCAAAATTTTCCATCTTCCGCTACCCTCTCCGCAGGCATTCTTTTTATCCAAAAAACGGACTGATATATTTCTTTTCCGTTATCCTAGAAATGAGATAATATTATAAATAGCGGCTGAACCCATTTTTAATGACCCTATTTTTAAGTTTAATAATCTTTGTGTCCGTATTTCTTTAACTGCTCTTTTGTTGTTTTTATAAATTTTCCAAACTGACGGTCTTTTCGTCTTTTTTCAAGGTCCGTTTCTTCGTAATGTTCAGCTTCTTTTTTTAAGCTGATGTAGCTATTGTATTTATCTTCGTTTAATTTGCCTGATTTTATCGCACTCAATACAGCGCAACCGGGCTCGTGAATATGCGTGCAGTCAATATATTTGCATTTTTTAGCCAACATGGTTATCTCGTCAAAAAAATTATCTATGCCGCTTTTTGCATCTGCCATTCCCACTTCTCTCATTCCCGGATTATCAATTACAATCCCGCCGTTGTCTAAAAAATACATTTCCCGATTGGTAGTGATATGCTTTCCCCTGTCGGCGTAAGAACTTATATCCTCGGTTTTTATAACCTTTTTACCGAGCAGCTTATTTATCAAGGATGATTTTCCCGCTCCGGAAGACCCAAGGAAGCAATAAGTCTTTCCTCTCTTTATATAAGATTTTAATTCATTTAATCCCTCTTCTGTCATGGTACTGGTAGGGATAAAATCAATATTATCAAATCTGTTTTTTATTTGAACTGTTTTTGATTCTAATTCTTTTTTTGAGATCAAATCTATTTTATTTAAAATGATAGCGGGTTTTATTCTCCCATCGCTGGCAATGGCAAAATATCTTTCAAAACGGTTCAAGCTATAGTCTCGGTCAACCGATTCAATAGCAAGCGCCGCGTCAATATTCGTCCCGATAACCTGTATTTCGTTTTTACCGCCGCGTTTCCTTTTTATTATTGTTTTTCTAGGCAACACTTTATGAATTACCGCTTGTCCTTCTCCAAGATCGGTAATAGAAACCCAATCGCCTACAACAGGATAATCCTCTCTTGATAAAGCGCTAAACATTTGTTTTCCGGTTATCTTTGCCATATATTCGCCGTTTTCATTTTTGACCTTATACAATCCCTTATGCTCAACAATAACTCGCGCGACCGGAAAACCGCCTAATTTTAAATTTTTACGGCTAGACTCAAAAAATTCGTCATATCCTAAATCTTCAATTTTCATTTTCATAATTTTAGAAACAATTTTTCCATATCTTTATATTATATTTTTACTTTAGCAAAAAGCCGCCCAATTTGTTAGACGGCTAAAGAAATTTTAATTTGCTATATAAAATAAAAAGGCCTAATGGCCTTTTTTTATTTTTTCTTCAACGGTACATCCTAAAAAGATTAGGATGATCACTCCAACCAGGAAATAAGAAACGGTTGGAGAAAAATTCATTAAAATCATGGAGAATATTATGGTCATTATGAACCAAAATATCTCGGCATATTTTCCTGTTTCTTCCCATATATTAGCGTTTCGGCTCCATGTGCATACGATACGGTTTAGAGTCAAAATGGCAAGGAAAGAAACTAAAGCCGCTATATACATAGAAGCAAAAATACTGGCAAGAAAATGAAATGCCTCTGATAAAAAATATATCATTTAATTTTGTAAAATAACTTAAAAAAAGTTTTCAACCTTTAAGGGTACATACAACATTATAAAGTTTTTGTCTATACAAAACGGAGTCAGTTCAACAAGTAAGTGCAACACTTTGATATAAAATGAGGTTAATGGGGTCAGCCACCATTTCTTGGCCTTCCCGATTTTTGCGATAGTTCAATAGACCTTATTGCATTATAAATTAAGAACGCTCCTATTACCCCTCTTGCAATATTCCTAAAATGAATACGGATCCTGAATGTTCTTTTTTCTCCGATTCATTCATAACTTAAACAAAAGACCCTTATAATTTTTTAATTAAAAACACCTCAAAAAGAGGTGTTGATTTTTGTCTGTTAAATTAATTTTGCTTTCTTCCATATTTTGATTGACGCCATTATTAACTTTTCGTTGGCTGCCGGACCTGGATTCGAACCAAGATTAACGGGACCAAAACCCGTCGTCCTACCGTTAGACGATCCGGCAATAATTAAACTAATTCGCTGCATAATTCCACTATCGCCAATTCCAAGGGCAATTGCGGTATGCCTGCATACTTTATTTTTCTTTCCGCTTCCAAAAAAAGTTTTAAAGCTTTGCGCAACTCTTCCGGCTTAAAATCTCTCGCTTGTTGTTTTACCAAATTTTGGACGGTTTGTTCAAGCTCTGCCACCGCATAACCGTCCAAATCAGGGCTAACTTGCAAAATCAAAATCTTTCTTAAGTAGTTTATAAAAGTCTTGGCAAATTCAGCCGGATCCAATCCTTTTTCCAAATTTTCGTTTAGAAAAGAGATAGCCTGTTTGGCGTCTTTTTTAATCAGCAAATCGTTAAACTTAATGGCAATGTTTATGTCCACCAATCCTAGGATATTTTCAACGTCTTTTGCCGTAATTTTAATATCGGGCAAAAAGCTGATAACTTGGTCCAATATGCTTTCCGCATCTCTTAAGGCTCCTTCCGCGTTAGCCGCGATCAAGGCTAAAGCCTCATTTTCAATCTTTACTTTTTCCTGTTCGCAGATCCAAGCAAGCTTTTCAATAATTTGAGGCCCGGGAATTTTATGAAAGTCAAATCTTTGGCAGCGCGACAAGATGGTCGGAATCATTTTATGAAGTTCTGTGGTTGCCAAGATGAAAATAGCATGAGCTGGCGGCTCTTCAAGCATTTTTAAAAGAGCATTGGCGGCGTCTTTGGAAAGCTGGTGCGATTCGTCTAGAATCAAAACCTTGTATTTTAAAAAACCGGGAGAGAACTTTATTCCTTCTCTTAATTCTTTTACGTCGTCAATGCCGCGATTGGAGGCAGTGTCTATCTCAATTAAATCAACCGTCTTGCCTTTGTTTATTTCCAAGCAGGCCGGACATTCGTTGCAAGGCTCGTATCCTTTTAAATTCTGGCAACAAACAGCTTTGGCAAAAAGCCTTGCCAGTGTTGTCTTTCCTGTTCCTCTCGGCCCTGAAAACAAATAAGCATGGGAGATATTTCCCATGGCTATCTCGTTAGCCAAAGTTTTAACTACATGCTCCTGCCCTACAAAATCTTTAAAGCTTTGGGGCCGGTATTTACGATATAAAACAAGGTTTGCCATAGGTATTTACTGATTTTTTATATCACAAAAAGCAAAAACAAAAAAGAGCCGAAGCTCTCTCTGTTTTTTACTGCAAGAGTCTTTCACTCTTTACAGCTTTCACTATTCCGGCGTTAGCGGAATAGCTATTTTGCGTCCTTACTTTTGCTGCCAACTGATTTATCTCTAAAGCCAAGGCGTCTAGCTGCTCTTTGGCCAAAGATAAATATTCCTGGTCTTCTTCCTTTTTTTCTTCGCCTAAAGCAAAGACATCTTCTGTTTCCTCTGCTTGGATTTCTTGCTCTTTCGGCTGGACTTGGACAACTTCGTGTTGTTGAGGAATATAAAAAGCTAAACGCTTTTCATCTTCCAACGCTAATATTTTTTTAGAAGCGATTTCCAGTTTTTGAGCCATGTCCTTTCTCTCTTTCATAACATCGCTAATCTCGCTTCTTTGTCCGGCGTTTATGTCCGATATCCAATAGAAACTGAAGAAAACAAATCCAAAGGCAACAATAAAGGCTGCTTGGATTGTTTCAACTTTTCTAAATGCTTGAAACAATTTATCAAGCCATTTGAAGCAAGAGCAAAGGCGCTTGCTCGCTTCATAAAAAAGCCAAGTAAGCAATGCATATGCCGCAAAGCAAGCCGCGGCTATTCTTAGGATATTTTCAATATCCATATTAATTAAATTTTTAAAAGGGCTTGTCTGCCGCTCCCTTGGGATGGGCAGATAACGCTTTTTAAAAATATAAGCTATCTGCCCGGCTGACCAAACCGGAACGGCTGACAATAAAGTAAATTAAGCAATTTATACTGGATATTAAGGTTTGTGTCAACGGCTATTTTTGACAAAAGGCTGTTTTTACTTTATATTTTAATACTAATCTTCCCTGTTCATCAATTTAAAAGGCCGGAGGGAATTAAAATTGCAACTTTAAAAAATATGGAAAGATGCATTGTTAAAAAGCCATCTTTGGATTTTAAGATAGAAATGGTTCCTGTCAATTATCCTCACAGAATAAGCTTTACCGTAAGAATAGAAGGCATAGATATTGATAAGATAGAAATGGTCCCAATCATTCTAAAAGCTAAAGAAGATTTGAATATTACGACCGTCACGGATTTAATCGAAAGTAGATATGATCTGGCAAAAGCCATTGAAAGAAAAGTCTCGGAAAAATTTCCAGAGGGCAAACCGATTCCGGAATACGGGATTAAAATAATAAATATTTTAATCCCTTGATCCGAGTTAAAAACGGCTGATAAGCCGTTTTTTGTTGAAATCGCCAAATTTTTAAAGAAGGCTGTCCTTCTGCAAACTCTGCTAATATCAAAAGCCATGGCTTTAAAAAAGATGCATTTTTTCGTTGACTTAAAGAAGCGTTTATTGTAGGGTTTCAATATCTTATTTTGCCAAAATTTATTGGCAAAGACGATCGTTTATAACTATATAAAATATGAACAATATTGAAGCTATAATAGCTCTCTTTCTTTTTCTTCTTGTTTATTTAAACATCACCGAAAGAATTTTCAGAAACCCGAGAAGATGTTCAAGGCTAATTGAGAAAATTTTTAAATTAAGAAGCGGGATAAAAATCAAAGCTTCTTTTTACATAGAATATGAAATATTAGACATTAATAACTTTCCAGACGAAAAAAGAATCCAAGACTTTTCAGTTTCTGTTCTTGAATACCTTTTTAGAAAAGATGAATATAAAAATTTGGAAAGAAAAAAGGTTGGGAAAAAAGCTTCTAGAATTGTAAAAAGAAAAAATGACCAAAAAGAAATCGGAAAAATAAGAATTGTGATTGAAAAGATAGAGATATTTGAGGAAAAAAACAAACAGCCCTAGGGCTGTTTTTGCTTGACAAAGTATATAATATATTATATAATATAAAGCATAAATTCCTAAAATTATAACTTTAAAATAGCCGTTAAAAGCATAAGGCTGGTAAGCCAAAAAGCTTAAAAAATATGGAAAAATATAATTTTTATATTTTTGGAACAATCTGTCTGACTCCCCTTCTTGCCGCTGTCGCTGTTCCGGAAACGAGGATAACGGGATTCTGTAACTTTTTCACCGGAATTTGTAAATTAATCAAAGAGAGGCCCTAAGGCCTCTTTTTGATTATTATTTATATTGATTTTTTTTGACAAAACAAGGCTATTCGGATATAAGTATTCTTACCAATCTCCGCCTAGTCAACGGAGAAGCTAAGATCTTTTAAAAAAATGTTTAAAAAACTTAATCTTGAAAGAGGCGTTGCCCTTCTTATGGGCTATGCCTCCGCCGATCTAGAATGTTGGACGGTAGCAATTCTTTTCGGCAGGCCGAGAAGCGATTTTCTTTTTAAAATCGTAGACAATGATTTTAAAGAGAAAATAATTGAAGAATACGCAGGGCAGATTGAGGAAGTTACCATTGTCTTTGTTGAATTGAGATGGTTTTGGATGAATTTTTTTTCTCCGGAAAACATAAAATCAGATTTTAAAGAGGCTTTGTGCCAAGCCATGGTTGAGTTAGAAATTCAGAATGAAGAAGAGTTGGTTGGAAGAAAAAAAATCATTGAAAAAAAGACAGAGCAAAGAATAAAAGAAAAAATGGGTAAGAAAAGCGCTGTCCATGTAAAATTGAATATCTATATAAAGAACAAGAAGGCGCTGAGAAGCCCGAATCTTGTATTAAGAGCAGCCTAGAGCTGCTCTTTTGCTATATGAAAAAAAATAGTAAACTTAAAATATGTTAAAACTCTACAATACTCTTACTCGCAAAAAAGAAGAATTCAAACCAATTGAAGCCGGCAAAGCCGGAATATATACCTGCGGCCCGACTGTTTATTGGTATGCCCATATCGGCAATATGAGGACCTATTTATTTGAAGATTTTTTAAAAAGAATTTTAAGATATAACGGTTATCAAGTTAAACATGTTATGAACCTGACCGATGTCGGACACCTTACTTCTGATGAAGACACGGGCGAAGATAAGCTGGAAAAAGGCGCTCGTCGCGACAATAAAACCGTTTGGGAAGTGGCCGATTTTTATACTCAAGCTTTTAAAAGAGATTTGAATCTTTTAAATTTTCAAGAGCCTGAAGTTTGGATAAAGGCCACTGACACAATCAATGAACAAATTGAACTGATTAAAGTAATGGAACAAAAAGGCTTTGTCTATGTCATCTCTGACGGCGTTTATTTTGATACTTCAAAACTTTCAAGCTACGGCAAGCTTTGGCCCAACAAAAAAATGGATATCAGAGCCGGAGTGCGCGTGGAAATGGCTGAAGGCAAAAAAAATCCCACTGATTTCGCTCTTTGGAAATTTTCTCCGAAAGAAGGCCCAAAAAGGCAAATGGAATGGGACTCTCCTTGGGGAGTCGGCTTCCCCGGATGGCATACGGAGTGCGTTGTTATGTCTATTAAAAATTTGGGAGTTCCTTTTGATATCCATTGCGGCGGAATTGACCATATCTTAATCCATCACACCAACGAGATCGCCCAAGCCGAAGCGGCTTACGGCAAAGATATGTGCAATTACTGGATGCACGGAGATTTTTTAATCTTGAAAGATGACGTTAAAATGGCCAAGTCAGACGGAACGGTTGTTTTGGTTGAAGATATCGTTAATAAAAATATGAACCCTTTAGCTTATCGCTATTTGGTTATGGGAGTTCATTACAGAAAAAAGATGGAATTTTCCTGGGAATCTCTGCAATCCGCTCAAACCGGATTAAACAATTTATATGAAAAATTTCTAGAATTTAAAGAAAATAAAAAAATCGGCGTTCCTTTTGGGAAAAAAGCGGAACAACACAAAAACAAATTCACGGAAGCTATTAACGACGACCTGAATATGCCGCAAGCTTTGGCTTCCGCGTGGGAAGTTGTTAAAGACAAAGAATTATCTTCCAGCGAAAAATATTATCTGCTTTTGGATTTTGACAAAGTTTTTGGATTGGGCCTGGATAAAGCTGAGAGAAAAGCCAAAGAAGAAATTCCGGAAAATATTAAAAAACTTTTAGAAGAGAGGCAAACCGCCCGTCAAAACAAAGACTGGGCTAAGTCCGACGAAATTAGAAAACAAATCCAATCTTTCGGCTGGGACGTAGAAGATACTCCCGAAGGACAAAAAGCGAAAAAATTATAATTTTAGCGGGATAAGGCGAAGCAAAAGAGCGTTGTTAAAACGCTCTTTTTATTTTTTACCTACTAGTACAAATTTCTTCTAGTCCTTCTTTGACGCTCTCTCCAGAAGAACAGACTGCGCTTACAACATCAACAAAAAAACTTTTATTTTTTTTGCTAAGATTGTAACCGTTCAGTATCTGGAACCTTTGTAATCTTTGCTGATCTATTTTGGCTAAGATACTATTTTTCTCCACTTTTTCTGGAGAGAAAAAAATATCAGCCCAAAATTTATCTTTAGATTCAGTCCCTAAAGGACAAATAAAAACAAAAAGATCAAAATCATTGAAAGTCTTTTCAATAATCTTTTTCCTTTCTTTTTTATTAAATTCTGGTTGAAACAAATAAAATACTTTTAGCATTTTTTATTTTTTGTTTTAAACGAGCTAACAACGACCTTTAGGTTAAGTTAAAAAAATATATATTTTTTATTATCTTTTGTCAATTTTCAAAAATTAAAACCCCTTTGAAAAGGGGCTTTATTTTTAAATTACGTCAATAACAAATCCATTCGGCGCCGGGATATTATAAGGATGATATCCTATTGACTGCGCAAGGGCTGAAAGCAAATCCATCTGCAAAAAGATTTTCTTTATCTTCTCCGGCTCGTATGAGCTTTTTCCTTCAGAATCCAGTCCAATATATGCCGTATCCGGACTGGTGATAGCCAAATAAGAATATCTAATATCCCCTATTTCGGCTATAAGAGCAGCTTGGACTGCTCTCATTAATATTCTTTTTCTCTTCTGTTCTTGGGTTTTTCTTACTTCTCCATTCAGCGCCAATATATCAGCTTTTTCCCATTCGCCGTCATCTTTTTTTATTTCAAATCCTTCCGTTCTCCACCTTATCCCTTTTTCAGGACGCTTATACTGCGGAAAACCGCAGCGGGAGTTTCTTATTCTTGTCCTGACTTTTTCCTTTATGCCTTCTTTTCTTTCCATTTTTCCCGCTTCTTCTCTAGCTTCCCAGCTATTGTTCTTCATAAAGTCAATTAAATTCTGAAAAGCAAACATTTTTATTTTTTTTATCTTTTCTTTCTTGTCTTCCATTTTGGAAACTTTTTGCCGAAAAAACAAAGAATGATTTCCGCAGCTGATATGGACGTCAAAGCTTTCCGTTTCATCTTCGTCGGGCGCTTTTAAAAACAGAGGCAACTGCTTGAATGCTGTTTCCATATTTTTTTATAAAAAAACTGCCATGGGACTTTTTCGGTCCGGCAGCTCTTTTATGGTTAATTAGAGGGCCGGACAAGCCCTTTAAGATGCTGTAAAGATAGAATAATAATGAATTTTTGTCAATTTTTGTCGGAAAAAACGCTTTCCCCTGCTTATTCACAAGTTATTAACAAGACTGACCTCCTAAAGATTCTTCAATTTTGGTATATTATTCCCAATGAACCAAAATACTCCTGTTTTTGAAACACCGGACAAATTACCGCCGCAAGATATTGAAGCTGAAAAATGCGTGCTCGGCTCTTTAATGATAGACAAGGAAGCTATTTTTAAAGTAGCGGATTTTTTGAAATCCGATGACTTTTATAAAAGAAGCCACAAGGAAATATATCAAGTAATGGAAGAACTGTTCCTGAAAAGCGAGCCCATTGATCTTATCTCTATCTCTGGAATTCTAAAAGGCAAGGAACAGCTGGACGGCATAGGAGGAACCGCTTATCTGACAGAGCTTATCAATGTCGTTCCTACGGCCAGCCATGTGGTGGCTTACGGCCGCATTGTGCAGAAAAAAAGAATTTTACGCGATTTGATTACGGTTGGACAGGAAATCGCCATAAGCGGGTATAACGAAAAAGACGAGCCGGACGAGCTGCTTGACCACGCGGAAAAGAAAGTTTTTTCCATTACTCAAAAGAGCTTGAGTCAAAGTTTTTCCCCCATTAAATCCTGCCTGACAGACGCCTTTGAGAGAATAGATAAAATCTCCAAAAATCAAGGAAAACTAAGAGGAGTGCCCAGCGGATTCCAGGAGTTGGATAATATGCTGGCCGGCTTCCAAAAATCAGATCTCATTATTTTAGCTGCTAGACCCTCTATGGGTAAATCCAGCTTGGCTATGGATATTGCCAAAAATATTGCGGTCAACGAACAGCTTCCCGTCGGCATCTTCTCTTTGGAAATGTCAAAAGACCAGCTTGTTGATCGCATGATCGCTTCTCACGCCAATCTTGATCTTTGGAGATTAAGAACAGGACGATTGTCTTCCGACGGAGAAGAAAACGACTTTACCCGCATTCAATACGCTTTAGGAGCCCTCTCCAGCGCTCCAATCTATATTGACGATGTTTCATTCACTAATGTTATGCAAATGCGCGCCATGGCAAGAAGACTCCAGTCAGATAAAGGACTTGGACTTCTTATCGTTGACTACTTGCAATTGATTGATCCGCGGAATAATTTAGCCAGTCCTGTCCAGCAAATGGCTGAAATCTCCAGAGCTCTCAAGGGATTGGCTCGCGAATTGGATATTCCGGTATTGGCTCTTTCCCAGCTTTCCCGCGCCGTTGAATCCCGCGTGCCGCAAATTCCCCGCTTGGCTGATCTTCGCGACTCCGGAGCCATTGAACAAGACGCTGATGTTGTTTTGTTTATCTACCGCGAAGACCGTTATCGGCAAGATACTTCCCGCAAAGGCATCGCCGATATTATTATTGCAAAACACCGTAACGGGCCAGTCGGCAAGGTGGAATTATATTTTGACGAACAACGCGCCAGCTTCAGAAACCTGGAAAACTACCATCAAGAATCCCCGGAAGGAGCAATGGAAGATATTATTTAAAAATCAACAAAGGCTCGCTTCGCTCGCAGAAGAAGCCCTTCCTAAACAAAAAAGCCTTAACGGCTTTTTATTTTTGGAAAAATAATCAGCCTAAAAGAAATTCGGGCTTTTTTATTTTTCCAAGTTTTTTAATTTCCTTATCTTTAGGAAGATAAGGAAATTCAAAATCTTTCGGTTTCTCCACTTTCCTTTTTGGAGAAACTGAAAAAAATTTAATCAAATTTTTTTTCATTTTTTAAAATTGGTAAAAGAGCTGTTTCGCGGTCGGCAACCGAGAAACAGCTCGGTTTGCCAATCGTTTACATAATAAAGTATATAACATTTGCCTTGTTTTGTCAATTTTTAAACAACTTTTTATTAGAGCTTTTTTCTTATTTATCCGCAAAATTTTTATAAAAAAATAAGGAGAGGAACAGTCATTGCCATTGGCAAGCCGTCCTCTCCCATGTGAGCCGAAGCCCCTTACTTCCAAAAACAACTTCCTTTGTAAACATTAAGGTTTCCCTTTTTGTTTACGTTGTAGGCAACTGCTTGGTACTTTTTCTGCACCTTGCCAGATTTCTTTCTGGTCGCAATTACCTTCGTTTTAAAAATCGTCATCCTTTTGTCATCGGGCTTATATCACCCAATGATTTTTTAAAAGAATTCCCTACCTTTATGTTATATATTATACAATCTTTAGAATGTCTTGTCAATAGCACCGCATTGATGTTTTTCCAATGAAAAACCGCTGGTTTAGCGGTTTAAAAAGTTAGGATAGAGGCTCCCGCCGGCAGAAACGGGAGCCGGGATGAGGGTTTCCCGCTCCTTCTTAAGAGCGGGAACGGTCGGCTGGCGCAAGCAAGCTTTTTCTTGTCTACAAGCTAAAGCATGCTGGGCAGGGGGCCGACCTTTGATAAACTTTGCGTTCCCCTGCCGATTAAAGCTTGAAACAAAGCTTCAAGGCTTAATCGGCAAAAGAACGATTTTTAAAAGAACCCTTTCTATTTATATAGGCTTAAAAAAACAATGTCAATAACAAAAAACGCCCCGTTTTAACGGAGCATTTTAAAATAAAAATGAAGAATCATTCGGCCGAAGGATAAGAGTAATAGATTATGCTATTCTCCTTTTTCCATTCTCCTTCTCCGCTGGGACGTTCTTCCAAAATCAGATAAACTTTATCCCATTCTTCATAGTCCTTCTTAAAATTATACAGAAATTCTTCTGAAACGGGAGAAAAGGAATAAGCTCTAACCCATCCGCTGTTTTGATTCTCCTTCAAAGAATATAAATATATGCATCCTTCAAAGTAAAAATCAAAACTATCCATCATTCCGCTTCTGTGTTTTGCGTATCCAGGCCTGGTTTCAACTAAGTAATCCTTATCAATTGAACTAATCACTGCCGCTTCTCGGCATTTGTTCGCCGCAATCTCTAAAAATTCAATCTCCGCTTTCTTGTCTTGATGCGTCCGCCACATAAATAATCCGATAAAGATTATTGCGGCGATAAGCAGAAAAGAAACAAATATTTTCTTCATTTAAAATTCTCAAAGAACGCCTTCCGCAATTGCGGAATAACGCCTTTAAGTGTTAATTCCGCTTTTCGCAGATAATCTCTTATATAATATTTTGCATAATCGGTCAAAAAAATATCCCGGACTTTCCGGGATATTTTGATTTTTCCAAATTTTTCTTTTAGGCCTTGATCTCCGCTATTTCCACTTCCGTAAACATTTGCCTGTGTCCGGTCTTGGTGTGAGATCTCTTCTTCGCTTTATACATAAATTTGACGGTTTTCTTAGCTTTGCCTTGGGCTAAAATTTTGGCAGTCACTTTAGCTCCTTTTAAAAAAGGCGATCCTATCTCGGTTTTTTCTCCGTTTTGGATTAATAAAACCTCTCCAAAATCAACGATTTCTCCTATTTCTTTGTCTAATTTTTCTATTTTTAGTTTCTTTCCGGGCTCAACAACATATTGTTTTCCGCCGGTCTTAATAACAGCTAACATAATTAAATAAATTAATATTTTTATATTGAAAAACTATAACCTAAACATATTAAACTATTTCAGGAAAAAAATCAAATGGCAAACAGGTTTTATCGTTTTCCGATCTCATTCCGACAAAGGCTTTTCAATTTTTTGCACTTCTGTCGGCTGGCGATCCGCTTCGGTTATTTTTATCACATCTTTGTCTATCTTTGCGAATTCTCTGCTCGCGCTATTGTAAGTATTCACCGTTGTTCCGAGATGGCCTCCCAGCTTCTTCATATACTCGTCGTAAGCCATTAAATGCCGGCTAAGCTGTTCCACTTTTTTAAGTATTTCTTTTGCCGACTCCTCTATCTGTAAAGACCTTAATCCTTGTAAAATCGTTTGAAGATAAACATAAAAAGAAGTCGGGGAAACAATATGCACTTTCTTTTCCCTGACAGCATAGTCTATCATGTCTCGCGTATTGCTTTTCATTGCTCCGATTTTGTTTACCAATAAGTCATAATATATGGCTTCAGCGGGAATAAACATAAAAGCAAAATCAATGGTTCCTTCATTGGGACGGATATATTTGGATGTTTCGTCTATCCTGTTTTTCAAGTCCTGGCAAAAAATCTTTTCCAGCTCTTCCTTTCTTTGAACGTCTTTTTCTTGAATTATCCTGTTATAATTTTCCAAAGAAAATTTGGAATCAATAGGTATAATCTTATCTTTTAAGATTATTGCCGCATCAACAATTTGGCCATCCTTAAACTTATACTGCATTTTATACTGGCCGGGACTAAAAACATTTTTCAGAAGCTCTTCCAAATAATATTCCCCCAATATTCCCCTCTGTTTCGTATTTTTTAAAACATCTTCCAACGATTGAAGCTGCTCGGCAAAACCGACTACCTGCTTGTTGGTATTATCAAGCTCAACCAGTTTTTTCGTCACATCCTGGATAATCTTGGCGCCTTGGCCGAATTGGTCCTGCATGGCCTTATTGGATTCTGACAGCTTGTTGTCCAAAACCTGGTTAAGCTGATGAATCTGCTGTTGCAGCATTATAACAGCGCTATTATCTTCTTTTTTTTCAGGCTTTTTGCGAGTCAATAAAAAAATCAAAACCGCAAAACCAACGACATTCAAAATTAAAAATAAAATAGTGTTTCCATCCATTACTATTAAGATACCCTTCCAAAGCTCAAAAATCAAATTATAAAAAAACAGAGGCCCGGCCTCTGTTTTTCTGTTTTTACCCTCCTCCGCTAAGGCTACGGCGTGGCAAAACAAAAAGCGACCCTAGGAAGGGTGCTTTTTAATAAAGAAGTTTCGGGCGAGATCTCTAGACGAATCCGGAAAGCCGATCCCAAAGCTTCAGTTTCAATATTAATACTATACCACAATGGTAATATCTTGTCAAGAGGTGAGGTCTGGGTAAGGATAATGTCCACACACATTTGGCGGTTTTTGCCGAAAGACAGGCAAGACAATATAAGTTGAACCTGCCAGGACTGGCTACCTTTTATTCTTACGGTCTAAGATTGTGAAGCCGTCTGTTACAGCTTCGCAAAGAAAGTCCTCTAACTGACTATGATCTTTTTTAGTTTGGGCTTTATAGAGGTATGTATAATAAAGCTGTTTTTGCTGCTGGCGGATTATTGCAGGAGCAAAATTCGCGTTGAGCAGCATTGCATTCATAATCAGCCGGCCAATTCGGCCGTTACCGTCAGAAAAAGGATGGACCTGTTCAAACCTGCTGTGAATACTGGCGGAAAGAGCGATAATGTCTTTAGATTTTTCAGCAGCTAAAGACATTAATTCTTTTATTAATTTCGGAATACTAATATAATTTGCAGTTGGCAAATTGGCACCAATGATTCTAACAGCATGATTGCGATAAACTCCGGCATTTGAGTGAACGCCGTTCATAAGAATACCGTGGAGCTTGATTGCCAATCCCTCGTCTATTTTTTCTTTTTTGGCAATGTGGCCAAACAAATAATTTAAAGCCGTCTGGTGATTTTTTGCTTCCAAATGCTCGGTCAAGCTTTTATCAGATAAAGCGGCGTTATCAAAAAGAATTGCCGCCGTGTCCGGCTCGGTAAGGGTGCTTCCCTCAATGCTGTTGCTGTGATAAGTAAGCTTTAAAATGAATTGATCCCGGATATCCGGGTTGTTTAAAATTTCAGAGATAACGCTTTTGTGCTCTTTGGATTTTTTCTGCAATGCTTGTTTTTTAGCAGTAAGCTGATCGGATGGGATTATCTTTTGCCCGGTTACTTCCAGAAAAAGCTCATCTATGGCAGCTTGCATTTTCGGTCTAGGGCTAGACTTACCGGTCCGCCAATTGTTGAAAGCAACAAAAGACACGCCAAACCTTTCGGCTGCTTTAGTTTGGGTTAAACCCAGCATCTTTTGAATGATTTCCAGTTTTTGACGGGTGTCCATACAAACAAAACTTATTTATATCTAACATTCATATATTAGCAAACTTTATAAAGTTAGTCAAAATACAGAAACTTTATAAAGTTTGTAAGCACGGGACGCAGCCAATAAAAAGCATAAAAAATTCTTGAGCAAAACAAAAAGCGACCCTAGGAAGGGTGCTTTTTAATAAAGAAGTTTCGGGCGAGATCTCCAGACGAATCCGGAAAACCGATCCCAAAGCTTCAGCTTCAATATTAATACCATACCACAATGGTAATATCTTGTCAAGAGGTGAGGTCTGGGTAAGGATAATGTCCACACACATTTGGCGGTTTTTGCCGAAATTAAGTGAAAAGCCCAAGCTTAAAATCTGCACAGGTGCCACCTGTGCAAAAACTCGCACAGGTGGCACCTGTGCAGATTTTTTTGGGAAGATTTTGCGGGGATTTTATAGGAATTTGGCGGTGGGGGTTTTGGCTTTGCGGAGATTTTCAACGCTGCCTTCAAAAATAATCTTGCCTCCTTTGGCTCCCCCTTCAGGGCCGACTTCTATTATCCAGTCTGATTCCCTTAAAACCTCCAAATTGTGCTCAATAATCAAAACCGTATTTCCCTTTTCTACAAGCCTCCGCAAAACTATCAAAAGTTTTTTAACATCGTCAAAATGCAACCCTACTGTCGGTTCGTCCAAAATATAAACGGTCTGGCCGGTATCGCGGCGCGCCAGCTCATAAGCCAGTTTTATTCTTTGAGCTTCTCCGCCCGACAAAGCGGTAGCGCTTTGTCCCAGTTTTAAGTACCCCAAACCTATGTCTTTTAGCAATTGCAGCTTATCTTTAACCGGAGGGATGTCGCTGAAAAAAGCCTTGGCCTCGTCAACGCTCATATCCAAAACATCGGCAATACTCTTGCCGTTATATTCCGCTTTTAAAATTTCGGGCGTAAATTTTTTACCATTGCAAATATCGCACTCTACATAAACGTCCGGCAAAAAATACATTTCCACTTTTTTAAAACCTTCTCCTTTACAGGCCGGACAACGGCCGCTTTTGGTGTTAAAGCTGAAATAAGACGGACCCCAGCCTTTTAATCTTGCCTGATAGCTATGGGCAAAAAGATCACGAATTACGGTAAAAATACCGGTATAAGTGGCAGGGTTGGAACGAGGCGTGCGGCCGATCGGGCTTTGATCGGATAAAACCACTTTGTTAACCTGTTCCAATCCGAGAAGCTCTTTATGCTTTCCGGGAAAAGCTTTTGTTTGCCCGTTAATCTCTCTGCCTAAAATCTTGGCAAGAGTGTCAATGACCAAAGTGCTTTTGCCTGATCCGGAAACCCCGGCTACGGAAACGAAAGACCCCAACGGCACTTTAAAATCAACATTTTTCAAATTAAATTCTCCCGCCCCTTTCAGCTGAAGCCATTTAGTATCGCTATCAATTTCTTTTTTGGAAAATTTAGTCGCCGTAGAAAGTTTTTTGGACAGATATAATCCGGTTAGAGATTTTGATTTTATCAGATCCTTATAACCGCCTTCAAAAACGACTTTTCCTCCGTATTTGCCTGCTCCGGGCCCGATTTCAATTATCCAATCGGCGTTTTCTATCACCATATCGTCATGGTCAACAACGATAACGGTATTGTTTATCTTTACCAAATCTTTCAAGGCTTTAATCAGCCGGCTGGTATCGCGCTGATGCAACCCTACTGTCGGTTCGTCTAGAACGTAAATAATGCCGGACAATCCCGAACCCAATTGGCAAGCCAGCCTTATCCTTTGATTTTCGCCGATAGACAAGCTTTCGGCATCCCGCGACAAACTGATATAGTCAACTCCCACATCCAGCAAAAAAGATATTCTCTTGCAGATTTCTTTAATCAGAGGATCGGCAATTTTAGCGTCTCCATCGCTTAAGGTTTTAAAGACTTTTTCAAAAAACAATTTTTCTTCTTTAACCGGCATTAGAGTTACTTCGTTCATATTCTTTTCGCCCAGCTTAACAGCCAAAGCTTCCGGCCTTAACCGCGCTCCGTTGCAATCAGGGCAAACAATTTCTCTCATATATTTTCCGATCTCGTTACGCACATAATCAGAATCTGTTTCGCGATAAAATCTTTCCAACTTTGGAACAGCTCCCTCGTATTCCGGTAAAAAATCCTTATTCCCGTATAAAATCAAATCCTGAATGTCTTTGGATAAATTTTTAAAAGGGTCATTCAAAGAAAAACCCATTGAATCGGCCGCTTCCTGCAAAGAAAACTTTTGATAAGAGTTTCCTGAACCTCTCATCATAAAACGGCTCAAGGCGAACCCGGGCATTATTGCCCCTTCGTTAAGGGAAAGGTCCGGACTTATTATTAATTCGGGGTCTATTTTTTTTAGCTTGCCCAATCCTTGGCACAAAGGACAGGCGCCGTAAGGACTGTTGAAAGAAAAAAGCCTTGGCTCCATTTCCGGAAAAGAAATTTGGCACGCCGGACAAGTCAAAGTCGTTGATAAAATTTCTTCCTTTTCGTTTTTTCCTTGCATCCAAACAACCGTTATCCGGTTCTTTCCAATTCTTAATCCTTTTTTCACCGATTCTAAGAGCCGCTCTTTGGTCTCTTTCAGAAGTGACTCCACTCTTTTCTTTCTTGTGTTCATCGCCTCTTTCTCTTTTTTGGTCAGCTTTTTATCGCCAGCCAGGTCTTTTTTGTATTCAGCCAGCGAAACGCGGTCAACCAAAACTTCAATATTATGAAGTTTGTTTTTATCTAAGTTTTTCTCCCTCGCTTCAGAAATAGGATAAGTGATCCCATCTATTCTTACCTGCGGCCAGCCCTCTTGCCAGATCTCTTCAATCGTTCCCTTGTGCTCGCCTTTTTTGCCGATGATAACCGGAGCTAAAATGGAAATCCATCCTTTTTCCGCCAATTTATAGATATAATCGGCTATTTGATGCGGAGTTTGAGAAGCCAACGGACGTCCGCAAGCCGGACAATAAGCCTTGCCAACATAAGCAAAAAGAAGCCTTAAATAATCATAAATCTCGGTAAGGGTTCCCACTGTTGAACGCGGGTTGGAAGAGATGGTTTTTTGGTCAACGGCCACGGTCGGCGACAAGCCTTCTATTTTCTCAACATCCGGTTTTTTCATTCCGCCTAAAAAATGTCTGGCATAGGAAGACAAGCTTTCCAAATACCGGCGCTGGCCTTCTTGAAAGATCGTATCAAAAGCCAAAGAAGATTTGCCCGAACCGGAAGTGCCGCAAATCACCACCAATTTATTTTTGGGGATTTTGAGGCTGATATTCTTAAGGTTATGAACCTTAACCTTAGAAAGTTCAATATAGTCTTTTTCCATAATTAAGGGCAAAAAGCTAAAAAATAGCTCCGCCGAACTAAAAATTTTACCATAAATCATCCAAATTTAAAAGCCATAATCTGCCTCACGAATACAAAAGGCAACGGAAGCAGAAAGGGCCTGGCCCTTTCTGCTTTTTCTGTGTGGATTTATTTGGAATTTCATTGAAAAACAAGGCCTAAAATGGTATTCTTGGCTTTAGTTTATATGCCTGCGGATATCAAAGAGACTATTAAAAATCTGCCGAATAATCCGGCTGTTTACCTGTTTAAAGATCAAAGCGAACGGGTTATTTATGTCGGCAAAGCCAAAAATCTAAAAAAAAGAATAAGCTCCCATTTTCAGAAGAAAAAAGATATTCGTTTTGATTTTTACAATCAAGTAGCGGATATTGATTTTATTAAATGCCGTAACGAAAAAGAAGCGCTGATTTTGGAAAACGATTTGATTAAAAAGTTTATGCCGAAATACAATGTTGAATGGCGCGACGATAAAAATTATCCTTCCGTCGGCTTCACCAAAGAAGATTTTCCGCGCTTAACCATTACCCATCGGCCGCAAAAAGAAAACCTTGACGCTATCGGCCCTTTTATTTCCGGAACGGAATTAAAAAGTTTTCTAAAAAATATCAGAAAAATCATTCCATACCGCACCTGCCGCAATTTGCCGAAAAAGCCATGCTTATATGCCGATTTGAAACTCTGCCCCGCTCCCTGTATAAATAAACGGCAGAAAAAGAGGTATAATAAAGCAGTTTCTCTCCTGAAAACATTGCTGGAATTTTACGCCGGAAAAGACAAGCGGCTGGAAGGCTATGATATTTCAAATCTTTCCGGCACACTGGCAACGGGATCAATGATTGTTTTTGAAAAAAACAAAAAGAAAACTTCCGATTACCGTTTATTCAAGGTCAAAACCATTGAGGGCCAAAACGATGTCGGGTCGCTCAAAGAAGTAATTAAACGCAGGCTTAATCATCCTGAATGGAAAATGCCTAATCTGATGTTGGTTGACGGCGGAAAGCCCCAGCTAAGCGCGGTAAAAGATATTGAAATCCCCGCCTTGGCCATCTCCAAAGAAAGAAGTTTGGGCAAATTCGGACGGGACAAAATCTTCTCCTTGTTTTCCAAAAACCCCGTTTATTTGGAAGACATTCCGGAACCGTTAAGAAATCTATTCCTTCAATCCCGCGATGAAGCCCATCGCTTCGCCATTACTTTCCAAAAAAAACGCCGGATTAAAGAGTTGAAATTATGAGCAAAAATAAATTTGAATTAGTTTCAAAATTCAAACCGCGCGGCGACCAGCCCAAAGCAATCAAAGAGCTGGCGTCAGGCATCAAAGCCGGAAACCAATTCCAAACGCTTTTGGGCGTGACCGGATCGGGTAAGACTTTTACAATGGCTAATATAGTTCAGAAAATCCAAAAGCCGACCTTGGTTGTTTCTCCGAACAAAACTTTAAGCGCCCAGCTTTATGAAGAGTTTAAAGCGTTCTTTCCCAACAACGCCGTTTCTTACTTCGTTTCCTACTATGATTATTACCAGCCCGAATCTTATTTGCCTCAAACCGATACCTATATTGATAAAGACGCTAAAATAAACCAAGAGATTGACCGAATGCGGCATGAAGCGGTCCAGTCTCTTATCGGACGCAAAGATGTTTTAATTGTGGCTTCGGTTTCCTGCATTTACGGACTGGGGTCGCCCGAAACTTATCAAAAATTCTCCCTTATTTTCAAAAGAGGCCAAGAGCTTAGCCATAATGAATTAATCAGCCATTTGCTTGATTTGCAATACGCAAGAAACGATTACGAGCTTTGGCGCGGCAATTTTAGAGTCAGAGGTTCTTTTATTGACATTTGGACTTTGGGACGAGATCAAATTTTAAGGTTTGAGATAGAAAACGGAAAAATAAAAAATCTTTGGATCGGCGGAGTTCCTTTGGGAGAGTTCATACCGAAAAACGAGCTGGAAGTTTGGCCGGCTAAATTTTGGATCAGTGAAAAGGAAAAAATAAAATCTTCTTTAAAAGACATTGAACAAGAGCTGAAAGAAAGAGTTGAAGATTTAAAAGACCAAAAAAAACTTTTGGAAGCGGAAAGGCTCCAGCGCCGAACTGAATACGATATGGCCATGCTGCGCGAAACCGGCTGGTGCCATGGCATTGAAAATTATTCCCGCTATTTTGAGAAACGGCCCAAAGGAGAGCCTCCTTACACATTGATGGACTACTTCCCTAAGGATTACCTGCTGTTCCTTGACGAATCTCATATGACCATTCCGCAAATCCGCGGAATGAATGAAGGAGACCGTTCCCGTAAAAAAACTTTGATTGACTACGGCTTCCGCTTGCCTTCGGCTTTGGATAACCGTCCGCTGAAATTTGACGAATTTATGGAAAAAACAGGAACGACGATCTTTGTTTCCGCCACGCCCAATATTTTTGAGCGCCGGCACTCCGCGAAAACGGTAGAACAAATTATAAGGCCGACTTTTCTCTTGGACCCGGAAATTGAAATAAAGCCTTCTGAAAATCAAATCAAAGATTTAATGGTTGAGATAGCTAAACGCAAAGAAAAGAACCAAAGGATTTTAGTTTTGACTTTAACCAAAAAAATGGCCGAAGCTCTTTCCCAATACTTTAAAGAAGCTAAAGTCAAAGCCGAATATATCCATTCCGAAGTCAAAACTTTGGAAAGGCCCAAGATATTGGCCAACTTGCGCAAAGGAAAATTTGACGTTTTGGTGGGAATCAATCTTCTAAGAGAAGGGCTGGATTTGCCCGAAGTTTCTCTTATCGCAATTTTAGATGCGGACAAAGAAGGCTTTTTGAGGGACGAAACATCTCTTATCCAAATAATGGGCCGCGCTTCAAGGCATCCTGAAGGCAAAATTATTATGTATGCCGACAATATTACCGGCTCCATGGAAAGAGCCGTCAAAGAAACGAAAAAACGCCGTAAAATTCAAAAAGACTATAATACAAAAAACAAAACCAAGCCGGCCTCTATTGTTTCCGATGTTAAAAATTCTCTTTCCGGAAAAGACAAAGATGAAGAAGAAAAAAAATATCTTCCCAGTAAAGAATTTTTAAAGGAACATCTAAAAAGACTAAGCTTGATGCTTGATATGGCGCGGCGAAATCTTCAGTTTGAAAAAGCCGCGGAGATAAAAGAAGAAATAGAAAAATTCAAAAAAAACCTCAATTAAGCGCTGTAATTTTTAAATACTTCCGCCAAAAGCCACAGGATATAAACCATCAAGAGAACAACGGCTTCCTTTTTGCTGATTTTTTGGCTGGAACGGATGAACATTAAGAATAAAAGAGCCGAAGCGATCATCGCCATTCTGGCAAAAGCATAAATTGAAATATTGGAGACGGAAAAAGGGCTTATTATTCCCACTATCCCCAAAACCAAAGTAGCGGGAATAATTATCGCTCCCATCAAGTCTCCAAAAAGCAGATGGGACTCTCCCCTGCGTGAAGAAGTAACGGCGAAATAAAGCTCCGGCAGAGAATTCCCCAAGCCAAGTATTAAAATTCCAATCAAGGCCATAGGAAAATTAAACTGCAAAGAAAGCTTATTAATAACCTCTATAATCAAGTTGGAAGCAACAAGGAGAAAAATTAATCCGATAATAGCCTTTCCCAAATCGGAAATAAAAAGCTGAAAAGCTTTTAAAGGAGGCAAATCTTCTTTATCGTCATAAATCTTGGTAAATCTTTCTTTTTTTGAAAAAAGCCAATTAATATAAAAAATAAAAAAAGACAAAAGAATAAGGCCGTCCACTCTTGAAAGCTTGCCGTCAAGAATTAAGACCAATGGCAGGACAGCGGAGGCAATGGTAAAAATAGCCGAATTTTGGATTGTTTCTCCTTTTGCCGGTATTCCGTTACGGGAAAAAAATACCGCCAAGGCAATGACTATCGTCAAGTCAAAAAGATTCCCTCCAATTATATCTCCCAAAGCCAGTTCCGGCATTCCTCTCAACGCCGCAGAAACATCAACAAAAAGATTGGGCAGAGAAGCCGCCGCGGCCATAATGAAAAAAGCCACCACAAATTCTTTCAATCCGAAAAACTTCGCAATCCTGTTAATAGCTCCTATAAGAAGCTCCGCTGATAAAAAAAGCAGAAGACAGCAGAATATTACAGCTAAAATATAGAATATAGCCAGCATAAAGATTTATTTTACAAAATAAATTATCTCAAATAGCGCGCCCGCAATCAACAATATCACTAACGGAACCATTAGTATTTTTTTCTGCGGCTTGATTTTGTTATACATCGCCAAAATCAACAATCCGTTGGCCGCCATCATTGTAGCGCCAATCAAAGAAATCACCGGAATAAATTGCTGAACTCCGAGCAAGAAAAAAATTAACGGAGCAAAGCAAGCCAGTCCGAAAGAAGCAATTTTGCTGATTTTGAGGTCGTAGTGCAAAACTTTTTTCAAAGTCAGTCCGCTGGTAATCAATGAAGTAAAAACCGCTATCAGCCCGAAAATAAATCCAAAGAAAGCGGCTCCGGTTCCCGCCGCAGATTTCAAGGAAGCGATCGCCGAATCGTTAACTTCCTTTCCGGAGATAGATAAAACTAAAAATGTAAAAAAAAGATTAATCGCGGCCGTTAACAATATTGAAACGATAATAACCTTTTTTAATGAATGTTTCCTGTTTTTTCTTCCAAGCATTTCTTCTATTTCAGGAACCATATCCACCGCCCAAAAAGAAAAAATTATTGCTCCGTAAGGCAAAAACAAACTGCTTAGATCTCCTGTCTGCGCCTTTAAATTGTTCATATTAATCAAGGGCAAGCCGAAGGCGAAAAGAACGGCCAAAATGACAAGAAAAAGAACAAGCCCCCAAAATTCAATTTTTGAAATGGTTTTTATCCCCAAAAATATTAATATCGCGCTGGCCAGCCAAAAAACAAAAGTATAAAAAAGAAGGCCGTCTCCGTTATCAATTCCCAATAAAGGATTGCAGATTCCCGACAAAAATTCTCCCCCGATAATCAAATAGGCCAAAATGCACCCGAAAGAGCTTATAACCATGGCTCCCAAAGCTATTTTTTTAGCCGATGCGCCAAGGTGGTATTCGGCAAAACCGGGCAGCCTTTTGTAGTCGGGAGTAGATAAAGACACTTCGGCAAACATCAGGTAAACAGCGAGCATTATCGCTCCCAAAACAAAAAAATAGCCCATCATTATGGGAACGCCCACTTTTGCGGCGATATAAGGAAGAGAGAAAATTCCAACCCCCAAGATACTGGAAACTAAAGTGGCAATGGCATAAATCTCTCTAGGCATTTTTATCAAAACTATTTTTTAAAAACGATAAACTTATAAGCGACAAAGTCCCAAACCATTGAAAACACCGTAGCAACCGCTCCTCCGACAGTGGCCCAAAGATTATAGGATATCCCGGCTTGAGGCCCTATAACATTTACCACAAAAGAAGCGACTCCGACATTGATAAAAAATCCGATAAAGCTTACAAGAAAAAATTGCGAAAGCTCTTGTTTTGTTTTTCCGGTGTTGTGCTTTTTAAATGTCCAGCATTTATTCCAAATAAAGCTGTTGGAAACCGCGGCCAAAAATGAGACCGATTTGAACAGTCCATACCACATCCCTGCGTTAACTCCTGTAAAAAGAACCTGCAAAGTTAAAACTCCCCAGTCTATCAAAGTATTTAAAATGCCTACGGAAACGAATTTGGCGGCTTGGAATACTACGGGAAATTTTTGCCCCAAAAAATAAGCCGCATACAAACAGGCAAGGGCGGCCAAAGGAACCAGCCCGGCCAGGAATAAGCCCATATTCAAAGCTGATCCAAAAGTAGCCAGCAAATTCGGATAAAAAAACAGGTCGTTTCTCGCATTTTGGAGGATGGCAAATGCAAGCCAAGCGACTAATTCGCCTATTATTAAGATTGCAGCCAAATCGCTTTTTTTCCAAACAGCTTTGGCCGCCGGAGAAGATCCATCCATAGTTTATTTTTTCTGCCGGCCGGAAAGCCGGAAAGAACAACAAAAATTATTTTTTATCGTATTTGCCGAGCCATAAATTCCTGCGGGTAATCAAAACTTCCTTGAACATTTTAATGGTGTGGCTCATTTTTACTTTGCTGTCGGCATCGTTAAGCCAGCGAATGGGCACTTCCTTGATTTTATATCCTCTCTTTTTTGCAATAGCCAAGATTTCCGGGTCAAAACCGAAATGCTTTATCTCGCTGATTGAAAAAATTTCTTCGGCCGCCTTGGAGGAAAAACCCTTAAATCCGCATTGAGTATCCCAAACCCCCCAAAGCCCGAGAAGAATTTGGACAAGAAGATTAAAGCCGTTGCCTAAAAATCTTCTAAAAAACGGCTGGGGAACGGCTACATCCGCTCCCTCAATGTCTCTTGATCCGATAACAACTTCATAACCGTTATCAAATTCCGGCCAAAATTTTTCAACTTCTTGGATAGGAGTGGAATTATCGGCATCGGTAAAAATCCTGTATTTCCCTTTTGCTTTGAGCATTCCCTGCCTCACTCCGAATCCTTTGCCCTGCCTTTCCGGCATAGCGATAACTTCCAAGTTTTTTATTTGATTTGAAAAACTTCTTGCTATATCAACCGTCCTGTCGCTTGATCCGTCGCTGACCACTATAATCTCCCACTCATACGGCTGCTGTTTTAAATAATCGCTTATTTCCGTCAAAGTTTTCGGAATTCTTTTTTCTTCGTTATACGCCGGAATAACAACTGATAAATGAATTTTTTTGGTTTCCATAAATTGACTTTTCTTTACTGTCCTCTATTAAAAATGCCGGCCCTGATTTTGGGCTGGAAACATCGCTTATTATCTTTAAAATTTATTCATATTATATCTTTTTATTTTCTTCTTTTCCAGTCTGATTTTTCCACATTTAGCTTCGCCGCACTTGTCCATCCCCTAAATTCTCCATTAAAACAGACCCGGGGCCGACAATGCAATTTTTTCCTATCATCCTGCCGGGCATAAGCGAAACATTGATGCCGATTTTGGAATTTCGGCCGATAATAACGCCCAAAGACTTCAAACCGGTTTTTATCATAACTGTTTTTTTCTCTCCGTTCTCTTCTTTTTTGACAAAAGCGCCTATCTCTTCCCTGTCCAGCCGCGCATTAGCCGTTACTGTTCCGGCTCCGATACGGCAACCGGCATCAACAATGGAATCTCCGAAATATCCGGAATGGATATGAACATCCGGCTGAAAAATTACCCGAGCGGCTTCCGCAAAAGATCCCACTAAAGATCCGGCTTCAAGATTGCAATAATCGCGGACAACGGAATTATTCCCTATAATTGAATTGTCTCCGATATAGCAAGGGCCTTTTATTGCCGCTCCTTCATAAATTACAGCATTTTCGCCGATAAAAACATTTCCTTCAATGACTGCATTTTTTGCAATGCGAGCCGATTCGGCAATATTTTTTTTAGTCAAAAACTTGTCAAATAAATAATTTCTTACAGCCAGCAAATGCCACGGATATTTCATTGAAACGGTTTTTGCGCTGTCCCCGAAAATTATAATGCGAGTATCGTTTTCTTTGGCAAACATTGATATCGCAACTTCAAATTCATCGTTATTGCGCCTTGTTCCGGCCGCTGCTTCTAAATTTTTCAGAATCTCCGGACAGCACAACCGAATTCCGGCAATATTAATGTTGGACGGCTCTTTGCCGGGTGCCGGTTTTTCAACCACCTCCAAAACCTTATCCCCTTCCAGCCGGGCAATGCCGTAAAGCCATGGAGTCTTGGTCTCTTCCCCCGCTAAAACCATTTTGGCTTTAGTTTTTTGGGAAAGGCTTATCATTTCTTTAACGATGCTTCCGCAATCCACTCTATTGGCATTTAGCACAAAAAAGCTTCCTTTAATAATTTTTTTGGCGCACAAAATAGCATTGCCCATTCCCAAGGGCTTTTCTTGGACAACATAATCAATTTTTGCGCTGCAATCAAAAAGTTTTAATTCCTTTTCAACATCGCAAGCCGGAGACTGCACGATAATTATATTGTCAATTCCGGACTCTTTTAATGCGCTGACAGTGTGCCAAATCAAAGGCTTGCCCATTATGCGAATAAGGCTTTTGTGTCTAAAATTAAGCGGCCAAAAACGGGAAGATTCTCCGGCTGCCAATATTATCGCTTGCATCTCTTGATTGGAACCGTTTTCCATCTTTTTACTCTGTCGTTATTTTTTTAACAGTTTCGCTCTCGCCGTTATGCTCCAAAAGCTCGCTGTAGGGAATTTTGACGCTGATAATGCCGGCCGCATAAGGAGCCGCTTGATACTGGCTAAAAACAAAAGTCAAGCCGGTTTTATCAAAAAGAAAATTCTCATAATTTTCTTTCTTGGGAGAAGTGCCTTCGTTTGCCATAAATTCATTGTAATATTCCCCTGCTTTCTTTTTAACTTCCTCCTTCGCCTTAACGGAAATTTCTTCCAAATAATCGCTTCCCGGGTTAAAGAAATCTCCAAGCTCCAGCTGTTTTTTGTTTATAATATCGTAATTAAAAACCGAAATATAAGTTGAAGGATGAGCCATGCCTCTGACATAATACATAGTTTCCGTCTTGATGCTCAAAAAAGAATTATTATGCCAAAAAGGCTGATAACTGCTTATCAGCTGGCTTTGAGCCTCTATTTCTTCAATCGCGTTTTCGGCTTCGTCCTTTTTAAAATCTTGCGCCGCCTTTTCCGCTTTATCTTTAAAATAACGGGAAATTTCTTCGGATACTTGAACGTCCTCCAATCCGATAATTGACGGATATCTTATTTCTATACTGTATCTTTTCGTTTGCTCATCTATCCTTTTTTCATTTATTTGCGGAATAAAAATATTTTCCGCGGACTCTTCTTGCCTCGCTTCTTCCTCTAATACGCTATCCGTTCTTTCTTCGCTGAAAGACTTGAAAAGGCCTTCTTGCCAAGCCCAAAAAGCGGCCAAAAACAAAACCGCAACAAGCGATATGATTAACGAGCCGTTGTTTTTCTTCATAAACAAGTAAATTTAATAGTTAAAAAGTTTTAGCTTCTTTAACGTAGCTGCAATAATCGCAGTCCGGATTAGCATTGGGAATGTCCGAAGAATTCAGGCATTTATGAGCGTTTAAAATGGCTTTTTCCACCCAATCGCCAGAGCCCGTATAAGGAATTAAAGTAACATCAAAATCAAGCTTGCCGTCAAAAGCTTCTCTGTCTGTTTTTCCGTTGCAATAAACAAAATATCCGGTATCGGAAACCTTATATCCGTTTTGGCGGAGAAGCCATTGGTAAATTTCCATTTGCCTCTTGTAACCGTCCTGCCAATCTTTGTTTAATTCCGTTATCTCCTCATTCTTGGACGTAGCCTTATAATCAACCACAATATATTCCCCGTTGGAATTTTCCCAAAGATCGTCAATCGCCCCGAATATCAAAAGATTGGTAGGCTCGTGAAGATGCTGAATACCGGTAAAATTATGCCTCCATTTATTCAAATCGTTATGATCCACCGGCTGGGCATCAACACCGTATTTTTCTATAAGAGGATGCTTGCTGCCATTGGCGCGGTAAATATCAAATTCCTGCTTTAACAGCGTATCAACCGCGCTGTTTAAAGAAAAAGGAAACCCGGGCGGACGGCCAATGCCAAGCCTGCGGTCAAGATAAAAACATTTGGGGCAATTTAGAAACAAATCTATTTTTGAGCGCGAAAGCTTGAACGGATCTTTGCTCTCGGGATTATATAAATTGCTGAATCTTCTCGCGTTATAATATTGTGACATAAAAATTATTTTTTTACTTCTATTGATAATTCTTCGGCGTCTTCCATTTTTATTTCTTTGGCCTTTGTTACGGAAGCGATATCGGCTAAAAACGGCTTGATTAAATTCTGCTTGCCTAACGGGCATTGGATGGCCAGCAAAGAAATTTCCTCTCTTAGCTTGATTTTGTTTTCCGATTTAAATTTTCTCGCTTCGGAAACCGCAAACAAAGAGATTTCCGCTCCCGCGATTATATTTTCGTCAAAATCTTCTTTATTGCCGCATGGCCATTTGGAAATATGAATGCTCGCTGTTTTTTCGTTTTTGTAAAAATATCCGGATTCTTTCTTTGATTCTATAACTTCTTTTTCCTCTTCCCTCTGTCCTTTTTTTATTATATCGGCATGATACATTTCTTCGGCGATATGAGGAATAAAAGGAGAAGCCATTTTAAGAATATTCAGAAAAGATTGATAACAGGCAAACTGCGCCGACATCCTTCCCTTCAATCCCTTCTCCGATAGATCGGACAATCTGCCTTTTACGATTTCCAAATAATTATCGCAAAATTCCTGCCAAAAGAAGTCTTCAAATATCTGCCTTGCCTGCGAATATTCGTATTCGTTGAAAGCTTTGGCCATTTTTTCTCCCGCCTCAAAAGACCTTTGCAAAATCCATTTATCCGCTGCTTCCAAATTCTCTTTTGATATTTTTTCTTTTGCATCAAAATCCTGCACATTGCTCAAAACCAGCTTTCCCGCGTTATAAAGTTTGGTAGCCAGCTTTTTTCCTTTCTTCACTTCTTTTTCGTCGTAATAAGCGTCTTTTCCCAAAGCAACTCCGCACATTGCGTAACGAAGAGCGTCAGCCGAATGTTCGGCTATCATTTCTTCGGGCTTGTATTTTCCCCCTCCTGTCTTTTTGCTTATCTTTTCTCCTTTTCTAAGCAGAATATGCCCGGAGATCATCAAATCTTTCCACGGCGCGGCGTCATGGCGGTAAAGACCCATCAAGACCGAATAAACCGCCCATGTTCTGATTATATCATGCGCTTGCGGACGCATGGACATAGGATACATTTTTCCTTGCAACTTTCCGTTTAGCGGATGAAGATTGTTAATATCCGGGGTAAGCGAAGAAGTAAACCAAGTGTCCAAAATGTTCCTGTCGGGAACCAGTTTCCCCTCCTTGCAACCGGGGCACTGCTTTTCCTTTTTTTCTTTTTTGGGATCAATCGGAAACTCGCTTTCATCGGGAATAAAAATCTCTCCGCACTTGTCGCAGCTGAAAACCGGAACCGGAATGCCATAAAATCTTTCCCTGGAAATACACCAGTCCCATTTTAATCCCGCAACCCATTCCTCATATCTTTTTCCCATATAATCCGGACGCCAATTAATTTGCTTTCCGGCTTTTAACAATTCCTCCTTCTTGTCCAGCAGTTTTATAAACCACTGGGTCGTGGATAAGAATTCAACAGGCGTTCCGCATCTTTCGTGCACGCCGACGCTATGGACTATTTTCTCCTCTTTCTTGACGGCTTCTTTTTCTTTAAGCTTTTCAACAATAATTTTCCTGGCTTCATAAACCGGTTTTCCGTTAATACCGAGGAATTCGTCCGTATTTTGCAGCTTTCCGCTTTTATCCAAAATAATCTTTTCCGGAAGGCTGTATATTTTAGCCCAGTAAATATCGGTTTCGTCTCCATAAGTGCAGCACATTACCGCTCCGCTGCCTTTTTCGGGATCAACTTTTTCATCCGCCAAAATCTCCACCTCTTGTCCGAGAGGAGTTTTAACTTTTTTTCCTTTCAAACCTTTATATCTGCCGTCTTTTGGATTAACGAAAACCGCAACGCAAGCGGGCAAAAGCTCCGGCCTGGTTGTGGCGATAACCAAATCATCTCCGTTTTCAACTTTAAAAATCAAATCGTAAAAAACGGCTTCTTTTTCTTTGTCTTCTTTTTCGGCTTGGGCAAAAGAAGTTTGGCATTCGGGGCAATACAAAGCGGGAGCGTTCTTTTTGTAAATAACGCCTTTTTCATAAAGCTCTTTAAAAACGGACTGCGAAAGCTTTTGCACTTCCAAAGAAATTGTTGAATATGCGGCGCTCCAATCAACGCTAAGCCCGATTGATTTCCAAAGATTTTCGTAAATTTCCTTATATTTTTCCGTAGTCTCAAGGCATTTCCCGACAAATTCTTCCAATTCCATATCCTGGGCTCTCGCTTTTATTTCCTTTTCCACCAGCCTTTCCGTGGGCAGGCCGTTATTGTCCAGCCCGAAAGGATATCTTACATTAGCTCCCTGCATTCTTTTGAATCTAGAAATTACTTCCGCGTGGATATAGGAATAAATATGGCCCAAATGCAAAGCGCCCGAGACGGTCGGAGGCGGAGTGTCAATTGTAAAAAGATCGCCCAAACTGTCCGGATTGAATTTATAAATATTTTTTTCTTCCCAAAAATCCTGCCAATATTTTTCTTTCTCAAAAGGATTATACCTGTCCTTTTCCTTTGATGCGGCAGAATCTTTATTTTTATCGTTTAAACCTTCCATAATCTTATTAAAATCTAAAATTTCTACAATAAAACAATATCAAATTTTCCCCTTAAGAGCCAGCCCGAAACAAAAACAGCCAAAAGCCAAAATTCCATAAAAATCCCGAAATAAAAAATCTTAAAAACATTATGCCCAAAAATATGCCGTAAAAAACCGGCAACATATTTTCCAACAAATCGCCAAGCGCGCAAATTTTTGATAAAATTGAGTAAAATTAGAATTTTAATCCGGTAACAGTGAAAAAAAATATGGCTATAGACGAAAATATAAACTGGCATAATATTTCTTGGGAAATAGCCGTAAAATTATTGCACTCCGACGCCGAAAAAGGCCTTTCCAAAAAAGAGGCTGAATTACGCCAAGAAGAATGGGGAAGAAACAAGCTTCCCGAAGAAAAGCCCCTGTCCAGCCTTAAAATGATAATGGAGCAGTTTACCAGCCCCTTGATATATATTTTAATTATCGCCGGAATCGTTACTTTGCTTTTGAAAGAATACGCAGACACGATTGTCATTTTTATGGCCGTTTTGCTAAACGCCGTTGTCGGATATGTCCAAGAGAGCAAATCGTCAAAAGCTCTCCGAGAACTTAAAAAAGTTTTAAGCATAAAAGCCGTTGTTGTAAGGGACGGCAAAGAGCGGGAAATATTCGCCGACCAGCTTATCCCCGGCGATATAATATTGTTAAAGCCCGGAGACAAAGCGCCGGTTGACGGCCGGCTGATTGAAAGCCGCGGATTAAAAATAAACGAAGCGGCTTTAACCGGCGAATGGCTGCCGGCTTCAAAAACCGCTGAAATACTTCCCGAAGACGCTCCCCTGGCCGACAGGGACAATTTAATTTATATGGGAACGATTGTTGAGGACGGCCGGGGAAAAGCTATCGTAACGAATATAGGAGACAAAACGGAAATCGGAAAAATCAACAGCTTGGTCAGGGAGACAAAAGAGGAAAAAACTCCTTACCAAAAAAAATTGGCCCGTTTTTCAAGAATTATCGGCATAGTAGTTGGAATAATCTGTTTTGTCATCTTCATTGAAGGAATGCTGACCGGCGGGGAATTCGTTGAAATGTTTACTACCGCCGCGGCAGTGGCGGTTGCCTCAATTCCGGAAGGCCTGCCGGTGGCAATGACCGTTATTTTGGCAATCGGTATGCAAAAAATTCTGAAGAAAAAAGGGCTGGTCCGCAAACTGGCCGCAGCGGAAACGCTGGGAAGCACTTCAATAATCGCCACTGATAAAACCGGCACCCTTACCAAGGGGGAAATGAATGTTGCCGGAATTTTTACTTTGTCCCTTTCAAACGAAACAGTTTTAAAAGCTTCTATTTTATGCAGCGAAGCTTTTATTGAAAACCCCAAAGACAAGCCCAAGGAATGGAACATCAGAGGAATGCCCACCGAAAGAGCTCTGATTTTGGCAGGAGGAAATTTCGGCCTCATTAAAAATCAGCTGGAAAAAGCGGAACCGCAAATTGATGAAATTGTTTTTTCTTCCGAATATAAATATTCGGCTTCCCTGCGAAAAATCGCGAAAATTGATTCAAAGAAAAAATCCTCCGCCTCCGGCGAAACAAAAGGCATTATCTACGTAAAAGGAGCGCCTGAAGTAATTTTGGAAAAATCAAAATATTTGGAAATCAATGGAAAAACAACGGCGATAAATAAAGAAAAGAGAGAGTTATTATACAAAAAATACGAAGAGCTGACAGGAAAAGGATACCGCGTTTTGGCCGCGGCCTACAAAAAAACAAGCATTACCAAAGCCGTAACAAACGACTTGAAGGGATCCGTTAACAATTTGGTTTTCGCCGGATTGGTTTTTTTGGAGGATCCCATTCGCGAAGAAGCGAAAAAAGCCATCCAAACCTGCCATCAAGCCGGAATGAGGCCCATTATCATCACCGGAGACCACGGCTTGACGGCAAAAGCGGTCGCCAACGAATTGGGGCTTAAAGTAAAAAACGAAAATATCATAGAGGGAAAAGACTTGGAAAAAATGTCCGACGAAGAACTTGGCAAAAAAATAAAAAACATCCAGATATATGCCAGGGTGGAGCCAAAGCATAAATTAAGAATTATTGAAGCGTGGCAAAAAAAAGGAGAAGTGGTGGCAATGACCGGAGACGGCATCAACGATGCTCCGGCATTAAAACAGGCCAACATCGGAGTGGCTTTGGGTTCCGGAACCGAAGTCGCGAAGGAAGTCGCAGATATAGTCCTTTTAACTGATGATTTCTCCGTCATCGTGGCGGCGGTAGAAGAAGGCAGAGCTATTCTTGACAACATCAGGAAAGTGGTAACCTATCTCCTCTCCGACAGCTTCAGCGAGATAATGCTGATAAGCGCAAGCATGCTGGCAGGCTTTCCGCTGCCCGTTACCGCCGTCCAAATTTTGTGGATAAACCTCATAGAAGACGGATTGCCGAATGTCGCCTTGGCTTTTGAGCCTAAAGAAAACGATCTGATGAAACAAAAACCGCAAGGGCTCAATGTTCCCCTGCTGACCAAAGAAATGAAAATAATCATTTTTATCGTCGGATTGTTGACCGATCTTCTGCTTTTGGGGCTGTTCTTTTGGCTTGTCGGCAAAAATTACAGCATAGAATATATTCAAACAATGATTTTCGCCAGCCTTGCCATTGACTCCATTTGCTATGTTTTTTGCTGCAAGAGCTTAAGAAAAAATTTATGGAATATCAATCTTTTCAACAACAATCTTTTAATTGCGGCGTGGTTTGTCGGAGTGGCCGGACTGCTGTCCGCAATATATGTTCCTGTTTTAAACAGCCTTCTCGGCACTGTTCCCCTTCCGGCCTTTTCCTGGCTTATCATCATTGGACTGGCAATCGCCAATACGATTTTGATTGAAGCGGTCAAATATTATTTTATAGCCAGCCATAAAACCGAAAAAACTTAAAAGGCCGTATTCCGGCCGGCAGCTCAATGAAAAAGAAGAAAAACTGGCCGCTTGTTTTTAGCTTTCCGCGGACATTTGATCCGCCATATCCAATCTTTCCGAAAGCTCTTGCAGGAAAGCCAGCTGGTATTTATTAATTTTGCTCCTCCCGTCGGCCAAATTAAACCACTCTCCTTTGTCTATCTCCAAAAAGGGCTGTTTCTTTCCTGATTTCGGAGGCCATTCCATCTCAAATGTATTGCTTTTTATTGCCTCGGAATTAATATTCTTTTCTATTGCAAAGCCATATACAATCTTGCCGCTTTTTTGTTTTACCGGCGCCAGCTCCAAAAAGTCTCCATCAACATCCATTCCTGTTTCCTCTTTGAATTCCCTTTTTGCGGCTTCAAGAGGAACCTCGTCGCCCGCAAACTCTCCTTTCGGAATTGACCAAGATCCCAAATCCTTTTTCACCCAAAAAGGCCCTCCCGGATGGACAAGAAAAACTTCCAGCAAATCGTCTTTTATCCGATATAATAATATCCCTGCGCTTTCTTTAGCCATAAATATTAGCTGACCCTGTTATTACTTCAACAGCTGCAAAATAAGCCCGATTATTTTATCATTGTCTTTCGGGTCGCTTTCTGCCACCAAAAGCGCCAGCGTGGCCAAAGCTTCCGGCAACATTCTGTCTTTTCGCAAAAGTCAGGCTTTGTTTAAAAACCACACAAAAGCAAACTCTCCGCTTCTCTTTTTTGAGCAGTCCCCCCTTTCAGCCCTCCAATCGCTTTCGCCAATTCATCGGCATTCGCGCTTACTTGTTTCTTGCTCTCGCCGATTTTTGGCAAAACGGATTTATCATACGCATTCAAAGGCAGCCAAGTATCGGCAAACATTTTGATCAGCTCCAAAGCATCATTGGCTTTTACTTGTCCGCCTGCCGGCAATAATTTTTCGATTGAATTCATTCGGATCGAGCAGTCATCAATCTCGATCCCGACCGAGTAGCTGCCCTTTTGGGCAAACACATCGATCCGGCCCGTTCGGTCCCGCCAAACCTCTTTTTCGGTGCGGGAATAATAGCCGCAGTCATAAAAATAACGCTTGATCCAAGCTTGGATTTTCGAATGATCTGATGTTTTGATTTTTAATAAATCTTCAACCAAAGAATACAAATCTTATTGCAATATTTAAAGTTTTAATTTTTTTCCGATTGCTTTAGCAATTATTAAAATTAAATAAAACACAATGAACACGCCGAGAAATGCCGTATATCTCCAAAAATCACACCAATTTTTTAAATTACCAGAATAAAATATAAGCGTAAAACCAATAAGTACAATTATTGCAAAAAGTTTTTCGCTATGGTTAGTAAATATTCCCTGAACTGTTTGCACAATTTCATAAGGCTTGCCAGACCAATCGGATCGTGAAGGTTCTCCAGTGTCGCCTTTAATCGGCACATCTTTTACCCTCTGAAATTCTTCAGTTGCGGGAATGTTACCAACATCTGTTTGCGGTGTAAATTCTTGAGCCATTATTGTATATGTGAAAATAATTCATTGCTAATATACTCAAATTTTTCATTACCAACTAGAGCGAATTCATTTGCTCTTTTTTTAATTTCATCTAAATCAATTGCTTCGCTCCCAATTTTGGACACATCAATATCAAAAAATAATCCACTCTTAGGAAAAGCGTTTGAGTCATCTTCATAAACAGATTTATTTGTAAAAAATTGCAACAATGCTTGCTTTCGCTCCATCGGCCCATGAGTAATTTTAAAATCATAGTTTTTACTTTTGAAACTTAACGGCAAGCCGACATCTATCCTTACAACTCCTTCGAAATCCTTATAAGGACTTTCGTTAAGTTTAATAATATAATTCTCAAATGTTGTTTTTATCTGCGCAAAACTAACATTTCTTTTATGCCTCAAAAAACTTAACCTCACACCTATTCTGCCAATATTTTTAGGCTTAAATTTATCGAAACTATTAAGGGCTGTAATAAATTTATCTATTTTCTCCTGCAATTTCTTTATATCAATATTATCTTCAATCAAAAGTCCCGCATTCTGCATCCCTACGAATACTAAAAAATCTTGTGATTCAGGATTAGTAAGATCGATTCTGCTGTTCGCTATTCGAAAGCCTTCAAATCCAAGTTTTTCTATAAGATGTTCAGCCAAAGACCCCTTCCAATCACAAAAGCTCAAAATCGGATCGTAACGAAACTCAAAAACACTTTTCCCGACAGTTGTAAATTCCGATTTATTCATATTCCTGATTATTAAAAATTAAATTAATAATTTTCCTCAAGCTTTCAGCTTAAATGCCATCACTAATTGCTTGAAATTTGTCGGTTTGTATTTATCCCATTCTTCCTGCTTCACATAAATCATCTTGTATTCAATTCGTTTTTGCCTTTCACTTGCGTCATCACACCACTGCTCTAATCTTTTTATTTTCTCTATATCGTCTAAATCTTCTCGCCCCTTTGTTTCAACAATATAAATTGTTTTGTTGTCCGTTTTTACAAAAAAATCGGGATAATAACTGGAAATTGCTCCACTC
>Ga0172381_10000047_pt1 | contig 129634 bp, 211 predicted proteins | sample Leawel6488metaG_FD_119754 | JGI IMG/M metagenome (GOLD analysis project Ga0172381, IMG submission 119754) | Leachate microbial communities from a municipal landfill in Southern Ontario, Canada - Leachate well 64-88 metaG | ecosystem: Engineered > Solid waste > Landfill > Unclassified | place...
CGGATTTTCCTGGGTTTAGTTTACCGAGTTTGAAACTACCGGGGTTACCGAGTTTTTCACTACCGAGTTTCACTTTGCCGAGTTTACCTTCGTTGCCCAGTTTCAGTTTGACGTGTCCGCTGGACTAACGATGGTTTTGACAAAGCACCCGGAATGGGTGATAGTGCATTGAAGGGGGGCCATATGAAGCAGTTGGAGCGTTTGAGAGTTTTGTTAGAATCGGCGAGCGAGCGAGTTGACGAGTCCGTCTGGGTACCGACGTATGGGAGAGAGAAAGAGACAGACCCGGTTGAAATTGACGGGTCTTATATGCAGCGATTGGTGGCAGCCAGGGTTGGCTGGTTGGCTGAGGTGGTGGCGGGGATCGCTGCGAGGGTTCTTTCTATCAAGGACGGGTCGCAGTACGAATATAGCAGTGTGAAAAGGGTTGCTCCGTGGGAGTATGCTGGTGCTGATTACAATTTTGTGTCGAGGGTGGGAACAGGGAGTATTGAGTTCAGGCTGGTCAGCAAGGGTGACTCTTATCCCCAAGCTGTCAGTGTGAACAGTGGCGAGAAGAACAGAGTCCCTATTGGTAGTGTTGCCGTAGCATATACGGCGAGAGACGATTCGATTGTAACGAAGACGTTTATGTTCGACGCGGGCACTAAGCCAGCGGAGTTGGCAACTGCCATTCTGGGGTTTATTGGTTGAGCGCAATTGATTGCGGGGGAGTTGATGTTGGTGGCAGGGACGTTACAGTCTGGGTTTTTGGATATGGCAGTGAACCCGTCTATTGATGTGGCGACAGCGGCGCAGAGGTTCGCTGGAGTGTTGATGTCCTGGGCCAGCGGGGCACAGGCGATGGGAATTCCTGCTGTAGTTTCGGTGGCAGCGGCACAGGCCGGGTTTATGGCGGGGGAACGGTTACCGATGATCTTATCTAAGTTTTGGCCTACTGTTGTTTTTGCAGGGATGGTCGCACCTCCTGTTGGGCCGCCTATGGCCGAGCCTTTGGTAGCGCCGACAGCGGATGCTGCTGGTGCGGCTCAAACGCTTGCAACGGCTATTCAATCAAATGCGATGATGCAGACGGTGACGTTTTTGGTAGGCGGAGTTCCAACTGTGTTTCCTATCGTGTGAGGCATTATGGGATTGGTGGATATCAAATTTGGGCTTGTGAATGCGGGTGGACAGTTCCCGGTCACACTATCGTCGAGTGATACAGTGGGGGATGTTATTTTGATAGCGTTGATGGTGAAGCGGGGGGCTTTCCCGTGGCTCCCCGAGTTTGGGGGTGACCAATCGGAACTTGTTTTTGAAAATCTTAGTCTTGATTCATTTAGGTCGAGGTTATTGGACCGATTGAGGTATTTGTTTTCATCGTATCTCCCATTTGTGAGGATTGTGGACGTTTTCCCGAAGGTAATGAACCATGGGGGGGCAGACGTATGGTTTGCGGATGTCCAGTATGAGTATCAGGGGGTTCCTGGAGGCGTTTTTGTACCATTAGGAGGTAACTAGTGGGGCGGAATAAGATAGCGACAGATTTGCCGGTGCGTTTGTACGGTGTGGACCGTGCGATGATACGGGATTTTGTTTTGCAGGAGTTGAAGGGAAACGCGTCTTTCGCTGCTGTTTTCAACAATTTTATATCAGCGGCACAGGGGATGCTGTTTATTGAGGTTGTAGTGAATGCCACCTTGCACGCTATTTACTATGGTGATCGGCGCGCCAAGAACTCATATCTTCCGACTGCGGATCTTCGGTCGGCAATATCCGCTATATGTGACACACTGGGTTATAAAATGCGAGGTGCGGCGGCTGGGGTTGTTGATCTGGATGTAGTGGGGTTGCCTTCCGGCCCATATGTGTTTGATGTGGTTATTCCGAGGGGTTTCAAGTTTATAGGTGATGGCAAGGTATTTGAGTCGACTGAGTCTAAGACCGTCCCTGCTGGGTCGGTAGCGTTAGCGGGTTCGATAGCACTATGCCAAGGGGAATCAAAGACTAGGACATTTACCGGGGATGGTAGTGCCAATCAGCGTTTGGTTTTAGCGGATGTTACGGATTCTTCTGGTAAGTATCTTGCTGGTGGCAGTGTGAAGGTTTGGGTCAACGGAGTCGAGTGGGATATAGTTGATTTTATTTCATTTGGTGCGGGGGAGGAGGTTCAGGTTGATTACAATGCCACTTTCCCGGAGATAAGGGGAGGGGATGGGGTTGCCGGAAAGGTTTTCCCTGTTGGTGCGACTGTCCTGGTTTCGTATTTTGTTACTGATGGCGAACGGGGCTATGTGGCGAAAGAGCGTATCAACGCTGCTGCGAGTACATTGACGGTGGCAGGTCAGGTTATTCCATTGGCCGTGCTGAATTCTAAGGCTGTAGGCAGTATGTCGGGGCCGGAGACTCTCACTGAGGCCAGGGTAGCCGCGCCACGTTGGCGTAGAGCTGGTCAGGCGAAGGTTGTTGCCGATGACATAGAGGCAATGGCCGAGGCTTTCTCGGATGCTCAATACGGGGTTGTTGCCAGGGCCAAGGCGTTTTCTGCTAGGTCAGCCAGTTCGGATGTGGCGTTCCAGGGGATGTTGTCAGAATTGCGGAGTAGTGTCTCGCAGCCGTCCTCTGTGATAACATCGGAAGTGGCGGCTATAACTCAGTTATTGCTTGCTTCCAAGGCGTTGGTTGATGGGATTCGTTCGGATCTTTCCGATATAGAGTCAGCGAAGGGGGATATCTCGGCAGAGCGAGGGCAGGTGGACAATAGCAGAAGCGTACTATCGACCAGACTCATTGATTTGACTTCTCACATATCATCTTTGCAAAGTCATATCACCAGTTTCACTTCGGCGGCGTCGATAGTGAAGGTAAATGCTATCCCTCTGGCAGCGTTGGTATCGGGCACAATTACAGGGACCGGAGCACCTGGGGACAACGCATTGGACCCTGTTACGTATGCTGAGTTGGCTTTGTATTCAGGGCTTTTGGCGGTCAATGGGGTGATAGTAGAGTCGCAGACGGCGGCGTTGGGGCAGGACAAAAATGATTTGCAGGGTGATGCTTCAGCTTTGGGAGGTCTTGCTACGGCGTTGGCGAGTTCGGTTACCAATATAACAGCATCCGAGAACGAAATTCAGGTTGGCAAGAATTCAGCAACTGTTCGTGCCGATGCGTTAGAAGATGCGGGGGGCACAGTTGGGAAGTTTGTGGATATTGCGGCTGCATTGGTAGTTGCCGAAACAGCCAATCTTGGATGGTCGGACGATGGCGAGTTATTGGCACAGTCGCTTTACGATCATGTTGACGCTATTCTGTCTCACGATTGCAAGGCGAATGTTGTCAGTTTGCCGGTGCTTTCACTAAACTCTGAGGGATACTATGCAGCGCCTTCTGTTGGGCTAATCGCTCGACTTGAATCATATATGAACGATGGCAAAAAGGCTCCGTCTGTGTTCATTTCGGTAGCGTCACGCGAAGATTCTTTGGTGGCTGCCACCGTGGAGATAACGGGTGTGCTGTTGCCTGGGTATGTGCGGGAAGAGGTGCAGGATGCACTTGTTGAAGTCGTTAGTCAGGTATTAAAGTTGAGGGAGTTTGGCGTTTCGTTGTATGAGAAGGAAATTTACGATGCAATTCATGATGCCGGTATCAGCGGCATTGGTTCTGCGCTGACTGTTCAAATTACCGGGCCGTCGCAATATCTTGATTCTCGCGGCAATCTTATCATTGATTCAACAAGGGTAGTGACGAAGGGGAATGTTTCTGCCATTCTGACATTGTCATAGGAGGGGAGGATGCCTGTCAATTTAGTGCCGGATCTCGGTAAAGGAAACGTGAAGGTTCGGTTCAAGGAGCGGTATGTTTCGGAGGGGATAAACATGCGCCAGTTTGGGCTGGCACCTCGTGGAGTGATCCGTGGTTTTGAGATTGTACCGTCACTCGGCAATTGGCTGGTTGATGTAGTTATTGATGGGGATTTGCTGGATAGCGTAGCTGTCGTGGAGTTATCTACGGGGGTTCAGGTTAAGGTTAGGCTAGACGCCAGTATGCTGGGCGTAGATTTGACTGCATTAGCGGGCGTTAGAGCGGTATTTGTGCTGCGGGTAGATTATGTTTCAGGGGCGGAGACTGTGCTGGCGTTGGATGCGTATACGGAAGCCGACTACTTGGCGGCTGCGGACGAGTTTATGTGTGTGCTTGGTGAGGTCGATGTTCCTGCTCTTGCGGCACCAATAACAGAGGATATGATCGGTGGCCTGTATCGGAAGTGGTATTTTCTCGGTGCTCCGAAGGGCACGGAAGATTATGAGCGTTATGGGATAGGTCGGCAAAGGGTCGGTGTGCAGATGGGGGTACTTGATACTCTTGCGCAGGATGTTTTTGTTTTTAACCCTATCGGTGCGGGGGGGGAAGAGGTTCGTTCGGAGGTGGCTCATATTATCGCAGGTGGTATACCCTGGGTTGAGGGCAACAAAGTTCTCCACTTCGATTTAGCGCCTGTGGCAGCCGAGAAATATGCGGCTTTTTATATGCCTATAGCGACGAGGGTGCCCTGTGTTTCGGGGGACCGGTTTATATTGGATTTGGCCGTTGAACTGACGGCTGTTGAGTTCAAGGCGGCATGGGGAGGTAATGATCGTCTCGGTGTTCGTTTCGCTTACTATGATGATTCGGGGGTGGCGGTAGGGAGCCAGGAGTTTGATTTGAGGGACTACGTATTAGGTCCGCCGTACGCTACGGTAGGGTTCGAACGGTTCACTGTACCCTATACTGCTATGGCTGGTTGCCGATATGTATCTGTTTACTTCGAGGCCCTTGGGCTTTGGAAAAAATTAGGGGCTGTGTGGGGGGACAGTTGCGTGAGGATTGCTTTCGCTGATGTTTACAGGCAACGGCATGATCCTGCATTCGGCGGAGTTACGGACGGGATTCAGAATCCCAAGACATTTACCTCTTTGTATCTGGCTCCTTTGCAGGAATTGTCGGCTTTGCGAAGGATTTACGATGATTTACCCGCTGGGGTTCCATATCCATATGTAGCGTCGTTACCTTTGAGCGGTGTTTCATTCCGTGTCGAGGTTTGCGATTCGGGAGCTGGGGTTCCTGCTTCCCGGTTGGTGGTGGAGGGGTTGAACGGGGACAAATATCCTGGTGGTATGCCAGCTCTAGAGTTCGTGAGTAATCTTTGGACGAAGATTGGAGGTTGGGGGGCTGGAGTTGGTACTGTCGGGCAAGACCTTGCGTATATGGCGGGCGGCACTGGTGCCGGGGGGGAAGCCAGGGTCTCCTGTGGTGGCCTGGGTTCTGTCCGTGTTTACACGGATGATGGTGAGCTTCTTATTTTTACGACGGGGATTGGTAATTTGTCATTGACGACGCTGAAGCTATTATCGTTGACGGGTGTTATCCCAGATGCTGGGGTGGACTTTGCGGGGACGAAGGTTATCGGTGCGGCATGTCCTAACGCTGTACTGCTCCGTGAGGAAGCGGGTGTACCAGCCGTTGGTGGTGTCTTCAAGCGCGTCGATGACATAAAGGCGTGTGTCCCGGCGGAAGATATTTTGTACGAGGAGTGGTTCAATTGCATAACCCCGGCTGCTTTTGCCGTTGTTCCGTTCTACTATTTTTGGATTCGGTTCCCTTACACCTATTTTACGGGCGGTTCTCCTACGAATCCTGCAAACTGGTATCTGCCAACTGCCGCGGAGATCGATATTTCGGCTTCTGTCAAAACTGCGAATATTAATGTAGCAGAGGTAACAGACGTGACAGAGTATGGATTTACGGTGAGACTGGCGATGGACCCCACTGCTGTTGCTGGCCAACCTACAACGTGTCAGTTGAAGTGGAAATTTGTCCCTGCGTAATGGAGGTATATATGAAAGAGCGTTTTGTTTCCGAGACATTTTGGGGTGCTGTTGAAACGGGTGTTGCGTCAAGGGTGGTGGTTACAGAGGAGGTGTTGGCGCAGCGTGTTCCTTCGGCACCAATGAAGCAGGCTATTGGTAAAGTAACTGCTAAGATATCAGGACTGTTGTCCGACTTTTTTGATGAGGAGTTCAAGCGTCTTGGGGGGCGGTTAGTGTCGGCTCTGTTTTCTAGCGGGAAGGTTGTAGTCAGGGGCGAGTTTGAGAGGAATGGATGGTCGGTGGATCTGACGATTACCTATCCATTTGTTCCAGGCTTGGTTATGTGGAAGATGGAAAGAGTGAACGAGATACCATGGCGGGCGATAGTTTCTGGTTATGGGATAGAGGGGGAAGAGCGAGTTGGGGCGATGACACTGAGTGCAACGTCTGTTGTGACCTTGGATGACTTTGTAGAGGCATTGGGTGTTGGTAAAGTGATGGGCTCGCCTTCCAAGGGGACGAAGTTGGTGGGGGCATGAAGCGCAAGTTGAGGACACTATTTGGGTGTGAAAATCGTGTTTCTCAATCTGCGGAAGATATTCTGCGGAAGTCTGTCAAGTTTATCGTTAGGTACTTGGACATGTATGGAGTGGACCGATTAGGTGAGGATGTTATTGCATCGAAGGGGAATGTATTACTGAGATGTACAGGGTTAGCAGGTGGGGAAGATGTCATTCTGGAGATTTCCCCAGACGGGGTAGACTTCCATGCTGAGTTGAGGATTGGTGAGGGAGTGTTCTTGGATTGGTATGTAGAGCGGAGTAGAGTAATGGCTATTCGGGAGTTGCCCGAGGTGATAGGGTGGGCGGCGGAAGCGCTCCTGTCGCAACGATTTAATAGGAGGGTCTGATGCCTATCACGGGGAAATGCAGGTGGACGTATCCAGAAAAATATTCAGTGGAGTGGTACGAAGTTTTTGGTTCGCTTTTAACGGAGCAAGACGAAGCCGTTTATGCAGCTCGTGAAGACCGTAATTTACTTATTATGGCGGAGTGTGAGTTTTCTTTTGTGTCAGGGACGGGGGAAGTGTCATGGGATGCGTCTATTGATATCCTTGGCCCTACGACTGGGAAGGTTGGGACGATAGGGGCGGATACGGCTGTTTTGTTAGATGGGGAGATGCTTGTTGTGCCTTTGGTACGTTCTCCCCAAGACGATCTACTTTTGTCGGTTGAAGTAGTAGAGCGAGTTACCGATTCTGTGGGGGGCATTCCGCTGGACCAGGATAGTGTTTTAGTTTTGGCTATCAGGCGTGGTGCTTCTGTTTTTTTCAGGAATGGCATTGTACTGCATGATGGTGATGCTTGTCAGGTGTTTTCCGGGTCTGATTCCATGCGCAAAGGCGTGTATGACACCAATGATGATGGCAAGGTTGATGCTGCTGAGGTAGCTGATACGGCCACTATGGCGGACGCAGCCAAGGCTATCAATGATGGTGTTTATACGGCGAGTGCTTTGCAACTGGAGTATGCCAGGAAGAGAAACTGGGATAGCATGGTGCTTCATTTAGGGATGGACAAAGTGGCAACGCAAGCGGTCCCTGCGTTGTCGTGTAGCCAGTTCCATTGGTACAACGGTTACTGGGGTTACGGTTTTTGGGGACTTGCCGAACCTGCCTATTATTTCACAGTGGTTGCTTGGGTCGCAGGGCCTACACCTGGGACTACGGTGAAGGTTGAATTATACAATCTCACCGATGGGGAACTGGTTACGGGAACGGACCTTACGACGGGGTCTGGAACGCCTGTCGTATTGAAGTCGCCTGTGCTTTTGGTGGGAGGCGGTGCGGGACAACTCAGGAATGTCGAGTCGTTGTATGAGGTGAGAGTGACGTTGATAGGAGCCGCAGACCCGGCTGATTTCGGCTATTTAGGCAGTTCTAGTCTCAGGTTTATCCATACTATCGTATAGGTGGGAACATGGCGCATAAGATAACTAAAGAAGTGGCAAGTGCTTTGCATTTACGGAAAGAGCTTGTATGGCGTGTCTACGATCACATAAACACAGATGCTGTGAGCGGTTGGGTTATTACTCATGTAGTGGGGACGTGGACCAATGCAGGGACCGTGGCAGACGGCAATTATTTCGTAGCCACCTCGTCGGATGGTCAGCAGATTATTATGTCCGCTAATGATAGCGGTGGAACCGTCAACCTAACGTGGGGAACTGCGGGTAAGATTGCTTCAACAGCCGTTGGGTTGGTCTATTCTCCTACGGGAGGGTGGGTGACTGGTGACTTGAATTTTACCAATGCTACGCTTCCGCCTACATATGTGGAAACAACCTTCATCGCTTTTCAGACTACCAGTATATACCATCGTGTCAGTATCATTACGGAGGCAGATGCTATCATTGTGTTTTGGTTCGCCAAGCACACATCGCCGCCTGCTGTCACGGATTCGCCGAGGATGATATATGCTGGTTTAGGTGAGACCGCTGAGGTTGCAGATGTACAGCCGTATGTGGCGATAGCGGGGGAACCGGTAGCTACGGCTTCGACCGGTTGTTGGGGATACAGAATAGCTGGGTTGGGGCGGGTGGTTAATACGGCGGGGAACGCGTTCGAAGCGGGGTTTATGGGGCCGGTTCTTCCCATAGGTGGATATGGTCAAACGAAGGGAGGTCGCTGGGTGGAATTTGATTGTGCGTTTATGTATAGTTCGGCGGCCCCCAAATACTCTTTGAAGCTGAAGCATGTGAAACGAATTGACTCGTCTTCGGGGACGCTTAACACGGATCAGGCTCCAGTTTCTCGCGTGTGCGTATGCGAGGTAACTGTTCCTTGGGAGTAGGAGATGGCAGAACTTACGTTCGCTCCGGTATCTATTGATATGGGCACACTAGCTACGGCGTCGTTTGCACAGGCTAATTCAGGCGGTGGTGCGTTGGCTTTCCTGAATCGTGCTCGTCACACGAGCGGAGTGTTCATTTCGTGGAAGAGTTTGGATTCGCAGGATTTGGCTATGACCTATTGCCCAGGTAGTCCGAACCCTGTGGACTACAGTGATTTCGTTGTGTTGGGTACGTATTGGGAGGCGGGATGAGCGGGTTCGGCAATGACAGATTTGGGGAGACGCCCTTCGGAATAGCGGGATGGTCTCGCAAGATGTTGGTCGATGTATGGCCAGACGAGTTGCGTGAACTTACAGTTGAGCGGGGCGGTTATCTATTGACGTTGTGCGAGGCTCTTTGCCCCCTGTTCAACGCAATAATCCATGAGCATACCGAATCTATTCATTGGTGGAATGCTTGGCGATGCCGGGATGAGGACCGGATCATTACTGGTTTTTGGTGGGATGGTATTGAGTTCAGGGAGAGCAATACAGCGACGTTATATGCTGACACAAAGCGTGTCGGGGCGATGTGGGAGCCTGGGATATTTATTCCCAAGGGGAGTTTGTACGTTGATGCGGCGGCTAAGTCTTGGTTCGTTACGGACGTTAGACGAGGCTATCCCATAGATTATGTTCGCAGTGATGGCAACTCTTACGTCGATTTGATAGAGGTAGACATATCGTGTTCTAGGGTTAGCGATGTGACGCCGGTTATTGCATCTCCGGGAACTGGCCATTCTATATTGACACAAGACGGTCTTTTGGAGTGGTTGGCAGCGACTATTGGAGTGAGGTGGGTTAGTGGGCTGACCGAGAATTACAGGCGTTTGCTGGTGGGTCGGCACCACCAATTTATATCTATGAAGGGGTCTGTTGAAGGGGCGGCTGCGTTTGCCAAGATGCACGGGTATGATGCTGTTGTCGAAGGGCTTTATTGGTTGTCTGCGGAGACTGTTCCATACTTGCCGGTCGGTGATATTATCGATTTGAAGCAGTCTCTGGTCCAGTACCCAGTGTTTTGGGGCGATGGTGTTAGCAGTATAGTGAGTTCGGATGGTAGTTTAGGGACTGTATGCAGACATTTGAAGGATGACCCGGATTACAGGGGGGCATTGGTGGAGCCTGCTGCTGGGCATGATGGGGATGTAGCGATTGAGTTTTGGGTAGTGAAGGGAGGGGTGGAGAGCCGGTATTTATTGAAGGATCGTGGTCTCGGTATCGGCGTGGGGAATCTTATCCCAGCGGGAGCATATCCCAGTTCGGTGGCCATGTGTGGGACTGTCCATTATGCCACGGGAGCCATAGTTCTGCGTGCATACGATTTATCGACTCCTGGAATTTCTATGGGTGTGTTCGCACGAGCTAGGCCGGTGCTTGTCTCATTCAAGCGAACCGGGCAATATACGTTAAAGGAGCCTATCCAGCCTCTATTTGACGAAATCCCAGCCGATTATCGTGAGTTGGACGCGTACTGTTGGGAAGAGCCTATTGTTTTTGCCGATGCTACTGTTGTTATCGATTCCATGCCAGTTTCGCCGTATACAAGCGATTCTATTTGGACCGTGAGGCTGACAATACCATCCGCTACGATAGAATTCCCAGTGTTGCCTAGATATGGGTCTATTTTGGGGGCATGGGCACCTATTTCGGGCCGTTGGTTGTTCTCCGACGGGGGTGTTGAGCACTACCTGGAGCAGATTTATGAGCCAGGGCCTTTGGACCCACCTGTTGCGTACACGTTGATACGCGTGAAGGGGACGGTCCCCATTACCCCAGGTGTCAAGACATTGACCTATCTTTGCCCCAACGTGAGTTCGTGCGATTTTGCTTTGTCGAACCGCATTCAGTTGACTTTGACACGTCCGCATCCAGAGGCATTTTTAGCTGTTCCCTCCCCTGACTATGATGCCACGTTGCTTTCTAGGTTTGGGGAAACATTAGGAATCCAAGAAGAACTGGTGGTTCCATGAGTTTGCTGGATTTATTTAGTACGTTACCGAGGAGTGTTGCTGCTCGCAAACCCAAGCCTATTTGGATAGGTGTACAGGACCCGACGAACAAGGCGAAGTTCACGGAGCGTTCGATGCAGTGGTTTCCTGAGACGTTACAGGAGACAGGAGGAGCGGAGTGGGAAGAGAAAAAGGTCCCAGGCGGTTCGCATCCTCTTTATAACTACAGTGGTGGTCAGGGCCGTTCCTTCTCTTTTACATTGGTATTCACGAGTGATGAGGACCCGGATCTTGGAGAAGTGACTCGGGGCAAGAATGAGGCATATGGTGTTCGCAACTTGGATTTGCGTGAGGAGTTGGGGTGGGTTCGGAGTCTATGCGCTGCTATGTATAATTCGACAGAGGGAGGGCAGCGTGTAGTTCCTCCACCGGTTGTAAAGCTTCGTGTTGACAATTTAGGTTGGGGTGTGGGGAATGGGGCTGAGGTATATTGTCTATTCCAAAGTTACGACATCACCTATGAGAAAGTATGGTCGTCTGGATATCCTCGGTTGGCGACAGTTTCTCTACAATGCGTGGAGACTATACAGGAGTCGGGGAAGATTCAGTTTTTGGGCAGGGGGGCACCTGGAGATTGGGCGTTGGGGTTGAAACGAGGGTAAAACTTTCGAAGTCTCAGAAATAAATTCTTGACATTATTCGCAGTCCGATTATGCTGTAAGCGTCCAGTAGAGGAACTGGGCATTGACAGCTAATGGAGGACATCATGAAAAACTACAGAGTCGTCGGCCTGCGGGCCGAGTGTTTAGCACCCGTGCCCGCGGACAACGGGTACGGGTTGTCAATAACTGCCGACACTAATGATGTCGGTGGATATAAGCTGGCGTGGCACGGCCACACGCCGCGGCAGTTTTGCCGGGCTTGTGCGGGAGAGGGGCCATGCCCCATGGAAGCCGCTGTTTTGGGGGCGTGGGTGGTACAGCGACGCGGCTAACCTCCAGCGCCAGTCGGGGCCTTGTACCGGCGGGAGGAAGAGATGTTTGTCGACTATGGAGATTTGGATGGGGCTAAGGCCGCCGGTAGGGAGGCGAGGGTGCAAGAGGCGACGGGCGTTGTTTATGCGTATTCTCTTTTGATAGACCGTGTGAGGGAACATGCTGAGTGGAGGGTGAACTTAGACCCTACTTGGCAGAGAGATATGTCCGGCGATTTTATTCGTAACGGTGAGTTGGTGAAAGGGCCGTGCCTTTGGACGAGTCCTCCGAAGTTTGAATCTGCCAGCATAGACCGCCAAGGGGTTGTAGAGGTGTGGTTCGCTTCCGTGCGAGACGGTGAGCAATCCTTCACTTTCCCGATGGTGGATTTGTTCGTTCTAGAACACGAGTTGTCTGGTCGTATTGAGACAGAGGCGTCGGAACGGTTTTCAAAACTTCGAGACGAGTATAAAAAACTTCGAGACGAGTATAATGGGTAGCAAAGAGGTGATTCATGAAAAGCGGTGGCTCGGCAAGGCGTAGTGTGTCCAGAGTCGTGTTGAAGTGGTCTGAGAATGACCGTGACCGCGGTTATTGGGACGTGTCATGCTTCGATGCTGAGGGGGTGTATATGTCGAACGCTGCGTTGGAACTGTTGGTGGAAGACTACAATCTTTTGGAGTATCCGCAAGCGGCAGATGCGGTGCGGCGGGTCTTCCCGAGTGCGACTGTGGAAGAGGACCGATTTGATTTTGGTCCGGTGAGGATTGGCTCTATGGTCGGAAGATGAATGTAGTGCAACTGTAGGAGCATTGAAATGACGAGGGAAGAGTTTAAGGCCAGATGGGAGTCTGGGGATGATGGCGGCGGGATAACGCTTGGCGACATTGCAGAGTGTGCGCGAGAGTGGGGGTTTGCTTCATACCCACAAACGATGTGTATGGAAGAGGTTGTGTGCATGGTGCTGAAAGAGGCGGGCATCAGCGATGCTGAGGGCATAACAGAGCGCATGTTCGTTGTGATAGGGGGGGGAGACATGTTCTATGATTACGGAGATCCGGACGCCATGGAAGCGTGCGCACTTGAGAACAGGGTAGAGGATGATTGGCCGCCTGACCACAAGAGGCTTGCGGTGAGCAAGGCGTTGGTGGCGTCAGCCACGTTTCATTGTCTTGACTGCGGAAGCCGGTTGGTGAAGAGGTCGGGGCGCTTCGGGGAGTTCCTGGGGTGCTCGGATTTCCCGAGGTGTACGTTCTCTGTTTCGATTATTGGTGATGGGGAGCAAGACCGTGCTGAAAAGGCTTTGGATAAGTATTTAGCCGACGCAGACCTGTGTGTCGGTGGTGTGGATGGTTACGGTTCGTTTAGGAGGTAGGTCATGGGGAAGGCACAAGATCCGAGAGTGGAAGTAGTCGAGAAGATGAAAAAGCTGCTGGAGCGGTGGGCCTACAGCTTCGAGATCCCGCAACCTCACGTTGTCGAGACGAAGTATGGCAAAACGGTTTGGTATGGATGGACGGTTGGCAACTATTCCATTGCTCTGAGAATTGTCGGTCCTGAGTCTAACTTCACTTTCACTCTCATGAAGTTTGGTAGAACCGAGAGCATTCTGGGCGACGACATTGCCAGCCAGGGGTTGATTCTTGGTTTCTTCGCAGCGTATATGAGTCGGCAGGAGCGTATTGAGAAGGGGAGAGGCGTTTCGTTCCAGCGGATTGAGTTCGTCGAGATTGAACGGTTTGAATCTGAGGACGAGGCCATTGATTGGATGGTGGCCGAAGTGAATGACCCGTGCATTGACAATCACCGTGTTGGGTACTTCGATAATCCGAAGTCGCTCAAAGAATATGCGCGCTTAGAGAATGAGGGGTGCTGCGGGTCTTTTGATCACATCGTTTTCATTGGGAAGCGTAGGGCGAAGATTGGTTGCAACTACGGGCATTAAGGAGGCGGCAATGAGTTGGGAACGAGCGGTGGGAAAACCAGTCAGAGAAGTGAGGCCGGGGGAGTGCCGGAAGGCGTTGAGGTTAGCGGGGATACTTACGTTCTTGGTGGACATGGGGAAAGTGACTGAGGACGAGTTGGGGGCGCTGGGGAAAGAGGCAGTCGAGCAATACCGTAGGTGGGATGCGGAGAAGAAACGATGATCAGGAGAACGAAGAAGGTTTTGATGGCAGGTCCGGTTCCGTTGACAGAGGGCGAGGCCAAGGAACTGTTGGTTGGGATCGCTGGCGAGCCATGGACGGTTGAAGACGTTCTGTTGGGAGAGATAAAGCCCGAGGGAGTGTTCTGCGTTTGCTCTGAATTGCCGAATTTGTTCGTGTCTCAGTCCGGTGTGAGAGACTTCAATGGTGGGGATGTGGACCGTGCGCACGTTGTTTCCATTCTGGTCAATGCTCTGATTCGAGCGGGGAAATCTCTCCCCTGGGAACGTGAGATTGCAGCGTTGCGGGCGGAAGTTCTGAGCCTGAGCGATACAGTCGAAGTCGTTTGGTACTGCGGGGAACCGATATCGGCCCCTAAGTGGCAAGGGACCGATGCCTACGAGTGCGACGAGTGCGAGACAAGTTGGTCCTCTCTTGAGAAGGAGAGTGATTGGGAAGAAGGGAGTATTTATTCGGAGTGTCCGTCGTGCGGTAAGGTTCACGACAAGGTATCGGGTCAAGCCGAATTGGTAGTAGAATTGATTAACTCTTACGAAGGTGATGTTAAATGATTGAGATGAAACTGAAACTGATGTCGTTTGAAGTGCCTACCAAAGTCGTGGTCGCTGAAGCTGTTGGTCAAAGACAGGATGGCTTTCACAGCGTGACGGTGAGTCTGGAGGATGTGCCAGAGGAAGCGTTATCGGCGTTGTGCGATGAATTCCGCAGCGGTGTTTTCGCCGCTGCTGGCAAGTGCGATCCTAGATTGACTGACAAGGAGGTTCCATGACAGAGGATATAGGTGTTATTCAGTATGAAGAGGTCAGAACTGCGTTAGAGAGCGCACCTGATTTGATGCGAGACGAGTTCTTTCGTATCAAGGCCCGAGTGGTGGAGGGGAATTTCGATGAGATCCCGTTCCTTTGCGACCGAGCTGTTTCTGGGATTGAGCAGACCACGCCGGTAGTCGTACAGCGTGATATAGAGGGCGGCGAAGCAATGACACGAAAGCGACACAAGCCAGGGGAGTATGTCGAGACTCATTGGGGCGGGAAGAAGGCAGATTTCGAATTGGTCTACGGCTGGGTGGACGAGGAGACCTTCGACGAGGTAGTTAAGCAAGGCCGTGAAGCCATAGGTGGTGATGCGGATCATATCCCGACACTTGGCCCGGCTCGCCACACCTATTGCAGAATCATACCGGAGCCGAGTGGAGAAAATGCGTTCGTCTACTACTTCCCGAATGATCCTGGACGTGGCGCGTTCAAGGCAACGGTCGCTTTCCGTGATTGTCGCAATATCCGAGAGCTAGAGCGGGCAAAAAGAGAAGCTGACCCTTTGCCGAAAATAAACCCTTGACTCTTACCACGATTTGATTATGCTGTAAGGCGAACAGAGGCGGCGAGTCTTTGTAGGGAGGCGAAATGACAACGTATATTTGTTCTCACGGTTTTATGGATGTAGGGGAAGGGAAGTTGGGTTTGCGCGATTGGAGGGAGTTTAGTAGCCCGTCCCCTGAGAGTGTCGCTTTGATGTACGCCATAGAGCGGCAGTGGCAATACGATGGCCTTGCGGGGAAACCGTGGGTGACGCTCGTCGTTGTGACGAAGGCCGAAGATCCCCCGTTAGGGGTTATCAGGGTTTGGTACTCGTTCGAAGTCTCGCTTGGGTTTGGTAAGAACCGATTGAACTGCTACTCGGTTCAGGCGCGAGGGTATGCCAGTCCGGTGTTAGATGTGCTTAAGTCGCAGTTTGTATCGGTCCACGATGGAGGATCGCCGTTTTTCTTGGCGCAATCGATTGCGCCCCCCGTTGATAAGTCCCCGAAGGGAGGCCGTGGAGGAACAAATGAAAGCTGAAAATGCTGATTTTTTCGATTTGTTTGAGACGATTGAGTGGGTCGGGACAGAGCCAAAGGGGCATGGTTCTTTGGGGCAGAGCGTAGCGACGACGGCGGCAGGGGCCGCCCTGGACTACATGCTGGACGAGGGGGCTAATGCTCTTCCAGAAGTGTGGGTGCAGGGGCCGGAAGGCCCGGAGACGCTTGAACGGTTCGCTGTGAATTGCGTGTACGGCGGTTTTTGCGTGAAGAGCCTGGGAGGTCCGCAAGAGTTTGCGCAGGAGATCCAGGGTAAAATTGAATCCGCCACGAAGCGGTTTGACGACGCGTGGGGAAAGGGCGGAAGTAAGCGCCCCGGTGAAGGCTATCGGGCGATGAAGAACGTCTTTGGAGGCGAGCTTGGCGAGATCATCCCGCCGCCTGGGGGGGGGACGGCAATAGGTCCGTCCGCCGCTGTGAGGTCATACGAAGAGGTTTTGCATCTTGCTGTTTTTGAACCGTTGCTGGCGACGGTCAACGACATTCGGGAAGCGGTGGAAGCCTATTTGGAGCTTATGCCACAGTCGCTAAAGTCGCTCAGTGTGTGCCGGTGGGTTCTCTTGACTGCCAGATGCGAACGGTTCCGGGGGTGTTGGATGGTTTTGCGGGATTTTGATGGGGTGTTGGTGGACCCGAGTGACGGTGACATCATGTTGCTGCGCCGGGAAGGGAGGCCAAGGGAGTGGAGAGTTGTGGAAAGCTCTAGCGATAACCGTGATCGAGTGAAGCGGTGTTTCGAGGGGGTGTAGCATGGGCGGCATAGGAGTGGTACAGGTCGACAAGGTGAAGTGGACCAAGAACGGGTTCGAGTTGGAAGAGAAAAGCTGTTGCCCAATCCCTGGAGGAGTACGAGTGTTTACGCTCCGGTCGGTTTGTGCATGGTGGGGTCACCCGGAAATCGAGTTGAATGCCCTGTCCAGAGAAGACCTCTACAGGGAAGCTGTAGAGGCAGGATGTGTCAACACTGGCAAAGAGAAGGCGTAGCATGGATAAGGGACTGTTGGACCAAATAGGTGACTGGCTGCGGGCGAACAAGATCCCGTTCCCGAACCGGATGATGATGGTGACTGACTTCGTTCCCAGTGGAAGCGCCAAGGAGCGGTTCCCGCTGTTGAAGCTGGGGTGGGAGAACGGGTTGCTGGGGAGCAAGGTATTTATTGAGGTAGAAGATCTGAGGGAAGAGGCTGCCTTCGCTGTGGCATCGGTGACGTTGAACGGTGGCAGTACGGTGAAGTATGACTGGAATGATTCTCCCAAGCTGGAATGGATCAAGGAGCTTATCAACGAGGTCTACTTCCCGACCCCAGAAGTGATAGGTGGCGTGTTCCCAGATAGCGATGCCGATTCAGACCTTCGGGCCGGGTTGTCGCTGGGGTTTCTGAAGCGTGGAGTCCCTGCGCCGTTGGTGTTTCGAGTTGAGGATGATCTGATGATGTTTGCAACGAAGGTGGGATGCAAGTGGAAGGCGTGTGTGAAGCCGATGAACGCTGGTGACTTCCGGGAACACGCGAAGTGGAGTGTTACATATCCTGGTCTGGTGTTACAAGCGAACGTGACCTTTCGAGAAGTGGCAGCACAGTTCCCGAAGAGTTTGAGCGACCAGAATGTTGCGTTCGTGCGAGGGTACATGGGAGTGGGTGACGAGGCGGTTCCACCGGCTGACCATTGGGCAGGGATGGTATGGCGGGGCAGGACGTTGCATGGTGAGTGATGAAGGACTAGAGTGGCGATATGTTAGTTATCTTAATGGTGCTGTTCGTGGTGTTGTTGGCTTGGTTGAAACCGTGGAAGGATAGGTGAGTCATGATGACCGTGCAAAAGCTGGGGGTTTCGTTGGCTGAGGCGGTGCTGTCTGCACTGAGGAGCCAGGGCGTAGCGGACGAGTTCGGGAGCATCATGCACGTAGGCTTCGACTTTTACGACGGGAAGGCCGGTACGGCTAGCGTGCCCAAGATCATGTGCATTGCCTATAATGGCGAGACGACAGGCTACATCATTGATACAGCCAAGTTCGACTGTTCCATGTTCAAGGTTCGCAAGGGCAGAATACGCCAAGCACGTCGTTGTGTCGGGGAGCTTACGCTGCCGCAGGGCAATGTTCGGAACAGAGGGGGTGAGTCATGAAAATCGTGTTTGAACTGGAGTTACCGGAGTTCTCGCCTGCGTATGTGAAGAGTTTCGGGTACGGTGAGGTTGAAAACCCGCATATCGGTGCCGAGATGATAGTGGGGCATTCGCTTCCGTGGACCCAAGCCCCTCCGAGAGACGAGACGGTGACCATGGCTTATACGTCGAATGCCGAATGTGCTTTTGACGAGGCGGTAGCGCAATTGATTTCGGGGGTGAAGGCCCGAGGTCTTGGACCCCACGTTGTGAAGGCGCAGGACAAGGAGGTCCTTGACATGATTCTGGCGGTAGCGTTGAAGGCCAGAATGAAGGAAGGGTTGTAGCGACAAAATGCTTGACGTTTCAGCGTGGTCTGTTATGCTGTAATGCGAGCTAGCGGATTGAGTATTGGAGGCTGTCATGATGAGGACCGAGTCTGAGATTGAGCAGAAGCTTGCTTTCGTTCGTTGTGAGATTGCGAGGCTTTCGGACGAGATTTCGTTCGGAGAAAGCAACGAGGATAACGAGGATAGAATCGCAGAACTGCGTGAGCAGGAGACGGCATTGGTGAACCGAGACATGGACCATCCTGATGTTGGCGAGTGGCTTAACGGCGAGTTTTCGCCGTTGAATGACGACCTGGATTGGTAACTCGTGGATAACATGGACGACATGCTTCGGTTGAACGAGGCTCTGGGCCGTGAGTGCCCTAGACCGCTTGATATGAAAGGTGAGATCATGAAGTGTCCTAGATGCGGAAACGGATTAGGCGGTGACTGGACAGAAGACAAGTCGAGCCGGTACCTATGCTCGGGCTGTGGATGGGCAAGCCCGAGCGTCAACCAAATGGTCCTAGCCTCTCCCGCCTACCGCCTTGCCAAGCTCCAGGCCGAAGGAGCGGCTCCGGGCTGGTATGGCCCGGACGGGAGAAAACTTACGCCAAAGGCGGATGACTTCGGGAACATTGGGCTATGCGTTGACGGCTGCGGACTGTGGGCTGCTGACATTGAGTCCGATGAGGAAAATGAGGCCGCCTTGTTGGGATTTGCCCGCCGTTGCGGGTTTGTGGAGGTGGTGATATGAGCAAGGGTACGCTCGGAGTTGAACAGCGGACGGACAGGGGGTTCAAGTTCGTTCGATTTTGCGATCACTACGGAGACGAGTGCAGCATTCAGCAGAGTTCGCTGGTATCGGACCAAGGCCCGTGTCTTTGGCTAGGGCTGGAATCGGCTGACCCCAAAATTATGAAAAGTGACGCACTGCGATTGGGAATGGAGCTGCCCGGTGGCCCAGTGGAAGGCTGGATGCCATATCCGCTGCCGAAAGAAGCTCTTCTGAGCACTCGAATGCACTTGAACAAAAAACAAGTGCGAGCGTTGGCGGCGATGTTAAACCTATGGTTGCGCACGGGCGGGTTTGTGAAGGAGGGCAGTAGTATGGACAAAGGGGCGATAAGCGGATAAGGTGATTTGAGCGGAGGTTTGGATGGTTGCTAAAAGCCTACTGACATGGCGTGTAGCAAAGCTCAGAACATGCTGGCGCTGTGCTAACCAGTTGCCGGAGACTCAGTGTGTCGGTTTGACAATGCTGGGTTGGTTGTGCCAAAAATGTTATGATGCGCATCCGGTAGTGTGCTCTGGTTGTGGAGTACGACTTCAACCATGGGGTCTGAAGGGAGGCAATTTCGCCGCCGCTGACAGTAAGCGTTCATGGTGCCGAGAATGTGCCGAGAAGATGGGGGGAATGAAATGAGAACACTCGCACTAATCGTTTATTTATTTGTTTGGGTGTCGCCCGTGTTGGCGGACACCTATGATACCCGCCACAGAGAGGAGCGGGCGGTTGCCCGAGAGGATGCAGTGATGTATGTCGCTCAGGAGACGGGGGTTCCGGCTGATATTCTCCGCTCCATGATAGGAGGAGTTGAAGGCCAGACAGGGGAGTCATCTGGCTATACCGGCGCGGTGCGTTGGTGTAGTGAGTGGGTGGTACGGCCCGACGGGAAACTGACCTGCCCCAACGACAAACTCCCCGATGGGACCAACCGGCAGAAGTCCTGCTACTACAATTGTCGGGGCAATAAGATATGGAAGAATCGGCTGGACATCGGTATTTGGGGATTGCGAGACCCGCCCGCAAAGGTCGGGGGCGTCCCCGTCAAGGGATGGTCGTGGATTAGGTGGTATGAACGAAAGACGGGGGAGGATCTACCCAAGATGTGCGCGCTGGATTGGACATGCGCATCGGTTGTCATGATCGCTGTTGTCCGCCATTTGCAGGCGGGCGCATCAAGGGCTAAAATCAAGTGCCGCAAGCCCATATATGTGCCTGAGTTGCAATGGCTGGAGGGATGGAACGGCTGCTCCAGTTACAAGGCAAGAGTGACATACTGGCTCAGCCAGGGCGGCAAGCCAGAGGATCTCGATAAGTAAGAAAGGAGACTGCCGATGAACATCACACTTCCTATCAAACAGATCCAGTCGCTTTGGGCGATACTTGCGACCAAGCGACACAGCAAAGACTTCCCCACCATCCGGGTGGGGTCAAAGGACGAGGCGGCTATCGCATGGCTTCGGGGCTATCTGCGAAAGGCAGGCTTTCCAGTCAAACCAACGGGCCCTTTTGACGAGGCTCTTGGGAACGTGGTGGAGGCACTACAGGAGGATGAGAGACTGCTGCCCGACCGTACGGTGGGCAAGATGACGTGGGGACTGCTAATCGAATACCCGATGTCACCGATGCCCATTCAGCCAGAGACCATTTCGCACAACGTAGCGAGGCTCAACACGCTGTTAAACCCTGAAGTTTGGAGCCAATGTGGATACTACAGCAGCACCATGGACGATTCTGAGAAACCGTACTACGGGCTGAGAAAAGCCGGTGCCGCACAACGAGCGCTGGCAGCGACGCTCGGATACAAGGCTCAGTACGGCCTATCGTGCGGGCACTTTGGCGATTTTCTAGTCAAACTGTACCTGGGCCAAGATGACCCCAAGACTCGCAGGACGGGAATGAATTTGTCATGCTTCCGCACCTATCGGGACTGCCCGCCTCTCCCCAGGGCGAGCAACTGCGGAGCTGGCCTCTTCGGCCCCCAAGTGAGGAGTTTTGAGGTGCCGGAGAAGAAGCCGTGGACGACGACGGTGCGAGGTTTGTATGGCGCTGGGTTGGAGCGACTTGGCAAACTGGACCCAACCAGATTGACATTGGTGGAAGAGGCTTCCCACGTTATCTGCTACGTGCCCGTTGAGCAGTGGTCAGGGATCAAAGATCCTCGGACGGGGCTGCTGGCACGGCTAGGCGGTTACCGAGTAGCCGCTGATGGCGGATCGTCAAAGGCAGGGAAGCCGTGGACATTCCGTAGGTGGCGCTCCTCGGATGATAGGGGAATCCACTATTGGGCGGTGAACCCAGGAGTGGAGAACTCCCCCCGCCAGAGTGCTTGGATAAATGGGTGATCTATGAGTAATGTTATAGTTACGTTAGAGATAACGAAGTCTTTGTCAAGTCGTGTTGAGGCGGCGTTGCAGTTGATGAGGAAGAAAGATGCGCCAACGTTTGTTCCTGCTGATGCTGCCAGCCTGTGCGAGCAGCTCCTTATTAAGTGGGTGGCTAAGAACGCCACGGATGTAGGGGAATTGTGACAGGAGGTTTCTATGATAAGATCATTGTGGATACTGTTGTTCTTGGTAGTGTTGCTTGGTGTGATTTGGGCATTGAGGGAGAGGTCGTAGACTGGCCATTGACGATGGGAAGGTAAGATAATGAGCGATAAATTCGATTTCGGGACTGCATTGTATTATCTGCGGCTGGGCTGCAAGGTGTGCCGGGAGGGCTGGGATGGCAAAGGCATGTGGATTGTGCTAATGCCTTCGCTGTCTTTGCCTCCGCACTCCAGTCAGGCTCCTGGGGCAAAGGTCAACGATCGCACGGCCAAACACATAGGTGCTGACACTCCTTTGGAGTCACAACCGTACTTGGCGATGTGGACCGCAGCAGGTCAGTGGCAACCCGGCTGGCTTGCATCTCAGGCGGATATACTCGCCGATGACTGGATGCTTGTTGAGAGCAGTTAGCACGCTGCCTCTGGGTCGCTATGTGGCCTGGGAATGCGGTTATAGGAGCGGAAGTGACTACGTATAAGGTCAGGATTCGGGAAGATCCATCTTGTTGCAGCGAGGTTCTCGCCGAGTCCGCTGCAATTGCGGCGGAGCGTGCTGCGTTAGCCATTACAGGCGGGCGGTATGTGGATATGCCAGATATCTGCGTGCTGTTGTCCGGTACATGGCGGTGGTATCGGTGGGATGGTGAGAGGATGGTTCGGGCTGACAGAGCGAAACGGTGAAGGAGGAGGGGTCATGAAGTGGTTCGAAACGTTATTGAGATGGCTTGACTATTCACCGCCTCTTCCGAAGAAGTGTCTGTGTGGGAAAGACCCAGTCCTGCACTATTCTACGGAGATAGGTCGGCGGAGTATGCAATATCGTTGTGAGGACAGGGTCGGATGCGGAGAAGTAGGACCGTATAGGTTGAGCCGAGCAGAAGCCTGTGTAGCATGGGATGTCTGGATAGACCGTCAGAGAGAGCGCACACGTCGTAGGTGAGGCCAAGCCAAGGGATGGTGAGATGATGGTCTGGCCTAAGAGGGGGCTGATATGAGGAAGATCGTCGCTGTGGATTTTGATGGGACGGTTGTAATGCACGAGTACCCTGATGTTGGAGGTGATGTGCCCGGAGCGGTGGAAGCGCTGAAGCTGTTGGTCAAGGAAGGGTGGTCGATCATTCTGTGGACGATGCGGAGCGGGCAGGAGTTGAAGGAAGCAGTAGAGTGGTACAAGGATCGTCGGATACAGTTGTGGCAGGTGAACTGCAATCCAGAGCAGGCGTCGTGGACCAATAGTCCCAAGGCGTATGCCCAGCGCTACGTGGACGATGCGGCGGTCGGTTGCCCGCTGGTCAGGAGTGGCGGGGGCAGGCCGTATGTGTCATGGCCGGACGTTTTGAAACTGTTGCTGATCGAGAGTTGAGATGCCTATAAGACCAGAGAATCGTCATTACTACGCGGGTCCAGAGTGGAAGGCTATTAGGGCAGAGATTCTTGAACGAGCCAAGAACTGTTGTGAACGATGCAAGGCTCCTAACGAAGGGATAATGCGCACTGATTCATGGCAGCTTTCCCCAGATGTAGCACCAATGCCTGTCTATTTGATTATAGGTGAAGAGAAGATTCGAAGTTCTGAGACAGGAGAAGTGGTGGCTCATCTATCTGGTTACTCAGACACCCTTGTCATGCTGAATGATTTAGTAGCTGAAGGTTGGAGACCAATTAAAGTAATTCTAACCATAGCCCATCTCGACCACGACCCAGGGAATAATTCCCGAAACAACCTGCAAGCCCTTTGCCAAAGATGCCATAACCGTTACGATGTCTCCCACAGAGCAGAGACCCGTAAAACTTCCCGTAAAATCCTACCTATGACCCCCCCAAAAACTGCATAGGTAGACCCCCATAGGTGACATGTACTCCGGGACCCCCCACCCCCTTGTTTTAGAATCCGAGTGGATTACCACCTATTTACCGCCGGGGTAAAAATAGGTGGATTGCGCCAGGGGTCCAAGGCCGGGTTGGGTACGTATGCTATAACGAGCACTTGGGCTTAGAGCCAGCGGCCTATAATAAGATAGCCATAGGTACACCGCCCGAGCCGGGACGAAATAATTGCGTTGAGCACCTATACGATAGGTGTGTCATGAGATCTTGTATTGATGGGGTGAGTTTTGAAGCGTCCCTCGCGTGCGCGCGCCATTGTTTGGCCCGCAAGAAAAAAGTTGACAAGCGGGGAAAATTGATTATGCTGTAAGGCGAGGTGAAGGGAATGAGCAACACGAGAGTTCTTTGGCTGGTCATGGGGGAAAATAGGGTTGTCCGCCGAGTTGTAGCGGATGTGGGGCGGAAGTATCTGAAAGCGAGGGGCATGAGATTCCGTGTCGAGGATCTTGTGCGTGTGCTTAGCGCCAACGAGGTCATACAGGAGCATGTAAGGGCGTTTGCCTACCCGTGCGAGGCCAATGAGGTGGCAGATGCCGAGATTGCCTGGGAAGCGTTGAAGAGTCGTCTGGCTTTGGGGCGCGGGGCATTGAAGGCTTCACAGTTAGAGGCGGCCCTTCAGGCACTAGACGTTTCGCCTACGCGTTCGAAGGAGGTGTAGCATGTTCAAGGTATGCAAGGAACGCTATGATTGCGAGTCGGCTTTCTGTATGGCGAGGGTTTGCGTGGTTTCCGAAGAGGAAACTTGCTATTGCGATTTTGTGCGCAGAGCGGTCGCCATGGAAGTTTCTCCGAGGGGTGGCCAGTTCTTTGCTGCCAGCGATTTGCCACTAGGGCGGGGAGAGGCTACGTTTAGCGTGGTCGATGGGGACGGGAAGGTTTCGTTTGCATTTTACCGGCTATCCCGCTCGTGTGGGGTGGGGGAGGGACTTCCACTTGATGTCCAAAAGGCGGCGATGTTCGTTCTTGACATTCCTTTGACGACTGAGGGGTTGGCTGGGTGGGAGGTGGCGTGGCGTGCGCTGAGCCAGTTTGACAAGCATGTGCGTGCGCAGGTTGCGGAAGCTCTGGAGTGTAGAGGTGAGAGCGATGGATAACTGTCCGAAATGCGGAGCAAGAATAGTCAAAAGATGGACTGGCAAGAGCAGTAGGCTGCCCCGTTGGGCTTATCTCTGCGGAACGGAATGGACAGGGAAGCACTATGTCTATTCGATTAAGTGCCTATGCGGCCAACTTGATATCATGACTGCCCGTGCCGAGAAGGCAGAAGCGGAGCGAGATGAACTTAAGTCCGGCAACGAAGGGTGGGAAATTCTGGTAACGCAGTATTTAGCGGACAGCCCATCAGTGTGCGGCTGGTGCCTTGCGCCTATTATACGGTGCAATTGCAGGGCGAAAAGTCAAGAGGAACAAGACAAGCTGCGAGAGGAAATCAAGGCGTTGCGGGCACGGCTTGTAGGTGAGCCTCCACAACCTTGTCCTGATAGGTCGATCGATGTTTGTTCTTGATTTTGATAGTGATGTGCCACTCTGTAAGTGCGGGAGCGAGGTGTTCATGTTGGAGTCATGCGTGTACTGCACACCGGTAACGAAACCACGGTTTCGCGGTAGAACAAGCCAAGAGGACGATAGGAGGCAGCCATGAATGAGTGCGGGGCTGTGGCTACGATAACAAGAGACATGGTCGTAGCGTGGAAGCCATGCGAGGACTATTCACCAGACCGCATTGCGGAGCTGGTGCCGAAGACTGGATTGACGCCGGTTGAGGTGGCTGCGTTGGACAGCGTGCCCGTGGAAGATCGCATTTGGGCGTTGCTGCGATCAGAAGTACTTGGAGGCGCGCTAGAAGGTGCGGTGGAAGCGATCGTCCAGCGGGCGATCCGGCGCGTGCTCGGGCATTCGGGGTGCCCCGAATGGGAGGAGTGGGCGGAGAAGTGGCTGTCGGGCGAGGATAGAACCAGTGCCGCATACAGTGCCGCAGCCTACGCCGCATACAGTGCCGCAGCCTACGCCGCAGACAGTGCCGCAGCCAGGGCCGCAGAGCGCCAACAGCAACTCGCGGACATCGTGGCAGCGCTGGAGACGAAAAGGCTGCTTTGTTCTTCGAGCGAGAGCGGCAGCTCGCAGACGTTGTATCAGCGTTAGTGGAAGCTCAGTAGCTCGACCGGACGAGAGGCTTCCTGTAGGAGGAGACAAGGTGAAAACAGAATGTTCGAGCGACAGATGTGGGATACCAGATGACATGGACATGGAGTGTGAGAAGCTCTTTGTTGCCCTGAACACGATAGAGGGGCTGATAACCACTCAGTGCTGTTGTGGCCACGGAGAGCGTCCGTTCTACATGTGGATGCGTGTTAGCAGGTTCGAAGCGTTGAATGCCTTGGCTAAGGCCATAGGTCAGGATTCCGCTGACTGGACGCTAAGTGTCTACTACTCCAATAGTCTGAAGGAGCCGTTATTGCACCTTGAGAGCACGAAGGTAGGAGAAGCAGCTTACCACGCTAGTTGGCGGTTGGCGGCTGATATTATTCACGAGTCTCCCCGGTCGAAGGTTGTGGGAGTGGAGTTGAAGCAGACTCCAGACTTGAAGGAGCGGCCATGAGATGTCCCGAATGTGATAAGTGGGGGTTCCCGTGGTTAGGCGGGGCGAGGTTTGGATGCGGGAGCCGGATTGAAGAGGGCAAGTTTGTGAAGGGAGTCAACTGCTATAGCTACGGGGAATTGTGCAGGTTTATCGGGAAGGGGCTGATTCTTATGAGGTGGTCGAGGGTGAACGAGGTGGCCCGGCGGCATAGGTCGGCGTTGTTTAGGATTCGGGAGTTGATGTTGGCGGAGTTGAAGAGGGAGGGTCTGGAAACTCCAGACTTGAAGTATCTATTGACTGCGGAGTTAGTTGAAGAGGGTTTACGGCGACTGAGGGAGAAACGGGATGTTTCCACCAAATTGTGAACTGTGCGGGGCCGGGCGGGTCAAGTTTACGAACGAGTCTACCCGGCACGAGGTTCGGCGATGGCCCAGCGGGCTTCGGACGCGGTCTTACCCATTGGTAGAGATAACGGTCGTTGATCCTACCGGGAAATCTGAAAGCTACTCGTGCGGAACCACTGTTTGGGTCGACGACGGGACGAGGCAGCGGATTATGGGGCCTCTCTGCATAGACCGTCAGCTTGACAACGAGAAGCGCCAAAGTTGTTGACATTTCGCAAGGCCAGATTATACTGTAACCAGAATCGGGGGTTGACGATGACGATCGAAGAAGCAATTAGACATCATCGATATGTAGCGGAGCGTATTGAATGTCCAGAGGTAGAGTGTCCAGAGGCGGACTGCGTAGCGTCGCATTTGCAGTTGGCTGAGTGGTTGACCGAGTTGGCGGCTCTACGGGAGGAGGTCGTTCATTTGCGTGGGGTGGCATCGTTGGTGCGGCCATCAGTTGCGTACAAGGCGGTGTTTCGGCTACGCTTTGCTAACAGGGAAGAGACTCCGTGGGTGGCGGTTCTCGCTGGTGATGGTAATCGAGAAGTGGTGCAGGGATACGGGGTTACGCCTGCCGATGCTATGGAGTCGTTTGACCGTGCCTTTGCGATCGGGACTGGCGTGTATATCTCGCCTGGGGCGCAGAAGATGCTGGACGGGAGTCATGAGAGGTTCATGCAGGAGCAGGCAAGGTTAAGGGCAGATGTGCCCGAGTTTTAGCGGACGACTAAATCGTAAGGAGGTTGGCATGACTAGGCTGTTGGTGGTAAGTGGGGATAGAAAATATACCGGAATCGTGGCAGGGCTTGCCCCAGACTGCGAAGAAGTCCACAGAGAGCCGGTTACGGCTGGGATTGGGTTTCTGGAGTTGGCGGGGCGACAGAACCGTTTCGTGGAAATGCTTGAGCGTGGCAAGAGTGTAGCGGTGCATGGGAAATTACCGACTGAGCTTATCGGGGTGTTCCGTGAGATAGGCGAGTTGTGTGGGGTTCCCGTTGACGTTGTTCTTGTCAAGGATAGCAGCGAACGAGGCCATGAAGAGCGTATCAGCGAGCCGGTTATGTCTGGCATACTTCCGAACCCGGAAGAGGTCAGGCCCCATGTTCTTCCCGACAAAGCCACCGGAGGGCTTGTCGTTTGGCCGCCGGTCCCTGTGCTGGGTAATGTTGTTGCTGAGCAAGGGCTGGCAGCGAAGGTCTTGGCATTGGTGCGTGTTTTCGTGAGTGCTCCACGTTCTGGTGGTCTGGAATTTGCCATTGTCCGATGTTCTAGGGAAATTCTGGACCCGCTGAAGCCGGAACTTCTGTCTGAGTTGAATAGGTTTTGGGAGGATGACAGCAAGTCTTTGAACGGTCTTGAACGACAGATGGGGGACTTGCTGATGTATGTCAAGAAGATGGACCTGTTTGCGCCATTGGCAGAAGTTGACGTTGGACTTAGGAATTTGCTGATGGCGTTTGCTGCTGGTGCCGCAGCCTGTGTTATTCCGAATGACTTGCGCATGGTAGCCGGTTCTGGCTGTACGCTTCGGGAATTGAGCCGGGATGTCTCGGTTGAGCTTTTCCGCACGGTTCTGACGCGTTTGGGAGAGTACGGAGGGGAAGCGGAGCGTTCGCGGCAGTATTGGAAGCTGCTCGGGATGGTTTGGGATGGTGCCCCGGCCATTATGAGAAGAGAGGACCGTGAGATAGGTGAGAGGAGCTAATATGCGGGACATGATGCGTGACGTGAGCCGAGTGATCCGGGTGAAGGTTCGGGACTTGCCGGAGCCGGAGATGCGGGGGCCAAACGAGGGAGTCTGGCCGGTGCTCGTAGGTCGACTTGTGGCCGTCCGGGACTCCAAAACCGGGTATTTGAATTTTTTGAACGAGTTCGACCCGGAGCCAGAACATTCCGTGTATAGGGTCGAAGGGGACCCGGTGCTTGAACCTGTTTCTTCTATCCCTCCTTCCGAATTTCGGACGGTGCTTCTGACGGTAATGGCCGGGCAGAGGTGGTTTCACGAGGTTTTCGCCTATAGGTGGAAGCAGATTACTGCGGAGTTGAAGCGAGAGAATCGGGAACGGTCTCCGGTGTTGACCCGTTTCTGTGGGAAGAAGAAAATCCGGGCTTGTACAGCGGGTGTATTCCGGATGGTGAGTCAGGTGTTGGGGTTGAAGCTGGCCTGGGTCGAGAAGCAGAGAGTGGGGTATACGTTCTCCGGGGGCGTCTATGATCGGGATACCGATTCGTGTTGCGGGCACCTTGACATTCGGATCAACGGCGTTGATGTGCTGCGCTATGACTTCTGGGATGTGAAGGGGGTGGTAGAGGAGAAGTTCGTCCCGTACCGCTACAACGTGTTTAAGCTGAAGGAGGAGCACGATAGGTGGCTGGCAGAGGAGAAGGAGAGGCTGAGAATGGAGTCATTGACCAGGGAGGTGATGGCCAACCAAGTGGCGTATCTGGAGAAGCAAGCCGGTGACCCGCCGAACAGTGTTCCTTTCCATGAGCAGATGGGTCAGATGATGCGGAGAGCGTTCCCTGAATACATCGACCCGCAGATCAAAGTTCAAACGTTCAATGGGGCGGAAGAGGGGACCGTCGAAATCTGTGCCGAGTATCGGGTTCCATACGGTTGCGATATGCCTATTTCAGAACAGCTTGCGGGGATGGTTTGCGAGGCAGCAGCCGTAGTTCTCACGGTGTATCGACCGGGATGGGAAGCCAAGGTTGAGGCGGCTTTGCGCAAGGCGATAGGTGAGACTCGGGGTCAGGTCAGGATCAAGATTGGGCCGGGCAAGGTAGATGGGAGTTGCGACGTGGAGTTCGAGTTTGAAGATTCGTTCGATCTTCAGCGGGTGTTGTCTGACGATTTTTCCCCGATTTCGATTCAATACATTGTTTCTTCGGACGAGTTAAAAGGATGATTCGGCACATGGTTGTGTGCGACGACTGCGGGGTGATAGGTGATGGGGACTATGGCAAGGACCGCAAGCGATTGCACCAAATACGGAAGTCGCTTCGTGACCTTGGATGGTGGTGCGCCCTGCGAGGTGGGATTGACTACTGTCCCGTGTGTAAGAAAAGGCATCCTGGGGTCCGCTAGAATTTTTCTTCAAACAAAATCCTTGACTTCGGATTTACTTCGATTATGCTGTAACGGTCGGGAGGGGAAAGCCCGGCTTGACAGCGAACCGAGGAGAATGTCATGGCAGAGAAAATCGATTGCCAAGCGAAGTACGCAAGCCGTGAATTGAAGGCTTACTGGAAACGCCGTCTCACTCGTGAGGAGCGCCGGGCTTCGAAGGTTGCCCTTGTGAGTCGTCCAGAGGATTGCGGGCGTATCGAAGCTCGCTTGACAAAGGGTTGGGCAGGGTAGTCATGGAAGAAAAAACGAAAAGTATGTGCATCGGATGCACCGAAAACTTCTACAACGGGAATAACCCATACGGAATTACCGAGTGCTGGGGGTTTGCAACGGCGACAGTCGAGAAGCGGAAGTTCGTGCCCATGGATATGCGACCTCCATGGGATTTGCCGTCTGAGGAGACGTTGGACTGCCACAAGAAAAAGGGTTATATTTCGGTTAGAGAAGGAGTTATGTGTTGATGGGAGCGAGAGCATACAACCGAGGCACGGCCCTTGTGGCCCGGCAGATTGCAGAGGACTTTGCGGCGAAGCGTCGGGAAGGCTGGCAGACCGATGATGTAGCCGAGTTGGCTTTTACTGCCAAGGCAGAGATTGAACGGCTGAAGAAGGAACTGGAGAGAGCGAAGCGTGGAATCCGCAGTCGGGATCTCGTGATCGCTACGGAGCGTCGCCGAAACGTTTTGGTTCTGGAGGTTTTGAAAGACGTGTATCGAAAATTCAAGGAAGTGACTCCGGTTAGGACCAGACAGGACTACCGGGTTATGTACTGGTTGACACTCGCCCGATATCGTGCGAACAGAGTCGACCCGAGTGAAGGGGTTATTTTGTAAGGAGAAAGTTATGGTTTGGAAAAGTGATTGGTGGAAGTATTTTGTCGTACTGCTGATTTTGGGATGTCAGCAGAAGGTGGTAGAACGTAGTCTGCCCGATTTAGTTCCGGTGGACGTGGCCGTAACTGATGAGCCAGTTACGGAGGAGTTTTTGTCAGCGTTTTGGCGGGCGTTGAAACGTCATATGCCCAATGGCTTGGATTTTGCGATGTTGAGACAACTAATGAGGTAGGTTATGCACGACGACGGTTACAGGGTGAAGAGCACGGGGATGTGTTGCGGCGGGAAGTGTGGCGAAGATGATTTCTACATTGTAGCAGAAGATGAGGGGGAAATTATACTAGTAGAGGGACCGTACGAGGGGAACGGTGTTGTCACTCACACGAGGATTCCTATAGTCGCAAATTACGCGGGAGTTCCTGTAGAACACGTAACGGTTACGAAACTTTGCGATATAGGTAAGACGGTGTCTGACTTCCGAACCTCCGAGGTATCTGATGATGAACCTGAATTTGAGAGTTTGGAGTTCAGCATGGCTCGTGAAGAAGGTATCCCGACTTTGTCTGTTGTTTGCGGCCTTATGGAGTTCGGGATGTCTCTGCCCCGGTTCTATACGTGGCTCGGGCGGGTTATGAAAGCCGTGTTTGCTATTGAGGAAGTTTTGTCTAGGTTTGGGTTAAAGAGAATAGAGGGGCCGGATGCTTTGGTGAGCGAAGAATCGGAGTATTCTTTCACGGTATGGGCGACGTGGCAGTTCGAAGGTGATGAGAAAACGATGAGAATGGTAGCGGCTGTATTGGCGGGCAAGGGAGTGAAGCCGGGATGAACACGCTGGGGCGTTTCAGACTTGTAGTGGAGGCGGTGGGGCGGGTGTCCTATTCCATGGATAGGTATCGGAAGACTCTGGATTCTGTGATGTTGCATTGGGCGGAGATTGCCTACGACAAGGTGCAAGCTGCGAAGGCGTCACCTCCTGATTGGGGGGCATTGGTAAGAGACGTGAGGGATTTGCTGGGTGATGCTGCTGCTTCTGTTATGGACCCGAAGGGGGGCAAATGGGTGTCACCATTGGTGGTCCAGTTGTTGCGAAATCGTTCTACTGAAGACTACGCGAAGTATCGGGACGTATACAAGCGATTGCTGGCGTTTGAAGATTCTGTGGCAGATGTTAGGTCTTGGGCAGAGACGGTGAAACAGACGAAGGCCGAGGCCGCCGATATAGCCAAGTTGACTGAGCGTGAATTGCGAACAGCGGCGAAGTTGGTGGGGGCCGCTATAGGTAGGGTGGAAGCTTGGGGAGGTTCTGAGGTAGCGGTAGAAGTAGCGGAGCCGGGTGAATCGTTTGAGAAGCCGGTAACCACGTTCGAGGTGAGAGTAGGGCCGAAGGCGGGGTTCACCTTGTTTCTGGACAAGGGCGAGGTTTCTGTAGATGATGTACTTGACGCTGGGGATGATGATTTCTTTGCCACTGTTGGGGAATCGGCTGACTACTTCTCATTGGTGAAGGAATTAGAGCAGCCAGGGGCAACGTCGAAGGGAAAGACATTGGTGCTGTATACCGCACGTCCGGCGAAGGACCGGAAGCAGTTTGAAGGGGCCAAGAAGTTGCCGGTTGGGTTGTTTTTGACTTCTACGCTGAACGATGCAGAGGGGATTGGCTCTGATTTTGGCGGGCGTGACATTTGGAAGGTGTGGATTGACGACAGGTATTTGATGCAGATGTTGAATGCCGGTGGCGTAAGGCATTATCAGGTGGTGGGGCGTGAGCCAGCGCCAATGAAGCGAGCGATGGAGCGTATTGGAGGTGATTGATGAACCAGTTAGACAGGCTGAGGTTATTGGTGGAAGCCAGTCAGCGGGGGGTTGCTCCTCGTACTGGGGAAGGCAAGGATATTCCGTCGTGGCGTCAGACGCTGAACAACGCACTGACTTATTCGTTTGTGAACACGAATGTTTATCTCATTGTTGACGTTTTCAAGGACGGCGAGAAGGATACGACTGTGTCCGGCAGTGCGTCTAGGCTTTCCAGTTGGCTGGCCGATTTCCAGAAAACGAGTGGTGATGCTCGGGTCTCGGTTGAGATCAAGGCATTTTCTACGGATCGCAATTGGTCCAGGTCTAAGGCTGACGAGGTGTAACTCGGATGATCCGTTACGGGAACAGGGCCAGGAAGGTGTCAGACGGGACGTTGACGCATTGGTCTAGCGTTGGCGGGTATGACCCTTCGATGGCCCAGCATCCGGCTGCACTGAACCCGGCACTCTATACGGACTTTGCTGCGTGTGCGTTCTTTGTCGATAACGTATGCGGGTGGGACGACCTAGTCTTTCCTGCTGTTGGGGTGAATCTGATTGGGCCTGCGGTTGACCCAACGGCAAACTTGACCTATATGACGCTGGATTTTACTGATGCTAAGGACTGCGTTGTTCATGTAACGTATCAAATGCCGCATAGTTGGAAGGTTGGTTCAAATGTCAACTTCCATATCCATTGGCAACCGTCGAATACGGACGTTGGAAGTTGCAACTGGGAGGTTCGGTATCAGTGGCGGAACGCTACAGGAGACGTTGCTTCGGCGGCGGTCTCGGCTTGGGCTCTTGTGCCGAAGGCCGTGACGCCTGGGGGTGTGGCGAGAGTAGCGCAAATGGATACCCTTGCCAGCTTCATCGGAACTGGTAAAGGGGTGTCTTCTCTGCTACAGATAGAATTGCGAAGGCTCGGGACGACAGACGCTTTCACTGGAGATGCAATGCTGGTTTCGCTGGACTTGCACTATCAGATTGACACCGCTGGTTCTGTTACCGAGAGTAGCAAATATGGGTTATAGGTTCAGCATGGCGGGCCTGGGTTGGCCCTTGAGGATATACGAGGTGTAGTGTGGACGTTGTTGATCGATTCCGAATGGTGGTAGAGAGCAAGGCTATTGGGGCCGACAAGTCGGAAGAGATGGTTCGACGAGGTCTGAACACGTTTTCTGGGATGTACGATATTGCGTTGGAACAGTGGTTCTTGCGGGTGAACCGGCGGGAAGATGGGAAGGCTCGGAGTAGTCTGTTGCCGGGGAAAGCTAAGAAGGCATTGGCGAAGGTTTCGGCGTCTGTGAAGGCTTCGGTGAAGCCAGGGATGAGTGTGAAGCGGTGCTGGGGATTGTGGAAGGCAGCGGCGGCGGAAGCGTTTAGCGGGGAAGAGTACAAGAGTTTGTATGATAGCAAATGGGGTGAGTTGAAGCGAGCCAACGCCCAGTTGGACGCGTATTTTCGAGCCGCCAGTGACGGCGCAACGGAGGGTCTTATGAGAGATTTAGATAGGTTGAGAATGATTCTGGAAGCGGCTGACAAGAGTGTGACGAGGGTGAGGATATTGGCTCAGGCGCAGTCGGTCGAGGTCTGGGATAAGGACCGTCTTGTCATGGATTCCGAGAAGACCGATTTCCCGTTTGAGCCGAACTGGAAGGATTTACCAGGACTTGTAAAGCGTTGCCAGAAGGCATGGCCGAAGGCGAAAGTGGAGTTGAACGAATCGTTCGAATCTGACACGTTGAACCAACTTTTGGATATGGAAGTCGAACCTTCCCTGACAGAAGAGGGTGTCTCTGCGGACGGTTCTGCGATGATCGTCTTGAAGCTGGATTCTGAGTGGAAGAAGACGCAGAAGGCGTTGGTGGTAGTTGTCACGAAGGGGTTGGCAGCGGTGAATGCTTGGGCGAAGCAGCAGGGGCTGAAGTTCAAGAAGGCAGCGAATCTGTTTGGCGGGGAGTACGTTGACGGGGAAGGCAACTTCTATGTGGCGTACCCTAAAATGCTGAAGGATGGTGCGGCTGAAGGCGGGCGTGTTGCTTGGGCTGAAGATGAGGACCGTGAGCCTGCGAATCTGGACGAAGCATCTGTGCCGCAGAAGTCGGAGGAAGCGTTCATTGCACCTATGGCGAAGGTAACGGGGACGAAGTTCAAGTTGGGCCGAACGGTGATGACTGCCGGGGTCAATGCTGAGATTCAGGATACACCGGCTCTGGGTGGCTGGGTGGCTCAGTGTTTGCAGCGGCACGCCAAGGGCGACTGGGGCGACATTGACAAGGAAGACGAGGGTGAGAACGACAAGGCGTTGCAGAGCGGCGGGCGGCTCTTCTCCGTCTACAAGAAGGGGCGTGTAAAGATCTGGATTATCACAGAGGCAGATCGTAGTTCGACGACGGTGCTATTCCCGGATGAATACTAGGGGGTGCCATGAAAGCGATTGACCGGCTTGTGCGGGTGTTAGGGGAAGCGTTCGCAGACAGGGCAGAAGAGAGGGCTATGGTCTCTAATTTTGAGTCTGCGTTAAAGGCGTGGGTGAAGTCTTCCCCGAAAGAGTGGGGAGCGCGTGTTTCTGTACTAACGCCCATTATGAAGCGGTACGCTGGCACAGAGTTCCCGTTCTTGGTGATATTCGACGGGATATCTAGCGAAGGTCGCCCTGTCTCGTTCAAGTTGACGTATATCACAGCGGAGACGGCGGGGGGGTCTGGCGACGGTGGTATGGAGGTTGCTGCCCAGCATGGTGTTCCTGTGTGGAAGGGCCGTCGTTTCGACCGTTTATTTGTAGGTGACTTCAAGACTATCTGGCCCGAGTGGCTTGCGCATTGGGACGTTCGGATAAAGGCCGATATTGAGTCTGGGATTGAGGGAGGGAAGTTTGTTCTTGAGTCTTCCGATGACGAGTCGAATCTGACTGAGGCGGCGATAACAGGGGACAGTCTGTATGGCCCTGGGAAGGCTGCAAGCAAGTTCGTGAGGAAGCTGGATGTAACAGAGGCGGTGTTTCAACTGACCAAGTATTCTCTGCTGAATCCAGGTGTGATCACGCTTGGCGGGAAGGCGGCGAAGGCAGTGTTTCGGGTGTCTGGCTACATTTTGATTGGTTTACCAGGGCGGGTGACGTTTTCAGCGGATTTTGACGATGTAGCGGTTCAAGTTGATATGGTGCTGGACGGGGAGAAGGCTACGGCGAAGGGTGCCACGGTTGCTTCTGGGATAGACTACGGGGACGCTATTGACGCTGAGGATCTCATTGAGAAGCATCTTACGGATGGTGATGCTCTGAAGTTCTACGCCGATTTTTTTGATGATATTCAGGCGAAAGAGGTAGCCAAGGCAAGGGACGCTGAGGCTGCGAAGCATCCCGCACCTAAGTTTCGGGTTGGTGACAGAGTCTGGTTGCTCGACGACAAGTCTCGGGCTAGGGCTATGAAGTCGAAGGGGCTGTTCCGTATCGCGAAGTATCTGGGGATTAACACCGACATCCGGGGGGATGCTCACCAATATGAGATTGCTCTTCCTGGAGGAGTGCCGACAGCCGAGTACACTAAGCGTTACGAAGGAGAACTTCGTGCTGCGACGTATGCGGAGATGAAGGCGTTTGAGAAGTTGAAGAAGGCGGTGAAGGAGGAGTTTGGAGAAGCGTCGGCAATGGACGTGACGGTGGTCACTCCTGACAACGAGTTGTCCGATTCGGAGTTGGCTGCCAGGATCAAGTCTTACGGCATCGACAGAAGGGCTGCATGGAGTCAGTTTGTCATAGCGAGGTCTTTGTCTCCACGTATGGATGCGAAGGACTTCATGGCTATTTTCGATGGAGTTTCGGCAAACCCTCACAAGAAGACGGTTCGGGTGGATTTCGAGCCTACGCATAGGTCAAAAGACAATCAGGGGCTGACGTGTATGGTGACCCAGCGTCTTCCCCAGCAGGTCCGCTATGTCTTGAGTCACGGGGGAACAGGGGCAGACCCAGTGTCTATGTTTGAAAAGGGGTGGATACCCATTGGTAAGTCTGAGTCCGTTTCCGAATCAGCGCCCAGTCCGAAAGCTGAGTGTTTCGAGGTGATGGGGAAGTTGTGGGCAGCGGTATTGAAGAAGACAGGTGCGGAGAAGGTTGCCGAGAAACTGAGCGGGGATGGTGCGAAGCCGTTCCAGGTCAACCTCGTGTTCATGGTTTCGGATCTGGCTGCCGACGTTCGCAATGCACCTATCGGACGGGGCATTCGCCAGTTCGGGCGTGGTCCTGGAGGGAGGCTCGGGATTGATCCGCCCGAATTGAGTCTGGAGGCTGCGAAGTGGTGGTATGACCAGACGGATGCGGTGCAATACACGATGACACGGGCGATTCTTGCGGAGTTTGCCAAATCCAAGGGAATCACCTATGACAAGAAGAAGATGATTGAGAGCGAGGACGAGTCTGAGCGGATGTTGATTGTCACCGATCTCGACAGTCTGTATGCGAAGGCTCTGGCTGTGGACCGTCCGAAGAATTCCAATGTTCTGGAGACGGTTCGGCAGTTCTTGAAGCGTGTGCCTGGGTCTAAGCAATATGAGTCCAGTGCGACGGGGGGGGAGGCTCCTACGGAAGCCGAGTTGACCTCTTGGGTTGGTGTTTTGAAGCGTTTTTTCTCTGACAACGGAGTGGACTGCGGCTGCGAAGGCTAATTTATGCTTGACTACTCTCACGGTTCGATTATGCTATGTCGTGAACGGTGAGGGGAAGACGTGATGATAGCGTTATTAGCGGTTGCGGCGGTCGTTTGGTGGTCCTTGATGGGCTTTCCTACGGCTCCGGTGCTTGCGCTATCACCCCCACTACTTGCCAACCTTCAGCCAATACTGAGCAGGGAGGGGTCCGTTGCTAGGATAGCAGGGGTGTGGTACAGGAAGTTCATTCTTCCACCGCCCCCTCTGTATGCTACATGTGGTCTTGGGACGCCTACGAACGTTAACGGTGCGATTTTGATTGGGGGGGCGGAGAGCCGCCCCCGTGCTATAGGGGGAAAGGATGTGGTGGTATCTGTTGGTTTCGTTTGGGGTGACTCAGATTCTAACGACGAGCAAATTGTTTGGGCCGTGGCGCAATCGATTTCGTGCCAGGGTGGAGCGTTCTATGCGAGCGAGGGGATGTGAGGAGCAAGAGGTCCAGCGTTTTGCCGGGTATCTGGAGTGTCCGATGTGCGTGGGTGTTCCGGTGGGATTCGTTCTTTCCCAGGTCATGGGTGTCTACGCTTCTTTGGGGGGTTGGGTGGACCTACTGGGGGAAGGGTTCTGGGGCGAGGTTGTGTTCTTTGGAGTAGGTGGTCTGTTGGCGTCGTTTGCCGTCTCTGGTACAGCGTATGTTTTCACGATGCTTGGACGGGTGTTGGAGAACCATGAGTAGGTGGTCGAGAGGCATTTTGCGAACTACCTATTTGCTGGCCCGCAGGGATGCAAACCATCCATGGCGAGTGTATCGGAAGGAGCGGTGGCGTCCGCGCCATCAGATATTGCGTGTGGAGTCAATAGAGGTTCGAGAGTTTGTTGAAGTGACGGATCGTGCTTCGTGGGACGAGGTTATCCGGTTGCGAAAGTCTGCGGCGAAGTTGAATGAGCAGGCTCGTGCGTTGGTTCGTCGAGTGAAGGCGACAGCAGAGTACGAGGCGTGGGAGAAGAGCGTTGAACCATATATCGGGAAGAGGCTGCTGTGATTGTTACGATATGCCGCAAGCCTTTATCGGGAACTGTGGCTGCCAATGTCGAGCAATGGCAGACGGGTGGGGTCAACGTTGACGGATGCCGTATTGGTACGACGAAGGACATTCCTTGGGGGTCTCCAAAATCAGTTGCTGCCAGTACGCATACCGTTTCAATGCCAGCGGGACGATTGACGGATAGTGCTTTTGATCCAAACATAGGCAGATGGCCTGCGAACTTCATTTTACAGCATAGTGCCGAATGCACTTGTGCTGGGGAGATAGAGGTAAAGTCCCAAAATGCAGTATTCAAAAATACAGAGGCGGGTAAAATAAATAACCATATTTATAGTGGGGGCATGAAAAGGAGGGGAAGGGGGGAGTATGGCCACGCGAACCAGAATGGTCTCAATACCATTCTGGATTGGGACTGCTCTGAGGGGTGCCCTGTGGGGGGGTTGAATGCTCAAAGCGGGGTTTGTTCCTCGACCTTATATGGGAGGATTCCCTATGGCGAGACAAGGCCAAATCCGGGCAAAACGGATAAGTCTCCCCTAGTTTACGGTGCTGGTCTTAATGCCCTGGTGTCAAACGTCTATTCAGATTCCGGGGGAGCCGCTCGGTTCTTTAAGCAGGTGAAGTGAGCGGGTTCGCAACCCGATATTCGGGGCCGTTTCTTTTCCGAAAATAAATCCTTGACTTCTCCGGTGAGCTGATTATGCTGTAAGAGTCTGGTAGAGGAACCGGACATTGACAGCTTTCGGAGGACATCATGTATGAAGTAGAAAATCTGAAGACTGGGGAATGTCGAGTCTCCTTCACGCTAAAGGATGCGAGGGAGATCGCCAGAGGCAAGACTCACTACGCGATATGGGAAGGGGAGCTGGATGAGTTGGATGACGGAGGGTTCTATGGGAATCGTCGTGTGGAGCTTTGCGATCCTTACGAGGGAGACGACGACAGAGTGAAGCAGGCGTTGGGCCAGTCCGATTCAGTTCGATAACAGCTAGGAGGATATTATGAACAGAGAAATCAGAAATGCTTCTCCCAAGATCCTTCATGCTTTGCGTGCGTTGGATGCTTCGGAGCATACCGGATACAACGCATTGATCCCGGAGGGCCGTGAGAAGGCTGCGTGGGAACTGCTTTGCAGTGACCCGTGTGTGGTTCAAGTCGAGGCGATCTTCTACGGAGAGTTGTCTGACTCTGCGATGATGGGGTGAGCTATGACTTTGGACGATGCGAAAAACTGGGTCGTTGAAGCGGTGCGTGCGGGCCGCTTCGGACGGGCACGCGATCTGTATAAAGAGAATTGTTTCCTGTGTGGCCGGGAAACGATTGAAGCCGTTTGGGCCACGGGTGCGATTTCGAAGCGGCAATTGAAGCGATACTTCGGCGTGAAGGTCGTTTCTCTGGATGCCGAGGACGCTGTCTGTGAGCACGGGATGTTTGCCAGCGACGTTGAATACTTGCGTCGTGAGGCGTGGTCGCATGGGATAATGTGGTCAGATGTCAAGACGATTTTTGCTGACAGTGACAGGAAAATTGCTGCGAAAGTGAAACGGTTCAACGACAAGTTTGAACGGGAATTGCAGCGTCGTGGAATGTTCTAGTTGGCTAAGGAGAATGGAATGGGGACAAATTACTACATGGAGCGAGGGGTTTGCCCTCATTGCGACAAGTCTGAATTCGAGTTTCACATTGGCAAGTCTTCTATGGGGTGGGCGTTCACGTTACACGTCTATCCGGGGGGTGATTCTGGCTGGGCTGATTCTCCAGAGACAAAGGGTTTCCCGCCCCGAACGTGGGAAGAGTGGAAGACAGAGTTGATGGTTCCGGGGACTCGTGTTGTTAACGAGTATGGGGATTGTGTTGCGTTCGATGAATTTGTGGAGACGGTAGAAGCCAGAGGGACTTCGTTTCGTCGGCATGATATCGGGCAATTTTGCCTGAGCCACGGGGAAGGGTCGTGGGATAATTGTACGGGGGTGTTCTCATGAGAAAGCTCTTCATTTTGTTGTTTGTTTTGTCGTGTTCGGAGGGTGCCGAACCGGGCATGGAGGTTGACCCAATTGAGGCTGGGATGCCGGGTGGGACTTGTTACGGGAACGGGACGTGCAATGAGGGGCTTGTTTGTAAGGCGTGGGTATGTGTGTATGCTTCGGATGTAGTGTCCGATTTGGAGGAGGTCGTCGCCCCGGACTTGGCCGAAGAGGTCTTTGTTCGGAAGGATGGGACTGAGGAAGTTGGCGACATACAGCCGAATTGCGATTGTGGCTGGAGGGTCTGTGGGCCGGATGGTTGCGGTGGGAGTTGCGGGGATTGTGAGGGTACAGACGAGTGCGAGACGGGGCTTTGCGTTTGCCAGCCGAACTGTGCGGGTAAGGAGTGTGGTGCCGATGGGTGCGGGGGAAGTTGCGGAAGTTGTTCGGTAACGGAGTTATGTGATACGGAGATTTGTGTTCCTGTGTGTGACATCAATGTGTGTGGGCCGAACGGGATGGGGGGGAGTTGTGGGGTGTGCGAGTATGAATGGGAAGAGTGTATTGAAGGGCAATGTGAAGTATACCCGTCTCCGGTGATTTGGGTTTCGATACCGGGCGGGTCGTTTGAAATGGGGTGTTCGCCGGGGGATACATTCTGCCAGGATGATGAGTATCCGGTGCATGTAGTGAACATATCATCGTTTGAGATGCAGGCGGCTGAGGTGACTGTGTGGCAATGGGTTTCCGTTTTTGGAACGGTGCCGGTCTGTCCTGGTCAAGGGACGGATTCTGCGTACCCTGCGGGGTGTGCGACTTGGGAGAAGGCGGTTGAGTATTGTGAGGCGATTGGAGGCCGTTTACCGACTGAGGCTGAGTGGGAATATGCGGCACGGGGCGGGACGACGACGAGGTTCTACTGCGGCGATGATCCTGCGTGCGTGTACGATATTGGATGGGGGCGGTGGAATGCGCCGCATGGTGCTACTCAGAAGGTAATGGGGAAGTTGCCGAATGCTTATGGTTTGTACGATATGATTGGGAATGTTCGGGAGTGGACGGCTGATTACTATGGGCCGTACAATGTTTGGGAGCAGTATGATCCCAAGGGTCCGAGTGAGGGGGAGCATCGTGTTTCGAGGGGTGGTTCAGCGGCGGAAGGGACTACTGGGGTATCCAAAACTGTTCTGATGAGTATATCGACTAGGCTTCCATTGTCCGTGGGACAGGGCTACCATCCCATAGCAAGTATGTGGCAGGGATTCCGCTGCGTGAGGGATTGATATGGAAAGACTTGAAGAAATCATGAAGTCATTTGCCGAGGAAGTGACGGCGGAGTTGAGGCACAAGGAGTTGCTGGAGGATGATGTCCAGACGGTAGAATTCCATTTCGAGTACGACAAGGCTGGGTTTAGAAAGCTGGTCGAGTGTCGAGTTCTCCTTGGGCACCGGGGGGAGAATGGCCTTTGTCAGGGTCTGAGAAGTGAGCGGTTCAAGGTGGAGGACTTTTGGGTTGAGGAGTCGACTGTACACTACGTTGGGGACTAAGATGACTGTAAGCGAAGCATTGAAGAAGATTGTGGGGACGACGGACTGGGCAAGGCCGGTGACGTGGAAGGGAAACGGGCGTGGTGTGATTGTAGAGCAGGGGCAGTTGTCTGAGGTGCCGTCTAGCAGGGGTGGGAGACACTTCGTCCCGTCTTTCAGGGATCTTACCGTGAGGTGGGAAGTTGTGTCGGTTGAAGACATTTACGAGGGGAAGTGATATGAGCACAAGAGAAATAGTCGAGACCTTCGCCAGAGACGTTACTGTGAGAATGAGGACGAGGAGGGAATTACCACCGGACGGAGAAATTTCGTCGGTGACGTTGGAGTTCGACCACGTCGAACCCCTAAACGTGTTCTATACGCCAAGACTGACTAGAGTGACGGCTTCTTTCCGTAGTGGTGACTGGCACCGGGGAGATTCTTGCTGCTTCGAGCGGGGGGTGTACCATCAAGCGAGACGATGATGGTTCGAAGCAGAAATTCTTGTGGTATTCAGTGGTCCCTATTGAGGACCACGGGGAGTTTGTGTGTGGGGAAGAAGGCGACGTAGTGCCGCCTGTCCGGGTTTCATATTGAAGGGGGAGAGAGATGTCTGGGATGTTTGATAGGTACATAGCTCATGTGGAGGTGTTGAAGCGGATTCGTGCGCATGGTGGCGCTGAGTCGTCGGAAGAGGATGCTCTCCTGGAATCCATGGATGCCATTTGGTCAGTGTTATCGGAGCCAGAGCGGGCTTTGGTGAGATCTCGCAATGGGGCTGCGCCGGAAGTGGCGACGAGCACTGTTCCCGAGGTCCAGTTACACCTGTTGAAGTCTTCGAAAGAGTGTCCTGTGTGCGGAATCATAATGTTTGTCTTTGCCATGGAGAGAGATGGGAAAAAGTTCATCATTCCTGGGTCGGAGCGATGCTTCAACGAGAAAGGCAAGGCCCCGAATGCGAAGATCCCTGGACCTTGTGCGAAGGCGCATGAAAGACCCAGCGTGTACAGTTGGGAAATGTACACAGAGGAGATTTTAGAATGAGGATGACAACGATGTGCGATACAGTGGCAAGGTTGGTGCGAGAGGCGCTGGGGGAACTCTGTGCCGATGGAAACGTGCGTGAAGAGGGTAGTCCGTTGTATCCGTTCTACACGAACCGTGTTGAAGGCGGGCAGGATATAGGTATTGCTCGGGTCAAGGATGACATCCCGGAAGAGGCATATGACTTTCCCGCAATCATGTTAGATGTGGTACTGGAACTTCCCGGTTGGGCAAGAGACTTGTTTGAGGCATCGGATCTATTCACAGACGATCTGGTGATGGTCTACAACCGGCATATTCTGGAGAAGACGGGGGCTATCGTTGTGCCGTCTCGCGATGGCGATGACTATGAGGTGACCTATGTAGGTGGGCGTTGTCCTGAATGTGGAGCCCGAACCATGCGGATGGTTTGCAAGTCTCCTGAGTGGGAATGGGGTGACGGGGTCCAGGGAAGGTTCGACTTGTGTTTGAACGAGAAGTGTGCGAAGCGGATCGCAGGCGATGGATATACCATGCCGTGTCGGCCATAGGAGGGAACGTGGAGAAGAAGCAGATTGGTGAGTTGTGTCAGAAGATCCATGACAATGCGGTGGCTCACGGCTGGTGGGAAGGCGGAGTCAAGGGGCTGAACTTGGACGAGGTGCTGTTGCTCATTGTAGGTGAGGTCTCTGAGTTGCACGAGGCGTATCGGCGGAACAGGTTGGATGCACCGTGCGACAAGGATACCACTCCTAAGCTGAATTGTTTCCAGGAGGAGGCAGCGGACATTGTGATCCGATTGCTCGACCTAATGGGAGCTTACGAAGTGAACCCGGTCACGGTGTCGTTGTGGCCGAAGCCGATGGGGGGGACGTTCGGAGCCCAGTTGTTCTTCTTGGTTCACGAGATTGCAGCGATGCGCCAGGAAGCGGATGATTACGATGTAGACGACATTGGTGCTACGCTGTCTGCGTTCGGGGAAGAGATTCTTTCCCAGGTCTGGGTTTTGTGTGAGGCCAACGGTTATGACCTTTGGGAGTGTGTTGAGGTTAAGCACGCGTACAATGTTACCCGCCCGTATCGGCACGGGAATCTGAAAGCCTAGTCCGAAATCGATTGCGCCCTTCGAAATAAATTCTTGACATTATTCGCAGTCCGATTATGCTGTAAGGGTCCAGCAGAGGAACTGGGCATTTGACAGCTAATGGGGGGACATCATGAAATGGAGTTGTAGCGGTTCGGTTCGGGGGAGTTGCGGTATCACTCACGGGAGTTTTGCGGCGGCGTGGAAATGCTGCCAAAAGGATCACCGCTCGGTCACTAAGGGGCAGCGAGGTGGTTCGTTGACGCACAGCTATTCGGACCGTGCCCCATACCCTGTCGACGGGTGGGATGATGCGGCGGAGAGTGAGCAGGCCGATTTTCTTGCGACGAGGTGGTAAGATGGAAGCAGTCAAGTTCGTGTATCTTGTCAACTACCGTCCGATATCGTCGTGCACGGTTCCGCAGAAGGACTGGTTGTATGAGGAGCGAGTAGAGTTGGGAGTGTGTCCAGAGGGCCGCAGGATAGCGAGGCACGGTACAGTGTCTTACAGCAGGCCGTTGACTGAGGATGAGATACGGAGTTATGAGTTGACGTTTTGGAGCGGGGACGGGAGCACGGATCGCGAGCGGGTCCGGGCGATGATGAAGAACGGCGTGTACGGGGAGAGTCAACACGTTGTGTATGTTCACTCGATGATGGGTGAGCACTCGGTGAATTTTGCCTTTGACGATACGGGTCGGTTTGATTCGGTCCGTGCGAAGGAAGCCCGATGAAAAGGGAAGACATTTACTGGACCGTGATCCGGGTGACATACGGTGACGGGTCTGTTGTCGAGAACAACGAGACCAACATCGCCTTGATCAATGCTTACACTGGCGAGGGACGAGGCGGAGAAGTCAAGCGAGAGTACATAGAGCGGGTGGACCCGGATGGGGCGTGTGGAACGAGCCGATGGAAAGGGGTAGGGACGCCTGTAGAGCGTCTTGAAGTGATTGCCAGGGATATCCGGCAGCGGATTGAAGACAGCACGAGCCCTGTGAGTCTAGACTTTGTGCTGGGGAGACTGTTGGAAGTCGTAACCCCCTTGGTTGACCCTTCTGTGATGATGATTGGAACCCACAGTGTGAAGTACAAGGATTCTCTACTGTGCGAGGTAGTGGCGTACATGAATTGGAGGGGGATATGACAAGGCAAGAACTGGTAGCGTGGATTGACAAGGCGAAGCCGGAGCGGCTTGGCGTGCCTCATTTTCACGAGGCCAGCTACCCTGGGGATTTCGACCGTGTCGAGGTTGAATACGCCGGAGCGAGTTTGCCGGTGCCGAGAGGGAGCCTTTGGCTTTGCGTTTTCAACCACGAAAAGCGTGGGGCCAGCCCAGAGCAAAAGGCCGATAGAAAGACGCGGATGATCCGAACGCGCGAGCGTTTTGCCCGGTGGGTTTCCGCTTTGAAGTTTGAGATGGGAATGAGATGAAGCTGAAGCCGAACGCAGGGGCGAAGATCCGGCAGTTGCGAAAGGACGTGCAAAAGGCTGCGGATGCGTGGCATTTCGCCCTTCGATGCTGGAATGAGGAGGTCTACTTGCATCGGAAGGCATTGCGGCGGGGCGTGAAGTTGGAAGACGAGGCAACCGAGCTTCGAGAGAAGCTGACTGCGGCGGTAGCGGAGTTAGGCAAGTTGGGAGTCAACCGGGACGAACTGTTGCATGTGTCAACGCACGAGGGAGAGAAATGAGATGGATTCGGAATAGGTTGAAGAAGCTGTGGCGTTGGATTTGTAGACCGTACAGGCGTTGGAGAACGCGACGGTTTTATGCTCAGGCGGTAAAGAGAGGAGCCGAACAGATCCGTAAAATGGAGGACGAGCGAATACTTGGAGAGTTGATGGAAGCGGCCAGAATGGACTTCGCTGTGGAGAACGGGCTTTTGGCGGAGTTGAAGCTTGCGGCAAATAGGCGGGAGGAAGTAGGTGTTTTGGAGCCTGAGTTTAACATAGATCCGGTGACGCGCCCGATGTATCGCGAGCCGGGGGACTCTGGTCCACCTCTTCGGTTGGAAGCGGACCCTTTCGACCCAAAGGGATTTTATGTGGCCTCTCCTACTAAGAGGAAGATTAGATTCAAGTGGACTCCAGATGAGTAGACCGAGGAAGAAATATGACTAGGCGAATCTGGCCAGAGGAGACGTTCAGCGGTCCGGACGAATATCGGATTGGTTCGATACGTTGATGCGACGGATGCTTCTGTCGTTACGGATACCGAAGGAGATGATATGACTGAAAAACGGCAAGACAGTTGGCTGCGTTGGCTGCAATGGATTGAGTCAGCTTCGGTTGTGTGCCCGAGGTGCGGCGGGAGCGGTCACGATCCGTCTCTGGAGCCTGCTCCTGGTCCGGTTGCATTGACGAGCGAAGAGCGATGCCATAGGTGCCGGGGAAGTGGGCAGCTTGGAGACGTGGTACTTTTGAAGGCTGCCGCCGTCGAGGTCCGGCGACTGCGTGCTGAGAATGAACGGTTGAAGGCATTGGTGCTTGTCTGGAATACCGGGACGCCTGATGATGACAGGGAAGTGTTGGTGGCTCGTTCTGGCGAGAGTGGAGAATGGGTGGAGTTTGCTAGTTTCAGGAGAGACTACGGCGATCCCTACATGGGGATTGAAGGCCTTTGGTGGGCCGAAGAGGTTGGGCAGATCGACGATGTGAAGTTCTGGGCAGAGGTTCCGAAGTTCCCGGAGGTTGTTGATGAAGGGTAAGAATCAGGAGAGCAAGGTGCAGCGGAAGCGTCGTTTGCACCGGGAATTGGTACTCAAGCGTGCCCGTGAGGATTTGGGGCGTATGCAGGTGTGTACCGGCGGGATTGGCTACGGGAAGACAGCGGCGATGAAGCTGGCGGGTATGATGGACGGCGTAGGTGGTGGGATCTCTGCCACGTTGCTTGGCTCGTACCATGTCATGGCAATCTACGATGATTCTGATTTCAGTTACTCGGAGACCGTAATGTCGGTCAGCGAGGTTGGCAAACGATTGTTGAAGGAGTGGAAATGAGTCTGTTTAAGTGCCCCAAGTGCGGTAGCAGTGCGCTGGTCGAACTTTCGACGAGCCACAAGACTTTTGAGCGGAAGATTTTTTGCAGGAATTGCAGTTGGAGGTCGCCTTCGATACCGGAGGCGATGGAGTATATCGATTCGTTAGAACGAATCATCAAGGAACGTACGGCGGCACTGTTTTTTATGGGAGGAGTCTATGTCATGTCGCTTCTGGGTGTCGTCCTTTATGGGATGTTGTGTGGATGAGTAGCTGAAAAGATATAGGGATTGGAGGCTGAAAATGAAGAAGATGGCAGTGGTGTGCATGGGTCATGGTGGCGGTGTGATGATGGACCCGAAGAACGGTAATACGAATTTCGCATTGGTGCCAGACCCTCAGTACGATTCGGCGCAGAGGCTTTTGAAGAGCCAGCCGTTCGTTTTGATTGACTGTGGTTACGAGACGTTTCGACAGTTGGTGGAGTGGGATGCGATTAAGAATCTTATGGGGATCGTTGTGACGCACTGTCACGCCGACCATACCGGTGGACTTGCGGCATTGGGTTGGCGGCTCCTGTTCGTCGACCGGAAGCAGATCCCATTGGTGTATTCGGAAGAGGCAGAGCAGATGCTCAAGGGGCAGTTGGCGGAGTTGGGCTGTTTGAATTCCGTATTGGTCGAGTCTTTGTTTCCTTTCCCCTTCAAGATGTGCCCGGTTGATTCCTGTGAACAGCACTTTGCGTCTATTTACTCCGTGGGTGAGGCCGGTAACGTAGAGAATGCGCTGACGTTTTCTTTGTTCCAGGTGAACCATGGGATTCCGACGTTGCCGAGCTGCGGTGTAGGTGTGTGGTCCGGGGACCAGCGGATGGCTGTGTTCTCTGGCGATACGGCGGAGCCGGTGGTTGGGGACGTGCCGATTGTGTTCCACGATGCGCAGTACGCCGATAGGCCAGCGAACAATTCACATGTCCACTGCCCGATCAACTATTTGGTTGAGGTCTACGTGGGAGAGTACGGGGAAGATTCGCTGAATCGGTTGGTGGTCTGCCACATTGCAGACACGGCGGCGATGGTTCCGTACGAGCGTCGAGGCGTGCGACATGCGGCGAAGGGCAGCGTGTTCGTTATCGATATGGAACAGGAGACAGACCATGAATAGGAACAGCGTAGCGTTTGTCGAGTTTATCCGAGAACTTGTTGCCTCATTAGATGGTGACATTCGTGTCAAGACTGTAGTGGAAAATTCGTGCATTTATTTGGCAGAGCTAGACGATCCGAGGACCAGCGAAAATCGTCTAAAGCTGGCCAAAAGTTATCTTGAAGAAGCCAAAAGTTATCTTGAAGAACTGGTCCACTCGATCCGGGACATGACGGGCGATACGGTTGTTGGTGTGGACACGGCAGAGCCGGGGAGCGAAGGGACAGCCGTCTGGCAGTACAAGCCAATGACGAGCGAAGAAGTAATACGCCGGTTGATGGACATGCCGGACCCTCGTGATCCGAATGGTGTGTCGTGGCTGGCTCACGGGGAGATGCCTGAGATTAAGCGTAATGACAGCCATACGATAAGTGAGGTTGGGAATGCCCTGTTGGGGAAGTCGTTGGTGACACCTCTGGAGGCCCCGGTCCCGAATGGAGGCCGACCTATTTGGGAGATGGTCGTTGAAGACATGAAGGCCAGAGTCATAGGTGATATGAGAGAGCGAGACAAGTTCGGCCGGGACAAGTACGGGGTGCCGCTTCAGGCATTCAATGGCCGCCCAACTATTATAGATCTGTATCAAGAGGCGCTTGATATAACGGTCTATATTAGAGCGGAGATTGAGGAGCGGGCTATCCTTGAACGGGAACTGAAAGATGCCAAAGAAGAAATCGCTCTGTTGAAGTCCCGCATTGCCGAGTTGTCGCCCCTGTCCGGGGAAACCCTCTAAAACATTCTGCTTGACTTCCGGCCCGCTTCGATTATGCTGTAAGAGTGGCAAGCGAGGGTGCTTGCCGTGACAGCAACTGAGGGGGTGTATCATGCGGATTGACACAACGAAATTCGGGGACTTGACGGGGTGCATGGAAGGGATGCTTCGCAGGATCACGAACGGGGAACATCGTGAGACAGCCTTGAGCCAGGAGGCGATGAGTCTTGAGGCAGAAATGAACGCGAATAACAAGGACAAGCCAGACTGCCTTGTCTCGTTCGAGGAGTGCAGACAAGCGATTGCCCAGTGGTGGGAAGTCGAGGAAGACGAGCGGTCCGATTCTGAGGCGTCTCGGATGATGGATGAAGAAACCCAGTTTTAGCGGGGTGTTTCATGGAACGGTTGGAACTGTATCGATTCGAGGTCCGGTTGGCTCAGTTGGAACGTGCCGAACTGGGTGTGATCGCGATTGACCGTAACAAGACTTCCGAAGAGATCGTCTCTGTGGACGATATTGTGAAGGAAGCGATTCGCTTTTACCTCGCTGCGCGACCCAGGAACGGTATGGGGTGCCTGATTCGGAAGAAGCCATGAAAAAGAAGCTGCAATACATGATCGACTTGGACGGGCCCTTTTCTGGAGGGCGATGCTTTGCTCCGGTTCCGGATGCGAAGCGGTTCGAATCCAGGCTTGTCAAGGGTCGGCTTATCCGGTCTCGGTTGGGCTACACTCCGAAGGAGTTCTGCGCTGTGTGCGCGGGCAAAGGCAAACCGTGTCCGATGGAAACGATCGTAGAAGCGGAGTGGTTGAAGTGAGCGTATACGAACAAGTTTTGAAACAGCAAGGTCCGGCTCCAAAGGGCAGACCGTGGTTCGCGTGGTGTTACGGAGCGCCGGTGACTTGGCATTCGAGTCAAGAGTTGGCCAGGAAGGCTGGGAATCGTCGTGCCAGACGCTTGAGCCGTGACAATCCTCCCACCGTTTTCGTGATGGGGCCGAAATGAAAGGGTACATCATCCGGCGGAGCAACGACGGGGCCTGTTTTGTGGGGGCCGGTTGGCGCTGGTCTCCCAAAGCCCCCAGGGTGTTTTCTTTCGCTACCGATCTACCAGACAAGGTAGAGTCCGAGGGTGAGAAGTGGTATCGCTCCGAAAACAAGGGGCTTCGCTACCGGGATAACAGGGGCGTTGCCAGGGCGCTAATTCAACGAGTGGGGTGAATCATGACTACAGCGGAGAGAATCGGAGCGCACTTGAAACGGTTGGATGCGGACGAGTTCGATGCGATGCAAAAATACTTGGCAGCGTTGGGAGACCTGGAGTCGATCTGTGCTGCTGGCCTGGACGCCGGTTATGAGGAAGTGAGGTTCGCTTGTCGAAAGGCTACGGACCTTGGGCTTCAACTTGAACAAGCCAGTAGAATCGGTGAAGCGGTTCGGTGCGCCTACGTCGAGACCGGGCATTTGGACGCTCTGACCGGGAAGGTCATACAATGAGGTTCGGCATATACGAATCGGCGGTGCTTGGGCATATCCGCATGATCATGGTTGTGGAGGCTGATACGGCGAGAGAGGCGTTCATCCGGTTCGGGTCGTTTCGTCGTGGGAATGGTCCCACAAATGCGCAGTGGGTCCACTGGAAGTTTTTAGGTAAACCGTGTTGTAGTATCTTCGCAGCGCCAGAACAAGCGGGGTGGGGAATAGGTCATATCCAACAATGGAATGAAAAGCCTCTATATGAGGGCGGCTGCGGAATCTGGTTCCAACGGGACGGTGGCTACCCTCCAGCTTTCGAGCCGATGCACTGGCACGAGTTGGAGCGAGAGGTAACACTGTTGGTTGCCCCAGTTCAAGCGAGAGAGGAGAGTGGGAAATGAACGGTGAATTTGACGATATGGGTTATGAGTCTGACGATGATGGCGTCAAACTGAATCGTTGGGATCTGGCAGCGTTTCGTCGGCATGTTCGGGGACTGAACAAGGTGTTGGCGGATATCCGGGGATACTGTCCAGAAGCCAACTTCTATCTCGCATGTGATTCTTTGCACGTAATGTCAGGACAGTCGCATGTTGGCCATACTGGAGAGAAGGCTTGCCAGAAGAACAGCATTGTCAGCGAGAGTCTTTTCCATTCTGGTGGTGGAGATTGGTAGCGACGTTTGTGAGGTAAAGCAATGAAAGGGTTGACAGTGATACAGCCGTGGGCATGGCTCATAGCGAACGGGAAGAAGCTGATTGAGACGAGGACGTGGTCGACGGACTACCGAGGGCCGCTTCTGATTCATGCGGGGAAGAGATTTGGGAGCGAGGAATCGTATGTTTGCCATTGTTTCCGGGGCACCTATATGCGTTCTTCTCCTGTGCCTGAGAGTCAAAGGGTTCCTGTACCGTATGATCTGGAGCTTGGGGCGGTGGTCGCTGTTGCCGAACTGGCTGGGTGCCGGTTGTTGCGAGAAGATGGTCTAAGGTCTGCCGCCGGGTTCTTGGGTGTGGAAGGGGAAGTCCCTGAATACGTCGCAAGGTTCTTTCGCCACTACCATGGGTTTCCCCGGCTTTATGCGTGGGTGTTGAATGATGTTCGGAAGCTGGAGAACCCAGTCGTGTGCCGGGGGTTGCAGAAATTGTGGACGCCATCGGAAGATGTTTTGGCGAGGGTCAACGAACAGTTGCAGAAAAATTCTTGACAATCCCGCCCCCTTGATTATACTGTAAGGGAATTGAGGCGATAGAGCCTAACTGACAGCGAGGGGAACGATGATAACTAGAAGCGAGGTGGTCACGTTTTTGAATGTTCTGCGTGAGGACGGAACCCACGTTGAGGAGTTGCAGGATGCGCCGTGCGGTGCCGCTGTTGCGTCTGTGGGGGGAGGGAGACGTTGGTTGTTTCTCCCTGAGAGGGTAATCGGTGACACGGGGGAGGTTACGGAAGGGTTTTCGTCGGATTTGTGGCCCGTGACAAATTGTGGCCACAACCGGCCTGGGTGTAGAAAAGTTGGTTGTCCGGCGGTGGAAGACCAGGAATGGGCTGCCGCTCAAGATGGGGGTGATAAATGAGAAGAGAGCCAGTTATCAGCAGTAATGTGAAGGCCGTAGGGCATGACGCGAAGACCTCAACTCTGGAGGTCGAGTTCAATTCCGGGGCCGTGTATCAGTACACGGGTGTTCCGAAAGAAGTCTACACGGCGATGGTGGGAGCCCAGAGTGTTGGCAAATACTTCGGGGCGAACGTGAAGGGGGTGTATCCCTTCGTGAAGATCTCCGGGTAGTCAGTCGAGCCCCCGCAAGGGGGCGCAATCGATTTCGGGGTGAGTCAATGACTACCAGAGAATCCATGGAGTGTCCGTTCTGCAAAGAGAAGCTGGTTTTCGTTCGGGTTACGAACGGGGATTGGGGACTGTGTTGCCCGGAGTGTTGCTTCGCACTGCCGACGTTTCGAACTCAGGAAATGGCCGGGGACAAGTGTTTTGCCTTGTGCGACCAGATCGCTTTGAGGGTAGCTGCGAAGGTAGAGGGAGCGAGAGCGGAGTTGGCCGAAGAGAAGGCGAAGGTGGCTGCGTTGATGGACTTGCTTGATGGCAAGACGGTTGATGCGAAGTTCCTTCTCCCAGCACCGCTGAGGTTCGTGGAGATGACATTCGAGCTACCGAAAGATGGAGGCGAATTATGACAGAGTTTGAGGCGAAGCAGGCTGTTGTGGATGTAGTGGGAGAGCCGTGGGCGGTGGAAGACGTGTTGCTGCGTCCGTACGGTAACGGAGGCTGGGCGATTATGGCGACGCGTCCGCTTCGTATAGTTGTCGTTGGGAGACAAGTTCTGGAGTGTCACGGCCCGGAAGCGGGGCGTCCTGCGGTGGTCGGTGCTCTTGTCGAGTCTTTGTTGTCGAGCGGGCGTTCGCTGCCGTATGACCGGGTGCTACGGGAGAAGGCCGCAGCATGGGCCGAAGAGAAGGAAGAGTTGGAAGGGAAGATTCAGGAACTTGAGGAAGCGTTGCGGATAACGTAGGGGGTGGCAATGTGCAAGGAAAGCAAGTTCAACTTGGTTGGTGGCTAAACCAGATGAGACGCGCCTTGAGAGGGGAAGGAGACTACAAGATTACGCAAGAGCAAGAAAGACGTTTGACGGCTTTAGGAGCACGTCTTTGCCGTAATTTTGTACGAGGCGAAGAGATGTTTCAAAAAACAATCACAGAGTTGCAAGATTTCAAGTCAGAACATGGGCATTTAGAAGTTCCTGACTCTACCAAATTGGGAGCACGGCTTACCAGAATTAGAATGGACATTAGGAGAGGCAAGACAATAGCTGGCGGGAATACGCTTTCGCCCGAGCAGGTACTTTGCCTGCGGGATATGGGAGTGCGCCTGGAACTGAGAAATGGAAGAGGGGGAGAATGGTTTGAGAAGCGTTTTCAGGAGTTGGTGGAATTTAAGTTAGCGCATGGTGGAAATTTGCCGAATGGAGCGGATAAAGCCTTGCGGCACTGGGTTTACATAAGGTCGCAGATGATAAGGGGCAATATCGAATGTACGATGACAGAAGAACAAAAAAGCAGGCTGGTGCAGGCGGGCGTAGGGGTTACAAAAGACAAAAGCCAGGGAAGCGAGGTGCATCCTTGGGCTTGAATAGGTAATGCCGCATGGAGCGGGGGAGGGGTGTGATATGAGAAAAGCGCACGAGGTTGTTCCGAGACCGGATATGACGCAGTATCTTTACTTCTTTGAGAATGGGTACGGTGCTTCGGTGATTCAGTTCAAGGACGGGCATGAAGGGCTTTGGGAGCTTGGGGTTAGGGAGAAGGGGAAGCGTGGGATGTGGTGTCTGACCGATAAATCTCCCATTGGCGACGTGGTGTTTGGAGGGCAGACCGAGGCTGAGATTGACGCCTTGCTCGACAGGCTTGAAGCGTTGCCGAAGAGGTTCGGGGCGAAAAGTTCTGTACAGAAAGAGGTGGTAAAATGAGGAAGCGAGGTAAGCCGAGACCGTTCGACGACGTTGGTGGAAAGTTCGACACGACGCCGAAGCGTGAGAGTTGTCTGCCGACTGTCGAGCCTGTACTGGTTGGGCACAAAGGCGACCTAACCATTCACGGTCCGCTTGTTTTCCAGACCCCTATTGGTAGACGGAACAACACAAAGGAGCTTTTCGCAAAAGTGATGGCTGAAGGAGGATTCGCAGCGGCTGCGGTGAGTGTTCCTCCGATGGAAGGCCCTCCGATTGGTTTTACGTTGATGCTTCAAGCCAATAGGGGAGAATCTCGACGGTTGCATTTGGACTGGTACGGGCTGTGCCGGACGTGCGCCAATTGGGGCGATAAGGTGGGAGCATGGAAGCGTGGGAGCCTGGACGTGTATGTGTGCGGGTGTTCCGAGTCTGAGCTTTCCGGGCAGCATACCACGTCTTCCGGGCTTTGCCCGAAGTGGGAGTCATTCGACCCGGAAGTGGAGAGCGAGTTAAAGGCCGAATGGGATCGTGGCGAGAACCCAGGGGAGTAGGTGATGAGGAAGAAGACTGTTCCGAAAAACAATGTCAACAAAGCGTGTGCTTGGGCTGGGATTAGGAGGGTTCGTCGTAACCTGGACGAGTTTGAAGCGTCGGCATTTGAGACAGATGTCCACCCTTCGCTAGACCTGTCTAGGTGGTCTTGGGAAGGGACGTGCCTGACGTTCCGGGTTGATGAACGGTCGGTGTTATATTTCTTGTTTGACGGGCCTTCGAAGATGGCTTCCATATTCCAGGTGACTTTGTCGTCTGTTCTGGCTGACGGCGATGTCATGAATATCGTCTTGTCGGATTTCCCAGGTGGTGATGTCGTTGCACGGGCCTTGTTTGGTGACACGGACGCCTGCGACGGCGTTATTACCGCCTTGAGCTGGAGGCGGAGACATGAGTAAGGTCTTGTGTTGCTACGAGAGTGAGATAGGTGACCCTGCTGCCTGGAAGGAAGTTGGCGACGTTGACGAAGACTGTTCGGAGCGGTGGGCAGTTTCAGATTTCTGCGCAGAGGAGCTGATACGCAGGAACATAGCGGAATGGAAGTTCGACTCGGTGGTGGCCGTGTCTTTGGACGGCGGGCAGACGTGGGCGAAGTTCGATTGTTATTACACAGAGGAATGTTGCCCAGACTATAGTGACTGCTGGTGGGCGCTTGAGGCGGAGCGGGTGGCCGAGAATCGTCCTTGACTTCGCCCCTGATTGTGCTATAACGCCATGGACGGCAAGGAGGCTGCAATGGACGGGTTGGTGGGCAAGAAGGGCGACAATCTGTTGAATGGCCGGTGCATCCTGGTCATGCCCGGTGGGGTGACGCTCGTCATCGGGCAGGTCCAGTATATTGGTGGGCAAGCGGTAGAGATTGCAGACGCTTGCCCGGCTCAGTTGTTCAAGTTCCAACTTGACGACAAGCGGACCTTTGACTTGAAGGTAAAGGAATGAAGTACGTTGTGCGCCTTCCCCTTGAAGTGGAGGCCATGCAGCTTCGGGCTGATTCGCCGGAAGACGAAGTGAAAGCCTTTATTGGCAGCGAGCGTTTCCGAGGGTTCGTCCACGACGAGAATGGGATCAAAGAAGTCATTGTCTGGATAACCTCTGGGTTCGTTATCGGTGTCAGACCTTCTATGTTTTTGGTGAAGGATGGCCGCGGCGTGACGGTGTACGAGTGGGCAGAATTCGACCGCTTGTACAAGGAGAAGCTATGAACAAGGTAACGGGATTGGTAGTGAGGTTCTTCGGGCTGCCTGCTTCGGCTGTACGGGAACCGCTTTGCCATTGGCTCCACGCATTTGGTCCCAGTACGGCCAGATATTTAACGATGGCTGCGAAATGGGAAGGGTTTGGAACTAGCTTGATAATACAGACTAGGCCCAAAGGGGCTGTGGCCCGGTTCTTTTTGCAGATGAAAGACACGGCGAACTGGAGCGAACCGTGGCCTGTGATCAAGGCGAAATTCGAGTCTGGGCAGTATACCGGGTACAAGTTGGTGGAGTTCGACCCGGCGTTTGACAAAGAGAAGCGGTTGACGGCGATAGCGATTCTGATTGAGCACTTGTGCAAGGGGAGGGCAACATGATGGTTCCTGGAAGGTCTATGGAGTGTCCATTCTGTAAGGGGGAACTTGTTTTCGCCAAGGCCGGGGCTGGGGTTGGCCTTTGCTGTCTCGGGTGCGGACTCGTAAAGCCATTGATTGAAGAGTACGAGCGGTTGAGGAACGAGGTGGGGAGCGTGAGGGGGCTTCTTGGGGCGTCTGCTTTGCCGACTGCTGCGTGGGCGGAGCGGGTGGCCGAGAATCCAGGAGAATAGGTGTCATGATGGATTTAAGAATGTCTTTGGGAGATGTCATTGAAAGGTTTCGTCTGGCGAACGGATTGCCCTCGATTGCTTCATGGGCTCGGGATGGCCAGGGATGGGTGACGCTGCGAATTGGTCGGATGACCCTCACAATGGGCAATGAGCAAAGATGGCACGCAAGGAGTTGGGGAGGGATCGCCGACAGTCCGTCTGGAACTCTCCAGGATGCCGTGGAGTGGCTGAAGGCACATGGCTTGGACGTACGTCCCGAGCCAGAACGGTTCGGGTTGATTGGCTCGAAAACGAATGTCTCCGAGCATGGAGGGATAAGTTGGAGTTGGCGTGGGCAGGATGTTCAGTTGCACTACTACCCGTTGGCTCCAAAGCCGTGGTCTGTTGTTTGGGATTTTGGCGAACAAGAGAACGATTTTGTTTCTTGTTCTGAGGCATGCAAATGGATGATCTCCACCAAATCGGGAGTATGGTGTCGATGAACAACAAGTTTAGATATAGATTATCAGAACATGCACAAAGCAACGTCGAGAGATGTCGGTGTGGCGGTGAGTGCATTGTTCGTGACAGCACGGCGTTTTGCGATACCGGGAAACGGTATGATGGTTTCGAGTGCAACAGCCGGGACTTTGGGTCTGGCTATTGGTACCGTTCGCCGGAATGCGACATGAGGTACATCGCGAAACTAGAGTACGAGAATAAATCTCTTATTGAGCAATCGGAGAAAGCCTTGGCTGAAGTTTCCAGACTACGAGTCGCGCTTGCTGAGGCGTATGAAGCGGTGCATGAGCATTGCGGCATGATGGCAATTGATCCTGGCCCGACCTATGGGTGGGTGAAGGTAGAGTGTAAGGACTGTCAGAGAACACAGTGTGTTGTGCAACGATATCCGTTGGAGGTTTGACGAGATGAAGGACGTTATGACCATAGAAGAGGCGAGACAGCGGGTAGTGGACTTCGTCGGTCCGCCGTGGACGCCGGATGATGTGATCATTGGTGAGACGGGCACAAAGGGGTTCTTCTTTGCAAAAACGAGAGTTCCCGACGTTTCCGTATCGAGCAGAGGGATTCAAGACTTCCACGGGCGGGAAGTGACGAAGGGATATGTTGCTTCTCGGCTGGTCGAGGCTCTATACAAGGCGGGGCAGATACTCCCGTGGGAGCGTGAGCTTGCCGGGTCGGAACATAGCCGGGAGACACTGTTCGAGGTATGCCATTCGCAGGAGAAGAAACTCGATAGCCTGGAGAGGCAAGTCGAGGAGTTGAAGGCATTGGCCGGAGGAGGATGATGATGAATAGGTTCGATGTTGTAGCCGAGAAGTTCGAGGCGTTGTGTCGGCAGTACGCCATGCCTGTTCCGAGGGTCGTGCCGTCGTTGGCGACTGACCCGTGCGACTTCACGTCGGCAGAAGAGGTTCGGTTGAACGTGGAAGCTGCTGGGGAGATTGACGCTGACTACCATGCGAGGCATGTGTTCGGGCATTACCTATGTGATCTCCACTGTTCGGAGCCGAGCGGGAATCAGGATTGGGCAGACCCGATTGCCGATCTGATAGCGCAGTGGACGACGAGCCATGATTCGATGGTCCGTTTGACCAGAGTATTCGAAGGGGCACGGTCATGTTCATCATCGGGAAGCATTGTAAGGATGTCCCTGGTGCAACCGATGTCAGAAGGGGCGAATTTGGCATTTTGGCATGAGGGAAAGGAAGATGATTGAGGTAGGTCAGAAGCTATGGTTCGTGCCGTACGAGCCGCACAGGAATCCACCGTTTGAGGTGGAGGTGGTCAAGGTCGGAAGGCGGTATGTCACGGTGAGTCGGTGGGAAGGCGACACCAACTTATTGAAACTGGAGAAGGATTCTCTCAGGCAGGCAGGTAGTGCCGGAAGCAAGGCATACGTGAGCAGGGGCGCGTATGATGATTGGGTTGCCTGCGAGCGTGCGTGGAGTATGTTGCGGGAAGCGGTATGCTGGTCAAGACCAGAGAGTGTTACGATGGACCGGATCATGGGAGCTTTGGCCTTGCTTCGGGGTGAATAATGGGAGCCATGAGGGTGCGTGGGAGAAGATTCGTTGTGTGTGACACTGCCGGGATGTTCCGGGGGTGTGCCAAATGTGAGTTTTCTGCTCCTCAATGGAAGGAGGCATTCTGGGCTCCTCCGAATAGGGCATATGATGTTTGGCATTCAGGGAGGATGCAGTGCCCGTTTGGGCGAGAGATTGGATGTTATCTAGCTGTCAGGCTTTTCGAAGTCTCAGAAATAAATTCTTGACATTATCCGCAGTCCGATTATGCTGTAAGGGTCCAGCAGAGGAACTGGGCATTGACAGCTAATGGGGGACGAGATGGCTATTAGAGTTATGGTCCGCTTTGAAAGCGACGCGGAAGCATTGGCTTCCGGTCGAGACATCAAAATAGTGAGGGACCATCACTTACACCGGGAGGGAGTGCGCCATGCTGCGGATTGCCCGTGGTTCAAAAGCGGTCGTCCGGACGGGGAAGATAAGGAGTTGACGAAGGAATGTACGCGGTGCGAAAAGGTCGGCCCGTTGTATATGGAGACAACGCACAAGGGGCTGGTTGTGGCGACGGGTGAGCACAACCACCGCGACGATTCTGATTTTTATGCAATCATTTGGAGCACTTCAAAGGGGTGCCCCGTTGAAATAACATACGCCACTACACGGGCATGGACATACCCGAATTCGGCCTGTGTCGATGCTCCGCCGGAGATCATGGCCGCATTCAACGAGTGGAAACTGGAGGAGTATGAGGGGAGACGCCGAGCGGCGGATATAGCGCAGGCGCAAGTGGCCCTAAAGGGCCGCAAGGTGAGGGTTAAGGGAGGGAAGTGGGCGGGGCGTTCCGGGATTGTCTTTTACAGGGAGGAGCGAAAATCCAAGTATGGAACTTGGAGCTATGGATTCCGCCTTGGGATATCCCCGTCCGGCGTACGGGATTCTTCCGGGTACTTGGATGCTATTTGGGTGGACGAAAAACTGGTGGAGGTTGAGTGGCAACTATATCTGAAGGACGCGGTCAGTGCGGAGTTGCTTCTCGAATCTGTAGGAGAGTAATATGACATTCGATGCTGTATTGTCAGAAGTTGAGGCCAGGGCGTTGCAGGCGAGAGTTTACTTCGAAAGCCGTGATTGGGAGCGGGCCGGAGACAGGGAAGGTCACGCTGCCGCTATGGCCCGGCTTTCTGCGCTGGAATCGCTGCTCAAGTGGATGCTTGAGGAGCTCGACCGCAGCCTGTGCGAGCAGGCTAAGAGGCAAAATGAAAACTAACCGGGGCAGGGAAAAGGCGGAAGAGCGCATTGCAATGATCCGTCAGATGGCGCGCCTTGTCGCAGACAATCATGTGGCTCAGGCGGAGGTGGCAACTATGTTGGCAGAGTATTATTCGGGCGTGGTCTCCGAGTTAATACGTTCTCATGGGTGGACGGAAGAACGTGTGAAAGAGGTTTTGAGCAATCCAGAGGTGACGATGTTCGTTGATGGGGCATTCCGGTCCGAGAAGCCGGTCTCGATGGTGGCAATGGGCGTCGTTTCTGTTGAAGACAATCTTCTTATGTGCTAGGGGGATTGTATGTCAGAATTTAGAGACATACAGCGGGGGTGTCCGTATCGTGTCCAGAGCGAGAGACTAGGGAGGCAGCTTTGGGAATTGCGGCTTGTGGCGGAAGAAGAAGTGGAACAGATCACTCATTTTTGTATTAGGCGTGGTGGGCTAGGGTTTATGGGGGTCGAAGGTGTTGCCGAATTTAGTGGATTTGGCCGTTTAGGAGATCCCTGTATGGAGGGCGTGTGTGTGGAGTTGAGGGTAATGAGGGGTGAGGCCGTAAGTATATGAGTATAGAGCGCAATCGATTGCGGGACCTTCCCGGACTGGAATTGGGATTGAAGAGTAGACGACAATCCGAAAACATCTTGCATAGGTAAAAAACGGCGGGTATCATGGGCCTAACTTAGGCGAGGAGTTGGTATGCCCGACCTAGAGAAGGACCAGGAATTGGTACTCAAGTTTGGGGGAACCGCTTCAGCGGGTTTCATGGTTATCGCTATTTCTACTTCGGCTTGGGAAATTGCCCGGAAGAAAGCGGAAGAGGAAGGGACGAAACCGAGCGATATTGTTTCAAGAGCATTGGTAGCTTACTGTTCGTAGGAGGATACAATGGGAAGATATTTGGAAGCATTGGGGTCTATTGTTATGGCAGAGGATAATCCTTGGCATACCGACACCGGGGAGTTCGGGCTGAACCCAAAGGGGCCAAGCACCTATTCCCTTTTCTTCAAAAAGAAGGGGGAGCCCAGGTACACTGCGTATCCGTCGAAGTCTGGTGAAAAGTACGCTAAGGCGTCGAAGATCAAGACGTTATGTGGCCGTTCCGGCCCCGCCCTATGTAAGGGCGGCGGAAAGTTTGCCAAGGCTGGCGAACGAGCTAAAGAAGCTGGAGCCGAGACAGATAAGCGCGAGCGCAGAAAAGCCCCTGTGAGTGGGGGAGGTTTCAGAAAGGGTTCTGGTAACTAGAGGCCGCAGTTTTCCTACGGTCTCATTCTATAGACAGCGAGGAGGGTTCCCATGAAAGTGACTTTGACTGCGGTAACTGCCTGTGAGTTGCCGAAACCGTTCGGGGGGAAATTAGCCGTTGGTGAGTCCACGCCTGCGACAAACATCCGGTTTAAGGATGTATTATCGGATGACTGGTTGGGGATTGTACGTCTTCGACAGCAGGGCATAGTGACGATGACGGTACAGGTTGATGCAGTCCCTGTATTTGACGACGAGTGGTTCATTGCCGAGATGGGCAAGGTTCGCGATAATGCTGCTGCTCCTGTGACCACTCTGGCTGCTCTGCGGGCCGTCCCGCAGAGTTTGCGAACGGATCGCCAACTCCGGTTGGTTGAGTCCGAGAACACGCTGTACAGGTTTGACCTGGGCACGCTGGTTGGTGGAGAAGCACCGGATGACGAGGTAGATGGCAATTGGTTCAATCTTGGAACTGTGGCTGCTGTTTGGGGCGTTGTTGGTGAGTTGATTGCTATGGGGCCGGATGTTGCCGCTGGTGCTGGCGTTGTTTCCAAGATGGCTAGAATAGACCATACCCATGCCGTGAACACTGCGTTGGTTGCTGCCATCACCGATGTAGCACCGGATGCTGTAGCTGCTGCTGGCGTGGCGAACAGTTATGCTCGTGGCGACCACGCCCATGGTATCGCTACGTCGGTCACGGCATCGACGCAGGCTCCTGGCGATGTTGCTGCTGCTGGTGTTGCTGCGGACGTAAGCCGTGGCGACCATGTTCATGCCATGACTACTGGTCTGGTTGGTGAACTTGCTGCATTAGGGCCGGATGTTGCGGCTGGTGTGGGTGCTGTAGCCAAGTTTGCTGAGATTGCTCATACGCACGCCGTGAACACCGCTCTTGTCGGCGCTGTGGCGGATGTTGCTGCTGTAGCTGCTGCTGGCGTGGCGAACAGTTTCGCTCGTGGCGACCACGCCCATGCCATTGGTGCTGGCGTGGTGAAATCGGCGGATCTGGCTGTACAGGCGGCTGTAACCGGTGGTATTCCGTTTGTTGTGGTGTTTACGCTTGCTGGTGGTGGTGCTGCCGAGGGTATGTTATGGAACGCCAATTGCCCCATGAAACTCCGTTTCATGGATGTTGGAATAATGGCAACCGTCGGAAGTGTGGGTGGCACTGTGACGCTGTATGATGACGACCCTTCGGGTGCCGGTGTCCCGCTGACAGATGCCATAGCCATGGATACTGACAAGGCGGTTACGCGCCTTGGTTCGGTTGAAGGCGACCCCACTGTTCTTGCTGGCGGGTCTCTGTGGTACAAGAAGAACGCTGCTGCCGATGGTGGCCACGTTACTCTTACGTGTGTTGCTGTGGCATAATCGGAGGTGCCGGTGACCTACCTTAATCTACTGAAGAGGGTAGCGGTGCGGGGGTTGATGGAAGGTCGGCTTTCCCCCCGTACCGGTCTCACTGGTAAGAGTCCGGTTTCTGTTTTGCTTTTGCTTACGTCATTAGCATCGGCCCCGGAAGAGTTTAGTGTTGATGTAGCTGCGAAGGACATTCTTTCGAAGTTTAGAGTCAGCAAGAAGACGCGTGGATTGGTGAACAAGAAAGCCGAGAAAGAACGTGATGTAACTGCGGCGTCGAGAATGGCAATGATGGGCGGGGGAATGGGAGGACAATATCCTGAGCCTGAGCCCGAAGAATAGAGGAGGTGACATATGCGTTGGATAGTTGTGCTGGTTATTTTGTTGTTTGCGAGTGGGTGCGATTCTGGAGAGGTTTGGGGCACTGTCCTGGAGAATCTTTTACCTATAGTAACGGCGGTGCTTTTGCCGGTGCTGCTAGTTCTAGTTCGTAAGTTTCTCTTGTGGCTAGAGGTCAAGCTAGATTTCGACATGAACGAGGCTATTGAGCTGAAGATTCTCTCATTGATTGAAGAGGGGATTCTTTATGCTGAGGAGCAGGCGTTGAAGGCTTTGAAGGATGGGAAGAAGTTGGGGTCAGACGACAAACTACGTCTAGCTATTGAATACGTAGTAGAGCGTTGTAGAGATCTTGGTTTACCAGAGTTGGCAAGGGACAAATTAGTTAAGTTGGTCGAGTCTAAGGTCGGTGTAACCAGATAGGTGTATCGATGGCGAGTGTATGGGAATGGCTAAAGAAGTGGGGTTGGGTTGTGATATCACTCGCTGTTGTAGTGATAGGTTTTCTGTTTCTAGGGAGGCGTGTTGGGGCTCAGTTTTGGGATGGTTTGAGTAATCGTTTGGCGGAGAAGATCCTGGATGCAGATGCTAGATATGTGGAGGCCCGGACGAGGGCCAAGGTTGTTACTGAAATTGAGCGGGCCAAGATAGAGTCGTTATCGCAGATTCCAGATCCCAGGGAGCGTCGGGACAAGATTGCCGAGATGCTGAAGGATCTGTAGCCTCATCTACCATTGGGTAGAAGGAGATCCGCCGTCCCTACGGGGTCGGTGAGTTTTTGCCTTGAATTCAACGACAGAACGGTATACTATAATCGCAACAATGGAGGTGTATCTTGCGGAAGCGGTTCATGTTTTGCGAGGTGGCTGGCAAGTCAGTTTTGAAGGAAAAGTGCAAGGGGTGTTCGACATTTCCCAAGCTGAGTCCAGAGTTTGCTGCGTTTCGGGATTCGTGTCCTGTATGGCAGGAGATTTTGAGAGTAGCGAAGGAATCGAAGGCAGAGCGAATGTCAAGGGTTATAGAGAACCCATTTACTCTGCCCACAGACGAAGACCCTGGTGTTGCATATTGATATCTTGAATAGGTCTGATGGTTCGGTTAGAGTGTGGCAGTCGGAGGTTTGTCATGGAAAGTCTGCTGCTGTTTCTGGAGAGTGTATTTGAGGTTGAGGTTCCGGCGGATGTAACGAGTATTGTGTTGGTGCGGAAGACAGGGAAGGCTCGTGGGGTTGTGAGACGGGGCGGTGACCGTGTTTACGAGGCGAAGGGTGGTGCATTCCAGGCGTTATTGAGGGAGTGTGTGGAGTGGAGCGGGGAGGGGGATGTTCCGGTTGTCGAGGTTGACGACGGGTTTGTGGAATATGCGTTTGTGTCCGGGGCTTGGCGGAAGGTTGTCGAGTCTGGGACGAGGCGTGTCGTATATGCAGGAGCGTAACATGGACGTTATCGATAGATTGAAGTCGTTGGTTGAGTCTGCCCAAGTCGATGTACCCGCTGCGCAGGGAAATACGTTTGGGGAGTCTGCTGGATGCGACGATACGGCGGATGCCATTGGTGGGGCAGAGCACTATCGGGTGACGTGTCCAGTGTGCGGGGGTGTGACGCAGTGCCGGTGCAATTATGCGCAGCACGAGGGCGTTGAGGTATTCGAGGCTTCGGTGGTCTGCGAACGATGCAAGGCCAGCGTTGGGGAGTCGGTCGATGGGGCGCAATCGGTTGCAACTGAGATTTTGCGACAGCTTGGAGGCCAGAAACTCAGGGCAATGCTTGGCATGAAGGGTTATTTGGTGGTGGATGCTTCGGAAGGGTTCAGTGGCGGTGTGGACTTCAAGTTTCCTAACAAGACCAAGACGGCTCCGAACAGGGTGGAGATTCTGTTGGCAGACGACGACACCTATACGGTGCGGTTCTACCGGGATTCGAGGAAGTTGAAAGAACACGACGGGATTTACGCAGACGGTCTCATAGATGTATTCGAGTCAGAGACGGGGCTGTATCTGGCGCTTTCGAGGAGGTAACATGCGTACATGGGCACAGGTAGAGCAGGATATTTCAATCGAAGAAGCGAAAGCTCCGAAGCTCACCAATATGGCGACACTTATCACTGCGGGTCTGGACGAACTTATTTCCAGAGTGATCAATCAGTTGCCAGCGAGAGTGGTTGGTAAGGGCAGAATCCGGGCTTTTGTTGACGACGCGTTGAAGGTAGAAGCGGACGGCGAAGGGACATCTAAAGGCGACCTCCCCTTGAAGTGGTACATGGTTGCTTGGTGGACCCCGAATTCTGGGGATGGCCGGGTAACATGTTCTTTCACGGTCCCCGATCGTGGCACAGTCGAGTTGAAGTATGACTTCGATTTGGACACGGATTTGGGCAAGGTCGTCGGGCAGGTCGTGTCGGGTCTAACATCGGTATGAGGTAACGAATGAATACGATAGATAGGTTTGGCCTGTTGGTCGAGGGGACGTTGACTGAGGCCACGAAGTTGCCGTTGACGATGGATGAGTCGGTGGTGGCGACGATGACGGAGCTGTTGAAGGCGAGCATTGCTGCTTTGCCTGGGCCGTATCTGAAAAAAGAGATCAAGGTTAGCGAATACCGACCAAATGCGCGTATAGCTTTCGCAGCGGGCAAGACGACGACGAGGTCTGACATTGAGGCGGATGTGACGGTGTCCATAGGTTTTATTGGGCCGTACTCTTACTCAGCTACGGTTGAGGTAGACGGGAGCAAGCGTGAGTACGAGTTCAAGGGCAGCAAGCCTTTATCCGAGGTTTCGAGGACGATAACGGATATCATTGCCCAGATGACTGGGTGGACGGGGGCGTAAAATGGGGACCATTGAACGATTGAGGGCGTTGGTTTCTGAGTCTTCGGGCGACTCGGTTTTTTCCAAGACGTGGTTGCAGAAGTCGGTGTATTTGCCGTTTGCCACCATGATAGCCAAATTGGTGCGTGCTAATCTGCAAGACTACCTGGGGAACAATACGGGGCTGAAGGTGGAGCGTGCGGTCGGCGGGGATGTTTATGTCCATGTGGAGTTCTTCGCTGAGAGCAATCATGGGTCGAAGGCTCATCCTTCGCTTCGCGGGTCTTCGACCTATAGGGCGATGCTGTTTTTCCATGGGCTGGATGAGGACAAGGCGGAAGTCAGGGCTGTCGGGTTGTCTATAGCGATGCCTCTCGTGAACGAGAAGGGACGTGTTGCTGCGATTGAGAAGTTGGAGGTAGAGTTAAAAGGGCAGAAGCTGACCAGCGAATGGTTCAACAAGGCGTTCAAGCCTTTGTTTCAGGAGCTTCGGGTGAAGGCAGCCGATTTGAGTTCGGATGATACGGGGTGGGATTATGAGGACTAGCGTATTGGCTTTGGCTCTGTTGTGTTCGTGTGCGACTTCGCAGGTGGCTCCTGTGTTGCCGAAGGTTGTAGTGGAGTCTATTCCTGTTCCCGGACCTATAGAGGACGGGGAGGATTGGGTTGCTTCATACGAGTCTTGCGACGACATTGACAAGCCTGGGATCATCATGGGTGCTGGGAAGGCATTGCGTTGCAAGTGGTACAAGGTCGAGTTCGAGCATTTTTCTGCTCTGTATTTAGCAGAGGCGAACATGCGTGCGGCGGAGCACGAGGCGATTGAGTCGTACATGGCGGGTCTGGGTCGGGGGACGTGGTTTGAGGAGAACGAGTTTTGGATAGGTGGCACAGCTGGTGTGGTGTTTGGGGTCGGGTTGACGGCTCTGATAGTCTACGCCCTTGGTCAATAAGGAGATATCATGGATATGATTCAAAGATTTGCAAGGCTTCTTAGCGAAGAGAAAATTGTCATGAAATTCTATGGCAACTCTTTTCTGGCGAAGTATTCTTCGGAAAGGGGATACAAGCCATGGATGCAAGCCATTTCTGACATTGTTGCCAAACACTTCGGGAAGAAGGTAGTTATAGAAGACATATACGAGGGCCAGCCTGGGTATGATTTCTGTCGGTGGAACTTCGATATAAGAGGGGACGGAATACGTTTCTTCGGGTCGTTGGTTTTCAAAAAGAGTCCGGTAGACGATTTCGGGACTGTGTCTGTTGGTTTGAAACGCCTTGGGACTCCTGGAGTGGATGAAGATGTCTGGCTGTTCAGGGACAAGGAATTCCCGTTGTCGAAGTGGGAAGACGAGTGGGACGTTGACAAGGCTGCTCTGGCCAAGGTCGAACAGTTGGTCCGTTCTTCTCTTAAGAAGCTCAAGGCTTGATCTAAAAGGAGATACAATGGATACGATTAATAGGTTTCGAGGGATTCTGACAGAGGCTACTGAAGGGTCGGCGTTCGTGAAGAAGTGGTTGGGGAAAAGCCTGCGTATGAAGTACGAGGGCGAAGCGATGCAGTTGTTGGCTGATGGATTTGGCGACGGCGAAGTGAAGGCCGGGGATATTCGCAACTCTGTCGAGGGTCCGGGGCCAGCCAATTTGGGAGCTGACGGTGCTGAGCGAACGGTTACTTCCACGTATCGTTTTGAGAGCAAGGGATTGCGGGTCGAGGCCGTGTTCGAGTGGTTCGGAGCCGGGAACACTGAAGACCAAGATGATGCGGACCAGATTGGGTTTGACATTACACTTTCAACGGGTGGCAAGGTGCTGGACCGGGATGGGGCGCAAGTTCAGTTCAAGACTGGCAAGGAGCCTGGGGCGAAGTTCATAAGTGCGTTCAGTAAGGTCTACAACAAGATGGCGAAGGATTACCTAAAGACATCTCTTAGCAAAAAGGTGTAATCCACTTAGAGTGAGGTGCGGCATGGATACCATAGGTCGGTTGAAGGTTCTGTTGGAAGGTTCTGATTTGGCTTCGGCCATGACCCGTTGGGCAGACTGGTGGGGCAAGCAGGGTCCGAAACTTCTCAAGGAATACCAGGACATGATGGATGGGATGGACATGCTCGTAGTGAGGTCGAAGTACATGCCCGCCGTGGTCAAGGGTGAAGAGGCGGAGGACAATCCGATGCCACGAAAGGTCCGTTGTATGATGGTGGAATTTCGTTTCGGTTCAAGGGGTCATCCAAGGCAGACTCTGTAAAAATCATGAAAAACACATGGCCATCGCAGGACAAGCTAGTTGTCTATGACATGTTCTTCATGAAGAAAGGCCGTGTGGTACGCTCATACACGGAGGTCGTCGCAGCAGCTCTTATACCCTATTTTACATCAGTAACCGGGTTGAAGATTGGTGGGCAAACAAGGCCATGGGGGGAGAGTCTTGGCTTTGACGTGGTAGAGGGAACGGTCTCCGACGAGTCCAGGAAGACTTTTGTCAAGTGGTTGCTCAAGACATTCCCTGACTACGAGAAGGTGGCGTTTGAGATTTTGACAAAGGAGCTTGGGGCGTTGGTTGCCGGTGGGTTCAAGCAGACGGACAGTACCAGGGACGAAAACGGGTTGGGGTTCGAGTACGAATCTGTTGCCAAAACGAAAATAGGGAAGACTCCTGGGGCGGCCCCGGAAGACGACATGCTCATTCGGCACATCATAGGTGACACGCTGCCGACGTTTAGGCTGGAGTTGTATGGTGAACACGGCGACGACGCTGCCGGGCACACTCTGGGTTGGACGATGGACATGTATTCGAGGGGCAAGAACGTCGAAGAGGACGGGATAATTGAGTGGGATGAGGTTGCACCTACTCCCGAGCGATTCGGGAAAGCCTTTGCTATTACAGCCAAGAAGTTCGGGGATGCTGTACGCACCAAGCTGGCCAAAAAATAATCTATACGCCACGCTTGACATTTCCCCTCTCCCCGATTATGCTGTAAGGGTTCGTTACCGAACCGGAGGTTACAGTGGGGCACGTTATCGATTTATTCGGTGTTTTGGGGGGACAGAGGGAAGATGAGCGTGAGCGGAATATGGCGAAGTTTGCCATTCCCGTAGAGTCTCCCCGTCCGAAACCTGCTCCCATGCCTGAGAGGCCGGGGTTTCGGCCCGATGGCGTCTGGATTGAGGGTAACGAGATTGTGGTGAAGGCTGCGTACAATCCTGATTCGCTAGCGCCTGCGCGAGACATTGTTGGGCGGCGCTGGGATTCGGCTGCGAAAGTGACCCGGTTTCCACTATCTTCGAGGGACGCTGTTCGGGCCTGGGTGACACGCTTTTGGCCCAAGTTGAGTGTGAAGGCACTTGACACAATCGGGGCCGTAGAGCCGAGGATCGAAGTCAGGGAAAACGGGGCATTTCTGTATATTAAGACGCCTTATGCGAAGGCATTTGTGGATGGGATGCACGAGCTTCCAGATTGTGAGTATCAGCGTGACGGGTCGAAGGAATGGAAAGTTCCGAGGGACAGAGTTGCGCAGCTTGCGCAGCTTGCGGAGCGGGTGTACGGGGCGAAGTCGAAGGTTTTGGAAGCCGTTGTTCGGGAGAGTCAAGAGAAGCTGGCTCTGGCCACGGCAGTCAAGGCAAGCGAGACGATTGAACTGCCCGGCGGGACACTATTTCCATTCCAGGTTGCCGGAGTACAGTTCATAGAAAAGAACAAGTACGCTCTTATAGCGGATGAAATGGGCTGCATTGACGGAGACGCTGTAATCAGTTATAGCCGTGCCAGCGTAACTCGCAAATGCACGCTTGCAGAGTTGTATGTGAAGTTCAACCGTGGCCGTTTCCAAGACGGAATCCCGACTTTTGTGAAGTCTATGTGCGATGGGATTTTGAAGTTGAACCGGGTCGTTTCGGTGCTTGACAAGGGGACTCGCCCGGTTGTTTTGTTGACACTGGAGAGTGGGAAGACGTTGCGACTGACTCCCGATCATGAAGTTGCCGTGTCTCTCACGGAATTTGCAAGAGTGGACTCGTTGTCCCCAGGGGACATTGTCTTGACAAAACTCAAAGAAGGCAAGTTCGTTGACAGGGAAGGGGGCACGGCGGGAACTGGGGGCAAGATTGTTTTTATACCGAAAGAAGATCGTGTTGTTTCAGTCCGAGACGACGGTGTCGCCCATGTTTACGATATCGTGATGGCAGATCCGTACAGAAATTTCGTTGCCGGGGGAGTTGTCGTTCACAATTGCGGGAAAACGGTCCAGTCAATCGCATACATGTACAGGAATCCCCAGAGTCTTCCGGCGATTGTCGTGTGTCCTGCTAGTGTGAAGGAAAACTGGAGGCGTGAGATTGAGCATTGGGGTGGAGGCAAGTTGAGTGTGGCGATTGCGGTGCCGAAGAGTTTGGATGGGCAACTTGCAATGAATCCGCCGAACGTCTTGATCATCAACTACGATCAACTTGGGAAGCTAGTTCTTGAAGACGAGGACATTGTCACGGGGAAGTCAAAACTTTCGGTGCGGCCCAGCGTGTTGAGGTGGGGGCCGAAGCTAGTCGTGTTCGACGAGGCTCATTATCTCAAGAATTCGAAAGCGAAGCGGAGCAAGGCAGCGGGTGCTATTGCCGAGTTGACGGGGCGTCGGGTGATTGAGCTGACAGGGACTCCGGTATTGAATAGGCCGGAAGAATTGTGGCATTTGCTTCACTTGATAGACCCGGAAGCGTGGGGAAGCGAGAGCAAGTTCAAGTACCGATATTGCGACTGGGAAAAGGCTTGGCACGGTCACGCCGTACGCGTGGGGGCGCAGCGCCTGGACGAGTTGCACAGTCGGGTGACGGGGCATTACATGGTCCGGCGCTTGAAGAAGGATGTGCTGAAGGAATTGCCAGACAAGATTCGTTCCTGCGTTCCGTTGTGTCTGGAGCCAGCGTTTGTCGCGGCGTATCGGAAATTGTTTGACAAAACGGCAGCGAAGATCCTTTCGGAGACGGGCGGGCACTTCTCTGCACAGAACTTGGCAGTGGTGAAGGCCGCTGTAAACACGTTGCGGCAGGAAATTGGGTTGTTGAAAGCCCCCCTCGCGGCAGCGTGGGTTCAAGAGGCTTTGGAGAGCACGGACAAGGTTGTGATTTTCTCATATCATCATGCGGTGACGGACAAGATCGTCGAGGTGTTGTTGCAGGCCGGGGTGACTGTAGCGAGGATGGACGGGCGCGATTCGTTGGAGAGCAGACAGATTGCTGTTGATGCGTTCCAGAACGGGAAATTACAGGTTTTGGCTTGCGGTATCTTGGCAGCGGGTGTTGGCCTGAATCTTACGGCTGCGGATCAAGTGGTGTTTGCCGAGCGTGCCTGGAGACCGGCGGACCACGAACAAGCGGAAGATCGACTTCACAGAATCGGGCAGAAACGGTGTGTGAATGTGTGGTTTTTGGATGCCGAGGGGACGATAGACGAGGATGTTCGGGACTTACAGCGCGTGAAGCGAGAGGCTATTTCGCAAACGATAGATGGCGGTGATTCGAGCCATGGGATGGAAGAGTCACTGGCTGTTCAAGTAGCGTTGCGCATGTTGCGCAGATTCCAAGAGAAGGGGTGAGATATGGCGAAGAACCGGGTTGAATTGATCGGTCGTTTGGGTGCAGATCCAGAGTTGAAGTGTACGACGAGCGGGATTCCTGTGGCAAGGTTGAGTGTTGCCACGACTGAGTATTCCGGTGTTGGGGAGAACCGAAAGGAGACCACGGAGTGGCACTCGGTTGTCGTATGGAGGGAGAAGGCAGAGTGGTGTGGGAACGAGATGCGCAAAGGCGACGAAGTTGCGATTGAGGGCAAGTTGGCGAGCCGGAGTTACGAGAACCGGGACAAGGTCAAGGTCAAGGTGACTGAGGTTGTGGCGTCGGAAGTGTATCGGGTGAAGAGCCCGGTGAAGAGTTCTCAGCGTGACCAGCGGAGTTCTGGCAAGCCGAGCGACGTGGTGACCGATCTTAGGACGGGCAGGGAACCTAAGCCGAGCGAAGAGAAGGATGATTTTCCGTGGTTATAATAGGTGTTACACAGGAGGAGAACATGACAGAGCAGGAATTGAAGTCGAGGTCGTTTCAGTTTGGGCATGAGGCATTGCAGGAGCTTGCGGGCGTCTTTGCCCGAAAGGGCGTAGGTCTGCCGGGAAAGGTTCTGGAGGAGGCCCACGCCCTGTTCCGTAGCATGTACGAGCATGGCTACGAGGCACGTCGGCAGGAGATTGGTGGGGCGTTGGGGTCCGCTGGCATTGCCGATATATGCCGCCGGGCAGACGAGTACCTGCATGGTGTAAAGCAATTGACGACCTTTGTTTGTGACGGTGTCGAATACGTGAACTTCGGGAGGGTATGCGAAGCTGTCAGGACGGCTTTCAGGGACGGTGTCCTCGCTGCTGGTGAAAGCGGGCTCGATTCTCCGAAGGGCATGAACATGACCCTTTCGCAAGAGTATGTCTTGCGGAAGGACCATGCCGATTTGACGAGAAAAGTGGGTGAGGTCCGCGAAGAGAATGACCTTCTGAAGCAGGAGAATTCCCGGCTGAAGGACCGGCTGAATGCTATCGGAACGGCATCGAAGCCATTCACTTTTATCCCGAGCTACGTCGACACCCCCGCGTTCAGCCCGTTGTACGGGGCGGCCAAAGAGCTTGACATGCTCAAAAAAGAGAACGCTGGCTTGAAGAAGATGATTGACGAGATTGTGGCTTCGCTTGACAAGCTGCGTGACTCCGACTTTACGTTCACTATGCCCCCCGTGGAGTTCGCCGAGCGACTTGTCGAGCTTACGCTGTGCAAGATAGGTGGTCTCAAGGGTCGTGTTGATGAACTTCGTGGCGGCATTGACGGCTTATGGGGAAAGAACAAGGGGCTCATACGGGACCACGATAGGGTGTTCGCCACTGCGGTCAACACCCTTCCAGGTCTCTCTGTCCATGGGAGTGAGACAGACTATGTTGTAGCTGCAATCAGGCAACTCGCTGCGATGAACGCTACGCTTAGTCAGCATCTCAAGGAGGCCAGAGACCAACGACGGGACGAATGCTCCGAGAGCAATGGGCACAGGAAGGTGGAAGATCGCACCCGGATTCTGGACGATGTGATGGGTATTCTGGGTTGTACCGGATGTCTGTACACCTCTGCGCCTGCTATGGCGAGAGCGAGGATTGAAAAGTTGCAGCAGGAGGCAGTGGCTCCGGTGTTGCAAGAAGTGAGAAATGCGGTGATCCCGTTTTCCACGCCGGATGAAGAGAAGGTGCTCAATAACGAGCCACTCACCTTGCTGAAGCTCGTTCTCGACCGTATGAAAGCCAAAGCCAAGGCGGAACGTTTGCAGAAGGCAAAGAAGTAGTCTCGTGCGTGCGTGATTCCTGTTCTGCTAGGCCCTGTTCTGGGGATTCGCTAGGGGTCTGAAAAAACTTTCAATTTTCCGCTTGACTTCTCCGGTGAGTCGATTATGCTGTAAGGGAGTTGGCGAGTTGCTGGCTCGTTTGACAGCCCAAAGGAGATTCAAATGGAAAAGAGTTTTGACGTTGTTGCTTCCGGGTTCGAGCTTTCTCAGGCTTTGATGACGGCAGACATTTCTGGCCAGTCTACCGAGACGGCTTCCCAGGTTTACGGGATTCTGAATGTGATTGGCAAGGCGGTTGCCCATCGCCTGGACAGTCTCAAGGATCTTCTCAGGGAGAAGGTCAGTGGTGATCCCGATTCAAAGAATTCCACGGACAAAACTAAGGAGTTCGTGTTTGACGGCGGCTCTGCGACAGTGACTCAACCGGAGACTCCGGCCCCATCCCTTGACAGGATGAAGCTGGCGGAGATCCTGCTGGCCGAAGGGCTAAAGAAGGGTGAATTGTTCGATCGGAAAGTGGAGACGGTCTGGGTGCTGAACGGCGAGAAGCTCGACCAGCTTTTGGCCGCCCAAAAGATCTCGGCGGAGCAGATAGCCAAGGCTACTGTCACGCCCCCCGCCCCCACCGCTCGCCTCACGATCAAGCTCGACAAGGCCGTCGAAAGAGCGCTGGCACGGCGCTTGATCGGGATGGACTCTATCCCCTCTCCCAAGAAGAAGTAGTCGGTTTCATGGGCCGGATCTGCCCGGCCCGTCTGAGGTCATCCATGGCAGTCAAGACTCACTTTTTCAATGGAAAGCTCGTGTATCTGGACAAAAAGATGTGTTTCAGTTGCAACGTGAAGTGCTGCCTGCGAATCACGGGGATAGCGTTGCCGGACGATTTTCCGACAAAGGACTCGTTGACCGAGGCGTTCAAGACAGGGCGCTGGACGATTGACTACGGCCCGTTGCCGAGGGGTGGGGAGTCACCCTTCCCCAGAGCCGCGGCAAAGGGTTTCGAGGGTATGGCGGAACATCGTTGGCCGTTCCCTGCGGAGTTGGAATGCACGTTTCTTGGGGAGAAAGGGTGCGAGTTGAAGCCAGGGGACAGACCCGCCGGATGCCGATATATGATTCCGAGGACAATGCCGTGTCTGGAGCCAGTGACATACGCTGTGGCAGCGGAGACGTGGCAGTCGAGGGCGGGCGAGTTGATGGAAGCGAGCTTGGGGGTTCCGAAAGTGTTACCGTTGGGTAAGAATCCGACTTCGTTGCCTGCAAAAAATAAACGTGTGAAGAATGGCGCAATTGATTGCGCCGTCGTGCCGTTTAGGCGGAGTTAAAAACCCCCCAATGCGTGTGCGCGTGTCAATATGTACGCGCTTTACAAGTTCCCCCCCCTGTTTTGTTCTACTCTACGATCCTACGGATCTCCGAGCCGAAAAAACAGAGAGAGACTAGCGCGCGTACGCGAGGCTTTTTAGCACAGTCTTAGGCCAAGGCAAAAACAAGCGGCCTTTTCACAGGAGAGGGGAAGTCTTCATTTCTCTTCAATGTCAAAACAAAAACGGTTGGTTTTTTTGACAGAGGGTTGGAACGTGGTAAAACGAGATCTAACGGAGGTTGAATATGCGGTGCGAATTATGCGGAGTGGAGAAGAGCGACAGGGAGCGGTATTGTCATCCATGCTGGGAATTGAAGTATTTTGTGGAGGGGAAGCCTGGATTAGCCGGGAAGGTTTTGTGGGGGATAGTAGTGAAGCGGGTGGTCGCCTTGTATGATGCTGGGCGTGGGAGTGTTGCAGGAAGGGTTTTGGGGTGGTTTTGTGCGATGGCGGTAGTTTTTGCCACCGTCGTAGTCATGCTGGTTTTGGCTTGACAGGTCGTCATCCCCCCATTATGCTTCAAAGGGTTGGAACGGAGTGGGGAATGGCAGAGTTGGAATTGTACGTTGCAGAGAAAGATCATCCGTTGCCGGTTCCAGAGCGAACAGAGGGTCGAATCATCGGGCTACTGTCAGAGCGATACGAGGGGCCGGAGTGGGAGTTCATCCCGCACTTTCACAGCTTTCGCCACGACAGAACGGCGGATGCTATAGCTATCAATACGTGGCGCAGCAAGGGATGCCATCGTGTTGGGTTCGAAGTGAAGATTTCCAGGGCAGACTACAAGCATGAGTTGGAACAACCGGAGAAGCGAAAGTGGTTGGAAGAGTTTTGCCACCAGTTCTACTTTGTGGTTCCCGCAGGTTTGGTGAAAGTGGACGAGGTCCCAGACGGCTGCGGGTTGATCTACGCTACGGCTGGCGGTCTTCGCCAAGCGAAGTTGGCGAGACAGCGGAAGGTCGAGAGCGTATCGAATCCGATGCTGGCTGCGGTTGCGCGGTCTGTAGGTAAACGCGCTGCGATGGGGAACTGGAAAATTTTCAAATACGCTGGCCGGGACCTATCGAGAGACGAGTTGGTTGGGATTCTCATGGAGAACAAGGACCAGATTTCCGGGAATATCCGAGAGGCGTTCATTGGTGCGGAACTACGCTCCAGAATGAGTGCGGAGAGGGAACAGTTCCAGAAATTCCAGGATGCGTTGGTCTCTGCCTTCGGGCGGAAGGCGCTGTGGAGTGTTGCGGATTTGGAGAGGATCGCTAAGGATAGGTCGAGCGTGTCTCCGAAGGTCGAGGAAGAGATTGAGTTGTTGCACCGGCTGGCCAGGGATTCGGCGCAGGGGTTGGCAAATAGTCAGACTGCATTGACCCATATACAGAACAGGACGGTGCAGTTATTGGCGCTGATTCAGGAGAAGAAAAGTGAGAATAACGACTGATAACAAGTTGATAAGTGAGGGGCACGATCCGGTGGCTGCCATGGAGTTGCGAGCGACTGGGCTGCTTGGTCGCATCAATAGGATGCTGGCCGATGCTGAGCTTGCGATAGTGTTTGTTTATGGTGAGGGAGTTTCTCCCACAACATCAGGTCCGATGGAGGTTCGGATAGAGAAGGTTCGCAAGGCATCGGCAGTTACCAATGAGGTAATCGATTTGGGCATAGGTGTTGTTGCCAGTATTCCGACTGCCCACCCAGACGTGAACACGGAGTGGGGTGTTGTTGGGGACGATGGTATGATTCCGATTCCGAGGGGGTTTGTGGTTTTGAGCAAGGAGGAAGTTGCAGGAGAAGTTCTCTGTATTTTGGGGCAGATTGGGGGTCAAGGTAAGAAGTATAGTGTGCCTGATTCCGATCTTTCATTGGTTAAGTTTATTTAGGGGGATATAATGCCTGTAGCGATGGAACTTCCATTTGGATTTGAGCCGATGCACGATTGGGTTGTATTGCGACCTATTGAAGATCCGACATCGGAGACGGGGCGTTTGGTCACGATAGATAGGGGGAAGGGATTGGCCTATCTATGGGGGGAGGTTCTCCAGGTAGGAGAGGGTAGCATGTATTTTGGGGGCAAGATCGTTCCTTTGGACGTGAAGATTGGCGACAAGGTTATGTTTGGCCATGCAGCGGCTGTTTCTATTCAGCGAGATGGCGAACTTCTGTATATCGTTCAGGAGACTTACATCGTGCAGGTTTTCGAATCTTAGTTTTCCCCGAAAATAAACCCTTGACTTCTTTGGCCGCTGGATTATGCTGTAAGCGTCCAGTTGGAACTGGGCAGCTTACGGGAGCAACCCCGACGAGGCTAACTGGGGCCTAAACCAGATTTGGAGGAGAAACCATGAGTAGCGGTATACTTGAAAACGATACGATCGCTTGGTGGGGGAAAATGCCCTGGCACAAGTTAGGGACTCCTATCCCGGAGTTACTTCCCGCTAGGGAGATGATCATCATGGCTGGCTTAGACTGGCAAGTGGAAAAGTGGCCGCTCGTGGCTACCGAGAAATTCGGGGCCGGGGCTTCGGACGCTGCGAAGGAAGTCGTGTTGGGCCAGCGTGCCCCGATTATCACGACGCTCCAGAATGAGGTTGCGACGATTCGCCGTTTGGGCGATGGAACGGCGTTGGCTCTGGGCGTGGTTGGAAAGGGTTACACGCCCGTCCAGAACGTTGAAGCGTTCGATTTCCTTGACGGGTTGGCCGAAGAGGGCCGTGTCAAGTTCGAAGTCGCTGGGTCGCTCAACAACGGAGCGAGAGTCTGGGCACTGGCGAAAGTGGGCAGTTTCTCCATTCCGGGGACGGAAGACGAGTCGCTGCAATACTTGCTTTTGTGCAACGATCACGCCGGGAAGATGGCTATGCGGGCGTTTTTCACGACAGTTCGTGTTGTGTGCGCAAACACGATGAACATTGCGTTGTCGAAGGGCCGTGGCGAAGGCGTTACGATTCGGCACTGCGGGGATGTGCGGGTCAAACTGCAAGAAGCGCAGCGAGTTCTGGCCGCGTCGAGCGATGTGTTTGTCGACTGGCAGGCGAAGGCAGAGTTGTTGGCCCGCAAGCAGTTGAACGATGCGGTTCTCCAGCAAGTCTGGCTTTCGTTGATGCCAGATCCGAAACCGAAGAAAGACGACAAGGGCAACGAGATCCCGGTGTCGAATTCGAGGGCGAAGGGTGTGCGGGCCGAACTGACTCGGTTGTTCGACGAGGGCAAGGGCAACGAACTTCGCGGCGTCAAGGGTACGGCGTGGGCAGCGTTGAACGCGGTGACTGAGTTCATCGATCATGGTCGCAACGAGGCCGGGGCTCAGGACAAGAGATTAGCGTCAGCATGGTTTGGGCAAGGTGCTCAGATCAAACAGGACGCTGCTGATTTCCTCTTCCAGGCTGCTGTGTAGCATCCTGGTGGCTGTCAGTGTTTTAGGGGCGTGGACCCGAGAGGGGAAGCGCCTTTTTTTTTGCTTGCGTAACGCGGCGAGGCCCGTTATAGTACAACACGGGGGTTGTTATGGAAAAGAGAATTCGATTATTTTTCCCAAACGGAGCGGAAGTTGAGAAGGGCACGGTAGTCCAGAGTGTCCCGCAGCACGGTCCGTTTGCGTGGAGGGGCGTTGTTGCGTCGTTTTTGGCTTTTGACGGGGTTTTCAACGATAGCGTTAGCGTTTTTGTTGACGTGGAACTCGACGTGGAAACGGAAGTTGTCACGCTGCTTTCCGGCATCCAGTTGGGCGACGAAGTTTTCCTAAACAACGAGTACAGGGTGTCGGGATCTGTGAGGGGGCCAGTCGTTGTTGTGACATTTGGCGGTGTAGTTTTCGCTGAGTGGAGTCCTGGGAATGGGACGCGATACACTGCGATGGCGAGCAAGATCGGGCATTGTTGTTTGTCCGATGGGGTAGGGGGTCTTGGTTTATTGGACGATGGAATCGTCCTTACCTTGGGCCATAATAAGGTTTCGTACTTCGTAACTGGGGAGATGCTTCACTCCAGTTATGTGAAGGAAAAATGGGGTGTGAGGGATGCTGACCTGGAGGGCTCTACCGCTGTGCTGAGCGCTGCTGTAGCGGGGGTCCAATTACCATGAAAAAAAATGTCGTGGACAAAATTACTGAGGCGTTTATGGCAACAAACGAAGGACGTGGCGTGCCTTATGTAGTGGCGTCTGTGGCGATTGAGTTTACGTTATGGGAGCTCCAAGACTCTGGTGTTATAGGGGACATTGAGGAGTGTGAGTGCGGGTTACTGAGGGCGGCGACAGATGGGTGCCCCCACCAAGGAGAAGGCAATGAGTGAATTAGTAGAGAGGATAGAGGCTTTAGAAAAGCGTGTGGAGCATTTTTTGCCGCTTCCTGAGACGAAGGAGTGTGAGTGCGGCAAGAAGATGGTTCGGGTTAGGACTGGAACGGCGTTGATGACCCATCCTGTCCGGTATCGCACCATGTTTTGGTGCAAATGTGGGAGAAAAGAGGATGCTGGTTTGGAAGTAGCCAAGTCGGCAGACGATTATTTTGAGGAGCTTTGGCTTAAGGCAAACTGGGAGGTATAGAATATGTTATTGAAGTACGGGGATCGCAGACCAGAAGTTGAGATTTTGCAGCGTGCGTTGAAGGCGAAGGGGTTGTATCGGGCCAAACTGGATTCGATTTATGATGTACGAACGCAACGAGCGGTTTCGGAGTTGCAAAGGCATTCGGGGCTACCTATAGATGGTCAGGCAGATGAAGCGGTTTTGCGGATGTTGGGGCTGCTCGACAGACCGAAGTCAAATAAGGACGACAAGACCTCTTTGCTGTCTATAGGACCGCTGACGCGAGCTGACAAGGCGGACATAGTGACGGCTGTCTCTGCATTTATCGGCGATTTTACAACCTGCGGTAGGGGTAGTTCTTTCAGCCGAGGGGATGAAGCGGTTCCATGGTATACTGGGCTGAGGTTTGGATTATTCCAGTTTTCTCAGGATAGTGGGGATTTGGGTTGTCTTTTGCGCGCTATGAGAGAGAGGAAGCCCACTATTTTTGATCGTACGTTCGGTATGTCTTCTTCTGAGTTGGTGCGGGTAACGAATCTTCCGGGTCTGCCTCTTCGAGTTGAGGATTCCACGTCTTCCACCGGATTCGTCTTGAGGTCTCCACGAGTTGTTCCCATTGAAGGTGCCGACTTGTGGAAGGAACCGTGGTTGAGTGCTTTCTCGAAGGCGGGGGAAGATCCCGATTTCCAGCAGGTTCAGGTTGATGTTGCCATTCAGTTGTATTTCGACCCGATGTTGGAGAGGGCGAAGGGGGTTATGAGCGAGAAGGGTCTAGCTATTCTCTTAGATAGGTATGTTGATTTGGGCAAGAAGGGATATGGGGCGTTATTCAGGAACATGCCATCTTGGTCTTCCGAGAGGGAGTGGTTTGAGCTTTTGTACGAGCGCAATTCCACGAAGGAATGGGCGTTTCGACTTCGTACGCTGCTTGATAGCGAGCAGGTGTCTTGGTTCAAGCGTTTTGAGTAAGGAACCATGGGGCGATGTTCCTTTGCCGCTGCTTTTACGGCGTGTCAGGGGGAGCAGAACTGTTTGGTCGCAACTGTGGGAGTGGTTGTGGAAGATCGTCGATTAGAGCAGATAGGTAGCGATTTCTACGAGACCCCGCCTGAGATTTTCTTGCCATTGAAGGACGAGTTTGGGTTCACTGTGGACGTATGCGCCACGAAGTGGACTGCGAAGTGTCCCCGATTTTACACGCCAAAGGAAGACGGTTTGAGCGTATCCTGGGCGGGGGATATAGTGTGGTGCAATCCGCCATATTCCAATGTTACGAAGTGGGTGAGGAAGGCGTGGCAGGAGTCTCAGAATCCTGGTACTGTCGTAGTAATGTTGCTATGGGCGCGTTTGGATTCTTCATGGTGTGAGGCATACGTGCTCCCCGATTTGGACGGGGCATCGGAGCGGCGGGTTCATAATGCTGCCGAGTTGAGGTTCCCTCGTGGGCGTGTAACGTATTTATTGCGAGGCGAGCGGCAGGGGAGTCCGATGCTTCCTGCGATGGTCGTCGTGTTTCGGTATGGCCACATTGGTTCTCCTGTGGTTTCTTCTATCAGGAAGGCCAGGAGTTTTGTCCCTCTAGCGAAGCGTAAGAAGTTGCCTGTTGCTAGGATTCTTTTGTAAGGGGGTGTTTATGTCTACTGCTATTCAGATTCCTCATCTTCGAAGTCCATTGGTGTGTTTGGCACAGGGTCCGAGGCCCGTCTACGTTGTAGTTGGGTTTATTGTGCATCACGAGCGGAAGATGGTTGTTATCTCCGATGAGGCTGAGAAGCCAGACGAGGTAGAGGCTGAGATTTTTGTGAGGTTATCGTCGTTGTCTCCTGCTGTTAGGGCTGCCGTTCGTGAGGATATTCAGAATACGAAGGGAGTCACGTTGCCAGGGGTTGGGTCATGAAGTGGGGTGAGCGTAGGCGGCTGTCGGTAGACAGAGACTCAATAGTCCACGAGTTTGATTTTATGGGGATGTGCGGGACTATCACAGTGGGGTTGTATGAAGATGGGACGCCGGGGGAAATTTTTCTTCGGGTTGATAAGGGGGGGGATTTCACCAATGGCATGTGCAATGCTTTTGCAATAGCTTTCAGCACGGCGTTGCAGCATGGAGCACCTCTGGGTGTTATGGTGAAGCGAATGCGTTATATGCGGTTCGGTGCTGAAGGGATAGGTGAAGGGACTTCTCTGATAGATTATTTGATGAGGTGGTTGGAGTCTAAGTTTCCGCAATCAATTGCGTAGTTGACAAACGATGGTTACCAGACTATCGTGTAATCGGTGGAGGGACTATGTGGTACGAAGTTTTTTTTATTGATCCAGCGCATGTTTGCGAGATTCCGATGGTTGTAGGCCAGGGGGAGATCGTGAGTGTAGAACGCAGGTGGTATAAAGAAATGGGGCAAGTGGAGGCTGAATCTCCGATGCAGGCATGGCGATTACTCCATTCGTTAGAATCTTCAGAGGTTGGCGGTGGTGAGCCAGTGTGTTCGGCGCTAGGTCCGGGCAGAAGGGACTGCCAGTTCGGGGATGTATTGGAGGATTCAGACGGCGGTTTGATTGTTTTTACGTTGCAGCAGGGCGGAAGCAGTCCTGGGAAGTGGGGGAGTTCATGATAGGTAGAACGGTACAATTGAGTCCATCAGATGTGGCGACGGTCAAAGAGTGGTTCGAAGCTGCGTTGTTGGCGTCTCCTACGGGGAGTGCTATGCCGGGGATGGAGTTGGCAAGGCAGTTGGGTTTTATAGAGAAGGGGAAAGATGAGGCGACGAACCAGGGCAGCGTCATCGGAGTGTGACCATCTTCTCGTACAAGATCTTCTTTTGTCCGGGATGAGTGTAAAGACTTTATTACGGACTGTCTGTGAAAGTCCCGCCCGCGGGGAAGATTTTTTCATTAGAGTTTTGGTCGGTCGGTTGACTTCTCTTGAGCGCAGGAGGATGTCAGCATTGCTTCTAAAAACCGTGATGTCACGCTAAAAGTTTATTGAAGTCATCGGCATATCTGTTACTATGCGATAGGTGGTATAACGGAGGGGCCATTATGGGAGAAGATTTTGTTGTTGTGTGGGTTGAGCAGACGGTGAAGTTGCTGGTTGATAAACCCGAAGAGGTTCTTGTGAAAACTTATGAAGTTGCCAGTCGCACCATTATAGAGGTGACTGTGGCACAGGGGGAGACGGGAAAGATCATTGGTCGTGGAGGGGAGACGGCTTTTGCCATTCGTAAATTGTTGACTGCTTTTTCGGGGCGGGAAAAGCGTCACTACCAATTTGAGGTTAATGACCCGACGCGAGAACGCCCTGTGATGTAGCCCTGTGTTTTTGTTCCTGCGGATCTTTTCGCTTGACTATATTCCAAACCCGATTATGCTGTATTCGAGTTCGCTGGTATGCGACTATTGCTGACAGCTTTTGCGGGGGTCGTAATGAAAATTGAGTTGACACTGAGTTCCAAGTATTGCCAGAACTGGGGCGTTTGGGAAGGGCTTAGGGAATTCGCTCAGAATGGTATGGATGCCCAGGATGAGGGCTTCCCGTTCACGGTAGAGCGTAAGAATGGCAGGGTCAGGTTTTTCTCTGCCGGTGCCAGTATCACAACAGATTCCCTCTTGCTGGGGGAGAGTAAAAAAGGTACAGACGCCCGCGGGCGTTTTGGTGAGGGGTACAAAGTCGGGGCTCTTGCTCTTCTGCGGTCGGGCAAGAGGGTAACCTTGCGAACGGGGGTGGAACGGTGGAAGTTCGGGTTCCAGAATTCTAAGGCTTTTGGAGCCAAGGTATTGTGCGTTACCACATCCCAAAACAAAAGTGTGGTGGATGGTGTTGAGATAGTGGTGTCTGACGTGAGCCAGGAGGAGTGGGACGCGTTCCAGGAGCGGATATTGCCCCCATCCGGGGAAGAGATTTTCGAGGTCCCTTATGTGGGACGGCTTTTATTGAAATCGTGTTTTCGGGGCAAGCTTTTTGTGCGTGGTATTTTTGTGCAGGGGTTGGAAGAAGGCTACAGATTTGGGTACGATCTCCCTTTGGTTTTAGATCGGGACCGCATGATAGCACGGGATTTCGATATACAGTATTCAGCTAATCGCCTGCTAGAGGCGGCTATTGTCGCTGGTGTTGTAGAAGAAGACATGGGATTTTCCATGTTGGAAAGTGAAGCACCCGAGTTCGCTCCTATTACCGAGTGGACTCCGTTTTATGAGTGTTCCCGCCGAGAAGTGGCGGGGAAAATTGGCGCATCTTTTATTGAGCGCTATGGCCAGAAAGCCGTTCCTGTTTCGGATATGGAAATGGCAGACAATATCCGTTCTATCGGCTATGTGCCGGTCATTGTGCCCAAGGCGCTAAAAGTATATTTAGAAAATTCTTCTGTTGTTCCCCCTGCCAGGGGGCTTTTAGAGTGGGCCTTGGAGAAGGTATACTTGTATGAGGAGTTGTCAGCAAACGAGCGTTCTGTTCTGTCGTGGTGCCTAACATCATATAAGACGGCGAAGGAGAGCGCCGAACCTGTTGAAGTTGTTGATTTCCACGAGGGGGCGCTGAAGGTGCTTTCCAACGGGGGAAAAATCCTCATAGCGAGGGGGTTGTTATCGGATGCTTCTCAGTTGTTATTGCGTTTAATGAGGAACATTGATTCTGGGATTCGAGACGAGTGTTGGCTGCGTCTTGTCGTTCCAGTTGGGGTGTAGTTTGAGGAACCATGGCGATTTCGGTATTGGGGACAAAGTGAAAACTCCCAAGGGAGTCGGAACAGTTTTGGGGCGTTCCGACTATAAGGAATACTTATCTGTTTTGCCGGAATTTATGGTTGAGGGCGAACTCGCTCGTATACGGTCGGCGTACGGTGATGAGTGGCGTCGGTTGTTTTCCAATTATTCTGTTGAGGTAGGAGAAGGGGTAGAGTTTTTTGAATCTGGCAAGTTGGAGGCCGCAGATGAATCGGGTTATTGAGGTTCCGGTGAGTTTGGTAACGGATACTACGGTTCTTTCGCCAGAGAAGGTGTTGATCATGGCTCTAATCGCTGCTCCGGGGCGAACTGCGAGTGCCGAGTGGTTATCAGACTTCTTGACGTGGGGATTGCCCCGCGTGGAGAAAGCCCTGCGAGGGTTAAAAGCTGCGGGGCGTTTGAACTATGAGGAGGGGATTGCCTCTTTTGTGGTTCGCACTGCGCCCCCCGTACAGGCGGTGGTAGACCGTTGTCGGGGGGGAAGTGGAGAGGCGGCGGTGTTAGAGCATAGCAGGGAGCGTGCTGCCATTGCCAGCGAGAAGCGGAAACTCAGCAGAACGAGACGCGAGAACGAGTTGTTCGGCAACAAGGAGTCTCGTGATCTAGCCGAGGTATCGGAGGTTAGGAGAGAGAGGAGCGAGATCCCAGAACTTACGGAGAAAGGTCGTAAGCGGGAACTCCGCGGTATAGGTGCTAAGATAAAGAGCGGAGCTTTTCAGGTTGAGGAGTGGTTTCGTACGTGGGTTCGGGAGAATGTAGACGCTGCATCTGCATCAGTATATGAGCCATGGGACGGGGCTTCGCTGAAGTTGGCAGCGACGATGATTCAGTTCCATGGTATGGAGACGATGGAGAGGTTGGTGCTTCATTTTTTGAAGAACCATCCTTCGTATGGGATAACAGGGTTCCCTAATATGCGACAGCTTTACGGTTTCAGGGAGCGTGTGGCCAGTGAGATGGTAGGATACAAGGGCAAGAAGAAGGTTAAGCAGGGGGACTTCAACCCGGAGACGGCGGCGAAGTGCCCAAAGGTTGGGTGGTAATATGGAACAGGATTTGGGGGTGACCCCTCTTGTGCGAACGAGACGGGGCTTGACTCAAGAGGATCTTGAGAGGATGCGGATACCCAAGTTGTATTGGGAGGTTTCGGAGTCCGGCATCCTTCTTGAATCTGGCAAGCCGGAAGTGTTGGGGTTTGTGGAACGAGTTTGCGAAGTTGTCGGCAGAGGTTACGGACTTTTGTTGTGGGGCACCAATGGGGTGGGCAAGACTGCCTGTGCTGCTTTGGTTGCGAAGGAGGCGTGTCGGTTTGGGTGGACGGTTCTTTTTATCCGAGTCGCCGACCTATTGGCGTGGGAGACGAAGAAGGAGTTTTTTTGTGTGAGCGACGGCGAGACAGTCTGGAACCGCGCTCGTAGGGTTGACCTGTTGGTGTTGGATGATTTAGGGAAGGAGAACCTAGACGCTGGTGGCAAAGCGTTGAAGGAATTGGAAGAGTTCATCCGGGAACGTGTTTCTATGAAGCGGTCGACCATATTCACTACCAATCTGAGTATACGGGATGATATGCCGGGCATTTATATGGAAAGCATGATGAGTGTATTGAAGGAATCTGTTCTGGCTGTTTGCTGTGAGGGACCGGACCACAGGCAGCAAAAGGCAGACGATGTCAAGCAGTTTTTGGTGGGTGGTACGGACTTAGGGCGGGGTGCATAATGTCAGAATCGAAGGAGAGGATGCGTAGGCTGGCGTGGACTTTGCTTTCGTTGGTGGCCCGTGGGGGGAACAGAGTTTACCGGAAGCTGGTTAAGCGGGGGGTGTCGCCTCTGTTTTTCCCTGACGAGTACCTGGATATCTGGCGGTACTATGCGAAGGTTATGGATGAGGAGGGTCGGGTTCCGTCTTTGGACGAGATTGATGATCGTTTCAACATACCAATGGATGGTGAAACGTCTCCGTCGAGACTAGATGAAATTGTGCAATCGATTGCGGCGGGGCTGGCGACGAGCGTGTTTGGAGAGGGCATGGAGCCTGCTCTTGCTGCATGTCGAGCTGGTGATTTGAATGGTGCGTTGACTGCGGCTGAGAATCAGATACGTCGGGCGAAGAGTTTGCACAGTGGAGGTGTCAAGGCATCTCCGTTGTATTCCTTTTCGGATGAAGTTGTGGCGCTTTACGAACGTGCTAACAGGGGCGACCTCGGCGTGCCGTTCCCATGGCCTACGATGAATTCTTGCACGATGGGAATGTGGGAACGTACGCTGACGCTGTTCGTGGCTCGGCCCGGTGTCGGCAAGACAATGAGTTCTCTGATTGTTGCCAAGAACGCAAGGGAGCGGGCTGATGTTGATATCCTCTATATTTCGCCTGAGATGTTCAAGTGGGAGATAGCGGAGCGAAATCTTGCGATGGAGTCTCGTGTCAACTACGGTCGTATGATTCAGGGCCGTTTCCGGGAAGATGAGGAAGTGCGGTTCCGGGAAAATGCTACGAGGCAGAAGGGAGATTTAGACAACGGTTGGTGGATTGTTGACCGTGCTGACATCATTTCCGCCAAGGATGACCTGCTGGTGTTGGAGGGGCTGATTGAGGAGCACCGGGAAAGGTCGGTTTTGCGTGGTCGCCGATTGTTGGTGATAATGGATGCTTTATATAAATTAGGTCGGGGCGGGGACCGTCAAGTTCAGATGGTAGAAAACATTCTTTGGGCCGTCCGAATGGGGATTCAGTTTAATGTTCCTGTGTTAGCTACTACGCAGTTCAATCGAACGGCGGGGGCGGGTGGGAAGGATGCTTCTTTGGAGTCGTTAGGTCTTACTGATGTCGCTGCATGGGAAGCGCACCAGATATTTGCCTTGATCCGAGATTCGGATGCTATTGCGGCGAAGCAGATGATTTGGAAGTTATTGAAGGTGCGGCGTCTTGCGGCTGGCGGTGCAAAGGAGTTTCGATCGTTTTGGGATTTTGATACGATGTCGTTTGGAGAGGTGGCGTCAGCGTCGGAGTTCAAGGCTGAGGATTATACCAAGGTGGTAGATCCCGATGTCAAATACTAGGAGGCAACATGCAAGTAGTAGAAGTTGTTCTGAAGGATGGCCGAATTGTTCGCGCCACTGTATCTGCGGGTGTTTATATCCAGGAGTCTACGGGGCAACCTATTGTGGCTTCTGAGGTTGTTGAGGTCCGAGGATTATTGTTAGAATAGGTGGTCCTTGCGTGGGGGTTATCAGATGGAATACGGGTTTGAAACGCCGAGCGAGTGGAGTCGCAGGTTTGAGGCTCTCGCTCTTGTTGGGGAGAGATTGTATGCGTCGAAGATAAGGTTCAAGGACGAAAGTTTTTGGATGCGTTTGTTGGGGATGCTGCTATTTTTCAACAAAGATTTTTTGACGAGGTATACCACGACGCTTTTCCGAACTGTTTGGTTTACATCTCGTTCGGAGGTTCAGGATTCTCCTGAGTTTGCGTTCCGTACTTTGGCCCACGAATTAGTTCATATCGATAGGTGCGGTGGGAAGTTCCACCGTTGGCTATGGTTCTCGTTGAAGTATTTGTTTCCGCAGAGTCTATCCTTATTGTCATTGGGTGCTGTGTTGGCGTTTTGGGTTGGGCCTTGGGCGCTGCTGTTTCTGCTTTTTTTATGTGCTCTATTGCCCTGGCCTGCGCCATTCCGAGTTGAGGAGGAGGTTTGGGGTTATTCGATGAGTCAGGTTGTTATTTATTGGTGTCGTGGGAGGCGATGGACGGGGGTGGTAAACAGCGATTGGGCAGCAGAATTCACAGGTTGCGGGTATTACTGGATGGCCCCAGAGTGGGAGCCGGTGAGAAAGCGTATTGAAATGAGAGCTGGGTGGATGGAGGGGGAAACTCATTGGCCGTTGGGGTCGGCAATCAGGAGCATTTGTTTCGGGGTGAGATTATGAGCGTTTCCTATGACAGCGACAGCGAGGTTCTGTCTTTGGGGCCGGGTGCGGATGTACCACTGGTTAAGATTCGTGAATTTGCAGCGGCTGGGAAGGGTGTTCACGACGTGATAAGGGCCATTGCTCTTTATTTGCACGCCACACTTGCGGAAGAGACCATAGATGCTCTTTTCGCGGTTCTTGAAGAGATTCGTGTTGAGGAGCGGGTGTGTGGTTTGTACAGGGGGGATGTGTGAAATCAAGGGCGCTGACAATGGTTCGCGGCGAACCTATGTTTATTGTCGGCGTTCACTCGGGAGAGCGAGTGTCAGAAGTTGCAGATATTGACCCTGATTATGTTGCGGGGTTGATGAGCCTGGATATGTGTGCGGAAGAGCGTGCTGCGTTAGAATCTGTGTTATCCCGTTCTTCGCAGCGGGTGTTCGAAATGGTTTTGGGGGACGATGGTGTGTATCGCATGAATACCATGGTTTATGATAAGCGGGAAGAGGCTACGGATATTTCGGTTATGATGAGCGGGTTGTTTAGAAAACTGAGGGGTGAATAAATGAAGTTCTCGACGACAGGTGGGAAAGTTGTTATCGAATTGGATGAGGTATTGGAACGCAAATTGACGATGGAGGGGGAGAAGGATATAGGTGGTGGCAAGAAACTGTTCTTAGTGAGGACATCGGGAGTAGAAGGACCTGCTATTATCCCGCAGATGCGTGTAGGTCGGATTGTTGGGTTGAGCCGTGGGATGTGGAGGAAGGTGTGTGGGCGTGACCAATTCTTCGAGATGCCGAAGACATTAGTTATAGGAATGCTGGTTTGTGTTCCGCCGTTCACCCTGGCTGTTTTTGATGTTGGAGGGCGGAAACTGGTTGCGGTCAATCCTCATGCGATAATGGGCCGTGTGGTCGAGTAATGACTCTTGAGGATATACGGAAGTTTTGTGAGATGATGGGCGGTGTTTGTCAGGAGCATGGCGAGACAGTCCGTACCAATTGTCCATTTGCTGAATGGGATCATGATTCTGGGGTGAACACTAAGCCTGCTTTTGCCATAAAAGTAGTGGAGGAGGGAGGCGGTAGTCCGTGTCAGTGCTTTTCATGCGGTTATAAGGGCACCATGTGGGGTGTAGGTCGGGATCTTGTGGAACGTGGTGGGAAGCGGTTCGAACCCGTGCGCAGGTTTTTGCGTCGAGTAGCCGATTGCAAGGGGGGGGAGCCATATGAGACGACGCCGGAGACGCTGCGGATAGTGCAGTCTAAGAAGTCCCTGGACGGGCCTATTGTTGAGTATCCAGACGATTTAGTTATGGGAGAGGAGTGTTACCGCGACTATTCTGGGGCCGTCCCTCGCTACGCGCTGGACCGTGGACTGAAGCTGAGCACTTGCAGGGAGTGGGAGCTGGGGCATGATCCTTGGATGAAGCGGTTATTATTCCCGGTTCGGGATTACAGAGGTCGGCTTGTTGGTGTGAGTGGCCGCCTTTATTATGCTGGTTGTGCCAAGTGTTTCAGGAGTATTCCAAGGGATTCCAAACATCGTGTATGCGTAGGTTGTGGTTGGCCGGTAGAAGGCAAGTACAAGCATACCGAGGGGTTCAAAAAGGAGTATGTTTTGTTTGGCGAGCATAAGATCAACGGTAATCTGGACGTTGCCATTATTGTAGAAGGACCGTTGGATGCCTTGCACTTGTGGCAGTTTGGATATGACAACGTGCTTGCTTTGCAGGGGTCGGACCCTTCGGTGAAGCAGTTGCGCAAGTTGATTCATTTTTTTCGGAGCATAGTAGTGTTCGTAGATGCCGATAAAGCCGGGAAGAAGTTGGGGGAAAAGATGGCACAGAAGTTGTGGGATAAGATGGAAAACATATGGGTCGTTGGCGGTGAGAAGGATGATGGGAAGGACCCGGCTGAGCGGTCTCAGGCTGAGGTTTTCAATATGCTTCGTGGTTATGTTTCTCCAGTGCGATAATTTAGGCTTGACTCTGTGGGGAATGGGATTATACTGCAATGGAGAGTAGAGGAGGGCAGAGATGTCGACTTGGAGTAGGACAGGGTTTGAGTTTGTAGGTGAATTGATGCGCCTTAAGATGATGCAGAACCTACAGCCGCCCAGGCTGGTGTTGCGGAAGGGAGACGAAAAGCACTTGGTGTTTCTCGATGGTGATGGGTCTAGCGCCCCTTTTGTGACGGTAGAACATCGCAAAAAGGTGAATGGGGCATGGACGTTTCCGGTTTGCCAGAATGCCGAGATCATTCTTGCAGGCAAGGCTGATGGGTTTGTAGAGTGCTACGGATGTGACGAAGCTTCTCAGCGCCATTTTGTTGGGATGCTTACTGTCATTGATATTGAGGGGTACGCTGTAGAGGGGAAGGAGCATCGTGGCTTGCGCCGGATATATCCTGGGGACGAAACAGCCTTGCAGAAATTGGATGAGATTCGTGTTCGGGAATGTGGTGGGGACTTAGCCGGTGCAATAATTGTAGTAAAAGAAGATATAGGTGACTGGGGGTCGGTGGGGACATCTTTTACGTTCAAAAAGAAGATTCCGAAGGGGAATTGGGCAGCCGCTGCTAAGAAGGCAGGAGGTGATATTTCTAAGAATCCTTGGGAGCCCTTCAACTATGCTTCGTTTGTGAAATTGGTATCAAACGACACCATGAGGTCGATATGGGCGGGGAAAGTTCCCGAGTCAGGTCCGGCAACGGATGATGTCATAAAGTATTGAGGTCGTCATGGTCGTTATGGCTGTACTATTGGTATTGACTCTTTTGGGGCAAGTGAATGTGGTCTTGTATTTGATTCGTTTGGATAGAAGAGTGGCCAGGGTCGAGGCGATGCACGGGCGGTTGAACGCGTTGTGCGATGCGTACGGGATTGAGGAGGACGGGGTTGTTCCTGTCGTCCTGTCACGGATAGGTGATGAAGATGAGTGAAGAGAAGAAGGTGCGGGCTGGTAGTAAGGCTCTGGGTTGGGGCATGTTTGTCAGTTTGAATGGTAATGTTGTAGAAACAAGGATGGTTGGTCGGGCCTGTTCTACGGAGGACGTTCTTGCCGTGGTCAAGGAAAGCCTTGTGGCCAAAGGGAAGGAGTCTGAGTTTTACGGAGCTGTCATAGAGGTGTTCGCTATAAAGGCACGCCGAACTCCCGTGGTGGAGAGTAAGACGGTGGTGACGCTATGACACTCAAGATAGGTTCTCTTGTTTTCGGTATTGCGAGGCGTCAGAGCAATGTTCCGCCGCTCTTTGTAGTGCATAGAGGGCTTGTGAAGGGGGTGGATGCGAAGGCTGGCATGGTAGAAATTGACGATGGCGGGAAGTCTCTTGTTATCGTGATGCTGCGGCATGTGTATCTTGCCGAGGCGAAGGCTCGGGCGGTAGTGAAGGCTCTGTCGTTGGAAGGTCACAAGGCTTTTCAATTGGCAAATGCGGAGGCTCCTGATAAGGCACCTGAGCGTATGGTAGATATGTGGCAGCGGCAGGTGGAACTTGTAGAGTCGGGGAAGATTCCCGTTGTAGGATACTACGATGAAACCGGGAAATTGTTTTCTCCGCGACAAAGGCGAAAGCTCCAGCGGCAGATGCGCGAGATTTTCGGCAAGGGGGTTGGCGACCGGTGATTATTGGTAAAGACATGATGGTTATGGATCGCATGGCTTGGTTCGATAAGTCGGCGGTCTCTGATACTGAGTTGAGGAGGTTGCGGGTTCTGCTGACCAAAACGCCTAAGAGAATCGCCGAGTTTGCTATGTTCGACGACGATGACGACGATAAGGAGGTCGCATTGTTTGAGGAGCATGGCAGGTGGTTTGGGGTGCCGCGAGCGTATTGGGAATCAGAGCTTCGGCCCAAGATGAAGCTGAGGGAGTTCTCACGGTTCTCCGATGTTGTGGCGGTCCCGAACGATCGGTTACGGCTTTCCGGGCTGAGTAGTGACGGACCGTACGCTGAGCAGGCGGAGATGGTTGAGACGATAGTCTCCTACTTACGGGACGGTAAGGGTGTAGGTGGCATCTTCCGAGCGGACCCAGGGTATGGGAAGACAGTCGTGGCGCTTCGGGCGATAGCAGGGCTGAAGGTCCCGACGATTGTCGTGGTTCACAAAGAGTTCCTGATGAACCAGTGGTATCGACGTATTCAGAAGTATCTACCGGATGCTAAGGTCGGGTTCATTCAGCAGGAACGGGCCGAGTTTGTTGGTTGTGACATTGTGATTGCGATGCTTCAGTCGTTAGCGCAGCGGGAGTATTGTCCAGAGTTGTTCAATTCGTTTGGATTGGTCATCTCCGATGAGTGCCATCGACTTGGAAGTTGTACGTGGGCTCCTGTGATCCGTAAGTTCCGCTCGAAGTGGCGGCTTGGATTGTCGGCCACGTTGCGTCGCAAAGACGGCATGGAAGACGTTTTCCGGTGGAATATCGGTCCGGTGATTGCCCAGGCGAAGGTAGGGTCAAAGATTCCATCGTTGAAGCGAATCAGGACCTCTGCGAAGTTGCCGTCTATGGCAAAGTTTGAGGGGAACTCCAGGGTAGCGATGACGGACAAGGAACAGGGGAAGAGTGTCATGACCCCGACCGTGTTGCGTTACCTATGCAAAGATACGGCTCGGAATGCTGTTATTCTGGAGCAGGTGTATTTGGCGGCGACGAGTTTGAACCGGCGGAAAGTGATTGTGTTGAGTGAGCGGAAGGAGTCGCACCTTCACATTCTGCGTGGAGTGTTCGAAGATATGTGCCGCAGGGGGGGGAAGGATATCACGACATCGTTCTACTATGGTGGGAAGAGCGAGCGGGATTTAGCTTTAGCAGAGCGTGCTCAGGTGATATTCAGCACGTTTCAAATGGTGAGTGAGGCGTTGGATATTGAGGCGCTCGACATGGTTGTTTTGGCGACACCTGTGTCAGACGTAGAACAGGCGATAGGTCGGGTTAGACGGCACTGTTTGCCGAGCGAGGAGAAGTGTGTTCTGTTGTGCCCATGGAGAGCCGGAATGTGCAAGGGTAAGCCGGAACCTATCGTTTTGGACGTGATGGACCCATTGGTGGAGAAGTGCAACAGCAAGGCTCGTTGGCGGCTTGCGTTATATAGAGAGATAGGGATGTTGGGAAAATGTCCTTGACAATCCCGTGTTACTGATTATGCTGTAAGAGTCAGGAGGTTGGCATGAGAATGGTAAGAGCGAGAAAGCCTGTAATGATGGAGTACAGAGGTATTCTGTACACAGTGTTCAGGGTGGGAGATTTAGCAGCGGCGGTCGGTAAGGCTAGTCAGACGGTGTCATATTGGCATCGTAATGATATCCTTCCTGAGCCCCCGTTCCGAAACGAGCGTGGAACTGGTGGTGACCGGTTTTATACGAGTGAGATGATCGCTGCGGTACAGACAGCGGTTGAGAAACGTGGTCCTAATGGGATAAAGGATTCCCAGGTTTTCCGTCAAGAAGTAGTCGATGCTTGGCGGGCGTTGGGTTTTGATGTGATGTAGGAGTTGAGTATGCGAAACAATCCGCAGTGTTTTTTCACGGTTCGGGAAGAAGACAAAAAGAATCTGCTCTCCGAGGATCGTGGTGTGGTTATCCCGCCCTTCCCATTGGTGGCATTCCCAACGGCATACCTATTCGTGGACATGAAGTACACGAAGTGTCTGGCACCGTATCGTTTCAGAAAATCAAGTGTGGGGCTGGGCATACCGTTTGACCAGAAGGAAATAGAAACTGTGTGGGAACAGGTTCAGCCCTGGATCTCCCGTAGGTTGAAAGAACTGTCGGTCAGGCAGCTTTTGGCGGATGAGGCGTATACTGGTCTTGTTGTGGCCGGGCCTGTTCCAGCCGGGCCTGTCGTACATGTCCCCGTTTCAATGGGGGACACGGTCCCTCTCGAAAATTTCGAATCAGTGAGTCTTGATGTAGGGTTGACGTTATTGGCGGACCCGGACAGGGTTCTGGATACGTTCAACTGGGGTGCTGATTGGTGTATGGGGAAAGTCACATCAGTTGTGGCGGCGATAAACGGCGTGAAACAAGCAAACAGATAGGTGCGTTATGGCGAAGAAGGAAGTCGCGCCTCTGCCGACGAAGGCGGAGCGGTTCCGTCTGAATCAGATGGCTCTGTCCGATAAGTTCGGGGAAGGGTCTGCGTACATTCCAGGCGGGGGTGTGCTGCATGTTCCGAGAGTGCCTACCGGGTCGCTCCGCCTAGATTACGCCACGGGGGGCGGGCTCGTCGTGGGTAAGACGATCACAATCTACGGTGGTGAGTCGAGCGGGAAGACATCGTTGGTTCTGCGGTTCATAGCGAGTGCGCAGCGGTACTGCTCAAACTGTTGGCGGGTTCCGGTCACTGCGACGTTGTTGACGTTGGAGAGCGGGGCAACGGTGGTTTCTGCTCCTGACGGTGTTGGTGGTTATGTCGACCTTTTGACGGGGAAGAGTGTGCCTCTGGAGAAGATCGAACAGACCGTGGGGACGATTCCGTTCTGCGATTGCTACAAGCAGAAGCTGTTTGTGCCCAAGATGCTTCCTGGGGAGAAGGATGACTTCGAGCCGAAGGACGATTTTGAGCGGCGTGTGGAATTATACCGGATCAACTCGTTTGAACCGGTTCTGGCGACATACAACGACGTGGAAGGGGATCTGGATGTTCCGTGGGCGAGGACATTGGGCGTTGACCTGGACCGTCTTGCCATAAGCACGGGGGACACTGGGGAGGAAGTTGCCGATGTAGTGGCTTACCAGATTCAGTCGTGCAACACCGATATTGTCGTGGTTGATTCGCTGGCGATGATGACTCCCACTACTGAGTTGGAGGATTCGGCTAATGATTCGAGGGTGGGGGTTCAGCCCCGGCTGTTGAACCATTGCATGAGGGTGTGGACGCAGGCTAGAGTGAACGCATGGAGGAAACACGGTCGCAGGGTGACGGTAATTTTGGTGAACCAGTGGCGAATGAAGATCGACAAATTCGGCGGCGGTCCCCAGGTTGTAGGTGGCATGGGGCAGCGTTTCGTTGGTTCGATCCAACTGAGGTGCTGGGAAGGGAAAGCCGGAGTCAGCGATTTTGACGTTGGGAAGAAGGGGTCTGAATTCCAGATGGCCCGGACGGCCCGGACCTGCTTCAAGGTCGAGAAGAACAAGACGTTTGGTTCGAAGGGTGTCGAGGGCGAGATAGACTTCTATGTCCGCAACTGTGCGGACGGCAAGATAGGTGAAGTGGACGAGTTTGATGACATGTGGCGATTGGCCAAATATTTCAAGGTTGTAGATAAAACTGAAAAACCGGTGAAGTGGGTTGTTTTTGGCAGGGAGTTCGAAACTGAAACGGCGGGGAAAGCGGCTGTTCGTGCCGATGCCGAGTTTAGGTTTGCGATGCGAGAGCATCTTCTAGGGCTCATGCTTAGGAAGATAGATATGGAAGGAGCGAAGTAATGGTGAGCAAGCTGTTTCGGGAACTGAACGGGAACGGGGTGGTAGTTGGCAAAAAAGCTCCGGTGAAGCAGGAGTCGTCTATCGCGAAGCGAGAGGGCGGGAAGGTTCACAGAAGGTCGGGGGCTGGCATTGTGAAGTGGGATGGGAGCAGCAAGGATAAGGTCTGGGATGCGAAGCATACGGATGGTGACACGATCCGTCTCCCTCGTGCGATGCTTACAGAGATCAACGCTACGGCGTGGGCGAAGGGGAAGTGGCCGTTTTTTGAGCTTGAATTCTCGAAGGCAGACCGGGCGTTTGGGACCCATTGGTTCTTGCTTCCGCTGCCTGTCTATCATGATATCGGCGGGGTTAGTATTGACGGCGTCTACTTCCACCGTGTCCCGACGAAGGGGCCGAGCCTCGGGGTTTCGCTCCCGTTGTTGAGGCGTGCTTCCGAGCTTGCGAAGGGAGACGGGAAGTTGCTTTGGCTCGTCTGTTACGAAGATTCTTTAGGTGACAACTGGGTTCTCATCGGTCGTGAGTTGAAGGAGAAGTTGCGATGGCAATGAGTAGGAAGGAAAAGTTGTTGAGAATGATCAACGGGATGGTTGAACAGGTTCGGGTATCAGTTCCAGAACATACTAGGTTATCTGAGGATAGGTCAGGCAATGTAGTCTTGGACCAGATTATCAAGACCGGGCTAGATTGGTTGAAGAGCCATGGGATAGAACGTCCGTTAGAACCTCTTGCGCTTGCGTTGCAGGAGGATGAGCGATATGAAAAGGTACGCGGTGTAGAACCTGGGCAGCATTGGCCATACTTATTGGTGGCGATGCGTGTCATTGAGTTGTTGGGAATGGTGGGATGGTGGAAGATGTTCAATGACAATCCAAGCGACGATATTGAGCCGCCATTATGGTTGACTCGAATCGGGAAGAATACTAGAGAGGCAGCGCAGGATTATTGTCGCCTTATGTTGGAAGATGCGGGACTTTTGAAGCGGTTGAGGTGAGGGAAATGGTAGAATCATTAGTAGATGTCGTCTCCGAAATTTTGGGAGTGAGAGGCGAACCTTCTGTTCGCACGGTAGATTTTGCTGATTGTTTGGCCACGTCTACTACCAGAACCAGGATTACTAAGCCCATACGGTCGGATTCGATATTGGGCACTTACGATTTCGGGAAGTTGTGCGTGTGGGAGGAGATTCTGTGTGCGAGGCATGGAGTGACGCGTACGCGTAAGGAAACGGCCAAGGACAGGTGGACATTCGGGATAGGCCGTGCATATCACTGGATGTTTCAGAATGCGATGTTCGTGGCACCAGGGACTTCTACAACAACTCGTGACGAGAATGGAAGCCGGGTAGACGTGTATGACTCTCGGGAGTCAATGTTTTTGGGATGGTGGAAGTGTGAAGGTTGTGCCAGGGTAGAGGCGGGGACTCTTGACGATGGTTCGGGGGGAAGGGCTATTGCCAAGGGTGTGAACAGTTGGATATCTAGGCCCCTGAAGTGTCCGAAGTGTGGTTGGGGTGAGTTTACGTACTTTGAACCAGTCCATGTCCGGGAAGGGTTCAAATCGCATAGTGACGGCGGTATTTGGTGGAAGGGGAAGGTTTACCACCTTGAATTCAAGTCGACGAACAAGTTCAATTTTGGTCGGATTTGTACGGCGCCCATGCCGGAGCATTTAGTCCAGGTCGCCCTGAATCAGCTCACGAGCGGGGCCGAGCAGAGCTTACTAGTGTATGTATGCTATGATGATCCTGTATGGAAAAATGCGGTAAAAACCTACGAGGTACAGCGGGATGAGGACTTTATTCGAAAGCAACTGTTCAAGGCCCGGCAGATCCGGGAGTGGATTGGTGAAGGGCGGAAGGGGCTCCCTAAAGGAGGGGGAATCTGCCTTGCTGCCTCTGTTCCGGCGGCTTGCCCAAGAGCCAAAGGGTGTGCTGTTGCCGAGCACTGCCCCGTACATAATGGGACTAGATTTGTCTGAGACGGCGACGGGGATTACTGTGATTGACGATTGTGCCAGAGTTTGCTATGAGGATACTACCGGGTTTGGGCTGTCTCGGGATGCGCCTGAACCGGCCAGGGTCCAGAGAATTTGCACGATACGAGATTCTGTTCTGCGACCGTTTAATAGGTTCCCGATTTCTCGGGTGTGGATTGAGGGGTATGCTTTCAGCAAGGCGGGGTCGTCGAGTGTTACGGGGTTGGCAGAGGTTCGTGGAGCGGTCAAGGCGGCGTTGTTCGATAAGTTTGGGTTAGCGACTGAGGCTGTCGGGCCGAGGCAGTGCCGTGCGGTCGTGTTGGGCAAGGGATGGGGCGGGGCGAGGACGAAGAAGCAGATCCGTGATTTTTTGATAGGTCACGGGTTGAATTTCGAGAACCACAATACGATGGACGCTTTTGTGGTAGCTGCCTACGGGCTTTTGCAAGACACAGGCAGAGTGTGAGCATAACCGGCGCAATTGATTGCGCCACAAGGAGTTGATTATGGATGAGCTTAGCAGTGTTGTTGAAATTCGGTATTTGGGGTTGTTGGAGTACATCAAGGAGCATGGATTCGAGCGTGGGTTCACGGTTCATGATGTTATGGATTATGTGGATTTGGAAACGGAGCAGTCTGCGGCTGAGCCTGCGATAATGAGGCAGGTGCTTACTGAGATGGTGGAAGGGCGGATGTTGTCGACCCTGGAAGTCGGGGAAGACGGTGAATCGCGATGGGCAGTGGAAGTCCCTGCTGTAATTGGTGCGTCGGAGATAATGTCGGAATCGGAGAAGGACGAGGCGGGGGCTGTGCTGCGTCAGCTTTCGGCGCTGAAGCAATCTGTTGGTGAGAAGTTCTACCTTATGGGCGGCCTTCTAAGGCAGGTGTCGTTAAAGGAATACTGGAAGAAGGAGGGGTTCAAGTCGTTTGCTGAGTACGTAGAAACGAATCTTGACCTCAAGTTGAGAATGGCAGAGTATCTGATTCAGATCAACGAATACTATGGTAGTTTAGCTCTCAAGTCACCGCAGTCTGGGGTTATTCCCAAGATCTCGTCTCTTGGGGTGACCAAGGCCATACAGCTTGTGGGCATCGTCGATGGCGACAACATTGGTGATTGGGTTAAGAGGGCGCATGGATTATCGGTGAAGGAATTAAAGAATGCTGTGGCGAAGGAGAGGGGGGGCGATATTCCCAAGGCTAAAGGGGCGGATAGTTCCGCTTCTATAGGCGAGGTTTTCACCCGGATGACGTTTCAACTAGCAGAGAACCAGTTGCAGAATGTCAACGCTGCGTTAGAGGTTCTCAGGCAAGAGGCGAACAGTGATAAGCCTGGACACTTGTTGGATGTGATGGCAACGTTGGTGTTATCGCACTTTTCCGATAATTCTCCATTTGCCATTGTCCTTGAGCAAGTAGAGCGAGCGACAGGGGGGCTCTGTGTGTTCTTCGAGGCCGGGGGCTCGTGCCAGTACGGGCAAGAAACTTTGGAACGTGTAGCGGCCCAGATCCGTTCTGAGGTCAATTCGGACGGGGAAGAGGACGCCGATTTGGAAGAGGAAGACGTTTCAGGCGATAGCGACTAGGCTTGTTGTTTTTGTGCGATTCGGTTATTCTGTAATTGGGGCCAACCCCAGGTGGAGGCAATTGTGGCGGGCAACGTAGTCCAATTTGAGGAAGTTGTTCTCCAGAAGTTGAAGTGCATTGATGTTGTTATGGCCCATCTTAGAAGCGGCGGGTCACCGGAGGCTCTCGCCATTTATATCCAGGAGAGTAGTAGAGAATTGGTGAGCATGGACCGTGGGGCTCTTGTGTCGATGTTGGCGGGTGTGCAGGCCCGTCTGCTGGCGATGGTGGAGCCTGAGCGGCTTTTGCGTAGAGTTGATCCGGTGGAAGAGTGTGATCGCCTGTACGATATACAGGTGACTCGATTGCGGTGGATGCTTGTTCTGGAATCAGAAGCCCAATTCCCGTTGAAGAACTTTCCCTCCGAAATGAAGGTAGCGAAGGATTTGTTGGTAGCGAAGGGGCTTCTCCAGGGTTCGATAGGTGGTCTTAACATGTCGGAGGGAGAGCAACAGGATGCCAGGATGAGGGAGTTAGAATCAAAGTATGGTAGCACTATCGTTGGTTTATTGAGTCAGCAGGGGACTCGTCGTCGGATGCTTGGCGTATTGGATGCGATACGGGCTGAGACGAGTATGAAGGAAGGCGACGATGGCTCTGAAGGATAGAGTATACCGGCGGAGGAGTTATCGCACGAGGGAGGAGGTCGACGAACAGTTACTTGCTGAGTTGAAGCGTTTAGATCCGAGCGAGCTGGATTTACTCCGGTCTATGTTCAAAAATCCAGAGTTGATATCTGCGATGGCTGATTTGGAGTACGACGAGGTCCCTGTTTCTCCCGAGGTTTTTCTCAATGATGATAGGTACTATGGGTTATTTGGCAGGTACATGCACCAGTGCCTGAAGGAAGATTTCATTGATTTGTTTACCTATGGGTACGATGAGGTGACGTTGTCGGGGAGTCTGGGTTGGGGCAAGAGTTTTTTCAGTATTGGTTGTGTGTCTTACGATGTTTATCGGACTCTGTGTTTGCGCGATCCTCAGAAGAGTTACGGTTTAGCTCGTGGGAGCAGAATTATTATGGCTGTCATTTCTCTTTCGATAGAACATGCTCGTTTAGGTGTGATTGAGGATTTGGCTACCAGGATGAGGACGTGCCCTATGTTTCTGCGGCACAATGTCCAGATCAAGAAGTCGGGTATCTACTTTCCTGCCAAGAACGTGGTGATATTACCTGAGAACTACGCTGCTAAGCGAATCATCGGGTTGAACGTCTTTTCAGCATTCATTGATGAAGCCAACTTTGCCAAGAAATCACGGGGAGTTGAGGGGGGGCGGCGGACGGTTACTGGTCAGGCGAAGGAGGTTTATGAGTCTGTGATGCGGCGTAGAAAGTCGAGGTATATGACGGGGGGGAAATTGCCAGGGTTGTGTATTATTGTGAGTTCTGCGACAACTCAGTCAGCCTTTACTGAGGAGAAGATGCAGGAAGCGAAGGGCAACCCTAATATTTTTGTCAGAACCTATGCAACTTGGGACGTAAAGCCTGCTGCGTTTTCGAAGGGTTCTTTTTACGTTCTAGTCGCTTCGGGCGGCAGGAATTGCAGGATTCTTGAGCCGGACGAAGTGGAGTATTACCGTTCTAAGGAGGACACGAAGGGGGAGGATTCTGTTCTCGTTGTGGAGGTTCCCAACGAATACAGGTCTGATTTTGATAAGAACCTGATAGACAGTTTGCGTGAGATAGCGGGCATCCCCGCTGATGCGATCATGCACCTATTACCAGATCATCGTGTGATAGATGCGAGCGTCTCCCCTGGATGGGGGCAGGAACTGGAGTTTGGGTTTACGACGAGGGAATGGGAGTGCGAGTCTGAGGGGGGGTTCGTTTGGGACCGCTTGTGCATTAGGAAAAACGTAGAGGTTGCTTCGGGTTATTGGGAGCCTCAGTGGGTTCCTAAGTTGAACCCTGAGACGCCGAGGTTCGCCCATATTGATACGTCGGTGAGCGGGGATGCTACGGGGCTTTGTGTGGGTCATGTGGCTGGCTATACCGAAGTGAAGAGAAGGGACAGCGATTTGGTTGAGTATACTGAGATAGCGCCTCGTATTATTATCGACGTGATATTGCGGATATTGCCTCCGCCTGGGGGGGAGATTCGCCTGGGTGCTGTTCGCGCTTTGCTGTATGAAATGCAAGCGCATGGCTTTGTTTTTGCTCAGGTGAGCACAGATGGCTATCAAAGCGTGGACACGCGGCAGAAATTAGTAGAACATGGGATCAGATCTGAGTTAGTGTCTCTAGATAGAGACGATGTGGGGTATATGAAGTTGAAATCGGCGTTGGTGGAACATCGTGTGTTGCGTCCCGCTTTCCCACATTTGGAGTGGGAATTGCAGCATTTGCGCCATTTTCGGGAGTTGAGGAAGGTCGACCACCCGGACACGACCATTGACAACAGAATCCCCTGCAAGGATGTCGCGGACGCTCTTGCGGGGGTGGTTTCCCAGATAGAGATGAAGCGTCCTGGTATGCGGTCGCTGGCGGTTCCGCCTGCGGAAGATTTTGGTATGGACGAAGATGACGATTTGTGGGTCACAGGTGGCATGAGGGTGGTCCAGAAGGGAGAGCCACTCAGGAGGCTGTAAATGGGATTCAAGGATGCGATACGGAAGCGAGTCAACGAGTTTCTGAACGCTGAGAGAGATATTCCTTTATCGAAGGAACAACTACGGGACTCGGGCAAAAAGGTGGCTGGGGCTTTTGAGTCTGGCATTACTCCTTCGGAATTAGACGTATGGAATTGGTACGAGTCAAGAGTTTCTGTTGAGCGAGATTTGAAATCACGATATTTAGATTACGAGAGTATGGATGATTATCCTGACTTCTGCCTTTCCGGCGATACTCTCGTCTATACTCTGTGGGGGCCGATTCCTTTCAGGAAACTGGCCGAGGAGTATGCCGATAAGGAAATTCCCATCTTGGCCTATGACCGTGGGAACAGACGCTTTGTACCCTCGATAGGTATCAAGCCACGGCTTACGGCGAAAGGGGCTAAGGTCGTTCGTGTCGTGTTCGATGACGGGACGGTCCTTGTGGGGACGCCCGATCATCCGATTATGATGATGGATGGCAGCTACTTCCCGCTTGGTGATTTGCGAACCGGGATGTCTGTCCAGCCCATGTTTACCAGGATGGGGCGGATGGGTTATCTTGAGGTGATGCAGCCTCTTCAAGATCAGTCTGGCCGGGCGAAATACCAATGGGAGCTTGTCCACCGAATGGTTGCCGCTGCGATCTATGGTGCCGACAAGATAGAAGGGATGATCGTTCACCACAAGGATCGTGATAGGTCAAACGCGGACCCGGCAAATCTGGAGGTTATGACGGGGCACGAGCACGCTCGAATTCATTTTGAAGCTGGTGATTCAGTAGTGGATTGGACTCCGGCGAGAAGGGCGGCTGTAGGTGAGCGGATGCTGGGCAACAAGCATCGGGCTGGGACAACGTCTTCGGACGAGACTAGACTGAAGCAAAGCGTTTCCATGAAGGCATACAAGTCGCAGCATCCGAATCAGAATGAGGAGTGGGTTAGGAAGCGGGCAGAAGCAACACGGATTGTTCTCTCGGAAGATATTGTGCGGGAAGCGGCAAAAGGGGCTGGTTCTGTGCTTGACGTGGCCACGAGGTTGGAAGTTAGCTGGAGGGTGGCCAGCCGTCACTTAGAGAGATTCGGGATTGACTTCAAGAAGGAGAGGGACCTTTTCTATGAGGTTCGGGACAAAGGGGAAGAAGCGAAGAAGGAGAGTGCTCGGAAGGCGAGCAAGAGATCTCGCTGGGGCCATGCAGCTAATCATAAGGTAATGAAGGTCGAAGATTGGGGCACTGAGGATGTTTATGACCTATCCGTCCCTGGGTTGGAAAACTTTGTTGCCAATGGAGTAGTGGTACACAACTCGGCGGCCCTCGACACATGGGCCGATGAAAGCACACAGCCAGATCAAATGAAGAAGGTTTCTGTATGGGTTGAGTCTCCAACGCACACCATCGCTGAGAGAGGCAACGAAATTCTTGATTTGATAGGTATAGAAAATGATATGTGGGGTCTTTCCAGGGGGTTGGCCAAATATGGCGACCAATATGGTGAGTTATTGTTGAATGAGAACGGCGTGGTTGGTATCCAGTATCTGGACACACCTACGGTGAGGGTAGTTGCCAAGTCTGGGAAGGAAATTGGGTATGTTCAAGATCCAGAGGGCAAATTTGATATTACTCCTACGTTGTTTGAGAAGGTTTTGGCAGAGGGCAATGGGATAGCGGGCGAGATGGCTTTGTTCCACCCTTGGGAGGTTGTGCATTGGAAGTTGATGCTCCGGCGGCTGAGGGGGCTTTACGGCCACGGGATTGGGGAGTCGGTGCGTTGGCTGCACAAGCGAGTGATAATGCTTGAAGACAGCGCCGTGCTATTCAAGATTACTCGCGCACCTGTGCGGACTGCTTACTATGTGGCGTGTGGGGAGATTCCCCCTGAGAAGCGGTTGGCATACGTGAAGCAGGTGAAGAGCCAGTTTCGGAAGAAGCAGTTCAAGTCGCCGGACGGGAAGATCAATTTTGCGTATAATCCAATGAACCCGCATGAGGAATACTGGTTGCCGTCTGGAGGTGGGGCGGGGGATACTCGTATCGAATCTATAGGTGGTTCAGATTTCCAGTCTATGGAACTACTTGATTATATGCAGGCGAAATACCACATGGCGTTGAAGGTTCCACGAACGCATATGGGGTTTGCCGGGGAACCAGCCCAAGCTATGCTAGCGCAGATTGACGTGAAGTTTGCTAGGGCTGTTTTGCGGTTGCAGGCGGCGATATGCAGGGGTGTAGACCGGACTTTGGAAGTGGATCTAATGGCAAGAAACATTGATCCCAGCACGGTCAAATATGCTGCTCGGATGACGATGCCGTCTTCGATATTTGAGTTAGCGAGGATGGAAGTCTGGAACGCCAGGGCAGACCTGATGTCGAGGATAGGTGAGCAGATGCCGCTGGTTTGGATGTTGATGAACATTGTGGGGTTATCGGAGGATGAGGCGGCGCAAGTGATTGCGTTGAAGCAGTACGAGAAGCGGATGCTGGCTCTCTGGGATGCCAGGAATATGGCAGATGCCGAGAAAATCCAGACCGGTGCGGGCGGCGATTCTAGCGGCGGAGGGTATGAATCTGTGCAGCCCTTCTTGCCCCAAAAGGTGTTGCACGAGGAGCGGGCCTTGGAAGCGAGGTTCAGGCGGTCTGACGAGAAGCGGGTTTTGGAGAAGGTAAATTCTTTGTTGGTGAGGGACGTTGGAATGGCTCATAGGTTGCAGGAATTACGCTCGATGATTCGAGAGATTCATCGGCAAACGGTATTGAAGTGAATCGATATCTTGACATGGTCGTTTAGGCACGGGTAATATGGGGCCGTGCTGGGAGGAGATGTATGTTTCCTGAGACGATTAAAAAACTTAGATCTGGCAGTCTTGAACTGATTCGGGAGAGATTCTGTGCTAGGTGGCCCGGCGAGACGGTGATTGCCACATTCGCTAGGCATGTTATTTCAGAGCAAAACGGGACTTTTTTTCAGCGTAGTCTGAACGAGGATTTCGAATTTGGTGAAGCCGATGTGTTGCTCCGGTCTGGGGAGTCGGTGTTAGAGACGAGAGCTTTGGCTGAACGTATAGTGGACGCAGTTGTGTCCGGCAGAGATGTCACCGAAGACATGGATGCTTTTTTAGACAGAGTATCGTCAGGGCATGACTTCTCAGTGAAGGCGGTGAAGGAGTCGGTTATCGGCGTGTTGACTACCACCAATGAGTGGCGTTCTTTTTACCGTAGATATGAGCCTCGTATTCGGAAAATTCTGCATGGCGAGTTGGGAGTTTTGGAGGATCGCAGGTTGAAGCCCAAGTATCGGAAGATCCGTTTAGGGAATTTCAACGAAGAGGATAAAGCTGCTGCTATACCTTCTGTTCGGATGTCATTCGGCGAGGTTTTGGCTCGTCTCGCTGGCATTCGTGCTGAATTAGCGGAGATGGTTATACCGGATGTTTCGAGAGATGCCATTGAACAGGATTTGTTCCAGATGCGGGGGATGAAGCGGATTTTGGAAGACGAGTTGGCGCAGATGTCTGACCATATATCGGGGTTAGATATCAATGTTGACAATGTTTCGGAAGCGGCGGCTACCTATGATTTGGTTGCCGACGAGGTAGGCAGATATGAAGTAATGGCGCTGTTTCTCAGGCGTGCCACGAATGTCGCTGCGGCGGCGTAGCATGGAGGTGTTGGTATGAACGGTAAAAGGAACCCTGACCTGCTGAGCAAGGAACTAAGGGAAGTTGGGATTTTAACAGAGCAGGTTGACCAGTTGATGGGTGAACGGGCAGAAGGGGAGCAAGTCGACGAGGGCTTAAAGGTCATTCGTAAAAAGGTCGGCGGCGCAGCCCGTCGGCTTAAGCTGAAAGCGAAGAAGTATTACCGTAAATTCAAGGGCAAGCTCAAGCGAGCGGCCCGCAAGTGGAAGAAGAGTTCTGCTGGCAAGCGCTTCGCTCGTTTGGTAAAGCGGTACAAAACCCGTGTAGGCAAGATACTGGCGAAGGGTGGGAGCAAGAAGCGTATTAGTTATAGTTCCACCAATTCGCCTGCTTCCAATTTGGCGGAGCGTATCCAAGCAGAGGCTCGTGGTTTGTTCGAATCTGAGGTTAGCGACGAACGCGGAATCATGCTTGAGAATTACACCACCGGGGCGGAACTTGCGCTGGGGTTTACGCTTAGGTACGCGGGGATGGGGAAGGACGATGTTGCAGAGCAGATGATGAATGTAGCCGAGGGTTTGTTGGATTTAGCCGACAACGTTGAGGCAGGGACGGTTGAGAATACTGAGGCGCTATCTATTTCGGAGTTGGGAGCGTTTAGGGGTTTGCTGGCCTGTGCTGAGGACTATTTTCGCAACTATGCGGACGAGGAAGGCAGTTCCTTTCTCGAAGACGACGACGACTAGTTCGGACTGGTTTCCCGCCCTATTTTTTCAGGGCGGGTTATCCGAACGGGCCAGGAAGCGGCGGACGGCGTATAGAAGTGGCAGGCTGGAGTTGATTGGTTGGAAACCGACGAGTTTTAAGCGCCGGAAGAGTCCTGAAAAGGACAGTTCGGTTTTGGCCCGGACGCCTTTTCGGAGCCAACATAGGTGGAGGCGGTATTAATGAAAGTGGACCCCAAAGCGCAGTTGCTTATAGAGACATATGAGTTATCGGGATATCAGCTTGACGAGTCGGCGAAGAGTGAGGGGCGTGTTGTTCTGAAGGGGGTGTTTGCGAAGGCCGACGTTCCTACCAAGAACAAGCGCATTTACGGCAGGTCCTCGTGGGTCGAGAACATCGCCCGCATGAAGCCTGACATGAAGCGCAAGGCGGTCAAGGGGGAAGTGGACCATCCGGCAGACGGGAAAACTCGGTTGTCGAGGGTGAGTCACTTCCTCACGGATCTGGAATTGGAGAGCGACGGCACTATTGTAGGCACAATGGAGTTGCTGCCTGATAAGCCAGGGTCACCTGCGTCACAGTTACATTCTATCATTCAGGCTGGTGGTGTCATTGGTGTTTCTAGCCGCGGTTTCGGCCTGACTGAGACTGACAAGCACGGTAATACTGTGATCAAGGAAGGCACGTTCCGTTTGGACACGTTTGACGCGGTGGAAGATCCTGCGGTGAAGTCCGCATATCCCACAGTGTACTATGAGGATGTGTGCCGTAGTTGCGGTCTGGAAGAGGAAGAATTACAGGCGAAGTTAGAAGAGGCCACGAAGATGGTGGCCCAACTGACCGAGCGTGTTAGTGGAAGCGATATTGAGCCTATAGTTCGGCAGCGTCTTGCTGCGCAGCTTTCCGATGCTTTCAACAGAAAGCGAGCGGAGTTGGAAGAGAGTATTAGAAGCGACCTATTGACGGACCCAAAGACGGGGCTTGCTAGGAAAATTATAGAGCAGATTGCGATGCTTGTGGCTCCCTTCGGGTCTGTGCATGTTGGGGAATCGGAAGATCTGAAGGTAGAGTTGGCGGATCTTCGTGCGAAGCTATCAGAAGCTACCAATATGGTGCATGGGTTGACTATGCGGTTGCGGTTGGAAGAGGCTCTTCGTGGTGAGCAGAGCACGGAGCTTTTCGAGCAATTGATTGGGGACGTGGGCCAGTATGATTTAGACTCACTCAATGCGAGGATCGTTGCTATCAGGAGGGAGTTAGAGAAATCAGGTCTGCGCAAGCCGGTGGTCGAGGCGCAAGAGTATGAGGAGGCGGCCAGCAAGGCGTCGGATATGATAGAGGCATTGAGGGGGGAATTGGAAGAGCAACGTGAGCTATTGCAGGAGAGCATTCGTGCAAATCGTGAACTTGCTGCTGAGCGAGACGGAGCTCTTGAAGAGGCGTCAAAGCCTGGGGAAAGGGAAAGCGAGCTGAGAACTGAAAACGAGCGGTTGCGGGCGGAAGGTGTGCGGTTGAAAAAAGAGTTGAAGGGGGTTACTGAGTTGGCGGAGCGCTCTGAGTTTGAGGTCTCGGTCGAGCGATTAATAGCGCATCGTGCGGATAGAGAGGCGATTAGAGAGACGGTGCTAAAGTGTGGAGATATTCAAGAAGCGAAAAACATGCTTCGGCGCATGTCGGATAGTGGTGGCGCTACCCGGAGTGTGCGGGAGCAGGTTTTGAATAGGGTAAGCCGTGGCAGGGAAGTGTTCGATGACAGTGCGTTGGGATCTGAGAATGTTGGTTCGGGAGTGGTATCGGTCGGCCCGGCACCTAATTCGCCATCGGGGTCTTCTGCGTTGGCAGAGGAACTGCTGGAGGTAGGGATTCTGGTGGAAACCGCTCGTGGCACCAATGGAGGCGGCTAGGGCGTGATTGGTTCGAACCGACATTCGTGGAGGATACGATGGAACAGAGAGATTTTTCTAGGGTAACAGAGGCACGCGGCTCCGAGAGTCGTCGTTCTATTTTTGATTCTCGCTACATCTCTGAATTAGAGAACAAGTGGGGACCGGTATTGGAGGGCATCAAGGGCGGATATCACCGCCGGGTGTGCGCTATGGCTTTTCAGGCCCAGCTTGAAGAGCTTCAGCGAGCCAAACTTGGCAGCCATCTTACTGAGGATGTATCGACTGCCAATGTGGGACCGTACACCAAGTACATTTTCCCTATTTTGCGTCGACTTTTCCCCAATCTGATTGCCCATAATATCGTGACTGTGCAGCCCATGAACGCTCCGGTAGGAGCTGTGTTCTTCTGGGATTACAAGTATGGCACGACCAAGGGGGGCGTTATAGCAGGGCAGTCTGCGCCTGGGACCGATCCTTTTTACTCTTCGGAGTACATCAATGGGGAAGGGCTTGGGACTGGCGATGCTGCGAAGTGGGGCGGCGGCGGCGCTGCGGCCAATTGGCAGTTGAGCTTCTACCCGATTCGGCCTCTCAACACGACCTACAACTTCTCGGTGATCATCCGTGAAGAGACCCCTTCGGGGGCGGTTGTTCAGACGGCTACCGACAATGGCTCTGGCACGTTCGTTGGGAACGTTCAGGCTGGCAGCGTTATAAACTACGCTACTGGCGCTGTTACCGGGTTCAAGTTCACCAATGCTCCGGCCAACCTGAATCTCATCAAGGGTTACTACTCCTACAACATGGAGATGAACTCATTGGTGCCGGAGTATAATTTTGATATTGCGATGGAAGCCGTTGCGGCCAAGCCACGCAAGCTGAAGTTCCGGTGGTCTCCTGAGTCGATGGAAGATCTTTCTGCATTCCACGGTATGTCGGGCGAATCCGAATTGGTGTCTGGTGTTGCATCGCAGATGCTGTACGAGATTGATCGTGAGGTCATCCAGGATGTGAGCGGTTTTGCTGCGCAAGGGACAACGGCCACGTTCGATATGACCGTGCCTTCCGAAATGGTGAACTCCCTGGACGCTATGGGCCGTATTTTCATGCCAATGAACGATATTACATCGGCCATTCACCGCAAGACTATGCGTGGTCCTGCGAACTGGATTGTCACCTCACCTCAGATGGTCGGTCTGATTGAGAATTTCGCAATTCACGGGGACTACCGTGGTATTTTTGCGAAGGAAGGTAATCCGGCGGCTGGTCTCGACTATCAGGTGGTTGATCCTGCTTGGGGCGGCATTTCCAGCAATATGGGTGTAACCAGGATTGGTGTGCTCAACAAAAAGTGGACGGTGTATCAGGACCCAGGTTACGCTTACAACCGCATGTTGTTTGGGCTTAAGGGTGGTTCTTTCTTGGATGCCGGATATGCGTGGTGTCCCTATGTCACCATCCAAATGACTCAGTCATTTGAGGACCCGTCCGACTTCTCCATGAAGAAAGGTGTGCGTTCTCGTTATGCTACCAAACGTTTGCGACCGGAATGGTACGGCCTCATGACCGTAACAGGGTGGACTTCGGTATAGTAGGTTTCACATCGCGGCCGGTGGTAGCCACACTGCTGGCCGCGTTAGAGGTATGGAACAATGGCAAGACGATTCAAATTTCCTGAGTCTAACGTAGCTGCTTGTGTGTTGCATTATTTTATTCAGGGCAAGGGTGAGGGAAGAGAGAGCGTTGCGCCGGGGCAGGTCGTTGAGGGTGACCACTTCGCACAGTTTGTGCAGGAGGGCCTTCTATACGAGGTTTTTTCATTGCCGGAGCCTAAGCCCGTTGTGGCTGAGAAGCCACAGGTAAAATACAACCCTGTTGTCGGTGTCGCTGATAAGATGGCGGCTGGGATGGCCGCTTTCGTGTCGAAACCAGTGTTTACGTTGCCGGAGTCTAAGTCTGTTATAGTTGATATGCCGGTAGCGGAAGTCGTTGCGGATGAACAACCGAAGCGGGTTAAGAAGGGTAAGAAGGGGCGCTACGCTTAGCCTCTTTTCTGGAGGTAACAGTGTCCTATCGACCTATCAGTGAAGCGGAAGCTACGGAACAGATCCAGGCGTTACTAGGATATCCTGTCGTTGGGGTCGAGATGGCACCCGAGAATTTTACGGCGGCATTCAACGCTACGTGTCGATGGTTCGTTTCGCGCAAGGGGCAGACGAAGCGGCACACCATCCCATTGGTGGCCGGTATTCAGGAGTATTCTTTGCCGGATGATTGTGATGTAGTAGTCGATGTTATGCTTCCTCCGGGGCGTTATGATGTTCAGTCGCAGCTTTTGGATTTTGGGCTTGAGTTAGGGGGGGTTCCTGTAGCGTACACGCGAGGGAATGATCGTTCCGGTCTTGGCGGATATAGTGGATTGGTCCAGCGATTGGAGTACAACGAGATTGCGAGGGACATTTTCTCGTCGTCGGGCGAATGGGTTTACGACGAGTTGAATCGCAAGTTGGTCATTGGTGGGCAGCCAGCGGCTGGCGCTCTAATGATGGTTCTCTACAAGAGTTTGCTGCTTGATTTGGCGAAGACGACCAGCATTGAGTTGGAACTGTTTATGGACTATTTTTTAGCGGCTACGAAAGTGACCTATGGTAGAATTTTGAGGAAACACACTGATATTCCAGGGGCCAGTGGTGCCAAGAATATGGACGGTGAGTCTCTTGTTTCAGAGGGAACGGAGGCTATGGCCGCTTTGAATGAGCGGATCGGGCTGTTGAATAACCCAGCTCCTTTCTTTGCGGAGTAACGAATGGATAATGTGCCACGGCGATTGATTGGGGATCGCGATATTGGGTTGTTTGATACTTTGGCGATGGAAGAGGTGCGTTTATACGGCGTATCAGGCGAGTATTATTTTTTAAAAAAGCGGAACTATGACCCGATAGACCAGGAGTTATACCGGGAGTTGTTCGATGGTCCGTTCCCGTTTTTGTCAAACGCAGAGTGGTCGCAGACGACGGGGGAAAATGAGGCCAGTGAGAATGGGTTCAAGAGGATGTGGGAAGCGGATGTTCGGATACCGCGCAAGCGGTTTGAAGAGATGGGGGAAGGTCGAAGTCCCAAGATAGGTGATGCGGTGCGGTTGTTTGTTGCCGAGTCGAGTGGGGATGAGTGGTTCGACGTTATTTTTGCAAGCCAGGGCGAACCTGTTTACAGTTCGTCGAATTTTGTGTGGTATGTATTGAAGGTTAGGATGCGGAGTGAGTACGAACCTATTCGCAGGATGAAAGAGGAGGATTTGACGTGAAAACTGTAGCTTCGGAGATGAGCAAAAACGAATTGATTGAGGGGGCCATGAAGTTGCCCGTATTGGTTCGGGAATTGGAGATTGGAGACCCTGTAGTCGTGAGGGATCGGTCGTGGGAACATCAGCGGTTTGTAGGGCGGGTTAGCGAGTCTAATCCCAAATTAGGGTATGTCGTTGTTTTGCTTGATGAGGGAGGGGTCCGGGCGTTTGACGAGAGCACCTATCTTATGTATAAGATGACCAATGAGGCGGCGAAGGGGGTGCTAGGTGGATAAAAAGAGGATTTGGGATGCTCTGAATGCTTCATTTGTGAAGCAGGAAGATGGTTCATACATCCACCCAGACGAGGTAGAGCGTCGAATTGCCGAGTCTCAGCGTTTGGCGAAGAAGGCCGAGTTTCTCCAGGCGAGGGTTATGGGGAATATGGCGAAGGGATTCTCGTTGGTCTGCGCTTTCTGCAATCGATTGCAGGAGGGGTTAGATGTTGGTTTGCCCCATTGTGGGGTTATTGGATGTTGCGGACCTAAACATGGGGGGGAGTTTACGCAGTATGAAGGCGAGTTGCCAAGGAGTGCATTCGGGAATTGGTGTTTGGTTTGTGCCGAGAAGGCAACAGGCGGTTTTAGAGCGAAGGGTGGTACAGTCCTGTTTGGGGTGTGCCAAGATCATAAGGCAGTGTTTTTCGGCAAAGGGGGAGAACCTCGTATGCCCGATTCAAGAGAGGGAGAACATGGATTTCGACAAAGTGATGCAGGCTGCGAAGTTGGTTCTGGAGGGGAAGCAGAACCCGGAGTCGTTGACTGAGGGCAAGGTTTCTCGTGAGGCATTTGCCAAGTTGACGAAGTTCATTGTTCCCGACGTATCGGAGATGACCGCGATGCGCATTGTCCTGGACTACAAGAACGAGTCCGGGGAAGTGGTGGCTCAATTGGTGTTCCGAAAGGGCAAGGAGGACGCCATGTACTACCGTGGCAAGTCTGTTGGTGTGGATTCGCAGGAAGAGAGCACTTCCGGTGAACTGGGCGAGGCCGCTGGTAAGAAGTGGAGTCCTGGGGACGATGTCTTGATTTTCGCCAGGGCTGGCGGCCAGTTGCCTAACGATTTTGCTGCTTTGGACGTGGCTGAATATCGCGTGTTTGGTCTGGCAAAACGTGTTGACCCTGATGCGGAACTGAAGAAAGACGGCATGAAGCGATATTCTCTGATTGACAAGTCTGCCAAGTCTGCCTTCATGGATGCCGCGAAGAAGGAAGGGTGGACCGTTGATGGGATGTCGTCTGTCTATACGGTAACCGTGACGGGAATCGGCCCTCGTGGAGCCAGCCTGAAGTGAGAATCAGAGTACAGATAGACCCGAGAAGCCGGAAGGCTTTGCGAGAGCTCGCCAAGAATTTGAAGCGAGTTTCTGTGGACGTATTGGGTCGGGATTTGGCGAAGTCTTCTGCGGAAGAGTTGCGGGAACAAGTACATACCAAGCTCGTTGATGCCGGGTCGGGGGATCTCGCACAGGAATTAGAATTGGTAGAGACAGATGGGGCATTTGGTTTGGCTGTGCTACCCAAGCGACGGCGTGTTGGGATGGAAGACCTTTTACCTAAACACGCTGTGTATGTCTTCGCCAGAACGGATGGCAAGGTGCGTCCATATGTGTCGTTGATGGAGCGTTTGAGTCCTTGGTTTGGCCCATTGATTCCTACGTTGCCCAGCGTAGTTTCAGCGGTTATCGTAATCCGAGAAGTTATGCCGACCGAGGCTGGTCGGTTGCGTGTATCGACCGAGCAGAATCGTGGGGAGGTATTGAAGGCAATGACGACTGACGGCATTGTGCCAAACATGCAGCGTGTGTCGGTGCTTTTTGACGTAGGATTTGCTGGTCAGCGAGCGGAGAGTGGGATAGGTAGAGAAGGGACGTTGGGGTTATGGCGGTCGAGTATCAGAGGATTTTTGCGTATTTCTCCTGAGATGATAGATAAGATAGAGCAAGTTTTGTTTGGTGGTAAGCGAAGGATCTTGACATCTTCGACCGGGTCTAGGAAACTAGGGGCGTCAGAAGCGAAGTTGATTGCAGATGACGCGCTTATATAAGTGAGGAGGATACGATGGGCAAGTTGAATCATAGCGAATTAAGTGGTGTTTTGACCGAGATGAAACTGAAGTTCAAGCTTGAAGAGGCGGAAATGACGGCTCAGGCTGTCTATGAAGACCTTGAGAGTAGGGGGCTCATGCAGGATGGCGAACTAGCGCAAGTGACAGAGGATGGGCAAGTTGTTTTCGGTGACCAGTTGGTGGAATCCGTAAACGGCAGCATCGATATATTGGTGCAGAGCGCCGCTGATACCGCTGTCAGCGAGTTTGACGGGTTGTCAGTGGAAGATGCCACCGAATATGTGGCAGCGTTCATTGATGAGATGGTAGAAGATGGCGGACTGCCACCTCTTCCCGCCGAGGGTGATTCCGAGGCTGAGGCGCAGTGGGTGTCGGCTGCGATGGAGATAGATTTTGTGGAGTCATTCCTGGATTGGATGGAAGAAGAATAGTTGGAGGATGCTGTGGTCCCTGTCATTACACCAAAGCACTTCGATGAGGGTGTGTTCAAACAGCTCGGTGGCGAGTTGGTTGAGGTGGAGCGTGAAGACAGTCGACTACGGTGTTACGCTGTCCTGCTGAAGGGGGTTGATGGTCCTTCTATTTTTGGGGGTGCAGTGCCGATTATTCATAGGTTTCCCCAAGAGGTAGTGACCGACTATCTGCTCCCTTGTTTTTGTCTCGTGCCTGGAGCCCCCGAAATAGATGATACTCGGATGACGGGGGAAATGCCCGGTGAGCGGCGTCCTGCGGAGGATGCTGTTGTAACGACTGTCACGCGGCGAGATGGTACGGTTGTTTCGGGATACAGCAAATATGAAACAGTTCCGCCTGCATGGCCCTTTTCGTTACCGTACGAAATTGAGGCTCATGCGACATCCCGTCACGAAGAGCGTCCGATGTTTTTGCATATGCTCAAGAGATTCCCTAAAAATCGTGGTTGGGTTGTTGTTGCCGATAGTTCTGGGGAGGCCCGTACCTATACTGTGTTTTTCGAGGGGACGGGTGACCTAAGCGAGATACAGGATATAGTGAGCAGGAAGCCTGGGAAGTCTATTTCGATTCGAGTAGAGGGAGAGATATCGTTGTTTGAAGCGGTTGAAGACACATCGGCTTTTGCGGGTGTCACCACGAGTTTGAGCCAACTATGAGAGGACGTGATGAAAGCATTTTTCACTAATATGCGTGGCAGGCAGGCGCTGGCGCTTCCAAACGGGGAAGTTGTTTCTCTTGCTCCGATGCGGTATTACCTATTCCCAGAGGGGACTAGAACGTCTGGCATAGAGGGGCTAACGATGGTATCTGTGTCTCCGGCACGGGTCGGGGAGATAGTGGATTTACGAGGGATTAAAGAGGAAGACAGGCCGGTCCCTGTTGTTGTTCCTTCTGCTGTTGAATTGGTGGGGCGGGAAGGTGTGAGTGGGATTCCGTTTGCTGCTGCTGTTGCCGAGTCGTTACCTTCGAATAGTGAGGTTCCGAAGCCGGTGCCCGTACAGGGGCATAAATTCGTTCCGAGAGTTTCAAAACAAAGGAATAATAGTAAGCCCCCAGAGGGCAGCCAAGAGAGGAGGTAGCAGATGGTTCAGTCATACCCAGGTGTTGGGATTGAGCGTAGACCTAGTGGCAACGTTACGACTGCGGGCGCTGCTGCGTCTGCTATGGCGGTATGCGGGTACACTCATATGGGGAAGGAGGACGAAGTTTATCTTTCGACATCCCCGGAACAGTTTTTGGAGCAAGGTGGTCCTGACATGGCGTGGTGGTTAGTCCCGACTACAGTGACTGCATTTTTCCAGAATGGTGGGAAACGCGTGTACCATGTTAGAGTGGTTCCTGCCGATGCTGTAGTGGCGGGATATGATATAACAGAGTTGATCAACTCTGAGACACCAGCTTTTGCACCTGTGCCTGACGGCCTTCGTGGGAAGGTGGCGGTTGCGGATCATAGCGGGACGCCAGAAAGCGATTTCGTGTTGACGTTGGCTCTGGCACCGATGGTTGACACGTTGGCCGTGACTATTCCTGTAGCGGGGGCTCAGGTTGTAGAGGCGGCTGTTTTCGAGGGTGATTCTGTTGATCTCGAATTTAATTTAGCGCCGCCTGCTGCTACGCTTGCTACCAACGTGTCGGTTTATAATGATTTCGTAACCAAGTACAACGCTCACTGTGCTGATTTCGGCGTACCTCCGTTGGGGGTTCATATCGCTGCCGACGCTGTGAATGTGATTGTTCCCAGCGCCACCCCGGATACAGCGACGTTTATCACCAAGATCAATAGTTTGCGGGCGGCTTTGTTTGCCCATGGTTCGAGCAACGTGTTTCATACGGCGCAAGATCCGACAGCACCGCCTGTTGGGGGTGTGGCCACCTATTCGGCAGCGGTTGTATTGCTACGTAAGTTAGTGACGTGGTATGAGGCGCATCGTGTGTTGGTTGGGGCAGGGCCTGTGCATACCAATGCTGATGCAGTGAATACTGTTAGTGCTGCTACGATTCTGTATCCGTACAACGCAACCGGGTCGGAGAAATTGGAACCCGGCTCTGTCGAGTTTGAGATTGGAGCAGCCACCTATTACGATAAGGGGGATGGTACGTTCATCGTCGCTGGCGACTTGAATGCGGGGACGGTCAATTATGCTACTGGTGCTGTATCGCTGACATTCGGCGTTGCTCCTGCTGTTGCCGCGACTGTCAATTTCCACAGAGTAGTGGATAGAACTACGGCCACGTTTTACATTACGGCGGATGACGAGTTTGTTGACGTATTGGTGGGTGGCTCGTTCCCAGCCGCAATTCTTAATATTGCCGGTGTGAACGAAATAGATAGGACGGCGAAGACCATCTCATTCAAGACGGCTTCTACTGTGATTGTGCCGGATGGGGCTCTCCAGGCTAATTACACAGACGTTACGACTACGGGCGATGTCGATTACACCAAGTTATATTGGAAGTTCGAATGCGTGGGCCGTGGAATTTATGGCAATGATATAGCCGCTGCTATCAGTGGGGAGGACACGTCTTTTGTTTCTGTTCTGTACGATCGTACGAAGGGAGCTACAGGAGATTGGGTCGATACCAATGGCAATGTTGTGGGCGTGAACCCTAATCTGGGGAAGTATCTCAAGTATAAGTTTACGGTTCGACAAACATCGGAGATAGGCGGTTCTGAGTTTGTGGATAAGGAGCCGTTTAGGGATCTGAATTTTTCCGATCCTGACATGCCCAGCTATTTCCCGGATGTAATCAATGATCCTCTGACAGGGTCGAAGCTTTTGAAGGTTGTGACTCCGTATGGAGTTGGTATTCCAGAGTTTCTGGACGCCGTAAAAACTACTGAGAATTTGAGGACCCATCCAGGTGGTATCGCCATTGTGGGTGATAATGCGACTAGCCACTATGCGGCTCGTTTGCCTTCTGCGTATTCCGGTACGAGAGGATTTTTGGAGCAGACGTTACGGTTAACGTATACCGATTCATTGGGGGCGTCTCAGATTGTGTACGATGATGGGACGGGGCGTCTCATTGGTAACGTGAATGCTGGGGGGGCGAATACAGTTGATTATGATACGGGCATTATCGATGTAACGTTCCGCACTCCGGTTGGTAATGCGTTGAGCGTGGAGGCAATTTATTATCTTAACCCTTCTGAGTCGGAGGGAACATTTAGGTTGACAGGTGGTTCAAATGGGAGTGGGGTTATCTCTTCTTCTGTGACGGTCAACGGGGCGTTGGATGCCACCAAGCGTGGCATTTATGCGTTCAAGACAATTGAAGAACCTCTAACCGGTCCGCTCGTTCCAGATTTGGCTGGTAACGCTGTTGTAGACATGCTGATCGTGGCTTTCTGCGAAGCCAGGAAGAACTTCTTTCTACCTATAGTTGGACCTCGGGGCATGAGTGCCGCCACGACTCGGCACTACAGGAAGGCGGTGCTCGGGGTGAACACTAGTTACGGAGCCATGTATGCTCCATGGATCAAGATTGTTGATCCGATATTGAGTTCTGTTGTTTCGTTCCCTCCGCTGGGGCACATAGCCGGGATTTATGCGCGTGTTGACAGTGAACGTAACGTAGGAGAGACTCCTGCTGGTACGGAGAAGGGGAAAATATATGGAGCCGTGGGGCTCGAAACGATTTTCACCAAAGAGGAAGTCGGGATACTGAACGAGGCGGGAGTCAACTGCATCGTTGATTGGCCGCAGACGGGCAGGGTTGTGTGGGGAGGCCGAACGCTTTCGTATACTTCCGAGTGGAAGTACATTAGTGCCAGACGGTTGTTTACCCATGTTGAGATGTCGTTGTATCTAGCCACTTGGTGGGCCTGTTTCGAGAACAACGGGGCGAACCTTAGATTGAGGCTTTTCAATCAGGTGTATAATTTCCTCAGAGGGTTATACAACGAAGGGTACTTCAACGCTAATGCCAAGAGTGAGGGAGAAGCATTTTACGTTGTTTGCGATGATTCGAACAATCCTCAGTCGGTAGTTGATGCTGGGCAGGTGCTTTGCGACGTTTATATTGCGCCATCGAAGCCTGCTGAGTTTGTCCGGCTTCGGTTTACCCAGATCACGCAGGGCGCGTCAACTTAGGGGTAACCTATGGGATTCCTACGAACGCCAATGATGACGAGGCAGAGCACGGTCGCCGGGGTGAACCTCGACGGCCTTGCTCCACTGTCTGTCTCCACCGTAATCAATAGGCGAGAAGTGTTTGTAGCTTCGTCCAGTGGTGGTCTTTTCGAGTTACGAACGGACTATTCGCATGTTGTTTGGCAGATCCGGTTGAGGGCTGAAACGGCTACAGGGTATACAATTTCTGTTCTCAATGATAACGGGGAAGAGTTTGTATATCAGACTGTTTCTGGCGTTATAGGCGGTGTTTCTGTTGTTTTATCGAACCTGCGGCTGCACTTGTGCGGCGGGGATGCTCTGAAGGTTGTCACTGTCGGCATTGGTGGCGGTGACCCAACCGGGGCGATGTGTGAGGTTTTTTCCAGGGTGGAAGATTCAATGAGTAGTCCTTACTAAGGGGGAGATACAATGGCACGAGCACAAACAGACGATTTGCTGCACGGGTTTAAGTTCAGGGCATATGCTGCGTATGATGACAACGACGATTGGTTCAAGCTTACCGACACGACCCAGGCTGGGTTCAACACTATCACCAATCCAGAGACGACGGTGGAAGTAACCGAATATCGGGAAGGTATGATGGTTTTTACCCACAAAGATCCCGGCGTTCCTACGCAGAACGATATTTCCCTCACAAGGGGTACTGTACTGCATGATACGATGTTTTGGACCTGGATTAAGAAGGTAATCATGGGTGGCAACTACCGAGTTACGCTCGGGACATATCAGTTCCACCGGCAAGCCCAGGTCTCGGAAGAACTAGCACCCGACAATGATATGAGTGACGAGTTAGCCAATCATTATCAGATGCACCAAGCGTTTTGTATGCGAGTCAAGCCCGCTGGGGATTTGGATGCTTCGGCGTCCGATATCTCTATTCAGGAGATGGATGTGTCATATGAGTATTGGGATTATGCTCCGAGTAATTAGGTCATACTATATGAGGCGTCTATGCCCCGTTCAAGAATTCAAGACCGTTTGCACAACTACGCTTTTTGGCTAGTTGACGTATCTCCCACATTTACTTTCCCGTTTTATGCTCTGTTGCCGGTATTCGGATTTTCTTCTATCACAGCTCCTGAGATTACGTTGAACATGCGTGAAGTAGCACAGGCGAACCGAATGCTTCCTGTTCAGGTAGTAGAGAGTGCATCTGTGTCACCGTTGACATTGACCAGAGGTTCTTCGCTATTCGAGAGTGATTTTTGGCGATGGTTGCGGCAGGTGATGCACGGTCATTCTAACGTGAGGAAGGATTTTCTATTGATACAGTTTGTAGGTGGCGGGGCAGAGCATTCTACAGCTTTTGCAGCGACAGCGGGGTTATCGGTTGGTTTAGCTCTCAGCGGGGTCGCCTTGACGGGTGTTGCTACTGTGTTGACTGCGTTGGCGGTGGGGACTCCGATTCCCGATGAAGGGTGGGGCTCCAAGATCCCGGCCAAGAGTTGGATTCTGCGGTCATGCAAGCCTTCGAGGTACAAGGTTTCTGGGGATTTTGATGCAACGAGTAGTGATGTTTCGATACAAGAGTTGGATTTGGTTATGGAAGACTTTGAAGAAGTTGCTTTATTGTAGGAGGCGGAGGGACCAATGGGAATGAAGATTCGGTTTTGGGGCAGCATTTTGCGTAGGAACCCTCAATTTGTTGGTCTTTTGATTGTTTATCTGTTCATTCTTTGTACGGTGTTTGGATAGGGTTTTGGCGCACTAGGGCGTCGCAAAGTTGTTTTAGGGGGGGCAATGAATTGGTCTGTCTTTATTATTCCGCAGGCAGTTCATGACCCTGTCACACTACAGTCAAGCTGGTATTGGGCATTAGCGGCAGTAGCGGGGACTATCGGGACTTTGGGCGTAGCGTGGATGAAACTGCGGCAAGAGGAAGCACGGGCACGCGCGGCGAAGGCAGTCGAGGAGTCCGAGAAGTTGCGTGTTATGAGTCAGCATTTAGGAGAGTCATTGGCGGCGATGCGAGCGGCAGTTTCGGCTATAACATCGTGTGCCATGGTATCGTCTGACAAGGTAGCGCAATTGATTTCGTGTTCCGAACAGTCTCTTCTGGCTTTGTCTCGTTTGGAACCGAGTTTCAAGGCGTTGTTATCTGAGCATCTGGGTTTGGACAATGGGGGGGTGACTGTAGACGACGTTTACCGAGAACTGGAGCGTCTTGCTGGTATGCTAGAAACATGCAGGCAATGTCAGGCCATGAGGCCAGAGGAACGAGAGCGGATAGTCAAAGGATTGGAGAAAGTTGTGGGGAGGGAGGCGATGGAGCGGCTTATGGTGAAGGTAGTTCGGGGGAAGAAAAATGGTTGATACTGTCCTTATCATAGGTGAGATAGAGCCTGATGTTGTGTTGGCGGTGGGATGTGATAGTATGTCTTTGGTGGAAGGGGATGTAATTCCAACAGCGGGGATTGAAGAGGTTGCCGTGGAGGTTTGAGATGGGTTCCGAGCGAACTATTTGGTTGGTACGAGGGACTGACAAGACGATTCGTGTCGTCGTGAGGGAAGCGGACGGCTCACCGTTTGATTTGACATCCTGTGTGGGATATTTGACAGTCAAATATCGGAAGGAAGATACGACGAGCAAGGTTCAGAAATCGACGAGTATAGCGTCGGCGGGGGCCATTGTTTCGGCTGCTGGTGGAGTTATGGAGTTTTACCTATTGGCCTCTGATTCGGCGCTGTGGGTTCCCGATTCGTATGTGTACGATGTGCGCGTTGTCAAGACAGTGGCTGTTGGCCCGCCCACTGTGACGAGGCAGTATTCTGTTGTTTCTATGAGCCGGTTAGAGGTTCAGTACAATGTCGGGTAGGTCAACAGAGCGTATGTTGGCGGCGTTTGAGGCTGTTTTGTCTACAAACATAGCGACAGCTCCTGTGCCTCTGGGTTCGGGGAAGGGCGTGAATTCAGGTGGTGTAGTTTTCCGCCGGTTTACTCAAAAAAAACGCAAGAAGCCCGACAAATACGTTGATTGGTTCCCCCCGATTGAGTAGGATGGTTCCCAAGGCGGGGCGTTATGCGATTGAATGTAGATGTAGAGTCGAGAGAGTATGCGGCGTTTCAGAGTTTGTGCCGCCGGGGCGGGGTTTCAATGAGTTTTGAGGTACGGCGTCTAATCGTTGAGCGATTAGGGGCTGACTATTTTTCACGGCATGGTGTCGTGGAAGAGGATGATTCGAATGGAGGTGTTTCGTGTATAACCAGGATGCGGGAGCTGCGAAGGGGTGCTTGAAGTTGGGTTGGGGTGTTGTTGTTGATGGTGAATTGCAACGAGAGGCGTTGTTCAGGGAGATGGATGGGCATGATGAGGACCTATTCGCTGATCGGTCGACACCATTCGTAACCCGGACGAAGCATATTTTTGCTAACTGTTTGCAGCGATTGGGGACTCTTGAAAATCGCAGTGATTTAGTGAAGGCAGTAGCAGGGTTTACTTCGGTGGACCGGTTCCAGGTTATGATCCACCTACGTCGCATGTCTCTTGGTGATATATATCGTATGGAAGTTGAGTGCGAGAAGTGCGGTTGTACTGCGGTTAAGATGTTCGACCTGTCGCAGATCAAGACGGAGTATCCAGAGTCACCGGAGCAGCGGATATATGAAGAGATTCTGCCGTCTGGCACCATTGTTAAGTGGGAGGTAATGACCGGGGACAAGGAAGAGATTTCTGCGAAGATTAGGGAGTATGAGCAGACCTCTTCGGATAAGAAGGGAGCCCGAGCGAACAAAGATATTGAGAAAGCGAGAATATCTCTTGCCATGTGGCTGCGTGTGATTTCTGTGGGGGATTTCGTTTTCAAGCGTAGATTCCCGTTGAATCATGATGGCGTTCCTATTGTGGATATGGAAGAGATCGCGGTATTGCAAGGGATGAGCATGAGTGATCGCCTGAAACTGCGGCATAAGATGGAGAAGGTCGAGGCAGGGCCGGACCTTAAGTTCGAGTTCCGGTGCGAGAAGGACGGTTGCAAGCGTTTGCAGGAGACGACTGTGGACATTACTCAGTCGGAGTTTTTCTTCCCTTTGGACGTGTAGACGGGCTCGAAAAGGAGTTCGTCTACTGGAAGGAGATGTGGGGGGGCGACTACAACGAGTACATGTCGATCCCTTATTCTCGTCGGAAGCGGTTTTTGCAGGAGAAAGACGATTTAGAGACAGAGGCCAGACGGAGGGGGGGGCAAGGGCAGTCGTTCAGGAGGCAATCTCGGCGTAGATAGGTGGGTGTATGAAAGCAGTCCGCTCAGGTAGAAGTGCCCGTCCTACGGCGGAAGAATTACGAGCCCTTTATTGGGACAGCCGAGAGAATCTGATTCAAATTGGGGCAAGGTTCGGGGTCGCTCCGGGGACTGTTTGGCATTGGATGCAGAGGTTTGGGATTGCTACACGGAGCAAGGGGTTTGCGAAGACTCATTTGACTCCAGAGACTCACGAAGAGATATGCACGCTGTACGCATCCGGTATGTCGGCTCAAGAGGTTTCCCTGAAAATGGGACTTGCCAGGAGGGTCGTTTCGACGCACGTAAAAACGTCGGGTCTGTCGCGAGGGAGAGATGAAGCTGTCACATTGGCTCATTCCAGGGGCATAGGTTGTGAGCACAGCATCAACGCTGAGTTTTTCGATGTTTTGACAGAAGATTCGGCGTGGGTGCTGGGGTTGATTGTCGGAGACGGTAACGTATTCGTGATAGATGATGATCAATATGCCATGACTCTGGCGGGCAGTTCTGACGTTCTTGGAAAGGTCGCAGAATTGATGGGATTCTCCGGAAATCTGGAGCGAGGGAAGGGGACTAATGGGCTGACTGCATGTTGGCGTCTGAAGTTCTATAATAGACATATTGTCGAGCGCCTAACTCAGTTGGGCGTTCACCCGAACAAGGCCAGAACGGCCAGATTACCGATGGTAGACGAACGGTTAGTGAGCCACTTGCTTCGAGGGATTTGGGATAGCGATGGGAGCGTGAGCCACAGTGCTCCGCTGAAAATGGGATTTGGAAGTGCGAGTCGGTGGCTGGCAGAGGATGTGCTCGCTGTAGTGAAGACGGTGACGGATACAAAATGTAGAGTCTGTGTCCGAATAGGCGACTATGGTTTTTTGGAGAATGCAACTTATTGCACGTTCTGTTTGGGTAACAAGGATTCACGGTTACTGTCTGATTTTTTGTATGCCGGGTCTCGTGATAAAACAAGGTGCGCTTCTAAGTATTCAAGATGCTTAGAGCATAGGTGAGCGTATGCGGTTATTGGGCCTTGGATTTCTATTTAGTTCAAAGGATCGGGGCCTGTCTAAGAGTTTAGAATCTACTAGTCGTGGCATTAGTTCTATTGACGAGGCGTCTGCGAGGTTGGATCGGAGTTTAGGCCGGTCGTTTTTACCTAAGTTTCTTCAGGGCATAAATACTAGGCAGTTAGGTCAGATTGGGCAGTCAGTGGATGCTCTGGCGGACAAATTCTCCCCTCGTGGGAGCTTGACCACCAATATAATGCAGGCAGGTATGGCCGCTGCTAAGAGCGGGCGGCAAATAGCGTTTCGGATGGGGGGCAATCTGGGGGCGACGGCCAAGAAGATGCGTGAGCTTGGAAGCGCCGCCTATGGATTGAATGCCAGTACCGAGACTGTCCAGGCTGGTTATCAGGCGTTGATTGAGAAGTTTTCAGAAGCTGAGATAGCCGCTATGGGTTTTTCCAAGGCACAGGACCTTGTGCGGATGACCGAGATGGTGGGGGATTTCAAGGGTTACGTAGGAGTTCTTGATGATTTGGCCGATACTTGGGGATTCAATGCCGTGGGGGCGAAGGAACTTGTAGACGATATCTACCGGATAGGTGGGGCTTTTGGACAGGGGGAAGGTGCGATAGCCCAGATGCAGGCGAATGTGGAGAGCATTGGAGAGGCATTCAATTTGTTGCCAGGGCAGATCGAGCCGGAGAAGGTTCGTAAAGGTGTGGAGAGTATAACAGCGTTAGCCGGTGCTTTGTCTAAGTCTGGGTTTTCGGCGGAAGATGCGTGGACGAAGTCGCGGGATCTGTTCAAGTTTTTGAATGCACCCAAGGCCAATTTGAGCAAGTTGATGGCGGGACTAGACCCTGGAGGGGATATTTTCGAGTCATTGGTCCGACTATCCCCTGCTTTGGGGAGTGTTGACCAAGCGATGGCTATGCTGGAGAAGTCACCGTTGGAATTTGTTCGTGCCATGAATGAGGTGTATAAGGCAACTGACGAGAACTCACAACAGGCGAAATATTTGAGGGGGGTGTTTGATTCGTTGGGGATGCGTTGGGCGTTAGGTAACGAGAATTTGGATGGTTATATTGCCGGGATTGTGGATGCCAATGGTGAGATAAAGAAAATGGGGCCGGGTTTGCAGGAAGCTGCGAACAAAATGTACTCATTGAACTTGACTATGGATGAGCAGATTGATAGGGCGAAGGATTTGTTCGAGACGAGGTTGATCCGCATTGCTGGCAAGGAGATCCGGGCGTTTGTCAGCCGTTCAAAAGGGGCGTACACGTCGTTAGGCAATGTGATTGGGGATTTGGCGGCGGATAAGGGGCCTTTAGGGCTAATTGTAACGAAGCTGGTAGCGGTGCGGAAAATCGGGTTGTCAGCGTTGCTTCCTACCATTGGTGCGTTTGGCGACATCATCATTGATACAGTTACGAATATGGCTCCGTTGTTGACGGCGATGAGTTCGATGGGATTCAAGTTATCGGATCTTTTCGTGCCGTTGACGGGCATTAACAAGTTGATGCTGGGGATACCAGGGGCTTTATTGGGCACGGTAGGCCCGTTTGCAGCAGTAGCGGGGGCTGTGGCTTTATTGGGGCGGGTGCTTAAGAAAGGTGAAGATCCTCTGTCCGCGTTTGGAGCTACTTTCGAGGCATTGCCAGAGAGCATGATGCGCACGTTGAATTGGTTGGGCGGGGACAAGTGGGACAAGAAAATGTGGGAGTCGTTCCGCTCGTTATCCAGTGAAGAACAGTTGGCGGAAGTCGAGAAGTCTGGGAAGAAACTGGCTGAGTCTCTGTGGACTGATTTCGAAACGAGTTTTTTTGTCGGGGTTGACCTATTGAAGGGCTGGGTTGTTGATGCCGGTGCTACGTTGTGGGAGAGTCGAGGCGCTGTATCTGAGGCACTGGGGGGGGCGTGGGATTGGGCGGTTGAGTCGGCATGGCCTGTTGTTAGAGCTGGGGTGTGGACCCTGTGGGATCATGCCAAGATTGCGGTGGGCGAAGTTGATTGGAAGGGCATGGGCGCTGCTGTATCTGAGGCATTGGGAAAGGCATGGGAGTTGGCTAAGTTTGATGCTTTCCCATGGGTTAAGAGGAAGCTCCAATGGCTGTGGACTGAGGCTATGGGCTTTGCGGAGGACATTGATTTCGCCGGGAAGGCAAAGAATGTTTGGCGGTATGTACTGATGGGGTTTCGGGAAGTTGTTGGCAAGGCACCTCAGCTCGGGAAGGTTTTTCTTTCTGCTATTGGTGGGGGATGGGATTGGGTTGTTGAGAACAAGGGTATGCTGGCAGCGAAGTTTGTGTCTGGGGCTACGGTTGTAGTAGGTGGTGTTGCTGATGCTATGGGCAAGGCGTTCGACGCTTTGGGGTCGGGTGCGGCGTCTGGTTCGGGTTGGGTTCTTACCATTGTCGATTTTTTCGGGGACGTAGTAGAGAGAGCTGTAGATGCTTTATCGGATACAAATGTGGCTGCTATTGCGGCGAAGTTTGGGGGGTTCTTAGAGGGGGTGTTTGACGCTGGTTTCGCGGGGATGACAGGGTACAAGGTAAAAGAAGATGTCGTTTTATCGCCGATGGAACGGGCGATAAAGAATCTTGGCTCAGGGGTTCAAAAGATTGCTGGGGCTTTGTACGATGTATTGGCGAAAGTTGTTGGTGATATGTGGGATTATGCGGGGACGAAGTTTCGTGAGTGGTGGGAAGATCCCATGAGGAGTATGTTTGAGAAAGTTGGGGACGCGTTCCCACGAGTCATGAAAGCGGCGGGAATAGCCTTGTTGTTTTCGTCTGCGTTCCGCAATGCTATTTTCGGTGGTCTTGGGATGTTGTTGAAGGGGGGGTTATTCCTTCGTTTGCAGAGCACTATCCGTGGGATAGGTGCGGGGGTCGCGCCTGCTGTGGCGGCAGCGGCCATGCCCGCTGTTGCTCCTGCCATGGTAGGGGGAGGTGCGTATCTGCCTGGGATGGCTCCGCCTGTGCCTGCGGCGGTGCCTCAGACGCCGTGGTATCGTAGTCCTACAGCGGCGGCGAGGGCCGGAGTTGGTGCTGCTGGAGCGTATGTGGGTGGGAGCCGAGCAGGTCGGGCAGTAGGTGGGTGGGGTTCGCAGGTAGCGGGTCGAGCGGGGCCAGCGATGAGTTGGGGAATGACGGGGATGTTAGCCGGGCAAGTGATGCAGGGTATGGCGAAGCCGGGCGAGGGCATGGATATCGCTGGTGGTTTCGTAAGTGATATGGCGGGTGGTGCTGCCATGGGTGCCATGTTGGGAGGTCCGTGGGGGGCTTTGATAGGTGGCGCTGCTGGGGCTGGGAAGGCGTTGTACCAGCTAGGTGACAAGTTAGACGAGCGTCGGAAGAGAGAAGAACAGGAGTTGAACAAAATTGAAGGTTCGCGTGTTTTCAGCAACTTAATCGGAGACCTTGAATACTTCTCCAAGACGTTTGCGCGTAGTAGCGAGACATTTGACCAGACGATGGAACGTATAGACAAAATAGGTTCAAATTTTGCGCAGGCCAATGCGGTTACAATGGCTAATATAGATGGGCTTAACAACAGGTATCAGATTCAGTTATCGGGAATCGACTCTGTGATTGCGGGGTTGGGCCGTTATGTTGATGGCAAGGGGGTCCTTTCTGCGACTCAGATTAACGCCACAACAAGTGCCATGGAAGCACTGCGGGGTGCCGGGTTTTTGACAGAGAAAGAATTTGCCAAGTTTTCCGAGACAGGGTCGCTTGCTGGGTTATCCGACAAGATAGGTCTGATTTCAGAAGCGTTGGAAGTGGAGCGTGCGATCATCACCGATGCGGACAGATTGTATGCTATGAAGCTCCAGACAGAGAATCTAATTTATCAGGGGAAGGTCTTTGAAGCGGAGAGGAAAGAGAGAGAGTTGAGGCGTAAGGCAGATAAGGAGGTCGAGAAAAAAGGCAAAGCCGAGAAAACGGCGGTGTCTTTGGGGAAGGTTCAGGACGTACTTTCCGATGTGGATGTAAAGGGTGCTGTAGCGGGATTGAGGAGGCAGGATAGCCCAGAACTTATTCGGCAAGCTAAAGAGTATTTGGATGCCAAGAAGTATCGTCCCGACGATATAGATCTGCGCAAGTTCTCTGATTTGCGCTACGCGGGCAAGGGCGGAGATTTAGAAGCGACGGCGAAGCGAATTCTGGCTAAAGAGAAAGATGCACGAACGGAGGTAGAAGCTTATAAGGCTACTCTAGCATCGCAGTTTGGAGGTTTGAAAGGGTTGTTGGGGCCAGAGGTAGATAGTTTGTTGGACCAAATAGCGTCCGGGGCAACGGATAAGATGGGTCAATTAGAGGAAACTATTTACAAGAAGCAGGCAGAAGCGACGGCCATGTTGAAGAGTGCGGAAGAAGGCGTTGCCGCCGTAGAGGCTCTGATAGACGGCGTTTACGCTGGCCTCGAAGAGGCGGGGTTCGCTTTGGAAGAGAAAGTCAAACAGGCGGATGATGCCAGGACTCAGCAGATAGCAGAGGGGCAGGCAGCGCACAAGAAAACATTGGAGGCTCAGGCAGCGGCGCAGAAGGCGGAAGAGGAAAAGAAGGTCAAGGTCGATGCCTATAACAAAGAGTATGGAACTTCTCTGGCACGGTTTATCGATTATGATACTAAAGTGGGGTTAGAACAGAGCAAAGATTTGAAGATGCGGGAGAAGTGGAATCGCGCTCAGGAGATTGCGGGGTTGATTCAGAGGGTATCAGCGTTTGGCCTCGCCAATAGGGATCTTATGAATAGCCCTGAATCCTATGCTAGGTTCTTGGAACGAGTGGGAGCGTTAGGGAAGCAGTATTACGAGGGGGAGCAGAAATTCGGTGCTATGTATGAGGGGTTTGGTATGGCGTTGGGGGCGACGGGCGTAGGCATGGCGGGCAAGAAATTCCCTGAGTATTCTAAGGGGGGGGTCTCTGATATGCCGTCAACTGGTGGTTTGGCGATGCTGCATGGCCGTGAGTTGGTTTATCCGTTGGATTCTCTTCCGAGTCCACAGGCTATTGCTGGCTTACGAGAAGCTATAGGTCAAGCAGGGAACAGACCGAGTATCCAGGCGGCACCGCCGGTGAAGAGTGCTCGTGAAGCGATTCAGGTTGTTGTTGACAACGATGAGGCGAACCGAGAGTTGATTCAGGTGTTGCGGGATGAGTTGGGGGCGGTTCGGAAGCTGTTATCGGTGGACAAGCGGTATGTCCTTATCGACAGCCGTGGGAGCAAAGTGGGGGCGGTTCAGGAACGTAGTAGAAGCGCAGCTATGGTGGGATAATGGGCGTAAGATTAGACAAAAACTCGCCTGCTTGGTTTGCCGTCCTCGCCAAGTTTAGCGATGGGAGCGAGGCGTTCGGACCTATGGACTTTCCTGTTTTAGAGGAACGGTACGATGATAGTTTTCACTTGGTCGAGAATGGGCATACTATTGAGGGATTAGCGTTGCGATATTATGGTTCTGTGGACCTATGGCCGGTGCTTGCTGTGGCGAATGGTTTAGAGATGCCTTCGGTGCAGTTGTATCCTGGTTTGGTGTTGCGGATTCCGTCCGCCGTATATGTCAGCAAGGTGTGGAAATCTGTGGGGAGATAAGATGTCAGTTGTGATGGGGGACCAGTTAGGTGGTTATGTAGAGCTGGTTGTAAAGACTCCGAACGGTGTTTTTGCCATGAACAGTTCGGGCAAGGAGTTCGAGGCGAGTGGCTCGGTTCAGGATTTGGGGCCATTGCTCCAGTTCCAGTCCGCCGAAGTGTCGTTGGGGTTAAGTCTCATTCCCGAGGTCAGTTTTGATGCGTTCGTTCCGGCTGAGTATATGGTATTGGTTCTTGATTCTCAGATTGCCAATTCTCAGGGGGAGTATTACTTGCGTTTCCTGGGTTCTTCCGGGCAAAAGTCTCCCTGGTGGGGTGGCCTTACCACGAAGCCAAGCGTGAGCATTGACGACGCCGGGGCGCAGATATCGTTTCAGTCGAAGGGGATTTCAGCGTCGATTTCGGAGATTGGTTCCAGGGCTGTGGCGAAGGACCAGACGGTAAAGGCGTATATGGAGAATGTCTTTGTCGAGTTGAAGTTGGCCAACTGTCTGGTTTTCGAGGCCGACCCGAGTGTGAAGGTGACCAAGCCGTTCGTTTTCACCCGTCCGAGTTTTTGGTCGGATCTCGTGGCTTTTTTGGGTGAGTACGAGATGGCCATATTGGACAACCCGGAGCAGCCGAGTATTGACCAGCCGTTGGCGTCTTCGGTCAAGGTAATGAACATTCGGGATTTGGTGGGGGACTCCAAGGCGACTGTGATTCTTCGGTATCGTCCGGGTGCTACCATTGGTGATCAGGATGATGGCACGACGATTCTCCCGATATTGTCGTTCAAGTGTGACGCCGACGTATTGTGGACACCGGGTATGGGCGATGCGGCCCTCGTGTCGTTCAACCGGGACACGATGATGTATGATAAGGTTTCGCTTTCCTCCGCCGACAATTCGGCGATGAAGGGTTCAGGCGACAGTTATATACTGGACGATCCATCCAATAGCCGTTTGTTGCCTCCTGTGGCCACGCGTGCGAAGGAGAGTGTGTGGAGTGTACAGGGGGCGTTGCATTGTGAGGTTTTAGACGCTGACAGTGCGGGTGGCGGTTCGGAGAAGGCGCAAGCTGATTTGACAAGGCGGCATGAATTTGCTGGGTTCGAAGCTGAGGTGGGCACTGTGGGGGCTTTGATAGTTCCGGGTTCCAAGGTGTATGTCGATGGAATTTGCAAAAAGTTTGATGGCAGTTACTTTGTCAAGACGGCTGTTCATAGCGGTAGCGGGGCGTGGGAGACCAATCTCAGTTTGGTGAAGATTGGGGACAAGACCGAGACCGAGGCGAAGGCTGTAGGTGCTGACCCAGGGCCTCCCGATGGAGGGTCCGGTTCTGAGAAGTCGGCAACTCAAGGGGGTGGGGTATGAAGGTCTTCCTGGGTTGGGCAGAGCGTTTGGTGAATCTCGGTTTAGAGGTGGTTCTGGGGCGGTATTATGGGGAGTACGACGGGATTGTCAAAGACAACAAAGATCCTGCTGGCAAGGGGCGGGTCTTGTTGGTTGTTCCTGCCACTGGGATGGGGGATGCTGTGCCTCTTCCGACATGGGCGACACCTATATTCAGCACAGCATGTGGAGTTGGGCACGGCGGGTTTTGGCCTCCAGAGGTTGGGGACCATGTAATGGTGAGTTTCGATTTTGGGGATATAGCGAAGCCGCTATATAAGGGGGGATCTTACGGTGCCGGTGGGGTTCCGGTCGAGTTTGATCCGGGGAAGGGGAAGGCACCCATGAAGCGCGGGTGGCGGAGTGTTGCCGGGCATTTTCTCCGGTTCAACGATACTCCTGGGGCTGAGTCTGTGGTCTTGGCTTCGGCTGGGAAGTCTATGGTGAGCCTTGACGCTGGGGTTTTCATAGCGTCTAACGGTGGCACTTCGATTTTCCAGATGAAGGATGGCACGATTGTATTGGTAGATAATGCGGGTAATGTTATCAGCAGTTCTAGTTCCGGGTGGACCATCCAGAACGGGACTGTATTTATTGAGTTGAAGGGGGATATGGTCCAGATAGTGGGGGCGAAGATTGCTGTAGCGGGCAGTGTTTCTCTGGGGGCACCTATGGCGGACACGCCTGCTGTCAGATTCTTGGAGTTATCGACGTGGCTTTCCACGCATACTCATCCTACGTTCAATGGCCCGAGCGGTCCGCCGATACAGGCGGGTACGGTCGCAACTATTAAATCAAAATCAGTGATGGTGGCATAATGAAAGTAAAATGTGGAAGTTGAACGTTCCCATTACCGGAGTTACCGGGGTTACCGAGTTTTTCACTACCGAGTTTCACTTTGCCGAGTTTACCTTCGTTGCCCAGTTTCAGTTTACCGGATTTTCCTGGGTTTAGTTTACCGAGTTTGAAACTACCGGGGTTACCGAGTTTTTCACTACCGAGTTTCACTTTGCCGAGTTTACCTTCGTTGCCCAGTTTCAGTTTACCGGATTTTCCTGGGTTTAGTTTACCGAGTTTGAAACTAC